>Ga0210398_10000002_pt1 | contig 553417 bp, 513 predicted proteins | sample IncBWC4OmetaG_FD_161047 | JGI IMG/M metagenome (GOLD analysis project Ga0210398, IMG submission 161047) | Forest soil microbial communities from Barre Woods Harvard Forest LTER site, Petersham, Massachusetts, United States - Inc-BW-C-4-O | ecosystem: Environmental > Terrestrial > Soil >... | reverse complement strand
GACTGTGAACTACGACAACATCAGCACGCGGCGAACGAGAATACGCGATTGGCGAACCTCTGGGCGGCGATCGAAGTATTCGGCGTCGTCATGACGAACGCCGGGAGCGCATTCTAGCTACTCGGCGAGCGCGGTCCTCGGATCGACGCGCGACGCCCGGACGGTTGGCCCATAGGCCGCGGCCGCGACGATGCCGATGAGCACGATGGCGACGGCGATGATGGTGAGCACGTCGGGAGCCTGCACGTCGCTGACCATGGCCCGCAATGCGCGCGAGCCGCCGAGCGCCAACGGCAACCCACACGCAATGCCGGCCACGCTCATGGTGAGCGTCTGCGCCAGCACGAGCGCGCCCAGCTGCGCCGGGCTCGCGCCCAAGGCCGAGCGGACGGCGATTTCGCGGCGGCGCTCGCGGATGTAGCCAGACAGCACGCCGAACAGACCGACGGCCGCGAGCAAGAGTGCGGTCGCCGACAGCGCGGTGAACAGCGCCGCCAGCGCGCGTGGCCGGGCGAGGCGCGTATCGAGCAGACGTGAACCGGTCACCGCGCGGCTAATGCCAAAGGCGGGGTTCGCCGACTCGATGGCCTGCTGCAACGGCCGCTCGGCCCGCTCCGGGTGATCCGTCCGTAACACGTACCAATAGTCAGGGTCCCACTCGATCTGTCGGGGATTGAGGTAGACCGTCTCGGTCGGCGGCCCGGAGACATCGGTAAATCGCGTGTCGGCCGCCACACCCACGACGGTCCACCAACGATCCCGCTGCAAGTCACCGCGGAAATGGATGCGGTGCCCGAGCGCGTCCTGATCGGGCCATGCTTTGCGGGCGAAGGCTGCATTCACAACAGCGACGGGCAGTGCGCCGCGATCGTCCGTGCGCGAGAGGGACCGACCTCGCAGGAGCGGAATGCCCATGAGACGGAAGTAGTCATCCAGCGCGTATGTGCAGAGCACTTCCGGGCTCTGCCCCGCGGGAGGAGTCGACTGTCCGTCGAGCGTGTAGGGCGCACCCGGGATGGCACCCGAGAACGGCAGCACGTATGAAGACGTGATCGGCAAATTCAGGTCCTGGATCGTGCGACCCATACGCGTGTTGATCGCCGTGTCGCTCTTGTCGGCGGCCGCGAGGATGTCGGGCTTGAAGAAGAGGAGATGCGTCGGGTCGAATCCCAGCGACGTCGTTTCCAGTCTGGCGAGCGTGCGTCCCAGCAGCGCGGCGCCCGACAGCACGACCAGCGCCAGCGCCACTTGGGCGGCGACCAGCGCGTGCCGGGCCAGTCGCGTGACGGGTCCACCGATCACCGACCGGTTCGTGTCCGCCCGGGTCGCGCCGCGCATCGCCGGCGCCAGACCGAATGCGATCGGAGCAAGCAAGGTAATGCCCAAGGCGAAGACCAAAACCACCGGGTCGATGTGCGCGGTGCTGATCATCGGCAGACCGGAAGGCGCGAACGCGATGGCGCCGTGGATCAGCAACACCGCAAACGCGAAGCCGAGCACACCACCAATGCCAGCGAGCAAGGCCGATTCGACCAGCAGGTACTCGGCAATCTGCCGGCGGCTCGCGCCAAGCGCGCGCCGGATGGCCAACTCCGGGGCGCGAGCCAGGCCGCGGCCCAACAGCAGCCCGGCGATGTTGGCCCAGGCAATCGCGAGGACGAGGAGGACCGCCGCGAAGAGCACGATCAGAGCCGGTCGGAGCTCCGTACCGAGCACGATGTCGGTGAACGGCGTCACCGATCCATTCAGCGGGAGCGGGAGTCCGCGGATTTTCCAGGTGGCGAAGAGCTGGCTGGTCGGCAGGACGAGGCGCAGCACCGCCTCGAGCTCGGCCCGCGCCGCATTCTGGCTGACGCCCGGCAGCAGTCGGCCGACGAGAAAGAACGGCAGGCTGTCCACGCTCTCGCCGAAGCGGGTGTCGAATTCCGGGACCGCGGCGGTCCACGCATCGGTCCCCGCTGGGTAGGCAAACTCCGGCGGCGCGATGCCGACGACGCGATGGGGTTCACGGGCGAAGTAGAGCACCCGTCCGACCAGCGTCGAATCCGCGCCGAAATCGCGTCGCCACAGTCGATCGCTCAACACGACCGTCTGGGGTGCGCCTATGATGTCGTCTTCGGGGCGCAGGAGCCGTCCGAGCTCCGCGCGGGCGCCGAGGACATCGAAGAAATTGCCGGCGACGGCGGAGCGAGACAGATGCGCGACGTGGTTTCCGTCGCGAACTGCGAACGGGTAGGGGCCCCACGAGATGAACGCCGTGACGTCGCTGAACGCGCGCCGCCGTTGGACGAGTTGCGTGCGCGTCTCCGGGGTGACCCCAAATTCACCAACGAGGCTGGCGTCTTTGGCGGTCATCACCACGAGGCGGTCCTGGTCGCGAACCGGGAGTCGCGTCAGGAATACGGCATCGATGAACGCGAATGCCGCGATCGTCGCGCCGAGGCTGATCGTGAGCGTCAGGATGATGGCGGCCGCGAACGTGGGGCGCCTCACCATGTCGCGCAACGCCAATCGGAGATTCATGCGAAAAGAAGCGTAAATGCAGCTAAAGCCGGGGAGAATTTACCCCGATACTCTAACTTATGGGTCCGCTCGATATTCGCACCGTTGTTGATCATGCGGCCGTCGGCATCGTGTTGTTCGCGGCCGATGGTTGCGTCGTCGAGACAAACCCGGCCTTTCAAACTTTGATGGGCGCGAGCGGTGAAGAGTTGCACGGTCAGCATCACACGGACCTCGGGCTCAACGAGCTGAATCCTGGCGACAAGCAGTTACGGCGCACCGATGGCGCCATCATTTGGGTCGCGCTGACCGTGTCCCGCGTCGAAGGCTGGATCATAGCGACCGTTCTCGATGTCAGCGACGGCCGGCGCATGGAAGAGCAGCTGCGGCAGTCCCAGAAGATGGACGCGATTGGCCAGCTCGCGGGTGGCGTCGCGCACGACTTCAATAATCTCCTCACGGCGATCTCGGCGAACGCCGAGCTCATGGGGTTCGAGCTCGAAGAGAACCATCCGGCGCGAGAGGAGCTCGACGAGATCCGGCAGACGGTGCGCCGCGGGGCCGAGCTCACGCGACAGTTGCTGGCGTTCAGCCGGAAGGGCAGCACGGGGCGCCTCGAGGCGCTGGACCTCAACGACGTCATGCGGGACGCCGAGAAGATGCTGCGCCGCGTGATCGGAGAGCACATCTGGCTCTCGACCAAGCTCGATCCGAGCGCCGCGCCGATTCGGGCCGACCGGGGGCAGATGGAGCAAGTGCTCGTCAACCTCGTCGTCAATGCTCGGGATGCCATGCCCGAGGGCGGGCTCATTTGCATCGAGACCGTGCACGCGGCCGACGGTTTGTGTCTCGTCGTGCGCGACACCGGCCACGGCATGGACGAAGCCACGCGGTCGCGTATGTTCGAGCCGTTCTTTACTACCAAGCCCGCGGGGAAGGGGACGGGACTCGGGCTCGCGACCGTCTACGGCATCGTCCGGCAAACCGGTGGCACGATCGAAGTCGCGAGCGCGGTGGGACACGGTACGACGTTCACGATTCGGTTGCCGTACAGCGATGCCGTCAGCATCGCACCCGTGGTGGCCACACCCGTCCGTGCCCTGCCGACGGGAACGGAGACGGTGCTGCTGGTCGAAGACGAGGCGCCGGTGCGCTCATCGATCCGGCGCGCGCTCGAGCGCCAGGGCTACACGGTCTTGGATGCGGCCCACGGGCTCGACGCGGTGGCCGCGTTCGAGCGCAACGCCGATCGTGTCGATCTCTTGTTGAGCGATGTCGTCATGCCGCAGCTCGGTGGGCGGCCGCTGGTCGAGCGCTTGCGCCGGAGTAAGCCCGAGCTCCGGGCGCTGCTCATGTCCGGCTACAGCTTCGAGGATGTCGACGAGACCCCGTTGATCCAGAAGCCGTTTGATATGACCGCGCTCGTCGAGCGCGTGCGGGCGGTGCTGGACAGCGGACTGCGGCGGGTCGCCTAAAGAATCGTGGCGATTTGTCCGCCATCGACCTGAATGGCGGTTCCGGTCACGAAGCTCGCGCGTTCCGAGGCGAGGAACGCGACGACCGCGGCCATCTCTCTCGGATCTCCAGAACGTCCCAACGGAATGTCCGCCGTGCGTTCCTTGAGGAGGTCATCGACGGGCTTCCCGGTGCGCTCCGCTCGCATGCGCGCCAGCTCCATCGCGCGGGCGGTGTCGAAGTGGCCCGGCAGGACGGTGTTGACCAGCACACCGTCCCTGGCAACTTCGTTCGACAGTGTCTTGGCAAACCCAAGCAGGCCGGCGCGAGCGGTGTTCGACAGGAGTAGGCCGGGAACCGGTTGCTTGGCGGCCATCGACGTCAAGAAGATCACGCGGCCCCACCGCCGCTGACGCATGCCCGGTACGCAGGCGTGGGCGAGACGGATCGAGGCGAGCAAATTCAGCTCGAACGCCGCGTGATAGTGGGCATCCGTCGTGGTGTCGAACGTCGTTGAGGGCGGGCCGCCGGCGTTCGCGACGAGGATATCGACGGGGCCGAGTGAGTCCTCGACCAGATGCACGCAGCGCTCCGCGGTGCCCGGTTCGGTGACATCACCGGGGATTACGAGTGTCGGCCGCGCGATCTCCGCTGCCACCCGCTCGAGCTCCGCCGCGCGACGCGCGACGAGGGCGACGGCTGCACCTTCCGCCGCCAACTCGCGGGCAATCGCCGCTCCCAATCCAGATGACGCGCCGGTGACCAGCGCGACCTTGCCACTGAGTCCGAGATCCATGCCGCGAATCTTAACGGCACGGCAAGGGGCTAGAGCGGCGCAACGATGGTCGATCCGGCTGGTTGGAGTGGCACCGCTGTCGAGCGGCGGCGGACGCCGAAGTATCGGGAGTCCAGTTCGGCGGCCGTGGCGGGGCGCGAAAAATGATAGCCCTGGCCCAATTCGCACCCCAGCGCGCGCAGTTGCGAGCGCTGATCGGGTTGCTCAATGCCCTCGGCGATCGTTCTCACCGCCAACGTCGAGCCCAAGTTGATAATGGCCTGAGCGAGCCCCTGTCGGCCGGTTTCTTTGCCGACTTCGTCGACGAATGGTTTGGCGATCTTCAAGATGTCGATGGGGAAGCGTTGCAAGTACGAGAGCGATGAGTACCCCGTGCCGAAATCATCGATCGCCAAACGGACGCCGAGCGCCTTGAGCGATTGCAGCGTCGCGAGCACCGCGGGAGTCTGTTCCGTGAGGACACTCTCCGTGAGCTCCAGAATGAGCGCATGCGGATCGATCCGCGACTCCTCGAGCGCAATGCCGACATCGACCACGAGTTGTGGCGTATGCAACTGGCGGGCCGAGACGTTGACCGTCATCGCGAGCGGCGGTGTGCCGGGATCGCGGCTGGCGAAGCGATCGTGCCAGACCCGTGCTTGGCGGCACGCCTCGCGCAGGACCCACGCGCCCAGTGGGACGATGAGACCGCTCTCTTCGGCCAGCGCGATGAACTGGCCGGGCATGAGGAGTCCGCGCCGCGGGTGTTGCCAGCGGACGAGCGCTTCGACGCCAGTGATCTCGCCGGTCTCGAGGATCACGATCGGCTGATAGTGCAGGACGAACTGTCCGGTCTCGATCGCGCGCCGGAGGTCGGTCTCGATCTCCATCCGCTCGAGGGCGACCGTGCGCATGGCCGGCTCGAAGAAGACGCACTGGCCTTTGCCGTGCGACTTCGCCATGTACATCGCGACGTCGGCGTTGCGCAGCAGATCGTCGGCGGTGTCGGCGTCGCCGACGGCCGCGACGCCGAGGCTCGCGCCGGCGAAGATGTGGCGGCCTTCGATCACGTACGGGTGGGCGAGGGTCGCCAGAATGCGCTCGGTGATGAGCCGGCAGCCGTACGTCTCGACGGGATCCTCGATCAGGATCGCGAACTCGTCGCCGCCGAGCCGGGCCACCGTGTCCGTGGCGCGGACGCAGGCGAGGAGTCGTCGCGCGGCTTCGACGAGCAGCGCGTCGCCGGTCGCATGGCCCAAGCTGTCATTGACGGTCTTGAAGTTGTCGAGATCCAGGAAGATCAGCGCCAGCGGCAACTGCTGCTGACGTCGGGCGCGGATCAGCGCGTGCTCGGCGCGATCGTGCAGCAGCGACCGGTTGGCGAGCCCGGTGAGCGCGTCGTGCAATGCCTCGTGGCGGAATCGTTCCTCTTGCGCGGCGCGCTCGGCCAAGAGGCGGAGATTGTCGCGAGCGGCGAGGACCTGGCGCAGGACGACGAGGAGCGTGAGCGTGAGCGCGCCGAGGACCACGACTTTGAGCTCGATGGTCTCGTAGGGGAGCGCGACGAAGACGACGAAGACGAGGAGCCCGAAGCCGGCGGCCACCGCGGCGTACGGCATCAGCGTCAGCCGCGGGGCCGGACCAAAGCTCGAGGCGCCGGTGTTCGGGCCGGTCGCGCCATACGCCTGCCACCAGCCGGCGAGCGCGAAGAGCGCGCCGTTCAAGAGCCAGATCCAGTCGATCGCGTCGCCCGTGTGATAGGTGCCGGCGAGGCGCATGTTGCCGAAGATCAAGTCGGCGACGAACGCGCCGATCAGCGCGATCGCGAGCAGGCGCAGGGGGACGCGCGAGACCTGGGCTGGGGCTCGCGAGAGGATCGCGGCCACGGTCACGAGAACGACCAGATCGCCGATCGGGAACGCGGCGGCCAGCATCAAGTCGCCAACGGTGCTGTGATACGCGACCGCGATCGGGCGGAGCGCGAAGTACCATGAGATCATCGTGCCGCCGACGAGCACGGTCGCGATGTCGAGCCAGTACTTCACGCGCTCGGTGGCGGCGCGAGGGGCAGACGGGAAGTGCAGGAGGCCGGCGACCCAGAGCGGGAACGCCGAGAGCGCGACGCCGTCTATCCAGACTGGCGTGTTCTCGGTCCCGCGGACGACCTCATAGAAAAACCACAGGCCGTCGGACGCGGCCATGAACGCGCCAGCCAGTGCGAGCAGCAGCCAGGAGCGGCGCGTGCGCGGATCCAGCGTTGGGCGGCGGGATGCGTAGAACGCCAGCGCTGTCGCGACGAAGTGATTCGGCAGGAAGTAGATCGCGAGGGCGGTGTCGCGATACTTGGTGCCTTCGAGGGCGACGCCGATTAGGATCCAGCCGAGCAGGTAGGCGGCTGCAACGCCAATGGCGGCCCATGGTGGGCCGCGGCGGGGCGCTACCGGTGGAGGGGACATCATCTCCCGCGGTGCGCGAGTGTTGACCACGAGATGTGCTTCGCTGTTCACTCAAAGCACTGACGATCTAACAACGTACGGGTCTCTGTGCACAGGCCCTTCGGGCACCGCGCACAGGCCCTTCGGGCACCGCGCACAGGCCCTTCGGGCGCCGCGCACAGGCCCTTCGGGCACCATGCACAGGTCCTTCGGGCGCCGCGCGCAGCCCCTTCGGGCACCGTGTACAGGCCTTCGGGCACCGCGCACAGGTCCTTCGGGCACCGCGCACAGTACCAGGTCGCGGCGTGCGCCGCTGCCCGGAAGGACTATGGAGCCGTGATGGCGCGATTTGCCGCCGTGCGCGCAAAAGTGCAATCCAACAGCCGCTAAAATGCGTCGACCTATTCGAGTCCGTCGCACGACCTCAGGGTACTTCCTCCCTATCCGAGTCCGTCGCGTCAGAGCTACCCGTCGTGTCAGGGCCTCCCTTCGCGTGATGTCCGCGCGTCAGCCACTGTCGAGGTTGTCCACAGTTGTTGTCGATAACATCGACATGACAAAATTGTTGCCGGTCACTTTGACGCACTCGCTTGTTGTCGATGAACGCGTCACTAGTTTTCCGGGCCAGACTCGGCAGTATGGCCGAGGTCTTAGCATGCGTGGCCTCCTAGCAGGGAGAGCCAGCGACAACGGCATACCCGGCGAAAGCCGGCGACGCAAAGCCTCGAAGCTACCGCGCCAGATGGGTTGCTAGCCCAGTGGCGCCACGCTGGTCGGGCCGCCGAACGGTCTAGTTGGGAGGCTTTCCGTGTATCGTAGGACGCAGTACGCCACCGCGGCGCTGGCCGCGGTGTTAGCGGTCGCTTGTACGTCAAGCGAGACCGACCCGGTCACTCCAAAGAACAGCACGATCGCCCGATTCGACGTCTCGCACACGGCGACCGCGACGTTCATCTGGCCGGCCTTGCAGGAGGTCAAAGGCTGGGGCGTGTATCCCAGCGGTGGGTCCAACCCGTTCTGGAATGCGCCGAGCGTCCAGACCGCGGTGTACAACCTCGGCGCCACGCACATTCGAGATCAGGTCGACCCCGCGCTCTACGTGAGCGGCTCGACGCTCTCGAACATGGTGCTCAACACCTCGCTCCTCAATCAGTACATCGCGAAGATCGCCTACGCGAAAGCGCACGGCGCGACGGCGTACATCCTGGCCGTCTGGACCCCGCCCGCGCTCTGGAAGACGAACCACTCGATCCTCGGGTCGTACAACGGCGTCACGGGGTACCTGCAGCCGTGGGCCGAGGGGTACATGGTCGCGTTCCTCACCAAGGTGATGCTCGCGCTCAAGTCCAGCAGCATCGGCCTTCCGGTCGCGCTCAGCGTCCAGAACGAGCCGGCGCATCTCGCGCCGTATGCGGGGTGCGAGTACACGCCTGCCCAATGGCAGAAGCTCATCATGGACACGCGTGGATCGTTCGACTACGCGGGGCTGACGAGCATCGTCCTCATGGGACCCGAGACTGGTCAGTACACGCCGGCCACGTACTACGACTACACGACGGATTCGCCCGGGTACTTCGGTGGGCTCGGCTATCCGTCGCTGTCAGGGTACCTCGACCATGCGGTCGGCGCGTACTCGTTCCACACGTACGCCGAGTGCAGCATCTGGCAGACGCAGAATGCTATCGCGGCGCATCCGAAGGACATGTGGATGACCGAGTTCGGGAATCCCCTCGGGAGCACCGAGTTGCAGTGGACGCTCGACATGATGAGCGCGATGGCCGCGCATCTCGTCATCATCCCGCACAACTACTGGTTCTGGTGGGAGGCATGGGCCCCCACGAGCGGCGCGCCGCCGTTTGGGCAGTTGCTCGGCGGAACGACGACGCCTATCTACTCGACGCGCTATTACACGCTGCAGAAGCTCTTCCAGACTGTCCGGCCAGGGTGGCACGTCAACCGGCTGACGACCACGGATCCTTCCCTTCAGGTAGGGTTGGGTACCCAGGACCCGTGCACGGCGCGCGTGAACCTCATCGGGTTCTCGAATCCCGGGGGTACGGAGGCGGTCGTCGAGATCGTCAACACGACGAGCAGCAGTAAGCAGATCCAGGTCAGTTATCTGCCTGGGACTACGCAGACCACGTATTACAGCGATGCGACGCACAACATGGCGTGGCTGCAGAGCTCGAACGTGTACAAGCAGTACTCGACGATACTGTCGCCGGCCAACAGCGTCGTGATCTCGATCATGAAGTAGATGTACACAGGCGCTTCGCGCACCGTGCACCCCGGCAAGTTGAGGCGGTGAGCGGTTGCGCGAAGCGCCCTGTGTGCAGCACCACGTCGCCCAGTCGTCGTCACATCGCCTATCACGTCTGCTTGGCCGGCACGTCGATCGGTGTAAGCAGTGGCGCGAAAGCGCCCTGTGTACAGCGGGTGCTAGGCGGCCGCGCGGGCCGAGTCGCGGAAGAACTGCACCAGCGCCTGCATAGCCTCGGCCTGCGCCGACATCTCCTGGGCCGTGGCGGCGAGGTCCTCGGCGGCGCTCGAGTTCTGCGTGGCGACGCTGTTGACCTGTTGCATGGCGGCGCTGATCTCGGAGATCCCGGCGGACTGGTCGGCCGAGGCGGCCGAGACGTCGTGAACGATGGTCATGGTTTGCGCCATCGACTGCGACAACTCGGTGAGGATCGCGCCGGACCGGGCGGTGATCTTCTCGCTGGTCGACGCCATCTCGCGGATATCGACGGCCGCGCGCCGGCTGCGCTCGGACAGTGCGCGGACCTCGGTGGCGACGACGGCGAAACCGCGGCCGTGGTCACCGGCGCGCGCGGCCTCGATGGAGGCGTTGAGCGCGAGGACGTTCGTCTCGGTCGCGATCTCGTCGATGACCGCGATACGCGCGAGAATGTTGCGCATCATGGCGATCGTCTCGCGAACGGCGCCGGAGCCCTCGTCCATGTTGCGCGTATCGCGCTCGGCCATGGTCTTGAGGTCGGCGCCATGCTGAGCCGTGCGCGTGGCCATCTCGCTCATCCGCTCGACATGCGCCAGCGTACTCTGCACGGCGGCCGTCTCGTCGCGCGTACCGCCCGATAGCGTCTGGGCCGATGCGGCGACTTGGGTCGCCGCGGCCGCGATCGCTCCCGCCGAACCACGGAGCGATTGCGCCGTGCGCGCCAGCGTCTCGGTCATGCCGACAAAGGCGTGAGCAAAGCTGTCCGCGTCCGACCGCGGCATGACACGCACGCCCACGTTTCCGTCGGCAATCTCCCGCCCAACGTTCGCCATTTCGCGGAGATACCCCGACATGCGCGCGAACGCCCTGCCGAGCTGATCCTCCGCCGACCGCGGCTCGACGTGGATGGCGAGATCGCCGCCCGCGACGCGCTCGGCCACCTTCGCGGCGTCGCGCAGATACGCACCCATGTTGGCGAACGCATGGCCAAAGCGATCGGCCTCGGACCGCGGCGTGACCTGCCGCGACAGGTCGCCGCGCCCGATCTGGTCGGCCACCGCCGCCATCTCGTGCAGGTACGCGACCATCGCCTGCATGGACTTGAGCAACTGCCCGATCTCGTCCTCGCGCGTGACGCTGATCGACACCGTCATATCGCCCTGCGCGATCGCCTCGGCCGTGCGCACCGCCTCTTTCATCGGCTGGGTCAAGGAGCGGACCGAGAACACGGCCACGCCCACGAGCACGACCATGGCGACCAAGCCGACGATCGCGATGCGCGTGAACATGATCTTCTGCAGGTGCTCGGTCTCCAAGAAGGCGGCCGTGATCGCCTTGTCGTCCCGCTGCGTGAGATCACCCAGCGCCCGGCGGATGGCTGTATACTGCTCGGATACTGAGTCCTGGCCCGCGAGAACGGCCGTGCTATGATCCCCGGCGATCCGCCGCTTGGAGATCTCGCTCGCCCGGCGCGTGTAGTTCGTGAAGTCCTGGCCGATCCCCACCAGCGCCGAGTGGTCGGCGACCGGGTTCTTCAGCAACTCCGCCAACTTTTGCTGGAAGCTCTGCGCCATCTGGTCCGACTGGCGCAGCCGCAGCCCGTTGCCCTCGGTGACCGCGTCGTCGTTGCTGCGTTGCAGCGCGACGATGAGGTCCTGAAGGCCACGGCTGCCTTGCACCGACGGGTAGTACCCGTCTCGGATCGAGGCCAGGCGCTCGCGGTTCGTGCTGTTGAGTCGATACGTGAACCAGCCCACGACCAGGAGGGCCACGGCGGCGAGAACCGGGAGCACGATGATTTTCTGCGCGAAGCTCAGCTTCGCGAACCGACCGACGATCGCGTTCACGCTACCCTTCTTTTACTCTGCTGGGGCGAAGCGAAAGTCCTGCTCGACGAGTTGTCTGACCTTGTGCCCGCCTTCTTCGGCGGGGAAATACCGCATCTGGGGCAACACACGCTTGACCGCTGCCGCGTAGGATGCCTCGGACGCTTTGACCACCTCGAAGGTCCCCATGTCCACCTTGCCGGTCGTATCGACCACGAACTGGCAAGTGACTTCACCGCCGCGCGCGCGGGCGCGCAAATCGTCCGGATATTGAGCGCGGGGATTCCCGGGTCGCGCGGACACGGGCTTCTCCACTTGGAATTCGAAATAGGCTTGGCCGTTGGCGCCGGGACCCGACGCGAGCTGAGCGGCCTGCGCCGACGCCGTCAGCGCCGTCGCGAAGGATGTAACAAGTGCAGCGCACCATGAAAAGCGCATCGGACCGGATCTCTCCTTAATGACTACTGTTGTCCGGGGAAAGACGATCCGTATACGCTACGGTCACTCGCGGGAACGCCTAGCGGAACTGCTCCGCGATGCGCTCCACGAGTCGGCGCAACTCACGCTCGCGCGACTCGGCCGACGTCGTGAAGATGGTCCGCGCGAGCCCGTAGGAGCTGGTGACAAAGGCCAGTGCTATCCCGAGTGCGACCGGCCCGGAATGCATCGCCCCGACGCCGACGGCGATGCCGACGGCGAGGCCGCCGCCGCCCATGCCGCCGACGAGACCGCCGTACAGGCCGCCCGCGAGCGTGCCCAAATGCTCGTCGGCGCGAATGATCGTCTTGCCGCCGCGCGCGGTGATCGTGATGTCGATCTGCCGATTGACGCTTCGCGAGGTCCAGGTCAATGCGCGCCCGAACCGGGTCGCGCTCCCTTTCACGCGGAGCACGTGACGAATGTACTCCGCCACCGCATCGACCTCGGCGTCGGGCACCTCACGCGGCACGACGGCCTCGATCGCTATCTCTCGCGGTCGTCCGCACCACGAGAGGCGCGAGCGATTCTCGTAGGACGACGTGAGCGCCACGTCGGGAGATGCGATGGGTCCCGAGACGAATCCCAACTCCGCGGCCGCCCGCGCCATGTATTCGTCGCCAATGCCCGCTTCGGCTGCCGCGCTCAAGACATCGCGCATCGCGTAGCCCGTCGGGAGCGGCCGGCTGCTGGTCGCGATCGGCGGCCGGCTCTCGCGCCCCGTCTGGGACTGCAGCTCCGCGGCGCGCCGCCAGAGCGCCTGCGCATTGGTCTCGGACAATGTCGCTGGCAATGGCGCGGCATCCTCGACCGGCTCGCGCGAGGTCGCGTCGAGCGCGTCGGCCAACTCGGCGCCCGTGCGATAGCGCGCGGCCGGCGTCTTCGACAGCAATTTGTCGACGATCGCGGCGAGCGCCGCGGGTACGCGTGGCGCGACGGAGCTCAAGGGCGGAGCGGGTCGCGTCGCGTGCGCGACCAGGATGGCGGCGGGCACGTCGCAGTCGAACGGAAACAGGCCGCTCAGCGCCCGGAACGCGACGACGCCGAGGGCATACAGGTCGGATCGCCCGTCGAGCGGCTCGCCCATGACCTGCTCGGGGCTCATGTACCAGACCGTGCCGAGGACCTGGCCGGTCGCGGTCACCGATCCCGCGGCGGCGACGCGGGCGATCCCGAAATCCGTGAGCAGGGCTCTCCCCGTGGTGCCCTCGATCAAGATGTTCTCGGGCTTGACGTCCCGGTGGATCACCTTGCGGGCGTGCGCGTAGTCGAGCGCGCGCGCGACATCGACGAGGAGGGGCACGAGCGCCGGGTGCGGGATCGTGCGGCCGTCGACGAGTCGAGTGCCGAGCGACTCGCCGTCGACATAGGCCATGGCGAAGAACACATGGCCGCCCAATTCATCGGCGCGATAGACCGGTACGATGTTGGCGTGGGAGAGCGATCCCGCGGTGCGAGCCTCGCGCAGGAACCGCTCGCGAATGGCCGGGTCGCGCTCGAAGTACGGCGGCAGCACCTTGATCGCCACCGGCCGATCGAGCTTGAGGTCGTGCGCGCGATACACGACGCCCATCCCACCGCGGCCGATCTCGCCCTCGAAGGCGTACTGGTCTTTCAACGCCTCGGCGAGCTCGACCACGTCGGGGGTCATCGCTAGGGGGTCCGGCACCCCCTAACGATAAGCCATCAGACTTGTGCTAGCCCACCATCGACCTGCAGGTCGATACCCGTGACAAAGCTCGAGTCGTCCGACGCGAGGAATACGGCGGCCTTCGCGATCTCATCGGCGGTGCCGATGCGACCCAGCGGGACCAGCCCGACGATCCCCGTCGCGAAGTCGGCAATCTGGGCTTCGGTCAACCCGACTTTGCCAAAAATGGGGGTTTCGATCGGTCCCGGGCTCAGCGTGTTGACCCGGATCCCGCGGTCCTTGAGCTCATTCGTCCACGTACGCGCGAATGACCGCACCGCGGCCTTCGTGGCATTGTACGCGCTCGCCGGGCCCAGGCCTTTCACACCCGCGATCGACCCGTTGAGAATGATCGTCCCGCCATCGACGATCAGGGGGAGGGCTTTCTGGACGGTGAAGAAGAGGCCCTTCACGTTGACGTCGAACTGGAGATCGAAACTCTCCTCGCTGACGCCGCCGAATGCAGCGAACTGCCCCAAGCCAGCGTTGGCGAACAATACGTCGATGCGTCCGGATTTCTGTTGAACCGCCGCGTAGAGGCGATCCAGGTCTTTGAGATTCGACACGTCGCCTTGGATGCCGGTGACGCATTTGCCGATCGACTTCACCGCTTCGTCCAGCGCACCCTGACGCCGTCCGGTGATATAGACATCCGCGCCCTCGGCGACGAATCGCCTCGCGGTCTCCAAGCCGATACCGCTATTGCCGCCGGTTACGACGGCCACTTTGCCTGACAACTTGCCCATGAGTACCCGTCTCCTGCTGGGTTCGATATTTCTATGATTATCGAAATAACGAACCAGGAAGCCGGGCCATTAGCGCTTGGTTCCCAGCCGCCGGACCAGCTCGCGCTCATATCCCTGAATCACCTCCGGGCGCGGCACCAGGTACTTGCAGACGCCGTCGAACCGGGACTCGACCACCCCCGCGGTTTCCAACTCCTTGAGATGGTGGGACATGGTCGCTGGCGCGATAGGGAATTCCTTGAGGAGCAGCTGGCAGGACACCTCCTCTCCCGTCCCCATGATCCGCTGCAGCACCCGAAATCGCCGGGGGTCGGCCAGCACCTTCGATATCCGATAAAACTCCTGGTCGGTCATATCTGTATTATGATATCCTGATGAGCCTCTCCCGTCGGCACTTCGTGCACACGCTGGGAGCCAGCGCCGCCAGCTCCCTTATTGCTCCGCTGCACCTGCCCGAGCTCGAGTGGGTTACCGCTCCGGCCAGTGCGGTCCGACTGGACCGAAACGAAAACCCCAACGGTCCCGCGAAAGAGGCGATCCAGGCGATCACACTGGCGGCCGCCGAGTCCTCGCGGTATCCGGATGAGCTGGTGATGCAGCTGACGCGCGCGGTCGCGGACGCCGTTGGCGTGGCCGAGTTCAATGTCGTGCTCACGTGCGGATCGACCGATGTGATTCGGAGCGCGGTCTACGGCTTCACGTCGCCCACGCGCGGACTCGTCACGGCCGCGCCGAGCTACGAATCGCCCGGCAACGATGCGCAGCGGATCAAGACGCCCGTCGTCGCCGTCCCGGTGACGTCAGAGATCGCGCTCGACTTGCCCGCCATGGCGACGGCGTCTCATGGCGCCGGGCTCGTCTATCTCTGCAACCCGAACAACCCAACGGGCACGGTCCACTCGGGCGACGACGTGAAGGCGTGCATCGCCAAAATCCTCGCCGACACGCCGGATGCGACGATCCTCGTCGACGAGGCGTACCACGAGTACGTCGAGGACCCGAAGTACGCGACGATGATCCCGCTCGCGCTCCAGAACCCACGCGTGATCGTCTCGCGCACGTTCTCGAAAGTGTTCGGGATGGCCGGGCTCCGCGTCGGCTATGCGATCGGCCAGCCCGAGACCCTCGAGCACATCCGAGCGCAACGCCTGGCGATCGGTGTCAACCGGATGGGCGCCGTCGCGGCGCTGGCGAGCCTGGGCCTCAAGAGTCACATCGAGCGCGAGCACGCCAAGAACAAGGACGCGCGCGAGTGGACGCAGCGCGAGCTCGCCGCGTTCGGGTATCCGTCCGTCCCGTCGCACACGAACTTCATCATGGTCGACGTGCGACAGGACGCGAAGGCGTTCCGGGAGGCGTGCAAAGCGCAGAACGTCCTCGTCGGACGGCCATTCCCGCCGCTCAACACGTACTCCCGGGTCTCCATCGGCACGATGGACGATATGCACCGCGCTATGGACGTCTTCCGGCACATCTTGCCAAAGGCTACGGTATCACGGGCAGGATAATATGTGAGGCGCTGGACACGCGCTGCGTGGCTTTGACAAAATCCTCGGCCTTGGCCTGGTAGATACTCGGCACGAACTTCTGCGGGTTCCGGTCGATCGCCGGGAACCACGTCGACTGCACCTGCACCATGATGCGGTGCCCTTTCAGGAAAACGTGATCGTGGTCGCGGAGTGAGAACGACCATTTCGTTTCCTGACCGGCGACCAACGCGTGCGGGTGCTCGTAGTCCGTCAGATACCGCCCGCGGCGGATCTCCATGGCGATCGGCAACTCGTAGCCGTTCATCGAACGCGCATACTCGCCAGGCCTCGGGCCCGCGTTCGGGTCCCACGCCGGCTGCTGGAAATCCTCCGGGTACTTGTCGATCAGCTTGACGATGAAATCGGCGTCCGTGCCAGACGTCGAGGCGAGTAATTCGGCGGCGACCGGGCCGGTAATGGTGATGTCATGATCCAGCGGGGCGCTGACGTAGGTGAGCACGTCCGGCCGGTTGTCGACGAATCGCTGGTCGGCCACCTCCCATGTCCGCCAGTCTCCAGCGGGATATGTCGGCGAGATCGGCCGCTGTCTGTAGGGCACTGGATTCGCCGGGTCGGATACGTACTGCCGATATCCCGCTGTCGTCGCCGGCTCGAAACTCAGCGTGCCATCCGAGCGCAGATACAAATTGGTAGGCTTTGACGTCTTCGGCGGCCAGGCATCATACGTGTGCCACGTATTCGAGCCGGATTGGAACGTGGATGCCTGCCACGCGGGCGCCGAGCCTTGATCGTGGAGATAGTAACGGAAGAACGGCGCCTCGATGTTCTCGCGGAACTCGCGCGAGGTCTCGTGCCCGCCCGCGGCGATCAACCCGATGCTGTCGCCCTTCGGCGCTTGCCACTCTCCGTGATACCACGGCCCGGCGACCATGAGGCCGCCACCGCGGCGAAAGATCTGCCATGGTCCCCACGGATCTTCCTGATCCCAGAATCCGGCGACGTTGAGGTTGGGCACGGCGGAGGCGTGCAGCTGATTCACCCACGCTTCTTTCTTCCAGAACGTGTCGTAATCAGGGTGCTCGACCGTGGAGTTCCAATACGGGATCTTCCCGTGGAGATATTGCGCGTTGATGTTCGAGAGCGGGCCGAGTTTCAGATACCACTCATACGTGTCGTACGTCTCGAAGGCGAAGTGCGTGTTCGCGTTCTTGTCCGCCTGCTCGAGCACCGCGTACTCGAAGTCGTAGCTTTCACGCAACGCGCCATAGCGATGATCATCGTCGTTCATCCACTGATCGACCGGCGAGGCTTGCTCGCTCACGGCTTTGAGCGCGGGGTGCGGGTGCAACAGCGCGAGGCCCGTCGTGAGGCCGTCGTACGATACGCCGTACATGCCGACCTTGCCGTTGGTGTTCGGGACATGGTGAATGAGCCACTCGATGCTATCGTAGGCATCGGTCGTCTCGTTCGTCGACGTCGAGTCCGCGAGATTCACCTGCGAGCTCAGCGCGAACGTGCCCTCCGACTTGAACCGGCCGCGCAGATTCTGAATCACGAAGATGTAGCCGTCCTGCGCGAGCTCCTTGAGATTCTGCGGCATGGCATCCGGCGCCTTGGCCGGCACGCCGTACGGCGTGCGGCGGAACAGGATCGGCAGCGGGCCGCTTTGATTCGCCGGTGTGAGGATGACCGTCTGGAGATGCACGCCGTCGCGGACCGGCACCATGACTTCGGACCAGGTGAACGGCGATTGAGCTCCTGCGGTCCCCGCCAGGGCCATCGCCACGACAAGCGCACATCGCATCACTGCCTCCACGGTGTCAGTACGTTGTAGCGCGGCGTAGACGTTGTGGTGTCTTTCGTCGCCGCGAGCAACTTGCGCCGAATGAGCCACCCCACGCCCGCTTGCGCCGCGCTCTTCGAGACGCCGATCGACTCGGCCAGCTCTTGATAGCTGACTTGCACCGGAACGCGGCGGCGGCGCTGCTCGGCCATCAACCACAAATAGACTAGAAAACTCGCCGGCCGTCGATCGTGGCCGACGAGATCGCGCATGAGCACATCGATTACGTAGTCGTCGACGGAAGGCATGCTATATCAATGAATAGTATAGCGTCGACTGACTGATTGCGTCGAGCGACGGGTGGTGGCTATCGTTGCCCACATGATTCGAGGCATCAAATTCACCAGCATTCCTGTGCGCGACCAGGATGTTTCTCTCCGCTTCTTTACGGAGAAACTCGGCTTCAAAGTCGCGACCGATCAGCCGTTTAGCGCCAAGCAGCGGTGGATCGAGCTCCTGATCCCGGGCGCCGAGACAAAGTTGGTGTTGTTCACGCCCGACGGGTTCGAGGATCGCATTGGCGGCTTTCAGCCGATCTCGTTCTGGTGTACCGACGTCTTCGCCACGGCGAAAGAGATGCGGGAGAAAGGCGTCGAGTTCTCCAAAGAGCCGAAGAAGGAGAGTTGGGGCACCTCGGCCGTCTTCAAAGACCCCGACGGCAATCAGTTCGTGCTATCGAGTGGATAGACCCTCGGTCAGGATCCCTTGCCGGGCGAATGTCTTGAGCTGCTCGCCATCGTGACTGACGACGACGCTCACGCCGGCCTGCTCGGCCTGATGGAGCCAGGCCAGCTCGCCGGCGATGGCCGCGCGGTCCTCGCCCATCTGCTTGCTCGCCGAGTCCGGCTTTTCCTTGCCGGTCTCAATGCCGAGCCGGTGCCATGCGACGTCGCCCGAGAGAATCACTTCGCGACCTGACGCGAGCTTGACGTAGACGACTTGCGATCCCGGCGTGTGCCCGGGCGCCTTGATCAGCACGACCCCAGGCGCGATCGGGAGCACGCGGTCGTAGTCGATCACGATGTAGCGACTCGCCTTCGTCGAGTCGAACGGCGTGAAGGTCACCTTCGGCCGGTGCAGCAGCGACTCCATCTCTTGCCGATTGAGCAGCGTTTTCGGCGCCAACTCGTCAGCAACGGACGAGTGGGCGACCGTGCCAATGTGGTCGCCGTGCTCGTGCGTGATGACAATCAACCCGGCGCCGCGCAGGGCCGCGACCATGCGGGTGTACGCGTCGTCGAGGAACTTGCCGGTGCTGCCCGGCGCCGTCGCCAGCTCGCGATCCATGGCCGCGTCGACCATGATCCAGCCGTGCGGGTACTTCACCTGGAACACCGGGTCCGGTGATTTGACCATCGTCTGCGGCGCGTTCTCCACGGCCTGGGAGAGCGGGTTCGAGTCGTCGACGATGATGAGATATCCGATCGACGTCGGAAGCTCGCCCGGGACCGCGTGAACGAGACCGCGCGCGGTGACGAGCTCGGGCTGCGCGGCGAGTGGCTGGGCCAGTATCAGGGCGCACAGGAAGCGTCGGATCATGCGCGTCAATCTATCGTCCGACGCTTTATATTGCGCGGCGTGTTTCTCGGACACTATGGCCTGGCATTCGCCGCCAAACGCGCGAGCCCCGAGACCTCCCTCGGCACGCTCACCTTCGCGGCCCAGTGGCTCGACGAGCTCTGGCCCATTCTCCTTCTGCTCGGCGTCGAGCACGTCAAGATCGCGCCGGGATTGATGGCCGCGTCGGACCTCGACTTTGTCAGTTATCCCATCTCGCATAGCCTGCTGGCCGCGGTCGGCTGGAGCGTGATCATCGGTGTCGCTTACTTCCTGGTGCGACACCGACCGCGCGGGGCGTGGGTCGTCGGCGCGTTGGTCCTGAGCCATTGGGTGCTCGATGTGCTTGTGCACCGGCCCGATCTCCCGCTGTATCCGGGCGGCCCGCGCGTCGGCCTCGGCGCATGGAACTCCGTGCCGCTGACGTGGGCGCTCGAGGCGATCTTCTACGTCGGCGGCCTGGTCATATACCTCCGGACCACGAAGGCGAAGGACGCGATCGGCCGATGGGGTCTCTGGTCGCTCGTCGCGGTGCAAGTCGCGTTGTACACGGTCGGCTCCGGCCCGCCGCCCAGTGTGTCGATGCTGGCGTGGAGCGCGCTCGTGCTGTGGCTCTTCATCCCATGGGCGGCGTGGATCGACCGCCACCGCATCGTATGCTCTTGATGCAGCCGGCGTTGCTCATGGGTGCCGACTGGTACCCGGAGCAATGGCCGGAAGTACGCTGGGAGACCGATGCGCGGATGATGGAAGACGCGCACATGAACGTGACGCGGATCGGCGAATTCGCGTGGAGCGCGATGGAGCCGAGCGAGGGGAAGTTCGAGCTCGACTGGCTGGACCGCGCGATTCGGGTCCTCGAGAAGCACCATATCGCCGTCGTGCTCGGCACGCCCTCGGCCGCGCCGCCGGCTTGGTTGACGGCGAAGTATCCCGAGGTGTTGCGCGTTGACGAGAGCGGCATCCGCGCAACGCACGGGAATCGCGCGCACGGGTCGTCGAGCTCGCCGAAGTATCGGGAATTGTGCCGGCGCATCGCCGAGGTGATGGCCGAGCGATTTGGGCATGATCCCAATGTCGTCGGGTGGCAGATCGACAATGAGTTCGGCTATGGGTTCATGTCGTACGACAGCCTGACACGACGGCAATTTCAGGACTGGTTACACGGCAAGTACAGCAGCATCGACTCATTGAATGCGCATTGGGCTGCCGCGTACTGGAGCCAGACGTACGATCGATGGGACGAGATTCCCATACCCATCGGCGAGCACAACCCCGGCCTCATGCTCGACTGGAAGCGGTTCGTCACGACGACCTGGCGGGACTATGTGACCAATCAGATTGACGTGATTCGCGCGCACGTGGATCCGCGGCAGTTCGTCACGGGGAATTTCATGGGGCTCGGGTTCGATGCGTTCGATCACTATGTGGTGAGCAAGCCGCTGACGCTCGTCGCATGGGATGACTATGTCGGCTCGGGCCATCTCGATCCCATCACGAATGGCCTGAGTCACGACGCCATGCGGGGCCTCTTGCGTCAGAACTTCTGGGAGATCGAGACACAACCCGGCAGCGTCAACTGGTCGAACCTCAATAACTCACTGGACAAGGGTGAGGTCCGCGCGATGGCCTGGCATGCCGTCGGCCACGGCGCGGATGAAGTCTCGTACTGGCAATGGCGCAGCGCGCTCAATGGTCAAGAGGAGATTCACGGAACGCTCGTCGGTCCTGATGGCGGCCCAGTGCCGTTGCTGGCCGAGGTTGCACGGACCGCGAAAGAATTCGCTGACGCGTCGGACGCATTTCGTGACACGCGCGTGGTGTCGCCTGTGGCGCTGCTCAACGATTACGAGAGTCGCTGGGCGATCGAGTGGCAGAGGCACACGGATAAATGGAACACCCTACTCGTCGCCCGCGACTATTATCGGGTGCTGCGGCACATGGCGCAGTCGGTGGATGTCGTGAGCCCGTATGCACCGTTGACTGATTACAGGCTCGTCATCGCGCCGAGCCTCAACGTGATCCCGGACACGCTCGCGCGCCATCTCATGGACTATGTGCGCGGTGGCGGCCATTTGGTGCTTGGACCCCGATCGGGCCTCAAGGACGAATACAACGCGTTGTTGCCGCAGCGGCAGCCGGGACTCCTCGGCGAGGCCCTGGGCGCCAGGGTCGAGCAGTACTATGCGCTCGAGCACGAGGTGCCATTACGGCCCTCCGGAAAGGCGAGTGTCTGGGCCGAGTACTTGTCAGGGGACCAGGCGCTGTTGCGATATGGCCGCGCGAACGGATGGCTCGATGGGCAGCCGGCAATGGTGACGCGGGTATACGGGAAGGGGCGTATCACATATATCGGTACCGTGCTCGATGCGAGCACTCTTGACACCGCGGCCAAGTGGATGGCGCGCGTCAGTCACGTCCAGCCGGTCTTCGGCCCCGTGCCAGACAGCGTTGAGGTCACGAGACGCGTGGGAGCGGATGGCAGGCAGGTTTTTGTGCTGATCAATTTCGCATCGCGCCCGCGGGAGGTCACTTTGCCTCGGTCAATGTGGTCGGTGTTCGAAAAACGGCGGATGAGCACCGTACATCTGGAGCAGTATGGTGTCGCAGTCATGATGTCCGATCAGCGCTAAATCGCGCGACCTCCCACGCGCGCCAGTCGTCAGTAAGAGCATGCTCGTGGAGAGGTAAATGGCGATCAATTGGACAAGTGAGCTCAGAAAGATCGAGCGGGCCTTCGACGGCCTTCCTCCCCTCCCCCCTGTCCCGTCCCCGGCCCAGCTCAAAGCTCGGCGCACGAGTGAGCGGCGCACGCTCGAGCGGACGCTCGAACGGCAAGAACGCACCGCGATGCTCGTCGGCACGGGTGGCCGATTTGTGCTCGTGTTCGCGCTGGCGACGGCCATCAACTTCTGGCCGTACGGACACGCCTGTGGGTTCGGGCTGTTCACGTACTTGTTCGCCGAGCTGCTCATCATCGTCGGCGGTCTGTGGACAGTGGCGTGGACCTGGCAGCATCGCATGGTGCGTGGACATGCCGTGGCGATGGTGATGGTCCTCTGGGGGATCGCTCTCGTGGCCGCGCAGGTGTTGCCGCGCGTCGGCTACGCGGCGGATGCGGCCAAGTGGTGGTGTTCCTAAACAGCTAGATTTGGCCACAAAGTGGCGCTTGTAGGACATCGATCAGCCCGGTATCCGTTCCCCGGGCATGATCGCGCCACTTTTATTGCTACTGCAGATCTATGATGGCCGCGCGGGCCAGTTGGCCGTGCGCGTGCCACGAGTCGAGGTCCCGGTTCCACTCGAGGCGTCTCTGGACGCACCGCCGTGGGATCGCGCGGCACGCCTTCGTGGCTTCTCCCAATACCTCCCGGTCGACGGCGTTCCGGCGGCGGATTCGACCGTGGTGCTCGTGATGTACACGCGCGATGCGTTGTACTTCGGCATTCGCGCGTACGAGGCCCACGGCGCGGTGCACGCGACGCTGGCCGATCGTGACAAGATCACGGCCGATGACTATGTCCAGATTTTTCTGGACACGTCGCACGATCACCACCGCGCCTACGTATTCGGGGTCAATCCGCTTGGGATTCAGGCCGATGGCATTCTGAGCGAGGGCATCCACAGTCTGGCCTCGACCGGGGCGGCCGCGGTGACCAATCGCGATACGGTCAGCCTGAGTACCGACTACACGTACCAGTCGAAGGGCCACGTCACGCCGTTCGGGTACGAAGTGACGGTGCGCATTCCGTTCGCGAGCGTGAGCTTCAGCTCGGGCAGCCAGCAGCGCTGGGGCATCAATATCGTGCGCCAGGTTCAGCACTCCGGCGACGAAGACACGTGGGCGCCCGCGCGGCTCGCGAATACGTCGTTTATTGGGCAGTTCGGCACGCTGGAGGGCCTCGCCGGGATTACGAGAGGGTTGGTGCTCGATCTCAATCCCGAGCTGACCTCGCACATCAACGGGAACCCGACGCCGACGGGTTGGAAGTATAGCGTCGAGCCCTTGTCGCCCGGCGGCAACGTGCGTTGGGGTGTGACCGATAATCTCACCTTGAACGGGACGATCAAGCCCGATTTTTCGCAGATCGAGTCCGACGTGCCGCAGCTGCAATTCGATCCGCGTGTCGCGCTGTCGTACCCCGAGAAGCGGCCATTCTTCTTCGACGGCCTGGAACAGTTCGATACGCCGAACACGCTCGTGTACACGCGCTCGATCATTCAGCCGGACGCAGCGGTCAAGCTCACCGGCGAGGTCGCCGGCTCGAGCATCGGCTTCTTGTCGTCGGTCGATGCAGGGAACGAGTCGGCGAACGGGAAGGACAATCCCGTATTCGATATCCTGCGCGTCAAGCACAACCTGGGTGGTGGCTCGACGGTTGGCCTCATTGCGACCGACCGCGAAGACGGCCCGTGGTACAATCACGTGGTGGGCGCCGACACGCGCATCGTGTTCGGCAAGATCTATGATATCCGGCTCCAGGGTGTCGTGAGCAGCACGCGGTCCGACAGCATTCACGCTGTCGCGCCGCTCTGGGACGGGCTCTTCGAGCGCAACGGCCGGCACTGGTCGCTCCGCTACGAGCTGTCGGGCATCGACTCGAGCTTCGTCGACCAGAGCGGATTCATTCCCCGCACGGGTATCGTGTCGAGCACGCTCGACAATGCGCTCACGTTCTATGGGAAGCCGGGGGCGCTGATCCAGAGCTACACGTTCGACTTCTCGCCGATTCAAGTGTGGGAGTATCCCCAATTCCTGCGCGGGCACCGGGCCGAAGACATCAAGTGGCACTTCAGCAATAACGTCACGCTGCACGGTGGCTGGACGCTGAACGCCGACGCCTTCGTCGAGAATTTCGGGTACGATCCCGCGCTCTACGCGAATTACTATGTCGCGAAACGGACGCCGACCGGGATCGACACGGTGCCGTTCGTCGGAACGCCGCACATCCCGAACCTGGATATCGTCACGGGGTTTACGACACCCCGGTGGTCTCATTTCGATGCATCCTTTTCGACGGTCACGGGATACGACGACAATTTCTACGAGTGGTCGTCCGCCTGGATCTTCGTGGTGAACTCGACGATAGATTGGCGGCCGACCTCCAAGGGCCGCATCTCGCTCATCTACTCGCAGCTGCAGTTCGTCCGGCGGTCTGACAACACGCAGGTCGCGGTGCAGCGCGTGCCGTACATCGAGGCCGCGTACCAGATCTCACGGCCCATTTTTGTGCGATTTATCGGTCAGTACGAAGCGTCCTGGGTGGCGGCGCTTCGGGATGATGGGAGAACCAATGATCCGCTGTTGATCAAGAATTCGGCCGGGGTCTATGAGCCGCAGCTCAAGACGACCTCGAACGTGGTCAGCGGGAGTTGGCTGTTCTCCTATCAGCCAACGCCGGGCACGGTGTTCTTCGTCGGCTACGGCAGCGGGTATACCGAACCGTATTCGTTCAACTTCACGGGCCTCCACCGCACGTCGGACGGATTCTTCGTCAAGGCGACGTACTTGTTTCACGCGGGGAACTAGCGTACTAGTCTCCTGCCATGGAGACGCTCCTCGTGCGGCCGCCGAACGCGCACCGGATGTTGACGCTCGCGCACGGCGCCGGGGCGGGGATGCGACATCCCTTTATGGAGAAGCTCGCCGCGCTGCTCGCGACCGTCGGTGTCGCGACACTGCGCTACGAGTTCCCGTACATGGAGCAGCGGAAGAGCCGTCAGGATGCAGCGCCCGTACTGCACGAGCGCGTGGCCGCCGCTGCTGAGGTCGCGCGGCAGGCCGCGCCGGAGCTGCCATTGTTGGCCGGCGGGAAGTCCTTTGGCGGACGGATGACGTCGCAGGCCGCCGCGGAAGGCGTGCTCAGGGACGTCAAAGGGATCGTGTTTTTCGGGTTCCCGCTGCACCCGCCGGGCCGGCCTGGCACTGCACGTGCCGACCATCTAGCGAAAGTCGCCGTGCCGATGCTGTTTCTCCAGGGCACGCGCGACGAGTTCGCTCCGCTGGATCTGCTGCGGCCGATTGGCGAGTCGCTTGGTTCGCGGGCGACACTCCATGTGATCGACGGCGCCGACCACGGATTTCACGTGCTCAAGCGCTCGGGTCGGACCGATAACGAAGTAATGGGCGAGCTCGCGCAGGCTGTCGCGTCGTGGGACCTATAACCTGAGGAGGAGCACGTATGCCGGAGAGCGTCTACAAGGTCATCGAACTGATCGGCACGTCGACGGAATCGTGGGAGAAAGCCGCGAAAGCCGCCATCGAACGCGCAAGCGAGACGCTGCGCGATCTCCGCGTGGCCGAAGTGTCGGAGCTCGACATTCACCTCAAGGACGGGAAGATCGAGAGCTATCGCGCGAAAGTGCGGCTCTCGTTCAAGTACGAGAAGGGCGACTGAGCGCTTGCCTGGCCGCCGCCAAGTGATGGTCATCGTGCTCGGCCACGAAATACGCCCAATCGATGAGACGCAATTGCCGTTGGAGCCGCGGGTGTAGCGCGGTAGCCGAGACCTGTGGCTCCGACAGCGCATCCATCTCGGCTACCAACCCGGCGCGATGCGCACGAAAGCGCGCGATGATTGCCGCGGCCGGCATCGCATCGTGATCGGTCTCGTAGGTTAGACGATTCGTGCGATCGGCTGCCGAGAGGGTTGCGGCGCCCGATACGTATTCGCGCAGGCGACGCTCGTCGAGCGCATGCAGATCGTCGAGGTGGCCCAAGTGGCGTTTCGCGGACCAGGCGTTGGGATCGTGCCAGCGGAGCTGATCGTCGGTCGCCCCAACGATCAGCTCCGCCATTCTCGCTGCCGTCCCTCGCAGGCGCTCCAGCACGGCGGGAAACGCCGTTACTGGCAACTCGAACGTCCATGTTCGGTCGAACCAGGCGCCTTCTTGTATCACATCCGAAACGTACTAGGGCATCACGAACTGGACTACGTTGGAAGCCGTGGGGCCGACGTTCGGGTACACCGTTTTGCCGGTCGTCGTATCGGTGTACGAGTTGTTGTAAAAACTGTCTCCGTAGGCGACCGCATTGACCGTCGAGCCCGACGCGAACGCGTGCTGCAACCCGGCGAGGTCGGCGCCGGTAATCGCGATCGAGAAGTTCGTGTGCACCACACGGTACGCGGTACCGGCGACTGGGCCGGTCACGGTGTAATTCGCGACGGCCGGGCCGACGCTGGCCGCGCCGCTATAGAAGAGGCGAATGTATCGCGGATAGCCGGTGACGGCCGGCTGATTGACCGTTCCCGTGGCGTACAACGTGTCCTGGGCCGCATTGAACGCGAGCGCCAGGTTGATGATGACACCCGTCGACTGTTGCGAGAAGTTCACGGTCGCGATTTCGATGGTGCCGCCGCCGACGAACTGCCCGGCGTCACGAATGAACGTGCCCATGCCCGAACCCGCGAACGTCACGGTATAGACACCCGTCTTGAGACCTGAGAGGGTCCAGGCGCCATCCGCCGTCGTGATACTGGAGGCGGTGCCAGGCGAAGCCGTCACCGTGACCCCGGAGTCGCTCGCCAGCGGCCCGCCGTACTCGTCGTGGAGCGACACGAAGCCGGTCCACGCACCGGTCAGAGCCGGCCCAGCGGGGCCCGCGGGGCCAGTACTTCCACTACAACCCGCAACGGCGATCACAACGAGCACAGCGCACAGGTTCCTCAGCACTTGGGTCTCCTGAAGGGTGATGTTCCCCTTCAGACGACCGCTCTTTGCGCGGCGTTAACGCGCTGCCGCGGCGTTAACTAACCGTTCGGCGAGCCCCGGATCGCTGCCCAAATGCACGTGAACGTACGATGCCAGAACGTTTTCCGTGAGCACACCCTCGGTGCGGCCGTCGCTGAGCCGATAGGCGGGTGGCAAGGGTTGACGACTCGTAATCGTCGAATAGTGAAATTCGTGCCCGCGCAACCGTTGGCCTGCGGCGGCGAGCGGTGAATCACCGAGCGCCTCGAGCTCGCGATATCCCAGGGTCAGCTTTGGGCTCATCTCGGCGACGGCCGGAATGACTCCCGCCATGCCTTCGCAGAGGTACATGAGGCCTCCGCATTCCGCGTAGATCTTGCCGCGGAACGCGCGAACCGCCTCGATCATCGATGCGTTGCCCGCCAGGGCCGCCGCGTGCAGCTCGGGATATCCGCCGCCGAAATAGAGCAGGCCGGCATCCTCCGGGGGCGCGGCGTCCGTCAGCGGCGAAAAGAACTTGATCTCGGCGCCGTGCGCCCGGAGCAAATCGAGGCTGTCTTCGTAGTAGAAACTGAACGCGGCATCCCTCGCGACGCCGATCACCGCGCGCGGGCCCGACACGACCGCGGCCGGTAGGTCGACGCTCAGCGCGGGGGCTGTTCGGGCGATGTCGAGCAGGGCATCGAGATCGATGTGCGCGTTGACGAGACCAACGAGCCGATCGAAATCGACGGTCTGCTCCTCAGCCTGCATGAGCCCGAGATGCCGTTCGGGCACGCCGATCGCGGGATCCCGCGGCAGCCATCCGAGAACGGGTACGCCCGCCATATCCTCGATTGCCGTGCGGCACATGGCCGCGTGCCCCGCGCCGGCCACGCGATTGAGGATGACGCCAGCGATGCGGACACCGGGAGCGGCGCTGGTCAGGCCAAGGACAATGGCGCCCGCGGTCTGTGCCATCGCGCGGGCGTCGAGCACCAGGATGATCGGTGCCTGCAGCAGCGTGGCGACTTCGGCGGTCGATCCCGAGGGCGGTGGGCCCGCGCGTCCGTCAAACAGGCCCATGACGCCCTCGATGATCGCGATATCGGCACCAGCTGCTCCCCGGGCGAAGACGGAAAGGACCGCATCACCGGAGAGGAGCCAGGTGTCGAGCGAGCGCGATGGTCGCCCCGCCGCCGCGCGGTGGTGCGATGGGTCGATGTAGTCCGGCCCGATCTTGAACGGAGCCACAGACAACCCGCGAGCGACAAGCGCCCGCATCACTCCGACCGCGACGGTGGTTTTCCCCGACCCGCTGGCCGGGGCGGCAAAGGCGATTCTAGCGGCGGAGATAGGAGTCGGTCTTGTCGATCCAGTCCTGCCGCGGCGGCGAAAAGACGTCGACGTCGAGCGTATCCTCGACCGCGACCGCCATGTGCGGCAGGTTCGACGGGATCAGCAGAACCTCGCCTGCTTTGACGAGCACCTGCTCGTCCTGATTCTCGCCGAGCGTGAACTGGAGCGCGCCTTCGAGAATGTAGGTGAGTTGCTCGTTGTGATGCGCGTGCTTCGGCACCACGCATCCCTTCTTCAGGTACACGTGCGCCAGCATCATCTGATCGCCCGTGATCAGTCGGCGCGCGAGGGTGTCCGACAGCGTTTCCTTCGGCATGTCGTTCCAGCGAAACCAGGTCGCACTCGTCTTGGAGGTCATGTAACGGAAGCTGGCGATGAGGACACAGCGGCGCCAGTATTGAAAACATGCGCCGCCATACTCTTCTGTTGTGTGGACTCCTTGCCGCGTGCTCATCATCGAACGGCACGAGTCCCGGATCCGGCAGTCTCACGCTGACGATCGCCGGACCCACGGGCATGACGCCATCTGTCGTCGTGACCGGACCGCAGTCGTATAGCAAGACTGTCACATCGACCACGACGTTGACCGGGCTGCCTGCCGGCAGCTATACCGTCACCGCCGCGACGGTACTCGGCCACGATTCGATCGTTCCGGCCGCGTATGTCGCGACCGTTACGGGCAACCCGTCGTCGGTCACCGCGAGCGCCACGGCGACGGCCACCGTGACCTATGCCGTCCGACCGGGGAGCGGCGCCGCATGGGTCGTCGGCGGCTTCCCGTTCGTGAATGACGTGGTGCCGAATGCCGCCTTGTCGTTTACCTCCGCGCAACTGCGCGCGACCGGTACGCCGACGCCGGTCGCGACGGTGAACCTGACCACCACCGCGGGCGCCAACACCGACGCGAGTGATGCGGCGTTCGACAGCGCCGGGAATCTGTGGATCGCCAACCAGAACTCGAACAACGTCATCGAGCTGACGCCAACGCAACTCGCCGGATCGGGCAGTCCGACGCCGGCGGTCACGATCACGATGCCGTCCGACAGCGCCGGGCCGATCGCGCTGCGCTTCGACGCGCATCACAATCTCTGGATCGCGAACCAGTGGGCAGGGACGATCATCGAGCTGACGCCCGCGCAGCTCGTGAGTGGGACCGCCGCGCCCACCGTGACGATTCAAGACGGTCCGCCCGAGCACTCGTTCCAGACGAGCGGCAACAATCCGGAGGGGCTCGCGTTCGATGCCGCGGGCAATCTCTGGGTCGCATCACAGTGGCGCGGCAACGTGATCGAGTATACGGCGACCCAACTCACGACGTCGGGGAGTCCGACGCCAGCCGTCACACTCACGCCGACGCTCCCGAACCCGTCGAGCGACAGCTCCGTGGTCGCCCCGATCGGTCTCACGTTCGACAGCCAGGGCAACCTGTGGATCTCGGGCCTCGGCGTCTACGAGGTCGCGGCGAGCGCCCTGACGACCTCAGGGTCGCCGGCGGCGGCCAAGTGGTTCACGCCACCTCGTGGCCCACACGGATTCTACGCGTTGGTGACCGGCGTGACGTTCGACGACAGTGGCAACCTGTGGTTCTCCGGGTTCGATTTCGGCATCATCGGCGAGTATACGGCAGCCCAAATCGCGGCCGGTGGTGATCCCGCGCCAGCAGTCGAGATCACCATGAGCGGTCGCCTCGCACCGGTGCGTCTCGCATTCGATAGGTGACGACATGGATGTGCAAATGACGACGACCGCGTTCTCGTTGGAAGGCTTCCGGACGGTGCGCACGCTCGGCATCGTGCGCGGCATCACGGTCCGGTCCCGGTCGGTGTTCGGCACGATCGGCGGCTCGTTGCAGACACTGGTCGGCGGAAACATCACGCTGTTCACGCAGCTCTGCGAACGGACCCGCATCGAGGCGTTCGAAATCATGTGTCGGCACGCCGACGACGTGGGCGCCAACGCGGTGATCGGCGTGCGCTATGACGCCACCGAAGTGATGCGGGGGACGACCGAAGTGTTGTGTTACGGGACGGCGATCACGGTCGAACGGACCTAGTGGATCGGCCGGTTGAACTTCGGGGCTGGCGTCACGCCAGTCAGTAAGCGCGTGGGCTTGGCCTCGATCTGACGCACGAAGTCCTGCAGCAGCGCCGACGTCGTGTCGAGATTGGCGATGATGCGGGCGATGTTCGCATCGTGACCCTGCACCGACCCCGATAGCTGGTCGATCGCGCGACGCGAGGCACCGAGCAGTGCGCGGGCGGAGTCCGCCGTCGCCGCCGTCGGGCCCATGACACCACGGAGGCTGGCGATCGCGCTGTCCAGCGTCGCGATGTCGCGCGAGATGCCCGCGACGACGACCGGGATCGCCGTATTGGTCGACCGCACGCCGTGCGCGGCGAGGCCCGCCGCCATCGAGAGTGAGTCGAGCACGCCGCGGGTCTTGCCGAGCGTGAGCTTGAGCTGGCTCTCGAGACTGTCGGCGAGCGCGACGACTTCGGTAATAGGCGACGTCCCGACGGACCCTTGGACGGTCGCGCCAGGGGCGAGTGGCTGCCCGCCGCTCGGAGGCAAGTAGAGCACGATCGAGGGTTGCCCCACGACTGGCGGCGGCTCCAGATGGGCCAGCGTCCCGGTCGTGAGCGGCAATCGCGCGCTGTCCGCGAGGCGCCACTGGATGCTCATCCGGACGCGAAACACGAGATTGCCATCGGACGATATGCGCGGTGTGATCTCGTCCACCGTGCCGATCTTGAAGCCCTTGATCTTCACCTCGTCCGACACGGCGAGGTCCGACAACTCCGGGAACTCGGTGTACAACGCGCCGGCTCCCGTATCGCGCCTCAGGGGCGCGGACAACCAGACCATGGCGCCAGCGGCGAGGGCGAACGCCACCAGCACCGCGAGGCCGACGGCGATATCGCCCTTATCAAGCCGCGGCATCGGTCCGGAAGCCCTCGGAGTCCCAGAGCGCGACGACGTCCGCGAGATCATAGAGCGCGTCGTTGCGGCGATGCGTGAGGATCACGACCGTGCGCGCGATTTCCCGGCAGAGCTGATACAGCTCGAACGCCGTGCGAGACTTGACGGCCGAAATGGGATCGTCGAGCACGACGATCGCCGGTCTACACACGAGCGCCCGCGCCAAGGCGGCTGTTTCTCGCACGTCGGGTGGCAACGCGCCGGGCCGCTGTCTCGCCGAGCCACCGAGGCCGCAGCGCGTGAGCATCTCGCGGGCCGCGGTGCGCGAAGGGCCCGCGTGCAGCGCTCCGCGTACGGACGCCGCGAGCGCGAGGTTGGCCTCGAGCGTGAACGTGCCGAGGAGCCCGTCCGGCTGCAAGACGCTGCCGACCGAGCGGCGGACCTGATCGAGCGCCGCGCGACTCGCCGTCTGCAACTCGAGCCCGAGGACTTCGACCGTCCCCTCGGCCGGCGCATCGAGGCCGAGGACCAATCGCGCCAGGCGTCGCGCCCGATTCGGCGTGGTTCGAATGACGAAGAACGCGCCGTCGGCGATCGCGATGTCGGTGGTCTGGCACCACTCCGTGTCGCCGGTGGGACAGACGCCGCGCAGCCGGATGGCGGTCATGACCAGATGGCGACGAGGACGGCCGAGGTGATGGCGAGCAGCATGATGGAGCGGACCGCGGCGTGCGTGACCGCGCGTGGGACGTCCGCTTGTCCGCCACGCGCGCGCAGGCCGACGGCGGAGCTCAGCCACGCGACGCCCGCACCGAATGCGCCGCCGCGGACCGCCGACCAGAAGAGATCATCGGGCCGGAGCACGCCGCGCAGGGTGTCGGTGTACGCGGCGATGGTCGCGATGTGTCTGAGCGAGGCAATCGCCACGGCGACGGCGAGCGTGATCGCGACGAAGTACACCGTGAGCAGCGCCGTCGCGATGGCGACCCCAATGATGCGGGGGATCACGTAGAACTGCACGAGATCGACCCCCATGCCGGCGAGGGCATCGGTCTCGCCGAGCAATCGGCTCGTGGCCACGTCGGCAGCGATCGCGGTGCAGGAGCGCGCGGTGACGATCACGGCGGCGAGCAGCGGCCCCGCGTCGCGCACCACGAGGACGCCCAGTGTTCGAGCGACGGTCTCTGACAATCCCAGCTGGGCGGCACGCGCGTGGGCTTCCAGCGTCACCGTGGCGCCGAGACACGCCGCGACGGCGGCGACGAGCGGGATCGCCTGGACGGCCGTGAACCGCAACTGTTGCAGCGCGACGCGCCGCATGAGCCATCCCGCGCTCGACGGTGCCGCCGCGCTGCGGACCAGGCGGCCGATCGCGGCAACGACGGAGAGGACCGCCCCGACCGCCGCGCGCGCGCGCGTGGCAATCGCATGGATGAGCACCACCAGCGCGTCCGTCACCACGGCGCCGATTACGTGAGCGTGCCGAGCACGCGTTTGCGGCGTGCACCGGCGACGACCTCGCCCCGGACGGCGGTGGCGGAGATCCGCACGCGCTCATCGGGTTTGAGTGGGACGACGAAGAACGTGGCCGCCGGGAGCCGTGGGATGAAGGCGGCCCGCATGGTCACGACGACTTCCTGGCGGTCCGCCTCGCTCGCGATGTAGATCGTCATCAGACACACGTCGGCGAGGGACACGTCGACGGTGGCCAGCACCAAACGCAGTGTCTCGAGCGCGTGATGGCACTGGCCGCGCGTATCCAGCGGGGGTCTCCCCGATCCCCGGGTGTCGAGGCCCGATACGCCGGCGACGAAGACCAGCGGGCCCGCCCGGCAGGCGATAGGGAAACCAGTGATCGGATCGCGCGGGGTCAGCGGCGACCAGAACTCCTGGTCAGTCTCGGTAGTCAAGGGACCCCCAGTATTTGACTAGGGGACGGCGGGCGCAAGTGTATCTTCTCAGTATGCTCCGCTGGCGGGTCGTGCTCGCGATCTGGACGGTGCCTGCGCTCCTTTCCGTGTTCGAAACGGAAATGTTCTTGGCGCAAAGTGGTCACGGCACGGCCTTGTGGCGGGTCCTCCTGTCCGAGGTCCCGCCATGGTACGTATGGGCTGCATTGACGCCGGTGATCTTCCGCCTGGGACGGCGGTTTCCGCTGGATCGCGGTCTTCGTCCCAGCGCGGTCGCCGTCCATGTGGTCGCCGCCCTGGTGGCCGGCACGCTCTACGCGTCGGTCGCCGCGTTCCTGTCCGTGGCCACCGGACGGGCCCGGCTGGCATTGCCGGTCTATATCCTGGATTGGTGGCTGAGCGGCCTGCCGCTCATCATGCTGTCCTACTTCGGCGTGCTCGGCATCGGGTACGCGCTCGTCTTTCGCGAGGAGCTGGCGGTCGCCCAGCTCGGCGCGCTCCGCGCGCAGATCCAGCCGCACTTTCTGTTCAACACGTTGAACGCCATCACGGCGCTCGTGCGGGATCAAGAAACCAAGAGCGCGCTCGCGACCCTCGCGCGACTGAGCGATCTCTTACGCTCGGTGCTGACCGCCGATGCCGCGCACGAGGTCTCGCTCGGGGACGAAATAACATTCATCGAGCAATATCTCGGCATTATGGAGGTGCGCTTTTCTGATCGCCTTCGGGTCACGTGGAATGTGCCCGCCGAGCTGCGTGGCGCTCGGGTGCCGACGTTCGTACTGCAGCCGATAGTCGAGAACGCGATTCGCCATGGGATTGCCAAGCGGACAGAGGCCGGGCGCATCGAGATCACCGCCCGGCAGGTCGGCGACCGCCTCGTCCTGACCGTCAGCGACGATGGTCCGGGTCCAAACGGGAACGGGAATGGCGGCGTGGGATTGGCGAATACGCGAGAGCGATTGCGCCGGCTCTATGGTGATGCCACGGTGGAGCTCGGCCAAGGCAAGCCGGGCGCCATAGCGACCATCACGATGCCGCTGGCCTATGCCTGACCTGCGCGTGCTCGTCGTGGACGACGAGCCGCTGTCGCGCCGGGCGTTGCTGCAGCTCATCGCCGAGCATCCGGATTTGCGGCCCATCGGCGAGTGCCGCGATGGGAAAGAGGCCCTGCGCGCCCTCGCGACCCTGGAGCCGGATCTCGTGTTCCTCGACGTCCAGATGCCCGAGCTGGATGGATTCGGTGTCGTCCGCGAATGGGGCGTCGAGCGGATGCCACCGGTCATTTTCGTCACGGCCTACGATGAGTTCGCGCTCAAGGCCTTCACGGTGCACGCGATCGATTACTTGATGAAACCGGTCACATCCGAGCGCTTCGCCGTCGCCGCGGACTACGCGCGCCGGCGCGTGGGCGAGGCGCGGGACCTGACGTTCACGCGCAGGCTGGCGGCACTCGTCGCCGATGGGGCAACGCCGCCGGTCCGCCGGCTGGCCGTCCGGATCGGTAATCGCGATATCCTCGTCCCGTGCGACGATATCCACTGCATCAGGTCAGACGATGTCTACGTCCGGGTCTCGGTCGGTGACCGCGAGTACGTGATGCGCGAGTCCCTTGCCAGCGTCGCGCAGCGCCTCGACCCTGGGCGGTTCATTCGCATTCACCGCACCGCGATCGTGAACATCGCGTACGTGCGCGAGCTCAAGACGTTGACGAACGGTGAGCGCGTGGCGGTGCTGGCGAGCGGCGCCGTTCTCCCTATTGGCCGGCGCCGGCGCGAGGAAGTCGAGAAGATCCTGTTGGGCTCGCCGTGAGGTAATTGACGGCCAGGTGTGAGAGTGCTCGCACGCCGATCGGCAGCGCGCTCTCGTCCGCGGTGAACTTGGGCGAGTGATTCACGGGCGCGGTGTGCCAGTCGATATCCGGCGACGTGACGCCGAGAAAGAAGAAGAACCCGGGCACCCGCTGCTCGTAGTACGAGAAGTCCTCGGACACGGTCACCGGCGGAATCTCGACGACGTTCGTGTCACCGACGACAGCCCGGAGCGTCGGGAGCATCCGGGCGACCAGCGCCGGGTCGTTCACCGTCACCGGATACCCTTGGCCGATTTTCACATCGGCCGTCCCCCCGCCGCTCTGCGCGATCAACTCGGCCTCGCGGACGACGCGCTCGCGCAGGATGCGCCGGGTCGTCGAATCGAACGCCCGCAGCGTGCCCGTCATGACGACGCTATCGGAGATGACGTTGTTGCGCACGCCGCCGTGAATGCTGCCCACCGTGACGATCGCCGCGCCGGTCGTGAGATTGACCTGGCGGCTCACGATCGTCTGCAACCCGGTGACGATCTGCGCCGATATCGCGATCGGGTCGATGCCGGCCCATGGGATCGCGCCGTGCGTGGCGTGACCGTGCACGATGATCGTGAAGGCGTCGGAGCTCGCCATGAACGCGTGAGGCGAGTATGAGATGTTGCCGACCGGTCCGGGCCAGACATGCAGTCCGAACACCGCGCTTGGCTTCGGATTATCAAAAGCGCCCTCTTCGAGCATCATCTTCGCGCCGCCCTGCTCCCCTTCGGGGACGCCTTCTTCGGCCGGTTGAAACAAAAAGATCACGGTCCCCGGCAACTGCTGCTTCAGGCCGGAGAGCACTTCGGCCACGCCCATCAAGATCGCCACGTGATTGTCGTGCCCGCACGCGTGCATCACACCAACGTCTTGACCGTTGTAGGTCGTTCGCTCCGTCGAGGCAAAGGGCAGACCGGACGGCTCGGTGACCGGCAGGGCATCCATGTCCGCGCGCAATGCGACGACGGGTCCCGGTTTGCCGCCGCGGAGGATCCCGACGACGCCGGTGTGCGCGATACCCTCGCGGACCTCGAGGCCCAGCGACTTGAGATGTGCGGCCACGAGTTTCGAGGTGCGAAACTCGCGGTTGCCGAGCTCGGGATGTTGGTGAATATCGCGCCGCCAGGCGACCACTTTTGGCGTCACTTGGGAGGCGAGGCGGTCGACCTCTGTGGACAGTGAGGGCGGCGGCGTTAGGCCGATGATCGCGAGGACGGCAAGCCAGGTTGGGCGCATGGCCCAACAATAGGCCGTCCCTTACCGGGGGGGTAGTATCATCGGCGCGCGCGGCGGCTGCGTGAAATCGAAGTCGTTCTGCAGGTCGCCGAGGAGGCGCACCGACTCGCGCACGGTGGGGCGGGGATCGGGGCGCCCGTCGGTCCGCGGGTCAATGCGCCGATTCGCGAGGAACACGTCCTCGATGAACTTGAGATAGGCGTCGTGACTCAGGAGCTGATGATCGATATAGCCCTGTTTCGCGTACGGGCTGATCACGAGTCCCGGGACGCGGATCCCGTAGCCGTTCTCGTCGATTTTCGGCGGCACGACGTGATCGTAGAAGCCGCCCCAGTCATCCCAGCTCAGGAAGATCGCGGTGGAATCCCATTGCGGTGACTGCATAATGGCGTTGATCACCCCGGTGACGTACTTCTCGCCATCGCTCACCTTCGCCGGCGGGTGCTCGCCGTCCTTTTGATTCGGCACGATCCAGGCGACTTGCGGGAGGCGACTCTGCTTCGCGTCCTCGTAGAAGTTTTCGAGATCCTGGATGTTGCCAAGCTCTCCATCGATCCGGACGGTGGTGAAGCTCGGCAATGGATTCCAAATCGAGGGCGTCGCGCTGTTTTGCGGGACCGCCGGACATTTCGCGCCGTCGTCGTCGCAATCCGGCTGCGAGCCATTCGCGACATAGTACTTCCAGCTGATGCCGGCCTTGTGCAGGAGATAGGTGATGTCAGTCCACGCGTACGCGCCGGATTTCGCGGGGATCCACGCGCCTCCCACGGGAATGCCCCCAGCGGGCGATTGCAGCGCATTGCGGCAAGTCATCGGTTGGTCGATCTCGCAGGAGGCCGACCATGCGGATACCATGAACAAATGCGCGGGCAGACTCCACGTCGCCGCCGCTTCGAACAGCCGGTCCTGGAGCACGAAGTTCTGCGCGTAAGCCCAGTAGTTCGGAATCTCGTGGTCGTCGTGGTAGCCCATGACGTCCGTCCCGCCGTGGCAGCTCGGATCCTGGGCAGTGACGCACGTCGCCTTGACCCTCAGCGCGCGCGCCACGAACCCGTCCATGTTCCCGCCGTCGATATCGGCCACCGCATCGGGGGCGGCATGCGGGCCGCCGACGTTGACATCGGCGGTGTCGTGATACGGGTAGATGCAGGTATTGTGCACCGGGTCGGGCAGGCAGTCGCGCGGCAGCTCGTCCTGCATGGGGATCCCGTCCGCGCCCGGAAACGTTCCGAAGTACGTGTCGAACGAGCGGTTTTCCTGCATGATGATGATCACGTGCCGGATTTTCGTCCCCGGCGCGGGAGTCGTCACCCCATTATCCGCCGAGCACGCGGAAATGGCGGCGAAGATGATCAGAACGATACCTCGTCGCATGCAGGCCCAAAATGAGGGACCCTCTCATCGACGTTCGCGTTACCGGGTTGGCTTCGCGTCACCAACCGGTGACAGCACGGTGACCGCGACGCCTTCGCGAATGTCGTCCGAGGGATTGACGACGACTCGCGTGCCCTCGTCCAGGCCACTGGTAATCTCAACTTCCGTGCCGAAATCCCTTCCCAATTCCAGCTTCTGATAGTGCACGGTGTTGTCGCTCTTGACCACCGCGGCTTCGGGGCCCTCGGTGCGAACCACCAGTGCGTTTGCCGGTATCAAGAGGGTTTGCCCGTCACCCTTGATCTGGAACCGGACCTCGGCGTACATGCCCGGCAGCAGCAATCGCTTGGGGTTCACGATCTGGACCTCGGTCAGCAGCGTCCGCGACGCGGCATCCAGAGCCCTCGCATTTCTGACCACCGTGCCCTCGAACGCCGTTTGCGGGAGCTCTCGTATCACGACGATCGCCTTTTGCCCTGGCTGCACCATCGCCATCGCACTTTGCGGCACGTCGACATACACCCGGACGGTATCCGTGCCCGCCACCGTGAAGAGCGGCTTGCTCGATGCGGCGCCGGCGTCGATCAACATGCCGTTATCGATGGTTCGCGATGTCACGACACCAGCAAACGGAGCGACCACGCGCTCGTAATCCTGGAGCTGCAATAACCGGCGATAATTCGCCTGGCCCGATCTCAAATTGCCCTCGGCCGCATCGTAGGTGGCCTGTTTCGTATCGACATCGAGGGCGGTCACGACCGAATCGTGCGCCAAGGCCTGCCACCGGTCGAGCGTATGTTTGGCGAGATCCAGGTTGGCTTGCAGTTGGATCAAGTCCGCTTTGGCTTGATCGACTTGATGATCGACCTCGGGCGACTCGATTTGCGCCATGAGCTGGCCCGCGGTCACATACGCGCCGATGTCCGTGGTCCAGCGCGCGATGTAGCCCGGGGTGCGGGCGTAGAGTGGCGCCTCGTGCATCGCCTCGATCGAACCGGGGAGCGCGAGCTGAGACGTCGGGGCGGCCTTGCCGACGGTGACGACATTCACCTTCGGCACGCTGTGCACCGACGCCGACTCGGCCTCGAGCTCGCGCGAGCGCTGCACGCGCGGGATGATGCCGAACGCCAGGAGCGCGGCCAGGACCAGTGCGCCGGTACCAAGAGCAGCTTTCATATGATCATCGGGCGGTTGAGCGCCGTCCGTGGATGACACTATACACAGTAGGCACGAAGAATAGCGTGAACATGGTCGCGACAACGAGTCCGCCGATAACGGCGCGACCGAGGGGTGCGTTTTGTTCTCCGCCCTCGCCAAGGCCGAGGGCCATCGGCAGCATGCCGATGATCATCGCGAGGGCCGTCATGATCACGGGACGCAAGCGCGTGAACCCTGCGTCAGCCGCGGCCTCGAGAGGCGTCCGGCCCGCGTGCCGGCGGTCGTTGGCGAATGTGACGAGCAAGATGCTGTTGGCGGTCGCGACGCCCATGGCCATGATGGCGCCCATCAGCGACGGGACGCTAAAGGCGGTGTTCGTCGCGAAGAGCGCCCACAAAATCCCCGCCAATGCTCCTGGCAGAGCCATGATGATGATCAGCGGGTCGGACCAGGACTGGAAGTTGACGACCATCAACAAGTAGACGAGCAAGATCGCGAAAGCGAGACCGGCGCCCAGACCGGCGAACGAGGCGAACATGCTGCGCACCTGGCCGCGCACGACGAGCTGCGTGCCGCGCGGGAGGTTCGGTTTCTCACGGGCGACGATGCGATCGATATCGGCGGCGACGCCGCCCAGATCGCGATCCTGCGGCGCGGCGAAGATGTCGAACACGTTCTGGACGTTGTAGTGACTGATCTCCATCGGCACGGTCGTGCGATGCATGCTGGCGACGTTGCCGAGCACCAGGGGCGCCTCCTGGCTCGTGATCGGGACCGCGCGGGATGGCAGGTCGGTGAGTCCGGGGACGCCCGATGCCGGCGAGCCGATGGGGGTCGCGTTGATGTCGTCGAGCGTGTTGTACTTGAGTGGCGGCGTCTGGACGACCAGGCTGTACTGGATGCCGTTCTCGGTATTCAGCCAGAAGTTGGGCGCGGCCTGGACGGTCGACGACAGCGACGTGAGGACGCTGGACGCGACGCTTTGCTGTGACACACCGAGCTCGGCGGCGCGGGAGCGGTCGACATCGAACATGAGCTCCGGCGCCGCCATCTCCTGCTGAATGCGCACATCGACGGCGCCCGGCACGTTGCGGATCTCATTCACGAGTCGCTGGGCGATCTCGTAATTTCGGGGATCGCGACCGACCACCTGAATATCGATCGGCGCCGGAATGCCGAAGTTCAGGATCTGGCTCACTATGTCGGCGGCGCCGAACGAAAACGTGCCTTGCGGATAGAGGTCGTGGAATCGCCGGCGCAGGACCTTGATGTACTGCCAGGTCGAGGTGCGGTGCTCCGGCGCCAGCGAGATCAGGATCTCGGCGTCGGCGGCACTGATGGTCGGCGTGTCGCTCATCGACAGGTTGATCTGACTATAGGGCAGTCCGATGTTGTCGAGGATGCCCGCGAGCTCTCGCGGCGGGATGATCTCACGGACGGTCCGATCAACGGCGGCGACGAATTGCTCGGTCTCTTCGATACGCGTGCCGGCCGGCGCGCGCACGTGCAGCCGAATCTGGCCCGCGTCGACCTTCGGAAAGAAATCCTCGCCAATGAACGGCGCCAGGCACGCCGACCCGACGCAGAAGAGGGCCGCGGCCGCCGCAACCAATCGGCGATGGCCCAGCGCTGTTTTGAGCGCGGCGTGATACCGGTCGCGCGCGCGTTCGAACACGTGGTTGAACGCGTGATAGATGCGCCACACCGGTCCGGTCCCGCCCTCGGCGTGCTCGCCCTCGCGGTACATCTCGGCCTCGTCCTTCAATAAGAACTGCACCATGGTGGGCACGATGGTGCGGGAGAGCACGTACGACGCGAGCATGGCGAAGATCACGGCCATGGCTAACGGGGCGAAGAGAGCGCCCGCGATACCCCCGAGGAAGAACACGGGGACGAACACGATGCAGATCGCCAAGGTCGACACGAACGCCGGCACCGCGATCTGGGAGGCGCCGTCGAGAATGGCCTGCGTCAGTTCTTTTCGTTGGCCCAGGTTGCGATGGATATTCTCGATCTCGACCGTGGCATCGTCGACGAGGATGCCGACCGCGAGGGCCAGCCCGCCCATGGTCATCACGTTCAGCGTTTGACCGAGGGCGGCCATGATGATGATGGAAACCAGGATCGACAGCGGAATCGAGATGGCGACGATGAGCGTGCTGCGCCAGCTGCCGAGGAAGATCAGGATCATGAGCGCGGTGAGGCACGCCGCAATAGCAGCCTCGCGCAACACGCCGTCGAGCGCCGCACGCACGAAGATCGACTGGTCGATCACGTAGCGCATCTGCATCGACGGCGGCAGGGTCGCCATAATGGCCGGGAGCGCTTCTTTGACGCGCTTGACGATGTCGAGCGTCGAGTTCCCCTGCGCCTTGAGAATCGTTTGCAGCGCGCCGCGGGATCCGTTGTCGCGGACGATGTTCGTCTGCACGGCGTAGCCATCGTGCACGTGCGCGACATCGCGGACGTAGACCATCGCGCCGTTCACCTGGCGGATCGGCATGTCGTTCAGCGTCTCGACGACGTCGGGGTTCGAGTTGAGCCCGACCTGATATTCGCGCGAGCCGAGCTTCACGCTGCCGGAGGGCGTCGTCACGACCTGCGCGTTCATGGCCAGGCTGACGTCGGCCGGGCTCAGCCCCTTCGCCAGCAGGGCCGACGGGTCCAGGTCGACCATGATCTGCCGTGGCTTGCCACCATAGAGACCGGGCAGCTGCGCGCCCTGGACGGTCGCGAGGCCGACGCGCAGGAAGTTCGACGCGTTGTCGTTGATCTGCTGCTCGGACAGGACGGAGCTTCTGATGCCCAGCTGGAGGATCGGGACGTTCGTCGCGTTGAACTGGATGATGAGTGGCGGGACGGTGCCCGGCGGATAGCCGCGGAGCGCGGTCTGGCAGTAGGCCGTCACCTGCGCGTTGGCCGCGCCGATGTTGACGTCCGGGTGGAAGAAGATCCGGATGACGCCCTCGCCGAACAGCGAGTTCGACTCGATGTGCTCGATGTCGTTCACGACCGTCGTGGCGAATCGCTCGTTCGGCCCGACGATCCGCTGTTCCATGTCGCGCGGGCTCATGCCGGGCCAGACCCAGACGACGTTAATGACTGGGCTGTTGATCTCCGGGAATACGTCCGCCGGAGTGCGGCGGATCGCGACGATCCCGAAGATGATGACGAGGAGGGAGGCGACGACGAACGTGTACGGGCGGCGGAGCGCCAGGCGGACTATCCACATGCTAGAAAAATAACGCACGAGCCTGGCGTACCGTTGGCCGTCTGGTCGCGCTCGCCTCGGCGTCGAGTTGGTGATAGGTTCTCGACACCCCCAAGACAGGAGATGAGCATGATAAGCACTATCGCAGCGATCATGATGATGGCCGCGCCCGCGCCGGCCGATACGGTGAGCGGGTGTTTGTCGAAGGGCGACAAGGCCGGGACGTACTCGATCGCGGCCGGCGGGAAAACGTGGCCGGTGATGTCGAAGTCGGTGAAGCTCGACGGGCACGTCGGGCACACCGTGACGCTGACGGGTGCCGCCGACAAGGACGGCACGTTCGAGGCGACCAAGCTGGCCATGAAATCGGCGAGCTGCATGTAACGCCCGAAGTGCGCGCCGCGCTTCGCGCGAACGCGCAACTCTCCAGGACGGCGTCCGGCGCTGATCACAGGCCCGGGCGCCGTCGGTCGTTCCGGGATGGGCACGGTGCGCGCGAAGCGCGCCTGTGTGCCTAAATCCGGCTCAAAACGCCCCGTTTGAGCTCGCGAATGCGAGCCTCGTCGCGCTTATAGAACGTCCACTGCTTGATGCGCTTCCCGCGGATGAGCCCCGCCGCCGAGAGAATGCGCAAGTGCTCGTGCGCCGTGGGTTGCGACACGCCGAGCTTCTGGGCGATGAACACGCCGCACACGCCGTCCTTCACGAGATCCCCGTCGACCTGCGGCGGAAAATGCGCGACGGGATGTTTGAGCCAGTCGAGGATGCGCAACCGTCGCTCACTCGCCAGCGCGCGCAGCACGCGATCGGTCACCATATTGATAATTAGCTATTTGACTAAGTATGTTGTCAACCATGCTGATGACGCTCGCGGCCGATCGGGATGGCGTGGCCGCCGCCCATGAACAGATCCGTCCGTATATTCGACGGACCCCAACGCTCCTGCTCGACGGGATCACGGCAAAGCTCGAGCTCTGCCAACACGCCGGGTCGTTCAAGACACGGGGCGCTTTTGCGAACGTGCTGATGCGCGATGTGCCGCCGGCCGGTGTCGTCGCCGCGACCGGGGGGAATCACGGCGCGTCCGTGTCCTATGCCGCGCGGGCCGTCGGCCGCGTGGCCAAGATCTTCGCGCCGGCGTACTCCTCGCCCGCGAAGCTTCAGCGGATCCGCGATTATGGGGGGAACCTCACGCTCGTGCCGGGGTTGGCGGAGGGGTTCGCGGCACAGGACGCCTGGGCCGCCGAGACCGGTGCGATCGTCGTGCACTCGTTCGACCAACTGGAGACGATGCTGGGCGCCGGGACCGTCGCGCTGGAGCTCGAGGAGCAGGCACCCGGCCTCGACACGGTGCTGGTCCCGGTTGGCGGCGCCGGTTTCATCGCCGGGGTCGGCGCCTGGTACCAGGGATCGGTGCGCGTGATCGGCGTCGAGCCCGAGCTGTCGCCAACGCTGTACAATGCGCTCGAGGCTGGCCATCCCGTCGATACACAGACGGGCGTTGGCATCGCCGCCGACGCGACGTCTCCGCCCCGCGTTGGCGCGCTCGCATTTCCGGTCGCCCGGCAGTGGGTCGACCGCGTCGTGCTCGTGACCGACGACGCGATCCGACGGGCGCAAGGGCACCTGTGGTCACACGCCCGCATCGTCGCCGAGCCCGCGGGCGCGTGCACCATGGCGGCGATACTTTCCGGCGTGTACACGCCGGCGCCAACCGAGCGCGTCGGCATCATCATTAGCGGCGGCAACACGGTTGCCGTGGACTTCACCCGATGAGCATACAGCGAATCAACGTTGGCCCGCGCATGAGCCAGGCCGTCGTGCACGGCGACACGATCTACATCGCCGGGCAAGTCGCCAGCGATACGACGGCGGACATTATCGGCCAAACCCGCCAGATCCTCGCGAAAATCGAATCGCTGCTCCGCGACGCGGGCAGCGACAAGTCGAAACTCCTCGCCGCGAATATCTGGCTGTCCAATGTGGCCTTTTACGACTCGATGAACAGCGTCTGGGACGCGTGGGTGACCCCCGGGTCTCCGCCCGCCCGCGCCACCGTTGGGTCCCCGCTGGCGGGGGCGCAGTTCCTGGTCGAGATCGCGGCGATCGCCGCGCGCTAGCTGATCGTGCTCAGGAACGCCGAGACGACGTCGGGGCGCCACCAGTGGGCGCACTTGTTGATCTCGGCGACGGCCTCGTCGTGCGACATCGCCTTGCGGTAGCTGCGCGTGGTGGTCAACGCATCGTACATGTCGACGATGCCGATGACCTGCGCCGTCAACGGCACTTCGTCGCCACGGAGACGATCGGGGTAGCCTGAGCCGTCTTGCTTCTCGTGGTGCGACCGGATGATCGGCTTGACCGGCCACGGGAACTCGATCGACGCGAGGAGCTCGATCCCGTAGATCGTGTGCTGCTCCATGATCTCGCGCTCTTCCGGCGTCAACCGGCCGGGCTTGTTCAGGATCTCGTGCGGCACGCGCACCTTGCCGACGTCGTGCAGGTACGCGCCGACCCGCACGGCGGTGATCATGGACTCGTTGAGTCCCAATCGAGTAGCCACCGTGGCGGCATATTGGGCCACGCGCTCGCAGTGACCGTGCGTGTACCCGTCCGCGGATTCGATCGACCGGCCCCAGGTCGCGACGAGGTCGAGGTAGATCCGCTCGAGTTCGGCGACTTTCGTGGTAACGTCTTTGAGGTCCGCCTGAGCGCCCGAGCGTTGGAACTGGCGGTGGGCCATGTTGAGCAGCGTCAGCGCGTCCTGATTGCGATTGAGCTGCTGATACAACACGGCCAATTCGCGCGTGGCCTCGGCCTCCTCGACGTTCGTTCCCGCGTCCGACGCGAGTTTCATCGCCGAGCGCAGACGCGCTTCGGCCAGCGCTGGCGCACCCGTTTCGCGGTACATCATCCCGAGGAAACGATAGGCCTCGGAGCGGCCCTGGCGGACGCCGAGCTCGTCGAAGATGCGAAGGGCCTCCTCGGCGCCCTGGCGGGCGTCCTCGTACCGCTGGCGAGCGAGGTGGATTTCCGTGCGCTGGAGGAGGGCATTCGCGCGCAGCTGGAGATCGCCGATCTTCTCTCCGAGTGCCAGGCTGGCCGCAAAGTGCGCGTCGGCCTCCTCCCAATGCTGCAGGTCGGCGTTGATCATGCCGAGGTTGTGATTGACGACCGCGCGGCCGCGATCGTCGCCGGCGGCCTCGAACGCCGCGAGCGCGCGCCGGTAGCGGGAGAGCGCCGTCGTGAAGTCGCCCTGGATGTTGGCGACGATCCCGCAGTTCACCTCGATCAGCGCCCGCAGTGGCGGGTGGTGCCCGCCGAGCGTGAGCCCGCGCTCGAACGCATCCATCGCCGAGTCCCACGCGCCACGGTCGTTGTGCACGATACCGAGGGCGTTGAGCGCGTACGAGGCAGAGAGGCCGAGGTTGGCCGCCATCGCCGTGTGGTAGCTCTGTTCACACAACGCAACGGCAGCGCCATACTCCTGGCGCCGCCGGCGAATCATCGCGTGCCGGCGCAGGGCCTCACACCGTGCTTCGATGTCGGTGAGGTCGGTCCCTGCGCCTGCCGCTATCGCGACGTAGTCCTCGATCGCCGCGTCCAACCGTCCCGCGCGCTCGCGCTCCTTGGCCTGGGCCAGCGTGTCGCTGATTAGCGTCGACCCTCCGCCGCCGCATACACCGAGAAGTGCCAGATCGGCGCCGTCACCTTGCCGTTCCCGTTGTCGAGCGACGGGAGCAGATCCAGAATGGTCTGCAGCAGGTTGTCGAGCAGGTCGATCGTCAGCGGCCCGTTCGGCTTGTTCTGACAGTGCGAGTAATCCAGCGACAGCGTCGGCGGCAGGAGGAACTGCTGGCCTTGGGGGCCGAACACGACACCGATCGTATCACCCGGGACCGTCTGGGCCGTGATCGTGACCGGCTTGAAGACCGCGAACGGCGGGACGCTCAGCGAGTGCGGGCCGATCTGGATCTGGCCACCCCAGATCCCGACCGTGCCGGAGCCCGTATACGGGCCACCGTTGCCTTGGCAGACGAAGAGATTCGGCTGGCCGCCGAGCCCGAGGTCGCCGAGGAGATCGCCGACGACATTCTTGCTCTGCGTCGGCGCCGCCGACGTCGGGGCAAGAGGTTGTGTAGGACTATCGCCGCCGCACGCCCAAAGGGCAGCGCTGACGAGAATGAGAGCTGTGAGGTACGGGAGTTTGCGCTGCTGCATTAGCGATTCCTCATCTAGGGCCCAGGAGTTGGCACAGGATGTGGCAATCGGCACGCCCATTGGTCGAGCTCGGTAACTCCTTACGCCGCAACGCAGCCAGGCGTTTGTGTCGTATTGTCCCTACAGGCAAAACGCCAGAACTTCACGCAAAGTGCACGAGCAGCGTCATGAGCCCAAGCAAGTCCCGATGCGCCCGTTTGGCCTCGTCATAGAGCCGGGCCCGCTCGATGGCCTGCGCGCACTGCCGCGCGAGCGTCGTCAGCAGCGCGCGGTCGTTCTCGTCGAACTCACGCGGGGCAGTGAAATCGAACGAGAGCCCACCCATCACGTGCCCTTCGATCGTCAGCGGCAACACCGCGAACGCCGAGAGCGTCGGGTGCGCCGACAACGTCGCGGCCAACGCCGGAAATCTCGCCTCGTAGTCCGCTCGATTCGTGATGAAGATCGGCTCACCGGTCGTGACGACGTCCGGATACGGCAACCCGGGCGTATTCGGAAAGACGCGCCACTCGCGGAACGTGGCCTCGCTCACGCCAGTCATGGCGAGTAGCTCGAACGAATGCCCGTCGGCCGCCATGATGCCAACCGCCCCGGCTTGGGCCCCTACGACGCTCGCGCCTTCGGATGCGACAATGTGCGCGACCTCCGCCGGTGACGCCGCGGCCGCGAGCCCCGCGGTCACGCGCTGCATCGCCCGGACGCGCACGCCCTCGGCGCGCAGTTGGACTTCGATGCGCTTCCGGTCGGTGATATCAGTGGAAACGCCGAGCACCTGCTCGGCCCGGCCACTATCGCCGATGATCGGGCATTTCACAGTCTGGAGCCACCGCACCGAACCCGATGCGTCCGTAATACGCTCCTCGGGGATGAGGAGTGGCCGACCGGACTCGATCACCTGTCGGTCAATGCGACGGAAAAATTCGACCTCGTCCTCGTTGCTGTTGAATTCGGCGTCGGATTTGCCGAGGAGCTGATCGATCGATGTTCCATAGACGTCCGCGATGGCCTGATTGACGAGCGTGAAACGGCCCTGGCGGTCCTTCGCGAACACGAAGTTCGGATTGATGTCGATCACCTGCCGCAAGAATCGCCGTTCGGCCGTGAGCGCGACGCGTGAGCGCTCCGCCGTCGCCGACGACTCGCGCATTTGCGCGTGCGTTGCTTCCTGCTCGGCCGCCCGGCGCTCGAGCTCGCGGGTCAATGTGACCGCAACGTAGGCGGAGAGTGCGGCACCGGCTGTCAAAAGGCACGCGGTGAGGATGCGTGCCGACATTGACTGCGACGCGAAGGCGACAACGCCGCCCGCGATGACGAGCACCGCCGGACCGACAATTTGACGCATTTGTATCACGACGAAAGTCTACAGTTTAGGACGCTCCGGGCCACCCCTTTGGGCGCCTTGGGGTTCGGCTCTTGCATAGCTGTGCTCGTATGGCTCGTGATGTGACGACGACTGGGCGTGGACATGTGTGGGTTGGCGAGACGCAGTCGACGCCGGGTGAGCGCGCGCTGTCGATTCTCCTCATCAGTCAGCGAGCGCTCAGCGACATGACGCTCACGGGTGACGTGGAGCAAATGCCGAGCACGGACGGAGCCGTCGCGAGGCTCCGCTCGCGCGCGTTCGACTGCGTGTTGCTCGACCAGGAGCTCTCGGGGCAGGGCGGCTTGGAGATGCTCCGGGAGCTGCGCCGGCTCGGGCTCGATGTCCCCGTCGTCATACTCACGGGACCGAGCGACGATCGTCTCGACGCGACCATTGGCAGCGCCGTGCGACTGCATCGCGCGGAGCGCGCGCTCAAAGCGAGCCAGACATGGGCCTCGACGGCGCTGCGCAGCATCAGCGACGCGGTGATCACGACGGATGCGCGGGGTTCGATCACGTTCCTCAATCGCGCGGCCGAAGAGCTCACCGGCTGGACCTCGGCGAGCGCGGTTGGTCATCTGCTCGGTGATGTCGCCGACGTCATTCCAGATAGTGACGGCTTGCCGCTCGACGAGCGACTGAAACAGGTCCTGGGCGGACACTCGGTCGTGTCGCAAGCGGACATGGTGCTGCGCGGACCCGGAGGGCGACGCGTGTCCGTGGACGTTCGCCTCGCTCGCATTCGGGCGGACCGGGCCGAGGGCACGACGGCGCCGATGGCGGCGCTCGGCTCGGTCGTCGTATTGCGCGATATCACCGATCGGAAAGCCGCCCAAGCGGCGCTCGAATGGGCGCGGGCGGACGCCGAGCGGGCGCGGGCGCAGGCCGAGTCGGCCAACCGCGCGAAGAGCGAGTTTCTGGCGACGATGAGCCACGAGCTGCGGACCCCGCTCAACGCGATCGGCGGTTTCACGCAACTCATCGCCGACGGCATCTATGGTCCGCTCGAGCCGAGACAAACCGAGGCGCTCCGTCGGATCAAGCGCGCGCAAGAGCTGCTCCTCGGCCTGATCAACGCCGTGTTGGACTTCGCCAAGGTCCAGGCGGGTCGCGTGCCGCTGGCGATCAGCGACTTCGATGTCCAAGGCGTGCTCGACGACGTTCGCGCGCTCGTGCTCCCGCAGATGCTCGGCAAAGCGCTGACCCTCGAGCTGCCCCCGCTCGGCGGCGACGCGATGGCGGTGCACGCCGATCGGGACAAGGTGCAGCAGATCTTGCTCAATCTCCTGAGCAACGCCACCAAGTTTACGGCGCGCGGTGGTCGCGTCACGCTCGGCTGGCACGCCGAGGCGCAGACGGTCTCGATAACGGTTTCCGATACAGGCGTCGGGATTCCACTGGAGCGACTGGAAGCGGTCTTCGAGCCCTTCGTTCAGCTCGGCAGCGATCGCACCACGGTTGGGCAAGGCACGGGGCTCGGCTTGGCCATCAGCCGCGAGCTCGCGCGAACCATGGGCGGCGAGCTCACGGCGGTGAGCGAAGTCGGCACCGGGTCCGTCTTCACCCTAGCGCTGCCGCGATCGAAACTGCCTGCTTGATAAAACACACGACCCCGACAATCATGTCGCTCGTGATGTACCCGGGGTTGCTCGACCGACCGCCTCCGCCGGTCGCTACGGATTTCGCGGAGCCCGCGACGGATGCATGGGTCACGCGAATCCGTCAGGGTGACAGTCGGGCATTCGAGGCGCTGTACCTCGCGTTTTATGCCCCCCTCTGCGCGTTCGTCGCGACAATCGTCGGCAACGCAGCGCAGGGTGAGGATATCGTCCAAGATCTGTTATGTCGGATCTGGGAGCGCCGCGCCACCTGGCGTCCGACGAACGGCGGCGTCCGGCGCTATCTGTTTGGCGCGGCCAGAAATCGCGCGCTCAACCATCTCAAACGACAACGCGTCGAGGCGCGAGCCGCCGAATTGTCTCCGGCGGAAGACAACGGCCCGACGCCCGAGCACGACGCCGAAGCCGCCGACTTCGACTCCGCGCTGGCCCGGGCACTCGCCGACTTGGCGCCACGGTGTCGCCAAGCCTGTGTCCTGCGGTGGCGATATGGCCTGACGTATCCCGAGATCGCCGAAGCCATGAGCATCACGCAGAAAGGCGTCGAGGCATTGCTGACGCGAGGGCTCAAGGCACTGAGATCCGCGCTTATCGCATTTGACATGTAGGGGGTTCGCCGCCGCCGATTGTTGTTGAGTCGTGAGCGAGCCGGACTGGGTCCTGTTGGAGCGCGTCGCCGTCGGCAAGGGGTCAGACGCCGATCGCGCGGCCGTCGAGCAATGGATCGGCTCCGATCCCGACCGCCGGCGGTTGTTCGATCAGATCGCGCGCATCGCCGCCGCTACCCGCCACCTCGGCGCTGCCTCACACTTCGACGCCGCAGCCAGTCTCACTCGCGCGCGAAAGCGTTTCAATAGAAGGACGGGCTGGCGGGTCAGCGACCGATGGCCTTTGGCGGCGATCGCCGCCGGATTGGTCGTCGCGATCAGTCTCGGCCTGGCAATAGGCACGCGGTCGCGGAGGCGCGAAGCGCCACGTGTATTTCTGACGGCGCGAGGCCAGCGTGCCACGCTCCGCCTCGATGATGGCACGCAAGTCGTGCTGGCCCCGGCGAGCCGACTGACGGTGGACGGCCGGTCGGCGACGCTCGATGGCGAGGCATTCTTTACGGTCGTCCATGATCCGCGCACCCCGTTTGTGGTCCACGCGGGCCGAGTGGTGGCGACGGACAAGGGTACGCGGTTCGACGTCCGCGCGTATCCCGAAGACAGCACGGTCCGCGTTGCCGTCGACGAAGGTCAGGTCGCCGTCACCGCGGTCCTGGCAGCGAACACGCCGGCGATCGCGCTCGCCGGAGGCGACGCGGCCACGGTCACGCCATCTGGTGAGGCCGCCGTCGATCGTGGCGTCGAAAACATCGGCGCGTGGACCACCGGTCGGCTCGAGCTGCACAACACGCCGGCGCGCGAAGCCGTCCGCGCGCTCGCGCGCTGGTACGACGTAGACCTCCGACTCGGCGACTCCACGCTCGCCGCGGTCCCCCTCACGGCCTCGTTCCGCGACGAGCCGGTCGATGAGGTCCTGCACATTGTCGCGGTCACCTTGGGCGCCCGCGTCCGCTGGAGCGGCCGCACGGTGATCCTCGTCAGACGTTCCAAGGAGCACTAATGCGTCGACTCTCGTTCGTTCTGGCTCTGTCCGCTTTGCCACATCTGGCTCACGCCCAACCCTCATTGCTCGTCTTCATGCGCTCCGACGGCCGACGCGTCGACGCGCGCAACGTCGCCGTGATGCGACGACGGGTCAGCATCCATCTACAGGATGTCGCGATCTCCGAAGTCCTCGACGCGATCGGCAGCCAAGCTGGCCTGCACATCGCGTACAGCCCAAACGAGCTGCCCGACCAGGCGCGCGTGTCGCTCGAGGCTGATGGCATCTCGGTGGTCGCCGCCCTCACCGAAGTGCTGCAAGAGACCCAAGTCGATGTCGAGGTCTTGCCCGGCGACCAGATCGCGCTGATTCGTCGTCCTGCTCAACCCCCACCGCCGCGCCGGCTCACGGGTCGGGTGCTCGATGCCGACTCGCGCGAGCCGGTCGTCAACGCCCAAGTGGTCGTCACCGGAACGAACGTCGGTACACTGACGAATGACAGCGGCGCATTCGCGCTGCGACTGCCGGACAACGCCAAGAGCGTCACCGTGCGCCGCATCGGCTATCGCCAGACCGTGGACTCGCTGGCGAGCGATCAGACCGATATCACGATCACGATGACGAAGGACGTGCTCAAGCTCGAGGCCGAGGTGGTCACGGGCGTGGCGACGACGATCTCGTCGGCGAACTCGGCCAACGACGTGGCCGTCATCTCGGCCGATGAGGTGTCGAGAGTGCCAGCGCCGACGGTCGAGAATGCCATCCAAGGCAAGGTCCCGGGCGCGGTCATCCAACAGAACAACGGCGGCGCGCCGGGCGGCGGCATGCAGATCCAGGTGCGCGGCGTCACGTCGATCTACGCGAACTCGAATCCGCTCTACGTCGTCGACGGCGTCATGGTGAACAACGAGACGCTGAACAGCGGACTCAATACGATCAGCCAGGCGAACGGCGGCGTCGGCAGCAACAGCCAGGACAACAGCCCGAACCGGATCGCTGATCTGAATCCGGACGATATCGAGAGTATCGAGATCCTCAAGGGCGCGAGCGCCTCGGCCATCTACGGCTCGAAGGCCTCATCCGGCGTCGTGGTGATCACGACGAAGAAAGGCGCGCCGGGCAAGCCGCAGTGGAATTTCTCCCAGAAGCTCGGTCACTTCGAGCTCGCCAACACGTACGATCTCACCCAGTTCCCGACGCTCCAGTCGGCGCTGAATTGGGCCAACACCTACGGGCAGTCGCCGGATACGGTCAGGAAGTACTACGCCGGACCGCAGGACTATCAAGACCAGCTCTTCGGCAACCCGCAGGCGTCCTACGAGACGGATCTGAGCGTCAGCGGTACGTCAGGGAAGACGCAGTACTTCCTGTCTGGGCTGACGAAATACGACAACGGCATTCAGCTGAACACCGGCTACAACAAGCAGACCGTTCGATCGAACGTGACGCAGCACCTCTCCGACAATCTGTCGGTGACGGCGAACCTGACGTACGCGAACTCGACGACACGGCGCGGGGTGACCGGCAACGACAATATCGGGATCAGCCCGTACGACGTCTTCTCCTACACGCCGCAGTTCGTGTTGCTCGACCGCCAGTCGAATCTCGCCTGGCCCAGGAATCCGTACGGGCCGGCGAACCCGTTCGCCGACGCGTGGGAGATTCAGACGCCGGAAGAGGTGAACCGGTTCATCGGCGGCGGCAACGTCGACTGGACGCCGTATCGGTCGTCGATCCAAAGCGTTCGGCTCGAATTCCAGGGCGGCGCGGACCTGACGACACAGAGCGACAAGTTTTACGCTCCGCCGGACCTGCAAGTCGAGCAACAAATTCCCTCGGGACTTCCGGGCGTCGCCCAGGATCAGTTCGGCCGGACGACGTATTACAACTACTCGCTCAACCTGATCCACCATTACACTGGGCTGTCGTTCCTGGACGCGACGACGTCATTCGGATTCGTTCGCGAGATCCGGAGCCTGGACAATCCGTTGACCGCCGGTCAAGCGTTGCTCGCCGGCGCGAACAACCCGCAACTCGGCGCCGTGCAGACGCTGCAAGACAACGCGACCGAAGCGAAGGATCAGTCGCTGTACGTTCAAGAGCAAATCCTCACGCTCGGCGAGCGTCTGGCGTTGACCGCCGGCGTGACGGCCGAGCGGACCAGCAACGACGGAGACATCAGCAAGTTCTACCCGTACACGCGGTTCTCCGGCTCGTACCGCATTCCGCAGTTCGTCGGATTTTTGAACGAGCTCAAGGTGCGGGCCGCGTACGGCCAGTCCGGCACACAGCCGAACTATCTCGTGAAGTACACGCCGTTCAATATCGGCGTATCGAGTGGGGCGATCGGTGCGTATGGGAATCTCGTCCAAGGCGATTCGGTGGTGCGGCCCGAGCGGGAGGTCGAGGAAGAACTCGGGTTTGATGCGACGTTCTTGAATTCCCGCGCCCAATTCAGCGCCACGATCTATCAGAAGCGGTTGACCGACCTGCTCCTGCAGGATGCGATCTCGCCGTCACTCGGCGCCAACGAGCAATGGATCAACGGCGGCGAGTTCACCAACCAGGGCATCGAGCTCCAGCTCACCGCGACGCCGATCCAGTTCAAGAACGGCTTCCAGTGGATCACGACGACCAGCTTCTACCGGAACTACAGCGTGGTGAACTCGCTGCCGGTGCCGGCGTTCAACCTGAACAACGGCGGTGGTGGGTCGCTCGGGACGTACCGGGTTCAGGTGGGGCGCTCGGTCACGCAGATCGTCGGCAACTCCAACGGCCCGGATGGCCAGCCGATCCAGGTCGGCGATGCGCAGCCGAACTTCGTGATGAACTTCTCGAACCAATTCTCATGGGGCCCGCTCCACGCCTCGGGTCTGCTCGAATGGAGCTATGGCGGCTTGGCGGGCAACTTCACGGACAACCTCTTCGACGTGAGCCCCGGCACTTTGGCCGACACGGCTTTGAGCGCGCGCCGCACGATCGCGGCCAACAACGGTCTCACCCCGTACGCCGAACCGGCCGGATACCTCAAGCTGCGCGAGCTCACGTTGAGCTATCAACTGCCGTCACAGCTCGTCGGGCTGTCGCGCGGGTTGTTGCGCAACGCCACGATTTCGCTCACCGGTCGCAACCTGCTCATGTGGACCAAGTACACGGGGCTCGATCCCGAGGTGAACTTCGTCGGCAACCAACAAGTGCAGCGCGGCCAAGATGTCACCCCCTACCCGCCGGCGCGCAGCTATTTCATCTCCCTCGATCTGGGATTCTAACATGAGGAGCCGCTTCCTTCTCCTGCTCGCCGTGCTGGCCGCGTGCAAAGACTCGAATGTGCCCGACCTCTCGGGCCCGACCTCGGTCGCCAGCACGCCGACGGGCATACAGAACGTCGTGACCGGGCTCTTCTTCGCCGCCCGGCTCGATGTCGGGAACTATATCTTTGCCTCGAGCGCGTTCGGGCGCGATGCCGGGAACTTCACCAACACCGAGCCGCGGTGGATCACCGAAGGTCTCGGGCTCACGCCGATCGCGTTCAACGATTTCTTCTGGTCGCAGTGGGAGTGGGACCAGGAGTACAGCAATATCAAGCTCGCCAACAACATCATCGCGTCGATCCCGAACGTCGCACCCGCGTACTCCAGCGCGCAGGCATCGGCGATCCGCGGCGTCGTGCGGACGATCAAAGCCCTGCAGTTCATGATGATCGCCGAGACCCACGACACCGTGGGCGTCTCGCTGTACTCAGCCGGTGCGTCATCCCCGCAGGCGATCTACTGCAACCGGGATGTCTGGCAGTACATCGTCGCGTTGTTGGATTCGGCGAACGGAGATTTGAATACCGCTGGCGCCATCGCGATTCCTGTCATGCTGCCGAGCGGATTCGGTGCGGTGGGCTTGAGCGCGGGTCCGAGCACGACGGGCGGCGCGTTCGCCGCGTTCAACCGCGCGCTGGCTGGGAAGGCGGGATTGCAGCTGGCGTACGCGATCGCGCGTCAGAGTGGCGCCGGTCCGACGTCGAACACGGCGGGCACACCGGATGTGGCCGCGTTGACCCGCGCGGATAGCGCGATCAAAGCATCGGCGCTGTTCAACCCCTCGGCCATCACGGCGCCGCCGCCCGGTGGATTTTCGACGAATGATGCCTACGGTGTCTACCACGTGTTCAGCGCGCAGTCCGGCGACCTGACCAATTACGTCAACGGCATCATTGGCACGTATGCCGTCCTGTGGGATTTTGTCGCCGATGTGGATACCGTCAACGACTTGCGCTGGAAGGCCAAGTTCGCTGTCAATGGGAATGCGGTCCAACAGGCCACGTTCGCGCCGGTCGCCTCGCCGTATATCTATAACTATTACCCGCAGGTCTACACGCCCATACCGATCGTGCGCAACGAGGAGCTGACGTTGATCGACGCGCAGATTCAGCTCGGCCTTGGCGCGTACGGCAACGCCATGAATCTCATCAACATGGTCCACCAACAGGCCGGCGGATACACGACGCCGCTCGTCGTGCCGGCGGATTACCTCGACGTGAGAAACGCGCTCCTCAAGGAGCAGCGCATCTCGACCGCGATCGAGGCCAGCGGCGACCGGATGATCTCGATTCGGATGTACCATATGGAGGCGGTCGCCGACACGACATGGCAAGCGACCTCGGGTCCGGATGCGGCGGGCGTCGCCAGCGTGAAAACGAGCACCGGCACCCAGCCGACAGACTTCCACACGACCGTGCTGCCCATCGAGGAAACCGAGATCGACGGGCGGGGAGGGCACATCGCGTTGAGCTGCCCCTAAGGCGCTGGGGTATATTTGGGGCACTATGCCCCGTCGATTTCTGCTGGTCATTCTGATCGCGGCGGCCTGCCGGCCGTCTGCTGCTCCGGTCACGCCCGCTCCGTCTGCCACGCCGGCGCCGAGTGTTGCACCCGCATCGGGTCTCACCTCGGCGCCGGACGGCTGGCAGTTGATGGACGAGTCGGCCGATCATGTGCCGGGGATCAGCCTCGGCCAGGCGCGCCGCGAATTGCTGGCGGGGAAGACACCCAAGACCGTCCTCGTGGCGGTCATCGACGGCGGCGTCGACACCGCGCACAAGGATCTCCGGCCCATTCTCTGGATGGGCGACAACCTCCGGTTCGGTTGGGACTATCAAGGTGGCCCGGACGGCCGTGATGTGCATTGGGACACGTACGAGCAGACACGACTCGTCGTCCGCTGCCGCAAGCACACGGCGCCCGCGCAGTATGTGGCGCAGTGCGCGTCGATGGACGCGGACCTCACCAAGCGCCGCGCGGACGCCCAGCAGCAGGTCGAGCGGATTCGCGACGTGTCGCAGGCGCTCGAGCGGGCGACCGCCGTGCTCCACAGCGCGCTCGGCTCCGCCCCGCTCACACAAGAGAGCGTCAAAGCGCTCGATCCGACCGACAGCGCGACCGCGCGGTCGAAGCAGCTCTACCTCGTGCTGATGCAACGGGGCGCGACGCCAGAGGTCATTGCCGATGCGCTCAGCGAGATCCAGGCGCGGCTCGACTACGAGCTCAATACCGACTACGACCCCCGATCGATCGTCGGCGACGACTACGCCGATGTGCATCAGTCGAACTATGGAAACGCGAACGTCATGGGTCCCGATGCGAAGCACGGCTCCCACGTCTCGGGTATCGTCCACAGCATCGACTCCTCGGCCGTGCGCATCATGATGGTCCGCGCGGTACCCGACGGCGACGAGCGCGACAAGGACATCGCGAACGCGATCCGGTTCGCGGTCGATCACGGCGCGCGCGTGATCAACATGAGCTTCGGCAAAGGGTACTCGCCCGAGAAGTTCGCGGTCGACGCGGCGGTGCGATACGCCGACGCGCACAACGTCCTCATGGTGCACGCGGCCGGGAACGACGGGAAGGACTTGACCTCGTACCCGAACTTCCCGACGCCAGCGTATGCCGACAGCGGGCACGCGCGAAACTGGATCGAGGTCGGCGCATCGTCATGGCAAGGCGGCGACACCCTCGCGGCCTCGTTCAGCAACTATGGGCGCGATCAAGTCGACGTCTTCGCGCCCGGCGTCGACATTCTCTCGACGGTGCCTGGCGATCGGTACGAGAAAGACAGCGGCACGAGCATGGCCTCCCCGGTGGTGACGGGGCTCGCGGCGTTCTTGCTATCCTACTATCCCGACCTCACCGCGGGGGATCTCAAGCGCATCATCCTCGAATCGGCCACGCGCTACACGAACCAGCCAGTCGTGCGGCCCGGTGCCGCCAACGGCGAGAAGGTTGCGTTCGGGTCATTGTCGCGGACCGGCGGCATCGTGAACGCGTATGCCGCGGTGAAGATGCTGCAGCAGCGGTGAGAATCGTAACGCGCATGAGACGTCTCCAAGACAACCTCTATGGAGACGTCTCATGCGCCGGTTGCTTCTGGTCGGCGCCACGATCATCTGCGCGAGTCGTGGCTCCGCACAAACCACGAATTACATCCTGAGCGTTGGTGTCGGCGGGGGCGCGAGCATCCCGACCGGCAACGGCGGCAACACCGTCAAGACCGGGTTCAATGGACAGGCGTATGCGCTCGTCCAGCTCCCCGGGTTTCTCGCCCTGCGATTCAACTTTGGCTATCAGAAGTTCGAGTATCAGAATGTGCTCAACACGCCGTCGGGTGCGCAGGAGATTCTCAGCGGCGTGGGCGGCTTGCAGATCAACCTGCTGCATGGGCCGGTCCGTCCGTATCTCACCGCTGGCGTCGGTGCGTTCGACCTGTCATCGAAAATCAATTTTGGGATTGACGCCGGCGCGGGGCTGGCCGTGACCCTCGGCCGAGTCAGCGCGTTCGCCGAAGGCCGCGTGCAAAATGTCTACACGAAAAACGGCGGCTTCATTCAGGGCGCCAAGCAGATCGATGTCGTCCCGGTCACCTTCGGACTGGCCTTCGGACTCTTTTAGCGCAGCGGGATGATCGCCGAGCGACGCTCGCTGCCGTCGCGTAGCGTCGCTCGGACCCACCAACTCACAGGCGCACTCGGAAGCGTAGACGGGAGAGCCGCTGTCGTGTCGGCAACGCGGGCGTGAAAGATGGTCGCGCCAGACGCGTCGACCATTTCGACGTCATAGCGCACCGCATCGGGGATCGCGTGCCACACGAGCGACCCATTGGCCGTGCCGACGAGCGCGATGTCGGACGAGGATGCGCCGCGCGTGGGGTTCGTGCCCGAACGCTGGAGCTGCGTGAGCGTCAGTGCGCCGGCAGCGATGACGACGACCGCCGCGGCGAGCCAAGGCGCCACTGATCGGCGAGGCCGAGCGGCGCCCGCGTTGACGCGATCGGCCGCATGGATCGCGCGCAGCAGCTCGAACTCCTCTTTGCATGGGACGCACGACATGACGTGGTCGAGCGTCGCCAAGCGCGACTCCTCGCTGCCCGTTTGGGCAACGAGTGCCTCGAGGGCTTCGGGCGACGGACACCCGGCCCGCGACTGGGCGCGCGAGGTGAGGGAGCGCGTGTAGATATCGCGCAGTTCGGCGTCGGTCATGCGGTACGCGGCCCAATGCCGCGGGCGGTCAGGGCTTGGCGCAAGTCGGCCAGGCCGCGATACAACAGATTGCGTGTTTTGGCCTCGGTCCATCCCATAAGCGCAGCGATCTCCTCCCGCGGGTAGCCCATCAAATACATGCGCACCACCGGGCGGCGGGTCACCGGGATGGTGTCGACCGCGGCATTGACGGCTCGTCCCAACTCCTTCGCCGCGAGCGACTGTTCCGGATCGTGCGTTGGAGCAGGCGCATCCACTACGTCGAGGGAGTCCGTCGGCAGTCCGCCACGACGCTTGCGTATCAAATCCAGCGCCGCGCTTGCCGCTGTCTTGTATACGTACGACGTGCTGGTCTCGGAAATCTGCTCACTCCCTCGGGCGTTCCAGAGGCGGATGCGCACGTCCTGAAAGACCTCGTCGACCTCATCCGGAGAGAGACCGAAGCGCCACCCCGCTTGCCGGACAGCAGCGGCGGCACGTGACACCACGTCGTCGAGCGCCCGCGAGAGAGGATCGGCCACGTGAATAGCAGTATATAGTCCCCAGCGCCCTGGGACAGTGCGTCCCAGGTCTGGCGGCCGGCCGAGCGAGTCGGCAGCGTTCACCGTCGTGTCTCCCTCTCGCTTGTCATCGTGGTCATGCGCAGCCGTCGCACTGCTCTGCGCCTGTACCGACGCCACCGCGCCGCGGCCCGCGCCCATCGATCTCACGGGCGGCTGGCGCACCGCCTCGGCATCGTCCCAGCACATCGACAGCGCCGCGCTGGCCGCCGCCTTCGCGCAGGCGCCCAATACCCTCGGTCTTCGCACGCTGCTCGTCGCCAGAAACGGCTTTCTGATCGCCGAGTATTATCACTCGCCCGTGACAGCGGATAGCCTGAGCGACGTTCGCTCAGTCACAAAAAGCATTACGTCGATGCTCATTGGCATCGCGATCAATCGTGGCGACCTTCCCGGCGTCTCCGAGCGCCTCGACCAACTCGTTCCGCCGCGCATCGCGACGATGCGCCCCGACGAAGCCGCGATTACCGTCGACAACTTGTTGACCATGACCGGTGGATGGCAGTGGAATGAGTGGACCGCCAACGACTATAACCTCTGGGCGCTCGCCCCAGACCAGATCGACTATCTCCTGGGTCGCCCGCTCGTGAACACGCCAGGGACCGCGTATACGTACAACTCGGCCGCGGTCCATTTACTGGGCGTGGGGCTGAGTGTGGCCACCGGCGTAGCCGAGCAGGATTACGCGCTCACGCACCTCTTGGGGCCGCTGGGCATCAACACATTGGCGTGGGAGACGGATAACCGCGGCTACAATAACGCCGCCGCCGGACTCCAACTCCGGACGCGAGACTTGGCCAAGATCGGCCAACTCGTGCTCCAGAACGGACGCACGGCGACCGCTCAGATCGTGCCGGCTGATTGGTTGACCACTGCACTCAAAGTGCACGAGGCGATCGAGAACCAGTACGGCGTGGTCACCGGCCTGAATTATGGGTATCTGTGGTGGCTGACGAACGTCCAGGGTCACACGGTATGGTTGGCCTGGGGATTCCGGGGCCAATACATCTATATCGTCCCTGACCAACAACTCGTCGTCGTCGCGACCTCATCACTCGACGCACCCGAGAGCTCGGACGACGAAGCGATCGCCGTCCTCGATCTCATCGCGTCAGGGGTCGCTCCGGCCGTGCACTAGGGGGCCAGCCCATGCGGCGATGCCGCCGGTCAGGTTGCGCACGTCCGGAATGCCGGACGCGGTCAAGACGCTCGCGGCGATCGCCGAGCGTGATCCGGCCTGGCAGTGGACGACGATCGGTCGGCCGCGTGGAATGTCGCCGAGCCGCGAGGCGAGCGTCGCCAGCGGCAGATGGATCGCCTCGGCGAGATGCCCCTCGTCCCACTCGCTCTCGTCTCGAACATCGAGGACGGCGACGGCGCCCGTGCGCAGCGCGTCGGCCAGCGTGCGCGCGTCGATCTGGGCGACCGTGCCGATCGCCCCGCCGGCTTCGCGCCAGCGGTCGATCACCTGGCGCGTGAATCGCCCGGCGACCCGATCGAGGCCGATCAGCGAGAGGTCGTGCGTCGCCTCGATCGTCGCGCGCTCGTCGTCGCCGATCAGATAGATGTCGGCGTCATATGGGAGCACGGAGCCTGCCCACGTCGGGAACGAGCGCGTGAGCGGGATGTTGATCGTGCCCGGGACGTGCGCCGCCGCAAAGGCATCCGCGCGACGCAGATCGACGATCGTGGCGTTCGCGTCGAGCAGGGGGCCGAGCGCTGCGTCCGGCATCCGCGGCGGGCGCGCTGGCGTCGGTTCGCGGTCCGGGCCGCCGCGGTTGACGCGCTTCATGATCGCGAAATAGCGAGGCGGCTCCGGCTGGCCCTTCAGGACCTCGCGCACAAACGTCGCTTCATCGCTGATGTGCAGCGCCCAATTCGTGGCGAGCTCGTAGCCAAGTGTCGTCGATGGCATCGCGCCCAGGGCTTTGCCGCAGGCTGATCCGGCGCCGTGTCCAGGCCAGATCTGCAGGTCAGCCGGTAGCTCCCGGAACCGTTGCAATGACGCAAATAGATCCCGCGCGCTGCTCTCGGCTGTTCCCTGTACTTTGACTGCTCGCTCGAGGAGATCAGGCCGGCCCACATCGCCCACGAACACAAAATCTCCCGTCAGCGCGCCCCATGCCCGGGGGGCGCCAGCATCTGTCACAATAAAGATCACGTGTTCCGGCGTATGACCAGGCGTGTGCATGACGTCCAATCGGACGTTCCCCACCATGATGCGGTCGCCGTCGGCCAATGGCAGGAGGACCTGTGCCCCGGTGCGGGCCGCGAGCGAGCGGGTGCCGGAGACGAAGTCGGCGTGAATATGCGTTTCGGTCGTATACGCGATGGTGAGCCCGACCGCGGCCGCGGCGTCGACGTATTGATCGATATCGCGGTTGGCGTCGATGACGATGGCCTCACCGGACTTCTGACAGCCGACGAGATAGCTCGCGCTGGCGAGCTTGGGTTCGAAAAATCGTTGGAAATACACTAGCCCGTTGCGTCCTCGAATAGCATGCCCGCCTTCTCGTGGCCCAAGCCCATCTCCGTAACGAGCCGTGTGAGTCCCCGCGCCAGGGCGCGCCGGTCGCGCATGGACAGGCGCGACAGCGCGGCGATCATGGCGCTCTGCGGCGCCTCGGGAGAGCGCTCGATGGCCGTCCGGCCGGCCGGCGTCAGCGCGATCACGACGCGGCGCGCGTCCTCGGCCGACCGTTCGCGTCGCAGCAGTCCCCGGCGCCGCATCCGTTCAACGACCGGCGACGCGGTACTCTGATCAGTATAGGTGCGTGAGGCGAGCTCATTCAGCGAGTGGGCCGGCGCGTCGCGCAACGCGTGCAGAACGAAGAGCTCGGCGGCCGTGAGCCCGGCCGCGGCCGCATCCCGCCGGGATGGCGACCGGATGCCCTGCACGAGACGGCGGATGGCATCGAGCGTCGCCCGGACCTCGGCTCCACTCGTCCGGTTCATGAGCAGAAGATACATCGGTACCGATACATTTTCCGTAGATGCGTCGCTTCGTCGACTGGTTCAATAAGCGCGAGCTGAGCGAACACACGATCCTGCTCGGTTTCGCCGTGATCATCGGCGTGCTGTCGGCGCTGGGGGTCGTCGCGTTCTACCGGGCGATCGACCTCTCGTACTTCGTGTTCCACCGGTGGTCAGTCTATCGGCCGCTGATCACGGGCGCGGGTCTCTTTGTCGCGTGGTCCATCATGCGGCGCCTCGGGCAGTCGCACGACGGTGTGAACGTGCCCGACGTGCAGATCGCCGTGGCGAAACGCGGCGGCATCGTGCCCGGACGACCCGCCATCGCACGGACCCTGGCCAGCGCCGCGACGATCGGCTCCGGCGCCTCGGCCGGCAGCGAGGGCCCCGTCGTGGTGCTCGGCGCGGCCATCGGCTCCGTGATCGGTCGAGCGTTCGAGTTCACGTCGGATCGCGTGCGCGTGTTCGTGGCGTGTGGCTGCGGAGCGGCTATCAGCGCCGCGTTCAATGCGCCGCTGGCGGGCGCGTTCTTCGCGCTCGAGGAGATCCTGGGCTCGCTCAGTGTCGGGTCGTTCTCGCCCGTCGTCGTAGCCAGCGTCGTGGCGGCCGTCGTCTCGCGCGCGGTCTTTGGCAATCATCCCGCGTTTCCGGTTCCGACCCAGTACGGATACGAATCACCCCTCGAAGTGGTCGCGTTCTTTCCGCTGCTCGGCGTGGTGATCGCGCTCGCCGCGGTCGCGTTCGTCAGGGTGTACTTCGGCGCCGATGCGCTGTTTACGATGCTCCGCCGGCGCATTCCCGTATGGCTCGTACCCTGGATCGCCGGCATCATCGTCGGCGCGCTCGTGTGGTTGTCGGGCGGATTGCTCGTGGGGTATGGCCACCTCGCGATCCACGTCGAAATGTTCGGCCGGCTCCCGTGGTACACGCTGCTCGCCCTAGGCGCCGGCGGGATCGTCGCGACGTCCATCACGCTCAACGGCGGTGGCTCCGGCGGCGTGTTCACGCCGTCACTCTACGTCGGCGCGGCAACCGGTGGCGCGGTGGGCGTGGTGCTCGCGCAGCTGTTTCCAGGGCTGGGGCTGCACCCCGAGGCGTACGCCGTCGTGGGGATGGGCGCCATGATCGCCGGCGCGACCGACGCGCCGATCACCGGCATCCTGCTCGTGTTCGAGATGACGAACGATACCGCGATCGTGCTCCCGCTCATGTTGACCGTGGTCGTCACGCACTTCGTCGCGCGACGACTCGAGCCGGACTCGCTCTATAGCGGGTGGCTCCGCCGGCGCGGCGAGTCCCTCGAGCACGATGTCGAGTCCCTCGTGGTTCGCGACGTGTACGATGCCGATCCCACGGTGATCGAGGAGCAGGAGCCGCTGAGCGATGTGATCGCGCATCTCGACAATCGAACGCAATCCGTCTTTCCCGTGGTCGATGCCGAGCGACACGTGGTGGGCGTCGTGACGATCGGGGACCTCGGCAGACTCGCGACCACCGCGAGCGTCCTCGGGACGCTCGTGCGCGCCGTGGACATCGCGCAAGATACGGAGACCGTCGCGCCGAACGACTCGCTCCGGAGCGCGATGCGGCGGATGGGCGTGCGTGGCGCGGCGGCGGTCCCGGTCGTGCAGGACGCGCGACTCGTTGGATTGATCAGCCGCGCCCAAATTCTTCAACGGTTGTGAGTGTAGATCAGGTCCATGAGCTCGTCGTACATCGCCGACGCCTCATCGGGCGTTCCGCGAATCGCCTTCGTGGCGCAATGCTCGAGATGATTGCGCATCAGCTCGCGGCCCACGGCGCGGAGGGCCTCCTGCACCGACGAGATCTGCGTCATGATCTCGGCGCAGTAGCGTTCATCGGCGACCATCTTCTGGAGCCCGCGGACCTGGCCCTCGATCCGCCGGAGGCGTTTGAGCGTGCGTTCGGTGGTGCCCGGCGTTACGGCGATGGCCTTCTTTGGCGGCATCAGTCGACCCTCACGCGGCGGAGCCGCAGGCTGTTGGAGACCACGCTGATCGAGCTGGCCGCCATCGCCGCGCTGGCCAGCATTGGGTTGAGCAAACCGCTCGCGGCGATCGGGATCCCGATGGCGTTGTAGACGAATGCCCAGAACAAGTTCTGCTTCATCACGCGCATCGTCGCACGGGCGAGCCGTATGGCCTGCGCGACTGCCCGCGGGTCGCCGCGCATCAGCACGACATCGGCCGCGTCAGCGGCGACATCGGTGCCGGTGCCCATCGCCACGCCGACGTCCGCGCGGGCCAGCGCCGGGGCATCGTTGATCCCGTCGCCGACCATCGCGACGACACGACCCTCGGCTTGGATCGTCTCGATCGTGCGCACCTTGCCCTCGGGCAAGACTCCCGCGATGACCCGGTCTATCCCCACGTTCTCGGCCACGGCGTTCGCGGTCGCCTCGGTGTCGCCGGTGAGCAGCACGACCTCCGTGCCGAGTCCCCGCAGCGCGGTCACCGCTGCTTTCGCCGTCGACTTGACGGGGTCCTCGATCGCGATGTGCCCGGCGAGCGCGCCGTCAATGGCGACATACATGACGGCTCGGCGTTCGACCGCAATGCCGAGATCGGCCATCAGTGCCGAGTTCCCGACGGCGACGGCGTGACCGTCGACGACTCCAGTCACACCACGCCCTGGATGTGATTGAAACTCGGAGGGCGTGCTGGTGGCATATCCAGTGAAGGCCGCCGCGAGCGGATGCTCACTGGCCGACTCGAGAGAGGCGGCGAGCGCCAGCGCGGTCGCATCGAGGCCGACGCTGCCGGTGACGGTCACGTGCCCAGAAGTGATCGTCCCGGTCTTGTCGAAGACGACGGTGTCGACATCGGCTGCTCGCTGCAGCGCTTCACCGCCCTTGATCAGGATGCCGAGCTCGGCGCCGCGCCCGGTCGACACCATCATGGCCGCCGGCACCGCGAGCCCCATGGCGCAGGGACACGCGATGATCAAGACGGCGACGGCCGCCGTCAATGCGTGGGTCATCGGGCCAACCAGAGCCCAGATGATGAACGTGACGAGCGCGATGCCGATTACGGTCGGCACGAAGATGGCGCTGACGCGATCCGCCAGCCGCTGCATGGGCGCGCGGCTCGACTGCGCGGACTTGACGAGCGCAATGATGCGCGCGAGCACGCTGTCGGCGCCCAGCGTGGACGCCCGGTACCGGATGGATCCGGTGCCGTTCAGAGTGCCGCCGATGACGCGGTCGCCGGTTGCTTTGGACACCGGCATCGACTCACCCGTCATCATCGACTCGTCGATGGCGGTCCGCCCGCTCACGATCTCGCCATCGACCGGCAATCGCTCACCGGGCCGCACCAGGATGGTGTCGCCGGAGCGCACGTCGTCGATGGGCACATCGATCGCCTCCGCGCCGCGGAGGATGCGGGCGGTCTTGGGCGCCAGGTCGGCCAGTGCCCGGAGGGCGGAGGTCGTCCGTGCTTTCGCCCGCGCCTCGATGGCGTTCCCCGTGAGCACGAACGCGATGATGACGATGACGGCCTCATAGTACATATCGGGGCCAAACAGCGAATACAGGAACGCCGCGCCGGTCCCGATGGCAATCAGCGTGTTCATGTCCGCCGATCCATGGCGTGCCGCGCTCCAGGCGCGCACGTAGATGTCGCGGCCGGCCCAGAGCATGGTAATGAGCGCCATCGCCAGTAAGCCGGGGCGCCAATGGATCAGCATGGCGGCCGCCGCGAGCGCGAGGCTGACGGCAGCCTTGCGTGTGACCGCGGCCTGGTCGTCGACCGGCAGCGCGGCGCCGTAGCCGGTCTTCCGGACGGCGTCGAGCAACCGCTTCGGGTCCGTGCTCGCGGGGTCGTACTCGACGGTCGCGTTCTCCAGGAGCAGATTGACGTGGGCCGTATCGACGCCCTGCTCGCGTTGCAGCGCGCGCTGCACGCGCGCCGAGCAGGCCGCGCACGTCATCCCGGAGACCGGAAACGTCACTGTCACCACGGTACGGGTTCCAGCACTTCGTAGCCGACGTCGTCGATCGCCGCGACGAGCTGGTCAACGCTCGTCTTGGCCGGGTCGAATCGCACGGTGGCCGAGCCGATGGTGACGGTGTCGACCTGGACCCCGGGGAGGTCCGCCAGCGCGCCCCGTACCGCCTGCTGGCAATGACTGCAGCTCATGCCGCCGATTCGTAGGGTGATCTCTCGCATGTCTCAATATACCCCTACCCCCTAGCCCTATGTCAATCTTGTGGCTGGAGCAGGCGCTGCCCGACGGGTCGACGGCGGAGCCGCTACGCGAGTCGACGCGCGCCGACGTCGCGATCATTGGCGGCGGGTACGTCGGACTGTGGACCGCCATCCACATCAAGCAGCTCCAGCCGGCGTGCGACGTCGCTATCGTCGAGCAAGGCGTCTGCGGCGGCGGCGCCTCGGGGCGGAACGGCGGGTTCGTCCTGACGTGGTGGCCGAAGATCGATACGCTCGTGGCGTTGTGTGGCGACGCCGAGGCCGTGCGTCTCGCGGCGGCGTCCGAGCGCGCTATCGAGAGCATCGCGGCATTTTGCGCGGCCGAGCAGATCGACGCGCATTTCGTGCGCGGGGGCTGGGTCTGGTCGGCGACGAACCGGGCGCAGGAGGGCGCGTGGGACGCGGTCCTGCGCACGTGTGACCGCCTCGGTGTCGCGCCCTTCGCGCGGGCGGACATGGCTCGCACGGGGTCGACCGTGCATCGCTCTGGCATCATCGAGGCAAGTAACGCCACCGTGCACCCCGCGGCGCTCGCCAGAGGGCTCATGCGGGCGGCGCTGGCGCGCGGTGTTCGCATATACGAGCGCACGCGCGTGGCGACGTTTACCCGGGACGCGCCCGTGCTGATGCGGACGGACGGCGGGTTCCTGTTGCGAGCGGATCGCGTGGTCTTGGCGACCGGCGCGTGGGCGAGCGGCGTGCGCGAGCTCTCGCGGCGCATGGTCGTCGTGTCGAGCGACATCGTCGCCACCGAGCCGATCCCTGAGCGGCTCGCGGCCATCGGCTGGACTGATGGCTCAGCGATCACCGACTCGCAGTTACGCGTGCACTACTATCGGACCACGCGCGAAGGGCGGATCGTGTTCGGCAAGGGCGGCGGCGCGCTCGCCTTTGGCGCCACGATCGGTCGAGCGTTCGATCGCGACCCGTGGCGTGCAATGGAGGTGGCCCGCGACTTCGCTCGGACGTATCCCGCGCTGAGCGGTGTCCGGATCACGCATGATTGGTCCGGCGCCGTCGAGCGCACGCCCACGGCGCTCCCGCTCATCGGCCGACTCGGCGGCCGGCCGCACATCGTGCACGGCGTCGGCTGGAGCGGCCACGGTGTCGGGCCCAGCTACCTCGGAGGGCGAATCCTCGCCAGCCTGGCGCTCGGACTCCACGACGAGTGGAGCGAGTCGGGTATCGTCGACCAATCAATGGGCGGATTTCCGCCCGAGCCCGTGCGCTACCTGGGCGGGACGCTCGTGCGCGCGGCCGTGACGCGCAAGGAATACGCGGAATGGGACGACCGGAAACCCGGTATCCTCGACGCGGCACTCGCGCGCCTGGCGCCGAACCACTGAGTTATCGTACTCCGAGTCCGGCGAACCCGGCGAGATCGTCGCTGATCGACTGCCACGGACTGAAGTAGTACTGGCGTCCGGACACGCCGTCGGGCCCATTGTCGGTAAGCCCGAACACCATGCCCTCGACGTAGTACCGCTGGCGTGCGTTCTTGTACATGACCGGCGCGCCGCTGTCGCCGAGCCCCGCGCCGCCGCTGACGACGCCGCTACAGGTTCTGATGTAGCCACCGATGTTGACGTCCGCGCAGACGGCGGTCACCACGCCCCCGGTCCAGCCGGTGGCGCTGCCGACCTTGTCGACCGTGTCGCCGACGAGCGCCTCACTGTAGCCGGCGACCTGAAAGGTCGGCTGACTCGGATCGATGGTCGTCGGACCATAGATCTGCGGGAGGAACGCGCGGCTCGAGGGTCGGGCGACGGCGCCGAGCGTCGTCGTCACCCCTGGAGCGATTCGCACCAGCGCCGCGTCGCTCGCCCGGCAGTACGCGCCCGAGGGACAGGCGCCACCGCTCAGGAATAAGGGATTCGTGAAGACGGCGCCGATGAGATTTGCGTGGAGCGCGGTCGTATCCGGCTGATACACGTTCGCCCCGATATATCCTCCGACCGGCGGCGAGTGTTGCACGCAGTGCGATGCAACCACCATATAGTGGTGAACCGTATCAGCGAAGTCGCGCGCATTCAGTCCATAGGAGCAGATGATCGTATACGTGATGCCCGTCTGCTCGAAGAACCCGGCGATGCGAAGCCCTCCGATGGCGGGCCGCTGACCTCCGTCGACGGAACCGGCTTGGACGATGCGCGCCGTCGCCACGACTTCGACGGCGGCGAGGGGCACGCCGAGTCGCTGGACCCATCTCGTGGCGAGCGCGACCGTGTTGTCACTGGTCTCGATGCGCACGCGGTTCGCTCGCTCGTCGACGGCGAGCATGGCGACACCGGCGCTGGTGAGGAGCGGCCGCAGCGCGTTCTTCCATCGCCACAGATCGGCGTAGGTGTATCGGGCGGCGCGGATACGCATGCCCGGGGCCTCGCGTCCGCTCGCCAACAGCTCGTTGGTCAACGCCCGTTTGGCCGACGGCTCGCTCGACGGGTCGGTCAGATACACGGTGAGAGCGCCGTGCCCGTCGATGTAGGCGCCGCCGAACGCGTGAACGTGCGTCGCGACGCGCGCCGAGATCGAGCGAGGCACATCCGCTACGCTCAGCCCTGGCGTGCCCCCGGCGGGCACGACACGAGCGACTCCGTCGGTAGGAGCCGACGGATGCACCGCGCCCCTGCTGCAAGCGAGACATACGGTGCAGGCGATCAGGGTCAGCGCTACGCGTTCCACTCCCGGGAACGTATGGTCGAAAGCGTCCCCTTGCCACTCCTTGACCGATCGTTAAAGCCGGGCATTAATACCGGCTATTGACGATACACTGTCCCACCACGCATGTAGCCAACTCTCACCGAGGAGTGGCCATGAATTGTCGTATTGTCTGGATGGCGGTGGCATTCACCGCTCTCGCAGCGCAGGTCCAAGCGCAGGAGCGGCACATCAACGGTACGGTCGTCCGAGAAACCGACCGACAACCGATCTCGTTCGCGCAGGTCGTCGTGCAGGGCGGTACCGCGCGGGCGCAGGCCGATGCCGGCGGCAGATTCCGGATCACGGCGCCCGCTGGTCCGCAGACGCTCGTGATCCGCGCGATCGGCTTCCAGCCCAAGGCAGTCGATGTGGCTGCCGGCGATAGCACCGTCGCCGTCTCGATGATCGAGGAGGCGACCAAGCTGAGCGAAGTCGTCGTGACCGGTCAGGCGACGACGACAACGAAGGCGACCGCGACGATGCCGACCGATCTCGTGTCCGCGTCCGAGCTCACGCGCGCGCCGGCGCAGACCGTGGATGAGGCGCTCCAGGGGAAAGTGCCCGGCGCGAGCATCCAGTCGAACTCGGGAGCGCCGGGCGGCGGGCTGCAAGTGCAAATCCGCGGCGTGACCACGGCGACCGGCAGCACCGATCCGTTGTTCGTCGTCGACGGCGTCATCTACAGCAACGAGACCATCCCCACGGGTTTGTTCCAGGCGACGCAGAGCGGTGGCCTAGGCGGGACAGGCCCGATTCAGGACGACGCGGCAAACCGTATGGCCGATTTGAACCCGGCCGACATCGAGTCGATCGAGGTGCTCAAGAGCGCCGCCGCGTCCTCGATCTATGGATCGAAGGCGTCGAACGGCGTCGTGGTCATCACGACGAAGCGCGGCAAGGCCGGGAAGCTCCGGATCAACGTCTCACAACAGACCGGTTTCGCGCATCTGCTACGCGGTCCGGCCAATGAACCGTTCACGCTGCCCCAGGCATTGAGTCAGTTCGCGTCGACTCCCGCGGACACCGTGGCGATCAAGGCCTATGATCCGAGCGGCAGCCTCAATATGCCGGTCTACGACCATCTGAATGACATCGCCGGCCGGACGCCGCTGCAGAGCACGACGCTGCTCGATTTGAGTGGCGGCAATGACAACACGCAGTATTACGCGTCCGGCTCGCTCGCGCAGGAGGGTGGTATCGAGCAGAACACGGCCGCGGACCGGCAGTCCCTGCGCGTCAACCTCAATCAGCATCTCGGCAAAGGGCTCGAGGGCTCGCTCTCGACGACGTTCACGCACACGCGCGAAGACCGCGGGTTCAACAACAACGACAACAGCGGCGCCAGCGTTCCGTATTCCATCTCCTACATCCCGAGCTTCGAGCCGCTCAACTTCTCCAACAGCGCGTGGCCAACGCCCTACGTGACCTACAAGGGCTCGAATCCACTCCAGACCATGTCGTTGGGGACCAACACCGCCCTCACGAACCGCTTCGTCGGATCGGCCAGGACCAGCTACCAGGCGCTCAAGACCGAGAGCCAATCCGTCCAGCTGGTCGCCCAGGGAGGCATGGACTTCTTCGACCAGGGGACGAGCGTCACGCTGCCGGCCGATGTGTATCTCGAGGCGGCGCAACCGACGCCGGGCGTCGCCGTGCAGGGACAGGCCCAGAGCCGTCAATACAACTGGAATCTGAACGCGATCCACACCTACAACACGTCGTCGAGTCTGCTCAAGGCGACGACCGCGTTGGGGATGACCTACGAGGATCGCCAGCTCGACCGCGCGCAGACCTTCACCTCGAACCTCGTCGGAACGCAGACGAACATCGATGCGGGATCGGTCGTCGTCCCATTCCAGCTCAACACGGTCGAGCGCACGCTCTCGTTCTACGGACAGGAGGACCTCAACCTGTTCGACGAACGGCTGAACATCGAAGGTGGCCTCCGCGCCGAACGCACCTCGGCGAACGATTTGATCAACAAGTACTACATCTACCCGAAGGTCGCCGCCGCCTATCGGTTCCGCGAGCTGCTCGGCCGTGGCACCGAGCTCAAGCTGCGCGGCGACTACGGCGAGACGGGAAACCAGCCGATCTTCGGCGAGAAGTTCACGACGCTCGTCGATAACCGGTCGTACGGGGGCTTCCCTGGCGTCGGCCTCGGAGGGGCGACATTCGCCGCGCCTGACCTTCGGCCCGAGCGGACGCGCGAATTCGAGGGCGGCTTCGATCTCACCGGGTGGTCGTCGCGCGTAGACCTCGAGGTCACGTACTTCCATCGTCGCACGTACGATCTCTTCCTGCCGCGGACGCCGGCGCCCTCGACCGGGTACAGTGAGATCATCGCCAACGGCGGCACGTTCCAGAACGAAGGGGTCGAGATCGGTACCACGTTGATCCCGATTCAGACGCGGAACTTCACGTGGACATTCAACTCGGCATTCCGCACCCTCCACAACACCGTCCTCGCTCTCCCGCCTGGCGTGACGAGCTTTACGCCCACCGGGTCCGGTTTCGGTCTCGCCTACGGCGAGTTGCTCGTGCAGCAGGGCCGGCCGATCACGCAGATCGTCGGTCAGACCGGCATCGACAAGAACGGCAACTTCATCGTCTCGTCGATGGGCCAGGTGAACCCGGATTACGACTGGTCGTTCGGCAGCACGTTCACGCTGTCGCGCTTCACGCTGACCGGTCTCTGGGATTGGCAGAAGGGCGGCATCATCGAGAACCAGACGCTGTCACTCTACGGCTGCAATAATCTGGTGGACCACGGCAGCTACGGCGCCGCGCTGGTCACGGCGTGCGACAACGGTATCGCCACGCCCTACGTGCAGAGCACGACCTTCCTCAAGCTGCGCGAGGTCAAGATCGCGTACGACGTGCCGCTCCGATACAGCCGCTATCTCTTCGGCTCGCACGGCGTGCAGTTGAGCGCATCCGGCCGCAACTTGATCCTGATCACGAAGTACTACGGTTACGACCCGGAGGTCAGCAACTTCGGCCAGTCGCCGTTCCGGGGTGTCGATCTCGCCCCGTACCCGCCGTCCCGTACGTTCTTCTTCACGATCTCGGCGGGGTTCTGACCATGAAGACCATTACGCTGCTGACGCTGTCGGCCACGGCCCTGGCGAGCATCGCCTGCTACGACTTCAACGTCACCGATCCCAACGCGCCGAACACGGCGTCCATTTACGGGAACCCGACGAGGGCGAACATGTCGGCCGCCGCCATCGGGATGTTCGACCAGGCCCGCCAGGATATCGAATCGTACGTCTGGCGCTTGGGTTCGATGGGTCGCGAAGGCGTCAACCTCTCCGGCAACAACCAGCCCGATTACGCGGAACCGTACTTCGGCCCGCTCTCGAACACGCAGTTTGGTGGCTCGCAATGGGCCAATCCGTACATCGAGATCCGGCTCGACAACCTGTACGACGATGCGATACCGCACTCACCGGACCTCTCCGCCGGCGAGAAGAATTCGTCCATTGCATTCGGCGAGACGCAGCAGGCGCTGGCGCTCTTCTACGTCATACAAACGCGGGCGCAGCTCGGCGCGCCGGTGAATGTCGACCTCGACCCATCGGGCCCGCCGGGACCTTGGGTCGGTGAGGACAGCGTGTACCGGGCGATCATCGATCTCCTGGCCGATGCCCGCACCAAGTTGGCGACGGGCGCCCCATTCCCGTTCCCGATGCCTCCGGGCTACGCGAACGCCAACACGCCGCAGACGTTCGCGCAGTTCGACCAGGCGCTGGCGGCCAAGGCCTGGGTATTCCGGGCGACGGACGTGAATGGGTGCAAGGGCTCGAAGGCGACCTGCTACAATGCCGCGATGGGGTTGCTCGACTCCCTGTTCGCCAGTGGATTCGCGTCGACCAGCGCGGCGAGCTTCCAAAGCGGCGTCTTCTTCGACTTTTCTTCCAACCCGGGCGACACGCCGAACGGTCTCTCCGACCCGCTCAACGGCGTGATTTATTTCGCGCTGCCGGAACAGCAGACGGATGCCCAGCCGCAGACGGGTAGCTCGACGCCCGACGCGCGCGTGGGAGCGAAGATCGCCAACGCCACGGTCCCGCACGTTCTGTCGGGGTTCCCGATTGAAGGGACGCTCAAGTACTCGATCTACCTCTCGAACGGAGCCGCGAACCCGGCGGCCGAGGTCCCGATCATCCGTGACGAAGAGTTGGTGCTGCTGAGAGCCGAGGCGGAGTTGGGATTGGGTCAGACCGGTCCGGCGACGGCGGACATCAATGCGACGCGGCAGGGATCCGGCAATCTGTCCGCGCTCAGTGGTGGTCTGTCGGCGGATTCGTTGCTGACGGATCTGCTCTACGAGCGCCGCTATTCGCTCATGTGGGAGCAAGGCACGCGGTGGATCGACGCGCGGCGGTATGGGCGCCTCGGCGCTATTCCGGCCGACGTCCCACAAGGGGCCGTGCCGGGCGTCATGCCGGTTCCAAGTACCGAATGTCAGGCCCGGGGATTGGGCACGGTATGTACGCCAACGCCCGTGGCCCAGTAGTGACGTGACATCGCGGACGGCTGCGGTACTGGGTCGCATCGGGCTCTCTGAGCCCGTTGCGACCCTGGCGAAAAAAAGCTGGGATGTGATCGTGGTGGGAGCAGGACACAACGGGCTGGCGTGCGCGGCGTATCTGGCGCGCGCCGGCCGTCGTGTTTTGGTGCTCGAAGCGCGCGAGCGCGTCGGTGGGGCGGCGACGATGGACGAGCCGTTCCCCGGCGTGCGGTTCTCGCCCTGCGCATACGTCTGCGGGCTCCTGCACCAACTCGTGATCGACGAGCTCCAACTCGTCGAGCACGGCTTTACCTGGCAGCCGGCAGTCGGTGGGATGTTCGTGCCGTTCGAGGACGGCTCGAGCGTGCAGCTCTGGAACGACGATGATCGGTGCGAGGCCGAAGTGCGCCGGTTCGCGCCGCGAGATGTCGATGGCTGGCGGGCTATGATCGACGTCAAGTCCCGCTTGCGCGATGCCTTGCGTCCTGCCGGGCCTGGAGATCTCTGGATCGGCCCTGCTCCCTCGCGCGACATCATCGAGGGTCGTCTCGGCGACGACAACGAGGCTCGTGGGCTGTTGTTCGACTGGTCGATGTGCGAGTACGTCGAGCGGTACCTGACCGACGAGCGTCTGCAGATGGCCTACCTCGGCCAGGGTGTGATCGGGACGAACGCCAGTCCGACTGATCCCGGGACCGCTTCGGTGCTGTATCACCACGCGTCGGGGAGTATGTTCGGCGACCCGGGCACCTGGGGCTACGTGACCGGTGGCATGGGCACGGTCTCGTTTCTGCTCTGCGATGTCGCGCAACAACTCGGAGCGACCGTTACCACGGGCACACCGGTGGCGCGCATCATCCCGGGCGAAGGCGTGGAGCTCGATTCGGGTGATCGTATCTTCGCGCCGTTCATCGTATCGAACGCCGACCCGCGCACGACGTTGCGTTTGCTCGGCTCGGTCGCTGACCCTCTATGGCGCCGGGATGTTGAACGCGTGCCAGTCAAAGGGGTAACGGTCAAGGTCAACATGACGCTGACCGAACTGCCCAATTTCCGCGCGCGTCCCGGTACTCGCGAGCCGCACCACACCGGGCAGATCAACACGCCGCTCACCAAACAAGAATGGATCGATAGCCATCGTCAGGCCAACGCTGGTATTCTGCCCCAGCGTCTGTGGACCGAGCTGTATCTCCACACGGTGTATGATCACAGCGTTGCGCCGGAAGGGGTCGAGACGTTGAGCGTGTTCTCCCAGTTCGTGCCGCACGAGTTCGCTGAAGGCACGTGGGAATCGCGGCGCTGCCAGGTCGGCGACAGGGTGGTGGAGTCGATAGCGCGATACACCTCGAATCTCCCAGAGGCCATAATTGATATGGAAGTTCTCGGGCCGCCGGATATCGAAAAGCGTGTGGGGCTCACGGGCGGCCACATTTTCCAGGGCGAGATTCTCCCGGAGTACATGTGGGACCGCCGCCTCTCCGCGCGGACCCCGATGCCCGGCGTGTTCTTGTGCGGCGCCGGCACGTATCCCGGCGGAAGCGTGATGGGTATCAACGGCCGCAACGCGGCCTTCGAGTTGCTCGCTGACAGCGCCGACTAAGCCGACCGCCCCCAAGCTGCGTCGCGCCATGGGCTGGCGCGACCTCATGTTGTTCTACGTCGTCGTCAGCCTCAACGTCCAATGGGTCCAAAAGGCCGCGGTCGCGGGTCCGAGCGCCGTCGTCATCTGGGTCGGCGCGTGTCTCCTGTTCTATGTCCCGCTGTGCTACGCGGTGCTGCAGTTGTCGGCCCGCTATCCGGATCAAGGCGGGATCTACGTCTGGACATGCCGGGCGTTCGGCCGGTTCCCAGGGTTCTTGACTGGCTGGTGCTATTGGTGCTGCAACATCCCGTACTATCCGCTGCTGCTCTATTTCGTCGCCGGCCTCCTCCCGTTCCTGATCGGTCCGAGCGCGCAGCATCTGGCGAGTGACCCCCGCTATACGATCGCGGTCTCGCTCGTCGGACTCACGCTGTGCGTGGCGCTCAACATCGTGGGACTCAACATCGGCAAGTGGCTGCAGAACGTCGGTGCGGTCGGGATGTGGGTGCCACTGCTCATCCTGCTCGTGGTGGCCGCCATCGCGTATTCGCGGTTCGGGTCAGCTACGTCGTTCACTCCGCGTGCGTTCGTGCCGAGCACGCATCTCCGCGACATGATCTTCTGGTCGACGATCGCGTTCGGATTTGCGGGGGTCGAGAGCGCATCGATCATGGGTGAGGAACTCGATGACCATCCACGCACGATCCCGCGCGCGCTGTTCGGCGCGGGCGCGAGCATCACGGCACTGTTCATCGCCGGCACGGTCGCCGTACTGGTCGCGCTCCCGGTCGGAGAGATCACGGCGCTTCAGGGTGTTCCCCAAGCGATCGCGAGCGTGACCGAGCGGATCCACGCGATGTGGATCGTGCCGATTGCCGTCGGCTTTCTGATCGTGGGCACGCTCGGTCAGATCGGCGGATGGTTCGCGGCGAGCGCCCGGCTGCCGTACGCGGCGGCGGTCGATGGCGTCCTGCCGCCCATGTTCGGTCGCCTGCATCCCAAGTGGCGCACACCCCACATCGCTATGCTGATCCAGGCCGGGGTCGCCGTGTTGGTCGTTTTTGCGGGACAGGCGGGGACCACCGTCACCGGCGCATACAATCTCTTCTTGAACGCCTCGATCATCATCTACTTTATCCCTTACCTCTACCTCTTCGCCTCCCTCATCCGAATCCAACACCACAAACCCCTGGCGGTGGTGTGCGGCATTCTCGGATTTACGACCACGGCGATCTCGCTGTTTCTGGCCGGTGTGCCGGGCCCGGAAGAAAAGAACCCGACGCTCTATCTCACGAAGCTCATCGGGTTCTCGGTACTCGTCGTTCTGATCGGCGCGGGGATCTACGGCGTGTCAGCGCTCCGGCGCGTGGCCCAGCGCCCGCAGGACCTCGGCGTCGAAGGCCGCTGAGCAGTTCTCGCGCTTCGAGTACGGGCCGGGTTGATAGACGCGCGACACGACACCCAGCTGGCTCTGCTCGCAGATGTGCCAGTCTTCTTTGTTGGTCATGTCCCAGAATCTGATCCCGTCCATCGGATCAAATTGGGAGTTGTTCAACGACTTCTCGTTGAATAGCCAGTAGCAATGGATCAGTGTGCGGTCCACCGCTTGCGGCCACAACGTATGCAGCATGACGTAATCATGGTGCAGGCTGAGCAGCGCATTCGGGAACAGCGAGTAGTAATAAATCCGTGGATACTCGATCGCTGGCAGGTCCTCGGCGACTGGCACGCCACACGCCCGTCCGGTCATTGACATGGTCTCGTGCTCTTCATTGAGCACCATGTATCCGCCAATAAACGGCCCTTCGTACAGATCAATCTCGCCACTCGTCGGCGGGGTGAGCTTGGCCAAAGCCGGGTGGATCGGCGCGCAGTGATAGCACTCCTGATAATTCTCGACGATCAGCTTCCAGTTCGCCTTCACTTCGTAATCGATCTGCTGCGCGACCTTGAGGTTTGGCAGGTTGAAGCTGGCGAACCGGCCGAGCATTGGCGCGTACGCTTCGCCAAACGGCTCGGGATCGCGCGACAGGTTGATAAACAAGAACCCTTCCCACACATGCGTCGCGACGCCGTGCAGGGGATAGTCAGATTTGCGAAACCCGTCGATGGCATCGGCCGAGGGGCAGCCGATGAGTCGACCGTCCAAGGCGTAGGTCCACGCGTGGTAAGGGCACTGGATGGTCTCGCCCAGACGGCCATGCTCGGCCTCGATCATGTGCGTCCCGCGATGGCGGCACACGTTATAGTGCGCGTGGATCTCGCCCGCGCGATCCCGGACGACGATGATGCTCTCCTGCCCGACGGGCTGGAGGAAGTACTCACCGGGGTTGGCGATCCGATCCGCTCGTCCCACGCAAAGCCACCGTTGCGTGAAGATCTTGTCGAACTCCTCGGCTAGAATTGCCGGCGAGGAGAAGTACCGCCCCGGCAACGTCCTCGTCGCCCGGACAGGTAACAGTTCGGTGTTGAGGAAGCTGGTCCCCATGTCACTAATATAGGGTTTAGGCGTGGAACCGAAAAACTTTCTCTTCGTCTCGATCGGCGGCCTAATCGGCGACATCGCGTGGCAAGTCCAGAAAGAGGGCCACGCGGTCAAGTTCTTCATCGAAGCCGAGAACGAGCGGGACATCGCTGACGGGTTCGTGCCCAAGACGCTCGACTGGCGGGCCGATGTCGACTGGGCCGACGTCATTGTGTTCGACGATACGCTTGGCCAGGGCGCCAAGGCCGAGGAGCTGCGCAAGCAAGGGAAGCTCGTCGTGGGCGGGACCGCCTACACGGATCGCTTGGAGGATGACCGGTCGTTCGGCCAGGAGGAGCTTCGCAAGGCCGGCGTGAATATCCTGCGGTATCAGGAATTCGACGACTTCGACAAGGCGATCGAGTTCGTCCGGCAGAATCCGGATGAGTACGTGATCAAGCCGAGTGGAGAGGCGCAGAATGTGAAGCGCCGGCTGTTCGTGGGCGAGGAAGAGGACGGCGGCGACGTCATTCGCGTGCTCGAGGCGTATAAGCGCGCGTTCTCGGCCGAGATCAAAGTGTTTCAGCTGCAGCGCCGTGTGGTCGGCGTGGAAGTCGCGGTCGGCGCGTTTTTCAATGGCAAGCAGTTCGTCACGCCGATCAACGTCAATTTCGAGCACAAGAAGCTGTTTCCGGGCAACATCGGGCCGTCCACGGGCGAGATGGGCACCGCGATGTTCTGGAGTGGGCCGAACCGGATCTTCACGTCGACCTTGGCGCGCATGGAGCGCCGGCTGGCCGAGGAGAATTACGTCGGGTACATCGATCTGAATTGCATCGTGAATGGCAACGGGATCTATCCCTTGGAATTCACGTCGCGGTTCGGGTACCCGACGATTCAGATTCAGGAAGAGGCGATGAACACGCCCATCAGCCAGTTCCTGTACGAGTTGGCCGCTGGCACCGCCACGAAACTTCGGGTGAAATCCGGATTTCAGGTCGGCGTGCGCATTGTCGTCTCGCCATTCCCATTCGATGATGTCGGCACATTCCAGGCAGTCTCCAAGGACGCCGTCATCGTGTTCAAGAAGTCGACGCCCGAGGAAGTGCACATCGAGGACGTCAAGCAGGTGAACGGCCAGTGGCTCGTCGCCGGCACGTCCGGTGTTGTCCTCGTGGTCGTCGGCTTGGGACCGACCATGCGGCAAGCGCAGCAGCAGGCGTACAATCGGATCAAGAACATCCTCATCCCCGATATGTACTATCGGATGGATATCGGGGATCGATGGGCCGAGGATCACGACAAGCTGTTGTCGTGGGGGTATCTCCGGGAGACGTAATGCGCTTGTCTCACCACAAGACAGCCCGATCCACGCTCCTGACCGACGCGCGACCAAGCAGCGCGAACGCGCTCTCGAGCTCCGTGTGGAGAATGCGCACGACCTGCTCCACCCCTTCGGCGCCGCCGAGCGCGAGGGCATAGAGATAGGGCCGGCCGATCATTGTGGCGGTCGCGCCGATGGCGAGCGCTTTGACGATGTCAGTGCCGCGTCGGACACCGCCGTCGAGGAGTATCGGGACTCGCCCTCGCACGGCTTCGACGACCTCGGGCAACGCATCGATCGACGCCGGCACGGTGTCGAGATTGCGCGCGCCGTGATTCGACACGACGATGCCCGAGGCCCCGCTGTCGACGCCCTGGGCCGCGTCCTCGCCGGTCAGGATGCCCTTGAGCAGCACTGGCAGGCGTGTCTGACCGCGCAGCCACCGCACATCGCGCCACGTGATCGCGACGAAGGGCAAGCCTGGACCGTCGGGACCCGCGACGTGGCGCATATACGGCGTGACGCACGTGGCGGGCAGCGCGAACCCCGTCCGTTGCTCGCGATTGCGCGTGCCCGCGACCGGCGTGTCGACCGTGAGGCAGAGCGCGCGCACACCCGTCGCCTCGGCGGTCTGCACCAGATCGCGCGTGCGCCCGCGGTCGGCGCTGACATACACTTGCAGCCACCGCACGCCGTCGGGCGCGGCCGACGCAATGTCCTCGAGCGTCGTCGTCGTGCAGGTGCTCACGATGTAGGGGACTTTCGCGGCGGCCGCGCCGCGCGCCGTGGCCAGCTCGCCCTCCGGATGATAGAGGCGGTGGTACGCCGCGGGCGCCAACAGCAGCGGCAGCGGCAACGTGTCGCCGAAGAGGCGGATCGATGTGTCGAGCGTGGAGATGTCGGTGAGCACGCGCGGGCGCAGCCGTATGCGCGTGAATGCCTCGGTATTCCAGGCGAGCGTGCGCTCGTCCCCGGCGCCGCCGGAAACGTACTCGAAGGCCATCGGCGTCATCACGCGCCGGGCGAGGGGCTCGAGGTCGGCGAGGCAGACTGCGTCGTTCAGCATGTCAAGAAAATATTCGAGTCTTGCGGTCGCGTCACAGGCGCGCCAATGTCATCGTATGAGAATACTGGCGGGCGCGGCACTCGTGGCTCTCGCGACGGGCGCCGGCGCGCAGGATGGCCCCGAGCGTGGCGGGTTCGTCACGCGCCTCGGCAGCGACACGATCGCGGTCGAGCGCTTCGTCCGGACCCGCGATTCGATAACGGGCGAGATGATCGGCCGCAGCCCGAAGACGACGCGCTATGCCTATGTCGCGCGCCTGGGGCGCGATGGCAACGTCGCGACGTATACCGCCGTGGTCTACGCGGCCGGAGGCGCGGATGCGCCCGTGCGCGTCCGGTACGATGCCGAGCTGCGCGGCGACTCGGTGCACGTGACGGTCAAGCGCGGCGACGCGACGCGGACGCAGGCTACCGCGGTGCGCCGGGGGGCCGTGCCGCTCCTCGAGCCGGCGTACGGATTGCACGAGATCCTGGTGAGCCGCGCGTTCGCGGCCGCGGGAAAGCCGGTCGACTTCTCGTGGTGGTTCGTCGGCGACGGGCCAGACACCGGCACCGTGATCCGCGCCAAGCCCGGACTCGTGTTGATCCGGACGCCCACCGATACGATCCGCGTCGAGACAGACGCGACTGGCGAGATCATGTACGCGACGGACCCTGGCGGGACGTTGCAGGCGACGGTCACGCGAATTCCGTATCCCGATCTCGACAAATGGGCGCTGTTCTTCGCCACACGCGATGCGCAAGGCAAGTCACTCGGCTCGCTGTCGCCGCGCGACACGGTCCGGGCAACAGTGGCCGGCGCGCAACTGCTCGTGGACTATGGGCGGCCATCGAAGCGCGGACGGACGATATTCGGCGGTGTCATTCCCTATAACACCGTCTGGCGGACCGGCGCGAACGAGGCGACGACATTCGTCACCGACCACGATATCATGCTCGTCGACACGAAAGTGCCCGCGGGCACGTACACGCTTTTCTCGTTGCCAACCGCCGACGGGTGGACGCTGATCATCAGTAAGAAGACCAAGGAATGGGGCACCGACTACGATCCGACCGCTGATCTCGCGCGCATCCCCATGACGGTGAGCGAGGGAGCCCCCGTCGAGCAGTTCACGATTGGGATCGATGCCGACGGTCTCTCGTTTGCTTGGGACACACGCATCGGGCGTGTCCATGTGGCGACGCAGTAGCCTGCTGGTCTTGGCCGCGATCGGGTGCGCGCGGCCCGACCCGCCGGAGCACGGCGGATTCGTCACACGCCTCGGCAACGACACGATCGGCGTCGAGCGTTTCACGCGCACGCGGGACTCGATTGTCGGGGAATTTTTGTTTCGGACTCCGCAGACATCCCGACAGCGTTACGTGGTGCATACGACGCCCGATGGCGCCGTCACGCTGTACTCGATCCAGCTCTATGAGTCCGCGAAGCCCGGCGCGAAGAAGACGTATCGCTACGACGCCGACTTCCGCGGCGACTCGGTCCACATCATGCGCTTCGGCGGCGGGCCGTCGCGCCGTATGCGCACCATGCCGAACCTGCCCGGCAGCGTGCCGGTCTATGAGCCGGCGTTCGCCGAGTACGAATCGCCGATCCAGCGCGCGCTCGCGGCGCACGGCCAGTCCGTTCCGGTCGCCGCGTTCTATCTGGACCTCACGTTCGGCGGCACCGCCAAGCAGACGGCTCCGGACACTGTGCTGATCTCCACCTCGGTGGGCACCATTCGCGCGCACATCGACTCGGCGGGCGAGTTGCTCGACGCCAGGTCGCCCGGTGCGACGTTGCAGGCCATCGCGACGCGCGTGCCGCCGCCCGACATCGATGCCTACGCGATCGCGTTCGTCGCCCGCGACAGTGCCGGCAAGGGACTCGGCTACATGTCACCGCGTGACGAGGTCGACGCGACGGTTGGGCCCATGCACGTCGTCGTCGACTACGGGCGTCCGTCGAAACGCGGACGCACGATCTTCGGGGGCGTGGTGCCCTACAACACCATCTGGCGCACCGGCGCCAATGCAGCGACCGGGTTCAAGATCGATCGCGACGCGATGATCGGGGCGACGAAGGTTCCCGCCGGCGAGTACACCCTATTCTCTTTGCCAACGGCCGATACGTGGACGCTCGTGGTCAGCAAGAAAACCCACGAGTGGGGGACCGAGTACGACTCGACGGCCGATCTCGCGCGCATCCCGATGACGATGAGCGCCGGCGCTCCCGTCGAACAATTTACGATCAACGTCGACTCACAGGGCGTGATGTCATTCGCGTGGGATACTCGCGTGGGCGCCGTTCGCCTCGCTCCCACTCGGCTTCAATAAACGCATTGAAGTCGATCGTGCCCGCGGATCGTTCGAGGCGCCGCACCTCGGCGTCCAATCGTTGGATCGCGAACAGGCGATCGGAGACGCCGAGCTTGGCCTTCGTGACGGCGTCTTTCATCACGCGAATCGTCTCGTCGTAGATCCGGAGCGGCACGGGGTACGGATGTCCGTCCTTGCCGCCATGCGCCAGAGAGTATCGCGCCGGGTCTGAGAATCGAGACGGAGCGCCGTGGACCACCTCCGCCACCAAAGCGAGCGAGAACACCGTCCGCGGGCCGACGCCGGGCGTGAGTAGCAGGTCAGCGAAATCTTTCGGACCCCTCTCATGCGCCGCGGTGATTGCCCCTCGCAAGCGCCGGAGCACGACGTCCTCGGCTCTCACGTCATGATGGAATGGCAACTCCAGTGTCGGCGTGCTCGGCCGCAATCGAGCCATCTCGCGAACCACGCGATCGGGGCCGTCCAGTACGAGGGCGATTTGTGCGTTGCGCGCAGCGCACGCGCGATTGTCGGTGAGATTGACGATGGGAGTCGACGCAGGAAGCCCGTCAATGGCCGCGTGAGGCGAATCCACAAAATCCGTGAGACGCTCGCTCAACCAGTGGTAGCGGCGCGCTTCCTTGCGAGCACCGCACATGCCTTGCTGCACGACCGCCCACTTCCCATCGTCCGCGACGATGAACCCGTGGAGATAGATGTCATACCCGTCTTGAATCGCCGCGCTATCGACCTTGGCGACGAGTCGGCTCGTCCGAACGAGCGAATCCCCGTCGAGCCCGAGGCGATCGGAGAGCGCCAGGAGCTCGGCCGGCGTTTTCCGGGACTCGTTCCCACGCCCGCCGCACACGTGCAGCCCGAGCTCGCCCTCGACTGGCGCGAGACCGCGCTTGAGGGCGCCGAGCACGGACGTCGTGATGCCCGACGAGTGCCAGTCCATACCCATGACGGCTCCGAACGCCTGGAACCATCCCGGATGGGCAAGCCGGCGCAGATACTCATCGCGCCCATAGTGCAGGATGACCGCCTGCGTGATGATACGGCCGAGGCTGGCCATGCGACTGGAGAGCCAGGCGGGTACCCGCCCGTAGTGCAGAGGAAGCGTTGCGGTGCCGGTCTGACCCATCGGTATCCATTCGGGCGAAACTTTGTAATGCTCGCCGACGTACCTGATGGCGTCAAGGAGGCTGTGTCATGGGTGGGCTCTTGAGGATGTTCCTGTGGGGCGTGTTCGCCATCGTGGTGCTCGTCCCGCTCGGCGCAATCTTGGTTCTCGGGTTCGGTCTTCCCATCGCGATCGTCGCGGCAGTGCTCGGCGTGCCGCTCTTACTCATACTCCTCGCGGTGGTCGGGATTCCGCTGTTGCTGCTCGTCGTCTTCGCCGTCGTGTGCGCGCTGGTGCTCGCGTTCCTGAAAATCGCGCTGCTGCTGGTGCTGCCGATTGTCGTCCTCGGCATGATCGTGAGCTGGATCTTCCGCGGAGCCTGTTGCCGTCCCCGGTTGACGACGTGGTGAGGAGCTGGTACTGTTCATAGGTGGACTATAAGGAAGAGGCGGGACCCTGCGACCGTCGGCAGGGTCTGACGCCGGCGCTCTTCCGCGCGGCGGATGCGTGCGAGGCAAAGCTCGAATCCGTGCTGGCGACCCTCGGGCTCTCGCTGCCCAAGTTCTATGTGCTGGACCACTTGGTGCAGGCGGGAGCTCCTCTGCCGCTCGGCGAGCTTGCGGCGCGCAATGCGTGTGTCAAATCCAATATGACGGCGCTCATTGATCGCCTCGAAGCCGACGGCCTCGTCGTTCGGTCACAGGACCCCAGCGATCGTCGGAGCGTGCGGGCGCAGTTGACGCATTTAGGTGTCGAGCGCCACGCCGACGCAGCACGACTCCTCGACGCCGAGGAGCGCGCGGTCGTCGACGCGTTCAACGCCCAAGAGCGCCAGGATCTCGGGTCACTCCTCGAGCGCCTCGCCGCCACGAAGTAAACAGGGCGCGAGCTTTAAGCAGTCGCGAAGCGCTGCGTAGGGAGCTTTTGCCGTGACCCGGACGGCGACGGTCACGTCTTACGATAGATGTCCGGCCCTTCAACGCGCGAGCCAACGTCGCAGCCTTTCGCGCCACTCGACGGCACGCTCGCGGCTTCGCTGGAGCGCGCGGCGCGGCTCGCGGCGACCGCCCTCAGAGCCCCTGCAGCAGTACTGGCGCTGGTAGGCGATGACCGCCGGTGCTTTGTTGGTGGCGTCGAGCCCCCTGACTGGCTGGCCCACGATCCCGGCCTCCTGTTTCGCTCAGGCGTCTGCGATCGCGCGCTCGACGATGGCACGCCGGTCATCGTCGACGACACCAAGGAAGGCAAACAGCTCGGCCCAAACGTGGGCGCGTTCGCCGTCGTGCCGCTCGCGGCCGACGACGGGCACCCCATTGGCATCTTCTGCGTCGTCGACGCCGTCCCGCGCGAGTGGAGCGCGTCGGACATCGCGGTGCTCACCGAGCACGCGGCGGCCGCCGCCACGGACCTGGCCCTGCGCCGCCGACTCGCGCGCCGGGAGCGCGTCGAGCGTCGCCAACGCCACGAGGCGCTGCACGATGCGCTGACCGGCCTGCCCAACCGCCTGCTCTTCATGGAGCGACTCGACCGCGCCGCTCGCCGGTCTGAACGTCGCACCGGCTCATTCGCGGTCGTGCTGCTCGATCTCGACAACTTCCGCGTCGTCAACGACAGCCTCGGTCACACGGCTGGCGATGAGCTCCTGGTCGCCGTCGCCCGCCGGCTCTCGGCGTGCTCGCGCGCCGAGGACACCGTCGCGCGACTCGGCGGCGACGAGTTCGCGTTCTTGCTGGAGCGCATCGACTCCCCCGCCGACGCCGCGCGCGTGGCCGAGCGCGCGCTGGAGTCGCTGGCCTCCGCGATCGACATCAGTGGGTACGAGGTCTTTACCTCGGCCAGCTTCGGCATCGCGCTGAGCGATAACGGTAGCACGCGCCCCGAGTTTCTGTTGCGCAGCGCCGACCTCGCGATGGGGCGCGCCAAGGCCGCTGGCCGGGCACGATTTGCCGTGTTCGATCCCGCCATGCACGCCGACGCGCTCGAGCGCTTGCGCTTGGAGACCGATCTTCGGCGGGCCGTCGAGAAGCAATCGTTCGAGCTGCACTACCAGCCGATCATCGCACTGGCCGACGGGCGCATCGTGGGATTTGAAGCGCTGGTCCGATGGCGACACGCGGATCGAGGTCTGATCGCGCCGGCGACGTTCATCGGCGTCGCCGAGTCAACGGGCCTGATCGTCAGCCTCGGCGCATGGGTGCTGACCGAAGCGTGCCGCCAGCTTCGCATGTGGCATGAGATGTTCCCCGAGCGTCCGCCACTCACGATGGCGGTCAACGTATCGGTGCGCCAACTCGTGCGAGCGGACTTCGTTCAGGTCGTCGCCGGCGCGCTCCAGCAGCACAAGGTCGATCCGGCCTGGCTCCATCTGGAGCTCACGGAGAGCGTCCTCATTGAACAGCCGGAGGTGGCGATCGAGCGGCTCCGCTCATTGAAATCGCTTGGGGTACAAGTACACCTGGACGATTTCGGGATGGGCTACTCGTCGCTCGGTGTGCTCGACCGCCTCCCTCTCAACGCCGTCAAAATCGACCGCACCTTCGTCTCGGCCATGGACCGCGAACAGCGCTTCGCGCAGCTCGTCCGCACGATTCACGCACTGGCCGAACACATTGGGTTACAGGTGATCGCCGAGGGTGTTTCGACCGAGGCGCACCTCACCGCATTGCGTGCCCTCGGCTGCACCTACGGTCAGGGATATCTGTTCTCCCCGGCGGTCGATGCATCGGCCGTCCGCACCATGCTGGAAACCGATCGCCGCTGGTAAAGCTTCGGGTCGATCACGCTCCGTAAGAGATCGCCGAGATCTTCGTGATCCCGAATGGCGATGGCTGAGACGCCCGCCGCCGCCATCGTGACGATCTCCCGCGCCGTGCGCGGCGTGAGCCGACAAAACGCGATCACCGGCAACGTCGCGCGCCAATGACGCAGCCGCCGCACCGCCGGCGCCATTGGATTGCCATCGACGTCCCACAACTCGGTGATCACGGCGACGACGTTCGGCGTACTCGTCACCGACTCCACGAGCTCATCGACGCGCGAGCACGCGGTGAGCTCACCCGACAGTACCGCCGCATCTTCGATCTGGCCGGCTGCCCGCTCATCGGCGGCCAGCCCAATGATGATCCGAGCGCTCATGATTGCCTGTCTCCGTTGGAGATCCGGCGGCGGACTCCACGACCGCCCCCGAGAAACTCAGGTGCTTCTCTCTTTGGCCAGTACGGCGTTGGCACGAGACACTTCGTTGTCGGCACGACATCACCAGTGCTTTCAGCGGAGCGTTGTTGGCCGGTCCGGCGGGGACCAGACGAGCGCCAGCGCCCAGTCACCGTGACGTCCAACCGCGTTCGGCTCCCCGTGAGCCACCGTGAGCCTTCGCGCACGACTTGCAGCAGCTCGCCACGGCGATTCAGGACAACGACGTACAAGTCGAACGCCCGGGTCCAATGCATCTCAGCCTTCATCCAGTACTCGCCGTTCTCATTGGCCTCGGCGCGGCCAACCAGTCCGGCGGGAATGAGCGTGTAGATAGAGAGGATGGCGCCCGGAACGCCTGATTCGTCCGTGGCCCATACCACTTTCCCAGTGATGACCGTTTCGTCTGACATGTGATGACTTTAGGATTAGCAGCCCAAAGGCTGCTCAAACGGTTCTGAATTCAACCTGAATTCACGTTAGGTGCGTCTAATCACGTTCGGAGGCCTGGCGCTCTGGCGAGACGGAGCTCCGGTCCAAGACACCCCGATCCAGCGCCGCCAACTGGCGCTGCTCGTGTTTCTCGGTGCCCAAGGCCCTGCCGGGACGAGCCGGGAGCGCCTGATCGAGAACTTCTGGCCCGACCGGCAAGGCGGGCGGAACTCGCTCGATCAGGCGTTGTCGGCTGCCAGGAGGACACTTGGGCCGGACGCCATCGTGGCCACGGCGACGACCCTGTCCCTCAACGCCGCCTGCCTCAGCCTGGACCTCCCGGAGTTCGATCGGTCCGTCGAGGCTAAGGCCTGGCGGGACGCCATCGCCCTGTATAACGGACCATTCCTGCACGGACTGACAGTCGACCGGGCGCCCGCCTTCGTCCGATGGGTCGAGGATGAACGGGCCCGGTGCGCGCGGATCTATGCCGAAGTCCTGGAACAGTTGGCTATCGAGGCCGAGACTCAGGGGAAGCCGGCGGAGTCCATCGCCTGGTGGCAGCGGCTCGTCGAGGTAGATCCGCTGAGCGCGCGGGCAACGACCGGGCTCATGCTTGCCCTTGCGGGGACCGGGGAGCGGGCCGCGGCTATCGACCTCGCCAACTCGTACGACGGCCGCGTCGCCGATGCCCTCGGGGCCGCCCCGGATCCTGGGATCGGGATGCTCGCGGACTCGCTGCGCCGCGGCAGCCTGCCATATGGTGTCCACTCGGCGCCCGTCCCACCTCGATCCTCCAGGCGCTGGCTTATTACCATCGGGGCCATCGTTCTGTTACTTACTGCCATCGCTCTTCTGGTGATTGTGAGATGACAGATCTGCGCACAGATGGGATCTCATGGGCGGACCTGGCCGACGGAGCCTCCGTCCTCGGCAAGGCCGACGGCGACGACGTCCTCGTCGTGCGGGTGGGCAACGAAGCGTTCGCCGTTGGCGCGGCATGCACGCACTACAGCGGCCCGCTCGCCGAGGGTCTCGTCGTCGGCAGTACGGTGCGCTGTCCATGGCATCACGCGTGCTTCGACCTCGAGACCGGTGAGGCGCTCCGCGCGCCCGCGCTCAATCCTCTCCCATGCTGGTCCGTCGAGCGCCGAGGCGATCGGGTCTACGTGGGCGCCAAGAAGAACGACCCGGACCCGCTTGCCCCCACTAGTCGCGGTCCGGTCGCGCCCCGAAGTGTGGCAATCATCGGCGCGGGCGCCGCAGGCGCCGCGGCGGCCGAGATGCTGCGCCGTCGCGGCTATGTCGGCCCGATCACGATGATCGATGAAGATCCATCGGCGCCGGTCGACCGTCCGAACTTATCAAAAGACTATCTGGCCGGCAGCGCGCAGCCCGAGTGGATTCCCTTAAGGCCGGAGGGATTCTACGAAGAGCATGGCATCGTTATCCGCCGGACCCGCGCGAAGAGTCTCGATCTGAACAGCAAGCACGTGGTGCTGGACGACGGCAATACCGTGCCATACGACGCGCTGATTCTGGCGATGGGCTCCGAGCCGAATCACCTCAACGTACCGGGCGCGCTCGTGCTGCGTTCGTTCGCCGATGCCAACGCCATTATTGCCAGAGCCGAGCATTCGAAGGGCGCGGTGGTGATTGGGTCGAGCTTCATCGGTCTCGAAGTTGCCGCATCGCTTCGCACGAGAGGGTTGGCGGTCGACGTGGTATCGATGGAAAACCGCCCACTCGAGCGTGTGCTCGACCCACGCGTCTCCGGCATGATCCGCTCGCTGCACGAGCAGCACGGCGTGCGCTTCCATATGGGCGCCGAGGTCGCGCGTATCGATCCGGGCACGGTGACGCTGCGTGACGGCTCGACGATCGACGCGGATCTCGTGATCGCCGGCATCGGCGTCAAGCCGCGCGTCGCGCTCGCGCAAGCCGCGGGTCTCGCCGTCGACAACGGCGTCCTGGTGAACGAGTACCTGGAGACGAGCCGCGCGGGTGTCTGGGCGGCTGGCGACATTGCGCGGTGGCCCGATCCGCACACGGGCCATCGGCTTCGCATCGAGCACTGGGTCGTCGCGGAGCGACACGGTCAGATCGCCGCGGAGAACGTGCTGGGCTTGGCGCAACGATGCGATATGGTGCCGTACTTCTGGAGCCAGCACTACGACATGACGATCCGCTATCTCGGCTTCTCGCTGCCCTGGCAGCACGTCACGATCGCCGGCGACCTCGCGGCGCATCACGCGGCGGTGGTCTATCGGGCTGGCAAGACCGTCGGGTTCGCGACACTCGACGAGGACCGTATCAATCTCGACGCCGAGGTCGCGATGGAGCGCAATGACGAGAAGGCGCTCGACGCCCTGGTCCCTCCGACGAACAGCATTTAAGAGCCAACGCCGCAAGACTTTCCGGCGTTTCAATCGTCATAGTGATGTCAGTCACGGCCTACGACTTTCTGACTGACTAAGTTGTGGCACGATCTGGGAGGATCAGTGTCGTTACGGGTTGTCGTCGCGCAGTCCGCCGTGATTCGTACGCGTGCCATGTCCCAGCGCCTCGCCGCGCTGGGCTATGACGTCGTCGCGCAGGTCACGACGATTCGCGAGGCGGTCGACGCCGTGTCGACGACCGAGCCCGATGCCGTCCTCTTCGATGTGCACTTGAGCGACGGCGCGGGTGTGCACGGCGCGATCAGCGTGACGCGCGCGCGTGCCGGAACCGCTGCCCTCGTGCTCTCGACGCATCCGTCGCTGAGTGACCGCGCCGCGCGGCCCAACTGGGGACCGGTCGCGCTCATCTCCGCCAATACGCTCGATGGCGATCTCGATGCGGATGTCCAAGAGATCGTCGCGACCGCGCGAGCGATAGCCGATGAGGTGGCGGTCGACACCGTCCGGGAAATCCCGGACAACGATCTCCCGCTCGTCGATGTCGACGTCGAGCCAACGGAGCCCGAAGTCGAGCTGAGCGAGTCCCGTGAGATAGTCGTCGAGCGCGCCGTGGCCCAGATCGTCGCGCGCACGCGTCTCACGCCGGCCGATGCCCTGAAGTTGATGGAAGAAGAAGCCGACGAAGACGGCCGGGATATTCTCGAAATCGCCGCGGCAATTCTGGCCGAGGCTGACCAGGCAGCCTAGGTCCTAGGCCACCGCCACCGCGGCTGGTGCGCTGCCGCTCAAGCGGGCGTAATCGGCAAAGAGCTCATCGAAAATCGCGTCCCACGTCCGTGTGCGCGCGAACGCGAGCGCCTCGCGCGCGAGCACCACGCGCCGTGCGCGATCGAGGACCAACGACAGGACCTGGTCGCCGAACATCTCGGCGTTGCCCTGCGGGAAGGTCAGTCCGCGGGTGTTGGACAACAGCTCGCGGGTGGGCCCCACATCGGCACCAACCACGGGCAACCCGGACGCCATCGCTTCGAGGATGACGTTGCCGAACGTGTCGGTCGCCGACGGGAAGATGAACACGTCCGCCGACGCATAAAATTCACTCAATTCCGGACCTGATAGGCGGCCCATAAAGATCGTCCCCGGTGGCGCGAGCCGACGACACTCGGCCTCGTAGGGTCCATCGCCCGCGATGGCGCAGACGACATTCGCGCCCGCGCGCGCGACCACGCGGTGCATGCCTTCCATGGCAATCGCCAGGCCCTTCTCGGCGCCGAGCCGGCCGACGTAGGCACACACGACCGTATTGTCGCTCGCGCCGAGCCGCGCACGCAGGGCGGCTGAACGGGCGGACGGAGTGAAGCGCGCGGTGTCGACGCCGCGCGACCAGATCGCCGTGCGGCGCACGCCGTGGAGCTCGAGCTCCTGGCGAGTGGCTTCGGTCGGCGCGTACGTCCGATCCCCGCTGTTGTGGAACCAGCGGAGATACCGCCACGCGAAGTTACTCAGGAATCCGAGCCCGTAGAACTTGGTGTACGCGCTCCAGCTGGTGTGATACGATGACACGAACGGAATGCCCAGCGAGCGCGCTCCACGGCGGGCGGCGAGGCCGAGTCCGAACGGGCTCGCGGCATGCACGATCGTCGGCCGCCACGCATCGAGCTCGCGCTTGATGCTCGCGGGTGTCGGCAACGAGAGCCGATGCTCCGGATAGAGCCACAGCGGTACGCTCGGCCACCGGCGAATCTCGGGATCGTAGGTCGCGTGCGGATCCGTCGTCGTGAAGACGCGGACCGCGCCGCCGCGATCGCGGACGGCATCGACGAGCCGCTCGAGCAGCAGCGACACGCCATTGAGCTGCGGCAGATAGCTGTCGCAAAACAGCGCGAGCCTCAGATCTATCTCTATCATTTCGTATGTAAGATATTGAGCGCCCCGAGGCCGGTCACGACCTGCCAGGCCGAGAGGAGCGCGATAGGGGCGAGGATGAAGAGGCTCGATTCGGGACAGGCCACCCCGATGAGCCCACCGGCCGCGGCGACCAAGGCAAGCGCCGCGGATATCCTGCGTGTCTGCCATTCGGCAACGCCTAGCACGAGCGCTCCCAAGGCAACGATCACGTTACCGAACAGTGCATAAGTCAAACCAACGTCGTGCATGGCGTCGAAGAGGGGAGCCGCCGTCCCACTGCCTGTGGTGTACGCTGCCGCCAGTCGCGTCCCCGCCCTTGCCATAAATGAGATGTCGTACGCGTTGAGGGCGAGCCCCAGATCGATGAGGCCGAACGCGATCCCAAATCGAACGGCGTCGCCTGGACCCGAGGCAAGGGCGCGGACCCACACCCCGGCGATGATCAGTGCCGATCCGGAGAGCATCGCCAGGTGAATGGCCCGGAAGTGGGGCGAAGCGGCGATCGTCGTCAGCTGGGCCCCGGCATCCCCGCTCAGCATTGGATGTAACAGCGCGCCCACGCCGAGTAGCGCGGTTCCGGCCAGCAGGAACACCCCCAGGGTCTTCTGCACCGACTTACTAGGCCGAGCGAGCCCAAGCGAGTTCCTTTCTTTATAGTGACCTCTATAAGGATGGTGCCGTCCTTCGGGCATGCCAGCACGGCCGCTCGGGGTCGTTCTCCTGACAACAGTATTGGCCGCATGTTCCAGCGCTCCCGCCGCTACACTCAACGGGGGCGCTGATAGCCTGTACGTTGGCGTCGCGTTCAGCACCGATAGCGGAATCGATACGCGGGGTTACGCGAACGGCGTCAAGCTGGCGCTCGACAAGCTGAATGTGACGCGCCCCCACGGCGCGCTCCCCCTCGCGGTCCGGTTGCCGTCGAAGGGCGCGAGCGATGTGCTCATTGCTGCGGCGTTTCGCGACGACCCCAAGATCATCGGCGTCGTCGGCCATACTGGCAGCGCCGCGACGATCGCGGCCGCGCCGATCTATGCCGACGCGGAGCACAACGGTCGCCATGCGCTGATCGACATCACGCCCACGGCCACCAATCCTCGCGTCACGAAAACCACGAGTTGGGTGTTCCGCGTCTGTCCGACGGATGATGACGCGGCCCGAGCCCTGGCTCGTTTTGCTGCAGAGTCCCTGCACGCGAAGCGCGTGGCGATCATTTATCGCGACGATCTTTTTGGACGCGGCTACACGGTTGCGTTCATGAATGAGCTCACGGCGCACCACGTCCCGGTTGTCGAACGTGATCCGTACTTGCGTGGCATTGCCGAGTATGACGCCTACGCGATTCGAATGACGCAGCGCGCCGTCGATGCCGTGGTCATTGCCGGCGGCGCAAACGAGGCCGTGGATATCCTGCGGGCGATACGCAAGGCAGGGAGCCGGGCCAAGTTCCTCGGCAGCGATGACCTGGCCAGCTTTGGATCGGATCCCCTCACCGCGCGCGAGTTCGCCGGGCTGAGATTCACCGCGTTCTACGACCCGCAGTCGGGGAGCGTGGCGCAGTCGTTCGCGGACGAGTACCAGAAGACGTTCGGCCTCGCCGCGGATCAGAAAGCAGCGCTCGCGTACGACGCGGCGACGCTGATCGCCGAAGCCGTATTCGCGGTCGGCCCCGATCGCGCTCGCGTGCGCGGCTGGGTCGCGCATGCGCCGCAGCTCGAAGGCGCGAGCGGGACGATTCGTTTCAACGGGTCGAGCGGTGATCCCGTCGAGAAGCCCGTGGCGATCGGTGTCGTGCACCCGTGAGTGCCGTCCGCGATCGGCTCCGCGTGGGCTTCGGCTCCGTCACCCTCACGCTGCTCGCGTGCGGCGGGCTTGGCATCACGGCCCTCGAAGTCGTGCATTCAGATCTGCGCAAGAGTGTGCACCAGGCCACCGAGGTGACCGGGCGACTCTCGCGCGTGCGCGACGCGACGCTCCGGTTCGTGGCGCTGTCGCAAGCCGGCCTGATGGCATCCACCGCCAATGCCGACGATTCGTTGCGGAGCGAGCGCCTGGACACGCTGAGCGCGCAGGCGGCAACCGAGCACGATGCCCTCATGCAGACCGCGTCGCTCGGCACTGACGAGCGCGTCACGCTCGAGCGGCTCGCCGATCTGCAGGGCGATCTCGAGGTACGATTTGCGGTCGCGCGCGCGTACCGGGATATCGGGCGGCCCGCCGATGCCTTTCGGGAAGCCTCCATGGCCACGCGCGCGGTGGACACGCTGTTCGACGAAGCGGCCGTCATCGCCCGCGCGCAGGACTTTCGGACCTCGACCACGCTGAACCACGTCGAAGGCCTCGTCACGGGCTGGCGCGCCGGCCTGCTGCTGCTGCTCGTGATCGGACTCGTCGCCACGGTCGTGTTCACGCGGGCGACGGTGCGCGCGGTCACGCACCCGCTCGATGCGCTGACCAGTGCGGCGCGGACGCTGGGCGACGGGGATCTGCGGACGACGATTCGTCCCGAGGGGCTGGACACGGAATACGCGCAGTTCGCGGAAGCGTTCGTCGAAACGGCCGCGCGGCTGCGCAAGGCGATCGCGGAGGTGCAGCAAGAAGCGCAGGAGGTCGCCGATTCGGCGTCATCGTTGACGGCCGCATCGTCCGCGACCGCGGCGTCGACCGGTGAGATCAGCGATGCCGTGACGCAGGTCGCGAGCGGCGTGACCGCGCAACGCGAGGCGCTCGCGGCATCGGGTATGGCCATCGAGGACGTCACGCGGTCGACCGCCGGGTTGAATGACGCGGCGGTGCGGGCCAAGAGCATGGGCGAGCGGGTTCGCGCGGGGGCCACGCGCATCCGCGACGGGCTGAGCGAAGCCGTCAGGACGTTCGAGCGGGCGCAGACGGTCATCAACATGTCGGGTGAGAGCGTTGATGGGTTGCGGTCCACGGCCGAGACGGTGCAGGCCTTTGTCGATCGCGTGCGGGAGATTGCCGAGCAGTCGAATCTCCTCGCGCTCAATGCCGCCATCGAGGCCGCGCGCGCCGGCGATCATGGCCGCGGGTTCGGCGTCGTCGCCAACGAAGTCCGCCAGCTCGCCACGCAGAGCTCGGCGGCGGCGAGCGAGGCAGCCCGCATCGTGAACGGCATGCGCGATCAGTTCGCGACGGCGTCCAAGGCTTACCGCTCCAGTGTCGCCGAGCTCGGCGATGTCGGCCGCGTCTCGAAGGCGACCGCCGACGCTCTCGTCGCGATCGACGGCGCAGTCGACGGCACCGCCGCCATCGCCGTCGCCGTCGGCTCCGCCGCCGACACGAGCCGCCAGGCCGTCGAACAGCTCGTGTCGCGCGTGCGGTCGACGGCCAAGCAGGCGGACGAGCAGGGTGCCCGCGCCGAGGGCGCCGCGGCGGCTGCCGAGCAGACCGCGGCGACGGCTCAGGAAGTGGCGGCTACGGCTTCACACCTGGCCGACAGCGCGCTCCGTCTTCGCACCGTCGCGAGTCGCTTTAAGGTCTGACCGCGCTCCCGGACTCGCGCCGAGCAGGTCGCTCCGCGACACCATGCCGATGACGGTTCGCGGGGCAGCCCGGGTGACGACGGGGAGGCGCCCGACGTCCTCGCGGACCATGTGATCGGCGGCCTCCCGGGCCGAGTTGTCGTCGAAGATGACGACGGGCACCCGGCGGACGAGGTCGGAGACGATGGCGGTGAGCGGCAACTCCAGATCGAGCAGATCGCGCCGGGTGACGACGCCAACGATTTCGCCCTTGGCGTTGAGGACGGCGAAGCCCTGGTGCGATGAGCCCGGCGCGCGGCCTACCATCCAATCGCGGACGTCCTCGACGCCGTCGTCTGCCCGTAGCGTCACGGGCGATGTCGATGCGATGTCGCGGACGAGGATGCGGTCGAGATGATCGGCGTGCATCTCGGGCCGGATGCGGGTGCCCCGTCGCGCCAATTTCTCGGTCATGATCGAGTGCGGCATGAGGCGCAAGGACACGAGGTACGCGGTGGCGCATCCGGCGAGCACCGGCAGCAAGCCATTCGGCTGCCGCGTTGCCTCGAACGCGAAGACGGCCGAGGCGAGGATGGCGTGCGACGCGCCGGCGAACATCGCGGCCATGCCGACCAGGGCCGACATGCGCGGATCGACGTGCGCCAAGGCGCCGGCGAGAGCGCCCAGCCCGCCGCCGATGGTCATGAGCGGCGCGAGGGTTCCGCCGGAGGTCCCGCTCGCCAGCGCGATCTCCCAGGAGATCAGTTTGCCGACGACGAGGAGGACCAGCGCCGTCCCCACGATCGACCCGCTGAGGATGTGGTCGATGTTGTCGTAGCCGACGCCCAGGGTATGGGGTGCGAAGTAGCCGACGACGCCAACGGCGACGGCGCCGATCGCGGGCCACCACATCCAGTGGACGGGCAGCCGCTCGAACAGGTCCTCGATGGCGTACAGTGCCCGGGTAATGCCGACGGAGGCCAGGCCGATGACGAAGCCGAGCGCCACGTAGACCGCGAGGTCGATTCCACTGGGCGGCGACACGGTGGGCATCGCGAAGATCGGCGTCCATCCCACGAACGCCGCGCGGATGCCGGTCGCCGTGACCGAGGCGAGCGCCACCGGGATCAGCGATCGCGGGCTGTACTCGAACAGCAGGAGCTCGATGGCGAGCAAGACGGCGGAGACCGGGGTGCCGAATGTCGCGGCCATACCGGCGGCCGCGCCGGCGGCGAGCAGCGTTTTGCGCTCGATGGCGGTCGTGTGGCGGATCTGTCCAATGAGAGAGCCGAGCGCGCCGCCCGTGGCGATGATCGGGCCCTCGGCCCCGAACGGGCCGCCGGTGCCGATGGCGATGGCGGCGGAGACGGGCTTGAGAAACGTGATGCGGGCCGGGATCCGGCTCTCATTGAGGAGGACCTGCTCCATCGCTTCCGGGATGCCGTGGCCCCGGATGGCCTCGGAACCGAAACGGGCCATGAGGCCGACGATCAGGGCGCCGATGACCGGGACGAGGATGACGCCGAGCCCCAAGTGGTTGTCGGCTGGCGAGGTGAATGAGGTCGAAAGGCGCGAGTAGAACGCGAGGTTTGTGATGAACCCGATAAGGCGCGTCAGGAATTGGGCGGCGAGGGCGGCGAGCACAGCGACGCCGACCGCGAGGCCCGATATCGCGAGTGTCCGGTCGGGGGTCCCGAGAGATGGCGTGCGGATCTCTGGCGATTCCATTGATATCAATATAATTCGCCAGTGAAAGCTTTACCGACCCGCCTGTTACGTCATAGTCTCGCACTGTGTAACACTACCGTTACACGCGAATTTTGCCCATGCTGTGCCCATGCAATCGTTACGATGGGGAGAAGCCGCCCTCATCGCGGCCTTGGTCGGCTGCGCATCCGCGGGCACACGCGAGAGTGAGGCAGTTACGCCCGCCCGCGTCGCGATTTTCTACACACCCCTTGGCGTTTGTTCGGCGTTCGCCACGACCTCGGGGTATGCCGCCGAGGACAACGGTCCCGGGATGATCTTCGTCGTCGCCCGGATCGACTCGGTGCTCACGAATGAAGACTTCGCGTTCGATCCTTCGCGTGTGTACGTGAACAGTCCCGGTCAGACCGAGCATGGTGGGGCATTCGACCGGCAGTTCACGACCGTCGAGCGGACCGACGTGCCCGCCGGTGGCGTCCCGCACCCGCTCGGCGACCTCGCCGTCGGGTATCGCACGGCCGCGGCGACCATGGTCTACGACGCGCACTCGTTCCCGCTCAAGTACGATGAGCGCGGCGTCATCGTCCGGCAGAGTCACTTGGACTCCCGGGCTTCGACCCGCGGAGCGTGCGGCGAGACCGCGGTCTTCACCGGCGGCGGGTACTAGCATCCTCGTATTACCGGACCCCTTGCGTGGCGATGGGGAACTAGCCTAACGTCGAGGCCATGGGCGACCTCGACGTCAGTCTCACGCGCGGGACGCTGGATCTTCTGATACTGAAGGCCCTGAGCTGGGGCCCACGCCATGGCTACGCGGTCGCGGAATGGATCGAGTACGCCACGGGTGCCGCGTTGCTCGTAGGGGAGGGCACGCTATACCCAGCGTTGCACCGCCTCGAGCGCCAGCGCCTCGTGGATGCCGACTGGGGCCTCTCCGACAACAATCGCCACGCGAAGTTCTATCGCCTGAGCCCCGCCGGCCGCCAACGGCTGGTCACTGGCACCTCGGCGTGGCACGAGTTCGTGGAGGCCGCGAGCCGAGCACTGCGCGCCACGGCTCCGTTGCCCGCATGACCCGCCGCCCGTTCCGTCTCACCCACGTCGAACGGGATGTCGACGAAGAGATCGCGTTTCACATTGCCGAACGAGAAAAGAAACTCATCGCGGCCGGCGTGAGCCCGGATGAAGCTCACGCCCGCGCGATGGCGCAATTCGGAGACATACGAGCCGTGCGCACGGAAATGCTGACGATCGATCAGGGCCGCAAGCGTGCCGACGTCCTGAGCAACATCCGACAGGACGCGACCTACGCGCTCCGCACGCTCGTGCACAATGCCGGCTTCACGGCCGTCGTCCTGCTGATCTTAGGGCTGGGGATCGGCGCCAACACGTCGATCTTCTCGCTGATCGACGCCTTGATGCTGCGGCCGCTCCCGGTCCCGCACCCGGAGCAACTCGTCGCGATCGGCGATCAGAGGAGGACGCAGAGCGTCTCAACAGGGACGCCACGGGTGGATCTTCTCTCGTACCCGCTGTACATGGACGTGCGGGACCAGAATCACGTCTTATCGGGCGCCTACGCCACGGGTCGCGGCGGCCGACTGGATGTGCTCATCGAGAAGGGCGCCGAGCCGGACCATCCGCGCTGCCGGTTCGTGTCCGGCAACTACTTCACGGTGCTCCAGGTGGGCGCGACCGCGGGCCGCGTGTTCACGACCGAAGATGACCCCACCGTCGTGATCAGCGACGGATACTGGCACCGCCGATTCGGAGGCTCGCGCGACGTCATTGGCCGCACCCTGACGGTCAACGGCGTACCGCTCACGGTCATTGGCGTCTCCCAACCGGATTTCACGGGTGACGCCGTCGGTCAGCCGACGGATATCTGGCTGCCGCTCAAGTGGCACCCGATCGTCGTCGCGCACACCGAGTGGCTCAAGGATCGCACGATCTCCTGGCTGCTCGTCATGGGCCGCCTCGCGCCCGGCGTGGCGCTCGCGCAAGCCCGCACCGAGATCCAGGCGCTCGCCAAGACATCGCTCCTCGACAACGCGACGGCCGCGGATCGCGGCGGCATCGAGCGCAGCTTTGGCCAGCACGGGGTGCCGGTCGAATCGGGCGCGATGGGATTCTCGTATTATCGAAGCGCGTACGCCCAAGCCCTGCTCACGCTGATGGTGGCCGTCGGCCTCGTCCTCCTCGTCGTCTGCGCCAACATCGCGAACCTGCTGTTGGCCCGCGCCGCCGGCCGCTCACGCGAGATCAGCGTCCGCATCGCCCTCGGCGCCGGACGCGGGCGCCTCTTGCAACAGTTGCTCACGGAGAGCGTCATCCTCGCCGTGGCCGGCTCCGCGTTGGGCCTGCTCGCGGCACTCACCGGCAGCGCGGCATTGCTCCGCGTCGTGGGCGGCGGCCTGTCCCTCGCGGTCCACATCGATGGCCGCGTCCTCGCGTTCACGGTCGCGTTGTCGCTCCTGACCGCGATCCTGTTCGGTCTCATCCCCGCGCTCCGAGCGACGGGACTCGATGTCGCGTCGGCGCTCCGCACGCAGGGGCGCGGCATCGCGGGATCCGGCAAGCTGGCCATCGGCAAATGGCTCGTGGTCGCCCAAGTCGCGCTGTCGATGCTGCTGCTCGTCGGCGCCGGCATGCTGTCTCGCAGCACGATGGCGCTGGCGAACGCGGACATCGGCGTGGCGAGAGGTCATCTCGTGCTCGCCGAGATCGACGCGGAGCGCAGCGGCTATCAGGGTCCGCGGCTCATCGCCCTGGTCCGCGATCTCACCGAACGGGTCAAGCAGATCCCGGGCGTGCTCGCCGTCACCTCGTCGGAGAATGGGATCTTCAGCGGGACGGAATCGGGATCGACGCTGCAGGCCGAAGGGTTTACGGCGCGGGCCGACAGCGACACGCTCGTCGCATCCGACGTGGTTGGCGCGGACTATTTCCGGTCGACCGGCGCGCACATCCTGCAAGGGCGTGACATCGAGGCGCGCGACAACGAGACCGCGCCAAAGGTCGCGGTCGTCAACGAGACCGCGGCGCGGTACTTCTTCCCGAATGGCGAGGCCATCGGACGGCATATCCAGATGGATAGCGTGACATGGGAGATCGTCGGCATCGTCGGCGATATCCAGCAGACTGGCGTGCGAGAGCCACCGGTGCGGCGCGTCTACGGACCGATGGTGCAGCAGAAGATCGCCCCGACCGGGTTCAAGCTCGAGATCCGCGTGGCCGGAGATCCCGCGCGGCTCGTGTTGCCCGTGCGTCAGACGCTGCTCGCCGCCGATCCATCGCTCGCGATCTACAGCGTCGATCCATTGACCGAGCTCGTTCGCGATTCGATCGCCAAGGATCGGCTGGTCGCGACGCTCGTCTCGGCGTTCGGGATCTTGACGCTGATCCTCGCCGCCCTCGGACTGTACGGGGTGATGGCCTACGCGACCGCGCGGCGGACCGGCGAGTTCGGCCTGCGCATGGCCCTCGGCGCCTTGCCGAGTGCGGTCGAGCGCATGGTGCTGCGTGAGGCCATCTTGCTGACGGGGTTCGGCATGGCGATCGGGCTACCCGTCGCACTCGCCGCCACGCGGCTCATGCGCGGGCAACTCTTCGGCATCAGCTTCTTCGATCCGCCATCGATCGGTCTCGCCACGGTCGTGCTCAGCGTCAGCGCCGCGTTGGCCGCGTTCGTGCCCGCGATGCGCGCCTCGCGCGTAGCGCCCCTCGAGGCGATCCGGGCCGACTAGCGATCAGCGATGCTCGTAGACCGTCGCGCCGCCCGCGCGGAGTGCCAGCACGTCGTAGTGGTCCGCTTGGCCACCCATTTCCATTCCAGGCGAGCCGCTCGGCATGCCGGGAACGGCGAGACCCGTGACGCCGGCCGGGTGATCGTGTAGAAGCCGCTTCACCAGCTCCGGCGGGACGTGTCCTTCGATGACATACCCGCCAATGACAGCCGTGTGGCACGATCCGAGCGCTGGCGTGATGCCGTGATCGCGCTTGATTGTCTGCAGTGCGCCGGCGTTCTCGACGTCCACCGTCTCGACCGTGAAGCCAGCGCTCCGCATCCGATCGACCCACTGGGAACAGCAATGGCAGGTCGGGCTCTTGTAGACGGTGACCGTCTCAGGGGGACGCAGGGTCGCGAGCACGACCAACGCTATCAGGCCAATTTTCATACACTAAATATGAAACGCGGCATCGCCATCGTCCTCCTGGTCGTCGCCTTGGTCGTCGGCGGCCGCTTCCTCGGCGCCAGTGTCGCGCCATTCGTCCAGCAGGTGAACCGGCTCGGTGCGGCGGGGCCGATCGCCTTCGTCGCCGGCTACGCCGTCGCCTGCGTCGCCCTCGTGCCGGCCTCGCTGCTCACGCTGGCCGCGGGCGCGATCTTTGGGATCGTCTGGGGGACGATCTACACGCTGATCGGTGCCTCGATCGGAGCCGCGCTGTCGTTTCTCATTGCGCGCTATGCGGCGCGGGGACTCGTCGAACGTCGCCTCGCGGGCAACGCGCGGTTTGCGGCGATCGATCGCGCCGTCGGCGCCGACGGGCTCAAGATCGTCACGTTGCTCCGGCTGTCGCCCGTGTTTCCGTTCTCGCTCTTGAACTACGCGCTGGGCCTCACGCACGTGCGGCTTGCCGACTATTTACTCGGCATGATCGGCATCATCCCGGGTACGTTGCTCTACGTGTACTACGGGAAGGTCGGCGGCGATGTCGCCGCGCTCGTGGGCGGCGCACGGCCGCGCGGTGGGCCGGCGGGCATCGCGCTCTTAGGGATAGGGCTGATCGCGACGATCGCGGTCACCGTGCTGATCACGCGGGCCGCCCGGCGCGCGCTGGCGCATGTCGTCTAGATATCATCTCGTGGTGATCGGCGCCGGCACCGGCGGCCTCGTCACGTCGGCGATCGCCGCGGGGCTCGGCGCGCGCGTGGCGCTCGTCGAGCGCGATCGCATGGGTGGCGATTGTCTGAATGTCGGGTGCGTGCCCTCGAAATCGCTGATCCATGCCGCGCGATCCCACATCGCCTTTCCCGCCGCGATGGAGGCGATGCGGGCGGTTCGCGCCGAGCTGAGTGTCCACGACAGCGCCGAGCGGTTTACCTCGCTGGGCGTCGATGTCTACCACGGCACGGCACGATTTGCCTCTCGCGATACGATAGAGGTCGGCGACACGACGCTCCGGTTCGCGAGAGCGGTGATTGCGACCGGTGCGCGGGCGGCGGTGCCGCCGATCGTGGGTCTGGAGGCGTCCGGGTATCTCACCAACGAGACCGTGTTCGATCTGACGACGCAGCCGGATCGATTGGTGATCGTCGGCGCCGGGCCGATCGGGTGCGAGCTCGGCCAAGTCTTCGCGCGATTCGGCACGCGGGTGACCGTCGTCGATCTCGCTCCTCGCATTTTGCCGCGGGATGATCCCGATGCCGCGGCGATCGTGGCCGAGTCGATGCGGAGAGACGGCGTGCGGTTCATGTATGGCGTCACGCCGGTGCGCGCCGAGCGAGGGGCCTTATATGTCGCGCCGATCGGTGCCGAGCTGGCGGGCGAAGTCCGAATTGAAACCGACGCGATAGTGATCGCGGCCGGGCGAGCGCCGAATGTCGAGGGGTTGGGCCTCGACGTCGCCGGCGTGCGATATCATGCGCTGACCGGAGTCGTCGTCGACGATCGGCTGCGAACCACGAACCCCAACGTGTACGCGGTCGGTGATGTCTGCTCGGCCCTCAAGTTCACGCACAACTCCGATTGGCAGGCTCGCCTCGTCGTGCCGAACGCTCTCTTCTTCGGCGTCGGCGGGGGCCGTGTGAGCCGCGGCATCATCCCCTGGTGCACCTACACGACGCCCGAGCTCGCCCACGTTGGTGACACCGCCGCGACCGCGCGGCAGAAGGGCATGGCGATCGACACCGTGACGGTGCCGATGGCGTCCGTGGATCGGGCCGTGATCGACGACGTGACCGAGGGATTCGCACGGGTGCACGTCCGGCGTGGAACGGACCGTATCGTCGGCGCGACGCTCGTGTCCGAGCACGCCGGCGAGTCGATCAGCGAGATCACCCTCGCGATGACGAACCGGATCGGCCTGGGCGGCATCGGCAAAACGGTGCACCCGTACCCGACGCAGGCCGAGGTCTTCCGGAAGGCGGCTGACGCCTGGCGCCGGCAGCGGCTCACGCCAGGCGCCAAGAGCCTCTTCGAGCGGTTCTTCCGGGTTACTTCTTGAACAGCGGGAAGACGAACTCTTTGATCAGGTTAAATCCGGCGTGCTCGCCGATGGCCTCGGAGCCCAACTTGAGTCCGCCCTGCCATCCTCCGTACGTGTGTCCGTAGAACGCGGCGCTCGTGTAGCCCCCGGCGTAGGCGCCGGCGATCTGTGGAACACCGAGCACGTAATTTCCGTTGTCATTGCGGGCGAGGAACGACGAGACGACCGCATGACCCGCGCGAGCAAACACATTCCGACAGCCACACCGGACGTAACTCGGATCCTGATGCATCACGGCCGCGAGCCCGTCGCGCACGGTGACGTCCGCCGTATGGGCGGCAAAGTTGGTACCGAGGCGATAGCCGAAGCCTTCGTCGCGATCCCACCAGCTGGGCGAGCGCTGCAACGTTCCAATGCCGGCGCCGATGGTGACGCTGGCCATCGCGAATGGGCTGAACTCATCGCGCAGGTAGGTGTGCAACAGGTCTTGCGCGTGCGTGGTGACGGGAGCGAGGATCACGGCGAGGGACGCGAGGCAGCATCCAGGACGCACAGGCAGCTCTGCGGTTTGAGGGTGGTTTGAGATATAAAGTACTCAATATAACGGGGTGGAAACCGTGACCCCGTTTGGCCGCCGGGTGGCGACGTTCGTGGGCGCGTGCCTGGTGTTCGATCTCTACGGGTACGCCGTCTACCACGCGTGGCGCACGCAGTTGGTCGGCCCCGTCCCAGCGCTGGTTTTGCTGACGCTCATGGCCGTGCTCGGTATAGCCGGGATAGTGTTCGCGCCGGCGTGGATTCGGCGGGCCAGCGGTCAGGCATCGGCGCCGGTGGTCGAGGAGCCGCGGAAGCGGCGGCCACGGTGGTTTCTATGGCTGCTCGTGCTCGCTTCGATTGCCGGCGGCGCCGGGCTCGCGGCGTGCGATTGGATCGCCTGGCCCCCGTCGGCACCGCCGACCGCCGTTCAGTGGCTTGCGCTCGTGGCGCTCGATACGGCGTGTGCGGGGTTCCTCGTCTTCACGATCGTCCGGCTGCGGCGCGTCGAGCTCTTTGGGCTCGCGCTTGGGGTGATTCTCACCATCGACTGGAGCATCCGTCTGGTCGGCGGGCTCTCCGTCGCCCAGATCCTGAGCCTGCGATTCGTATTCGCGCTTGTCCAGATGGGGGTCATCTATATGCCCCTCTGCCTCTGGGGCGGCTACCTCTGGCGGCGCATCATGACGGCGATCTTCACGCCGCCCAAGCGATGACGCATATTGACGTTTACTATGCGCCTCGCGCTCGTCCCGCTCGTGCTCGCCGTCGCCGCCTGTGCGAGCCATCCCACCCCTCGGTTCGACCCAGCGGTCTACGCGAAGCTCTGCTCGTCGTCGACGGACCCTGAAACCGTCAAGCGCGGCGGCTGCGTACTGAAGGACCAGGGCGCCCTCCGGACGATGCCAGTAGTCAAGCAATAGCCCCGGCTATACTTCGGTAGGACGCATAACCGGAGAACAACGTGAGCGAAACGGCGACGTTCGCCGCTGGCTGTTTTTGGGGTGTCGAGGCGACGTTCCGGCAGTTGCCGGGCGTAGTCTCCACCCGGGTTGGCTATACGGGCGGCAAGACCACGAGCCCGACGTACGAAGATGTGTGCACAGACAGGACGGGTCATGCCGAGGCGGTCGAGGTCACCTACGACCCGGCCAAGGTCTCGTACGATGACCTGCTGAAGATTTTCTGGGAGAACCACGACCCGACGACGCTGAACCGGCAGGGGCCGGACGTCGGCGCGCAGTATCGGTCGGCGATTTACTACCACGACGAGGCGCAGCACGCCGCCGCGGTCGCATCGCGCGACACGCTCGAGGCCGAGCACAAGTTCCGTCGGCCGATCGTCACGCAGATCGTGCCGGCTGTGCCGTTCTACCCGGCGGAAGAGTACCACCAACGGTACCTCGAGAAGCGCGGCCTCTCGAGCTGCCACGTCAGTCTGACACAGTAGCCCCGTGGTTCCGGTCGGCCATCTCATCAAAGAGTACGGGTACCTCATCGTTGCCCTGCTCGTGGCCGCCGAAAACTTGGGACTTCCACTCCCCGGCGAGAGCGCGCTGATTACCGCGGCCGCTTTCGCCGCTCGCGGACACCTGTGGCTCCCCGGCGTGATCGCCGCGTCGACCGCCGGCACCATCGTCGGCGGATCCGGGGGCTACTGGATCGGTCGCGCGGGCGGTATTCGCCTGCTGCATCGCATCGGGAAATTCATCGGCGTCGGCGAAGCCGAGATCCAGAAGGGCCACGACTTTTTCGCGAAGCACGGCTCGAAGACCGTGTTTCTCGCGCGGTTCGTCGCGATCTTGCGCATCGTGGTCGGCATCCTCGCGGGCGTGAGCGAGATGCCATTTGGCCAATTCACGTTCTACAACGCGCTCGGCGGCGCGTGTTGGTCGGTCGCGATTGGTCTGCTGGCGTACACGTTCGGCGCGAACTTGCCACTCCTGCATCGGCTGCTCGGCACGGGCGGCCTCATCGCGGCCGCCGTCGTGTTGCTCGCCGTGCTGGTCGTGCTGCGGCTCAGACGCCGCCGACCGGCGCCTTCCACTTGATGTTGCAGCCGATGCTGGGCACCTGAGGCTCCCGCACGGCCCGCCCAGCCAGTATCGCGTCGATCGCCCCTCGCAAATCGCGCCCGGTCACGGGCCGCCCATTCCCAGGTCGGCTGTCATCGAGTTGCCCTCGGTAGACCAACTCGCCGTCTGCATAGAGGAAGAGGTCAGGCGTACACACAGCGCCGAAGGCGCGTGCGATATTCTGGTCCTCGTCATACAGATAGGGAAACGAGAACCCGACCTGTCGGGCCTGTGCAGCGAGAGACTCCGGCGCGTCATCCGGATGGGTCGCCGCATCGTTCGAGCTGATCGCAACGATCCCGATGTCGCGTCCCTTGTAATCGCGGCCGATGCGCGCGAGCTCGTCCTGCACGTGCACGACGAACGGACAGTGCCGGCAGATGAACATCACGAGCAGCGCTTTGTGCCCGGCGAAGTCGGCGAGGTGTACCGTGCGGCCGGTCGAGACGTCCGGCAGCGCGAAATCCGGGGTCGCCGTGCCGAGGGCGACCATGGTCGATGCTGTTCGGGCCATGCTATAATCTATTCGCCGTGCGCATCCTGACCGCCACCCGTTACGTCCAGCCGCTGCGCGAGGGCGGATCGCTTCCCGCCGTCGTCGAGACCGAGGACGGCGCGCTCTACGTCGTGAAATTTCGCGGCGCGGGACATGGAGCGCGCGCGCTCGTGGCCGAGCTGATCACCGGCCTCGTGGCGGTCGCGCTCGGGCTCCCGACGCCGGAGTTGGCGTTGATCGACGTCCCGCCGCCGTTCGGGCGGAGCGAGCCTGATCCCGAGATTCAGGACATCCTGCAGAAGAGCCACGGGCTCAATGTCGGGGCCGTGTATTTGGACGGCGCGTTCAACTTCGACGCGACCGCGGCCGGCGACCTGATCAGCCCGGCGCTCGCGGCTCGGATCGTGTGGCTCGACGCATATCTCACGAACCCCGATCGCACGCATCGCAATCCGAATCTGCTCATCTGGCGGCGCAGCCCATATCTCATCGACCACGGCTCGGCGCTGTACGCACACCACGACTGGGAGTCTGTCGACGACGCGCGCACGCGCACGCCGTTCCCCTTGATTCAGCACCACGTGCTGCTCGGCCGTACCTCCCCAAGCACGATCGCGGACGCCGACCGAGACGCGATGACTCGACTCACGCCGGCGACAATCGACGGTGTCTTGTCGCAGATTCCCGACGATCTGCTCGGGGATCCGCGCTCGCGCTATCGCGACTACCTGTTGCGACGGCTCGAAGCGCCGCGCGAGTTCGTGGCCGAGATCAATCGCGCGCGCGAGGCTGCCGCTGGTATGCCACCCAAGCCCTTGAAGGCGCGCCGATGAGTTGGGTCGCGTACAATTTCGCCGTGTTGCGGGTCGTGCCGCATCCGTACAACGGCGAGTTCGTTCCCGTTGGGATAGTGCTGCACGCCAGAACGGAAGAATTTCTGGAACTTCGCACCCTGACGGATCTCGACTCGTTGCGCGAGCGTGTGGGGGATGTCGACGTCGAGCTGCTTGCGCGGTACCTGGGCTCCGCTCGGGCGATTTGCGCAGGTGATCCGGCGAGCGGGCCGGTCGCGCTCACGCCGCCGTCAGAGCGATTCCATTGGATCACCGCGCCTCGCTCCGACGTCGTCCAATGCTCGGCCGTGCACGAGGGCATCACGCACTCGCCCGAGCTAGCGCTCAGCGAGCTGTTCGAACGCTACGTCGAAAGATCCTTGCGATAAAGCACGAGTCGATCCAGCTCTTTGAACCCGAGGCGTTCGTGGGCGCGTTGCGAGATCACGTTGTGCGTCTCGGTATCCGACGCGAGCTCACGATATCCACGCGACCGGGCGAATGACTCGACGGCCTCGATCAAGCGCGCGCCGATCCGTTGGCGGCGGACGTCGGCGTCGACCCACCATCCCTCGACGTAGGAGACCGGACCCGACTCGCACCCATCAGCGTTGGTTCGCTCGCCCACTTCGACGAACCCGCAGAGCGACCCTGTCGCCCGTACCGCGACGATGACGGCGGTGTCGCTCCGCGCGAGCCAGGCGGCCATGTCGTCCTCAGTCTGACCTGGCCACAACGCCGTCCGCATCCGCCGCCACTCGGCGAAGTCCCCAGGCGCGTACGGCCGAATCACGACCGTCATAGCCGTGGCGAGACTCGTTCGGCCGCCTCGGCCGACGTGATCACGGGGTGCACCTCGAACTCCACGAGGTCGCTCCAGTTGGCGATCCACTGGTCCAGCAGTGCACGGTCGTGTGTCTCCATGACTTGGTAGCAGCGCTCGAGCCGCTCGTCGACCCAACTGGAGACATACGTGAGCCCCTCGGGGGCCAATCGTCCCTGGGCGCGAAACCGACGATACACAGGGACGGCATCTCCCTTCCGGAAATGCTCGACGATCATATAGAGACGTTTCATACGCGGCGGTGAAATCTAACGGTCAGCACATGCGCGCTCACACACGCCATCGCCACGAGCGGCGGCCGGCTGAAGAGCGCGACTTCGGTCGCGGCGACCACGATCACGGCCGGCATTGACACCAACTCCGATACCCGTACGAATATCAGCACACCAACGGTCAATTCGGCAGACGCCATGAGGACGCGTCCGAGTGTGTGAGCGCCAGTCAGGTATCTGGTCACTCCCAGGTACAGAAAGAGCGCGCTGAGGGCATACTCCGTCACGCGCACGACAATGGAGATTACACGTTGTCTCGTCATCACATGAGGCCAGATGTCCTCCATGAGGCCTTTATTCCGAGGGACTATATTCCGGCATGAAAGCATCCGTGTTCATCGCGACCAGCGTCGATGGGTACATCGCGCGGCCAGACGGCGCGCTGGACTGGCTGCCCCCCGATGACGTCGTCGAAGAGCACGGCTACAACGCGTTCTTCGCATCGGTCGACGCCCTCGTCATCGGGCGCAAGACGTTCGAAGTCGTCGCCGCGTTCCCTGCGTGGCCCTACGGTGCCAAGCCGGTCTTCGTGCTCAGCACGACGCTCTCGAGGGTGAACGCCCCGGACGGCGCCGTGTGCGAAGTGATGTCCGGTACGCCCAACGAGATCGCGCGGCGCCTCATGCAACGCGGACACCAGCACGTGTATATCGACGGCGGCGAGACGATCCAGGGCTTCCTGGAAGCGGGACTGATCCAGCGCATCGTCGTGACGCGCATTCCCGTCTTACTCGGGAGCGGCATTCCGTTGTTTGGCACGCTCTCTCGTGACATTCGCTTGCAACACGTTGCCACGCGCTCATATGCGAGTGGCATGGTCCAAACAGAGTACGCGATCTGAGTGACCGCCCGCGGCGCGCGGGCGTCTGTACTGTATGCGGCGAGCCATCACGGTTACTCTCGTGCTCTGTGGTTGCGCATCCGCGCCTCAACATCCCGGCACGGCACCGGCCCCGAACGGCACGCGGTATCTGTCGTCGGCCGACACGCTGTACTACGGATTCTGGCAAGAGCACTCGCTCTACTACGTGCGCGGCCGCGACACGCTGCGCATCCCGGGCCAGACCTTTCTCGTGCGCGCGCAAGAGTGGACCGACGCGGCCGAAGGCCTGCGCGTGGCGCAGCAGCAGCTGTGCGTCGGCGCGGCGAGCTGCCATACGGTCGACACGTTCACGGTCTCGCCCCGTGGCGAGCTGGTCGCCGGCGCGCACCGGTTCCAACACAATGTCGTCGCCCTGCCGAACCGTTCGCTCGCTGTTGGCATGCAGTGGGCCGACTCCAGCGCACTCGACTCGGGTGGCGTCGTCGTCGAGGCACACCAGACGTACCACGTCGAGCGCTTCTGGGACAATCAGGGTCGACATCTGGCGGAGATCGTCGGCGATGGGACCATGAAGTTGCACGGCTCGTTTCACGCCGATTCGACGTCGACGATCGCGCAGCGCGTGTTCTGGCTCGAGGTCTCCGGCACCGTGCACGAGACGCACTGGTTCGATATGGGAGCCGGCCGCATCGTGAGCAACTTTGCGACCGCGCGGCTCTCCGGCTGGGGAACGATCCCGAACGGGAACGGCGGACTCGACACGCTCCCGGCGGGCCTCACGTTAGACCTCAAAGATCGAACGATCACGAGCGAGCGCGCCCACGTGCTCGCCCGCGCCATGCCGGGCCGCGACACGAGCGTCACGACCAATGCGCGGGGCGTGTTGTTCCTGCACACCGTGCAGCGCGTCGGCGATGAGATCGATGCGGGTCTCGCGCGGCCCGATGGGTGGGTGCGCACGGCGAGCGAGCGGTTTGCCGGCGGACGGCCCGTGAGCTACGATGCCGTGTGGTCCGATACCGCGTCCCGTTGCTGCACCGTGCGCCACGTCGAGCGCCATGGCGACTCCTTGTTCGTGCGCCGCGACGGGCGCGACACCACGATCGCGGTGCCCGCGGTGACCTGGGCAATCAGCGATGCGATGAACCAAGAGATGTTGGTGCCGGTGCTGATGACCATTCCGCACGACAACCTGACCCATCCGGTCGCCGTGTATCGCCCGTACGATGGCAAGTGGACCATCTGGCAGACGCAGGTCCGCGAGGCGGACGGCGTCTACGTGGTCCGGATGATGATGAGCCCGCAGGACCCCGAAGAGATCCTGGTCGTCTCGAAGACCGGTGACTTGTTGTTCGCCGAGCAGCCCCGCGCGCAGCAGCCGTGGACGCGCATGCCGCCGCGTGGCACGGTGCGCCGCGCCACGGTCGAGGGGTTACTCAAGCGCCTGGCCCCCGCGCGCAACGTTGCGTTTCGAGCGAGCTAGATAGAGCACCGACGCGGTCAGGATCACGAGGCCCATCGCGAGGAGCTCATCGCGAGTCGCTTGGACGAGGAGCCAGAGCAGCACGGCGCAGGCGAGCAGGGGGACAATGGGTCCCCCCGGCACGAGAAAGGGCTGCCCGTGAGTGCGCACATCGCGCCGCCGGAGCACCAGCAGGGCCAGGCAGCTGCCGAGATAGATGATCACCGCGGAAATCGCACCGAGCGCCGCCATGACGGGAAACGTCCCATAGATGGCGAGTGCGCAGGCGACGACGGCATACGCGATGATCGCGATGTGGGGGGTGCGATGGCGCGCGTGCACCGTGCCCATCATCGCCGGCAGGTATCCGTCCTGGCCAAACGCAAACATGATGCGTGGAGACGCGAGAATGTCGCCACTGACATAGGCGAACGTCGAGAGGGCTGCCGCGCCGAGCATCAGCGCCTTGCCGCGTGGGCCGAAGAGGTGGTCCGCGGTCGCGGCGAGCGGCGCGACTTGATCGAGGGCGAGGCCCGGGCCGAGCACACCCTGGGCCACGTAGTGGACTCCGATGTAGAGCGCCGTCACGATCCCCAGGGCCAGGAGCACCGCGCGCGGCATGGTGCGAGAGGGGTTCGCCACCTCGCCTGCCGGCGTCAGCGCGACCTCGATGCCAGTGAACGCGAAGAAGAGCTCGAGCGTGGCGCGTCCGATGGTGCCGATGGGAGCGTGACCCGACACCGCCACATGTTGGCCGCGCAGCACGAACAGGCCGACGGCGACGAGCAGGACGAGTGGTGCGACTTTCGCGATCGTCACGACCTCGACGACCAGTGCGCCGGCGCGCACGCCACGAATGTTGATCGCGGTCAAGACGGCGTACGTCGCGATGAGCAGTGCGACGCGCCCCACCGTCGTGCCGAGCACGGGGACGACGGCGGCGAGCGTCCCGGCGAAGATGTTCACGACCGCGGCGCTCGATGCGACGGCACTGAACCAAATGACGGCGCCGAGCAGCACGCCCGCGTACGGGCCAAAGGCGACATCGACGTACCGATACGGCCCGCCGGTCTCGGACACACGGCTGGCGGCTTCCGCCAGCGAGAGGAAGACGAGTGTGATCGCGACCGCGCAGATCACGTAGGCGACGAGCCAACCGGGTCCGAGGATCGCCGCGACGGCGGCCGGCAGCACGAAAATACCGGATGCGACGATGCAGTTGACGACGTTCGCCGTCATTGCCGTCAGGCCTAACGAGCGAACGAGCCCGTCGTCGGACACTCGCTAACTTGGGCCTAGGACGTCTGTCGCGCCAGGACGTCGCGTATGGAGTCGATGGCGGTGGCCGCGATGTATCCGTCTGGCCGGACGAGCGTGAGGCCCTGCTGCCGCGTCGGTCGCACCTCGACGATGTCCGGAAACGCCAGGGCGATCGTCGATCCGTCCGCCTGATCGAAAACCATGAGTAGAAAACGGCTCCGGATGCCGGTCCCACCGCGGAGCGAGTCGTCGAAGTATCGCTTGCCGCTGCCATCGATGATGGGGCTTCCGCCGTACGCGACGCCAAGCTCGGACAGCCGTTGCACGAAGAAGCGTTGAAATGGTGGCAAGTGCCAGACGACGGGGATGGCCATGTCGCGGATGGCTTGCGCGAGCTTGTTCGGCGCGCCCATCGCGGTCGTCATGAAGTGCGTCAGGTCGATCACCTGCTTGATCACGGGTCGCCGCTCGGCGGTATAACTCTCCAGCAGTTGGTCATTCCCATGCCCACGGACAGCGAGATCGAGTTTCCAGACGAGATTCCACGCGTCCTGCAGTCCGGTATTCATGCCCTGGCCGCCGAACGGGCTATGAATGTGCGCGGCGTCGCCGGCGACGAAGATGCGCCCGACGCGCATCTGCTCCACCTGACGGTGATGGATGCGAAAGTATGTGCTCCAGTTGACCGCGCGTGCTTCCAAGCCGGCCGGCGCGCGCTGGAGGACCTCGCGCACGGTCTCGACGCTCGGCGCGTCTTCCTTGGGCGTGGTGTGCATCATCGCCACGACCCGCCGGCGCGTCGCGCTCATCGGGAATATGGCCACCGGGCCGAGCGCGCTCGGGCAGAGCTGCATCTCGTCCGCGGGCAGCGTGTCATTCGATTCGATGTCGGCCAGCATGTACTCCGCATCGTAGGCGCCGCCCTCGAACGGCAAATTGAGCACGTGGCGAATCGTGCTGTGCGCACCGTCGCAGCCGACGACGAATGTCGCCGTGATGGTGATGGGTTGGCCGTTCCGCTCGACGGTGACGCTGACGTGGTCGTCGTGTGGCTCCGCGCCGGTACACGTGGTGTTGTACTCGACGACTCCGCCTCGCCGGTTGAGCGCCTCCGCCAGCAGTCGCTCCGTGACGTCTTGCGGGACCATGGCGACGAAGGAGTAGGGTGTGTCCGGGGGAGTGAAGCGCAATCGCGCCAACTGTCGTTCGTGATTGGCCACGGCGACCCAGGTCACCCGGTTTGCCGCGTCGAGAAACGGTTGCACGAGGCCCGCCATGTCGAAGATCTCGAGCGTGCGCGGAAAGATCGCCAGCGCCTTCGAGTGGTCAGACTGGGCGGGGCGCGTTTCGACGATCCGCCACCGGAGGCCGCGGCGGGCGCACTCGTTCGCCAGGAACAGCCCGACGGGTCCGGCGCCGACGATCAGAACATCCGTGTCGATTGTCATAGCCTCTCGAATTGGTATCTTGCAGCATGGGGCCCAACACGTTGCACCACGATCACGACCACGATCATCAGGCAGTCCCGTCCGACTTCGCTCTGCGCGTCAAATCACTCGAGTCGCTGCTGGTCGAGAAGGGATTGGTGGACCAGCGCGCGCTCGACGTGCTCGTCGATAGTTATGAGCACAAAATCGGCCCGCGCAACGGCGCGCGCGTGGTTGCCCGTGCCTGGTCGGATTCGGCCTACAAGCAGCGACTGCTCGCCGATGCGGATTCAGCGATTGGTGAGCTCGGCTATGGCGGGATGCAGGGTGAGCACATGGTCGTCGTGGAGAACACGCCGCGCGTGCACAACCTCGTTGTCTGTACGTTGTGCTCGTGTTATCCGTGGCCGGTCTTGGGATTGCCTCCGGTCTGGTACAAGTCGGCGCCGTATCGCGCGCGCGCGGTGATCGATCCGCGTGGGCTGCTCGCGGACCTGGGCTTCGAGGTCAGTCCGGACGTCGAGGTGCGTGTGTGGGATAGCACGGCCGAGATCCGGTATCTCGTGCTGCCCGAGCGGCCGGCTGGCACGGACGGGATGAGTGAAGAAGCATTGGCCGAGCTCGTGACGCGAGACGCCATGGTGGGCGTGGCCAGAGTCGTCGCATGAATGGTGTGCATGACATGGGCGGCATGCATGGCATGGGGCCCGTGGTTATTGAGCCGAACGAACCCGTATTCCACGAGGCGTGGGAGGCGCGCGTGTTCGCGCTGCGGCGGGCGATGGGTGCGTGGGGCAAGTGGAACATCGATGCGACGCGCCATTCGGTCGAGCTGGTTCCGCCGGCCGAGTATCTCGAGCTGAGCTACTACGCGCGCCAATTCGTCGCGTTCCTCGAGCTCATGGTACAAGTCGGGCTTGTGACCCGCGCCGAGATCGAGCGCGGGTTGCCCGCGTCCGGTGCGGCGAAGGCAACGCCGGCGCTCACTCCCGCCAAGGCGGCATCACTCATCGCGAAGGGTGTTCCGACGAGTCGCGACGTACCGGTGTCGCCGCGGTTCCGAGTGGGGCAGCGCGTGCGTGCCCGCACTATCAACCCGATTGGCCATACCCGATTGCCACGGTATGTGCGTGGTCGGACCGGTGTGATCGACCGCGACCATGGCGTCTTCGTTTTTCCGGACACGAACGCGCATTTTCTCGGCGAGAAGCCGCAGCACGTCTACTCCGTGCGCTTCGCCGCGCGAGACGTATGGGGCGACCAGGCCTCACCGAACGATTCCCTCTACATCGATCTCTGGGATGACTATCTCGAATCAACTTGACGCCGAAGCCGTGTTCGCCGAGCCGTGGCACGCTCAGGCGTTCGCGTTGGCGCTCGCGCTCTCCGAGCGAGGGTATTTCACGTGGCCCGAGTGGTCGGCGGCGCTCGCCGAGGAATTGAGAGGGAAGACCGATGATGGCACGCACTACTACGAGCACTGGCTCGCCACGCTCGAGCGCTTGGTGACCGGCAAAGGCCTGACGGATGTCGCGGCGTTGCTCGATCGCAAAGAGGCCTGGGCTGATGCGTATCGGCATACCCCGCACGGCAAACCGGTGGTGCTCCCATGATGATTGGGCTGCTCGCGGCGACGCTCCATGGGATGGTCGTGGTCGCCAATATGAACGACAACACGGCGACGATCATTGATCTCGCGACGCATCGCACGATCGCCACGTTGCCGACGGGCGCGGGGCCGCACGAAGTGGCGATCTCGCACAATGGACGTTGGGCGGTCGTCTCGAACTATGGTCCACAGAAGGAGCCGGGTCACACGCTGACGGTGATCGACCTGGCGCCGCGTGTCCCGGTAGTCGTCCGCACGATCGACCTCGGCGCCGACAACAAGCGGCCGCACGGCTCGGCGTTTCTGCCGGGCGACACGACGCTGCTGGTGACGGTGCAGACGGCGCAGGCTGTGATGGTCGTCAACGTGCCGCGGGGCACGGTCGACGCGTCGATCCCGACGCACGGTCGCGCGACGCACATGGTCGCGCTCACGGCCGACGGCCGGCACGCGTACACGAGCAACGTCGCCGACGGGACCGTGTCCGAGCTCGACATCCCTGGGCGGGCGTTCGTGCGCTCATTCAACGTCGCCCCGCTCGTCGAGGGCATCGGCGTCACGCCGAACGGCGCCGAGGTCTGGGTCGGGAGCGATAGCGTGAAGACCGTGAGCGTGGTTCCGACGTCATCGGGGACGGTCACGACGACGGTGGCGGACTTCGGGTTCCCCTATCGGATCGCCATCACGCCGGATGGCCGCACGGCGGTCGTGAGCGATCCGGGTCGCGGTGAGCTGCGCTTCATGGACGTCGGCACGCATACCGAGATCGGGCGCGTGGCGATTCCGGCGACCGACGTCGTTGCGACGGCCGAGTTTCCGAAGTCGCCATGTCCCGAAGGGTTGAGTATGGCGCCTGACGGTCGGACCGTGTTCGTCACGCTGCAGGGCCGCAATGCCGTGGCGGCGGTCGACGTCGCGACCCGGACGTTACTCCTGACTCTCCCCGTCGGCACCTGGCCGGACGGGATCGCGTACTCGCCGCTCGAGCACAACTGAGGTATCCCGCTGCCGCGCCGAGATAGTCCAGTAGGTATCGAGCAGCCGATCCTTCTCCACGGCTGAGACGAGCCGAAATCCGTGGCGCTCGTAAAATCGAATTGCCCAGGTGGCGGCCGCCCATGTCCCCACCAGAACGCGCCCCGTGGCCAGTTCGCTCAGCGCGGTCAGTAACTCGCGACCGATCCCGCGACTTTGGTGCGACCGCCGCACATAGGCGTGCCGAATGAGTGTGACGTCCCGCACGGGCTGAAGTCCCATGACGCCGACGAGCGCACCCGCCTCGTCCCACCCCCAGAAATCAACGCCCGCCGCGACCTCGGCCACGAGCTCGTCGCGCGGCATGTATGGCTCGTGCCAGCAGTCGGACGGAATCACGCCGCGGTACACGTCCGCGGCTTCGTTGATAATCGCCTCGATCGTGGCGAGCTCGCTCTCTGCGCAGCGTCGGATCATCTTTCAGGATACGCACCCACCACTCGTTGCGCTGAACCGCTATGTTCGAGACCAGAAAAGTCATTGACGGCCCATGGACCAACCTTCCGCCGCGCCGCATCGGCGGTGTGCCGCCCGGAGTGTTGGATACCGCGGTCGTCGTCGGCTCCGGGCACCAGGTCGACATCGTGCCGTTCGCTGACGGAACCATCGATGGCGTCGTCATCGATCGCATTCGCAGTCGAGAACGGCGCGACCCTCCAGTAGGCTGGCGTTGTACATTCCGGCATGACGCCTCCGCCGCTGTCACGTGTTATCCTGTACGTGCGCGACATTCCGAAGGTCGCGGCATTCTATCAAAAGCACTTCGGCCTCGTGCCGCTCACGAGTGACGAGCCAGGTTGGCTCGAGCTCGCATCGCCATCGGGCGGTGCTACGCTCGCTCTACACCAGGCGAGCAAGGGGCAAAAGCGCGGCTCGGAGATCAAACTCGTTTTCGGCGTCGACGACGTCCACGCCTTCAAGGCCGAACGGGCGGCACAGGGTCTAAAATTCGGCGTCGTTCACGACGTACGCGGCATTCAGTTCGCCAACGCCAGGGACCCCGCTGGCAATTCGATATCCATTTCCAACCGGGGACGGAACACGCGCTAGCAATGCGACTTTTCTGCCTCGCTATCTTGCTCGTATCGACCGCGTGCGCCCGCGGAGAGTACACGAAAGTCGAGTACCGGGTGCCCATGCGCGATGGGGTCAAGCTCTACACGCTCGTGTATATCCCAAAAGATGCGTCGGACGCGAACCGGTATCCGATTCTAATCAAACGGACAATGTTCTCGGTCGCCCCGTACGGCGACGCGTACCCGAAGGTGCTCGGCCCCAACGCGTACGTGATGCGCGACAAGTACATCTTCGCCTACCAGGATATCCGCGGCCGCTACATGTCGGAGGGCACGTTCGTGGTCATGCGCCCGTACGTCGCCGACTCGATCAGCGAGGCGTCGGATGCGTACGACACGATCGCGTGGCTCGTCGCGCACGTCCCGCACAACACCGGCCGTGTCGGCGCGTGGGGGACGAGCTACGCGGGATTCTTGGCGAGCATGGCCGCACTGTCGCACCATCCCGCGCTGGTCGTAGCCTCGCCGCAAGCTCCGGCGACCGACTCGTACTTCGAGGACTTTCATCACAACGGCGCACTGACCCAGGGCTACTTCTACGGCTATCCCTATTTCGTCGGCGCGCGCCCAGGGCCGATCGTGACCGACGGCACAGAGAACGACTACGCCTTCCAACTCACGCTCGGCCCGCTTCAGCACACGACCGGGAAGTACTACAAGGACAATGCGTTCTGGCAGGACATCATCGCGCACCCGAACTACGACGCGTACTGGCAGTCGCGCGCTGTTCCTCCCGACTTGACCGGGATCCACAGCGCGATGCTCATCGCTGGCGGCTGGTTCGACGCCGAGAACTTGTATGGGACGTTCGCCACGTACAAGGCGCTGGTGCGACAAGACACGGCGGCGAAAGTCACGCTCGTCATGGGTCCGTGGCGACATAACGGCTGGGAGGTGCCTGACGTCGACTCGCTGAAAGAATTTCAGCGCGATGTCGAGGCGCCGTATTTTCGCTCGTACCTCAAGGGCGACGGCGCAACCGATCTTCCGGCAGCGCTGCTGTTCGACACGGGCCGCAAGCAGTGGCGGCGTTTCACGTCGTGGCCCGCCAGCGACGCGACCACGCGTCGCTATTATTTTCACGCCGACAGCTCCCTCTCGCCGGTGGTGCCGGCGGAGCGACGGGCGTCACTGTCGTACGTGAGCGATCCCGCGCACCCGGTGCCGAGCCGATGCAAGGGGCAGACGATCGAGGACGGGACGCTCAACCATTACATGAGCGATGACCAGCGTTGCTACCGGTCACGCCCTGACGTCGTGACGTTCGAGACTGCGCCGCTCACCGCGGACGTCACGCTCGGCGGCGAGATCTGGGCGCGGCTCAACGTCAGCACGACGGGCACGGACGCTGACTACGTCGTCAAGCTCATCGACGTCTACCCACAGACGGACTCGGTCAACGCCGGCTTCGCGCCACTCGTGCGCGGTGAGATCATGCGGGCGCGATTTCGACAGTCGTTCGCCGAGCCCCAGCCCATGCGGCCGGACGCGATCACGCCAGTGGCGTTCCGGCTCCAGGACGTGCTGCACACGTTCCGTCCGGGGCATCGCATCATGGTCCAGGTGCAGAGCTCCTGGTTTCCGGCGTTCGATCGGAATCCGCAGCGATACGTACCGAATATCTATAAGGCCGACTCGTCGGATTTCATCAAGGCGACGGAACACATCTGGGTGGATGGCGTCGAGCCGAGTTACCTCGAGGTACAGGTCGTGCCGTGACATGTATGCGAGCTTGCCCGCGAGGGCAAGAAGGGATACGTTGGCGCCACATCGGGCAGGTCTCCCTCTCTCGAGGATCATCGTATGCGCCGAGTCGTCTTGCTGTCCGCCGGCCTGATCGCGGTCTGCGCCGTTCCCGCCCGTGCTCAGAGCGTCACGCTTGCCTCGGTCGCGGGGAAGTGGAACACGAAGGTGATGGTCGGCCCAAAGGACAGCATCGTCCTGATGAACGTGGTGGTGGCGTCGGCCGATAAGGACAAATGGATGATGAAGAATCCCGGCCAGGCGAACCCCGTCGCCCTGCGGGTCGTCGCCGTTGGCGGAGACAGCATCGCCACGGAAGCCGGTCCGTATCCCAGCGCGCTGCGCCCCGGTCAGACGGTGACGCAGCTCCGTAACGTCCTGCACTACCAGGGCGACAAAGGGACCGGATGGTTCGAGGCCCACTACTCGTCGGGTGACGTCGTGAAGGGGAAGCTCGAGGCGACCCGCACGAAATGATGAGCGTTGATAAGAGAATCGAAGAGTCGGGAGACTGGCGTGAGCAGACGCTGGCCAAAGTGCGTCAGCTCATCAAAGAGGCAGATCCCGAGGCCGTCGAAGAGAAGAAGTGGGGGGGAACGCCCACCTGGTCCCATGGCGGGATCATCTGCACGGGCGAGACCTACAAGAGCGCCGTCAAGCTGACGTTTGCCAAAGGGGCTTCGCTCGAGGACCCCTCGAAACTCTTCAACTCGAGTCTCGAGGGGAACGTCAGGCGCGCCATCGACATCCACAAGGATGACAAGATCAATGGGCCCGCCCTGAAGAAGCTGATCAAAGAGGCCGTGGCCTTCAATCTCGCGAGCAAGAAGAAGCGGTAGCGCGCAATACCCGTGATTACTCTCTGATCCCGGTGAGGTCGAATTTCCTCGTGCGATCGCCTGGCAGCAGTATTTCCCACTGCTGTCTGAGCTCGTACGCGCTTTCATGTGTCTCGCTGACCAGACGCGCCCTATAGTTGCCCGGGAGCAACATGTCCGGTCCGGAGAGGCTTCCTTGCAGTTCGACCTTCCGGCCGTTGATGACGGCTGAGAGCAACTCGGTCGACTCGTGCCCGGCGCCGTTCCCGAAGGGGAGCGTCACCCAGTGTGACGCGCTGACGTGAATGGTGACCGTGTCGCCGGGCTGCTGTGCGGCCAGCGACACTGGCGCGAGGAGGAGAGTGAGCACCGTGAGTGTCTTCATAAGCGACCTACGCGGCGGTGACTGCCGGCGTTGCTGCCGCTCAATCGCCGGTTAGCGCTGTGTGAAGCCGTCAGCGCTCCACTGCTCGGAACCCACTCCGTTGTGGACGAAAAAGAGCCCGTCGGGATCGTATCTCTGTTTAACCTTGGCGAGGCGCGCGTGATTGGTGCCCCAATAGGAATGTTGGAAGTCAGATTCAAAAAAGTTGCTTTCGGACACGTAGGCTCCGCCGTTGGGCGCGACGGCGCGTAGCTCGTTCATCGCCAGGTGCACGTTGCTGGCGCCTTGTCGCCCGCGCGCCAAGTCGGGCTCGTGGCCGACGACTCCGGGATACGCGGGCCCTTGGCCGTCGGCGATGATGGCGAGAGCAAATGCGTTGCACACCGCGGGATTCATGGCCGTGTCTCTCGCGGCATCGATGACGTCCGCGGGTGCGCCGGCCAACCCTTTATTGAAGTGCAGCTCGACCTCATCATGTCGGGACGCGGCGAATAACGCATCGGCCAATTTCTGTTGCGAGTCATCGTCCAGCAACGATGCCGGTAGCCAGAGCGATTCGTATCCCCATACGACCCAGCCGACCTGCCCGGCGTCTCCGTTCCACCACACGTTGTTCGGGCTCGCTCCGGAGCGCGCATCACTCTTGAACACGTCATGATGATGTTCGGCGCGCCAATCGACGTCCCACCAATGCCGCAAGGGCATGCTGCCGATCTCCGGCTCGGAGGGAATCGTGTAGGCGCCCGACGATCGCACCCAATCGAGGAACGGCTGCCAGATGCCGCGCGATTGCTCCGTGTCCAATCCGATATGGACCATGCTGATCTCGAGCGTGTTGTCCGGAGCACAGTGCGCCTGTTCGCCCCAATGGTCGTTGAAGAGGGATTCCCGGTAGAACGCAACGAAACGCCGGATCAGGCGGCGATACGCGTCGTCGGACGCCGCTTTCACCGTAAAGTTGGCGCCGCCGGCGAACTCGGGAAGATCATGCGCGCGCAGGGTCAATCGGCTGACCGCGCCGAACGTCCCGCCTCCACCACCTTTCAGAGCCCAGAACAAGTCGGGATTGGTGGAGGCGTTCGCGATCCGCACTTGGCCATCGGCGGTGACGACTTCGGCTTCGAGCAAACTGGCCGCGGCCATCCCGAAGTGCTTGGAGAAACTGCCAAACCCTCCGCCTTGAATCAGCCCGGCGACGCCTACCGTCGTGCAACCGCCGCCCTGCACGTACGCGCCACCCTTGGTCGTGACGGCATCGTAAGCTTGAGCCCAGATCGCTCCCGAGCCGACCGTGACCATCCCATGCTCCATGGTGACGTCTCGCATGTGGCGTGTCCAAATCAGCAGCGAGTCGGGCGCATTCGACGTGCCTTGGTAGCTATGACCTCCACCTTTGACGACCACACGCAAGTTGTTCTCGCGGGCAAAATTCACCGCGGCCGCGATGTCTTGGGCGTTTCGCGCGGCCACCGCGTACACGCTGGGTTTCGTCGTCCAGGCGTCGACCCACCCCAAGGTTTGCGTCAGGCCAGGACTGTCGCCGATGTAGTACGGGTTCTTGATATTCGAGGGGAGCGCCGTGTTGATCGGGAACTCGACCCGAATCAGGTTGCCATCAACCGAGTCGTTGAGGCGCTTCCACGCTTGTGGAGATGGCCAGCCCGGATCAGACGGACGCACGCGGCGTATCCGCGACGGTACCACCAAGCTGCGCGGCCACAGCCCGACCAGCGATGCGCCGCCCGAGTATTTCAGGAACGTTCTTCTATTCATGGGCGCTCACGTTGGCGCCGCCGCGTTCGGTGAGCCAACTTTGAGGGACGCGCGGGACGGCGGCGTGACGAACGGGACCAGCACGGCTGAGGTTGGCATGAAAACGAGAGCGATATGGATGCTCACCGCCGCGGCCTTCACGGCGAATGCGCTGCGCGCTCAGAGCATCGCCGGGACTTGGCAGGGCACTGTGACCGCCGGCAATTCGTATCGGCAGGTCCTGAAGTTCAGCAAGGTGGATGGCGGTTGGAAGACCGTGTACTACGGCATCGACGAGGCGAGCGACTCCGTCATCGCAACCAGCACCGTGCTCACGGATCGAACGCTGAAGGTGGCCTTCCCTCCGCACGTCGGTTCTCCCGCCGGTGCGTCCTACGAGGGCACGCTCGGCGCGGACGGTCGCTCGCTGACGGGCACTTGGATCGACGCCGATGTTCGCTACCCGTTGACACTGCTTCCAGTCACGGCAAAGGAGGCGTGGAAGTTGCCGCCTGCGCACACGATCCGGTTTGTCCAGGTGGACACCAACGTCAAGCTCGAAGTGTTGGACTGGGGCGGCTCTGGCCCGCCAATGGTCTTCCTGGCCGGGCTTCCCGGTACCGCCCACGGTTTTGACCTTTTCGCTCCGAAGTTCACGCCCAAGTACCACGTCTACGGCATTACCCGTCGCGGATTCGGCGCATCCAGCTCGCCACCTTTCACTCGCGCGAACTACCTCGCCGACCGGCTCGGCGACGACGTCCTCGCCGTGATCGACTCACTCGGCCTGCGTCGCCCAGTGCTCGTGGGACATTCATTCGCCGGCGAGGAGCTGAGCTCCATCGGATCGCGCCATCCCGAGAAGGTCGCCGGACTCATTTACCTCGACGCGGGCTACAGCTACGCCTTTTACGATCGGTCGACCGGAGTATTCCCCTTTGATCGCCGAGATCTCATCCAGCAACTGCAGCGGCTCCAGCCCTCGAAAATGACGGTCGCCGATGCGCGATCGCTTGTCCGCGCGCTGCGGGACACGACGCTGCCGCGATTTGAGAAGGACCTCGACGAGCTGGCGAAAACGATCGACGGATTGCCGGCAAATACGGCGCCGGACACCATACCGAGCGCCGATCGCGCGATCACGGACGGCGAGGAGGAGTACACGAGCATTCCGGTGCCCATCTTGGCGATTTATGCCGTCCCGCGGAAACCGCAAGCCATGCGCGGCATGGACTCGGCGGCACAGGCGACAATGCGGATACGGATTGACTCCGCCATAGCCGCGCAGGCGACGGCATTCGAGAAGGGCGTCCCCACCGCGCACGTTGTCCGCATCCCCAACGCGGCGCACTGGATCGTTCGCTCCAATGAGGCGGACGTCGTGCGCGAGATGACCACGTTTCTTGCGACAGTGCCCCAGCAGTGAGCCTTACAGTATTCCTGACCGGCACGCGCCCCATGGTGCGCCCGAACGCGCCCAGCCCATCCCGCCACACGCTCATCGTTGAACCGAATCAACGGCTGCGCTTCGTCACGCGGCGCGGTTTGGAGAAGTTGTGGCGCCCGCTTGCCGGGCTCTCCTGGCCGCACCCCCGCCGGGCGCGATACGACCTCGTTCACAGTTTCAACGCCATCCCGCTCACGGCCAAGCCGTGGATCACGACCTTCGAGTCGGTGCTCCCGCGGACCATTGGGCCCGGGGGCGCGCAGCTGGGGAGAATGCTGCGTGACCGGATGACGCAGCCCAACTGTCGCACGCTGATCGCGATGTCGCAGTACGCGACCCGGCGATTCGCGAAAGCCAATCGCGACTGGCCCGCGCTGGACGCGGCGCTGCGCAAGGTGACGGTCGTCTACCCGCACTTTCCGGCGCGACCGGCCACCACGCGCCGGTATAGTGCCGCCGCGCCGCTTCGCGTCATCTTCGTCGGCAATCATTTCGCGCAAAAAGGCGGGATCGCCGCGCTCCGCGCGATAACGCGCGCCACCGCCCTCGGCCTGCCCGTACGCCTCGACATCTTTTCTGCGCTGAAGATTGGACCTGGCGTCTATGCCGATCACGGCGATGAGCGCCGCTATGCCGCGGATCTCCGCGCGCTCGCCGATCCGGCCGTGACGTTCCACGGTCGCCAGCCCAACGCGGACGTCCTGGCAGCCATGGCCAACGCGCATGTCCAACTGCTGCCGACGCTCGACGATACGTTCGGCTACAGCGTCGTCGAAGGGCTCTCCACCGGACTACCGGCTCTCGTCTCCGACATCTGCGCGATGCCGGAGCTCGTTCCCACCGACGCGGGCGCGCGACTCGCCTTGCCATCGGACGAATGGAACCAATGGACCGGTCTCACCCGTCGCGCGGACAGCGACTACTGGGATCTTCTGACGGAGACCTACGATGCGCTAGCGAACCAGCTCGTCGCGCAGCTCACCGCGATCATCGAGGAGCCCGAACGCATCGAGCGTTGGAGCGTCGGAGCGCTGGCCCGATTTCAGGCGCTCCACGAGTCACGCGTCGTGAGCGAACGGCTCGACGCACTCTATGACGCGGCGCTCAGTGGGATGTGAGATGCGCGTCGAAGAACGCGACCACACTCGGCTCGAATTCCCGGAGGACCGCGGCGCGGTCCACGCCTGGCGGATCCTCGGGCGGCGTGGGTAGTCCTGATCGGAGCACGGCCGCATTCCACGCGTCTGGTGCGTTTGGGTCGGCGGTGCCGCGCCAGATGAGCACCGCAAGCAGTCTGGGATGACCCGATCCGCTACAGCGCTGGCAGCGTCCAGATCACGGTGTGAGTAGCGCCGGTCGATGTCACGATGCTTCCAAGCGCCTTTCCCACGTGGTTCACGGCCACGACGGCGCTTTGCTCTTCGTTGAGCGCGGTGCCGCCTTCGAGCCCGGGCAAACGGTAGAGGACTCCCGCATTCGTCCGAACGACGGCGGTCTGGGCGCCGGTTGCCGAATCGACGAAGGTAGCGAAGATCGTGGCGTCGTCCGTGATTCCAGTCGCCGAGCCGCAGAAGCCGAGATCGGTCGCTTGGCCGGGTGAAAGCCACGCCGCGCCGCGCCGGGTGCAGCCGCGCCCGCCAGAGAATCCGACCGCCTGTCCGTGATTGTTGACGGCGAGCGGTCTGGCACTCCCGAGTTTAGAGCCTGAGACCGTGGGAATTGAGAGCACCCGGTACTGCTTCGACGGCGTGAATACGAAGCCGGTCCCGTCAGTCAGGGGTCCCGCGATGTAGTTCGAGTCGGAGATCAACAGCGGATACTGAATGTCCACCTGGACTGGGGTCGAGCCGCCATTGATGAACAACGCGGAGGGCGTGCCGCTCTTCGTCCATACTGTAGCCAACGAGAGACCGCCGGCCGTGCACCCGCCGACCGAGACGCCCGCGTCGTTTATCTGCCACGGCGTGCAGCCGGGGTTGAAGCTCGACAGAGGACGCAGGAACCGGACGTTGCCCTGCCAATCCCAGATCCCCATTCGCGCATATGCGCCAATGAACAACACCTGAGCAGAGTTGTTCACCGAGACGGCTTCCGAGGCGTTCGAGTCCTCGTACACCCCGCTCCCGCGGATCTTGAGGCCGTAGTGCGGCGTCCATTGGAAGGTCTGATCGCTGGTGCCCGATCCATTATTGCCCCAGCCCACGACCTCGCCCAGGTCGTTGAGCGCCACGGCATCCCAGATCGTGCCGTCAAGGACGGTGAGCACCGACACGCGCGCGCCGGGAAGGAATGGAATCGTCGAGTTGGGCGACGAGACTGCCGCTTCGAGTTGACGCGTAACAGTGGGGGTGGTTGCGTCTGAGCACGCGACCAATAGGATTGCGAGCGAGACACTGACGAATAGACGCGGCACGAGGGTACTCTGGTGAGAGGGGTGCCGCGAGTCGACGCATGAGGTATACCAGTTACAGAAAAAACCGCAGGCGATACGGCGCTGATCGCGCTGTCACGATTCAAACCTATCCCGCCAAGAGGTTGTCGTATCTGAACATGGACGTAGCCATCCAGCAACTGCGCTACGCTGCGCGCCGACTCGCGCGCACGCCCGCGTTCACACTGATCGCGCTGACCACCCTGTCGCTCGCGATCGGCGCCAGCACCGCGGCGTTCAGCTTCGTGAACGGCGTGCTGCTCAAGCCGCTGGGCTTCGAGCGACCCGACCGACTCGTGTACCTGCACGGGACGGATGCGCGGGGAACGCCGATGATGATCTCGGCGCAGGATCTGATCGACTTCCGTAGCCAGACGCACAGCTTCACGACGGTCGTCCCAGTCGAAAGTCGGCAGAGCCTCAATCTGCTCCGCCCCGGGGCTCCCGCACTGCGCGTCAACGCGGCACGGGTGGGCGCGGAGTTCTTTTCCGTGCTCGGCATGCAGGCGCAGCTCGGGCGAACGTTCGCGCCCGGTGAAGATGCGAGAACGGCGCCCAAGGTCATCGTCCTTTCCGACGGCGCGTGGCGGCGCTATTTCGGCGCGACTCCCGGCATCGTGGGAACGCAGGTCACGCTCAACGGCGACCCCTACGTCGTGGCGGGTGTCGCGCCGCCGCGGTTCACGTTCCCCGACGACGCGGAGCTGTGGTATCCAGCGGTCTGGGAAAACTGGGAGATCGGCGATGTCGGCCGCGGCGATCACAATGCCGCGGCGATCGCTCGCCTCCGCGATGGCGTCACGCTCGCGGGTGCACAACGCGATCTGAGCACGGTCGCACGCGGCATCGCCCAGGCGTTCCCCAAGGCCGATGCGGGCATCGGCGTGGCAGCAGTCCCGCTCCGGCAACAGATCGTCGGGGAAGTCGAGGCCCCGCTCTGGGCAATGCTGGGTGCCGTCATGTTCGTGCTATTGATAGCCTGCGCGAACGTGGCGAACCTGTTGCTCGTTCGCGCTGCCTCGCGCGCATCCGAAGTGGCCGTACGCACCGCCCTGGGGGCAGGGCGGCGACAGATCCTCGGCGAAGCACTCGCCGAGAGCATGCTCATCGCCCTGGGCGGGGCGGTGCTGGGCGCGGTGATCGCGGTGCTCGTCGTGCATGCGCTCGCGGCAGGGCACGCGCTTCCGTTGCCGCGGATGCAGGATGTCGGGGTCGATATGCGCGTGCTCGCGTTTTCAGCAGCGCTTGCCGTCGCCACTGGCCTGATCTTCGGCCTCGTACCTGCGCTCCACATCTCCGGCTGGGATCTGGCGCACCTGCTCCGCTCGGGCAGGGTTGGCGGAACCTCCGGAAGCAGCCGCGTTCGATCCATCCTCGTTGTGACGGAGCTCGCGCTCGGCACCGTGTTATTGGTGTCGGCCGGACTCCTCATCCGCAGCTTCCAACGGCTGGTTGACGTGGATCCGGGCTTCAGGGCAGATCACCTCGTGGTATTCGATGTCGCCCTGACGACCCCGAAATACGCATCCGACGCGCCGGTGATCGACTTCGCCGATCGTGTGCAATCGGGGCTCGCGACGCTACCGGGTGTACAGAGCGTGGCGGTGGCGGCCAACCGCCCGTTCGACAACGAAAATTTCAGCCCTTCCACGTGGTTCACCATCGACGGCACGCCGCCACCCGTTCCGGGCACCGAGCCCCAGTCTCGGCTCCATCCGGTCTCGCCCGCATTTTTTAACACCATTGGAATGACGCTGCTGCGCGGGCGGCTCTTCGCGGAGGACGAGAACCGGTGGGACGCGGCTCCGGTGATCGTCATCAACCAGGCCCTGGCTGACCGCTACTTCCCGGGGCAGGACCCGATCGGAAAGCACCTGACGTACGCCTTTTGGCACGGTGGCTCTACCGCGCCAGGAGACAGCGCGGTGCATCCTTCCGGCGAGATCATCGGTGTGGTGCGCAATGCCCATTACGAATCGCCCAAGAGCAAACCCGACCCGGCGACATATCTGCCATACCGTCGGTTCCCGCTCGGAACGACGTTCCTCCTTCGCACCGCGCTCCCGCCGTCGGCGCTGGAGCCGCAAATCCGGCGCGCGGTCGCGTCTGTCGATCCGTACGTGCCGACGTATGAACTGGGAACCATGAATGCGGCCGTCGCGGAGTCGGTGTCGCAGTCACGCTTCTACACGCTGCTGCTCGCCGCCTTTGCCGGCATCGCGCTGCTGCTGGCGACGCTTGGCGTGTACGGGGTGGTCTCCTACGCGGTGAGCCAGCAGACGCGGGACTTCGGGATTCGCGCCGCGCTCGGCGCGCGGCCGTACGATGTGATGACCCTCGTGCTCAGACGCGGCGCGTTGCTGATTGTGCCCGGCGTGGGCGTCGGTCTTCTCGGTGCGCTGTTCTTCACGCGAGCGATCAACGGTCTGCTGTTCGGCATCGAGCCGCTGGATCCACCAACGCTCGCGCTCGTGTGTCTCGTGTTCGTCGTGGTCGGAGGAATCGCCTCCTGGCTCCCAGCGCGTCGAGCGGCGCGCGTAGACCCCATCATCGCGATGCGCTCGCAATGAGATCGAGCGCTGCCATCGCAGTGCTGGCATGCGTGCTGTGCGCACCGATCGCTCGTGCGCAACGTGGGCCGTCCATCTCGGCGCCGGCACTCTCGGGTCTCGACTCGCTGGTCAACGCCGAGTTCGCGAAGGACAGCCTTGGGAGCATCACCGTGGGCGTGATCGCGGGATCACAGCTGGTGTGGACACACAGCTATGGTTTCGCCGACATGAAAACGCACCGGCTCGCCAACCGCGGCACGGTCTACCGAATTGGCTCGATCACGAAGCCTTTTACCGCGGTCATGTTGATGCAACTGATCGATGCCGGGAAGATTCAACTGTCGGATCCGGTGGAGCGCTACGTACCAGAGATCACGCAGATCGGCTCCAAACCACCAGGTGCTCCGCCGTTCACGTTTCTCCAGTTGGCGACGATGACCGCCGGGCTCGCGGCCGAACCTCGTGCGGAAGGTCCGTTCTGGACCGGGTCGGTGGCACACTGGGAAACAACGCTGATCTCCGCGTTGCCGCATACGAACTACCGCTCGTTCCCCGGCACCGAATATTCCTACTCCAACATCGGCTACGCGATACTCGGTGCGGCCCTGTCCCACGCCGCCGGAGTGCCGTACACCGAATGGGAGCGCACGCGCGTCCTGGAGCCGCTCGGCATGCAGCGAACGCGATTCGAGATTGATCCGACCATCGCGAGCGATGTCGCCACTGGCTACACGGTCAATGACGATGGCTCACTCGATGATTCGACGGCAGCGCGCGAGGGGCGCGACGGGCGGGGGTTCAAGGTGCCGAACGGTGCGATCTTCACAACCGTCGATGACCTGGCCCGTTTCCTTGCGTTCGAGCTCGGTCACGGGCCGGCCAGCGTGTTGCCGCCGGAGCGTCTCGACTCCGCATTCCATGGATTCGTCGCAACATCGGCCGACCTCAATCGAGGGTACGGCTTGGGCTTCATGGCGATGCGTCGCGACACGTTGACGTGGGTCGGTCACAACGGTTCGGTCGCGGGTTACGTCGCCTATATGTACTTTGACCGGGCCAGACAGATCGGCGTCGTGCTGTTTCGGAACGTCGTGGGAGGAAAGGAGAACCCGGGTCGCCTGGCCACTGACATCCTGTCGCGGTTGGTCGCAGCCAGCAACGCCGCGGCAGCGGCTCGCTTCGCCAAGCGATTCAAGGATCAAACGCCGGACGTGGGAAGCGACCTGGCGTTACGCCGATTGATCGGCGAACTGCGGCTCGGCAAACCGAACTACGCGTTGATGAGTTACGAATTGGCGCGGGACATCCGTGAGGAACTGCCGCAAGACCAGGCGCTGCTCGCGTCGCTCGGTACGCTGGAGTCGCTCACGTTCAAGGGAGTCGGACCCGGTGAAGCTGACATCTATACGGCGACGTTCGAGCATGGAGCGCGGGAATACCGGATCTGGCTAACCGAAGACGGCAGGATCGCCTACGCCAACGACCGGCCTACGTCTTCGCGGTAGCTTCGGCCTGTGCCAGATGGCGGCGCCCGTGGGTGCCGATGATCACGAAGCTGGACCAGACGCTGTAGCGTATGCTCGCGACCGCCGGCGACGCGATCTTCATGCGGTCGAGCGGTAGCCCGGCACTCTCGACCACGAATTGTTGGACCATCCGCTGCGAGTCGAGAAAGGCCGCGAGCGCCGCCTCGCCCGAGGCGACGTTGATGGGTTGCATGTGCGCCGGCGCTTTATACCGATTTCGCCCCGGCTCGAGTGACCAGTTCAGTACGCGCCCCATGAAATCCATAGAAAAGGGCTCACTGCCGCGCGCGCCGCGTTGTCTCGCGGCCGCGAACGCGTCGCGCCACACCGGCGCGTACGCGTTGGCGGTGGTGGTCAGATGCGCGAGGCACTCGGCGGGGGACCACCGGTTCGGTTCCGGCCGTCGGAGCATCTGCTTGGGCGTCAGCGATGCGCCGAGGGCCTCGGCCCGCGCCGAGACCTCGCGTAGCACGTCGCTGATCTCAGTGAGACGCGACGGCATCTAGGAGGCCGGCCGCCGGAGCCATCGCCAGTGCCAGCCGAACAGCGCCAGTGCGAGCACGAGCATGATCGTGTTCGTCACGAACCCCTTGATCGCCTTGAACCGCTGCTCCGACAGCCGATCGGCGCGCAGCGTCTCATAGCGTGCTTGCACCTGCGCGTCGGACAGCGTGTCGGCGATCGCCGTTACGCCGTTCATTCCGAACACCTGATGCCTGAAGACGTATGCGCCCGTCGAGGTCTTCGTGGCCGAGGCCCGAAAGGCATCGAGCGAGCGCAAGGACAGCGATTGGCCCATCTCGCTCCTTGCGCCGCCGCTATCGCCACCGAGTGGATCAGCGATCGTGAATGCCGCATCGAGCAAGCCACTCACGCTAGTGAGCGCCACGATGACGGCGATGAGACAGACGGTGTAACCGTACACTTCCGGCGCGCGCGTCGAGCCGTTCATGGATGCTCTCCCCCATCGAGCGAGTGCCGTGGTCACCCCGACGATGACCACGATCACTGCCAATGGGAATGCGAGTAGGGGCCAAGATTTGTCGAAGCTGAAGCCGGTCATGCCCCCAATATGCTCGGACCGCGCTTACCGCGTTAGCGAGCCAACGTACCGATACGTGTTGACGACCACACCCGTGGGCGTCGTGTTCGTGCTGACGAACGCGAGCTCGCGTGCGTCAGCGCTACTCGAAAAGAATCGTTTGCCCGGGCCTAGCAACACCGGATAGATAAGCAGCACCAGTTCGTCGACCAATCCCTGGTCGAGCAGCACCGGCGTCAGCGTCGAGCTGCCGCAGACAATCAGGTCGTTGCCGTCCGTCGCCTTGAGGCGGCGAACGTCCTCGGCGATGTCCGGCCCGACCGCTTTGACTGGGCCCCACTCGAGGCTCGCCGGCCGGTGGGTCGCTACATATTTCGTCGCCGCGTTAATGGCGTCCGCGAACGGGCCGCCTTTGACCTTTGGCCAGAAGCCAGACCAGCCATCGTAGGTTCGGCGGCCGAGCAGCAGATCGTAGCTTTTACCGTATCTCTCGGAGAGGGCTGCGGCTCCGGTTGGACTGCGATACCGCGCTGTCCAGTCACCATACTGGTAATCGCCGCCTTCGAGTCCGTCGGGCATCTGGATCACACCGTCCAGCGAGGTGTGCTCGAAGATTCTAATTTTTCGCATTTCGAGTCGCCTGTGTTAGATGTTTTTCGATGTCTCTACCTTGGCGACGAACGACGGGACCGCAAATCGACAGGGCATGTCGATTTCCGCAGGCTCCGTTCGTCGCCTGTCTGGAGGCTCCTCATGAGAGAATTCACCGCTGACCTGTTCATCTCGCTTGATGGCTTTGCGTCTGGCGTGGATCAACCCCCGTACTTCGGCTACTTAGGCCTGGATCTCGAAAAATGGGTCCACGCGCATCTTGACCAGCCGCAGATCATCGTGATGGGCAGAGCCACGTACGAGGCGTTTGCTCAGTTCGCCGCATCCGCCACCGACGACGTCAGTACGCGAATGCGCGAGACACCCAAGGTGGTGTTTTCCAGCACACTAAAGGAACCCCTCATCTGGAAAAACACCCGCCTCAATAGCGGCGTCGCCGCGGAGGAGATCGCTGCACTCAAACAGCAGGACGGGGATCCGCTGCGCTCCTTTGGCAGCATCCATCTGGTCAGCAGCATGTTCAAGGCGGGATTGATTGATCGGCTCCGCCTCATGGTGTTTCCCGTGATCCTCGGCGACAGAGGCAGAGAGCCCATCTTCGCGGATTTGTCGCAGGCCGCACTGGAACTCCTACAGACCACAGTTCTCGATGATAGGATTGTCCTTCTGGAATACCGTCCTGCGCGCTAATGTGGCGCATTGTTCATGGACGCTTCAGGAATCTCGAGTAGAAAGCGGCGAATACTAAGACAATGCCGATATTCACGGTCAGCCGTTCCCAGAACCGACCCCTGAAGAACAGGAAATCTACACCGACGATGATGGCTGCCATCAGCACGACATAAATCACGACAGCTACCTGTCTGTTCATTTTGGCCTCAGGGTCAATCGTAATCCCTCGATGGTGCACGCAACAAACCCCGAATATGGCTGAGGCTGCACTACCCGCGGAGACGCGAGGCCATCGGTTCGCAGTACTGACGTACTTTCCAGCACCCCCTCGATGAAGGATCGCCAAGAGCTTCCCCAGGCCGCTGCCAAAGCCATCATGGTTGGCTACACTGTACGCCGACTCGGCCTGGAAGACGCTTGTCGCTTCCATGCACTCAGGCTCGAAGGCTTTGCGAGTCACCCGTTCGAGTGCGGCACAAGGCGCTGTTGTGGGGCATGTACGTGCGCGAGGCGGCCCGCGGCCAAGGCCTGGGCGATGTGATCGTGGCAGCCCTCCTGTCGCACGCCCGCGCGCGCGGCGTAGAGATTGTCCAACTCACTGTCGTTGCCGACAACGCGCGCGCGAGGCGCCTCTACGGGCGACACGGGTTCACCACGTACGGTATTGAACCGTGCGCGGTAAAGGTCAGGGCGGGCGATGCATTCATCGATCTCGATGAGGCGCTCATGTCGCTGCGCCTGTAGGCGCCCGACCGCGAGTCGCATGCGCACTTTTCTCAGCAGCGGGGTTTTGTGTGCTGCGGCATCGACACGGCGCTCTCCGACTCACAAAAGGATTCGCATGAAGCGCGTATTGATCACGGGTATGTCCGGGACCGGGAAAACTGCGGTGATCCAAGAGCTAGCTGCGCGGGGATATCGGGCGCACGATCTGGACACTCCGGAGTGGTCTGAGTGGATCGACGCTGAAGCCTCAGACGCCATGACACCAAGCCATGGGAAAGACTGGATTTGGCAAGCGGCTCGTGTCAGCGCGCTGTTGTCCGAGTCAGGAGATGGGGAGTTGTTCATCAGCGGCTGCGCTGAGAACATGGGTCAGTTCTTCCCTTTGGTTGATATCGTAATCCTTCTCTCTGCTCCTGTCGCCACGCTCATGGAACGGCTCGAAACACGGCCGCTCGGCAGCTACGGGCACATCGCAGAGGAGCGGCGAAAGGTCGCCAACCTCACCTCCACTATCGAGCCGCTGCTCAGGCAAAGCGCCGACTATGAGATCGACACGAGAAGGCCGCTCCATGCCACTGTCGATGAAGTCCTGCGACTGACCGACCGCGTGCGAGGCACTGGCGCGCCCCGCCGCTCATCGCGCTAAGCGCGCCGCGTTACGAAACCTGGGACCATCTGCTTCTACCTCTTGACGGCTTTATTCCCCGTCCCGGCTTTTTGTTGTCGTGTCTCTGCCGACGGCGGAGCCAGCGGCCTGAGGTCGGTGATGAGGTGATACAGGAACCGTCCGGGTTCCTCCTGCATCACCATGTGCGAAGAGTTCTCGAACCAGATGAACTTCTTCTCTGGGGCTTGGACGTGGCTGAACCATTCGGCCGGAAGCGTATGCGATACCGCGTAATCATGCCGGCCAATGAAGAGGAAGATCGGACAGTTGAACGTCGTGTCGTCCTCGAAGCGCAAATTCGATAAGGCGGGCATCAGATGTTGCAGGGAGAAAAGGCCGCCGGGGTCGATCGATGCGAGGTCGCGATCGGTGTAATCTGGCGAGAGCATTCGCGCGTTGTCATCATACGTGAAATCGCTGCGCCCATAGGTGAGACCGCCATAGAAGTTGAGCCACTGACGCTGCGCACCGACGTGGGCGATGGTCAACGCGCCCGTGTCAGGGTATGGCGCGATCGCCTCGAGCTGACGCACCGCATCGCTGTTGTGATGCGACCGCGCTTCCTTCAGCGCGAAACGATAGCCTTCCGCTTCGCTCCGACGCGTGTCGATCATCTGCCCGACGCCGAGATAGGCGTAGAGCCACTCGGGATGACGTGAGGCCAACCTCAGACCGAGCACGCTGCCCCACGAGTGCCCCAATACGAAAATCTTCTGCTGGTGATACGTCTGCCGCAGATATGCCACCAGCACTTCGGCATCGCTGGTCATCTGTGCGATCGTCATCGTGGGACCGATGGTTGCGGAGTCGTTCGCGGCGAAGGTCTTACCCGCACCGCGCTGATCCCACTGCACGACCGTGAAGTAATCTTCCCACGGACCTTGAAACGTCCACGCCGACGCCATCGTCGGCGACCCGGGACCACCGTGGAGGAAGAGCAGGATCGGGTTGCGGCGGTCGCGGCCACGAATGGAAACCCATTGCGTCGATCCGTTGATCGACAGGGGCATGAGCGTATCCACCCCGTTGGGTGAGACGATTTTGTGGTATGCCGCGATGATATCCGTCACCGTGCGTCGGCTCATCGAATCGGTTTGCGCCTTGCAAACGCCGGTGAGCAACATCGCAGTCAGCAACAACCGCCTCACGCATTCCTCCGCCATAGGTATCGACGCCATACGGCGCCGTGGCACCGCTGGTTTCAGCGTGGATGATGAGATCTCGCAGCCGCTCGATAGCGCGCCGCGCGTCGCGACGACGGCCGTCACGAGCAATGCGCGCGGACCACGCCGCAAAGGACGGACCGTGGATCGTGGAAACCAAGTATTGCCCAAGCTTCCCCGTGCCTCACGTCCGCTCATCTTGCGGTGGAAACGCGGCCCTACGCTCGATTCGCAGGAAATGGATCGTCGCGTCACCGATCATCTCGCGCAAGGCAAAGCTCACGGTGGGCCGGGCTAACGCCTGAGCCTGCGTTACCGAAAGTGGGCCTTTTTCGCGGCTAGTACTATACCCTCGAGTCGCTAGCCGGCGAGATTGATGTTGAGGTACTCGGGCTCTCCCGTGACTTCGCGCACGATGTAGGGCGCGAGCCAGTCTGGTGGGGCGACGGGGGTTGCCGCGTCCGAGAGCTCGACCTCGGCGAGCACGAGCTCGCGGTCGGTGAACTCGTCGATCTCCCAGACGAAAGGCTCGTCCGTGATCGCGTAGCGGCGCTTGTGAATGCGGTGGCCCTCGGTGAGGGGCCACATCGCGTCGAAGAGAGCGGGCGGTGCTTCTTCCTCGATTTCCGTGCGCTGGATTCCCGAGCCGAGTTTCACGGTGCGGTAGCAGTGCACGTCGCCGTTCTGGCGGACGCGGCGGAGGCGTTCGGCCAGATGCTCGCCCGGGACGTAGCCCTGCTCGATGTCCTCGGACGGCGCGTCGTGCGCGCGGTCCGGCAATGCGTGGAGGAGATACTTGCGCTCGATCTCCGTGTGGCGCGGCTTGTGGGCCGCGAGGCGGGCGGTCAACTGGGCGACCGAGGCGAAGAATGCGAGCGACAGCGCGCTCCCCTCGAGCCAATCGCGGCCGAGCACCTCGAACGCCGCGATCTCGCGCTCGCGGAGCGCGCGGGCCAGCGCCACGATACCCGGGCGGCCGACATCCGTGGGCGACGAGGTCTCCGCTTCGGACATGACTTCGCGGGAGAGCACGTACGCGTCGTGCATCTCGCCGATCACGTTCTGCAGCACCTTGAGGTCGGCGATGACATCGTCGGCGCCCTCGATGATCTCGCACACCGGCTCGAGGAGATAGCGCAGCCGCTTGCCCTCGATCCGCGCGTCGTGCGCCAGCGTCTGGTCGTCGACCGACCGGACATGGCGCAGGCGGTCGCGCAAGCAACCCGCGTGACGCGCGACGAGATCGGCCAGCGCGGCCGACATCGGGTGGATGCGCGGCGGCTCGTCGACACGAGAGCGAATCGCGTACACCGGCAGCGAGAGGCTGAGCGAGTCGACGGCCCGCGCCAGGTCGCGGGCGATCTCCTGGTGCAAGGACGCGTCCGCGTCGTACTTCCTGAGCTCCAGGCGACGCCGCAAGTGCGATGCGCCCACGCGCTCGGTCGGCTCCAGCTGCTCCTCGCGCGCGAGGAGCCACGCGAGCTGCACCTCCGTGTCGCGCGCGGTGCTCGTGGCATCCGCCACGCGCTGTAAGCGCTGACGATCTTTTTTGCCGACGCTACTCGACACGTACGGGCGGAACGCGCGGATCCAACTCCGCAGACGACGGACCGCCACGCGGAAATCGTGCAGGGCTTCGATGTCGGTCGGATCAATGAGCCGCAGGCGCGTTGCGTCGACTCCGCGCAGGAGATCGAGTGCGACGATGCGTGAGGCCCGCTCGACGGGTTGGTCGAGAAAGTCCTTCGGGAGTTCCATTAGCGTGCGATACGTTCCAATTGCGAGCGAGTCAGCAGCCAGCGCAGATGCGCCTGGCGCGGTTTCGGGCGACCGGTGAACGAGAGCAGGCACGCGCCGCCTTTCTTCATCTCGGTCCATGGTTCCGTGGGCCGTCCAGTCAGGAGCCAACAGATCGACGCACTCAAGTCCGGCTCGTGCCCGACGATGGCGATCGTGATGCGCTCACCACGGCGTTTCTTCGCGCGCACCGCCGCGGTGCTTCGCACCCAACGCAGAATGCCGTGCCGGTCGCCATCGCCGATCGCGGGCGCCTCGACCGGCGAGACATCGAACGCCCGACCCAAGATCGCCGCGGTCTCGCTCGCGCGTACGAGCGGACTCGTACCGATCGCGTCAACCGAGCCCACGAGCTGCCGCAGCCCGCGCGCGGCTCGGCGCATCTCCCGGATGCCGCGTGGGGTGAGCGGGCGCGCGTCGTCGTCCTGTCCGGTTTTTGCCCACTCGTCGCGGTCGCCGGCCGGCCCGTGGCGCACGATGAGCAGGTCGAGCGCATACGACGGCGTGCGCTCGGTGCGGCGAACGCGCGGGCGCGGTTCGCTCGCGGCTGGGGTAGCGTCGGCGGCTGGCGCCGTGCCATCTGTGGCGGGAACTGGCTGTGACTCCATCGTTACACAGAGTCGCCGTTTAGACGGCCGGATGCAAGGCTTTTTTTCGCCATGAACGGTAAAGGTTGGTCGGACGCCGAGGTCCGCCGCGTCGGTGCCAAGGTCGTCGATCTCATTGCCCGGTATTTGGAGCAGCTGGGCGACGGACCCGTATGGAAACCCGTTCCACGGGAGCTCGTCGAGGACTGGCAGCATGCGCCGCTGCCGACCGCCTGTCAATCGAGCGACGACATCCTCGACGCGTTCGCCCGTGACATTGCGCCGTACCCATTTGGCAATGGGCATCCACGGTTCTTCGGCTGGGTCAACTCGCCGCCCACCGAGATCGGGATCTTCGCCGACGCACTCGCGGCCGCCATGAATCCCAGCGTCGCCGGCGGGGATCATGCCGCCGTCTACGTCGAGCGGCAAGTCGTTCGCTGGTTCGCCGAGATGCTCGCCTTTCCGGCGGGCACCATGGGGTTGCTCGTGAGCGGCAGCTCGGTCGCCGCGCTCACCGGCCTCGCGGTCGCTCGCATGCATGCCTGCCAGCGCATCGGACACGACGTCCGCGCGGATGGGCTGGCGAACGTATCGCTTCGCGTATACGCGACCGCCGAAGCGCACTCGTGCCATACGAAGGCGATCGAGTTACTTGGCCTCGGTCGCAAGGCGATGCGGCTCGTTCCCTCCGACAAGGCTCTCCGTGCGCGGCCCAATGACCTCGACGCGATGATCCGAGAGGACATGGCGGCGGGTCATCACCCTATGAGCGTCATCGCGAGCGCTGGGACCGTCAATACGGGGGGCATCGACCCGATTGATGACATCGCCGACATCTGTGCGCGACACGGTGTGTGGCTCCATGTCGATGGCGCGTACGGCGCGCCGGCAGTGCTCACGGAGACGTATGCGACGGCTTTGAGAGCCATCAATAGGGCGGACAGTCTCGCGGTGGATCCGCACAAGTGGTTGTCAGTGCCCGTCGAGAGTGGTCTTATTCTGGTGCGCGATGCCGGCTTGATGCGCGATACGTTCAGCCTCGTGCCACCATATTTGCGCACCGACGACGAGCCGTGGCTCAGCGAGTACGGCATCCAACAGACGAGAGGATTTCGCGCGCTCAAGACGTGGATGGCGCTGCGATATCATGGCGTCGAGGGCTACGCGCAACGGATCGCGCACGACTGCGCGCTGGCTGCGCGGTTGGCCGAGTTGGTTCGCTCGCGGCCTGAGCTCGAGCTATGGGAACCGACGTCGCTCAGTATCGTGTGTTTTCGGTTCAAAGGAAGCGACGAGAGAAATCGAGCGGCTCTGCGCACGATACAACTTGGCGGGCAGGCGTTCTTGTCCAGCACCATCCTCGACGGGCGATTCTGGCTCCGCGCCTGCTTCGTGAATCATCTCACGACTGAAGACGACGTTGATCGCCTTGTTGAGATCGTCCGCGCCGAATGAGAGAGCAGCGCGATAGCGCGGCGCGGCTCGCGGTCGGGGTCAGCGGCATCTGCGCATTCTTGGATCTCTACGCCACACAGCCGCTCCTGCCGACCCTCGAACACCAGTTCAACGTCAGCAAGGCCGGCGCAAGCCTCACGGTGAGCGTGTCGACGGCGGCCGTCGCGCTGGCCGCCCCGTTCGTCGGACTCGCGGCCGATCGCCTCGGCCGGAAGCGCGTGATCGTGCCCGCGATGTTCGTGCTCGCCATTCCGACGATGCTCGCGGCGACCGCGCACACGCTGAGCGCGCTCGTCGCCTGGCGGTTTCTGCAAGGCCTGGTCATGCCAGCGGTGTTCGCCGTCATGATCGCGTATGTGACCGAGGAATTCGCGGGACGCGGTGTCGGAGCAGCGATGGCGGCACTCGTGACCGGGAATGTGCTCGGCGGATTCTCCGGGCGGGTGATTGCCGGGCTGGTCACGTCGGTCACTGACTGGCGCTTCGCGTTCGTCGTGCTCGGCGTCCTCAACGTCGTTGGTGCGCTCGTCACCTGGGCATGGCTGCCAACCGAGCGGAATTTCACGCGGCATACCGCGCCGTTCGCCATCATGCCGCATCTCCGTAACCGGCAATTGGTGGCCACGTATGCTGTGGGATTCAGTGTGTTATTCTCGCTCGTCGCGACGTTCACCTACGTGAACTTTTATCTGGCCGACCCACCCTTCTCGCTCGGTCCAGCGCTCCTGTCCAGCATCTTTGTCGTCTATCTCGTCGGTGTGTTCGTGACTCCAGTCGCGGGACAGTGGATTGATCGATTTGGATCGAAAAGGACGCTGACCGGGGCCTTGCTCCTCTCGGCGGCCATCATGCCGCTGACCCTGACCCACAACCTCGCGCTGGTCGCGATTGGCCTCGCCGTGTGCAGCTCGGCGGTCTTCGTCTGCCAATCCTCGTCGACGAGCTACCTCCAACACGCGGCGCCGCTGGCGACCCGGTCGTCGGCGGCTGGGCTGTACGTCGCCTTCTATTACCTCGGCGGGAGCGTCGGCGGAGAGCTGCCCGGGCTTCTGTGGCGATGGGCCGGGTGGCCCGGGTGCGTCGCCCTCGTCATCGGCGCCCAGCTCGTCACGATCGCCGTTGCGTGGCGCTTCTGGGCGTAGTACTCCTGCCTATCATGTCGATTCGAGAACAATTCCCCGCGCTCGCGCGGTGCCACAATGGTCGGCCGGTCGCGTACTTCGACGGGCCGGGTGGAACCCAAGTGCCACTCGCGGTCGGTCAGGCCATGACCGACTACCTGTATCATCACAACGCCAACACCGAGTGGGCGTATCCGTCGAGCGAAGAGACCGACGCGATGATACATGCGGCGCGCGAGGCGGTGGCGGACCTGCTCAACGCGTCGCCCTCCGAGGTCGTGTTCGGCGCGAACATGACCACGCTCACATTCCACGTTGCCCGCTCGCTCGGGCGCGGGTGGAAGGCCGGCGATGAGGTCATCGTCACCGATCTCGATCACCAGGGCAACGTTGCGCCCTGGCGTGCCATCGAGCGCGAGCGCGGCATCACGATTCGCGTCGTTCCGTTCGATCCCGCGACTGGGGAGCTCGATCTGGCCGAGTTGGGCCGGCTTCTGTCGCCGCGCACGCGGTTGGTTGCCATCGGCGCGGCATCCAATGCGCTCGGCACCGTCAACGACGTTGCGGCCATCGCCAGGCTCGCTCGAAGCGCCGGGGCCCTCGTCTTTGTCGACGCAGTCCACTATGCCCCTCACGCAGTGATCGACGTCAAAGCCTGGGACTGCGATTTTCTGGCGTGTTCGGCGTACAAATTTTACGGACCTCATGTTGGGGTGCTCTATGGACGGAGAGCGCTGCTACAAGACCTCGACGTGCCCAGGCTCGAGCCGGCGTCAAACGAGGCACCCGAGCGGCTCGAGACCGGCACCCTGAACCACGAGGGCATTGTCGGTACGCGTGCCGCTATCGACTTCCTCGCCTCCCTCGCCGAGACAGGGGCGACGCGACGTGAGCGGCTGGTGGACGCGATGACTCGCCTGGATCGGGAAGGGCAGACGCTGGTGGCCAGATTGTGGAACGGCCTGGCCCATCTACCGTGTGTACGACTATTTGGGCCGCCTCCGGGGCGACCGCGGACCGCGACGCTGTCCTTCGCGTACCGCCATATGCTCCCGCGGACGGTGGCCGAGCGGCTGGCCGAGTCGGCGATATTCGCGTCGAGCGGGGATTTCTATGCCTCGACGGTGATCGCCCGGGTCGGACACGCTCCGGAAGGCCTGGTTCGAGCCGGCTGCGCGTGCTACACGACCGCGGAGGAGGTCGACCGGTTCATCGCCGCGGTCGCGGGCCTGTCACGCCTGTGACCTGAGCGGCCCGGGTAGCGTATACAGGGTATGCGGCGCCACGTTCTGGTCCTCATGGTGGGAGTCGCGGCTTGCCGGCCAAGTGAGGCGGCGCCGATCGACGACCATGATAATCCAGCGGTCGTTGCGGCGGTCCGGGCGATGGCCATCGGCGAGACCGCGCACCTGCTGACGACCGACCGCCGGCCCGGCAGCGCGGCGGATTCGCTGCGCGGCGACGAGCTGGTGGTCGCCATTCGCGACGCGATCGGCAAGTACGCGACGCCCGATCTCGCGGCGCGCGACGGGTATCGAGATCTCCATGACGGCGATACCACGGCGAGGGCCATTGTTCACGTGTTCAACTGGCGCTACGCGATTGAGGAAGCCGTCCGGTTCAATCCCGCCAAGCCCGCGGCGCTCATCTATCGTCGGGGCAGGAACGGATATCGGCTGCTCGGCGCCACATATATGGCTCCCGGTGCGAGCACTGAGGAGGTGCTGGATCAGCGCGTGCCGTTGAGCGTTGCGCAGTGGCACCAGCATGTGGATTTGTGCGTGCCCAAGCCGGACGACACCGCTCGGTGGTCGGAAGTCGGGGCGGACGGTAAGCCTGTCTTCGGGCCTGAGAGCGCGATTGATACGCAGGCCGGGTGTGACGCCGTCGCCGGCGTGTTCAAGCCGAGGGTGTTCGGATGGATGCTCGAGGCTCGGGTCTTTGTCTCCGACAATCCCGATTCGATTTGGGGCACAGCGCCCGCTTCGCGCTCGACCGTGGACTCGATGGTAGCGGTGGTGCCGAAGGCTGAGGCGCCAAAGATTGAGCCGCCGAAGGCTGAGCCGCCAAAGCCAGCGGCGCCAAAACCGGCCGGATTCGAGAAGGGCACTGTGACCAGTGATAGTGTGCCGGTCAGCTGGGAACGTTTCGAGGCAGTCAGCAAGTCCCACGGACCGCACCCGGCGCTGATCCTGTTGCATGGCGCCGGTGGCGTCCCGGCGGAAGACTCTGTGCTGAAGGAGGCCGCAAAGAAGCTGGCCGCTCACGGGTACGTCGTCGAGATCCTGCAGTACTTCGACCGCACCAAGACAATAGTCGCGGATGTCGGCGACCAGCGCGCGGACTTCGGCCAGTGGATGCGTTCTCTCGGCGACGCGATCACGCAGCTCCAGACGGCGCCCGGCGTGGACTCGACGAAGATCGGGCTCGTCGGCATCAACGTCGGCGCGGCGCTCGCGCTCCATCGCGCGCAGGTCGACAAACGCGTCAAGGCGGTCGTCGATTATTTCGGCGTGTATCGCGTGCGCGACCCGGCGAACGCCGGTAAGCTGCCGCCGGTGCTGATCGTCGGCGGTGAGGCGAGCACGTTCGTGCCGATCACCGAAGCCCGGCGATTGGATGCGATGCTGACGAAGTACAATGTGCCGCACGAGACGGACGTGTACCCCGGCTCGCCGAATGGCCTCACGCCGGCCGAGAGCCAGCAGGCGGCGGAGCATGTGATAGATTTCCTGCGGAGATATCTACCGCCGGGGTAGTATGGGTCTCGTGGACGAAGCGCTGGCTGTGTGGCAGGCAATACGGAACGGCGTCATCTCGGAGATCGATCTCGTTTCCGAGGAGCAGCTCGACTACCGGCCTGACGCGCAGGCTCGGTCGATTCGCGAGATCGGCCAGCACGTCGCCGAGCACGGCATCGCGTTCACGAACGAGCTGCTCGCTCCCGAGTGTAACTTCGGAAATCTCTTCAAGCCCGCCGTGATGGACGCCGTGCGCGCCGCGCTGCCGCGCGTGCGCACAAAGGCCGATCTGCTGGCCTTGCTGCGCGAAACCGGTGAAGGCGTGCGGGGACGGATTCGTGAGCGTGGGGACAAGTTGATTACGGACACGCAGCCGAGCCGACTGGTTCCGTCTGGTGCGATGAGTCGCTTATCCGGCCTGTGGTTCGCGATCGCCCACGAGTCGCACCATCGCGGCCAACTCACCGCACATCTCCGCGCCGCCGGTGTGGTTCCGGCCCTGACGCGGCAGCTAATGGCGCAACAGAATCGCTAGCACGATCTCCAGCATAATCAGCACGACGATCAACAGCTCGAGGGCCTCCGAGCGCGCCGCTTGCGACTCGCCGTTGAGCATGTCGTACGTCTCACGGATGATCGACAGCTTGCGATCGATCGCGGCGCGCCACTCGCGACCCCGGAAAATCTCCAGCGCCGCCGTGTAGATCCGCGCGAGATAGACATCGTCCGTGACCTTGAGCGCGCTCTCCACGCGCTCGACCAGCTCCGTCGAATCGGCGACGAGCGCTTGCATGTAGGAGAGCAGGCGCGCGTAGCGGCCGCGAAGCAGTCCCGCACCCCGCGGCCGCGCGACGGCCACGCGATCGTACATCCTCGGCAGCTCGGCGTCCAAGATCGCGTCGTAGACACGGAGCTCGAGTAACTGGGCGTTCGCGAATTCGAGAATGTATTGGACATCGGCATCGTCCGCCGATGGCTCGACGATGAGCGCGTTATCCCACGTCAGGATGGTCAGGTCATCGGTGTAGTACGAGAACCGATGGGGCAACAACTCACTGCGCGCGGTATCGGACAGGGCGCGACGTTCATTCAAGAGCAGCGGGACGATGTTCTCGTCGCGCCAGGTCTCCGGACTCAGGCGCGACGTGATGCGGAAGACCACGTAGTCTTCGGTGACCTTCTTGACCTCCTGTCGCTCGACCGCCGGCCCGATGCAGGCCAGCAGCGACGCCAGCTGGCGGTCGAATATCGGCGTCAGGTCGAACCCCACGTCCACCGCATTGCCAAACGCCGTGAACTCGGCCCACGTCATCTCGGCGGCGGGGATCGTGATCCGCAGCGAGACGACACCGAAGTCGAAGATCCTGGTCGAGACCTCCGCCGGACCCGCGGCGCCGGGAACCGGCACCGACTCGGCGCCGAGCGCCACCGTGATCGGAGGGTTCGCGATCTGAATCGCCTGGGCCTCCCCACGCACCGGTCGCACACGCAACGGCTCGCCCGCATCGCGCGCCGCGGTGAGCAGCTCGGCCGCGCGATTGAGATCGATTTCGAAGCCCACATCATAGAGACGGTAGACGATGGCCGCGCCACGTGTGCTCGTCATGGAGCCAATATACCTTTCCCTGGTGCAGCGTATAGTCGCGTTCGTGAAATGGGCGGTGCTGATCGCGATCGGGATCCCGTTGGGGGTCGCGATCGCGCCGTATGCCATTGGTCCCGTATATCGCTTTCCAACTCCAGCCCCGTTCAGCGGCACGGCGTTTTATAATCCGTACGCCGATGCCCCCGCTGGCGCGCACTGGCGGACCGCGAACTTCCACGCGCACGGCCGGGCGTGGGGTGGGCTCACCGAGGGGCGCCAAACAGACAGCGCCATCGTCGATTACTACTATAACAAGTTGGGCTACGACATCGCGGGCGTATCGGATTACCTGCACATCGATCACCGTCGGACCGATTCGTCGTTCGTGCCCGTGTACGAGCATGGGGTCAATGCGCTCAAGACCCATCTCTTGGGGATCAACGCGCGGCACGTCGTCTGGTTCGACTTTCCGCTGCCCCAGTCGCGCTCGGAAAAACAGTACGTCATTGATCGGGTCGCTGGCGACGCATCATTGGTCGCGCTCGCGCATCCCGCGTTACGCGGCGGGTATTCGCGAGACGATCTCGCCTATCTGACGCACTATCAACTCTTCGAAGTGCTCAACCACTTCGTGGTCTCGGACTCGCTGTGGGATGTCGCGCTCTCGACCGGGCACGCCGTCTGGGCGATCGGCAGTGACGACTCGCACAACATCACGGACGCCGGGCAGACTGGCGCGATGTGGACGGAAATCTTGACGCCGAGCACGAGAGCCGCCGACGTCGTTGAGGCGCTCAAAGCTGGGCGGACCTATGCGGTGGCGGGCCATCAAGCGAGAAGCGACGCGCATCCGGAACAGATTGCGGTTCGCGGTGATACACTCACCGTGACCTGCGAGGGACCCGTGTCGCGCATTGACTTTATCGGGCAAGGCGGCCGATTACTCGGCCGGGCGTTCGGTGTCGAGTCGGCATCGTACGCCATCCAGCCCGGTGATGCCTATGTGCGCACGGTGATCTCGACACCCCATACGCTCATGTTCTTGAATCCGATCGTGCGATATGATGGCAAGAAATTGGCGCGGCCCGGAGCACAGCTCGATGGCCCGAAGACCTGGGCGCTCCGCTCCAGTATTCTGGTGACGGCCGTGATGTTGATCTGGCTCGCGCTCGCGCGGAGGCGCTTCGCGCTCCGTCGCCGGCTACGCCCCGAGCCCGCGTTGGCCTGACGTGCGGTTTTCCCTCATAGCGGGTCTCGCGCTCGCAGCGCAGACCGTCGCGGCGCAGACCGACCCGGTCCCGTTCAAAGCAGGGGAACGCTTCTCGTACAACGTGAAGTTCGGCTCACTTCGCGTTGGGAGCGCGACGCTCGCGTTGACGGGGAGCGATACGGCGCACGGCAAATCGGTCCTGCACGTCTTGTTCGCTGTACAGGGCAGCGCGCTCTTGTACCATGTGAACGACACGACGGAAAGTTGGTTCGATCCGTCCACGATGACGTCGTACCGATTCTGGCAGGACGTCAACGAAGGCGGGCATCACGTACATCGGCGATTCGAGTTCTATCCCGAGTCGCAGACGATGCAGCAGGAAGGGAAGCAGCCCGAGCCCTCGGTCTCAAACCCGTTGGACGACGCGACGTTTTTGTACTTTGTGAGGACCCAGCCCCTGGTCGTCGGGCAGACGTATTCGTACGACCGGTATTTCCGGCCGAAGATCAACCCGGTTGTGCTCAAAGTCCTCCGCAAGGAGAAAGTCACCGTGCCGGCGGGCACGTTCGCCGCGATCGTCGTGCAGCCAATCTTCAAGACGCCGGGGATTTTTTCGGAGGGTGGCCACGCCGAGGTGTGGGTCTCGGACGATTCGACGCGAGCGGTGTTGCAGATCAAGTCGAAGCTGTCGTTCGGCTCGCTGAACCTCTATCTGCGCACGATGGGCACGGGCCCGGAGACCGCCGCGGACACGGCGGCGACGAAAGAGGACTCGTCGCCGCCGCGCCCCTAGCGGGTATTACGGACAGGTCGTAGTAAAGGTCCCACCACGCGCCGTCGCTTCCGCGAACGGAATCGGCGTGACGGTGGTGTGCAGATCGCCGTTGGGCGCGACCGTCGCCGCGGAGTGCTCCCACGTCGTGTCCAGCTGGGCCGCGAGGTTGTACATCCGGAGCGCGATCATGCGGTCGCCGCTGGCCTCGACCGCGGTCGAGATCTGCTGCTCGTGGAGCAGCGCGTCCCGCGTCGAGACGTAGTTCGCGCCGATCGTCGCCGCCGGGAGCCCGCCGACGACCGTACGCACATCGTTGATCAACGTCGCCGCCGCGGCATAGTGCCCTAGTGCGAGCTCGATCTGGGCCTTCACCAGGATCAGCTCCTCGTTGCGGACGATTGGAATGTAGGAGTCGGTGCTCGCGTACATCGTGTAGATGTACGAGGAGACGGGCCCGACATACAGCTGCTGCTGTGGGGGAACTGTCGTGAACGTGAACTTCGCCTTCCAGCGCAGGTCATTGACGGTATCCTGACTGGAGGGGATCGTGTTCAGGACGCGGAAGGTGCCGAACAGCGAGTTCATCGGGTTGACCGCGTCGCCCGACTTGGCGCTGTAGTTGTGGAGCACGCTGAACCCATCGGGTTTGAAGCCACCCGCTGTGTTGGGGGCGAGGGCGCCCACATCGAGGAGCGCCGTGCGTGCGAGGGCGGTATCGCCGGCCAGGAGAGCCGTCGGATCCGGCGACCCTGCGGTGGTCGGTGTCGCTCCTGCCCCGGTGCTGCGGGCAATCGCGTAGGCGTACTCGAGGTACGCTTTGCCCGCCAGCGCGCGATTGAACGAGGCGAACGCGCTCGCCGATCCACTGACCGCGCCGAAACCGTCCGGTAGGCTGACCGGCAGGGCGACGCCGCCGCCGGTCTGGAGGTTCGTGTATGCCGAGTCCAGCAGGGCCGTGATGTACTTCCATCCATCCTTGAAGCACACCGCGGGTGGTGGTGTCGTGCCGCTGGTCGTCGCCGGGAGAATCGCGATACCGAGGGAATCATGATCCTCGGCCACGATCATGTAGTTGTACGCTTCCAGCGTCTGCACGAGCCCCGTGAGGGCGGCTTGCTGCGCATTCGACAGCGTTGGCGCGATCGAGGGAATGGTGGTGATGATCTGGTGCGCCTGCAAAATATTGGCGTAGCTGAACGCCCATTGGTTCGCCCACGCCGGGCTGATCGGGTCGAGCCCCAGCTCGTACGTGATGAATCGCGGCTCGGTGTTCGTATAGTTGCCACCGTCGCGCGCGAAGGCCGCGGCATCGACCATGTAGCCGCCGATATCGTTCCGCGAGCCGGCGACGAGACCGGTGACGGCGTTTTGAATGCCGGCTGTCGAGTTCGGAATGCTCGTCGGCGCCGTGAGGAACGGCACGTTCGAGTCCTTGCACGCGACGAGCGACGCGCCGGCGAGGCTGAGTAGAAGTATGCGTCTCATCGTCAGAATCCGAGTTCGAGGCCGAGGAAGTAACTGCGGGTCGGTGGGTAGTTCGTGATTTCCTGGCCGCGTGTGACCGTCTGGTTGCCGTTGGTGCTGAGCTCGGGGTCCAAGCCGTCGTACTTGAACTGGGCGAGGAGGTTGCGCCCGGTGAGCGAGAGCTTGGCCGAGCCGATGCGCCCGTGCGTGAACGCGAAGAGCTGGTTGGGCAGGGAGTAGCTCAAGGACACCTGTCGCAGCTTGAGATAGTCCGCCGGTTCGACGTACGCGGTGGCGCCGCCAGCGAAGCTGGCGAACCGCTTGGCGGATACCGCCGAGTCGCCCCAGAGGCCCGGCCCGCCGTCGAAGTAGAGATCCGTGAGGTTGATCGTGTTTCCGCCGCGGCTCCAATCGAGCAGCGCAAAGAGGCGGAACGGCCCGACGGTGAACTCGTTGCTGAAGCTCATACGGAACGCCGGCTGGAAGTCACCGACTTGCTGCGGCAGCCCATCGGCCAGCGTCGACGCGGTGTTCACGATCTCCGATACCGAGCGGCCGATGGCGACGTACCCCTCGCCGAAGCCGTAGGTGTTGCCGATGAGACCCGGCGTGGTCGGCAAGGCATCGACTCGACTGTAGTTCCGATAGAAGGTGGTCGTCGATACCCAACTGCCACCCTTCGCCTGAATCGGGGTCATGGTGACCGTGAGCTCGAGGCCGCGGTTGGTGAACTGGCCGCCGTTGAACCATTGCTGCTGATACCCTAGCGATGGCGCGACCGACGCCTGCAGCAGCAAGTCGGTCAGCCGCTTCTGGTATACGGTCGGGGAGATTTGCAACCGCGAGTTGAACAGGGTGAGGTCCAACCCCGCCTCGATCTCCGTTTCCGACTCCGGCCGAATAGACGGCGCGCCTTGCAACGAATTCGCGGCGAGGCCATTGAAGCCGCCATCCTGCGTCGGGAGATACGGCGTGTACTTGACGCCGTAGTTCGGCAGGTTGCCCGACTGTCCGTACGCCGCGCGGAGCTTGAGCTCATTGATCGCCTTCGGCACCGGGACCTGGAAGGAGCCCGACGCGCGGGGATAGTAATACCACCGATCAATGAAGCCGTCGCTCGTCGACCGCTCCGCCGTGACGCCGCCGGTCAGGGTCAGGCGCGACCAGAGCTGCACCTGTTCCTGCCCGTAGAACGACTGATCGTACTGCTCCGTGTGATACAGGAAGTTCTCCTGCACCGTGCCCACGGTCGGTGAGCTGACGCCCGCCAGCAGGTTCTGTCCGACGGTGACCGGGTTGAGCGTCGACCGGCGGTCACGGTTGTACCCGATCGAGGTCGTGGCCTCGAGGAAGGACACGCCGGTGTACGTGTGACTCAGGTTGAAGCCGTAGTTGTAGTAGTTCGTGGTCGCCGAGTTGGAGACCGACGTGCCCGGGAGGTTGCTGGGCTCCAACTGCTCGACCTGCAAGTCGGGCGGGGCGTACAAGAGATCGCTGACGCTCGTCAGGTCGGCGCCGCCCTGGATGTTGAGCTTCAGGGACTGGTGCTCCTGCTGGAAGATCGTCCAGTCGACCGTGCCGCCGCCGATGAAGCGACTGACCTGTTCCGGCGTCTGGATCTCGGCCGCGTCGGCAAACGGGTTGGCGGTGCCGAATCCGTTCCACGGCCAGCTGCCGTTCGCGCTCTGCGCGTTGAGCTTCACGAACTGCGGCGTATACGAGAAGACGTTGTACGGGCTGATGCCGAGGTTGTCGTTGCCCGTGATGCCGCGGCGCGTGAGGTCGTGCATGTAGCTCAGGTTCGCCGAGACCTTGAAGTTGGAGGCCAACTCCTGCGACACGTTCGACCGGATCGACTGCTTGTTGTATCCGGTGTTGTTCATGATCCCGTTGTCGTACTTCGTGCTGCCCGACAGGTAGTATTGCGTTTGCCCGGCGGTTCCGGAGACACTCAGGTCGGCCTGGTTCGACAAGGCTTTGCTGCCGAAGAGCTGACTCTGATAGTCCTGCGGACCCGCGTAGTACTTCGTGATCGTATCGCGGGGATGCCCGTACTCGGCGCCCCATGCGATCGCGCTCTGGAGCGTCGGGAATTGGCGGATCGGGAGCGTGTTGGCATCCTCGAAGTGCCCGAGCTTGGTCGAGAGATCCCACTTCGGTTTGCCCGCCGTGCCGTGCTTCGTCGTGATGACGACGACGCCGGCCGACGCCTTGGATCCGTAGATCGCGGACGCCGATGCACCCTTGAGGACCTCGATCGTCTCGATGTCATTGGGGTTGATGTCGGCGATGCGGTTCACGCCACTGTCTTCATAGCTCGGCGCGTTAGCCGCGGCCTGTCCGGTCGACGTCTGGCCTCCGCCCGAGTTGTTGATGGCGTTGATGTCGCTGTTGACGGTCTCGTTGTTGACGATGACGCCGTCAATGACGTAGAGCGGCTCGGCGTTGGCGTTGATCGAGGTGATGCCGCGGATCTGCACTTGCAGTCCGCCGCCCGGCGCGCCGCCGTTGTTCTCCTGGATCACGGCGCCGGCGATCTTGCCCTGGAGGGCGCTTTCGACGGTGGGCGCCGGCACTTCGTTCACTTGCTGCGAGCTCACCACCGCGACGTCGTTGGCCGAATTCCGCGAGGAAACGGTCGTCGCCACACCCGTAATCACCTGTTGCTCGAGCTTGAGCACGTCTCGCTCGAGCGTGATGGTGATCTCATTTTGTCCGGGGGTCACCGCCACCGTCGCCTGCAGATAGCCAATGCGCCGGACCGTCAAGCTCTTCGCGTCGCTCGGTAAACGCATTGCGAACACGCCGCTGTCGTTCGTGAGCGCGCCGATCGTCGTCCCAGTCACCAGCACCTGCGCGGCGGGGACTGGCACTTTGTCAGCCACGTCGATCACGTGGCCCACCAGACGGGCACCCGGCTCCTGTGCCGATGCCCTTCCTGCTACCACCAACAGCCCTAGGAGCCCGACCGATCTCACTATTGATCGTCTCACCCCAACCTCCTCTCTATAAAGTCAGGTACCGGATAACACGCAGTCGGACAACTGTCAATAACAAGACATCGCGACGATAAATTATTTGAAGCAAATGATTAACGAGACCGAACCCTAGTATTCTGTTTGTATACATCGGTCTCTGTTCTTCAGCCCGCGCATGACCCATACTGTCGCGTGATCGCATCTATCATCTCATTGCTTTCCGTTTTGCATGGTGAGCCGGCGCCGGTGTACGACGGACGGGCCGGCCAAGTCACGGTGCATGCGCCGCGTGTTGACGCCGATATCACGGTCAACGGCGTGCTCGACGAGCCCGCGTGGGCCCAGGCGGCGCGCCTCACGGGATTCTCGCAATTCCTTCCAGTAGATGGGCTTCCGGCCGCCGACTCGACCGTCGTGCTGGTCTTCTACTCGAAGCGCGCCATCTACTTCGGCATTCGGGCGTACGAAGCGCACGGACCCGTGCACGCGACCCTCGCCGACCGGGACAAGATCGCGGCCGACGACTACGTCCAGATCATTCTCGACACCTCACACGACCACCGGACGGCCTATGTCTTCGGTGTGAATCCGCTCGGTATTCAGGCCGACGGCATCCTGAGCGAGGGTATGCAGAGCCGTGGCTCGGGCCTCGGCGCCGCGGCAAGCTCGCGCGACACGGTGGACTTCTCGACCGATTACACGTGGGAGTCGCGGGGCCACGTGACCGATTTCGGCTACGAGGTCGAGGTCAAGATCCCGTTTGCCAGCATCCGGTTCACATCCGGTGAACAACAATGGCGCCTGAACATCGTGCGCCAGGTCCAACATTCCGGCTTTCAGGACACCTGGGCGCCAGCCCGACTCGCCGCCGCATCATTTCTCGCGCAGTCGGGGACGCTCGAAGGGTTGACCGGCCTGAGTCGCGGCACGGTGCTCGACGTCAATCCAGAGCTCACCTCGACGACCGATGGCAATCCCGGACCAAACGGTTGGAAGTACGGAGTCCAGCCGCTCCACCCGGGCGGCAACGTTCGCTGGGGAATCACTGACAATTTGACACTCGATGGGACCGTACGTCCCGACTTCTCGCAAGTCGAGTCGGACGTTCCGCAGATATCATATGATCCGCGCAACGCGTTGTTCTTCCCTGAGAAGCGCCCGTTTTTTCTCGATGGGCTCGAGCAGTTCGACACCCCGTCAGGCCTGGTGTACACGCGTCGCATCCTTCAGCCGGACGGCGCCGCCAAGGTCAGCGGCGAGCTCGCCGGCGCGAGCGTCGGCCTCCTCTCAGCCATCGATGCGTCGAGTGCCTCGCTGACCGGACAGGATCACCCGTACATCAACATCCTGCGCGCGCGCCGGGAAATCGGATTCGGGACGACCGTCGGCCTCCTCGGCGCCGATCGCGAAGACGGCTCCCTGTACAATCACGTCGCCGGCATCGATACGCGCACCGTGTTCGGTGGCATCTACGATCTCCGCCTGCAAGGCGTGATGAGCTCGACGCACTCCGACTCGGTCCGCGGACTGGGCGGCCTGTGGAACGCGCTGTTCGAGCGCAACGGCCATCACCTGCGACTCACGTGGGCGATCAACGCCATCGATCCGCACTTCGTCGATCAGGACGGATTCATCTCGCGCGCGGGCATCGTCAACACGACATTCGACAACGCGCTGATCTTCTACGGGAAACCCGACGGGCTCTTTCAGAGCTACACGTTCGATTTCGCGCAGGTCACGACCTGGGTGTACAATCACTTCGAGGCGCTGCATCGCGGCGAGGACGTGCGCTGGCACTTCAGCAACACCGTCGCGTTGCGCGGCGGGTGGCAGCTCTACGGGAATGTCTTCGTCGAGACGTACGGCTACGACCCGACGCTCTACGCGAACTACTACTACGTCGCGGGGCACGACACCGTGCCGTACAACGCGGGGAAGACGACGGGAAATCTGCCGAACCTCGACATCGTCACGGGATTCGCGACACCGAACTGGAAGCACTTCGACGCGTCCGTGCAGATCCTCTCGGGGTTCGACGACAACTTCTACGAGTGGTCGTCCGCCTGGATCTTCTTCGTCAACGCGACGATCGACTATCGCCCGAACGATCGCGCACGCATCTCGCTCATCTACGCGCAGAACCAATACGTCCGGCGATCGGATAATACGCAGGTCTATGTCCAGCGCGTGCCGTACCTGGAGATGGCTTACCAGCTCTCGCGGCCCATCTACATTCGATTCATCGGCCAGTACAACTCGGCGGCGCAAGCCAATCTGCGGGACGATGGGCGCACGAACGATCCGATCGTGATCCGCGATCCGACAACCGGGGTCTATACGCCGGCGCTGCACTACGTATCCAACTCCGTCAGCAGCAATTTTTTATTTTCGTATCAACCGACGCCTGGCACGGTCTTCTTTCTCGGGTACGGCGGCACCTACACCGAGCCGTGGGCCTTCAACTTCACCGGCCTGACGCGCACGTCCGATAGTTTCTTCGTGAAAGTCACCTATCTCTTTCACCTCGGGAACAGTCTCTGAAAATTCTTCGCCAGATAGAGATCAACCGTGAGCGTCCCGTGGACGTGCATCTCGCGTAGCGGGGTGATCGACGCGAAATACGGCTGATACCGCGGCAGCATCTGCACCGCGGTCTTCGGCCGCATCACGATGATCGCGTCCTGTCCCACAAAGTCGCCCTGATCGCGAGTGAAGGCGAACTGGTGCGGCGCGGTGCACAGACAGACGACTGGGACATCGGGGCCAAGCGCCCACGAAGCCTTGCCCGCCTGTATCCAACTCGGCGCCGCGACGAACGCCCCGCCAGCCGCGTCGAGTCCTCGCCAGTCGATCAGGTCCTCGACCGGTTGGAGTACGGCGACGGCGGTCACTCCGGATGCCAGGATGAATCCCGACACGGCGAGCCAGTGGCGCGCTCGCAGCGGATACTTGGACGCGGCGTGGCCGAGAAATGGAAACAGCATCAGATAGCCCGGCGCTGGCCAGTGTGGCTGCCCCGGATTGCCGCCGAGCGACGCGAGGGTGAACAGCGCGATCGGGATGACGCCGAGGATCGCGCAGAGTGGCGACGACCGACGCTCGTGCCAGGCGGAGATGATGAGCGGTATCCACACCCATGGTGTGACGAGCGCGACCTGACCGCCAATGTTCTGCGCGAGCGCCAACAGTCGCGGCGCGTGGGACTCGGCGTTGCGGCCGAGCTGAAAAGCAAACGAGATCCACTGGTGCTCGGCATTCCAGACGATCACCGGCGTGAACATCGCCAGAGCAATCAGCGCCGCGATGTACGGCCATGGCGTGCGAAGCCATTTCCGGTTGCCGAGCAACAGGTACACGAAAATCCCGCCCATGAGCAGCACGCCATGGTATTTCGAGAGAAGCGCCAGCCCGGTGGCGACGCCGGCGCCCAGCCACCACCACCGCGACTCCTCCGCGCGAACGACGCAGTACACCGCCGCGAGCCAAGCGCACATCAGGGGCCCGTCAGGCAGCACCCAGCCACCGGTGCTCACGCTGAACACGGGCGAGACATTGAGCGCAAGCGCCGCATACATCCCCGCGCGGGCGTCGAACACGCGCGCGGTGAGCAGGTACATGAGCCACGTCGTGACCGCGAACAGCGCGATGAACGGCGACCGAACCGCCAGATCGGCGAGCGGACTCGCGCCCCGGTGCAGCTCGGCCGCCGCCGCGATCCAGAAATGGAGCGGCGGATGATCGAAGTAACTGAGCGCGATGGGGTGCGCGACGGAGGCGGCGTACGACTCATCGACACCGAGGCCGACGGTCAGCGCCAGCGCGATGCGCGCGGCCATGGTCGCGGCGATGAGGATCAGCACAGCGCGCGCCGGAGACACGGCGCGCAGTATACGCTACTGGCGGAGGGATGTCGCGGGGTCGGCGCGAGCCGCCCGCCGGGCGGGGAAGTAGGCGCCGGCGAGTGCCGCGGCGGCGAGCGTGATGGCGGCAGCGGCGTGCGTGGAGAAGTCATCGGACGCCACGCCGTAGAGAAGCCCCGACAGGAGTCGCGTCGCCAAGAGCGCTACGATCGATCCTACACTCACGCCGACCAGGGCGACGCGCGCGGCGTCGCCAAGGACGAGGCGCACGACGTCGCCCTTGGTCGCCCCGACCGCGATGCGCACGCCAAATTCGCGGCGGCGGTGCTCGACGAGATAGCTGACCGTGCCGTACACGCCTTGGACCGCGAGCACCAGAGCGCCGAGCGCGAACACGGCGAGTGCGATCGCGTCGAAGCGCTGTTGGGCGATCGTCGCGCCCCGGTGGTCGATCATCGAGCCCACATGAGCCAGCGGCACATCGGCGTCGACGCGCGCCATCGCCTCGCGGAGCGCCGTGGCGCCGCGTTGGGCATCGCGCGCACGGACGACGAGCGTGCCGAATCGCTGCCAGGTCTCGGTCCGCTGTGCGTAGGGCATGTACACGGCCGGCTCGTCCGGGGTCGCGGGATCGCTGCCAGCGACATCGCCCGCGACGCCGATCACCGTCATCCATCCCGGGTTGCCGTCGACGCGAATCCATTTGATGCGAGCGCCGAGCGGCGACGCTCCCGGCCAGAGTCTCTCGGCCAGCGCATGATTGACGATGGTGACCGGGAGTGCCCCCTCGCGATCGGCTTCGGTGAACGCACGTCCAGCCGTGATCGGGATCCGGAGCGCGCGGAAATAACTCCCGACGACCGGGCGATCGGCTGCGCCATCAGCGCCCGCCGGCAATGGCGGACGACCGTCGACCGCGAGTGTGTGACCAACGTGACCGGTCGCCGAGAGCGGAGGCCCGAGGACGGATCCCGCCGCGTCGACGCCCGGTGATGTCGCGAGTGCCTGCACGACCGCGCGGAACGCCGCGGTCTGCTGCTCGCGGGTTCCGTAGCGGGCTTCGGGCAGCACGAGGTCGGCGGTGACGACGTCCGCGGGATCGAATCCCAGGTCGACGTGCTCGAGGCTCACGACGCTGCGAACGAGCAACGCCGCGCCGGTGACGAGCACGAGTCCCGCGACCAATTCGGCCACGACCAGCCCACGCAGCACGTTCCGCGAATGTGGCGCGAGTTGGCCGCGGGCGGAGAGACTGGCGGCCGGCGACGCCCGCACGAGCGCGATCGCGGGCCCGAGCGTGAACAACACACCGGTGATAACCGCGAGGGCGACGGCGAACACGATCACGCGCGCGTCGATGCCAATTTCCGCGACGCGCGGCAATGATGCGGGCGCGACGCTCACGAGCGCGCTGCGACCGGCGGCCGCGAGGACAAGCCCGAGTGCGGTGCCGACCAAGACGAGTACACACCCCTCGGTCATCAGCTGCCGGATGATCGCGGAGCGCCCGCCGCCGAGCGCCCGCCGGAGCGCGATTTCGGCGCGGCGTGTCTCGGCGCGTGCCAGCAAGAGGCCGGCGAGATTCGCGCTGGCGAGGAGCAGCGCGAGTGTGATGGCGCCGAGGAGCAACACCAGTGGCGCGCGGACCTGGCCGACGAGCGCATCGATGAGCCGCGTCGCCCCGGCGATCTTGCCCTCGTTCGACTCCGGATACTGCGCGGCCAACTGCCGCGAGATCGCGCCGATCTCGGCGCGCGCGGCATCGAGGCTCACACCACTAGCCAGTCGCGCGATGGCCTCGAAGTTATTGGTGCCTCGATTGTCACGCGCCCAGGGGGTCTCGATCGCTTCGACCCCCCAGAGATCGACCCCGGCCTCGAAGACATCCGCGGCGTCGGGCATCACGCCAACGATCGTCGCGGGTCGCCCGCTCAACAGGATCGTGTGGCCGACGACCGCGGTGTCAGCGTTGAACCGTCGCACCCAGAGCCGGTGAGCGATCACGACCACCCGCGGACCACCGGGAACGTTGTCGGCGGCCTCGAGCTCGCGCCCTCGTTCGGCATGGAGTCCCAGCACATGGAAGAACCGTGGCTCGACGACAGCGCCATTGATGCGCTCCGCCGGCGCGGCCAGGTCAAAGTCCCATGGGCTCAAGAACAGGGCGATGTCAGAGAACGATCGGCTGCGCTCCCGCCAGTCGATGCCATCAGGTATCGAGACCTGGCTGCCCCTGGTCAGGACCACCAGGCGGTCGGCGCCAGCATATGGGAGCGGGTGAAGCAAAACACCACTAACGACGCTAAAAGTCGCTATGCTGGCGCCAATACCTAGCGTTAGTGTCGCTATAACTGTGAGCGAAAACGACCAGGATCTGGCGAGTATCCGAATCGCCACGCGTACGTCAGTTAGTAGGGCGCGCACAAGTGAGCTCAATTCCAAGCACGCGGCGTGCCGAAGTGCAACACCTTATCTGGCAACGATATAGGCGGCAGTGCCCGGGATAGCCACTGTCCTAAAGCGGGACGGTGTGCTCCGGCTGTGGGAGGCATCACGGCATGGCAGAATCCGCCGCATTACCGTATCGTAGCCTCACTCCGAGAAACCGGATCCCGATGGTGCTACCTATGATTGATACAAACGGGACGCTGCGCCATCGCGCGTTCTTTGACGTCCTGGCGACGGTCGACGAAGCCAGCGATGCGTGGCGTGCCGCCCGTGCGGGCCTGGTGACGCTGCGACTCCTCGATGCGTGGAGCGAGTACGGCAGTGGTGCGCAGTCTTCGCTCGCCACGCTGCGCGCCCAAGATAAGGCCTTCAAGTACGAGGTCGACGCGGTTCAAAGCGTGATCGCCGAGCTACCGACGAAAGGCGCCGAGCGCCGGCTCCTGAGCTCGATCGTCGCGCGGATCATCGCCGCGCACGGTGGCGAGCCGCCGCGGCTCGTCGCGCCGCTCTTCGCGTACGCACGCGCGCTGCACGTTCGCTCGGCGTATCTGCTCGCCGCCGACGTCTACGCGATCGTGTGGGACGCGCACATCGGCGACGGTGCGATTGGGACGGTCGATGCCGACGTCGCGACCGCCGCGGCCATGTACATGGGTGCCTGCTACCGGACCATGAACGATGCGGAGCACGCGGCGCAAGCATACCATGCGGCCGGTTCGCTCGCCGCCATGCGTGGCGACGAGCACAACGTGCTGCGCGCGAAGCTCGGCGAGGCCAAGCTGGTCGCCGGACGGAGCGACCTCACCACGGCGCATGACCGGCTGGCGGCGATCATCGCGGGCGCCACCGGCATCGACAACGGGGAGATCCGTGCCGAGGCGTGGCACGAGCTCGCACGCGTCGCGGTGCGACTCGGCCACTTCGAGGACGCGATCACGTACGCGTACGAGGCCTGGACCACCATGTCCGACACCATGGAGCGCGAGCGCATCCTGGTGACGCTGGGGACGTTGTTGCTGCAGGGTGGCTATGCGGACATCTCGCGCGAAGCGAACGCGCTGCTCGCCGAGACCGCGCAAGAACCGCTCATTCGTTGGGCCGCTACTATCAACTTGATCGAGATCGCGACGCTGGAACGGCGCGAGCTGGATTTCATGCGACACCGGCGAGTGCTCGCGGGCGTCGGCTTGCCGCCGGACTTCGACGCGGAGTTCGGCTACTACGTCGGGCAGGGCCACTTGGCGTTCGGCCAGCCGTCACTCGCGGCGGCGGCGTTCGACCGGGCGGTCGCTGTCGCGCAACGGTACGGACTGGCCGAAGTGCTCCAGAGAGCGGAAGCGGCGCGGGCGGCGCTCACCGCCGGTCGCGCGTTGCCGCCACCCAGATCTACGACCGTGACCCCTCGCCCGGCTCGTGTCAATCGGGTCGCCGAGGCCATCCACGGCGCGCGTTTACTGGCCGCCGCGAGCGGGTGACCCCGCGTGCGGCCAGTCGATCAGGTATTCGAACCGAGAGACATGGGGCGACCCACTCCAACCGCCGTTCAGGTGCCGCCGCCGGTGGTCACGCCGCTCGGCGACGCTGCGGTGTGCGTGCCGCCGCCAGTGGTCACGCCGTCGCCTGAGGATGTCACCCGTGCGGCGTCGCGCGACGTGGCCGACGGTGCCGTCGGGTTCGTGCAAGCCGTGGCGAGGGCTAGGAGCGCGGCGGCGAGTGTCAAGCGAACGAGCATGTGTACCTCGGAAGCGTTTATGCAGCTGAGCCGTAATTGGTGCACCTATACTCGGCTGCTCCATCCGTCGCGCCAATCGCGATTCGGGACAAAGGACGGTGCATTCGGGCGGCAGGCCCCATGCTTGTAGTTGCCCGGCTCACTCCGGCCATGTTGTCCCATCTCCGCATCGTCGCCGGGGAGGAGCACACCGTGCTGGCCGCGTCGAGTTGGCCGGCCCTCGCCGGCGTGCTACGGGCCAGACCCGTCGAGGTGACCGTCGTCGATCCGTGTGTCGATGGCTCAGCTGATACCGAAGCGGTGCGCGCGATCCGCGCCGGGTTCCCGGGCGTCGCCGTCCTGGTCTACACGAATATCACCGCCGAATCGACGCGTGCGATGCTCTCGCTCGGCGAGCTCGGCGTGCGCCACTGCGTCCTCCGCGGCTTCGACGATGAGCCGACGCGATTCCGCGATCGGTTGGAGACGCTGCGCGCGACCGGGATCGAGGAGCGCATCTTGGGCGCCCTCCGCGTTGCCCTCGTCGCCGGCGATGCACCGCCCGCGCTCGTCGGCGCGGTCGAGTTGTTGTTTCGCCGGCCCACGCGGTTTCGGAGCGCCACGGACATCGCGGTCGCGGCCGAGATGCCGCGGCGCAACGTCAACCGCTGGTTGGAACGCTTGGGACTCGCGCCGGCCCGCACACTCGTGCTCGCGGCGCGCGTGCTCCGCGGCTACCAGTACGCCCAGAACCCCGCGCTCTCGATGTCCGATGTCGCGCTGCGGTTGGGATACGCCGACCCGCGCATCTTCGCCGCGCACGTGCGGGCGATGAGCGGCCGCCGGTTCGCGGCGTGGCGACGGATCGTCACGCCCGATCAATGCGTGGCCGAGTCCCTCGCCAAGCTCGTCGTCGGCCGCGCGCCAGCCGCGCCACCCGTCCTCACCATCCTCCGCCGTGCTGCCGGACGCTGAGAAGCCGCGCCGCGGCGGCGGCCTGCGCATCCTGCTCGTCGACGATGAGCCGTCGATCCGGCTGGCATTCTCGACCCTGCTGATGCGGGACGGCTACGTCGTCGACGTCGCCTCGTCTGGCGAGGCCGCCGAACGGACGCTCGGCGAGAAGCAGATCGATTGCCTCATCCTCGACTATCGGATCCCGGATGTGCGCGGCGACCTGCTCTTCGAGTACGCGCACAGCGTGCAGCCGCACCTCAAAGAGCGCACGATCTTCATTACTGGGGATATCGCGGCCTCGACGCACGCGACCCTGCAAGCCACCGGGTGCCCGGTGCTCCTCAAGCCGTTCGATATCGAAGAATTGTCGGCCATCGTCCGCGAGCGCTGCGCCGCGGCCGACGGCCGGTCGCGACCCGCCTAGGCGTCGGTCGTCATTCACCATATGCGCGGACTCTTCGCGGCGAGCCTCGCCGCTGCGGCAGTATTGCCCGGTCCCGGGCCGGCGAACGCGACGCACATCCGGCATGCGCCAGCTGCCCAATGGCAGGCGTTCGCCGCCGGCGGCCCGAATCGCCTCGCCGTCCTGCTCACCGACACGACTGCGCCCTGGCTGCCCCTCGCGCACGGGCTCCGGACCATCGGCGTCCCGTTTGTCATCACCCGTGACTATCACTCGGCCCTGACGCATCGGGTCGTGTTGGTGTACCCCATTATCTCTGGCCGCACGCTCTCCGCCGATGCGCTCCGGGCGCTCGCCGGATTCAAGGGCACGCTGATAGCGACGAACGTGCTGGGGGGTGGGCTGGCCGAAACGTTCGGGTTTGCCGAGGCCGTCCCGTCGCGCACTCGCTCGACGATCTCTTTTGCTCCAAGCGCGATCAAGCGATTCGGCCTCGACGATCCTCGGGAGTCGACGCTCCGAGCGCCAGCGGCCTACGGATATACGAAACCCGTCGAACCACCGCTCGCGACGTTCGACGATGGCAGCGCGGCCATCACCGTGCACGGCCACGCCTATGCCCTTGGCGTAGATCTCGGCGCGCTGCTCGAGATCGGCTACGGCGGCCATGACGAGACGCTCGCGCGAGCCTACGATAACCAGTTCGAGCCGACGATCGACGTCTGGCTACGGGTGATACGACAGCTCTATGTCGACGGCGAACCGAACGCGGTCACGCTCGGCACCGTACCCGACGGCAAGCCGCTCGCCGTAATGATCACCCATGACGTCGACTACCTGCGCTCCGTCGACAACTCGCGAGCCTACGCCGACTTCGAGCACACCGCCGGGATCCCGGCGACGTACTTCGTGCAGACCAAGTACGTGCGCGACTATAACGATGACGTGTTCTTCAATGATGCGGCGTCGCCGAAGCTCCGGCAGCTCGCCATGGCAGGCCTCGAGCTCGCCAGCCACTCCGTCGCCCACTCGCGCCAGTTCGCCACCCTCCCGGTCGGCACGGGTGACGAGCGCTTTCCGGGCTATCGGCCGTTCGTGCAGAACGCGACGGCGACAACTGGTGCGACGGTGCTCGGCGAGCTCCGGATCAGCAAGTATCTCCTGGAATCGATCGCGCCCGACACCGTCACGGCATTCCGGCCCGGCTATCTCGCCGAGCCTCGCGTACTGCCCCAGGCGCTCGCCGCCGTCGGCTATCGCTTCAGCTCATCGACGACCGCGAATGCGTCGCTCACGCATCTGCCGTTCGCGCTCACGGATGATCGAGCTGGCGAGGCCGAGAGCGGCATCTTCGAATTTCCGGTCTCGATCGAGGACGAAGCCCTGCCGAGAATGGACGCTCGCGTCAACGACGCGCTCGATGTCGCGCGGCGGGTGTCCCGGTACGGCGGGGAGATGGTCGTGCTGATCCATCCGAACGTCACGGACTACAAGCTGAAATTCGAACAGGGGTTCGTCGGTGCGCTCCGATCGACCGCCTGGTTTGGCACCGTGTCGGGCTTCGGCCGCTGGTGGGCGGCACGCGATGCGGTCGGCTGTGACGTCACGGCGGACGGCGCAACGATCACCCTGCGACTGAGCGCCCCGCACGCGATCGACGGCCTGCCAATCTCCGTCCCTGGATCGTGGAGCTACGTCAGCGCCGATGTCGGCGTCAATGTCAGGCCGGCGAGCCCACATACGATCATCGTGCAGGCGCCGGCAGGCGCGGCACGGATTGTCTTTCGTTCAGAATCCGGCGGTCAGCCGTAAGAGCCACGTCCTCGGCTCGGGCAACTGCTGTTCCTGCGTTGGCGTCAGTAGCCAATCGGGATCGCCCTGATAGTGGGTCCAGAGCCTGAGGTTCCGGACCGCGAGCGTCAATTGCACGGTGTGCACCCCAGGCGTTCCAACGGTCGCCGACAACTCGCGCCAGCGCAGCGCCGAGACGCGCTGCAGTGGTGGATCTCCCGCCGCGCTAATGGCGATGATGGCTGCCTGGTCGGCGAGCGATGCGCCAGGCGCATTGATCGCCCGCGCCCCCAAGCCGTCGCGCTCTTCGAGCGACAGATCGGGAAGCACGTACCCCCCTCGATAATCGAAGAGCGTCGCCAGCCGCAGCCGGCGATGGAACATCTCGATCGATGTCGATGCGGATGCGAGATGCGTCGGCACCGCCGACCCGACATAGTGACCAAGCGACGTCGAGCCGTCGACGATGACCTCGTTCGGCTCGATCACGCCGTCGTGATTGGCGTCGCTGTAGGTGTACGTGTTTTGCCACACGCCCGCGAGTGGATGGCCAACCGCGGCGCCGACCGGATCGTCGAGGGAGAGGCGGCTCGCGAGGCTGCTCATGCGGAGCACCTTGTCGGTGTTCTGCGACGCGTCGAACGCGAAGTTCCAGCCGAACGTCGGCCGATCGATCAGCCTGGCCCTGGTCTCGAACTCCAACCCGCGATCCGACGTGATGGCCTGTGGAACCAGGATGGTATCAAAGGGCACGCGCACATCGATGCTGCGCTTCGAGTAGATCGAGAGCCCGATCGTCCACCGGTCATGCGGGAGTGATGCATCGAACCCCGTCTCCCACTCGCGTTGGCGCTCGGGATGAATCGGCGGTGCCGAGCACGGCGTAAATGGCAGACACCCGAGCTGCGCGATATCCAGGGCGGCCACCGAGCCAAGCTGCCGGGCGTCGAGCAGTGTCGTGGTCTGACCCATCGCGCCACGAATGCGGAGGCGAGGGTCCGCTGCTGAACCGACGATGGCCCAATTCACGTCGAACGACGGGTTCAGCGTCCAGGATTCGAGATGGGCCGCGTGCAGCCGCTGGTTGTCGTACCGCGCGCCGCCGGCGAGCACGAGGTGATTGGCGAGTGTCGCCACCTCCCGCGCATAGGCGCTTCGATCCTGGCTGCCGGCCGCGATATTCTCGAAGCCTTGGTTGAACGTCCCGGGAAATCCCGCGAACCGGTACGACGAGTCCCGGAAGTGCTCGGCCAGATACTGCAGCCCGAATGTCGTCTGCGATCGGGCGACCGAGTCGCCCACGGTCAGGGTCGCTCCGGCGTCCGCCGTGTACTGGGTGAGCCGCGTATGATCGTAGGTGATGGCGCTGTCGGACCCGAGTGACGGCGCCAGGATGCTCATGTCGCCGGACGTCTGGTCGACCGCGTCGACGCCGCCCGTGATGTGTGTTGCCCAGATCGGATTGGGCCGCCAGTTGATGGTGACGCCGCCGTTCAGGTGGCGTGCGTTCTCACGCGCGACGTTGGCGAAGTCGTTCCATGGCCGGTTCACGGAGTCCTGCCACCCTTCGTTCACCCCGGCGTACCCAGGTCCCAGGGCGGCACTCTGGAGTAATGTGGCGGGAGACGGATCGCGCTGGTATCGGCTGACGTAGCCGAGCGTGACCTCGGCATCGGTGGTCTTCGCGAGATCGATGCCGAAGGATCCGCGGATGTCGCCCTCCTGCAGGCGGTTCGGCAGCGTGTGCGACCGCGCTGGCGCGAAGCCGTACTGGTTCGTGTAGATCGACGCATCCGATCCCGGCATCTGGAGCGTGCCGGGATCATTGGCGTAGTGTCCGCCGAGCCACAGGCGCTGGGTCGGCGACGTGCCCTCGACCGAGGCGCCCAGGCGGTCCTGGTAGACGGTTTCGAGCGTCGGGGGCAGCGGGTTGAAATGCGTCACGCTGTCGAGCGTACACTGACCCGTGGCGCGCAGGTACGTCAAGCACTGCACGGGGGTGCCGCCCTGGTGGCCCCAGGCGTAGTAGTTGTCGGGCAGGTCGATGGGCGTCGTGACCTGCGCGCCTTCCGCCGTGAGGAAGCCTCTGCCCTTTGACGAAGCGTGCTTGGTGGTGACGAGGATGACGCCGTCGGCGGCATCAGGTCCGTAGAGCGCTGTCGCGGACGGGCCCGGGAGGATTTCGACTTTCGCGATCTCGGACGGGTCGAGATCGTCGAATCGTGCGGGAGCCGGGTGGTCTGGCGCCGCCGGATTGTGGAGACCCGGATCGTTGTCGGCCCGCACCCCGTCGATCATGAGCAACGGCTGGCCGCCGCCACGCACGGACACTGTGGCCCCCGCGCCGGTGCTCCCATCGCTGGAGGACACGACGACTCCCGGCACGCGGCCATTGAGGAGCTCCGACAGCGTGCCGACCGGCGCCGTCAGCACAGTCGAATCCGTGGTGATGGTCCTCTGCTGCGCTCGAGCGGGAGCGGCAGAGAGGCAGGCCAACCAGATCAGAACCCAGCGGTCACGCGTAGCAGCCATGTCCGAGTTTGTGGGAGCCGGAGCTCGAAGGAATTCCCCGTGGTGAGGTCCGCGTCCGGGTCCGGCCCTTTGTAATTCGTCGACAGGGCGAGATTGCGCACCGCCAACGTGATCTCGACGGACGACGCCTTTGGGACCGGCGCGGTCACGGAGAGCTCGCGCCAGCGCAGCGCGTTGACCCGCTGCACGTATCCGGTTCCGACTAGGCCCTGCTGCGCCGCGATCACGCGCGCTTGATCCGCCAAGGAGGCGCCCGGTACGTTGACCGCGGCCACCGATTGGACCAGCGCCTGAAAGTATCCCGCCACATCCGGGAGAACGTAACCGCCACGGTAGTCGAAAAGCGACCCGATGCGGAGTCTCCGCCCGAACAGTTCGAAGGCAGTGGACAGCGATGCGCCACGCGTCGGGATGGCTGCTCCGACGTACCTCACCCCTGGCTCGATCGTGACCTCCGAGGGCTCGATCACGCCGTCATGGTTCACGTCGGCGTAGCTGTATGGTGACGCATAGATCCCGAACACGGGACGGCCGGGCATCATGCCGATCGAGGTGTTGGCGCCGAAAATGGCGGCTGGAAATGGCATGCGCAGCACCTTGTTCTCGTTGACGAACGCGTTGAACGAGGCGTTCCAGTCGACCACGCGGCTCTCGATGATGCGCCCACCCAGGCTGGCATCCAGGCCGCCATCGCGCACGATTCCCCCGGAGATTTCCTCTGTGCCGCCGCCCAAGTCCGGCGGACGCTCGGCGGAGAAGACGACCTGCACGCTGCGCCGTTCGTACGCTGTCATATCGAACGTGAGACGACCATTGGGGAGCGAGGCGCTCACGCCCCCTTCTGCCTCCCTCTGGCGCTCGGCCGGTACTTTCCCGGGCGATGTCGGCTCAGCGATCGAGGACAGGTTTCTCGTCTCACCGAACGCGCCGTGGACCGCGACGAGTGGCGCCGTGGTCGTGCCGAGAACGACCAACTGTCCGTGGAACGAGGGATCGAGCGATGTGAAGGTGAGATGCAGGATGTGGAGCCGTTCGTGATTCCACCTGGCACCGGCACCGAGCGTGAGGCGGTCCGCGATGGTCACGACCTCGTTCGCGTAGAGGCTCTGCGTGCGATCGGCGGACGGAAACAGCAGCCGCGAACTGCTCCCGCAGAGGAAAGGCGGCGTCATCGTGACGACGTTCGTGGTGCACGTGCTGCTGTCCGTCGACTCTCGAAAATGGTGCTCCAGATACTGACCGCCGATCGTCGTCGTCGATCCGTGGAGCGATACGGTCGCCCCGAGGTCCGTCGTATACTGCGCGCTGACCTGTCGATCGTTCGCCTGGAACGTGGACGTCCCGTCACCGAAGGGGGTCGTCTGAGCGATCGCGCTCGTCTGGTCTGTGGCGTCGCTGCCGGCCGTCGCGTGCAGCTCCACACCGCTCACCGGCCGCCAGCGACCCGTGATGTTGCCCATCGCGTGGATCGTGCGCTCGGTCGGCACATAGGTGAAAAGCTGGGAGGGGCGGATCGCCGCATCTGCCCAGCCGTCGTTCGAATCCCGCCGCGCGGGACCCAACGCCGCGGAATACAGCAGCTCGTCCTCGTCTGTCCCGCGCTGGTGCACGCCAACGAGTCCCCCGCCGAGCGTGATGTCGGCCGACTTCCCGATGTCCGACGTGAGCTGTCCGCGAATGTCGGCGCGGTCAGCCGCCGACGGTCGTCGCGCCGTGATCGGTGGGGCCACGCCGCGGCCCGTCTCGTACGCCGCGATATCCGGATCGGGCATGACGAGTGTCCCCAGCTCGTCGCGATAGTGCGCCGCGAGGAATACGCGTTGACCCGCTGCCGCCGCGCTCACTTCGGCGCCGAACCGGCGCTCGTTCGCGGTCGTGAACGGCGTCGTGGCGTCGGAGAGCAATGGATTGAAGTGCGTCACGCTGTCGACGACGCACGTGCCGGCCGCTCGCTGGTACGTGTAGCACGCCACCGGCGATCCGCTCGGCGTGTGGCCCCACGCTTCGTAGTTCGGCTGCTCGAACGAAGGCGTGTTCGTCAACCCTCCCTCGACGCTCAGGCGTCCGGACACGAGGTGATGGCTCGAGCCCGATCGCGTCGTTACGAGGATCACGCCATCGGCCGCGCCAGGCCCATACAGGGACGCGGCAGCGGCGCCCGGCAGTATCTCGATGCGTTCGATCTCCGACGGATCGAGATCGTCGAACCGGGCCGGCGCCGGGGTGCCCGCGCCAACCGCGTTGTCGTGTCCCGCGCCGTTGTCGACGCGTACGCCATCGATGATCAGCAGCGGCTGACTCGATGTCGCCGGCTCGGCGGCGCCACGGAGTGCGACGACCGAGCCTGCGCCAGGGCTCCCGCTCCGCGATTGAACCAGCACGCTCGGCGCAGCGTCTGTCAGAATATTCGATAGGCTGCCGAGCGTGTCGCGCTGCGCGAACAGCGGGGTGGCCCAGAGCACGACGACGACGAGAAACATTCGCATGGCGCCACAAGATATAGTTGTGCACGCTACACGCTAGAAGCCAGCGGTGACCCGAAGCAACACGGTGCGAGGTTGTGGCAGTTGCAGCGTCGGTGCGATCGACGCGATGGTCACTGGCTGCTCGGCCAGGGCGATGTCGGGATCGCCGCGGTACTTCGTCCACAATGCCAGGTTACGAACCGCGAGCGTCACCGAAACAGGACGTGGCACCGGCAGCGCGGTCGTGACGGACAGTTCGCGCCAGCGAACGGCCGAGACACGGTCGGCTAACCCTTGTGGCCAACCGGGACCGGCGAGAGCGGCCGTCGCCAGCGCTTGATCGCTGAGCGAGGAGCCGGCGACGTTCTGCGCGCGCGCCGTGAACACGAGGCCCTGATACAGGCTGTTCTGGTCGGGCAGCACATACCCGCCGCGGTAGTCGAACAGCACGCTGACGTGCACGGAGCGCTTGAAGAGATGCACGGTGCTGGCGAGCGATGCCTCGTGCGTCGGGACCGTCGATCCAACGTACGTGGGCGCTCCAGGCGTGATCTCGTCCGGCTCGATCACCCCGTCGTGGTTGGCGTCCGCGAACGTATACGGCACAGCCCAGAAGCCGTAGATCGGATGGCCTTGGGCAACACGCAGCATGCCGTCATACCATTCCTCGTCCTCTGGGATGCGCAGCACCTTATTCCAGTGCTCGAAGGCCGTCAGGGTCGCGTCCCATGCGAGAACGGGCCGCTCGAAGATGCGCGCGGTCGTACTGAATTCGATGCCGCGGTCGCTCACCGTTCCCTGCTCGGCCAGGCGGACGAGACCTCCTGTGTTGTCAGGGACCGTGAAGGGCAGAATCGCGTTCACCGAGCGCCGGGCATACGTCGTGAGACTCGCCGAGACGCGATTGCCGGGCAGCGACGCATCGATCCCTGCCTCGATCTCTCGTTGGCGCGTCGCGGGTCGAACCGGCAAGCTGTTGAACTGAATGGGGAGCGCGAGCGCCGCGAGCTGCACGGTGCCAATCGGCGTGCTGGTCTGGCCGATCGCGCTCCGCAGCCGAACGCGCGGATCGGACGTCGTGCCGAGCACGGCCCAACTCACGGTGGCGGAGGGATCGGCCACTGTCGACGAGACATGCCCGGACTGGAGGCGATGGTGATCCCACCGGACGCTGCCACCCACCGATACTTTGTCGGCGATCGCCAGCGCCTCGTTGACGTACGCGCTTTGCGTGAGATCGGCCAGGTGCAGCGTGGAGTTGTTGAGCGCCACCGACCCGCTCGAGCCGTCGGTCGACAGCGCCGAGTCGCTCGCGTTCGCGGCCAGGTACTGGAGTCCAACCGACGTTCGTGATGCGAGCGCCGGCGTGATCGCGGTGCTCCAGGTGCCACCCAGGTCGACCGTGTACTGCGTCAAGCGCTGTCCGTCGACACCCGAGATCGTGTCCACGCCATTCGACGAGATGCCGATGGCGCGATCTCCCGTCGTGCGCCACACCGCATCCGCGCCGACCGTCGCGTGCACGGACAGCGGCGCGAGCGGCTGCCACAGGCCCTGCAGATTCCACAACAAGTGTTGGGCGTGATCGGTCGACACATCGGCCAAATCGAACGCGGGGCGTGACGTTGGTCCCGCCCAGCCATCGTTGAGCGCTCGCGTCCCACTCCCGAGCGCGGCATCGCTCAGGAAGCTGTCGATCGCGCCATCGCGCTGGTGGGTTCCGACGTAGCCGATCGACGCCGTGATGCCTAGAGGAGAGACGAATGAGCCACGGATCTGACCTTGATCGAGCGCCGACGGGCGGCGTTGTCCAGGCGACGGCTCGAGGCCGAGATCGGTCCGATACGCCGCGCGTTCCGTCGGATTCAACTCGACGGTGCCAGGGTCGTTCGCGTAGTGGCCGCTGATCGAGATCTGCTGACCGGCAACGTTCGCGCCGACGATGGCGCCGTATCGCTGCGCGTACGCGGGGATGATGCTGCTCGGGAGCGGATTGTAGTGCGAGACGCTGTCGAGCGTGCACAATTTCTCGGCTTGCGCAGCGAGTGGACACTGGCCGACGGTGGTGCCGTTATGTCCCCACGAGAAGTAACTCTGTGGCGCATCGACCGAGGTCGTCGCGACGCCTCCCTCGGCTGACACTTCGCCACTGATCGACGATCCGCTGTGGCGTTTCGTGGTGACGAGAATGACGCCGTTGCCGGCGCCAGGACCATAGAGACTCGCGGCGGCCGCGCCAGGGAGCACATCGATGCGCTCGATGTCGGCCGGGTCGATGTCGTCGAATCGTCCCGTCGCCGGGTGGTAGGCGATCGATGGCATCGAGATGCCGAGACCACCGGCGTCGTCCACCCGGATCCCATCTATAAACAAGAGCGGCCGGCTCACTGTTGGGCCGGCCGAGTATCCCCGGATGGTGACGACCGGTCCCGCTCCGGCGCTGCCATCCTGTGATAAGATCTGGAGACCAGGGACTCGCGCGGTGAGCAACTGCGAGAGCGTCGTCGCGGCCGCGGTTGGCACGATGGAATCGGCCATCATGTTGCGCTGTCCATACAGCGGGGCAACGCAGAGAACGAGCAGCAGCGGGACGCGCATCGCACGAGATACACTCGTGCGCGAGGCGCGTCAAGCGAAGACTTTATCTACGCCTTGGCACCACGCGTGGAGCAGCATCAGATGCACTTCTTGGATACTTGCGGTCTCCGCGCTCGGCACCGCCACGACAAAATCGGCCGTGGCGTCGATGAGTCCCGCGGCGCCGGTGAGGGCGACCGCGGTCGCGCCCGCGCGCTGCGCGGCCGCGAGCCCGCGCTTGACGTTTTCCGAACGGCCGCTTGTCGTGAGGCCAATCGCGACGTCCCCCGGGCGCGCCAGTCCCTCGACTTGGCGTTCGAACAGCGCGGCATACCCGAAGTCGTTCGCGATGCACGTCACCGAGCCCGGGTCGCTCACCAGCGCGATGGCCGGCAAGGGCCGGCGATTCTTGAGGAATCGACCGATCAACTCACCGGCGAGATGACTCGCTTGGGTGGCGCTGCCACCGTTTCCGAATGAGATGACTTTGTTGCCCTTTTGGAGCGCCTCGATGAGGGCGCGCTCAACGGCGCCGGCGACGTCGTTGAGCTCGATGATGCTCTGTCGCACCACTTGCTGATGCGACGCGAAGTGGTCGGCGAACGTGGTTCCTGAAGACATGGCGCATAATCTATAGATATATTCCCAACATGCCATCGACTCCGCTGAGCGAGTATCAACGGAAGCGGGACTTCTCAAAAACCGCCGAGCCCGCCGGCGATGTGACGCCAGAGGCGAAAGAACACCAGCTCGAGTTCGTGATCCAAAAGCACGCGGCGACCGCGTTGCATTTCGACTTGAGACTGGAGCTCGACGGCGTCATGAAAAGTTGGGCCGTCCCGAAAGGGCCGAGCTTCGACCCTACCGTCAAGCGTCTGGCCATGGAGGTCGAAGACCACCCCATGGAGTACAACACGTTCGAGGGGACGATCCCGAAGGGCGAGTACGGGGGCGGTTCGGTCATGATCTGGGATCGCGGGACGTACACGGCCGACGAGGTCGGCGATGACGGGGACGAACCCGCGGCCATTCGCTCCGGGCTCGCCGCTGGAAAACTGGCCTTCACGTTCCACGGCGAGCGGATGCATGGATCGTTCGCGCTGGTGCGCACCAAAAGGGGCGATGAAAAGAAACCCCAATGGCTGCTGATCAAACATCGCGACGACTTCGTGACCGACGTCGATCCCGTGGCCGAGTACACGACATCAGTTGTCACCGGCCGCACGATGGAGGAGATCGCGGCCGGCGATCCGCCGAAAAAAGTCACCGCGGGTAAGGCCATGCCAAAGAAAACGGCGGCGAGTAAAAAAGAGATCGGCATTGAACCGATGCTGGCGACGATTGGCACGTCGATGCCTGACGGCGGCGGCTGGACGTTCGAGCCGAAATACGATGGCATTCGCGTGATTGCCTACGGCACGCCCAAGCAGGTCGCGCTGGTCTCGCGCAACGGCATTGACAAGGCGCGACAATTTCCGGCGATCGCCGAGGCCGTGCGCAACCTCGCGGCAAAGTCCCGCACGCCGTTCGTGCTCGACGGCGAAATCGTGGCGCTGGTCGGCGACACGCCTGGTCGATTTCAAGGTCTGCAGAATCGCATGCACCTGATTGGCGACTCGGACATCGCGGAGCATGAGAAATCCGAGCCGGCGGCGCTGATCGCGTTCGACCTGCTCGCGGACGGCGACGTCTCGCTCCTGGACGAGCCGTGGACAAAACGGCGGCAAGCGCTGGAGCGGCGGCTCAAGGGCGCGACGAACAGCACCATCCGGCTCGCCGAGACGAGTCCGGATGGCCCGGGCATGTTGGCCCGCGCGCGAGCGGACCATTGGGAAGGCGTGATCGCGAAGAAGACCAGTGCGCGCTACGACGCCGGCCACCGGTCGCGCAACTGGCTCAAGCTCAAGCTCGAGGAGCAGCAGGAGTTCGTCGTCGGCGGGTGGACCGACCCGCGCAAGTCCCGCATCGCGCTCGGCGCGCTGATCGTCGGCCACTACGAAGGGTCGAAGCTCATCTACGCCGGGCATGTGGGCGGAGGCTTCACCGACGAGGCGCTGCGGGACATGCACAAGCGCCTCGTCCCACTCAAGCGCTCAACTTCGCCATTCGAATCCGTTCCCAAGACGAATGAGGAGGCGCATTGGGTTGAGCCCAAGATCGTCGTGGAGGTCAAGTTCATCCAATGGACGGATGAAGGGTATTTGCGTCAGCCCGTTTTTCTCGGCATCCGCGATGACAAACCCGCCCGATCCGTGACTCGAGAAAAAGAGAGCATCCAACACGCGGCGCCCGTCGCCAAGACCAGGAAGAAATCCGGCTCGTTGGTCGAGGCGCTGCAAGAGATCGAGAACGATGGCGGCGATGGTACGCTGCACGTGGGCTCGGAGACGCTCGACGTATCGAATCTCAAAAAAGTCTTCTTTCCCCGCGATGGGTATACCAAAGGGGATCTCTTGCGGTTCTACGCCCAGATCGCCGACGCGATTCTGCCGACTATGGCAGATCGGCCGCTAGTGCTCAAACGATTTCCCAACGGGATCGACGGCAAGCCATTTTATCAGCAAAACGCGCCGGCTGATGTCCCGGATGGTGTGCGTGTCGAGACGCTCGGCGAAGATGAGCGGCGGTTTGTTGGTGGTTCGCTCACCACTCTGCTGTATACCATCCAGCTCGGCGCCGTGTCGGTCGATCCATGGATGGCCCGCGTGCAGTCCCTCGACACCCCGGACTATACGGTCATCGATCTGGACCCGGGCCCGAAAGCCACGTTCCAACGAGTCGTGCAGGTAGCGCGGTTCGTCAAAGAAGAGCTCGACGCAATGGGATTACACGGGGCGCCGAAGACGTCGGGCGCGTCGGGCATTCATATATATGTCCCGCTGCCGCGCAACACCTTGGAGGAAGCGGCTCGTCTCGTGGCCCAACTGATCGCCACGCGCGTCAGTCAGGCGCATCCCAAGGAGACGACCATCGAGCGGAGCGTCAAAGCGCGTCCGGCCGATTCAGTCTATGTCGATTACCTACAGAATATCGTGGGAAAGACGGTTGCGGGTGTCTATGCCGTGAGGGCCGTCGACGGCGCCCACGTGTCGACGCCGCTCGACTGGGATGAGCTGACCGACACGCTGACACCGGCGATGTTCACGATCAAGACATTTCCCGAGCGGCTCGCAAAGCGGGGTGACTTGTGGGCCGAGCACATGGCCCGCCGCAACACGGCGGCGGCGCTACGTAAACTGACCAGCTAGCCGTTCGGCGAGCATCGCGCCCAGCGCCTCGCCCGAGAGCGGCTGCGCGAAGTAGTACCCTTGCCCGAGCTCGCAGCCGAGTTGCTGCAGCCCGACGAGTTGCTCGTGGACCTCGATGCCCTCGGCGATCGTCGTGAGACACAGCGTCTCGCCGAGCGCGATGATCGCGCGGGCAAGGGCCGACTCGGCGAGCGCGGAGCCGACGCCGTCGACGAACGGCTTGGCGATCTTCAAGATGTCGATCGGGAACCGCTGCAGATAGGAGAGCGAGGAGTACCCCGTCCCGAAGTCGTCGATCGCCAGGCGAACGCCCAGGGCTTTGAGCCCTTCCAGGCGCTGCAGCATGACGTCGGCGTTCTGCATCAGAATGCTCTCGGTGATCTCCAACACGAGCCGCTCGGCCGGCCACCCGAACTCGGCCAGCGCTCCACGGACCATGTCGATGACAGCGGCGTGCTGCAGTTGATGGCCCGAGACGTTGACGCTGAGCGAGAACGTACCATCGAGTTTCGGATCCCAGACGCGCGCCTGCCGGCACGCTTCGCGGAGCACCCAGGTGCCGAGCGGCACAATGAGCCCGGTCTCCTCCGCGAGCGGGACGAATTGCGACGGATACACGGTGCCGCGCATCGGGTGGTGCCAGCGGAGAAGCGATTCGACGCCCGATATCGCGCCGGTCTTGAGGTCGACGATCGGTTGATAGAGCAGCCCGAACTCATTGCGTTCGACCGCGCGCCGCAGATCGCCCTCTATTTCCAGGCGCTCCATCGCTTCGCGGTGCATGCGTTGCTCGAACAGTTCGTAGCGCGCTTTGCCGCGCGACTTGGCGGTGTACATCGCCATGTCGGCATTGCGGAGCAGGTCGGAGGCCGCCTCGCCGTTCGTGTTCGCGGCATCGCAGGTCGCGATGCCGACACTCGCCGAGACGAATACCTCTTTGCCCTCGACAACGAACGGAGCCGCCATTGCCGCCGTAATGCGCTCGGCGACCGCGGGTGCGCGATGATCGCCACTCGGGTCCTCGAGCAGCACGGCAAACTCGTCCCCACCCAGTCGCGCCGCCGTATCGGTCGTTCGCACACATCCAACGAGTCTCACCGCGGCGGCCACCAGTAACCGGTCACCGGCGACGTGTCCCAGGCTGTCGTTGATATTTTTGAAATTGTCGAGATCCAGGAACAACACCGCCACCGTCGAGCGTGACCTCCGCGCGCGGGCCAGGCAATGCGTCACCCGGTCGATGAACAACGAGCGATTCGCGAGGCCGGTCAAAGGGTCGTGAAATGCTTGGTGCTTGAGTTGGGCTTCCAGCAGACGGCGCTCACTGACATCGCGCGTATTGATGACGATGCCACGCACGACGGGATCGTGCAGGAGATTGGTGCCGACCGTCTCGAGATCCAACCAGCGCCCATCGCGATGCCGCACGCGCCACTCGACCGGTTCGGTTGGCTCGCCAGGGCCGCCGGACGCCATGCCGCCCCGGGAGAGAATGACTTGGCCGCGCGGAATGTCCTCGGGGTGCAGTAAGCCGAGCAGGGAGGTGCCGATGAGCTCAGAGGCCTCGTACCCGAGCACGCGCTTGATCGACGGACTGACGAAGAGCACCGTGCCATCGGGCGCGATGATCGAGATGACGTCGGAGGAGTGCTGGACCAGCGAGCGGAGACGGGCCTCGTTCACCTGCGCCGCGCGTTGCGCGACCATGACGGCATTCTCTCGCACGGCTTGGATCTGGCGCAGGACGACAACGAGCGTGAGCAGCACGGCGCCGACCGCGAGTACCGTCCATCGCTCCGCGGCCGGCTGCCGGCTGGCCTCCATCAGGAGCAGCAGATAGCACAGCACGAGCGACGCGTACGGCAATGGACTGAAGGGCTGCGTCAGCATCGCGGGATCGTCCGCGGCCGCCGGCGGCGCGGGATCGGTCACATAGCGCACGCATCCCCATGCCATGAGGGCATACGCGAGCATCGCGGCCGCATCGGTCCAGCTCTCGACGAACTCGCCGTGCTGGGCGATGATGTTCTGGTTCGCGAGATCGGAGGCGATGTAGATCGCCATGCCTGCCAGGAAGAGCTGCAACGCGCGACGTTGGCCGTCGACCCGGCGGCGAAGCAATGCCGTGACGAGGGCGGCGATGACGACGATGTCGCCGATCGGGTACGCGATGTTGTAGAACGTCTCGATGGGGCTGCGAACGCCCGTGAGCGCCGTCGGGATGACGACGAAATACCAGATGGCGAGCCCGCCGCCGACGACGACGGCGATGGCGTCGAACAGGAACTTGCGCTGCTCGGTCTCTTCGCGCGGCGCGCGGGGGAGTGAGAGCAGCGCGGCGGTCGCGATCGGATAGTAGAGGAGCAGCGGCGCATTCACCCACCAGATCACGTCCGGATTGCGGTGGAGGACGTGGTGGACGTACGACGACAGCGCGTTGCCGATCAACGGGCTGATGGTCGCGAGCGCGAGCAGCGTCATGCAGCGGCGCACATCCGGCGACGGCCCGCGCCGGGCCGCGTATGCCGCGACGAAGATGAGTCCCAGGTTGACCGGCAGGAACTCGACGCCGGCGATGCGCGCGCGGAAAGCCGCGCCGAACGCGGGGGCAAGCCACCCCAACGTCAGCCAGCCCCAGTACGCGACCGCGTAGACGACTACGCCGGTCGCGACAAGCCGCGCCCACCGACTATTCCACATACGTTTAAAGACGACGGGAACCTAGCTAGGGCTACTCACCCGATGTTCTTCATCCAGCTTGAGCTCGCCGGCGCTATCGTCGTACGTGAAGAACTCCGCGTATCTGCCCCAGTCGACGACGGTCTCGAACTGGCGCCGGGCCTCCTCGCCCGAGAACGAATGTTCGAGATCGTCGGTCACGCGCTCGGCCTCGAGCGTGTGGGTGGGGCTCGCCTCGAGCTCCCGCACGATATAGCGAAGGAGCGACACGTGTTCCAGCGCCGCTTCGCGGAAGATGGCCTTCTCCTCCTCGACATCCGGGGCATCCGCAAACCGTTGTCCCACAGGCGTGAGAATCACCTGGCGCTCCTGCAGGTCCGCAAAGCCGAGGAGATCGGTCGCCTCGACGAGCGCCAGGAGGTCGTCGGTCCGCATCTGCAGGTCGCGGGACAACTCGTGGACGTTGCCTCGGCCGGCCACCGTCGTCGCGAGGTACTGCACGAAGCCGGTGAGGTCGTCGATCCCCACGTCCGGTAGGGTCTGATACCGTCGAGGTCTGACCGCGGCCGAGACTCGAGCCGGTGCCTCGTCGGGCGCGGCGCGCTGCTCGACATAGGCGACGGCATCTTCCTCGGGATTGGTCATCACATGATAGATCGTGTCGAACAACCGGCCCCGCGCGGCATTCTTCTGCCGGCGCTCGGCGACCGGCAATCCCTTGAGCTCGACCCGGATGTGGCCGGGATTCGCGCCGAAAACGAGGATGCGATCGGCCAGGCTGACCGCCTCATCGATGTTGTGCGTGACGAGCAGAATCGACCGTGTTGGAATCGAACGCTCAGTCCACAACTCCTGCAGTTCCACCCTCAGATTCTCAGCCGTCAGCACGTCGAGCGCCGAGAAGGGCTCGTCCATGAATAAGACTTCGGGCTGTACCACCAATGCACGCGCGAAGCCCACGCGCTGCTTCATGCCGCCCGACAATTCTTTCGGAAAAGCCTCTTCAAATCCCGCGAGGCCGATCAGCTCAATCGCGTGCTGCGCCCGGTCCCGACGCTCGGCAGGCGCGATCGGTGAGGCGAGCAGCCCGAGCTCCACGTTGTCTAGCACCGTGAGCCACGGGAACAGCGCAAAACTCTGGAAGACGATCGCCACCCGCGGATTTGGTCCCTGGAGCGGGTCGCCGTGGACCAGCACCCGACCCTCGGAAGGAGGCATGAGGCCGGCGAGCACGCGGAGCAGCGTGGATTTGCCGGAGCCGGAGGGACCGAGGAGTGCGATGAACTCGCCGGATTTGAGATCGAGGCTGACGCTGTCGAGCACGGGCGACCGATCGTCGCCGTAGTACTTGCAGACCTTCTCGGCCGCAATCAGGACCTCGCCGGTCCCGGTCGTCGGGTGGGGTTCAATCGCTAATGCCATGTCAGTCAGTCGAGCCGGTAACGGGTCGCGGCCAATCCATAGAGACGACGCCAGACCAACCGATTGCCAGTGATCACAATGCCGGCCATGACGAGGGTGCTGGCGAGCAACAACGGAAAGTTGCCGCTATTCGCTGACTCGGTGATGAGCGCGCCGAGTCCGAGCGTGCTCCTGGTCTGGTCCGGCGGTATCGTCACGAACTCCGAGACGATACTCGCGTTCCAAGCGCCCCCGGTCGCGGTGATCATCCCCGTGACAAGGTAGGGGAAGATCGCCGGCAAGATCAACGTCTTCCACCGTCGCCAACCGGTCACTTGATAGTTGACGGCGGCCTCGCGGAGGTCAGACGGAATGGCCATCGCGCCAGCGACGACGTTGAACAGCACGTACCACTGTGTCCCGAGCAGCATGAGCAGGATGGCGGCGACGTTGAGTCCACCCGGGATGCCGAGCAGCACGGCGAGCAGCAACGGAAACACGGCAGTTGCCGGGACCGATGCAATGATCTGAATGATTGGCTGCGCGCGGTGGGACCATTTCGGATTGGTGCCGATCGCGACGCCAACGGGGATCGTCCAGGCGGCGGCCAGGATCAGCGCGGCCAGCGTCCGAAGAAAAGTGGCGCCGGCGCCCATGCCGATCGTTCCCCAGTCTTTGCCGGACAGTCCGGTCAACTCTCGCACCGACGCGATCGCGCCCCAGGCGACGATCACGGTGACGAGGGACATGGCGATGAGACCCTTCCAGTTTTTCTGCAGCCAACTGCGCGCGGGTTCTGCTTCGTCCGCATAGCGAATCAGCGCCGGACGTGGCGGGCTCAGCACGCGATTGAGCCACCGGCCCGATGGCTCGAACGTATGGGCGATGACCCACTCGATCCACGCCGACCCCTGGATCCACTCCAGGACGACCGACTTTGGCACATCGCCAGAACCGGATTGCTCGAACTTGAACCGATCGGACCAGGCGACGAGCGGCCGCCACAGGAACATGTCCAACGCGATAATGATGGCGATCAGCGTGAGCAACCCGAGCACGAGCGCCATCATGTTGCCCGCTCTCGTCGCTTCCTGCAAAAACGATCCGAGCCCAGGCAACTCGTAATTGCTTTTGCCCAGCGTGAATTGCTCCGCGGCAATCAGGAAGAACCACCCGCCAGCCCAACTCATCATGCTATTGGCGATGAGCGAGATGGCGCCGAATGGCAATTCGAGCAGCGTGAACTTGCGCCATGGCCCCAGCCGATAGACGGTAGAGGCTTCACTCAGCTCGTTGGGAATCGTGAGCAACGACTGGTGGAAACTGAACGCCATGTTCCACGCCTGGCTCGTGAAGATGAGCAGGATGGCGGCCAACTCGAGTCCCAACGCGCGCCCTGGGAAGAGCGACGAGAGCCCGATGACCACACCGGGCATGAACGACAGAATCGGTATGCTCTGCAGGATGTCGAGCAGCGGCAGCATGAACCGCTCGGCGGTCCTGCTCGCGGCCGCCATCTTCGCGTAGGCGAGACTGAACACGAGCGAGATCGCGTAGGCCAGCGCCATCCGGAGAGTCGACAGCGCGGCGTACAGCGGCAGATGCCACAAGTCGAGCGAGACCCGCGTGCCGGAGCTGAGCGGCGCTCTCCACGTACTGACGGCGCGCAGGACGCCGTACACGATGGCCAGCACCACGACGAGCATGAGCGCGTCGACCCAGCGCGGCGTCTGCGGGCGCACCATCTCGCCGGTCTCTGTGGTTGCCTCTTCCGGTGGAAGAGGAATGATCGGCTGAGCCATAGCGGGTCAGGAACATACACGCGCACGGTAACGACTAACGAGTGCGTGGGTACGATCGTCTCAGGCGTGACGATCGGTCCCTGGCGTGTCCCCTGTCGAGGACAACGCGAGACTGGCCCGAGCGGTTATCTTCACCGGGCGCAACGACTTAGATATTTGGACCGCGGCTTGCTCGATACAGGCCGAACCATCCGGGTTGGAGGCACAAATGCGACACCGTTGGATTTTGCTGCTGGGGTTAGCGGCGCCGAGTTTGATGGCCGATCCTCCGGCGCGAGTGGGCCGGTTGAATCTGATCCAAGGCACCGTCTCGTTCCGCGCGTCGGGCGTGGATGAGTGGGCAATCGCCCAACCCAACCGACCGCTGACGACCGGCGATCGACTCTGGACCGACGAGAACTCCCGGGCGGAGGTCCACGTCGGTGCGACCGCGATTCGTCTCTCGGCGCAAACGGAGCTCGACTTCGTGAACGTCGACGACAACACCCTGCAGATGCGCCTGGCCTCCGGCACGGCGACGATCCGCATTCGGTCGGTCGACGATGGACAAGTCTACGAGATCGACTCACCAAACAGCGCCATCACCTTTGGGCGGCCCGGCGAGTACCGCGTCGACGTCAACCCCGATGGCACGCTGTCGACCGTTCGCGTGTGGAACGGTGGCGTCGAGGTGACCGCCGCCGGGTCGTCGTTCGAGGTCAATGCCCACCAAGTCGCATCGGTGAAGGGCACGGACTCGCCGACCTATGATCTCACCGACATAGGCGCCCCCGACGATTGGGATCAGTGGTGCCTTTCCCGCGATCACCGCGAGGACGGATCGGTCTCGGTCCGGTATGTCTCGCGCGAGATGCCCGGGTATGAGGACCTCGACCAGTACGGCCACTGGACGTACGTCGACGGGTACGGGAACGTGTGGGTTCCCGATCACGTTGGACCGGGTTGGGCTCCGTATCACACCGGTCGCTGGGTGTGGGTCGACCCGTGGGGTTGGTCGTGGGTCGATGAGGCACCGTGGGGTTATGCCCCGTATCACTACGGCCGCTGGGCGTACGCCGGCGGGAATTGGTTCTGGTGCCCGAATCCAAATCCGGGTCCCGCGGTTGTCGTCGTCGCGCGGCCCGTATACGCGCCGGCGTTGGTGGCCTTCGTCGGCGGCGGTGGCTGGCACGTTGGCGTCGCCGTCGGTGGTGGCGGTAGCGTGGGCTGGGTCGCGCTCGGCGTGGGCGAAGTCTATCACCCGCCGTATGCGGTGAGTGACAACTACGTGCATCAGGTGAACGTCGTGAACAACACGACCGTGATCAATAACAACACCACGGTCATCAATAATTACAACACGACGAATACCACGAACATTACGAACTATCGCAATGCGGGTGCGCCGGGCGCGGTGACGGCGGTGCCGCAGAACGCGATGGCGAGTGGGGCGTCGGTGTCGAAGGCGGCAGTGCCGGTGACGTCGCAGCAGCTCGCGAGCGCTCCGGTCAACGGAACGGCTCCGCCGACGGGTACAGTGCCGCAGAAGTCAGCCGTGATGGGTAGCACTGCCGCGGCGGCAAGCGTCAAAGCACCGCCGGCCGCGGTGGAGAATCGAGCGGTCGTCGCGAAGACCGCGCCGCCTGCTGCTGCTGTGCCATTTGCTCAGAAGCAACAGGCGCTCGCCGAGAATGGCGGCAAGCCGTTAGCGCCGGCGCAGGAGAATCAGCTGCGTCAGAGCGCTCCGCAGCATCAGTCGCTCATCAAACCGGCGGCGAACACGAACGGTGGCACGCTCAAGCCTGCTCGCGAGGGTCTCGCGGCTGCGCAGCCGGTGCAGGCGGGTAACAATGGGTTCGTGGATCGGCCGGCCAAGACCCAGACGCTGGCGGCGGCAAAGCCAGTGGGGCAACCGGCAACTGCTTCGCGTGTCCCGCAGCCGCCGGAGCGCAATGGAACGCCAGCGGTCAAGTCGGTGGAGTCGAAACCGGAGACCGCGGCGAAGCCGGAATCTGAAGACAAGCCGGCTCCCGCTCCAAAGCCCAAGAACAAGAAGCCTAAGAAGGCGCCGCCTCCTCCTAAAGAAGAGGAGAAGAAGCCCGAGAAGGGGCGTGGCTAGTCGCTTCCAACCGTACCTCGCGTGGCCGTTCGTCTGCGTCCTCATGGGATGCGTGACGGGCGGCCACGCGCCGCTTCAGGCCCTCGATCGCCTGACGTTTGGTCCGCGGCCAGGCGACGTTGACTCGGTGAGTCGCGTTGGCATCAAGCGGTGGATCGATGCGCAGCTGCATCCGGATCGAATCAGTGATGCAGCCACCGATCGCGTGCTGGCGAAATTCCCCGCCGAGTCAATGCATACCGCCGATCTCGCGCGCGTCTATGTGTTGCCGCAAGAGCTCCGGAACCAACGCACTCGCTATCCCTCCCCGCCGGACTCGGCGCAACGCCACGACGATTCGGTCGCGCTCAAACAAGCCGACGCGGCCTCCAACAGAATTCTGACGGATCTTCAAGCGTCACGCGTGGCGCGGGCCGTGGGGAGTCAGCGGCAGCTCCTCGAAGTCATGACCGACTTCTGGGAGAATCATTTCTCGATCTATTCGGGAAAGGGACCGGAGCGATATCTGCTCGTCGATTTTGATCGCGACGTAGTGAGGCCGCATGCCCTCGGCAAATTCCGCGATCTGCTCGGCGCCGTCGCCCACAGTCCAGCGATGCTCTACTATCTCGACAACTGGGACTCCGGCGCCGAACCCACGCGGCCGTTGTTGGTGGGCAACGCAAGGCGAAAGGGCCATGGGCTGAACGAGAACTACGGCCGCGAGCTCCTCGAGCTGCACACCCTCGGCGTCGATGGTGGCTACACGCAGCAAGACGTGATCGACGTCGCGCGAGCGTTCACCGGGTGGACGATCCTGGATCCCGAGCACGTTGGCCAGTTCGAGTTCCGTCCGGAGTGGCATGATGCCGGACCAAAGATGGTCTTGGGCCATGCTTTGCCCGCCGGGCAGGGGCTCGCGGACGGCGAGGCCGTGCTCGACATCGTCGCCCGGCATCCGGCGACCGCCCGATTTATTGCACGAAAACTGTGCGTGAGATTTGTCAGTGACAGCCCACCACCGGCCGTCGTCGACCGGGCCGCGGCGACGTTCAGGCGAACCGATGGCGACATGCGAGAAGTCGTGAGGACAATCGTGACGTCCCATGAGTTCTATGCCGCTGTGACGAGCCGCACCAAAGTGAAGAGTCCGTTCGAGTTCGTTGTCAGCGCCTTCCGAGCGATGAACGCTCCTCCTGACACCACTCCGCGAGCCGCGCAAACGGTGGGCAACCTCGGGGAGCCCTTGTTTGGGCACGTGGCGCCCAATGGGTACCCGGAAACGGGCGATGAGTGGATGAACGCCGGGGCCTTGCTCAATCGTGTTAAATTTGTCTTGGGCCTCAAGGCCCCAGTTCTCGAAACACCCGAATTCCAGCGTCGATGACACAGGCGTCCGAATAGATGGACAGAATCGCGGGTGTGATTTGCTATAAGTAGTTGAAATAACTATATTTACATGGTGGCACGTTCCTCGCTCTCTGATATGGTGAGAGTCCGGAGGATTCTATGTGGCGGAATGCGTTGGTACTTGTGGCGATGGTGGCGGGAGTGGCGGCGGCGCAGGATGCGTCTACCAGCCCAGAGACAGCATCGCCGAACGCTGGACCCGGTGATCCGGCAGTCCGCGTCACGCTGAACAGCAACAGCGTATATGACCGCGGCGACCGCGCCCGCGTGTTCGTAAAGGTTCGTGATGATGGTTTCGTCGTGGTGCTGCAAGCGACGCCCGACGGCCGGGTACGGCCGTTGTTCCCAGCCGACCCGAATGAGCCCAATCATATCGCGGCCGGCACCAAGTTCGAAGTGCGCTCGCACGACGACGGCGAGGCTTTCCGAGTGACGGAGACGCACGGGACCGGCATGGTCTACGTCGCGTTCTCGGCTGAGCCGTTCAAGTTCGACAACTTCATGACCGGCGATCACTGGGATCAGGACGCTTTTCCTGATAGCGGTGTGACCGGGCACGAAGAACAGGTCATGACCGACATCGTGCAGCAGATGGCGACGGGCGCCCATTTCGATTACGACTTGGCCTCCTATCGCATCGCGCCGCCGTTCCGTCGGGATCAGGCGTATGCGGACAACGGTGGGAGCTACGACAACAGCGGCTACTATGACGGTACCGCTGCTAGCGCCTACTATCCGCCGCCGGTCGTCGTTGCGACCTACGGGCCGAGCCCGTGGTGGTGGGGTGCTTCGTACTACGATCCGTATGATCCGTTTTGGGGCTACTACCCGTACGCGGGTTGGGGCTGGGGTGGTGGGTTCGGGTTTGGCCTCGGCTTTGGCTTCGGCGGCTATGGGTGCTGGGGCTGCGGGTTCTACGGTGGTGGGCCTGGCTTCTATCACCGTCCCGGTTGGGGCGTTGGGTATCACCCGTGGGGTGGCATAGGGTATCGCGGCGTGGGCTATGCGTCGACCGGAGTGTTTGGTGGTCGTGCGCTCGGCGGGCCTGGCGTCACCGGGTATCGCGGTCGCTTCGGCGGTAGCGCGGCTATCGGTTCACGCTCCGTGTTCTCGAGTGCCAGCTTGTCGGCGCACGGCGGTTTCGTCGGCAATCGTGCCGTGGGGAGCCGTACGGTATTCCCCCAGACTGCTGGGCGTTCGGCGCCGGTCCCTGCGAATACAGGGCGCGTGATGACACCGAATGGCGGTGGTGCCATCGGCTCGCGGGTTACCGCTAGCCGTGTGCCTTCAGCGGCGCCGGCTGGTGGCGGCTTCCAAGCCGGACACCCCGGTTACTCGTCGCCGGGTTACGGCGCCGGGTCACGCGCTCCGATGCCGGTTGCACATCGGGTCGCGCCTTCGGCCGGTGGCGGTGCGCAGCCGTATGATCGCACCCAGAGCGCCCCGCGCAGTGGTGGCGGCGGTGGTGGCTCGCCCCATAGCGGCGGCAGTGCGCCGCACGGCAGCAGTGGCGGTGGCGGCTCGCATGCGCACTACAGCTCCGGCGGTGGCGGCCACGGTGGTGGTGGTGGCGGCGGCCATGGCGGTGGCGGCGGACACCACCGCTAAACACTCCTCGGCGCTTCGCGCCTCGTCGCCCTAACGGGCGAACGCCGAAGGGATCCAGAGGGGGCAGTGCAGCTAGGCACAGTGCACTGCCCCCTTTTGCGTGCACGGATGCCAGTGGCACGGATGCCAGAGGGGGCAGTGCAGCTAGGTTCAGTGCACTGCCCCCTTTCGTGCAAGGCGACGAGGCGCGAAGCGCCGAGGAGGCCTTACATGCCGAGCACGAGCAGCGTAAAGCTGTCGGGTACCATCTTGCGCTCCGGCGTGAACTTCGCGCTCACGACATAGACTTTGTGGGTCCTGGGATCCACGGTCATTGTGCGTGCGCCGAGCATGGTCTTCACCGACTCGGCAAGCGTGAACTTGTCGGGACTATCCTCGTGCACCACGGTCAACGTACCGTCCGCCCCACTCGATGCGAACGCATAGCCAGTTCCAGGATCGAACCCGGCAGCGTCAACCCCGGGCCCGATGGGGATGCTCGTGATGTACTTCCCGGACGTGTAGTCCGAGATCGCCATGATAGGCGCCCCCTTCGTATTGCACCCACTGAACAACCGATGGTGCACGCGATCGATGGCGAGACCAGTCGCGCCTTTGCAGGTCCCCAACTCCCACTTGCGCGTAACCTTCATGGCTTGCGCATCAATCTCGGCAATGTTGCCATCTTCCTCGAGATTGACGTACAGCTTCCCATCGCCGGCCGTGACGCCGAACTCCGGCCCTGCGCCGAGGTCGATGTTGCCAATGACCTTGCCAGTCTGCGCATCGACCGCCGTCGCACTCTTGGAGTCGCCATTGAACGAGAACACGCGCTTCGAAGCGGGATCATAGAGCACGGCATCCGCATCGAGCTGCCCCTTCGCCGTGCCGAGCACCGCGAGTGTCTTGAGATCGAACATGGTGATGGTACTATCGGTGCCCGAGGTCGCGAAGCCATGACCGAACTCGTAGGCGAACGCAATGCCATGCGCGCGCGACATGCCAGGGATCTCGCCGAGCACCTTCCCCGTCTCCGGATCAATGACTTGGATGCGAGTCTGGCGAGCGACGAACAGGCGATGGCCGGCCGTGTCGAACGCCACATAGTCCCATCCGCCCGTGCCGCCGATCGTGTAGGTCGCGAGCACATGATAGCCGGGCGGTGCGGCCAATAGGCCGAGCGCCGGCGCGAGGAAGCGAAGTGCGCCTGCCAAACGCATTAAATCTCCGTGGTCTTGGGGGTGGTGTTTCGGCTGCGATAGTGCTCGGTGTGGCCCTGCGCGTGGGTCGGTGGATGATAAATGAGCCGATCTGGCTCGATGAAGCTATGCTCTCGCTCGGCGTCATTCATCGCCCACTCGGCGCTGTACTATTGTCGCCACTCCCTTACGGGCAGATTACACCGCCAGGATTTCTGCTCGCGCAATGGATCAGCGTGTCGTTGCTCGGCACCAGCGGCCGCGTGCTGCGCCTCATGCCGCTCCTGGCGTCCCTCGCCTCGTTGCCTCTCTTCACGCAACTCGCCCGCCGGGTGCTGCGCGATGACAGACTCGTCGTGGCGGCCGTCTGGTTGTTCGCTTGCAACCGTGCACTGGTTACGTACGCGGCTGAGGCGAAACCCTACGCATGGGACGTCACGATCGCGATTGCGCTCATGCTCGCCATCGACTGCCGCCCACTCATCGCGGGCACGCTGGGCGCGGTGCTCGTGTGGTGCTCATATCCCGCGGTCATCGTGCTCGCCGCGCTCGCGATCGTACGCCGACGCCTCTCGGTCATCATGGTATGGACACTCAGCGCCGCACCGGCAATATGGATCGCTGAGCATAGGCTGAGCCCCAATGATCGCGAGTACTTGCATCGGTTTTGGAGCGATGGGTTTTGGCGTACATGGAGCTGGCCACTCACGCAGCCAGCGCACGTGCTCGACACGCTCTTGCGAGTGCCGCCGGGCATCGTGTGGCTCATCGCGATACTCGTCGGACTGTGGTTTCTGCCACGCCGCGGCGTCATGATGCCGATCGTAGTGGCGATCGGTGCAGCCGCGGCGGGACTGTATCCATTGTCCGACCGCCTCGCGCTCTACTTGCTGCCGAGCGTCCTGCTCGCGATTGCGGCCGGCCCGAGGTGGATCGTCGTGGTCCTTGTCGCGATCCAAGGTGTCGAGGCGCTGTTTCCCGAGCATCACGAAGACATGCGCACGGTTGCCACGGCCCTGGCGCGGGTGCGTCGTCCCGGTGATGCCGTGTACGTCTACTACGGCGCACTGCCAACGTTCGAGTACTACGCAGACACGACGGGAATAACACGGGGCGGATGCCATCGGACAGATTGGCCGGCCTATCTCCAGGAGCTCGCCGCACTGCGCGGTCGCCATCGCGTCTGGCTCGTTGTCGCCCACGAATTCGAGGGCAACGGCGTGCGCGAAGATTCGTTGCTCGTTCGCTACCTGAACGCAACAGGCCGTGCGTACCTCACAATACCGGCGCGCTCGGCGTTCGCTTCGCTATATGACCTGAGTGATGCCCCGAATGCGGTTGAGACGCAGGCGCCGCGCTCTACCCATGCGCCTCAGCCGAACCTCGGTTGTCGAAGCTGATATTTGTGATGTGCATCACACATTCGCGGCCGCATGTTGTAACGGCGCCGCAACCTGTTGCAGGTGTGCAGGATAGACAGACGTAACAGCAGCCTTTGGTTAATGCGCGCTGGGAAATGGCCAGGTGCAGGACTTGCTCAAGAAAACCCTGACGATCCAACTCGGCCGACTCGCTCATATCACTAGACCAAAATGCCGCTATGCATGCGCGGTTCGGTTCGCGTCTTGCGAACACGGCCGAGTACCTGTGCTCACTCAGCGAATCCGCATGAACCAAATGATTAGATGTATCCCAATGCTCGCGCTCGTGGCTGTCGCTGGCGCCGGGACGGCGGCCTCGCAAAGCAACTTCGCGAACGCCACGCCTGCCCAAGCCAGCCCGCGCGGGGATACGGTGCTCGGGCAGAGTCGGCTGCAGCCTGGCGATGTCATCCGGCTGCGCATCTGGCGCGAGCCCGACCTCTCCGGTGAATTCCCGGTCGACGAGTCCGGGACCGCAGTATTCCCGAAGCTCGGGCCCACCAAGGTCGCCTCAATAACGGCCGACTCGCTCAGGTCCCTGCTGGTGACCACGTATGCCCAGTACCTCAGGGATCCCGCGATCGAGGTGACGTTTCTGCGGCGCGTCACCATTCTCGGGGCTGTTAACCACCCGGGCATCTACCCCGTCGACCCCACGATGACGGTGCACGACGTATTCGCACTGGCGGGGGGCACATTGCCGAACGGCAACCCGAAGCATTTCCAACTGCGCCGGTCCGGCCAGAATATCGACGTCGATTTCTCGCAGGACACGCCGATCGGCCGGACCACGATTCGGTCCGGCGACGAGCTCTACGTGCCGGAGCGCAGTTGGTTCTCGCGCAACGGTATTTACGTCATCGGTGGCGTGATTACGGCCACCGCCATTGTCGTCTCGACGCTGATCCGATACTAATGAGCCACTCCATCACACCGAACGGCAACAACGGAAACGGTACGAGCCTCGGGCCGTACCAGACGCCACCGTGGTCGGGGCCAGTACCCTCGCGCCGCGATGAAGATCTGCTCTCGATCGACGGCATCTTGAATCTGATCCGACGTCAGAAGTGGATCGTGCTCGCGTCGATGGTCATCATCGTTGGGCTCGTTGGCGCGTTGTGCGTTATCATGACGCCAACGTACGAGGCGACCGCGGCGGTTCGCGTGCTGTCGCAGAAGATGGACATGCCGAGCTTGTTCGATCAGGTCACGAACGATCGCGAGGTTGCGACCGAGGTCTCGGTGCTCCAGAGTCGCCGACTGGCTGAAGCCACGATCGATTCGCTCGGGTTGCGGGCCGTCGTCAAGCCGACGCGCGTCCCGCGAAGCGCCGTGTTCAGCTACTTCCATGTCGACCCGCTGGCCGATTCGGCGGCGTACGACCTGACAAGGCGCGACTCGGCCGGTGGCGGATTCACGGTCACGAATGGCGATGGGAAAGTGCTCGGTGTGGTCCAGCCCGGCGGGCAACTCAACGTCCCCGGAATTATGGCTGTCTTGCGGCCGCGGACCGCGAAGGAAGGACCGGGCAAGATTCATATAGAGCTGCAATCGCGCGAGGATGCGTACCAGCTCTTTGACAAGCATCGGAAGGTCGAGCGTCCAGTGCGCGACGCCGATGTCATGACGGTGACCTATCGCGGGAAGGACCCGGAGCTCACGCGTGACGTTCCCAACGTCCTCACCCATCTGTTCATTCTCGACAAGACGTCGATGCAGAAGGTGCAGGCGCGCAGCACGGTGAAAATTCTGCGCGAGCAGCTGGACTCGCTCTCCAATGAGCTCAATACGTCCGACGCCGCGCTGCAGACGTTCCGCGAGCAGCACAATGTCGTGAGTCTGCCGGACGAGGCGCAGGCCGATGTCCAGCATGCGGCGAACATCCAGGCCGAACGCGCGGACTTGGACGCCGAGAAGGGTGCGCTGACGACACTGATGCGCCAGGTCACGCTCGAAGCCGCGCACCAGAAGCCGGACGATCCGTCGCCCTACCGGAAGCTGATCGCGTTCCCAACGTTGCTCAAGAACCAGGCATCCACCGAGCTGCTGCATTCATTGTCGACGATCGATGATGAGCGCACCACGCTGCTCACGCGTCGCACGCCGAAAGACCCCGATGTACTCGCGCTCACCGAACGCGAGCATCAAGTCGAGGATCAGATCCGCACGATCGCGACGACGTACCTCTCCGGTTTGACCGAGCAGGTCAGCTCATACGACAGCGTTCTCGGGCAGTACTCGCACCGAATGAACGTGATTCCGGCCGTGGAGACGCAATACGCCCGGTTGTCGCGGGCGCCGAGGGTGCTCGACACGATCTATGTGGCGCTGCAGACGCGGCTCAAAGAGGCGCAAGTCGCCGAGGCCGTGGACGATCCGACGTTGCAGCTCATGGACCCGGCTGTCATTCCGGTCGAGCCGATCCGCCCGAAACCGCCGCTCTATCTCGCGATCTCGGTGATCTTGGGATTGCTAGTGGGCCTCGGTTTCGCGTTGGCGCGTGATTCGCGCGACCACACCGTCCATACACGGGCCGATGTGCTCGCGGCGACTGGCGCTCCGGTGCTGGGGCTCATCCCACGTATCTCAGGCAACGCGTTGACCACACGCCTCCGGTTCTCCGGAGAGCTGGGCGATCCGGCTGCTACTGGTGGGCATGGACGCCGACGGTTGTCGCACCGGCAACGCATCGCGGCGCTCGACGCCGAGTTGAATGGGACATCCAACGGCGAGGTGCTCGACGGTGCGGAGCCGGATGCGCGGAGCGCGGTGGCCGAGGCCTATAGTCGCCTGCAGACCAACCTCGCGTTCTTGCGGCCACGCGGCGAGAGCGTGCTCAAGACGTTGGTGATCACGAGCCCGTTGTCGGGCGATGGAAAAACCACGAGCGCCGTCAACCTCGCCGTCACACTCGTCACGCGCGGCCACCGGGTGCTACTCGTCGACGCGGATTTGCGCCGCGGCATTATCAACCGCGTGTTCGGCGCCTCGCGTACGCCGGGCTTGAGTGATGTGATTGCTGGAACGACGTCGCTCGAGGCCGCTGTCCGCGGTGTATCGCTGGGCAGGGGAGGGGAACTGCACTATTTGCCGACCGGTTCATTGCCTGCGCAGCCGGCCGCGCTACTCGACTCGCCGGCAATGCAAGAGCTCCTGGAGCGTTTGCCCTCGTACTATGACCGCATCATTATCGACTCGCCACCGATCAATATCGTGACGGACGCCGCACTGCTCTCGGCGCACGCCGACGGTGTGCTCGTGATCGCGCGGTCGGGCGTAACGGCAACGCAAGCATTGTCGTTCGCTATGGAGCAACTGCGTCACGTCCGTGCACCGGTGCTTGGTGCCGTGCTGAACGATGTCGATTTTGCTCGGGATGCGGCGTATGATGGCAACTACCGGTTCCAGGGCTACCGGGACAAGTACTACACTGTCAATGCCTGAGTTGAGCACATGACTGTGCGGGCTGACGTACGAGACTCTGGGACCCACCGGCGCTATTCCGGTGGGTCTGGCGTCGTGCAGTACGAGAACGCCAGTACGATTGCGGTGAGCGGGCACGATGCCGCGATGGCGACCGATGCCGATGGGACTGGTGCCGCGCGGCGGCTCTCGGCGCGCACGGTTCCCGCCAAGCGCCTCGCGACGTTCCTGCGCGTCTGCCGCTACCTCGATATCGCGGTCGTGCTCACGACCATGTTCGGGGTGTTCCTGCTCATGAACGCGGATCATCCCGGCGCAAAAGGCGTTCAGGCGTTCTTGCAGATGCGCATCACCGTCAAGAACGTGCTGCTGCTCGCGCTGTTTGGCGTGTCGATGCAGGTGAGTCTCAGTGCGTTCGGCCTCTACGAGGAGCGGCGGTTCGCCGATCCGAGGAAATACGTATCGCGGCTCATTGGCGCGTGCCTCGTCGGCATGGCGCCGGTTGTCCTGTTCCCGTTGGCGTCGCATACGGGCGCGTTCGGTCTGCTGACGGTCGGGTACTTCATCCTCGCGACCGTGGCCGCGCTCCTCGTGCTGCGCGGCGTGATCTGGATCGCCGCGGCCGCGCCGTCGGCGCGCGTCGAGGAGCGGCAGGTCCTCATCGTCGGCAGCGGGCCCCGTGCGCTGCGACTCTATCACGAGCTGGCCACGCATCGGGAAGAAGACGGGATTCGGATCGCCGGGTTTGTCGACACGAATGCTGATCCGGTGGCCGACGAAGTGTCACAGCGTCTCCTGGGCGACCTCGATGAGCTCGAGGGCATCTTGATGGGTCGGGTGATCGACGACGTCCTGATCACCCTGCCGATCAAATCCTGCTACGAGCAGATCCAGGAGACGATCGCGTTGTGCGAGCGGCTCGGCGTGCGTGCGGCGTATCTCGCCGACGTCTTTCAGTCATCGCTCGCGCGGCCGTCGTTCGAGCAGACCGGCCAGATCCCGGTCATCCGGATGCACATGGTCGCCAACGACACGCGACTCGTGATCAAGCGCGGCCTGGATATGGCGCTCGCCGGCGTGGGGTTGGTGGTCGTGTCACCCATCCTGGCATTGATCGCGCTCGCGATTCGCCTCGACGGCCACGGCCCCGTGATCTTCGCGCAGGAACGCTTCGGTTTCAACAAGCGGCGGTTCCGGATGTTCAAGTTCCGGACGATGATCACGGATGCCGAGGCGTTACAGGCCACGCTCGAGGATCGCAACGAAGCCGCGGGGCCTGTCTTCAAGATCAAAGACGATCCACGCGTCACTCGAATCGGGAAGTTCCTTCGCAAGACGTCGCTCGACGAGTTGCCCCAGCTGTGGAACGTGCTGCGCGGCGACATGTCGCTCGTCGGCCCCCGCCCGCTGCCGCTGCGCGATGTGCATCGGTTCAGCGAGTCGTGGCTCATGCGGCGCTTCAGCGTCCGCCCCGGCGTGACCGGACTGTGGCAGGTCAGCGGTCGGAGTGATCTGACCTTCTCGCGCTGGGTCGCGCTGGACTTGCAATACATTGACCGATGGTCACTCGGACTGGATCTCAAGATCCTGGCGATGACCGTGCCGGCGGTGCTCAAGGGTCGAGGCGCGGCATAGCATTGGCGCTCCCCTGGCAGCGGTTGCGGCAGAGCCTCCTCGCTCGCAACGCGGCCTGGTTGACGGTTGGCCAGGGCGGGCTGAAGGTCCTCCAAGCGACGTATTTCGTCGTCATCGCCCGCACCCTGGGCGCCGGCGGCCTGGGCGCGTTCGCGGCCGCCACGGCGCTCTCGCAGCTGATCGCGCCCATGGCCGGGCTCGGAGCGGGCAACGTGCTCATTCAGCACGTGGCGCGTCGCCGGGAGGCGTTCGACCACTACTGGGGCGGTGCGCTCACCCTCACGCTGATGGCCGGTGCCATCTCCGTCGGCGCCGCGGCGCTCGTCGGACGCGCGTTGTTGCCGGCCACCATCCCCACGTCACTGGTCATCTGCGTCGCGACGTCCGACCTCGTGTTCGCCACCGTGCTCTTCCTGTGCGGGCAGGCGTATCAAGCGCAGGAAAAGATGGCGCGCACGGCCCAGCTCCCCATCGTCACGACCTTCCTGCGATTGGTCGCCGCGGTCGCATTCGTCGCGACGCCGGGCGCGCATACGGCCGCGGCATGGGGGTACTACTACCTGGCATGCACCGCACTCAGCACCGCGACCGCGCTCTGGTTGACCTCGCGCGAGCTGGGTCGCCCGGTCATCCGCTTCAATTACACGACGCGGGACGTCCGCGACGGATTTTTCTTCGCGACCGGCATCTCGGCGCAGAACGTCTACAACGACATCGACAAAGTCATGCTCGGCCGCCTCGTTCCGGATCTGAGCGCGACGGGTATTTATTCGGCGGCGTACAGGGTCATCGACGTCCTGCTCGTGCCCATCCGCTCGATCGGTCAGGCGGCGTACCCAAAATTCTTCAAGCATGGCGCGCACGGCGTCCGGTCGAGCGTCAAGGTCGCCCAGCAGCTGTTGCCGCCGGCGGTGAGCTATGGCGCTCTCGCCGGGATCGCGATGTTCCTCGTCGCGCCGCTGTTGCCGCACCTGCTCGGTCATGACTTCGATCAGGCCGCTGGCGCCGTGCGCTGGCTGTCGCTGCTTCCCGTTCTCAAGTCCGTCCAGTTCGCCGCCGCCGATGCGCTGACCGGTGCCGGGTTCCAGGCCACACGGACCCTGCTCCAGGTGATCGTCGCCGCCATCAACATCGGCATCAACTTTCCGCTGATTACCCACTACTCGTGGCGGGGCGCAGCGTGGTCGAGCCTGATTTGCGATGGACTCCTCTCCGTCACGCTGTGGGTGCTCATTTTCCACCTGCGGAAACGGGCGGATGATCGGACGCCTGCTCCGGTGCCTGAGTCCGAGACGGTGTCACTATGACGACCGACGCCGCCGAGACGATGGTGGCCGTCTGTATCGCCACCTACGCCCGTCCAGACGGTCTTGCGCGCCTGCTGGATGGCCTCGCGGCGTTGCGTACCAACGCGTGCGTCCGGGTCGTCGTGGTCGACAATGACGCGGCGGGCCCTTCGCGCGCGGCATGCGAAGCACGCGCGCGTGATTTCTCACTCGGGTTGAAGTACGTAGTCGAGCCGCGCCGAGGCATTACGTACGCCAGAAATAGCGCAGTCGAAGCCGCGGGCACCGACATCGATTTCATTGCGATGCTCGATGATGACGAAGTGCCGGAAGCGAACTGGCTTACCGCGCTGCTCCGAGTGCAAGCCAAGTACGATGCCGATGTCGTCACCGGTCCGGTCATACCGTACTTCCCCGTGGCTCCATCGGACTGGGTACGAGATGGTCGATTCTTCGACCGCCCGCGCTACGAGACCGGCCACGAGTTGCCGCACGCGCACACGCACAACGTGCTCGTCCGCCGCGTGATCTTCGACTCGACCGGCCGATTCGACGACCGATTCGCGCTCACGGGCGGCGAGGACCTCCAGTTCTTCCGTCGCGCCAAGGCCAACGGCGCTCGCATCGTCTGGGCCAACGACGCCTCGGTCGAAGAATGGATCCCGGCGAGCCGCGCCAACTTCGGTTGGCTGCTCCGTCGCGCCTATCGCAATGGCGCCACGCACGGCCAGGTCGAGCGCGACCGGCCGGATGCGTTCATCGCCCTGCCCATGCGCATCGTGCGTGGGCTCGGACGCCTGGCGCAAGGCATCCTATTGACGCCGGTCGCGCTGCTCTCGCGCGACCGCCACGTTCGGCTGGTCCGCGCGTTGATGCTCGTCTGGCGCGGGGCTGGCATGATCACCGGGGCACTCGGGGGACGATATGAAGAGTATCGAGTCACCCACCCGGTCTGATCTCCGCCTCGGCTATCTGTCGGGCGCGCCGCGCGTCACCACGCGCAGCGCGTCCGATGCCGCGGGCCCGCGCGCCCACGTCCTCGGCGTCATCGACGGGTTCGAGCGCCGAGGGTGGACCGTGTCGCGCTACATCGTCGGCGATCGCATGCCCGAGGGCGTGGCGCGCGATGGCGAGTCCATGCTCCAACGGGGACGCGCCTGGACGCTCGCCGCTGACATCGCGCGCCTGGGCCTCCGCGGCCGCCACACCGGCGGCGCATGGTCCGAGCTCGGAACGAGCGTCGACTGGGTCTACGAGCGCTTCGCGCTCTTCCAGTCGCTCGGCTCCCGCTTCGCGCGCCACGGTATCCCCTGGATTCTCGAGACCAATGCGCTCCTCACCGAGGAAGCCAGTCGCGAGCGCTCCGGCGTCGTCCTCACCGGTCTCTCTCGGCGCCTCGAGCAACGGGCTTACCACGAGTGCACCGCCCTCATCGCGATCAGCCAATCATTGGCTGACCGGTTAGTCGCCGACATGGGCGTCCCGCGCGAGAAGATCGCCGTCGTTCCCAACGGCGTCGACGTGCATCGCTTCGACCCCGCTCGCTTGAGCACACCGCGCTCCGCGCAAGCGTTCACGGTGCTGTTTGTCGGGTCGCTCGCGTCGTGGCAGGGCCTCGATGTACTCCTGCGTGCGTCAGCTCTGGTTCCGGATGTGAACCTGACGATCGCGGGCGACGGGCCCGATCGGGCAGCCCTCGTCGCGCTGGCTCAACAACTGCAGATCGCCCCCCGTTTTCTCGGCCGGGTATCACCCGATGACATCCCAGCGCTGATCGCAGGCGCGGATGTGTGCTACTCCGGCCACTCGGCCTTCAGGTCGCCGCTCAAGCTCTACGAGTACATGGCGATGGGTCGGCCCGTGATCTCCTCGGCCGTGCCGGATGCCAAAGCGGCGTTGGTCGATGGTCAAAGCGGCTTCTTGTTCGCTCCTGGTGACGTTGACGATCTCGCCCGAGCGTTACGTACGGCGGTTTCCGCACGGGAGTGTCTGGACATTATGGGGCAGCGTGCCAGGCGCGACGCGGTCGACCATCATTCGTGGGACGCTCGAGTCGCGGCGATTTGCGCGCACGTGGAGGCGCTGACATGAGGCCGGAGCCTTACGCGTTTCTCGGCATTCGCGTCGGCGCATACACGCGAGACGATCTCAATGCGTGCATCGCCCAAGCGGTTGATGCCAACGCGCGTGTCGTGATCGCCAATCACAATATGAACAGCGTCTCGCTCATGCGGCGCGATCCGCGCATGCAGGCATTCTACGAGCAGGCCGACGTCACGCATGTCGACGGGATGCCACTCGTGCCGCTCGGCCGCGCGTTGGGATACCCGCTGCGCCGCGAGCACCGCGTGACGTACGTCGATTGGGTGCCGGCGCTCATGGCCGAAGCGGCCCAACGCGGATGGCGCGTGTACTACCTGGGCGGGCGGCCGGGTGTGGCCGAGCGCGGCGCGGAAGTATTGCGCGAGCGGCATCCGACGCTGGCGATCAAGGTGCACCATGGCTACTTCGATCACGCCCCGGGGAGCGCCGAAAATGCGGCGATATTGGCCGACATCGCGGGGTACACACCGCACGTGTTGATGGTCGGCTTGGGCATGCCCCGGCAAGAGCACTGGGTGCATGCCCACCGGAATACGATCTCCGCGAACGCGATCCTGCTCGCCGGCGCGGCGCTGGATTACGTCGCGGGTGCAGTGCCGACGCCTCCACGGTGGGCCGGACGGTGGTCGCTGGAGTGGGCGTTCCGGCTCGCGGCCGAGCCGCGGCGCCTCGGCCGACGCTACCTCGTCGAGCCGTGGCCCGTGCTCGGCCTCTTTGTTCGCGAATGGCTTCGCAGAGGGAGAATCGCATGATGCACCGACGGGATTTCGTCCGCACGACAGCGGCAGCGGCGCTCGCACCTTCGCTCGCGCGCCGACTGGCGTGGCTTCGCGCGGACGCGACGCTCAAATCCAAGGCCGCGGCCAAGGGCATCTTGTACGGCTCGGCCGGCCCGATCACGCTCCTGCAGGACCAAGCGTACCAGCAAGCCTTTATCAAAGAGTGCGCGATCCTCACGCCGGAGTCCGAGCTCAAGTGGGGCACGGTGCACCCAGGATTGAACACGTACAACTTCGGCCCGGGCGATGCGCTGCTGCAGTGGTGCCAATCCAACGGCATCAAGATGCGCGGCCACACCCTCGCGTTCTGGCAGTCGATCCCTCCGTGGCTCAAGAATACGGTGAACCCGTCGAATGCGCGGGATCTCCTGACGCAACATATCCAGACCGTGTGCGGCCACTATGCGGGCAAGCTGCACTCGTGGGACGTTGTCAACGAGGCGATCCAACCGGAAGATCACAACCCCGACGGGATTCGCAATTCCGTCTGGCAGGCGGCGATGGGCACTGACTACATCCCGCTCGCTTTCAACGTGGCGCGTCAGGCGGACCCACAGGCGCTGCTCGTCTATAACGATTTCGGTGTCGAGTACGATTTCCCGGGCATCGACGCCCGGCGGACCGCGATCCTCAATCTGATCAGCAAGCTGAAAAGCCAGAATGTGCCGATCCAGGCGTTCGGTCTTCAGGCGCACCTGTACGGAGGCTCGTTACAGAAGCTGAACGCGAAGGTTCTGACGGGCTTCCTCAAGTCGATCTCGGACATGGGTCTCAAGATCCTCGTCACGGAGCTCGACGTGCAGGACAAGGGACTGCCGGCGGACCCGAACGCGCGCGACCAGGCCATCGCCCAGTCGTACAGCACGTTCCTCAACGCGGTGTTGCAGAACACGAACGTCATCGTCGTCGAGACCTGGGGTCTCTCCGACAAGTACAGCTGGCTCAAAAATCACGCGCCGCGCGACGACGGGCAGGACGTCCGCACGTTGCCGCTCGACGCCAACTATCAACCCAAGTCGGCGGTGTACCAAGCGATCGAACAAGCGTTCGACGCGGCGCCGCCGAGAACCGTTTAGCAAGAAGGGCCTATGGCAATGCGACGACCCTGGCTGGCGTTTCTCCTGCTCTTTGGACTGTTTTGCGCAGCCGGTCCCTATGACTGGAACAATCGCGTGAACAAGGAGTCGGAGGCGGGAAACCTCAAGGCTGCCCTCTCTGGCACGACGGCCGGCCTCGAGGAGGGAAGCTCGTCACGCCGGTTCGCGGTGATCGGGCTCGCCGTCTTCGCCCTCGCGGTCACGGTCCGCCGGCGATGGAAGGAACGCAAGGGAGTGCCGATGGAGCCCGGTGCACTCGTCGTCGGCGGTGGTGGCGACCGGTCGATCATCGTGCCGCTCGTCGCGTTTGTCACGTTCGCCGCGGCGAGCACGCTGTGGGCCGACGATCCCGGCATCGTCGCGCGGCGCGTGTTCGTCTTTCTCTGCGTGGCGTATGCCGCGTGGGCCGTCGCGCGCGCATGGACGTTGTCCGACCTCCTGTCGTTTAGCGTGCTCGCCTGCCTGACGACGCTCCTCGTCTCATTGGGCCTCGAGATCATGCGCGGCCAGTTTCATCCGTTCGACGGCGGGTATCGACTCTCGGGGCTCACCCACCCGAATAACCACGCGCAGGAATGCGCGGTCGTGATCATCGCGAGCTTGGCGGCGATGCGCCTCGTGCCGGAACGACGGCGGTTCTACGTGTTGACCGCGATCGCGGGGGCGGGCCTGATGGTGCTCACGCGCTCGCGCACGGCGTTGCTGGCCGTGGTTGTGGCGCTGGGCTTCGGCGCGCTCTACATCATGCCCAAGCGGCGCGTGCTCGGCGTGGGCCTGGTGATGGCCGCGGTCGTGATCGCGGTCGGCGTCTTCGGAGCCGATCTCGTCGACTCGGCAAAGCACGCCCTGCTGTTCGGACGCCAGGAGTCGACGGCCGACGTTGGCACCCTCACGGGGCGCACCGAGCTCTGGTCCGAGCTCATGACCTACATTGGGGCGCGGCCCATCGTGGGATATGGGTTCGACGGATTCTGGGGCCCGATCCACACGGCCAGCGTCGCGCTGTCGCTCGGCTGGGTCGTTCCGCACGCGCACAACGGTTACATCGAGATGCTGCTCGATCTTGGCGTGGTTGGGCTGGTGCTGTTCCTCGCGGTGCTCTTCGCCGGGCTGTCCCACGCGCACCGCCGGCTCCGCGAGAGCCCCGGGGACACCGAGGCCTTGCTCGGCGTGACGCTGCTGGTCTGGCTACTCGTCGCGATGATGGCCGAGAAGATCGTGCCCCAGTCGGGCTACGCGTCGTTCCTCATCATGGTCGTGCTGGCGCGCGAGGCGATGGCGTCGCCGGTTCCGGTCGCGTCGCACACCGTTCGCGCCTATGCACGGGCTGTCAGTGCGTGACGCGCACACGGGGGGCGCGAGGCGAAGCCGAGCGCTGGTTAACCGACCAGTCGAGCAGCGCTTAGCGCTGCGTCGACGTGCCGCGGAGCGGCACGTCACCGGGGACGCGGTATGGATTGCCGGCTGCCCAGAGACCGACGCGGACCCACCAGGGTTTGCGCTGTTTCGCGGCGCGCGCGGTACTCCAGTCGAACAGCGCGTCGTTGATGTCGTAGTACCCGCGCTGGGCCTCCGGCACATCGCCCGACTCGATGCGCGCGATCAACTCCGGCAGTTGCTCGTAGAACGCCGCCGAGCGATAGGGCGGATGCAGGGACCACATGCCGTCGCCGGAGCCGAGGAAGTCGACCCGGTACATCCCGGCGGCGACCATGGCGTCGGAGAGCACGTTCTCGGCGAGATCCGCCATCGGGTTGCCCTGCAGCATCGCACGGATCGCGCCGCGCAGTTCTGGTCTCCTCGGTTCGACACCGCCAATGCGCTCCGCGAACCGGCGCTTGGACAACGCGAAGATGCGCGTGCTGAACCAATGGAACCGGAATGCGGTCGGCAGCGCCGGGTATGTGGTCGCGGTGGGTTGGCCGGGCAACGTGCCGTTGTGCGTTGGAGGGCCGGCGAGCGGAGAGCAGGTGAGCACGTTGGGATCGGCCGCGAACAAATCGAGCGCTTCCTCGACCCACGTCTGGCTTCCGCCGCCGAACATCATATCGGAATCGATGTGCATCACGACGTCGTGCTTCGCGGCTTCGAGGCCGAAGTAATACGGATAAATCGGCGCGCCGCGCAGATCTTTCGCGGGGACCGGTCGTCCCCGAAAGAACGTGTCGGAGACTCGGCGGGATGCAGCGGCGCTGTAGTCAACGTCCAGCGCGCGAATGTTGGGAAATTCAGCCGCGCATTCGGCAATCAATGCCGCGAGTGGGGCGCGTCGCTCGTCCCACCCTTCGCCAAAATGACCGTGTTTGACGCGGTGCAGATCCGTGGTGAGCAGAAACTCGTCGACCTGAGACGACCACTGTCGCAACTGATGCGGCAACGTATGGCGCGCGTGCGGAAAATCCGCCGGAGCAAGATTGACCTGAAACGTGACTTCAAGCGCCATGAGCGTAAACTACCATGGTGATCGACGGTCGCACGCTGCCACCGGAGCAGCATCTCGATACCGACGTCTGCATTATTGGTGCAGGCCCCGCGGGTATCGCGATCGCGCGCGAGCTGTCCGGCACGCCGTTCCGCGTCTGTCTGCTGGAAAGCGGCGGCCTCCAGCCCGATGCGGAAACGCAGGCATTGTACCGCGGACGCCTGATTGGCCATCAATATTTTCGACTCGATGATTGCCGCGTCCGGCGGTTCGGTGGTGGCACGAACCGGTGGGGTGGGTGGACGCGGGCCATGGACCCGATCGACTTCGAGGCGCGGTCCTGGGTGTCGGACAGCGGGTGGCCGATCCCGTATCAGGAAGTCGACCGCTTCTCCGATCGCGCGCGCGCATTGCTCAACGTGGCGCCGCCAGCCGACGCGATGCGCGACGCAACGGGGCGCGGTGGCCGGCAGGTCTTGCCGTTGGCGCCTGATCGCATCGAGACCGGACTCCTCCAGTTCAGCCCCATCATCGATTTCTCATCAGCGTACAAGGAGGCGTTGTTTGCCGCCGCGAACGTCCAGACGATGTTGTACGCGAATGTCACGGCGATCACGACGACACCAGGTGGCGCCGCTGTCGAACGGCTGACCGTGCGCACACTCGCTGGCAATACGTTCACCGTGGGCGCTCGCGTCGTCGTGCTCGCGGCGGGCGCGATCGAGAACGCGCGGCTCATGCTCCAGGCGCGGATTGGCAACGATCACGACCTCGTGGGGCGCTACTTCATGGAGCACCTCCACGTGCGGTGCGGCGTGCTCGTGTCCAACCCCGGCGTCGATTGCTCGTTCTATGACGAGAAAGCGCGGCGCGGGCGCGAGCCCATGGCGTGGTTCATTCTTCCGCCGCAGGTCGTGCGCGACCGGCAGCTCTTGGCGTGGAGCGCCTCCCTCCAGCAGGTCCGCGACGCGCCCGTCGCCTGGCTGCAAGCCGCCCAATCGCCCGCGTTTGCCTCGGCGCTCGCGCTGGCCCAGGCCGTCGTGCGCGGGCGCGGCTCGGCGCGCTGGGGCCAGCGCCTCGGGAGCTCGCTCGGCGGCGTCGGTGACGTCCTGCGGGCGCTCGGCGCCCGGACGTCGATCGCGCCCCGCACCGGGCGGTTGTTCGAGGTGTTCGTGCGGGCCGAGCAAGCGCCGAACCGGGAGAGCCGCATCACGCTCAACGGCGAGCGTGACCGTCTCGGAACGCCGCGCGTCGATCTCGACTGGCGGATCACCGATCGGGACCGCGCCAGCGTGCGGGCCGGCGCCGCGCTGCTCGCCGAGGCTTGCGCCAGCGCCGGCGTCGGGCGAGTCTTTGTTCCGCCGTACGGAGAGGACGTGCCGGCATTCGAGGCGGTCAATGGCGGGTGGCACCAGATGGGGACAACGCGCATGGCGCGCGATGCCAAGACCGGCGTGGTCGACGAGCACTGTCGCGTGCATGGTGTCGCGAACCTCTTCGTCGCTGGGAGCTCCGTTTTTCCGAGCTGTGGGTTCGCTAATCCAACGTTCACCATCCTCGCGCTTGCGATTCGTCTCGCCGATCACCTGCGTGCTCGCCTCGCCGCTCCGGTTCAGGTTCCCGCGCTGTCTCGCACTTAGCGTCCTATTCGCCTGTGCGGCACGCTTCGCGGCCGCACAAGAGCCGACGCGACAAGAGCCGACGCGGCCGGACTCCATGAGCGCCGTGCCTGCGACTGGTGCGCCTGTGAAACGCGACTCGGTCGCTCATGACTCGGTGACGGCAGCGTCCGACTCTACGCGTTCTCGCGAAGCGAGACGCGCGCGTCACCTGAACTGGTTCGTATTCTTCGCTGGAGGCTTCACGAGCCTGGGCCTCCACGAGACGGGCCACATTGTCGCGTCCTTCGCCGTCGGCGCCCACCCGTCGTTCGGCTTCAACAAGGGGCGCCCGACGATCTACTCGGGGATCGACGCCACGACGAACCCGGGCAAGCAATTCATCTTTTCGAGCGCCGGTCTCACGGTGCAGACCGTGCTCGATGAGGCGATTCTCGACATCCCGCACCCGCGCGGCTCGACATTCGAGCGCGGCATTCTGTTCGGCGGCCTCGCGACAACGGCCTTTTACATCACGCTGGGCCGTAACGGGTCAGTGAGCGATGTCGAGTACATGGCGCGCACGTCGAGCCTGAGCAAGTGGGGCGTGAGCGCGATCTACGGCGGCATCGCCGCGACCCAAGTGCTGCGCATGAGCTTCATGGGTGCCTACGCCCACTTTTTCGCCGAGCCCTTGCCGCCCGAGGGCCGCGCCAAATACGGAGCATTCAACATTGGCGTTCGCCTGACGCCGTCCGCATGATGCGAGGTCTCGCGGCAATCCTGCTCTCGGCGGCTGTGGCCCATGCCCAGACCGACAGCGCAGTCGCCGCCTGGGGCCGGCAGGACACGGACTTGTTCTGGGGCGATCACCTGGCCGAAGTCTTCGCGCGGTTCACGCCCGCGATGCGCGTGGCAATGGACAGCGCCAAGTTCGCCGGAGTCCGCGAGACGATTCGCTCTCAACTCGGCGCCAAGCAGTACGTGATCAACGAGGCCGAGTCGCAGCGCTCGCCATACACGATCTACGACCAGCTGATCGAAGTCGAGAAGATCACGCAGCCGATCGTCGTGCGGTGGACGTTCGATTCGGCGGGTAACATTGCGGGTTTCTTCGTCCGTCCGTCGCCCGTGTCCGAGGCCAGCTCGGCGTTTCTCGACTACAAGACGAAGACGGTGCTGCGGCTCCCTTTCGCGGGCGAGTGGCTCGTGCTCTGGGGTGGGCGCACGCTGGCGCAGAACCGTCACGCGAGCTCGCCTGACCAACGGTTCGCGTACGACTTCGGCACCAAAGACGGCTGCCACGGCCGGCCCGTCTTGGTCCCGGGCGCCGGCACCGTCGTCGATCTCGTCGACAGTGTGGCCGACAGCGCGGCGCTCGGCAACTACGTCGTGATCGATCATGGGAACGGCGAGTTTTCGTTTCTGGCGCATCTCGAGCGTGGCTCTGTTGCCGTGACGCGTGGGCAGCGCGTGCGGCCAGGCGACCCGGTCGGCCGCTGTGGCACTCACCTGCATTATCACATGCAGAGTACGCCCTCGTTCATGGTCGGCGCCGGTATGCCGGCCCAGTTCCAGCACTATGTCGCCGACGGCACGCCGGTCGACCGAGGCGAGCCGACGCGCGGGCAGACTGTTCATCAGGCGCAGTGATCGCGGCCGCGCTGCTCTTTGCTCTCGCTTGCGATAGCGTCCGAGTGTGCGCCGGCGGTGACGTTACCCTCGGCACCAACCTCGATAGCACATGGGGGCGCATCGCGACCGGCGTTGCCAAGGGCAACTGGCGTGCGGCGCTCATCCCGCCCGATTCGTTGGTTTCGCCACTAGCCCCGCTCTTCTCGGGCGCCGACATCGTGCTGTTCAACGCCGAGGGGGCGTTCGGCGACGATTCGGTCTCTGATGACAAGTGCACGGTGCGCGCGCGGCGTCGCCGACGGCGCCCGCCGACCGCAAGCGGCCATTGCTTTGTGTTACGCCAGCCCGTGTCGGCGGCGGCCGCGCTGAGAAAGCTCGGCGATAGTGCGACGATCGTCGTCGCAAACGTCGCCAATAATCACGCGCACGATGCCGGCGACGATGGCTTTGTGCACTCGGTGCATCTCCTGCGTGAGGCAGGACTACTCGTCACAGGCGCAGACACGATCCCGTCGCTCGCGATCACGAAGCGCGGCGACACGATCGCCGTTCTCGGGTTCAGCGCGTGGTCGTCACCGGGCGTCAACGACCTCGGCGCGGTGCAGCGACTCGTGGCGGCGGCGCATGCGAGATATGGCCGGGTGATTGTCACGGCCCACATGGGCGCCGAGGGCGCGGGCGCGCAAAGAACGGGCGACTCGACCGAGCACTATGTCGGCGAGGACCGCGGCAACCCGGTCGCCTTTGCCCATGCCGCAATCGATGCGGGCGCGTGGCTGGTGATAGGCCATGGTCCGCATGTGCTGCGCGCGGCCGAGTGGCGGGACAGCGCGCTGGCGTTCTACTCGCTCGGCAATCTCGTGAACTACGGCCCGTTCAACCTGGCCGAGCCGCGCAATTCAGGCGTGGTGATGTGCGCGACGCTCGACTCGCTCGGCGCGCCCGGCCACGTGGTGCTCGAGTCGACGATGCAGGTGAGCGAGGGTATCGTGCGCGCTGACTCGTCAGGCCGCGCGCGCGTATTACTCGACAGTCTGAGTAGCCTGGATTTTCCGTCGACCGGCGTGACGGTCGACTCGACGGGCGCCGTGCGCAGACGGACGATCGCGCCCGTCAGTCCCGCGCCGGCTGACTCGCTACCGTTGAATCCGGGTCCGCATCCGTGAGCACGCGGCGCGCCCCGCGCCACGGCTTGACGCGCCGCACGATGGGCCGATCGAGTGCACTCTCGATCACCCGCCCGGCCGCACTCGAGGCATGCACGAAGCGTCCGTCGCCGACGTAGATGCCGATGTGCGACACGCCCTTCTTGTCGAACCCGAAGGTCAAGAGATCGCCGGGCTTGAGCTGCGTCGAGTCTTTCGGCAGGCCGAGCCCGAACCTCGCCTGATCTTTCGCGGTGCGCGGCAGATCGATCTTGAGCGCCGCCATGACATAGTGCACGAGCCCACTGCAGTCGAATCCATAGCGGGGCGACTCGCCACCGTGCTTGTACTTGCGCCCGACTTGCGCGCGCACGAGCGCGACGATGGAGTCGCGCAGCGAGAGCGCCGAGATGCTGATGGCCGAGAGCGGCTTATCGCTGGCCGAGAACGCCAGCGGCTCGAGTGCCGGCGCGTGCGGCGGCGCGTCGATGACGGTGGCCTGATGACCCAAGAGGATCGGTGGGACGCTCTCTTGCTGTGCGAAGCTCTGCGAAGCGTAGATCAAACCGAGAGCGAGTAGCCACCGAAATCGCAAAGGGGTCTCCATGCTAGGGCTTAGACGAGCACCCTAGAGCGCAGGGAACGTGCCATGCCAACCTCTACCAGAAGCCGCGCTAGAGCTCGCGCGGGGGCTAATTTAGCTCGTCTTCGTCCCCACGGTAGGTACACCCCATGTTGCGGGTCTCCCTCACCTCGATCGCGGCGAGGTTCGTGAGTACCCCGCTCAGCCCCTGCCAGAGCCACCGGGCCAGATGTTCACTGGTCGGGTTTTCGAGCCCGGGGATCTCGTTCAACACGTGATGGTCGAGTTGAATGCGGAATGGCTCGAACGCCGAGGCAATGTCGTAGAAATCCCGCACCCAACCGATGCGCTCGTCCACCGGACCCTTGATCGTGATACGGATCTGATAGGAGTGTCCGTGCATCCGCGCGCACGGATGCGTCTCCGGGACGCACGGTAACCGGTGTGCCGCCTCGAATGAAAACTCGGCGAACAGTTCCACTATCGCAGCCCCAGGACTTTGTGCGTCTGCACCGAGAGTCGCCATTTCGGGTGTCTCAAACAATACTCGATCGCTCGCCTGGTATTGTCTTCCCTCTGCGGCCCATCCATGGGTTGCAGAAAGAAATGCTTGAAGGGCAGCTCGGCAAATCGCTCCGGCTCAGCTCCGTCTTGCGGGTACACGAGCTTTAACTCGTCGCCTTGCGTGAGTACGAATGGTGCGTTCGCCTTCGGCGAAACGCATACCCAGTCGATCCCGGATGGTGGCAGTTGCGTCCCATTTGTCTCGATAGCGACCTCGCAATTCTGATCATGAAAGGCCGAGATGAGTGCCACATCGAGTTGAAGTAGCGGCTCGCCACCAGTGCAGACAACGAATGGCCGGTCGGCGGAGGGCCAGTGGGCTACGACCGCTGAGACGAGCGCATCGGGAAATGTAAAGGAGCCGCCATCGGGCCCGACGCCAACGAACTCCGTATCGCAGAATTGGCAAGTAGCCGTGGATCGATCCGCTTCACGACCGGTCCACAAATTACAGCCCGCGAATCGGCAAAAAACGGCGGGCCGTCCGGTGTTCGCCCCTTCGCCCTGCAGGGTGTAAAAGATCTCGCGGACAGTGTATGTCATAGCGCGGGATCCGCGATGCCGACTTCCGCGAACCCTCTGAGACGCAACTGACACGCGTCGCATCGCCCACACGCCGCGCCGTTGGGACCGGGATCATAGCAACTCGTGGTCATCGCGTAATCGACACCAAGCGAGAGCCCGAGCGAAATAATCTCTGATTTCGTCAGATCGATGAGCGGCGTACGAATGCGGACGGCCGCCTGACTCTCGACCGCGGCCTTGGTCGCGAGGTTCGCCAGGCGCTCGAACGCCGCGATGTACTCGGGCCGGCAGTCCGGATAGCCCGAGCTATCCATGTGATTCACGCCGATGAAGATGTCGCTCGCCCGCGTGACCTCCGCGTACGCCAGCGCGAAGGCGAGAAATATGGTATTCCGCGCCGGAACGTATGTGATGGGAATGCCATCGCCGATCTCGCGATCCTTCGGCACGGGGATGTCGGCGGTGAGCGCCGAGCCTCCGAACGCCCGCAGGTCGACATCGACGATCTCGTGGCGCGCCACGTGGTATCGCGCCGCGATCCGCCGCGCGGCGTCGATCTCATGCGCGTGGCGCTGCCCGTAGCGGAAGGTCAGGGCGTGCACCGAGTACGCGTCACGGGTCGCGATCGCGAGTGTGGTCGTCGAGTCGAGGCCGCCGGAGAGGAGCACGACGGCCGGTATTCCCTTCACGGTCGCCATCCACCAAAGTTAACCGCATGCATACCATGGATGCCGCGTACCTGCACCTGCTGGTCAATCACGTCCCGATCATTCTGACCGTGATCGGCGCCATGGCGGCCGTACTGGCGATCGCCACCCGTCGCCGCGCCGTGTGGCTCTACGCGCTCGTCTCGCTCACCATCGCGGGCGTCAGCGCCTATCCCGTGATGCTCACGGGACACGCGGCCGAGGACGTCATGAAGGACAAGTGGTATGTCACGCGAGACTCGATCGAAGAGCACGAGGAGGCGGGTGAGACCGCCATGTGGGTGCTGATCGCGATGGGTGCGGTCAGCGGTTACGCCTGGTGGCGGCTCCTGCGACCTGGTGAGACGGGTGTGCCGCCCGTCTGGCTCGGCGCGCTCGTCGTCGTGCTGTCGCTCGCGGGCGTCGGGACGACGACTATCGCGGCGTATCGCGGCGGGAATATCGTGTACTACTCGCCGAAGCTCGCGTCGCCGCCTCGCTGATCGAGCGCAGCGCGGCGCCGGTCCGCGCGCTGAAGGTGGCGGCCCCGGTGGGGTTCATGTGGTACCCGTCGAGCATGTCCGTCGGCAGCAGTGCGCGATTCGAGACGGGAATGAGCACCGGCACGCCCGCGCGCTTGCCGGCCTCGATCATCATCGGCTCGATGACCACGTCATCCGGCGCCCGGGTCGGAATGAGCAGGTAGGCGAACCGCACGCCTCTGGCGGCACAGATGGAGTCCATCTCCGCGAGCCGCGCGGCCGCGATGGCCACATCGCTGACGGAATCGGGCGTAATCGGCGTCCGATCGAAGAAATCGTGCGCCATCGCGGTGTACTCCGGCACGATCAGCTTCCGCGAGTCCTGGCGGAGCTGATCCCGGAGGGCGAAGAACGCCGAGTAGTGTTGGAGCACGAGATTGCTCGCCTCGGTCAAGCCGATGCGTTCATCGATCGTGTAGCGCTCGAGGTTCCCGGCGGTCCAGACGAGTCGCGCGGTGCGGCCGACCGGCGGCCGGTCGGTCACGAGTTGGGCCGGGCTGAATCCGAGCACGATGAGACTCGGGTGGCTCCCGCGATCGAGGAGCGACGGCACGCCATATCGCCAGTCTTGGTAGCCGGAGCCAAGGACGTACTCCTTCTTCGCCTCGTAGCCCGGGCCGAGCGCGGCCTGGAGGGCGTCGAGGTCGACACCGTGCAGCACGAGTGAGTTGCCGACGATCAGCACCGGACGCGGCGCGCCGGGCGCCGAGACGAGGTGCACGGCATCCAGGGTCTCATCGCGGACTGCGCGGTTCGAGGCGAGATGCCCGAGCATCCAGGCAGACGCGCCCTCGAGGCCGACGCACAGCAGGCCGCACACGATCAGCACCCAGAGCAGGCGACGCGACATGCTAAAATTGAAAGTAGATGAACGCGCTCGATTCGCCCTGACTGAATATCGCGACTGCGATGACCGCGGCGGCGGCGGCGGCGATCTGCCACCGGAAGCGCGCGCTCTGTCCGAGATACTCGTCGCCCGTGCTCTCCAGCCGGAGGTCCATCGCGAACAGCGGCAAACTGAAGATCGCGAGGTACGCGAGCGCCGACACGTACGTCGGACGCCACGCCCAGTTCGTGAACTGGCGGAGATAGGCCCACGCCGCCCCGAACGACGCCGCGCGGAAGAAGATCCAGCCGAAGCAGACGAAGTGGAAGACCAGGATCCGGCGCCACCAGGTTCCGAGCGCCGTGTGCACGACCTCCTTCGCGAGACCCAGCGCCCGCTCGACCGCCAGGCCGGCACCGTGCAACGCGCCCCAGAACACGAACGTCCAGTTCGCGCCGTGCCACAGGCCTCCCAACAGCATGGTCACGAACAGATTGCGATAGGTCGCGGCCTCGCCGTGACGGCTGCCACCGAGTGGGATGTACAGATAGTCGCGCAGCCAGGTCGAAAGACTGATGTGCCAGCGCCGCCAGAAATCTTGCAAGCTCGTCGCGAGATACGGCTGCCGGAAGTTGACCATGAAGTGAAACCCGAGTACCTGAGCGCTCCCGCGCGCGATGTCGCTGTAGCCGCTGAAGTCACCGTAGATCTGCCAGGCGAACGCATAGATGCCGATGAGCGCCGCGATACCGGTCGAACCCATACGGCCAGAGAACGCCGCGTTCGCCAGCACCCCGCAGCTGTCAGCGATGACGCACTTGCGAAAGAGCCCGGACAAGATGAGCATGACGCCGTCATAGATGCGCGTCTGATCCACCACCCGTGGACGCTGGACCTGAGGGAGTAAGTGGGATGGCCGTTGAATGGGCCCGGCGATCAGGTGGGGAAAGAAGCTGATAAAGAGCCCGTAATCGACAAACGATGTCGCGGCGGCCACGCGGCCGTAGTACACGTCGACGATGTAGGCGACTTCCTGGAACGTATAGAACGAGATGGCCGGCGGCAGGATGATGCTGAACAGGGCGTGCGGTATCGAATGCATGCCGAGCAGCGCCGCGAAATGTTCGGCCGAGTCGACGAAGAAATTGAAGTACTTGAAGAACCCGAGGATCGAGAAGTTGATCGCCAGGGAGACAACGAGGAGCGACCGCCGCTTGCGCGGCTCGGTGCTCCTGCTGATCGCGCCCGCGATCCAATAATCCATTGCCGTCGACGCGATCATGACCAGCAGAAATCGCCAATCCCACCAGCCGTAGAAGAAGTAGCTGGCCGCGAGCAGAAAGCGATTTTGGGCTGTATGTCGCATCCGCCAGTAGGCGAACACGACGAGCATCAAGAAAACGAGGTAGACGGCGCTATCGAAGAGCACGGATCTCGTCAGACTCGCAAAGAATGTGCGCGGCCGTCAGCGCGGCATCGAAACGGAGCTCGTGTGCCACCCGCGCTCGCCGTCCGAGCGCAGCGTAAGGGTCGGCCTCGCCAGCGGCCCCAGGTCGAGGGTCGCCGCCTCGGCGATGTCGGCCACATCGGCCCGTACATCGGCCAGCGCGGCCCACGGAGGGAGCGGATGCGTATCATCGCCGCATGCCCAGTTCGTGAGCAATATCACGAACATGTCATGCGACGGATCGATCCAGATGCTGGTCCCAGTGTAGCCCGTATGGCCATACGCCGTCTCGTCCATGATCTGCCCGCAGCTCGCGCCACCGCAGGTATCCCACCCCAGCGCGCGATGGCCGGCCGCGCGGCGCGTGAAAAGCGCCACGGTCGATTCGTGAACGATGCGAACGCCGTCGAGCCGCCCACCATTGAGCATCATACGGGCAAAGATAGACAGGTCGGCCGCGCTGCTGAATAGCCCCGCGTGGCCCGCGACGCCACCGAGGGCCGCGGCGTTGCGATCGTGGACGCGCCCAAGCGGCGCTTCGGTGAGCGCGAGGCGACTGTGCCACGATTTCGGCGGGCGGAAGCGCGTCGACTTCATGCCCAGTTTCTGAAACACATGCTCGGACACGAACGCATCCAGCGGCTCGTGCGCCACGGCTTCGACGACGAAGCCGAGGACGTCGGCGCCGAGGTCCGAGTACACGTAATGATCGCCGGGCGTGTACTCGAGCGGCGTTTTGAGCACCGCCCGGCGCGGGTGCGGTACGCGCCACAGCTCCCGGCCGGCCGGTAACCCTGACCGGTGGGTCAGGAGGTCACGCAGCGTCACGTGGGCGCGCTTGCCGATCTTCCAACTGGGAAGATACCGCGCGACTGGAGCGTCGAGGCGCACGCGCCCCTGGTCGTACAGGATCATGATTGCGGTCGTCGTGGCGATCACTTTCGTGAGCGACGCCAGATCGTAGACCGTCTTCGAGGGATCGACCGCCGAGTGGGCCTCGTCGGCGCACCCGCGTGCGCCATAGCCGCGGAGCCACACGGTCCCGTCGCGCCGGCCGATCGCCACCGATGCGCCGGGGAACCCACCGGCGGTCACGCCGCGCTCGATGACGTAGTCGACCGTGAACAGCCGCTCGGCGTCCAACGTCGCGCTATCGGGCGCGGGCGTCGTGTCGGCCTGCGCCGCCAGCAGAAATCCGAGCCAGGCGATCACCTCATCATGACGAACGGCGGAGACAGTTCGTCATGGCGTTTTCTTGCCGGACTGCGCCTCGCGTGTGAGCGCGGCGCCGCGGGTGAGGCCGGCGAGGATCGCGCGTGTCTCGGTCAGGGTCGCTGGCAGCGAGAAGCCGCCGGCGCGGTCATCAGAGAAGAAAAAGCGATAGCGGGCTTCGCCGGCGTAGACGTGGCGGCCAAAAGACATCGTTCGGCCGCTCTTGGGCTCCTCCAGCACTGGCGGCGGGGCATCGCGGTGCGGCTTTTTGGGCGGGAGAAAGGCGCGGGTCTCGCGCACGAAGTCATCGACGGCGTCGGCATCGACCTGCATCGTCATCGTCTGCGTCGCGTCGCCGGCGCCGACGTAGACGCGGCCGCCATAGTGGGCACGGACAATGAACACGCCATCGCCAATGGCCAGATTTGCCGCCATCCAGCCGCTCGCGCTCGTATCCGGCGCACTCGGCGGCGCCGTTGTCGCGCCAGCCGGCTGGGCCGTGTCTGGCTTTGCAGCCGGGCGGGTCGTGTCTGGCTTTGCATGCAGGCCGGCCCACGCCGCTGCGGTGTCTTGATACACAGCGGGCCCCGAAGGCGCCGTCGCTGTCGTCGGTGGCGGCGCGTGATGCGCGCAGCCGAGCAGGACGCACGAGAGTGCCAAGAAACGCCTCATCGCGGCTGCTGCTGCGTCAGGCAATGCAGCGTGCCAAACCCCCACACGAGATCGACGGCATGAATCCCGACGACCTGGCGATCGGGAAATAGCCCGGCCATGGCATTGAGCGCCACGCGATCCGCGGGATCGTTGAACGTGGGAACGAGCACTTTCGTATTCGCGATGTAGAAGTTCGCATACGACGCCGGCAACCGCTGCCCGCTCATGAGCACGGGCCGCGGAAACGGCACCTGCACGACCCGGAATGCCCCGTCGTTCCCCCCGGCGAGCTCCAGTCGCCGGAGATTGTCGACCGAAGCCAAGTAGTTGTCGTCCGCGGGATCCTCCTCGAACGCGAGGACGATGGTATCCGGGTCGACGAACCGCGCGACGTCGTCGACGTGCCCATGCGTATCGTCCCCGACGCACGACGCGCCGAGCCACAGGGTCTGACGTACGCCGAGGTACTCGCGGAAGATGGTCTCGTAGCCGTCCCGCGAGAGACCGGGATTCCGGCACTGCACGGTCGAGAGCAAGCACTCTTCGGTCACGAGTATCAACCCTTCGCCGTTCACGTCCAACGCCCCGCCTTCCATGACGACAGGCGCACCCGTATCGGGACGCACCGGATCGATCAGCGTGAGGCCGCTGATCTTTGCCACCGCGTCGGGCACCCTCGCGTCCAGCGCGTAGTTATCGTACTTCGCCCACGCGTTGAAGTGCCATCGGAGCAATCCCTGATCGACACCGGTGGGCGCCGAGTCACGGAGCCACGACCGGTCAGTCGGGACGAGGTGCAGGCGATACGCCTGGGGTGGTACGCCGTGTGCGGCCAGTGCCTCTGTTGCATCGGCCTGCACCTCGGCGCTCGCGCACAAAATCTCGACGCGCTCCGATCCGACGAGCGCGCGCACGATCTCGGCGTAATCCCATCGGATCGCCTCGAATTTTCCCGGCCAATCCGGCTCGTGGTGCGGCCACGCGATCCACGTCGCCTCGTGTGGCTCCCACTCCGCGGGCATGCGCATTCGCGTTACCCTATGAAGCGATTGCCGATCGGTGCGTACGCATCGACCCGGCGGTCGCGCAGGAACGGCCAGTTTCGCCGGGTTTCCTCGATGATTGCCGGATCGCAGGTTGCCACGAGCACTTCAGGCCCCGTACCGGCCTGCGCGATCACCCGACCGAACGGGTCGGCGATGAACGAGTGGCCCCAGAACTCGATGCCCTTCGTGCCCGGCTCGGGCTCGTGGCCGACGCGATTCACCGCGGCGACAAAGACACCATTCGCGATCGCGTGACTGCGCTGAATCGTCTGCCACGCACTCAACTGATCCTGTCCGACCGCGTCTTTCTCGGCCGGATGCCAGCCGATCGCCGTCGGATAGAACAAGATCTCGGCACCCATGAGCGACGTAATTCTCGCGCCCTCCGGGAACCATTGGTCCCAGCAGATCAGCGTGCCGACTTTTGCTCGCTTTGTCGGCCACACGCGGAAGGTGTCGCCAGGGGTGAAATAATATTTCTCGTAGTATTGGGGGTCGTCCGGGATATGCAGCTTGCGGTACACCCCAAGCAAAGAGCCATCGGCGTCGATGACCGCCGCGGAGTTGCGATAGACACCGGCCGCCTCGCGCTCGAAGATCGGGACGATCAGCACGACGGAGAGCGACTTGGCGAGCGCCTGCATCGACGTGACCGTCGGCCCGGGAATCGGCTCGGCCAGGTCGAATCGCTCGGCCTTCGTGGCCTGCGCGAAGTACGGTGCGTCGAACAGCTCCTGCAAGCAAATGATCTGGGCGCCTCGGGAGGCGGCCTCGCGGATCTTGTCCTGAGCGTCGCGGACGTTCGCGGCGATATCGTCGGTGACGGCGGCCTGAATGAGGCCGACTGTAAATGGTGGCATTGCGGGAAATCTAGACGATCAGGCCGAACGCCACGTCCATCACGTTGGTACCGGTGTAGCCGGTGCGAAGCAACGCGCTCGCGGCATCCAGCGCGCGATAGGCGTCGTGCCCCGCGAGGTCGGCGGCTGGATCGCGCCCGGCAGCGCTCACGGCGGTCCATGTGAGGCCGTCGACAATAGCGCCGGCGGCGTCCGTCGGGCCGTCGCGCCCATCGGTCCCGGCCGCTAGCAGGGCGATGCCCGACGCGGTGTCGCCGGCATCAGCCAACGAACGCGCGGCGGCGAGCGCCAACTCTTGGCTGCGGCCTCCGAGCCCAGGCGTGCTGCGGGCGGTGCCCAGCGTGACGGTCGTCTCGCCGCCCCACAGCACGCAGCGCGAGCGGTACGCGCCTCGCGCGAGCTTTCGCCGTGCGAGGAGCTCGCTCGCCAAGCGAACGCCGGCGATCGAGGCTTCGCCCGCCAGCGGGGTGGGCGAGATGATCACTTCGTCGAATCCGATCTCTCGCGCCCGCGCGGCCGCCGCTTCGACCGCGTGGCGATTACTCACGATGACCTGCGCGCGCACGTTCGTGAACGCCGGGTCGCCCGGTTTCGGCGTGTCCGGTACTTCGCCGCACGCGATCCGCTCGAGGTGCGCGCGCACAACGGCATCAAAACGCATCCAGCGACCCGACCGTTCGAGGCGCGAAATCAGGTCGCTCGTTACAACAGGATCGCCAACGAAGGGTCCCGACGATATCGACGCCGGATCGTCTCCAGGCACATCGGACACGAGCAAGCAGTCGATCCGTCTTCCGGGAAGCGCTATGGTGATCCGACCAGCGCTCCACCGTGTGAATCTCTTTCGTACGGCGTTGACGATGCCAATATCGGCGCCCGAAGCGAGGAGAGCTTCGTAGAGACGGGCAAGTTCCGAAGGGCCAAAATCCGGGATGTCCGGGAGCGGCGCGGCGACCAGCGCACTCGCACCGCCGGAGACGAGAGCGAGTACGCGTTCGGCGGAGCCGACGCGTGCAATGGCGTCGGCGATGGCCGCGGCCGCGGCGAGCGAGCCAGCACCGGGGATGGGATGGTCGCCGACGACGACCGGGAGGGCCGAGGGTGCAGCCTCGGGCGCGACAATGACGCCTCCCGCCGGAGGAGACCCGAGCGCGGCCATAGCGCCGTTGGCCATGGCGACGGCGGCTTTGCCCAACGCGATGACGTGTACGGGCTCGGAGCCGGGCGCGAGCTGCCTGACGGCGTCCCGTGTTGCTGCCTCCGGGTTAGCCCCGGTGACGGCTGCCTCATACAGGCGGCCGAGCACTTCGCGGGGTGATGGCAGCACACGGGGAGTCTGTCATGGCGGCCCCTGGCTCGCCAGACCGTGGGTTCTTGCGTCGGTCAAAATGTCCGGAGACAGTGACGCCGAGCCCATCCATACAGTCTGGATGTGAGGTCCTCTATGGAACGGAACCCGTGACCGGCAGTCAGAGCAATCCACGTCACCCTTCCTACGCTGCGGTCACAACGCCGGCGAGTCTGCCTGGCGTGTGCGCTCGGTGTGGCGCGACGATAATCCCGTCGAGCACATCGTGCATGCGTTGCGGGGCGGCGATCACGGGCCCTGGCGCCGCCGAGCACGCGGAGCGCATCCGCCTCCGCCTGCAGGAATCCGTCGGTGACGCCTATCGCCTCATCGAGCTGCTGGGGCGCGGTGGCATGGGCATCGTGTTCCGTGCCCACGAGACCGCCCTCGATCGCGAGGTGGCGCTCAAAGTCCTGGCCCTCGACCCGATCCTGTCACCCGAGGCCTACGCCCGATTCGAGCGCGAGGCCAAACTCGCGGCCCGACTCGACCACCCGCACATCGTGCCGATATTCGCGGTCGGCCAGCGGAACACCGTCGCGTTCTACACCATGCGACTCGTGCGCGGCGGCACGCTCGAGGATGTCCTCGCTGGCCACAACATGCTCGATGTCGAGCACGTGTTCGACATCCTGCGCGATGTCGGCCGCGCCCTCGACTATGCGCACGCGCAAGGCGTGATCCATCGCGACATCAAGCCCGCGAACGTGCTGATCGGCGATAGCGGCCACGCCATGGTCTCCGACTTCGGTATCGCGAAAGCCTTGGGCTCGGGCGAAGCGCCGGTAGGCTCCGGCACCGGCATCATCGGGTCCCCGGGGTACATGTCGCCCGAGCAGTGGCGCGGCGAAGACATTGACGCGAAAGCCGACCAATATGCGCTCGGCGTCATGGCATTCGAGATGCTCACCGGACACCGCCCGTTCGAGACGGTGAAAGTGCAGGATCTCCTCAAGCTGCATCTCTCGGCCGAGGTGCCCAAGGCATCGGCGCTGCGCGCCGGGATCGAGCCATACACCGACGCGGCGATCCAGCGCGCCATGGCGAAGAGCGCGCCCGACCGGTTCCCGTCGGCGTCGGCGTTCGTCGATGCGCTCGCTGGACGGCGGCCGGTCGGCCGGGCGTCCGTGACGGCTACGTCCTTCATGCCGCCCCCGCCGCCGCCCAAGCGTGGCAACGGCGTGCTGATCGCCGCCGCATTGTTTCTGCTCGCGGTCGCCGGTGTCGCCGCGGTCTTCGGACTCTCGCGGAATGGGCCGACCGAGCAGCAAATCAAGAAAGAGATCGTCCATCCGCGCCGACGAGCTCCGGCGGCCGCACCGATACCAGATTCGCTCCCCACGCCGGTTGATACAACGTTCGATCTCAATGCCACGGATCAGGCCGTGGTCCATCGACGCCCCGTCGCGCTCGATCCCTCGCTCGGCGGCGGGGTGGTGTCGCGTAACTCTGACCTTCCTGCGTATATCCGGATTCTGGCCCGGGGCGGGGCCGCCAAGGTGCGCTTGGATGGTCGAACACTGGGCTTTACACCCATCGTCGTCCGCGTTGACGCCGGTGGCCACTACGTGTCTCTCGAGGGCGCGGGCGATGCGTTCATGCCCGACCACCTGAACATCGAAGCGGTCGGCAATGACACGGTCAACGCCGTGTTCAGCGCGACCGGCCGGACCGATACGGCCACCGCGCCGGAGACTTCGCTACCCCAGTAGTTGTTACTGGCGAAAAGTTAGCCAGGCCAGGGTTGTGACAGCCGCGAGCGCGGCGTCAGCCCCTCTGATCCGCAGCAAACAAGCGGATCGACCGATTCAAAGCCGACCACCCTGAATCCGATAATTTGAAGCGGGCTCGGCCATTCTGCCGGGCCGCTCGTCCACGGCATAACCGGCGAAAGCCGGCGACGCAAAGCTTTGGAGGCTAAAGCGCTACGGCGCCACGCCAGTCCGGCCGCCGAACGGTCAGGTGGAGGCCAGCATGCGCGGATTTCTCGTGCCATGCCTGTTGTTGCTGTCGGCGTGTGTAGCCCCAACGGAAGACTTCCCGGCGCCGACCCAGTCCGATACGACGCCAACCAAGAAGACGCCGCCGCCCCCTCCGACGGACACGACGACTCAAAAAGTCACCCCCACCGCGACCGCGGCGCTCAGCACACCCGCGCAGGTCGTGAAGGGCTGGGGCATGTACCCGACCGGCGGCGCGGGCCTCTACGGGCGTCCGCAGGTCGCGCAAGCGCTCTACGCGATGGGCATCACGTTCATCCGCGTCGGCTTCGTGCCGCAGCTCTATGTGAGCGGCACGAACGTCAGCAACATGACGCTCGACCCGACGCAGATGTCCATCCTCGTCCAGTCACTCGAAACCGGCCAGTCGTACGGCGTCACGAGCTACATCGCATCCGTCTGGTCGCCGCCGGCCTCGATGAAGACCAACGACTCGCTGCCCGGCGGTTCGCTCCGGACCGACGCCGAGAGCACCTACGTGGCATATCTCACGAAGATCCTGCTGACGCTCCGCGCGAACGGCATGCCGCTCCCGGCCGCGGTCAGCATTCAGAATGAGCCGGAGCACGTCGACGTGTACAACAGTGCCCTGTACACGGTCGCGCAGTGGCAGCGCGTCCTCATCGCGGCCCGCGCCTCGTTCGATGCCAACGGACTGTCCGCCGTCCCCATATTCGGCCCCGAGACCGGTTCGTTCTCCTTCGCGATCTACTACGATCCATACACGCTCACGCCCGGCTACTTGGGCGGCAGTGGGTTCCCAGCACTCGCCACGCCGGCACTCAACCACGCGGTCGGAGCGTACGCGCTGCATGCGTATGGCGAGTGCGAGCTCACCGGCGTCGGCGCCGGCATGCAGTCGTACCCGAAGGACGCCTGGGTCACCGAGTTCTCGGCGCCCCTCGGCACGACAGAGCTCGACTGGACGCTCGACACCTATCGCGCGCTCGCCGCGCACTTGGTCGTCCTGCCGTTCAACTACTGGGCGTGGTGGCTCGGCTGGGCGCAGTCGTCGTCTCCACCGGATGGTGGCACGCTCGTGACCGGCAATACCACGCCGATCTACTCCAAGCGCTATTATGCGCTGAAACAGCTCTGGACCACCGTGCGGCCCGGGTGGTCCGTGACGCCGATGACGACGACCGATCCCAATCTCCAGGTTGGAGCGGGGAATCAAGATCCCTGCACCGCGCGCGTCGATCTCGTCGCCTTCACCAGCCCCGATAAGGCAACCGTCGCCGTGCTCATGACGAACACGACGACGGCGAATAAAGTCTTGGCGGTCTCTGGTCTGCCCGGTACCAGTGTGCAGGCCTATCGATCCGACGCGCTCAACGACATGGCGGCGCTGTCGCCCGTGGCAATCACCAAAGGCGTCGCCAACATCTCATTGCCGGCCTCCAGTGCCGTGCTAGCTATTGCGCACTAATTGACGGAGAACGTACGGCAGAATTCCGCCGTGCTTGTAATACTGCATCTCTTCGGGGGTATCTATACGAACTATTACGCCAAAGGCCTGGGTGCCGGCTTTCACGGTAAGTCGCGCCTTGGGTTTGAGGTCGTTGGCAAGCCCCTCGATGGCATATGTCTCGAATCCGGTGAGCCCGAGAGACTTTCTCGTGGCGCCATCGGCGAATTCGAGCGGCAACACTCCCATGCCAACGAGATTGGATCGATGAATGCGCTCGAACGACTCGGCGATCACCGCCCGCACGCCGAGCAATAGCGTGCCCTTCGCCGCCCAGTCGCGTGAAGACCCGGTCCCGTATTCTTTCCCGGCGATCACCAGCAATGGCGTCGCGGCCTTCTGGTATGCCACGGCAGCGTCGTAGATCGAGAGCGGCTGCCCATCGGGCGTCGTACGGGTCACACCGCCTTCGGTGCCAGGCACCAGTTCGTTCTTGAGCCGAATATTGGCGAAGGTCCCCCGCACCATGACCTCGTGATTCCCACGCCGCGCCCCGTAGGAATTGAAGTCGGCTTTCGGCACCCCGTGATCCAGTAACCAGCGCCCAGCGGGACTCGCCGCCTGAATCGTTCCCGCGGGCGAGATGTGATCGGTCGTGATGGAGTCGCCGAGTAACGCGAGTACCCGCGCGCCGCTGATCGGCGTGATGCCGGGCGGGGTCGATGTCATCCCGACGAAATACGGCGGATGCTTGACGTACGTGGACGCGTCGTCCCACGCGTAACGCTCGCCCGTCGGCACAGACAACGCGCGCCACCGTTCATCGCCGGTGAACACGTCGGCATACTGCTCGCGGAACATGTCCGCCTTGACCGAGCGCAAAATCTCCGCTTCGACGTCCTTCGGCGCCGGCCAGATGTCCCGCAAGAACACCGGCCCATTCGTGCCGACCCCGATCGGCTCCGCCGCGAAATCGATGTCCATGCGCCCGGCGAGCGCGTACGCGACGACGAGCGGTGGCGACGCGAGATAGTTGAACCGCGTCAACGGATTGACGCGACCTTCGAAGTTGCGATTCCCCGAGAGGACGGCCGCGACGACGAGATGGTGCTCTTCGACCACATCGGCGATCGGCTGCGGGAGCGGTCCGGAGTTGCCGATGCACGTCGTGCAACCGTAACCGACGAGATTGAACCCGAGCCGCTCGAGCGACTCCGTCACGCCGGCCTTGTTGAAGTACTCGGTGACCACCTTCGAGCCCGGCGCGAGACTGGTCTTCACCCATGGCTTGGTTGTCAGCCCCGCCTGGACCGCATTCCGCGCCAGCATGCCCGCGGCGAGCATGACGCTCGGGTTCGACGTGTTCGTGCAGCTCGTGATCGCCGCGATCACGACCGCGCCGTCGCGCAGCGCGAACTGCCGTCCGTTCCATTCGCACATCGCCTCGTGCTGCGGCTGGCCACCGCCCTCGTTGTCTTCGACCGCCAGCGCGCGCTGGGTACCGGCGACGACTGGCTGTGGGCGCGAGGCGATGTCGGCCGCGAGTGCGTCGCGGAACATCTTCTTCGACTGCGAGAGCGGCACGCGATCCTGCGGCCGCTTCGGGCCGGCGAGGCTCGGCTCCACGGTTCCCAGATCCAGCGCCAACGTATCGGAGAACGCGGGCTCCGGAGTCTCATCCGTCCGAAACAGCCCTTGTTCCCGACAATAGGCCTCGACGAGTCTCACCTGCGATTCGTCTCTGCCCGTCAGTCGCAGATACGCGAGCGTCTCGGCGTCGACCGGGAAAAATCCCATGGTCGCGCCATACTCCGGCGCCATGTTCGCGATCGTCGCGCGGTCGGCGAGCGACAGGGTCGACAGGCCGACGCCATAGAACTCGACGAATTTCCCGACGACTTTTTTCTGGCGCAGCATCTGCGTGACGGTCAGCACCAGATCCGTGGCGGTCGCACCGGGGGGAAGCTTGCCGTGGAGTTTGAATCCGACGACCTCGGGGATCAGCATCGACAACGGCTGGCCGAGCATGGCCGCTTCGGCTTCTATGCCTCCAACACCCCAGCCGAGGACGCCGAGGCCATTGACCATGGTCGTATGGGAATCCGTCCCAACCAATGAATCCGGATACGCCACGCCATCCTGCTCAAATACAACCCGCGCGAGATACTCCAGGTTGACCTGATGGCAGATGCCGGTCTCGGGAGGAACAACTTTAAAGTTGTCGAACGCGGTCTGCCCCCAACGCAGGAACGCATAGCGCTCGCGATTGCGCTCGTATTCGAGCCCGGCGTTGATCAAAAACGCCGCGTCTGACCCGTACTCGTCGACCTGCACCGAGTGATCGATGACGAGATCGACGGGCTGCAGCGGGTTGATCTGGGAAGGCGAGCCGCCGAGCACGGCGATGGCGTCACGCATGGCGGCGAGGTCGACGACGGCAGGCACGCCGGTGAAGTCTTGCAGGAGCACGCGACTGGGCCGAAACGCGATCTCGCGTTCTTGCTTCGAGGTGACATCCCAGGCGGCCAGCGCCTCGATGTCTTGTCGCTTGACGAACGCGCCGTCCTCGTTTCTCAGGAGGTTCTCGAGGAGGATGCGGAGGCTGAAGGGGAGTTTGGCGCCTCCGACGGCACCGAGCCGATAGATCGCGTACGACCGCCCGCCGACGCTGAGCGTCGAGCGGCTACCGAAAGAGTTCGGATGTGGCATTTCAGGGGTCCACTACGGCGTGGAGAACGGAGCCACTGCGCGAGCACTCTACGCAGGCTTCCGAAATCTAGCATCTTGTACGTCATGACCCCACTGGACCCTGCGGCGCTGGCCGCCGACCTCGTTCGGCTGGAATCGACCAGCGGGAACGAAGGCGAGATCGTGTCCTATGTCGACGACTTATTGTCCGACCGGGGATGGCGCGTCATGCGCATCCCCGTCTCGCCGGGACGAGACGATCTGTTGGCCACATGTGTCCCCTCGCCGCTGGTGACGCTGAGCACGCACCTCGACACGGTGCCGCCGTTCATCCCACCCCGCTTCGCGGGCGGCCGGTTGTTCGGTCGCGGCGCGTGCGACGCCAAGGGGATCGCCGCGGCCATGTGCTGCGCGGCCGAGCGGCTGCGGGAGCACGACGTTCCGGTCGCTCTCTTGTTTGTGGTCGGCGAAGAGACCATCCATGATGGCGCGACCGCGGCGAACACGGTGCCGACCACGAGCCGCGTGCTCATCAACGGCGAGCCGACGGAGAGCACGCTCGCGCTTGGCACGAAGGGCGCATTGCGCTTGGCTCTGCGGACAACCGGCAAGGCAGCCCACTCCGCCTATCCCGCGCTCGGCCATTCGGCGACACGCGATTTGGTTCACCTGTTGGCCGAGCTCGACGCCCTGGAGTTGCCGAGCGATGCGATGCTCGGCGACACGACGATCAACATTGGCTCGCTGGCTGGCGGAGTAGCCGACAATGTCATAGCCCCATGGGCCGAGGCACGCTTAATGGCGCGTCTCGTGACACCGGCCGCGGACATTGAAAACCTGCTGACGCGTTGGGTCGCTGGGCGAGCGTCGATCGAGTTCGAAGCGCTCGTGCCGCCCGTCAAACTCGGACATATCGAGGGCCTGCCGACGTCCATTGTCGCGTATGCGACCGATATACCAAAGTTGTCGAACTGGGGAACGCCGTACTTGTTTGGGCCCGGATCAATACACGTGGCCCATACGGATGACGAATACGTCGAGCTGGAAGAGCTCAGACGGGCCGTAGCGATCTATGAGCGCTTAGCGGTCGACGCGCTGGCGCGCGCGGCAGGCTGATTCGAGCGACGCGCTGGCACGACCGAGAGTGCGGCCGTCGGGCAGTGGTGAATGAACTCACCGTCCGCCGGTGACCACGTCACGCTGATGGTCTTCGAGACCGCCTTGCCCGTGGAGTCGAGGGCCATGAGATCAGGCGCCATGGCGACGCAGATGCCACATCCGATGCACTTCGCGCGGTCGACCTCGACCCGCACGCGCCGGCGTGGGAACACACCGCCAGTCGCGGCGGCGACCTCCTCGAAGTGCCTCAGCGCCTCTTTGGCCGCGCGGTAGCCTTCCTCGATCACTTTGGGCGTATCGCCGAACTGGAGCCATCCGACCTGGCCGAGCTTCGGCCGGATGAGCACCATCGGCGGGCCATCCCACTGGTTGAGCTGGTAGAGCTGGAGTGCGTGCATCATGACCGTCGCCGCCCGCATGTACGTGGCCGCGAACCCGTGCGAGGCGATCGATTCGCCCTGCGAGAGCTCGCTCGATCCAACGTCAACGGCGATGACGACATCGGCGCGGTCGGCCGTGATCGCGGCCGGCAGATTGTCGATCGTCCCGCCATCGATGCACAGCCGCCCGTTCACGCGTCCGGGCGGGAAGAATCCCGGGAGCGCGCACGAGGCATAGACGGCATCGGATACCGAGACGTTGTCGAGTCCGGGAAGGCCCCACACAAGCTGCGACCCGCGCTCGACGTCGACGGTACTGATGAGCGCCGGCACCGGGAGGTCGGCGAGCCGCCCCGGCGGAACGTTCCGTTCGATCAGCTCTCGCAGTGGAGCTTCCTGATAAATCGACGGCGAACGCATGCGCTCGAGCAGCATGCCGACGTGATTCAACCGAAACAGATCCCGACGTTTGAGTTGCGTCGCATGCTCGGCCATGACGTCCAGGGACGCGCCGCCGGCCCGGGCCGCCGCGATCAACGCGCCGATGCTCGTGCCGGCATAGAGCGTCGGGACGATGCCGAGCTCCTCGAGGGCGCGGATGACGCCAATATGCGCAAAGCCTTTCATGCCGCCGCCACCAAGGGCGAGGGCCACACGTGTTCTCATACGTTGATTCTACCCCGCGTGGTGCCTTCTGGGTCGCGTCTTCGAAGATGTGGCCGCGGCGGTCGCCGTGAGTTCCACGGTTTTCGGCACGCCGTCGACGCGGGCCGTCATATGCTGCGCCCCGATGGTCGCGCCAAGCGTCCATTGGCTGCGCACGAGGCCGAGCGAGTCAGTGACCGGGGTGCTGTCGGGCAGCGTCCCCGCTCCGTGTTTCGGCACGAGGTTCACGGAGATGCCGCGCACGGGATTCCCCGCCGCGTCGGTCACGCGCAGGACGATAGGCTTGCTGGTCGCGGTGCTCGGTGCGCCGTGCTGGGCATCGCCCGAGACAACGCCGACCGCCGCCGGCGCGCCCGCCGTGGCGATGGCGTGAAGCATGACCGGGCGCACGGTGCGACCGTCGCCAATGAGCGCGCGAATGCGTTGCGGCCCCGCGTGCGGGCCGAGCACCCACGTCGCGCGTACTTCGCCGAGCGAATCAGTCCGCGGCGTTGTCGACGTGATACTGCCGCCATCGAGCGCGACCCAGCGGACCGCCAGGTCACCCATCACGCGACCGGTGGTGTCCGTGATCCTGACGCCGACCGGCACCGCCAGCGCTGTCGCGATCTTGGACGTCTGGCTATCCGCGAGCGCCGCCGTCCGGGTGTTCGCGCTGACCGGCTCCGCCTCGGCCTCCACCGTCACGACGGTATCAACGCCTTCGGTGCTCGCCGCCAGGCGCTGACGGCCGGCGAGATCGCCGAGCTTCCACACGCAATGCGCTCGGCCTTCGGCATCCGTCTGGGCCTGTGCTATATCCGCGGTCGAGTTCACGTCAGCCCGACGGAATTTCACGGTAAGGCCACTGAGCGGCTTGCCTCGCCTGGATAACACCTTGACGATGATGGGCTCGGCCAGCGTCGAGCCAGCGGGTGCATCCTGACCGCCTCCCGCCACGAGCGCGAGAGACTGAGGCACTGGCACGACGGTAATAGGTGCCTCCGCTGCCACGCCATCCACCACCGCTGTCACGGTCGCATGCCCCTCGGCGACGGCGGCGAGCGTACCCGCCGTGTCGACCTTCGCTACCGCGGTGTCACTCGACCGCCAGCGCGCGGCGCGCGCGGAGGCAATCACATGGCCTCGCGTGTCAGTCGACACGACGGATAAGGGACGAGCGGTCAGCTCGGCGACCGTGACGGCGCTGTCATTCGCGATGTGCACATGCGCCGCGATGGGACGCACCACGACGTTCGCGCGCGCCATGAGCTCGCCGACGGTGACGATCACCGTGGCGGTGCCCGCGTTGTGCGCGATGACGGTCCCGTCAGGATTGATAATCGCGACGTCGGGATGATCGATGGTCCACTTGATGTTCGTGCCGACGAGCGCCGTGCCTTTCTTGTCGGTCACGGTCGCGGCGAGATGCAACGTATCGCCGATCGATGTCGCGGTATCGTTGGCGGGCGCGAGCCCCACCCACGTCGCGCCGAAATTGCCGATAGTGCGTCGGGTCTGCGCGCCATCGAGCCCGAACTCGTGGATCGACGTCGCCAACGTACCGAGCGCGGCGCCAACGGCAACGACGCGTGCGACGATCCGGGCGGCATCGTGGACCTTGTTCGTGTTCTGGATCGAGGTCCGCGCCATGATTACAAGACTAGCTATACCGGGCAGCAGTCACGTTCCAGGCCATGCTGACCGAACTCGTATGTTTATGGTTAAATCGTTACTTGAGAAAGATATACAGCCCGTAAGCGGCGACGAGAACGCCGCCCACGGCCAGGGCCGTCCCGGCCCCGCCACCGATGATCAGCCCGGTGATGAACGCGGCGCCACCAACGATCATCAAAGCGCCTCCCGTGCCCAGCCCGCCCCCTCTTGCCGCCCGGTCGGCGGCCTCTTGTGGCGATACATCCTCTGTCGCGACGTGCAAGGGGATGCCGGAGCGCGCTGCGTCCACGGTCGGCCCGGCCTGTGCATAAGCAAGCCTAGGGACAAAAGCGAGCGCAATGAGCATAGCGAGGCGAAAGAGTGTGCGCATAATCCTTTGATCCTCGTGGCGTGTTGTTAGAATAAGTACAACTCTTTGGAGCACTCCGCGTGCCCTTTTCGTTGCGAGCGTTGGGCCTGGCTGGCGCGTCATGTGTTCTTCTCTCCGCTACCGCCCACGCTCAGGGCAAGATCACTGCCGGAGAGATCGACGCGAATCTGAAATTCCTGTCATCCGACCTACTGGAGGGCCGCTCACCGGCGACGCGCGGCGGACAACTGTCGTCCGCGTACATCGCCAGTGCCCTTCAAGAAGCTGGCGTGGAACCCGGTGGTCCAAATCACGCCTACTTCCAGCCCGTCCCGATCGACATCGTCGGCGCCGATCCGACGACACTGCACGTTACCGCATCTGGCAAGGCAACCGCCGCACTCCGTTATCCGGATGACGTTGTCGTCGGCGCGGGGTCAGCCGTCGAATCCAGCGCCGCGCGGGGAGAGCTCGTCTACGTCGGCTATGGGATCGCCGCTCCCGAGCACCAGTGGGACGACTTCAAGGGTGTCGACCTGCACGGCAAAGTCTTGCTCGTGCTCGTGAACGATCCGCCGACGGCGCCGTTCACAAAGACGATGGACTACTACGGGCGTTGGACGTACAAGTACGAAGAAGCGGAGCGCCAGGGCGCGGTGGGCTGCCTGATTATCCACACGACTGAACGTGCTGGGTACCCGTGGCACACGGTCGTAGGCTCGTGGGCGAAAGAGCTCCGGATGCTCCCACGCGATCCGTCTCTGCCTCCGCCACTTGGCGTTCGCGGCTGGATCACGGACAGCGCGGCGACGGCCCTATTGGCCGGCGCTGGCTTCGACCTCTCGCAGCTCCGCGCGGCCGCGGCCTCCCATGATTTCCGTCCAGTATCGACGGGGATCACAATGGACATGGCATTCGCGAACAAAGTACGCCACATGCAATCGGAGAACGTCATCGGCGTTGTTCGCGGCACAACACTCTCCAACCAGTACGTTGTGTTCAGCGCGCACTGGGACCATCTGGGTATCGGCCCGGCCGTCAATGGCGACTCGATATACAACGGGGCCGAGGACAATGCGTCGGGCGTCGCCGACGTGCTGGCGATGGCCCGCGCCGCGAAGCCGCAGAAACGGTCGATGATGTTTCTGTTCGTGACGGCCGAGGAATCCGGTCTTCTGGGCTCGGCGTGGTTCGCGCAACACCCAACGGTTCCAGTCGCGGGCATCGTCGCCAACCTGAACATCGATGGCGGCAATCTGTTGGGCCGTGTGAGGGATTTGAACGCACTGGGAGACCGGAAAAGCTCACTCGGCCCTTTGCTCGCCAAGTACGTCGCGCCGATGGGCATGAGCCTGGCGCCGGATGCGCATCCCGAGCAGGGGCATTTTTACAGATCTGATCATTTCTCGTTCGCGAAAGTCGGCGTCCCGGCACTGTCCATTGGTGCTGGCACGGACTTCGTGGGCCGGCCGAAGGGCTGGGGCGTCGAGCAAGAGGACGACTACACTGCGCACCGTTACCATCAGCCGTCGGACGAGTATCGACCGGACTTCGATCTCAGCGGCGCGGTGCAACTGTCAACTATAGTTCTCGGATTCGGCGAATCGCTGGCGAATGCGCCGGGACTGCCGACCTGGAACGCGGACGCTGAGTTTCACCGTCCGGCAGCGGCGAGCCCGGCGGCTGTTCCCTAGATGTGCCGTCTACGCATACGACTCGTCGCTCTTTTAATGACCGCCACGGCCGCGTGTCGATCTGGTGGAGCCAAGTCCAACGCCCAGGTGACGCCTGCGCGCGACACCACAGCAGCGCGCGCCAACCATCCGGTGACGCACCTCACAGATTTGACGGCGTGGGTGGACTCGGCCGTTACCGCGCGATCCACACGGATGACCGCGACCGGCGCGAACGTGAGCGAACCGACGACGCCCTGTTCGTGTGACACTTCCGCCGCGGGGAGGCGCGGCAAGAGTAAGACACCGTAAATAGTTGAACTGTACCGTGTACGAATAGTACAATAGGAATAGCCCTCAAGCGCCGGAGGATCGTCGAGCTATGCCCAACCCGTTCCTGAGCTCCGAGGAGTACGACGAGCGCGCGCACCAGCTCTATAACGAGGGTCAATACGACGAAGCGCTCGATGTGCTCCGTGAGGGGCTTTCGCTTTACCCGAACGCGGTAGAGCTGCATGTCGGGGTGGGGTACGCACGACTGGCGCGCGAGGAGTACGCGTGGGCGCGTCGGAGCTTCGAGGAAGCGCTGGTCCTCGATCCAGAGCACGAGGATGCCCTCGCTGGCCTCGGGGAGACGCTCCTCAAATTCGGCCAGCAAGCATCGGCACTCAAAAACTTTCGTCGAATTCTGGAACTCGGCTATCGGGATGATGTCGAGCTGATGCTGCAGGCCGGGCGTGCGTTGTTCCGCGAGGGCCTGATCGAGGCCGCCCAGGAATTTTTTGATATTGCCGTTCAGCAAACCCCAGACTCCGCCGAGGCAGTGGCGTGCGTGGGCTATGCCCAGCATCGGCTCGGAGAAACTGACGCGGCCATTGCGACGTTGAGAAGCGCGTTGCAGCTCGACGGCGATCACGCCGAGGCGCGCATCTATCTCGGGAATATTTTGTACGATCGCGGAGAATATGAGGCCGCGCTCTATCATCTCGACCGGACCGCGCCAGACGACCATTGGGATGAGCTGGGCATCTGGAGACTCGTCGAGCTCAAGAAGTCGGTGTACCGACTCGCCGACGATGATCCTGAGCTGAAGCCGTGGGACGATCGCCTGGCAGAACTGGCAGGCGAGTCGGACGACATCGACGACATGCTCGCCGAGATCGAGCAGCGCGCGGCCGACGAGGCCCAGGGTGAAGCGCGCGGGCAGCTCGAGCTGTTCGGCGCGCTGCTCAATGATCTCGCGGCCCAGAAACATCGCATTGTGCGTGAGGGGAAGGAGTACGACGGCACGTGGGATGACATCGTGCGCGGCATGCGCGATGACAACGCCGCGTACGTGGGACGTCCGCTCGCCGAGTTCATGCAGACCGAGGCGCGCCGTGGATTCTCGATGACCGGTATCGAGATTCCGACGACGGACGCCGAGAGTTTCATCCGCGGCAGCGCCGACGCCGGGTTGCTGCGTATCGTGAAGTGATTGACAGCGCTCGGCCAGCTGTGGAGCGGCTGGCCAGCGCGCGCGACGCCGCGTCGCTGGTGGCGGCCTGGACCGCCATCGAGTCGGCCCTGCAGGATTCCGCGAGCAATCGCACGTTGGTCGGTCAGGCCCTCGTTCGCGATCTGCGTCAGCGCAACGTGCTCACGCTCGATCAAGGGCATGCGCTCATCGAGCTGCTCGCGGCGCACGATCGCGCGGTGGTTCCGGGATACGCAGTCACTGACGCTGACGTTGCCGCCGCGCGTGAGGCGCTGAATCAACTCGTCGCCGCGCCTCCGCCTGTTACACCCATACCAGCTGGCGCGGCGAGCACAGCGCCGCCTGCGGCGGCGACCGCGCCCGCAGCCGCACCAGCTTCTGGAGTCGGGAAGACGATCGGCTTCGTCGTACTATTGGCGGTCATCGCGGGTGGCGTGGCCTATGGAGTCGTCGCCTTGCGCAAGCGCAGCCCGGGACCCGGGCCCAATCTCGTCGATCGTGGCATAGCGACCTACCAGGCGGGTCACGTCGATTCGGCGCGCGTGTTCTTCACGCATGCCGCGGCGCATGACACGATGGATGCGGTCCCGCATATCTGGTTGGGCCGAATCGCGCGAGAGGCCGGCGACCTCGGCACCGCGAGAGCGGAGCTCGTACGAGCCGTGCAACTGGCGCCGAACAACGAGATCGCCCAGCGCGAGATGGGTGCGGCACTGCTGGCCGCCGGCCAGTACGACCTGGCGAGCAAATTCTATGTCCGAGCCATCGCCCTCGACTCCACCGATCGCTCGGCGCTGGGCTTCTACGGCTGTACGCTCAAGCGCTTGGGCCAAGCGCAACAAGCCACGCAGTATCTGACGCGCGCCGGCCAGGGGCCGTGGACCGCGTGTCAATGATCGAGTGCGTCGACCTCACAAAGACGTACCAGGGCAACGTCCTCGCGCTCGACAAGCTGTCACTCCGTGCCGAGCGCGGCGAGGTCGTTGGCATCGCGGGCCCGAATGGCGCGGGAAAGAGCACGTTGATCTCGCTCCTGCTCGGCTACCTGCACCCGACCTCGGGCACGGTCCGTCTCGGCGGCCTCGCTCCGCGCCACTACGTCGAGCACTATCGCGTCGGGTACCTCTCGGAGCTGATCGCGATGCATCCGCGCTGGCGGGTCGACGAGGCGCTGGCGCGCTTTGCGCTCTTGGCCGGCGTGCCGAACGCCGAGGCCCGCGCACAAATCCCGGCGCTCCTCTCGCAGCTGGGCCTCGACGAGCACAGCACGAAGGTCGTCCGCGCCCTCTCCAAGGGCAACTTGCAGCGCCTCGGGCTCGCCCAGGCGCTGCTGGGTGATCCCGATGTGCTGATCCTCGATGAGCCGACGCACGGCCTGGATCCCGTGTGGCTGCTCAGGTTTCGCGCGGTCATGCGCGACTTGAGGCGGCCGGATCGGACGATGCTCATCGCGTCGCATGACCTGGCCGAGCTCTCGGCACTCGCCGACCGCGTCTACATCATTGACCACGGCCAGGTCGTACGCTCGGTCGACACGCGCGCGACGGCGACGCCAGAGGCGCGCGAGTACCGGCTCACATTGTCATCGGGTGCGGCGCTCGTGCCATCGGTGTTCCCGGCCGCGCGCCCAGCCAGCGCCGAGGGGAGCTTCGAGCTGCCCGCGATCGACCTCGCGACGCTCAACGCCGGCCTCGCCGAGCTCCTGCGCGGTGGCGCGCAGCTCGTGAGCGTCGCGCCGACGGAATCGCTCCTCGAGTATCATTTCCGCGATGCGGTTGAGAAGGTAAGCGCCTGATGGCGATCGTCCGCGCGCGTTTGGGCGCCTATGCCCGTTGGCAGCTACGGGATTTCATCCTCGGGCCGGGCGGCATCACGATCGGCATCGTGTTGCTCCAGATCTGGATCACATCGCGCACACAGGTCATCGAATCGGGGGTGGGCCCGCCGCGCACCCCATCGCTCGACTGGCTCGTCCAGTTGGTCGGGCTCCTGGGTTCGATCTATGCCACATCGAGCTTGGTGTCCGAGGACCGCGCGCGAGGGTACTATCGCTTTCTGTTCGCGAAACCGGTCGGCCCGGTGCGGTACTACGCCCAAGCGTTCGCCCTGCGTGGGGTCGTGCTGCTGGTCCTCGCCGCGCTGATCTCGCTGCTCGGCGCGTGGATCGCGCATCCCGTGCCCCTGCTCGGCGCGGTCGCGTATACGGCCGTCATGTACGTATTCGCGGGCGGGGTCACCGCGTGCCAATCGACCCTCTGGCGATTTGCGTGGGTCGGCTCGCTCGTCCTGTACCTGGCATCGATACCGGTCGCCCAGCTGGCCGCGCCCGACGCGCCCATTGGTCCGGTCGCGCACGCGCTCTGGCGCGCGGCGCATGTCATACTGCCGCCGTTCTCGCAGCAGACCTTCCTACACGGGATGCTGGCGAGCGCGCCACCGTGGGGTGACATCGCCGGATCGATCGCCTGGTGTGTCGGATACGGTCTGATCGCACTCGTGGCCGGAGCGTTCGTCATCCGGGGACTCGAATGGGCGCGCTAGCCGACGTCGTCCTCGGCGCACCGGTCGTGCGGACCGTGCTGCCGAATGGTCTCACGGTGCTCGTGCGCCGCGACCGGTCCGCGCCGGTCGTCGCGGTCGTGACGTACGTCAAGGCCGGGTACTTCGACGAGACCGACGCGCAGGTCGGCATCGCCCACGTGCTGGAGCACATGTACTTCAAGGGCACACCGACGCGCGGCGTCGGGGAAATCGCCAAGGAGACCATGGCCTCCGGCGGGTACCTCAACGCGCACACCATCTACGATCACACGAGCTACTACACGGTGCTCCCGGCGAGCCGTCTCGCCGAAGGGCTCGCCGTCCAATCCGACGCGTACGCGAACTCGGTGATCGACGCCGGTGAGCTCGCCCGGGAGCTCGAGGTGATCATTCAAGAAGTCCGACGCAAGACCGACAATCCGCCGGCGCTGGCCACGGAGTCGCTCTACGCGCTGCTCTTCGACCAGCATCGCATTCGCCGCTGGCGCATCGGCGACCCGGACCGGCTCCGGACGTTCACCCGCGAGGATGTGCGCGGGTTCTATCGCACGTACTACTACCCTGGCAACACCATCCTGAGCATTGTCGGCGACGTCGATCCCGAAGCCACGCTCGCGCTGGTCGAGACGTACTACGGCGCGCTCCCGGACCATCGGATCGTGCGGGATCGCGGCCCGGCCGAGCACTCGGTGGCTGGGCTCCGCTATCGTGAATGGAGCGGGGACATCGCGCAGGCCCAGCTCCTGTTCGGCTGGCGCACGGGCGGTACGCTCGACCCCGACACGCCGCTGCTCGACATCGCCGCCGCGGCGCTCGGCGGCGGGCGCGCGTCGCGTCTCTATCGCGCCGTGCGCGAACGCCAACTCGCCTCCTCGATCACGGCCTACAATTACACGCCCACGGAGCTCGGCGTGTTCGTGATCCAGGCCGAGACCCCACAGGGGAAAACGCTCGACGCGGCGCGTGCCGTGTGGGCCGAGTTGCAGCCCGATTTTACGTCGTCCGAGATCGAACGGGCGCAGCGCTTGTTCGAATCGCAGTGGGCGCGTCGGACCGAGTCGATGGAGGGCCAGGCCAATCATCTCGCCGAATGGGAGGCCCTCGGCGACTGGCAGCTCGGCGAGCAGTATCTCTCGCGCGTGCTGTCGGCCACTGCGGCTGACGTGACGGCGGCCTTGCGGCGGCACGTCAAGCAGCCCGACACGGCGGCGCTAGTGTATCGGCCGAACGACTCCCAAGAAATCGGTGGCCTTTTCGACTCGCTCGAGTCGGGTCTGCCGGAGCCGGTGTCTGCTCCGTCCCGCCAGGGCGCCGTCGTCGCGCCGCCGCAGGCGGCAGCGACATTCGAAGAAGAGATCGCCGGAGTGCGAGTCTATCGGACCTCGGGCGGTGTGCCGATCCTGGTCAGACGAAAGCCGGGCGCCGCGATGACGCACATGGGTGTCTACGCGTTCGGCGGGGCGCGAAACGAGCCCTCTGCACGAGCCGGCGAGACGACGCTGATGGCGCGGACGGCGACCAAAGGAACGACCACGCGCACCGCCGCCGACATCGCCTCTCGCGCCGAGTTCCTCGGTGGCACGGTGAGCGCGAGCGTCGGCTCGGAGAATTTCGGTTGGTCGCTGTCGGTCCCGACGCGAGGAACGGAGGCGGCCTTGGCCCTCGTCGCCGACGTCGTGCAACGGCCGACGTTCCCGGAGTCGGCGCTCGAGACCGAACGGTCACTGATGCTGGCCGATCTGACCGCCCTGCGCGACGACATGTATCGCTACCCGGTGCGACTGGCGACAGCGGCTGCGTTCGCCGGGCACCCGTACGGCGTCGGCTCGCTCGGGACCGAAGAGTCGATTCGGGCCGTCACCGTCGACGCGGTGCGACGGTGGCACCAGGAGCACGTGCTCGCGGGCCCGACGCTCATCGGCATCGTCGGCGATGTCGACCCGGACGAGATCGCCGCGGTTGCCGCGGGGGAATTGGCCGCGCTCCATGCCTCCGCGCGCTTTCCCATTGCTCCGCCCATATGGCCCAACCAACCACGGCGGGAAGTCGAATCGCGGGACAAGGCGCAGACGGCAATGGCCCTCACGTTCCCCGGTCCGACGCGAAACGACCCCGATCGCTTTACGGCGCATCTCATTGCGACGATGGCCAGCGGGCTCGGCGGGCGATTCTTCGATGAGCTGCGCGACAAACGCTCGTTGGCGTACACCGTCCACGCGTTCGCGACGGAGCGCTTGCTCGCCGGAATGTTCATCGCCTATATCGCCACGTCGCCCTCGCAGGAACAGGAAGCCCGCGCCGGCCTGTTGGCCGAATTCGAGAAACTTCGCTCAGCGCCGGTGAGTGCCGAGGAGCTATCGCGGGCGCAGACGTACACGATCGGCGCACACGCGATTCGCCAACAAAGCGGCGCCTCGGTGCTCGCCGACGTGATCGATGCCTGGCAGTTCGGCCGCGGCTTGGATGAGCTCGACGACTTCGAGAGCCGTGTGCTGGCCGTCACGCCGGCCGAGGTACAAGCCCTCGCGCAGCGCTATTTCGACGTCGCGCGCCTCGTCGAGGGAATCGTGAGAGGGGTTAGCGGCGCGTAGCCGGTGGTAGCCCGAGCGCCTTGTTCAGCCAGCGCACGAATGGAATGATGCCGGTGAAGTCGCGCGCCAACGTGTCCGGCAGGCGAGGGCTCCGGAGCTCGGCCGCGGTCAACATCCGGTGCGACGTAAACGACTTGTAGCGCAACCAACGCGCGGCGGGATGATCGTCGGTATATCCGCGCGGGAGGCGCTGCAGCATGGCTTCCTCACTCAACGCGGAGAAGCGCCGCCGCATCGTGCGGACCGTCATCTCGAATGTCTTGTACTGCTCGGCGAGCGCTTCACGGATCTTCGCGAGCGCGGGCGCGGGAGGCATCCAGATGCCGCCAGCGATCATCGATGCGCCGGGCTCGAAGTGGAAATACAAACCTGCTCCACCATGGATCTGCTCGGCCCCGCGGCCGAGGTCGCGGTGGTTCACCCAAAATCCGACATTGTGCTTGTACGGCGACTTGTCCTTCGCGAAGCGCGTGTCGCGGTGAATGCGAAAGAGTGATCGCTTCGGGTCGCCGTACAGTTCGGGCGCGATGCGTCCCAAGCGGGCGTCGAGCTCCTCCAGCAGCTCGCGCAATGGTGCGCGGAGCTCGTTCTCGTAGACGTCGCGCCGGGCCTCGAACCACTCACGCCGGTTGTTCCGCTTGAGGTCCCGCAGGAACGTGAATGCGGCTGGACTGAACATTGGGCTGGAAACTTTATGGCGACGCGCTGGCCTCGCGCAAGCTCTTGGCGGCACGCGCCACGGCGTTGGCGGCTCGACGCAATCGCCCCGATGGCGCGCGGAGGCCGGTGACGGCGCCGTAATCGGCCGCGTCGGCGACGATGACGCCTTTGATAGCGGAGCGGCTCGTGGCCCACGCGAGGGTCGACCAGATCGCGCGCTCCTGGTTGATCTCGCCGTGGCTCACGGGATAGCCGTAGGTGGCGAACACCCAGTTCTCTTTCGCCGTCGGCCCGGAGGCCGCGATCCATCGGTCGGCACTGCGCGTCTCGGCGTCGAGATCGGCCGCGCCAGCGAACAGCGGCCGGATGTCGAATCCCACGACATCGATGGGCGCACTGGGCGCGGCCGCCCACGCGTACAACGCGCTATCGCGTGCGCCCGACGGCGAGACGGCGATCGCGACTCGCACTTTGGGGTCGATGCGGTGCACGGTGAACGCCGCGGCCGTGAGATACCGCGTCCAGGTCGCCAACGACAGCGACGCGCCAAGCGCGCTGTCGCCCTTGATGATGGGCTCGTCCGCGACGACGAGGTAATCGGGATGCAGCGCGCGCACGACCCGACTCAATTCGGCGAGTCGATTGTCTTGATACAGCTGCGGCGACGCCGCGTACTGCTGGGCCGCGTCGGAGGGATATTCGAGTGTGAGGATCAGCGTGGTCGTGTCGCGTCGCAACGCATCCAACGATCGACCGAGCGAGTCGAGCGCGGCCGGATGCGCGCCGCGCGGATCGATGCGCACGCTGACGGCCTCGGCGCCGACCGTATCAACCAACGACAAGTCGAACCGGAGTGTGCTCGCCGACGGTGCCCCCTCGAGTGCCGGCAACACGCGAAGCCCGACCACGAAGTCCCCAGCGGGCCGCTCCTGCAGCGGCTGCAGCGAGAGCGGATCGTAACTCGTTATCGTGAGCCACGCACTCGGCAGCGCCAGGATCGTGGCCGTAAACCATGCCGCGGCAAACGTCGCCAGCAGCGCCCGCAGGGTGCGACTCAACCGCCACCGCGCCGGAAACGCCGGCGCCAGGAGCGCCGGCTGCAACGCGTATGGCCAGGCGAGCGCCACCGGCCCGGCGATGTACCCCAGCACGTTGACGTGCGCGGTCGCGAGCGCCAGGGCCGGCTCGGGTGGCGTGTACCCAGCCGCGGTGATCCACCGAACGATGGCGACGGCGGTGAGCAGCAGATCGTAGGCGACGATGGGGATGCCGGCAAACGGCGAGATCATCCGTCGGACGGTCGCGTAGCATGCCTGTGCGGTGATCAAGAGCATCGTCGCGGGCCAGAACCACGCCAGCCCTTCGAACGTGTGCCCGGTCGCGGTCGACGCCGCGGCGGCGCCGATGAGCAGCGCCGGCGCGAGGACCAGGGCCGAGACCGCGGACAGTGCCGCGAGCGGGCGCGGCGAGCGGCGAAACTGCGCGATCTGGCCGCCAATGAAGATGTCCCACAGCGCGATGCCGAGGGCCAAGCCGGCGTACAGTCGCACGAGCAACTCGTGCGAGAGCGAAATGGACGGGATGTAGGTCGGCACGCGGTCCCCGCTATCCCCTCGCGCGCTGCTCGCTCCTCACCTCGCGCGCGGCAAGCCGTCGAGCGAACACGTCGAGCGCTTTGCCCGGCTCGTGTGTCGCCGGTGCGATGACATCGAGCAGCAGGACTCCGATCTCGGGATCCGTCAGCACGGTCGTCTGGGAGGCCCCGAGGAGCAGGACGCCGGTCACGGCATCGTTCGGCAGTCGCCGCACGATCGGCGTGCCGCTGCCGGGCAATCCCGCGGCGCCGGCCGCGGCGATCAACAAGCCCGTGAGCAGCGACACATCGCGGAGGCGCGCCGCGTCGACGCCGTGAAAGTCGGCACTGAGGTGGGTGTAGGCGCTCATTCCACGATGCGACCCGTGGGGGTCGATGGACGCGGCGGCCTCAAGGCGAAGCGGCCCGCCTCGGCGCGACCCTCCGGGAACGTCACGTCGAGGAATTGCCCACGCATACGGCGGCCGATCATGCACTGCGCGTCGACCAGCGCCCGGACCATGTCGGTCTCTTCACTCACGTCCGCAATGACCTTCCACGCGTGTGGCGCGATCAAATAGCGTCCGACGACGTGGTCGAGCACTGGGGCGAGAACGACCTCGTCGGTCGGGAAATCACCGACGACACCAGCGACGTTCTTCCCAGTGCGATAATAGGTCTCGACGACCTGGGCGAGGCCCGGCGCGTCACCGACGAACAGGTGGGTCGGTATCGCGACGCCGAGGGGAGCCTCTCCGGCGAACTCCCGACCTCTCGCCAGTGCGTCCCCAAAGGTCTCGCCCTCCATGAATTCAATGCGCAGCGGGAATCCTGGCGACCCCACGCGCGGGGCGATCAGCGAGCGGACCGCGTCGAGGTCCCTGCCGGTGACGATGCCCAAGTCGCTGGTGCCGCTGGCGGCACACTCCCGGACGACCCACTCGACCATTGGCACGCCGCCGATCGGCAGCAGCTCGACCTGGCCGATACACGGGATGACCGCGTGACGAACGGTAGCGCGCGGTGTGGCAGCCATTGTCAGAACATCGACATCGCGAGGAACGACTGCAGGGAGTCGTTCGTCGCGCGGAGCCGCTTGGACACGAGGCGCACGACGGCCCACAGCACGGCCACGGCCATGTCCCGATTGCGCTGCAGCAGCAGCTCGAAATCCGACCGCAAGATCGTGAGGCAGGTCGTCTCGCGATTGGCGATCGCATCGGTGGATCGGGGCCCGTGGTCCAACACGGCCATCTCGCCGAACAACGAGCCGGGTTTGAGCACGGCGAGCGCCTCTTCGCCGCTTCCGGGGATCTGGCGCGTGATACGGACCTCGCCGTCGACGATCAGGTAGAGCCGATCGCCGATCTCGCCTTCGCGGAACACGTGCTCGCCAGAGACGAACCGTTGCTCGCGACAGATCTCGCCGACGAGTGCAAGCTCTTCTTGGTCGAGTCCCGCGAAGATCGCTTGCGCACGGAGCAGCTCGATCGCCGTCGGGGGAGTTGGCACGGGGGTCAAGCTAGGCCACATCTCGCGCCATGGCAACAAGGGAGTGAGTGCAATAGCTTGCGCCATCATGCGGCGCGAGCCGGTCTTCACTTTGCCGAACCTCGTGTCGATGTCCCGGTTCGCCATGGCCGTCGCGTTTCTCGCCACGCCGATGCCGGACGCCCGGGTTGCGCTCATCGGTGCGGCATCCTTGTCCGATGTCCTTGACGGGTGGATCGCGCGGCGCCGACACGAAGTCACGCGGATCGGCGCGATCCTCGATCCCATCGCCGATCGCACCTTCATGCTGACGGCCGTCGCGGTGTTTCTCGCGACAGGGCGTATCACGCGGCCGCAATACTTCGTGCTGCTGGCCCGCGATATCATGACGGCCATCGGCTTCCTCGTCGCAAAAAGCGTGAGTTGGCTGAGAGTCGTTCCGTTTCGCGCGCGATGGGCCGGGAAGCTCGTCACGACGCTACAACTCCTGGCACTCATCGCCGTGCTCGTTGCCCCGCGTGAGGCGCCGTGGGTCATTGGAGCGGTGGGTGTCGCGTCAGTGATTGCCATCTCGGACTACACATTGGCGCTGTGGCACGCACGCGAGCCGGCCTAGCCCTCACGTTTATTTTGGTCGGCGCTCTCCCCGCCGGCGCTCAGGTGTTCCGGGATTCGACGCCGAAGGCGAGAATCGAAGGCCGTCTCGACGCGCTGATCGCCAGTCGAACCGCAACCGAGGTGGGAGCTGGAATTTTCGTGCCGGTCGGCACGTATGTCCGCGCGGGTCTCGTTGGCGGAGTCGGGCCTATCACAAATCCCGTCCGCGTCACCGGTCGAATCGAAGCCATCGGCCGATTTTTATTGGACCCCTTTTATGAGCACCGATGGGGGCCGTATGTCGCCGGTGGATTAGGAGTCGCTGACCACCCCTATGTGGTCGCCCTATTGGGAGTCGAGGGGCCGCGGTGGGGCCGAATCACGCCCGCACTAGAGGCAGGTGTTGGCCACGGGGTCCGTGTGGGTCTGGCCCTGCGGCGTTCGCAGACGACCGGCTGGCGCTAAGCCGCCGATGCGCTTTCGGACGGCGAACGCGCGGGCCCGGACTTCGGTGGCTGCACGAACCGCTCGCCGAGGGTCCGGAGCTCCGTGATCTGCGTAGGAGAGAGCTCGTGATACCGATCCGCGAGGTACGCGAACGTCTCGCGGAACCACTCTTCCTGATGCGCAGGGGCCGCGCCGATCACGCCGCACTGCATTATCTGTTGGAACAGTTCGTCGCGGGCTTCTTCGAACGGACTGGGGGCCGCGACGTCCCGCTGCCGTTTAACCTTCTGCTTCGCCATGTGCTAAGAAATATAAGGTGACGGGTATGTACACTTCTACTACGTCTAGTTCCCCGTAGAATGTTGTGTTTCGGCTGACCGGCGCCGCGTACGCGCGCTTGGGTCAAATCGTCCGGCGAGAAAATCCAAGATGATACCGGCCAATTGGTCCGGCGCCTCCTCCGGTACCAATCGCGCAACGCCTGGTAGGCGAACGAAGTAGCTCTCGGCGATCCGCGCCGCGAGTCGCGTCGCGACTTCCGGGTCGAGCCACCGGTCTTCTTCCCCGCGCACGACGAGCGTCTGCGCGCGGATCGCGCCCAAATCGATCGCGTCCATGTCGGCCTCGTGCACCGCCCGCGCGAGCGCCAGCAGGTGATTCACGCCTTCCTGACCGACGAACGGCGCGAGATACCGCGCCACCAGCCGCGGCGGCATATGTGCCGGATTGGCGACGCTGCCCTGCAGCAACGGCGTGAGCAATGGCGCGACACCGAGGATACCGCGCGCGACGCGAAGGACATAGCGCGCGGTATTGCGTTGGAGCGCGCGCATGTCGCCGCTCGGAATCCCGTCCGGTCCCAAGCTATTGACGAGACACAAGTGCGAGACCCGATCGCGCCGCGTCGACGCGAGCCGGAGCGCGACGGCGCCGCCCAAGTCCACGCCGACCACCGCGGCGCGTGGGATCCGGAGCGCGGTCAAGGCGCGATCGAGATACTCGGCCTGCGCCATGATGCCAAACTCGGTGTCGAGCGGGCGATCCGACTCGCCGTGCCCGAGCAGGTCGATCGCGACGACCGTATGGCGCTGCTCCGCGATCTCGGGGGCGACCGTGCGCCACAGGAAGCTCGATGTGCCGAACCCGTGCAAGCAGACCACGGGGGTCGCCCCATGGCCATAGCGCTCCACATGAACCGCGCCTGGTCCTACCGGTATACGAAGTAAGTCTGGGTCCATGCGTGACTAGACGATCGGGTGGCTGTCAATATATCGGGAAGGGTGCGAGGCGCAGCCGAGCACTGGTTAACCGACCAGTCGAGCAGCGCTTGCGCTGCGTCGACGCGCCGCGGAGCGGCGCACAGAGGATTAGTTTCTTTACAGTGGATATATGAGCATTGTCGCATTCTGGCGGCGCCATCCGCGCCTTATTCGCGCCTGTCTGGTATCGCTGACGTTCGGCGCCTGCTTCGCTGGCGGCTTTGCCTACGCCGCCTGGGAGCTCGTCTGCCGAGATGACCGGTGTCCCTCGGTCGAGGTACTGAAAGGATTTCAGCCGCGGCAAACATCGAAGCTCTTCGCCGCCGACGGCAGTTTCCTGGCCGAGCTGGGTCTCGAGCGCCGGACGCTCCTGCGCCTCAACGAGATTCCAAAGCCGGTACGTGACGCGTTCGTGATCACCGAGGACAAGCGGTTCTACGAGCATGCCGGGATCGACTGGCGCCGCGTGTTCGGCGCAATCGGGCGCAATATCCTGGCGCGAGGATACGCCCAGGGGTTCTCGACGATCACGATGCAGCTGGCCAGGAACATCTTTCCCGAGACGCTCACCCGCGAAAAAACGCTCGTTCGCAAGTTGAAAGAGGCAAAAGTCGCGCGGGCGATCGAGGCGCGATACCCAAAAGACACGATCCTCGAGCTGTACCTGAACCAGATCTACCTCGGCAATGGCGCGTACGGCGTCGAAGCGGCCGCCCAACGCTATTTCGGAAAATCGGCCCGCGAGCTCAATCTGGCCGAGGCGGCAACCCTGGCCGCGCTTCCCAAGGGGCCCGAGCGCTATAACCCGAAACGATTTCCTGACCGCGCCGTCACAAGGCGCAACACGGTCATCGAGCTCATGCGGCGGAGTGGCGACATCACTGACGCCGCCGCCAGCGAAGCCCGAGCCTACCCGCTCCAACTCGCTCGCCGGCGTGAATCAGGCGACGTCGCGCCGTACTACGTCGAGTGGGTTCGGGAGCAACTCGACGCCCAGTTCGGGCGCTCGTTGTACGAACAGGGGCTCAAGGTCTACACGACGCTCGATCCTGACATGCAATCCGCCGCCGACCGCGCTCTGGAGCAACAACTCCGCGCGATCGAAGGCGGCCGGTACGGCAAGTTTCCGCACATTACCTACGAGCAGTACATCGCTCGCAATGCCTCGGGCGAGCAGCAGGATATCGCGAACTCGCCGTATCTCCAGGGTTGTTTTATCGCATTGGAGCCCCGCACCGGCGCTGTCCGTGCGCTGGTGGGCGGGCGTGATTTCGACGACTCGAAGTTCAACCGTTGTACTCAAGCGTTGCGACAACCGGGATCGTCATTCAAGCCGATCGTCTACGCGGACGCCATCCAGAATGGACGCCCGCCATCGTACATGGTCGACGACTCCCCGCTGTCGATCCCGCAATACGACGGCTCGGAGTGGACACCAAAGGACGACGACGGAAAATTCTTGGGGCTAATGACCATGCGGCGCGGACTCTATTCGTCGCGCAACATGGTCGCGATACGACTGGGCATGGAGTTGGGTCCGGAAAGCGTGATTGACGAAGCCCGGCGATTTGGTATCACCACACCGATTCACCCGTATCCGTCGATCTACATCGGCTCCGAAAGCGTCTACCCGATCGAGCTCGTGTCGTCATACTCCGCGTTCGCGAACCTGGGCCAGCGCGTCGCGCCCATGGCGATCACCCGAGTCGAGAACGCGCGAGGGCAGGTGCTGTGGGAGCCGTCGGTCGTCACCGTCCCGGTGATGCAACCGACCGAAGCCTGGCTCATGGTCGACATGATGAAGGACGTCATCCTGCATGGGACCGCCTTTAGCGCCGTGACCGCCGCCGGATTCCACCTGCCGGCCGGTGGGAAAACCGGCACGACGAACGACGGCAACGATGTCTGGTTCGTCGGCTATACCGCCGACCTGCTCGCCGGTGTCTGGATCGGGATGGATCGCCCGTCGAAGATCAAGGCGAACGCGCAGGGTGGAATTCTCGCCGCGCCGGCGTGGACCGCGTTCATGAGCGAGGTCTACCGTCGCAAGCCCGCGCCGCCTGACTGGCCGCGCCCTGATGGTCTCGTCTCGAAAGACATCGATCGCACGACGGGCATGCTCAAGAATCAGTATTGCCCCCTCCCGGTCGTCACCACCGAGTGGTACTTGCCGGGCACGGAGCCGATACAGGAGTGCAACGTGCACTCGGCCTCGAATACGTCGGTCGGCGATACGTTGCAGCGCGTGCCCGTCGTCGCACCCGCACCCCTGGCTACGCCGAGCCGGTCGCCGGCGGACGCTGTGCCGGTGCCTCAGAAGACGCTGCCGCCCAAGCCGTGACGCCATCCTGGCAACCGTTCGACTGTCACGCGCATACGACGTTCTCTGATGGTGATCTCATCCCGGCTGCGCTGGCCGAGCGCGTCCGCTCGCGCGGCGTGCGGCCGAGCGTCTCGGATCACGCATCCCACGCGGCGCGGACGCTCGACACGCCGGAGCTGCTTCGGCTCTATCTGACCACGCTCGCTGAGGTCGACGGTCTTGGCCGCAGCGCCGAGTTCGACTGGCATGACTCTCTGTGGCGAGAGTTGCCGGAGGACATCACCGGCCAGTTCACGCATCGCATCGGGTCCCTCCACGCGATCACCCTCGACGATGGCACGTTCATCCATATGTGGCAACGCAATCTGCCCGAGGGACTCACGCCCGATGCGTACATGGATGAGCATGTGGCGGTCCTCGAGCGATTCGCGCGAGAGATGCCCGTCGATATTCTGGCGCACCCGACGCTCTTACCACTCCCGTATCGGTCACTCCCGCTCGAAGAGCTGTGGACGGAACCCCGAGAGGCCCGCGCGGCGAAAGCTTTGGCCAAAGCCGGAATCGCCTTCGAGGTCTCCAATCGCTATCGGCCACATGAGCGATTTGTCCGTCGCGCCGTCGCCGAGGGCGCTCGACTCTCGCTCGGCTCCGACGGCCACGCACCCGAGCAACTTGGCGACATCGCGTTTTCGTTAGCGCTCACACGCGCTATTGGCGTGCCGGATGAGACGCTGTACGACCCAACAGTTCACGGCCGCCGGTGATTCGCTACCACGCCAGATGGGTAGTACCAATCACGGCGCCGCCAATCGAAAATGGCACAGTCGTGGTCGATGGCCAGAGAATCGCGTGGGTGGGGCCGAGGCGCGAAGCGCCCGGTGGTGATGATGTAGATCTTGGTGATGCGGTGCTGCTCCCGGGTCTCGTGAACGCGCACACGCATCTCGAGCTCACGGTCATGCGCGGGTTCCTCGAGGGCCTCGAGTTCGTCCAATGGATCCGGCAGCTCACCGCTGCTCGCGCGGCCGTGCTCGACGAGGCTGCTATGCTCGACAGCGCGCGGCTGGGCATCGCGGAGGGCCTGCTGGCGGGCATCACGACGTATGCCGACACGTGTTCGTCAGGCGTCTCGATGCTGGCGATGCGCGAGCTTGGCGTGCGTGGCATCATGTACCAGGAGGTGTTCGGTCCGGCGCCCGAACAGCATGATGCCGCGATGGCGGGACTCGTGGCGTCGCTCGACCGGCTCCGGCCGCTGGCGACCGATCTCGTCGGGCTCGGCGTTTCGCCGCATGCGCCGTACACGGTGCACGATGACCTGATGGTCGACGCGGCGGCCCTGGCGATCCGTCATGGCATGCCGGTCGCAATCCATCTCGCGGAGAGCAAGGCCGAGATCGCGTTTCTGCGCGAGGGCGATGGACCGTTCGCCACGGCACTGCGTGCGCGCGGCATCGACGTGGTACGCCGATCGCACTCGCCCGTGCATTGGCTGGTGGAGCTCGGCGTCATGGCGGCGCAGCCCTTGCTCATCCACTGCGTCCAAGTGGACTCGGACGACATTTATTTCATCGGCGAGTGGCGGTGCCCCGTTGTCCATTGCCCTGCATCGAACGCCAAGCTGGGTCACGGGGTTGCGCCGATCTGGGAGATGCTGCGCAATGATATCGTGGTGGGCCTTGGCTCGGATTCCGTCGCCAGCAACAACGCGATGGACCTGTTGGCCGAAGCTCGCCTGACGGCGCTGATGCAAAACGCAGCGCAGGCCCGTCCCGATGCACTCGGGGCGCGTCAGGTCCTGCGTTTGGCGACACTCGGTGGGGCAGAGGCGCTTGGGTTGGACACGCGTGTCGGGTCGCTGGAGGCGGGGAAAGACGCGGATCTGGCGGCGTTCTCGTTGGAGGGCATGCGAGCGACACCATCGGTCGATCCCGAGGCCGCGCTGGTGTTCGCGCTTCCCGGGACGGTGGCCCGATTTGTGTGCGTGGCGGGACGGGAATTGGTGCGCGACGGTCGTCTCGTCGCCGGAACTCTTGACGGTGCCGTAACGGAGCGCGTGCGCGCGTCGTCGAGAGCGTTAGAAGCGTGGCGCGATCAGGCGCAAGGGCGTTAAAATGATAGTATGCCGCAAAGCATGAAAATCTGGAGAGATGGCCAGCTCATCCCCTGGGGTGATGCGACGATCCACGTGCTCAATCACGTGGTGCACTACGGATCGAGCATTTTCGAGGGCATCCGGTGTTACGAGACACCGGCTGGCGGCGCCATTTTTCGGCTGAAGGACCATCTGCGGCGGTTGTACGACTCGGCCCGCATTTATCGGATGCCGATGAAGCATTCGATGGATGAGCTCACGCAGGCCTGTCTCGAGGTCGTGAGCGGCAATGATCTCAAGGAGTGCTATCTCCGTCCGCTCGTGATCCGGACGGGAGAGCGCATGGGGATCTTCCCGGACGCCGAGGCGATCGAGACGTTCGTGATCCCGGCCGTGTGGGGTCGGTATCTCGGTGAGGAAGGGATGGAGCGGGGCGTCGATGTCTGCGTGTCGAGTTGGCAGCGCGCCGCGCCGAACACGTTCCCGACCATGGCGAAGGCCGGTGGGAACTACCTGAGCTCACAGCTGTCGCTGCTCGAAGCGCGGGGGAACGGGTACGCCGAAGGCATCATGCTCGACGCGTTCGGCCGCGTGTCCGAGGGGAGCGGCGAGAACGTGTTCCTCGTGCGGGACGACGTGCTCTACACGCCGTCCCTCGCGTCGGCGATTCTGCCGGGCATTACGCGGGCGTCGGTCCTCGAGATCGCGTCCGACTTGGGGTATGAGGTGCGCGAAGGGGATGTCCCGCGCGAAATGCTGTACGTGGCCGACGAGTTATTTTTTAGTGGGACGGCGGCGGAGATTACGCCGGTCAAGTCCGTGGACCGCATCCCGATCGGCATCGGTCGCCGCGGACCGGTCACGCGAGCGATACAAGAGCGGTATCTCGGCATAGCGCGAGGCGCGATAGCCGACGAACATGGGTGGTTGCAACCCGTGCCTGAACCCGCTCCCGTCGCTTCCTAGTGACGGGAGTTTTTTGTAGGAGGAAGGAGGGAGGAGGGAAGTGATTGTCGGGTGTCTTGCCCTGAATGCATCGTTCGAACCATTGACCATGGTTCCGATGCGACGTGCGCTCCGACTCGTCATCGACGGCAAGGCCGAGATCGTCGAGGCGGACCTCGAGCGCGTGGTGCGCTCGGAGCGCTTGGCCTTGCCACGCCCGATCGTCATCCGCCTCACGAAGTTCATCCACGTGCCCCGCCGCTTCCGGCGCCAGGTGACGAACACCTTCCTGTTCGCGCGCGATCGCTACCGCTGTCAGTATTGCGGGCGCACCGCGGCCGAGCTCAAGCCTCGCGAGGCGTTGACGCGCGACCACCTGATTCCGTTGTCTCGCGGCGGCACGAACGACTGGACGAACGTCGTGACGGCGTGCGGGCCCTGCAACACCCGCAAGGCCAACCGGCTGCCTGAGGAGATCGGGATGCACCCGATTGCCCTCCCGGTCGAGCCGCACTTCGTGCACTTGAGTTGGGCGGTTCGTCGGTTGACGCCGACTCAGGCGAAGTACATCAAGCTCTTCTACGGCGCCGAGACGCTGCACCACCTCGAAGAGCTCGAGCACCGGCATCAGCACCAGGTGCACTAAACGCACTTCGCTTCGCTCGTGCGAAAAAAGGGGGGCGGGGGTGATCTCGGCTTCCCTTACTCGCGCCGAGTCTCGCACGCAGCGTGCACGTTGGCGCGGAGCGCCACGCGTGATTCTGAGGTGCGTCTCAGCCCGATCGAAAGATCTTCGTGCGCGAGACGTAGTGCCGTTTCTCCGCACCGATAATCCGCAAGAAGAGCGTGCGAATGCCGCGGCCGACGACGCCGCCGGGGTTGCGTTGGCCCCGGACGGCGGGCCGTAGCTCGCCGCGCAGCCAGCGCTCGACCTCGTCGAGGTCGGACAGGGAGACGACGTCGACGTCGAGCGTGACGACGTAGTAATAGCGGCGGCCGGACTCGCGCGGGACGAGCGGAACGACGTACGGCTCGGCCAGCGTCGAGTCGAGCGCCACGGCGCGGTCGAAATCGCCGAGGAGCTGGACGCGCTCGGGGGTGTTCTCGGGATTGATGCGCGCGGCGCGAAAGTGCTTGGTGAGCGGGTCGTATCGCGCGATGATATCCCAGTCGCGCTCACTCTCGACATTGTTGAAGACCCCGCTCGCGGTCCACAACTCGACGTGATAGTGGAGCCTGGCGGGAAACCCGCTGCGCATGAGATCGCGAATGGTCCCATTGGCGAGGACGTCAACCCCGCGGACCTGTGGCCCGCCCGGGGGATCAGGCGGAGTCGCCTGCGGAATGCCGATCTCGACGCGCGGGTTGCTCTGCGCGCCGAGTCCGCCGGCCCACAGCGCGCCGAGCGCGATGAGGGTCCCGAGCCGCCGCGAGCTCAGAACGTACGGCGGACGCGGATGACGAAATGCGGCCGCTCCTCGGGACGAGACAGGGCTTTGGCGACGTAAATGCCGACGGGGTCGATCATGCCCCCGAGCCCCACGTCGGTCATGAACGTGCGCAGATTCGGGAACGTACTGGCCGGATACTGCAGCGGACCCTGCCTCGGGCCCACGAGCCAACCCCGCCCGGCGTCGGAGAAGATGACCCACGCACCGTCATTCTCGATGCGGTGCCCGAACAGCCGCAGTCCGAAGTGGAACGAGGTCCGATACTCGGCCTGTCCCAGCACGATGCGCTCGCACTCGGCCGGGCGTCCCTCCGGCGCAGCCGTGAGCGCCGAGCAGCTCGCCACGTCGGGCGCATTGTCACCCGCGCTGCGGAAATCGAATCCCGGGATCGTGCCCGGCCCGCCGACCGACAACCGGCGCTCGAGCGGCAGCGGATCGCCGCTCAGCCAACCGCCGATGACCGCGCGCACGTTGAACTGCGCATTCGGCGCCAGCCGGTTGTATCGCCTGAGATCCAGGAACAATCGCGTGTAGTTGACATCGGCCGGCGGTGGCGTGGTCGGCGTCAACGCGAACTCGAGCGCACTCCGGGGCCCGAAGCCCGACACGTGCCCATTCCCGTACTCGAGGTTGGCAATGATGTACCACCCCGACCAGATGTCGGTCTCGCTGTTTCTCGTGTCGATGCGGGCGTTGAGTCCGACGATACGAAAACTGCCATCGTCGAGCGTCGGATTCGGCCGCCATCCGTTGTCGGTCGGAAACAACGCGAACGGATTCCGCTCGGACCGCGGGTACCACCGCTCGTCCGCGAGCGACAGCGTGAGGCTCGTCCGCGCGCCGTTGACGAGCGACATCGCGCCGGAGCCGCCCTGCCGCTCGAAATAGTCCCGGTAGTCGCGGCGGAAGAAGAACGAGGCGAGGCCGACTTCGCCGTCGCCGAGCTGCCAATTCTCGACCGGCGAGACCTCATCATAGGCGCGCAGCGCGAGCGTGAGTCGCGGGTCGTCGCCGCCCTTCACGTCCGCCCCGAATCGATAGCCGAACGTCTGCTTGTTCCAGTTGGCGAAGTTCTCGGTGCGCACGATGCCCAGCGCGTCGACCGACAAGCTCCCGTTGGTCCACGGGAGCTCGCGTCGGATCGACGGACCCACGAAGATCGGGAGGCCCTCCACGCGATTGTAGGTGTGGGCCGAGGTCAGCGTGATGTCGGTGTAGTTCGGACGATCGCGCCGGTGGAGCCAGCGCGCCCACCAACTCGCCAGCGGATCCGCGTCCACCCCCGTCACGATGCGGCCATTGCTCAGCCGATATCGCAGTTTCTGCGGCAGGACGACCACGGCGCCGCCGACATGCACACTATCCCCTCCGGGCGCGTTCATGGCACCGCCCACGACCAGAATGCCACTATCGATCGTGGCGCCGGCGATCAACTCCAGGTCGGCATTGATGACCGTGAGTCGGCCACCGATATGCCCCGCGACGGACACGGGCCCATCGATGACGGCGACGTCACCTTTGATGTCTTGGTCGTTGGCGACATCGAGCCGGCCGACCGCTCGCAGGGTGCCCGCCGCGTTGTATCGCGCGGCGGCTTCGTCAATCACCTCGCGTGGCAGAGCGGTCGAGTCCTGAGCGCCCAGGGACGTGGCCCAGGCAAGGGCAAAAAGCCAACGCGTTCTCATTCCGGGTCGCGAATGCCGAGCCGCCGCATGCGGCGATAGAGATTCGGCCGGTCGGTCTGCAACCGTCGCGCGGCGGCCGTCACGTTGCCCTCGGCCGCGGTCAGCGCGCGGTGTATGAGGAGCCGTTCGTACGCATCGAGCGTATCGGCGAGCGAGAAGTCCAGCTGGGTCGCCGGGAGCTCGCCGTCGGTGACGATGGCCACCGAGGCCGAGGACGGCGCGAGTCTCAGGACGTCGCGCACGTAGGACGCGGTCACGCCTTCGCCCGGGTGCAGGATGGCGAGTCGCTCGACGATATTGGCCAGCTCTCGCACGTTCCCGGGCCACGCGTACCGCTCGAGGCTCGCGAGCGCGTCCGGACTCCACGTCGAGCGTTTGCGGGCGAAGTGCTCGACGAGCGCCGGAATGTCGTCGGGATGCTCGCGGAGCGGCGGGACGACGAGCGGAATCACGTTCAACCGAAACAGCAGATCCTCGCGGAACGTCCCCTCGGTGACCGCGCGAGCGAGGTCTTTGTTCGTCGCCGCCAGGATGCGGACGTCCGTCTTGATCGGCTTCGCCCCGCCGACGCGCTCGATCTCCCGCGTTTCGATGGCCCGGAGGAGCTTGGCCTGTGCCTCGCTTCCCAGGTCGCCGACTTCGTCGAGGAGCAACGTCCCGGTGTGCGCGAGCTCGAACCGGCCGATCCGCCGCTCGGTCGCGCCGGTAAACGCGCCGCGCTCGTGGCCGAACATCTCGCTCTCGACCAGATCGCGGGGGATCGCGGCGCAGTTGACTCGCACAAAGGGGCGATCGCGCCTCGGGCTGGCTTGGTGGATAGCCACGGCCACCAGCTCTTTCCCCGTTCCCGACTCGCCCGTGATGAGCACCCGGGCATCGCTCGGTGCGATGCGCTGGATCAGCTCCCGGACGCGTTGCATCGGCTGGCTCGTGCCGACGATCTGCGCTCTCAGCCCGAGCTCTTCACGGAGCGCCCGCGCGGCGCGCCGCGCGTGACGGAGCTCTATCGCCGAGGCAACCGCGAGGACAATCCCTTCGGGCGACAACGGTTTTTCCAGAAAATTCACCGCGCCGAGTTTGGTCGCGCGAACGGCGTCGGCCAGGCCGGCCCGGCCGCTCATCATGATGACCGGGAGCTCGGCGTCGATCGCTCGAATGCGCTCGAGCGCCGCGAGGCCATCGACCGCCCCGGGCATCATGAGATCCAAGAGGACGACGTCGGGCTCTCCGGCGGCGACGGCCGCGATTGCCGCCGCGCCATCCGGGGCCTCGCGGAGATCATGACCTTCGGCGGCCAGCAGGGCGCCGACCATCCGTCGGATGTTCGCCTCGTCGTCCGCGATCAGGACGGTCGGCACGGCAGTGTCAGCCGGATTTCGGTACCTTGGCCCGGGGTGCTCTGTGCGTCGATCGTGCCCTGGTGCGCCATCACCGTCTGGCGCGCGATCGCGAGACCGAGTCCGGTGCCGCCGGGCTTGTGCGTTTCGTACGGTTCCCAGATGCGGGGTAGGCGATCGGCCGGGATACCGACGCCGGTGTCGCGCACGCAGATCTCGACGACGCCATTCGCCCGTTCCGCGGTCACCGTAATGGCACCGTGTGTCGGTCCACAGGCGTCGACGGCATTGAGCAGCACGTTGGACAGCGCTCGGGCGAGGGCATCGTGGTGCCCCGCCACCAGTGGCAGGCCGTCATCGATCTCCAGGGTCAGCGGCACCTCTTCCGGGACCGTGCTGCGCGCCACATACCGCACCATCTCGGCTATGTCGACGTCAGCCGCCGGTCCTTCGGGTAGCCGTCCGAATTGCGCAAAGCTACGCGCCATGGACTCCAATCGCGCGGACTCGACGCCCAGCACATCGACCGTCTCGGCGAGCGATGGCGGCGCCTCGCGCTGGAGCCGCATCACGGCGAGCCTGATGGGCGTCAACGGATTCTTGAGCTCGTGCGCTACTTGGCGCGCCGTCTCGCGGAAGGCCCGCAAGCGCTCGGCCTCGAGCGCACGAGCGCGACCGGTCGCGAGATCGGCGGCCATGCTGCGCATGCGCTCGCGGAGCACCGCGAATTCCGGCGCGCCGCGGAGGGGCAGCGCATCGGGCAACGGGAGCGCGCGCGCGATGCGATCGGTCCAGCCAACGAGCTCGTCGAGCGGCCGGCTCAGTTGCCGGCTCAAGTGCCCGGCCACGCGTGAGGCGACGAGCGCCAGGATGAGCAGCGCGATGAGGCTGACGCCGGCGACCGCTTCAGCGGCCCGACCAGCAATGAATTCATATCGGCGCGCCTCGGTCACCGAGACCGCCAGCTCCTGTTCATGCGCGGCCAATGCCGCGCGCTGCTCAGGCGTCAGCGGGGCATTTCTGACCATCGCCAAGGCATGTTCGCCGGTGGCGGCGACTCTATTCCACGGGGCGCTACCCGAGAGAAGCGGCAGGGCCGTGCTGAGCGCGCCCCCCCATAAGACCGTCAGAACAGCGGATGGGACGATGGCGAACAGCGACAGAATAACGAAGAGCCGCGTGCGGAAGCCGAGTCGGGTCATGAGATTACCCAACCATGAAAACTCATACTGTATATCTCACCTTCGATACGGCCAAACGCCAGGAGATCATCGATATCACGGACCAGGTCGAAGCCTGTCGGGCGGCGGCTGGTATCACCGAGGGTATGGTGCTCGTGTCGGCTATGCATATCTCGGCATCGGTTTTCGTGAACGATCACGAACCCGGGTTGTGGCGCGATATCCTGGACTGGTTGGAGCAACGCATTGCGCCCTGGTCACCCGACCAGTATCGGCACAACCGCGGGACCGGCGAGGATAATGCGGCCGCGCATCTACGGTCGTTGACGGTGGGTCATGAGGTCATCGTCCCGGTCACGAACGGGGCCCTGGATTTCGGCCCTTGGCAGCGGGTCTTCTACGGCGAGTGGGACGGCCAGCGCCCGAAAAGGGTGGTTATTAAGGCGATGGGCGAGTAGGTTGCACATATTACGGTTAGCCGGCATCCCGTCGAACGACGCCTGTGCGAGGCGTGTTCGGCGAGAGCGGCACCGCTCCGCTGACGTTGTTCGATACCCTTCCAGTTCATGAATCCCCGCCAACCATCACGCCATACCCCATCCAGTTCTAAGCCAGCCATCCCCGTTGCCCCGCACGTGGCCCTCGCGACTCCGGTGACGTACTCCCCGAACGCGGCGCTCCTGATCGATTTCGACAACGTGACGATGGGGATCCGCTCCGACTTGCAATCGGAGCTCAGAAACCTGCTGGCGTCTGATATTATCAAGGGGAAAGTCCAGCTTCGCCGTGCCTACGCTGACTGGCGCCGCTATCCGCAATACGTCGCGCCGCTGGCCGAGTCATCGATCGACATGATCATGGCGCCGGCGTACGGCTCCTCGAAAAAGAACGCGACGGATATCCGTCTCGCGATCGACGCGCTCGAGCTGGTCTTCACGCGTCCAGAGATCGGGACGTATATCCTGCTCTCGGGCGATTCGGATTTTTCGACGCTCGTCATCAAGCTCAAAGAGTACGGGAAGTACGTGATCGGCGTCGGCATTCGCGAGTCGTCGAGCGATCTCCTCGTCATGAACTGTGACGAGTACTACTCGTACAACGCGCTGGCCGGTCTCGTCCGAACCGAGAGCGAGGACACCGCCGGGCGTCGCGATCCGTGGGAGCTCGTGAGTGAGGCGATCCAACGGATGCAGCGGAACGGCGACGTGATGCGCGCCGATCGCCTCAAGCAAGTCATGCAGGACATCGACTCGACGTTCGATGAGAAGAACCTCGGCATGTCGAAGTTCTCGCGCTTCGTGACCGAGGCGGCCGGCCGCGGCTTGTTGTCGGTGACCAAGCTCGATACCGGCCAGCTCGAGGTCGGCCCGCCCAAGCCGAAGACCGCGGAGGCTCCAGTTGGTCTGCCTCCCACCGTGGTCGAGACGCCCTCAGCGCCCGTGAGTGAAGAGCGCAGCCCCGAAGATCGCGGTGGTCGTCGCGGTCGTCGCGGCGGTCGCGGGCGGGATCGTGCTGATCGTCCGGACCGCGGCGCGGAGCGCCCGGTTCCCGTTGCCGTTGCCGTTGTGGGCTCACCGGCGGTCGCTCAGCCGGCGGTCGAAGATGGCATTGGTACGAGTGGAGAGCGTCTGACGCGGGACGAAGCGTTCCGTCTCGTGCGCGAAGCGGTCGGCGCGCTCGCGACCGATGAGCGCCCCGCGCGCGCCTCGGCCGTGCGGGCGAAGGCTCGCGAGATCCTCGGCCGTGACAGCGCGAGCTTGAGCCAGGACAATTTCGCGCGCATTCTCCGCGACGCGCACGATGGCGACGTGATCGATCTGCGCCGTCGCGGCGACGATTTCGAGGTCGCGCCAGCAGTGACCGCCGCCCCGGTGTCCGAGCAGCTCAACCTCGCTGCCGCGGCCACGCGGCACGACGAGACTGCCCAGGCGGCGGGTGCCGCGTCCTCATCTACCGCGAAGCCAACGCACGCCCCCCGCGGGATGGCGCCGCGCGGGGTCGGCGGTCGCGCGCGTCCTGGCGGCAAAGTCGCGGGTCCCCCGCCCGAGCTCTTGAGTATCGGGGTCGTCGACGTGCACCCACCGGCCGTCGCTCTTGCACCTCATGTACCCGAGGTTCCGGTCGCTGCCACGGTCGCTGTCGTGGAGCCGCCGGTCGCGGCGGAGAAGCCGCGTCGTTCCAGCACCGCGCGGAAACGAGCGCCGGCGAAAGCGGCTGCTGCGAGCGACGCGCCGAAAGCGCGTGCGGGCGCGGCGCGGAAGCGGCCTCGCAAGACGGCGAGCAAAGTCGCACCCGGGAGCAGCGAGACCTGAAAGCGGGTAAGCCGTTCACGGCGGCGTTCTACGATCGCGAGACGGGGATCGTCGCCCGGGAGTTGCTCGGCGCCGTGCTGGAGTGCACGACGCGGGGCAGCCTCGCGAGCGGCCGCATCGTCGAGACCGAGGCCTATCTCGGCCCTCACGACCCGGCCTGCCACGCGGTGGCTGGGCTGACGAAGCGCACGCGCGATCTGCACGGTCCGCCGGGGACGTCCTACGTCTATTTCGTGTACGGGATGTACTGGTGCGTGAACTGCGTCACGGGCCCCGTGGGCTATGGCAGCGCCGTGCTGATCCGGGCGCTCGAACCCCTCGACGGCATCGATGTGATGCGGCGTCGGCGGGGCCGCGCCGATCTCACCAACGGACCTGGTAAGCTCTGCCTCGCGCTCGGCATCACTGGGCGCCTCAGTGGCCTGCCGCTCAACCGCCCGCCGCTGGTCGTTCGCGCGGCCGAGCCCGTGAGCGACGACGATGTGGTCGTATCGACGCGTATCGGGCTCACCAAGGCCGCTGATTGGCCGCAGCGGTACTACGTCCGCGACAACAAGTGGGTGTCAAAATGAAGTACGATGAGATGATCGTGATCGACATGCACAACGACATGCCGTCGAAGGTGCTCGATGAAGGGTATGATCCCGATATCGCGCACCCGGCCGGCGATGGCCATCATACTGACCTCCCCCGTCTCATCGCGTCCGGGCTGACGGCGACGTTCTTTGCCTCGTGGGTGGACGCGAAGTATGCGGTGCAGTCGCCGGACGGCTCTTTCGCGCGGGCGATGGCCGGCCTGGACGTGATTCGAGCATTCGTCGCCAGGAACCCGGATCAGCTGACATTCGCTGAGACAGCGGACGATGTGCGCGCCGCGAAGCGGGCGCGCAAAGTAGCCGTATTCGCGGCCGTCGAAGGCGGGCATGCGATCGAGAACTCGTTGGAGAAGCTGACGGCGCTGCGGGACCGCGGTGCGCGCTATCTCACGCTCACGTGGATCAACGGGAATGACTGGGCGGGGTCATCCAAGGGTGTCGACGGCACACGCACGGGCGGGCTGACCGCATTTGGACGGGAGGTCATCCGGGCGATGAATCGCCTCGGGATGCTCGTCGATGTCTCTCACGTGTCACCCGAGACGCTGGCCGACGTGCTCGCGGTCAGCGATAGCCCCATTATCGCGTCGCACTCGAGCGCGCGGGCCTTGAACGATCATGACCGCAACCTGACGGATGATCAGCTGCGCGCGGTCGCCGCGTCAGGCGGCGTGATCAATGTGAACTTCTATCCCAAGTTCCTCGACGCCCGCTATCCGGAGCCGGTTCCGCTCTCACGGGTGATCGACCACATCGAGCACATCGCCCGCGTCGCCGGCGTCGATCACGTGGGTCTCGGCAGCGACTTCGATGGGATCTCGGCGGTTCCGGTAGGCCTCGAGGACGTGGCCGCGATCAAGCGCATCGCCGACGCCCTACTCGACCGCGGGTGGTCCGCGGCCGAGATCGCTCAGGTGCTCGGCCTCAACATGCTGCGCCTGCTCTAGAAGATCGTGGCCACGTTGTAGCGAGCACCGGCCTGCAGGGTGAAGAACGCCCCGTCCGAGAACAGGTGACGGCTGTCGGTTGTCATGACCTTCGCCTGGCCGAACAGCGAGAACCGGCTCACCTGGATCTGGAGTCCGGCCATGAGCAGCGGGCTCACCCAGTACGCGGACTGGTCGAGATACTGATTGCCGTAGTACCCGGGGAACCAGAACGATGAACTGCCGGACGGATCGCCCGACTGGTTCGGATACGCGCCCGTGATGACCGCGTTTTGCACGAAGTTCATCGAGACACCGACGCCGGCGTACGGCCGGATCGGTCCACTCCCAGGGAATCCCATCAACGCCACCTGGATGTGCCGGGAGTTGTGAATGGTCGCGGCCTGGCTGAAGCCCCAGTTCGACGCATTCGCCGTATTCAGGGTGCTGTCGCCGAACTGCAGTCCGACGTTCTGGAAGCTGACCCCGGCGGTCTTGAAGAATGACTGATCAAACCCGACATATAGAGCGGTATGCTTGCGGGTGATCAGCCATTCGATTCCGACTGTGGGTGCTTGCGCATGGGCGACGTTTGTCGTCCAGTACGTCATCATCCCACCGCTCACGCCCCAGAACCACGAGTTCGTGAAATTCGAGCCTGGTGCTTGCGCGCGCCCGACCGCGGGAAGCAGCGCGAGCGAGGCGAGCCCCGAGAGAAGGCCTCGGTTGAGCCGCATGTGACTGAACCTCAAAAAATGGATATGCATGAAACGGCAACGGTTCATGCTTCCGACGACGAGTTGACTGATTCGGTCACATGATCCGGCCACCGCGGGACCAGGAAGAGTTCAGCACCGCCGTGCATGGGACGGTGTTCGGGCAGCGCACGCGGGTCGTCCACCGGCTCCACGTGGGGGACGCGCTATTGCTGATTCCCGACCCGCCCGGCGCCGAAGTGCCCGCGGTCTGGGTGCACGCCGAGGGCGGAGACGTGGTCGGTCATCTCCCGCAGCAGATTGCCGCGTGGCTCGCGCCGTGGATGCTCGACGGTGGCCGTTGCCAGGCTCGCGTCGAGTCGGTGGGGACTGACGATATCGCGAGCTGGCGACGGTTATTCGTGCACGTCCGCTTGATTAAATGACGCTCAATTCCCGCGCGACGTCACGGATGGCCGCGATGGCCTCATCGAGATCGCCGCGGGTGTGCGCGGCCGATATCTGACAGCGGATGCGTGCCGTTCCATGCGGCACGACGGGATACCCGAATCCGGTGACAAACACGCCGCGCTGCAGCATGCGATCGCTCATCGCGATGGCGGTGGCCGTCTCCCCAACTATGATAGGGACGATGGGGGTGTCGCCGGGGATCGGTTTGAGTCCGGACTCGATGATGGCTTCGCGGAAGTAGCGCGTATTCTCGCGCAGTCGCTCCACGCGCTCGGGATGCTGCTCCAACAGTTGCACGGCGGCCAACGCACTCGCCGCGACCGTGGGCGGCAAAGCATTCGAGAACAGTTGCGGTCTCGATCGCTGCGTTAACGTATCAGTCAACGCGGCCGACGCGGCGACAAATCCACCTGAAGCGCCGCCGAGTGCTTTGCCAAGTGTCGACGTCGTAATCTCGACTTCGCCGAGCAAGCCATAGTGCTCAGCCGTGCCTCTCCCTGTCCGTCCCAGCACACCGGTTGCATGCGAATCATCGACGATCACGATCGCGTGATGCTTCCGCCCGATCTCCAGAATATCGGGGAGCTTGGCAATGCTCCCTTCCATTGAGAAGATGCCATCGGTCCAGATCAGCTTGCGCTTGGCATTGGGCGCCGAGGTGAGCTTGGCGACGAGATCGTCCATGTCGCCGTGCTTATAGACGGCGGTCGTGCACTTGGTGATCGCCTTCGCGAGCCGGATCGAGTCGATGATCGAGGCGTGATTCAGCGCATCGGAGACGACGAGGTCTCCCTCGCCGACAATCGACGGGGTCAGGCCTTCGTTGGCGTTCCACGCCGAGAGAAACGAGAGCGCAGACTCGGTGCCCATGAATCGGGCGATGGCATTCTCGAGCTCACGATGAATTGTGAACGTCCCACAAATGAAACGCACACTGGCGGTGCCAGCGCCGAACCGCCGCAGTCCATCGATTCCGGCTTGCACGACCGTCGGATCGTCAGCCAGGCCGAGATAGTTGTTCGATGACAAGATCAGGACCTCACCACGACCCTCCATCCGCACGCGGGGGGCCTGTGGGGAGTCCAGATAGTTGAGCTGTTTGTAGACCTTGTCGCGTCGGAGTTGGTCTAAGCCAGACGCGAGCTCTGTGGTCAGCGTCATCATGCCACCTCGAAGATCACTTTGCCGGCCTCGCCGGACTTGATCACGCGCATGGCCTCGTCAACCGCTTCCAGCGGGAACCGGTGCGTGATGACCGGCGTCGGATCGAACTGTCCGGACCGCAAGAATCGCGTCATTTGGTGCCACGTGTCGTACATGCGGCGTCCGACGACACCGTAGATCGTGAGGCCTTTGAAGATGACTTCGGTCGCGAAGTCGATTTCCATCGGTTTGGCGGGGATGCCGAGCATTTGGACCCGGCCGCCGACGCGGACGAGCTTGAACGCCTGATGGATCGCGGACGGCACGCCGGACATCTCGAGCACGACGTCGACGCCGAGTCCGCCGGTCGCGGCGCGAACGACGGCGTCGGCCTCGTTCGGGTGGACGATGTCATCGGCGCCCATCTGTCGGGCGAGCGCGAGTCGCGTGTCATTGACATCGGAGGCGATCACGCGGGCGGCGCCGGCCGCTTTCGCGATACCAACGGCGAAGATCCCGATGGGGCCGCATCCGGTGACCAGAACGACCGCGCCGGGGATGTCGGCCGTCAACGTCGTATGAAACGCGTTGCCCATGGGATCGTGGATACCGCCGACGTCGTACGAGATCGCGTCGTCGAGGTGCCAGACATTCGTCGCCGGCATCACGATATAGTCCGCGAAGCATCCGTCGCGGTCGACGCCAATGATCTTCGTGTAGGGACAGACGTGTGCGTTGCCGGTGCGGCAGAGGAGACACCGTCCGTCGACGATATGCCCTTCGGCGGTCACCCGATCGCCGGTTCTGACATCTTTCACCAGGGATCCGACCTCGACGACATCGCCGGCAAATTCGTGTCCGACGATGATTGGTGGGACGACACGGCGTTTGGCCCAGTCGTCCCAGTCGTAGATGTGCACATCGGTGCCGCACACACCGGCACGGCGGACGCGAATCAGGACCTCATCATCGCGCGGAGTGGGTTCGGGAACGTCACGCAGCACCATTCCGGGACCGCCAACAAGCTTCACGAGAGCTCTCACGCGACGAAAAGTGATAGCACGTTGAACTGAAATCCAGCCAACGTGTATTGCAATGCGAACTTACGCTATCTATATTCGCGCGAAGCGATTTAATGATGTCAACATCGATATGACCACTCGACGCGAGTTCGTCAAAACCGGAGCAGCAGCAGTAGGCCTGTCGGTCTTGCCGCGGTATGCGGATGCTCTCGCGTCGCTGGGTGTGCGGTCGCCGGCAGCCGCCGCGCCCATGGATGCGGGCGTGAAAGCGCTCCTGATGGATGCCTTGAACGCCGCGAAGATGGCCGGCGCAGGCTACGCAGACGCTCGAATCGGCCACTATCGCAATAATTTCGTCGTCACTCGCGAAAAGCAGATCATCCAGGTTGTCGACACCGATACGATGGGCTGCGGCGTTCGCGTGCTCGTCGACGGCACGTGGGGGTTCGCGGCGACGCGGTCTTTGACGCCTGATGGCGTCGCCAGCGCCGCCAAGGACGCGGTCGCGATCGCCAAAGCCAACCGTATCGCCCGCGATCGCGCGGTCGAACTGGCGCCCACGCCGTCGGTCGGCGAGGTGAGCTGGACGAGCGGATACACGACCGACCCGTTCACGATTCCGATCGAGCAAAAGGCCGATCTCCTGATCAAGGCCAACACCGAGGCGCTCAAGGTCGCCGGCGTCAAGTTCGTGAACAGCTCGATGTTCTTCGTGAAGGAAGACAAGAACTACGCCAATACGGACGGCGCGGTCATTAACCAGACGCTGGTCCGGAGTTGGCTGCCGATGCAGATCACCGCAATCTCGGCCGACAACTCGGACTTCCAGATCCGGACGAATACGATCCAGCCGATGGGTCGGGGCTACGAGTATCTGCTCGAGCAAGATCCGGTCGGGAACGCTGGCAAGTGGGGCGAGGAGGCTGCTGCTAAGCTCAAGGCGAAGCCGGTGGACGTCGGGCGCTACGACTTGGTCCTCCACCCCTCGCACCTGTGGCTGACGCTGCACGAGAGCATTGCGCACCCAACGGAGCTCGACCGCGCGAACGGCTACGAGGCGAATTATGCGGGAACCAGCTTCGTGTCGCCGCCCGAAAAGATGCTCGGGAAGTTCAAGTACGGGCCCGAATTCATGAACGTCCAGGGCGATCGGTCCCAAGCGGGCGGCTGTGCAACCGCCGGCTACGACGACGAAGGCGTACAGCCCGAGACGTTCCTGATCATCAAGAACGGGGTCGTCAACGACTATCAGACCACGCGCGAGCAAGCGATGTGGCTGAAATGGTGGTACGACGCCCAGGGCCGGCCGACGCGGTCGCACGGCAATTCGTATGCGGACAACTGGAACGACGTCCAGTTCCAGCGGATGCCCAACGTCTCGCTGCTGCCTGGTGAAAAAGATCTGGTGTGGGAAGATCTGATCGCCGCCACGGATTCGGGCATAGCGATCATTGGCGACGGATCGTTCTCGATCGACCAACAGCGCTACAATGCCCAGTTCGGTGGTCAGTTGTTCTACGAGATCAAAGGCGGCAAGATCGTCGGGATGCTCAAAGACGTTGCCTATCAGATGCGGACGCCGGATTTCTGGAACTCGATGGACATGATCGGCGGCAAACGCGGCTACATGCTGGGCGGTAGCTTCTTCGACGGCAAAGGGCAGCCCGGCCAGGTGAACGCCGTGAGCCACGGCGTTGTCCCGGCGCGATTCCGCCAGATCAATGTCATCAACACCGGACGGAAGGCTTGATGGCCCTTCCCGCGAACGCGCTGACCTCCCAGTCTGACGCCGAGGCGTTGGTCGCCAGGGTCGTCAAGCAGTCGAAAGCCGACGCGGTGCACGTCAACCTGCAAAGCACGTATACGACGAACCTCCGGTTCGCCGCGAACCAAATGTCGACCTCGGGCGCGGTCACCGACGCCCAATTGGTCGTCACGAGCGCGTTCGGCGCGAAGCATGCGATTGCGACCACCAATGACCTGTCAGACGCGTCGATCGCACGGGTGATCGCGTCCTCCGAGGCGTTGGCGAAGCTCGCGCCGGATGATCCGGAGAGTATGCCGGAGCTGCCGAAGCAGTCGTTCCAGTCGGTCCCGGCGTATTTCGAGGCGACGGCCAACGTCTCGCCTGAGGATCGTGCGCGCGCGGCGCTCGCTGCGCTGGCGCCGGCGCGAGCCGCCGGAGACGTGAATGCCGCGGGCTTTTTGATCGTCAACGCGACGGCCACGGTGGTTGGCAACTCGGGCGGCCTGTTCGCATACCATCGCTCGACGAACGCGAACTATACGATTACGGTTCGGACGACTGACGGAACGGGTTCGGGTTGGGCGGGTGCCGAGCATCCCGACTGGACGAAGATCGATTTCGCGGCGACGAGTGCGCATGCGCTGGAGAAGGCGCGCGCCTCGAGGAGCCCGAAAGCGATCGAGCCGGGTCGCTACACGGTCATCTTCGAGCCGCAGGCCGTTGGTGATCTCGTGCAACTCATCGGCGGATATCTCGATGCACGCTCTGCCGACGAAGGTCGCAGCCCATTCACGAAGACTGGCGGCGGTAACAAAGTCGGGCAGAAGATCGTCGATGCACGGGTTATGTTGCTGTCTGATCCACGCGATGAGCAACTGCTCGATACGCCGTTCGACAACGAAGGCTTGCCGCTCGGCCGTCAGGTATGGATCGACAAAGGCACCCTGCAACAGCTACAGTACACGCGGTACTGGGCAAAAAAATCGAAGCAGCCGGCGACCGGGAATCCCGGGTCGATCAAGCTCCAGGGGACGGGTCCCACGCAAACGATTGACGAGATGATCGCGTCCACACCGCGCGGCGTGCTCGTCACGCGACTCTGGTACTTACGAGAAGTCGACCCGCGGACGATCCTCTACACGGGACTGACACGCGACGGAACGTTTCTCATCGAGAATGGCAAGATTTCCGCAGCGGTCCGTAACATGCGATTCAACGATTCGCCATTGTTTATGCTCGCGAACCTCGATGCGATGGGGCAGCCTGTACGGGTCGCCGGCACGGAGGCCGGTGGCGCTGTCGTGATGCCGCCAATCAAGGTTCACGATTTCAACTTCACGAGCCTCTCCGAGGCCGTGTAAGCGCTCGCCGATCCACCGGGGGATCGGTCGGGTGTTCCACTCCAGCAATGGAGCAGTTCGTATGGCTATCAAGAAAGGCGCAAAGAAGAAGGGTGGTCGGAAATCGACGGCCAAGAAGGGTGGACGCAAGAAGGCCGCGAAGAAGCGCCGCTAGTTTTTGGGCAAAAAAAGAGCGGGTGCGCCTCGGCGCTCCCGCTTTTTTTTTACTCCGCGCGGGCTATGCCGCGCGTGTCGTCGAAGCCGAGCTCTGTGCGTCGGTGGGCGCGATGCCCCAGATATATGCCGCAAACCGAGGCAGCGGCTGTGGCCGCACGCCTTGCGATATAATGATGCCGATGAGCTCGGGCTCTTCCGTATGCTGACGTTCGTCCGTCATATGCGATCCTCCGTGGCGTCTCTAGAAGCACCAGTGGTGCCAAGACGACCGGATCGCTAAGACGCTACAGGGCCCAACGTTAGAGAATCGGCCCGTTGAATATGTCGCAGATCGACACACCGCAAAGTGTACAGTGTGTCGCTCCGCGACACGTCGAGGTACGCTTCGCTCCTACGCAGCGCCTTTCCGTGCAACGAAGGCGCGCAACGTAGCAGCGGGATCGCGCTCGACGGTGATCTCCCAGCCAACATAGCGATCGCGCAACTCGGCTTCTTGCCCGGCCAGAATCGTCTCGACGAGATGCACTCCGCCATCCGCCGTGGCGGACTTGAGCAGCTCGATGACCCGTCGCCGCTCGGCGGCCGAGAGCCCGTCGAACGCGGCAGGTGTACAGACGAAGGCATTGAGCGGGACATCCGGTGTCCAATGTCCGATGTCCGTCACACAGCCACGGACACGCGCCGTGAGCCCGGCTTCTTCAGCCGCGCTCAACACGCGCGCGACGACGTCTGGTGCTTCCTCGACGGTAATGACGTCGCAGCCATTGGCGGCGAGATAGAGCGACGCGCCTTCCAGTCGGGCGCCGGCGACCAGCACGTTGGCCAGCTCACCAGGTTCGACGGCGCGCACGAGCGGACTCTCGGCGTCGAGCCCCCAATGCTCGGGCTTCCGATACTTCTCGAGAATCCGCACCCTGCGGCGCCGCCAGGTCTGATACGTGGGCATCCGAAGCCGACGCATGATGATGCGATCGACTTCCTCCCAGAGCACGAGCTCGGTCAGCGCAAGCTGGGGTTGGCGACTCAGACTCCGCACTGCTTCATCCCCGATGCCGAGCAGCACGGGCCGGGGAAGGGAATCTTTATAGTTTTCGATCTCGCGCTCGACGTACATCTCGTACTCGTGCTTCAACGAGCGCGGACGGCGGTCGCCCATGTTTCGATAAGGTAGCACTGTGCCTGAACTCCCGGAAGTCGACGCCGCAGCTCGCGTGCTGCGCACGGTCGCCCTCGGCAAGACGATTGCCGCGGTAGAAAGACTGCACCGTGTGCACCGGCGCCTGTTACCCCCGTCCAAAGTGCGCCGGCTAGTCGGCGCACAGGTCGTCTCGATCGAGCGCCGTGGCAAGCATCAGCTCATTCGACTCGGGGACGGGTCGACCCTGCACGTCCACTTTCGCATGACCGGAGATTGGGACGTCGGCCGTGTCGAGGACCCTTTGCCACCGTACGCCCGCGTGGTCATCGCCTTCACTGATGGCTCTCGGGCGGTACTGACGGATCCGCGCGCCCTATCAACGTTGACCCTGCATGCGCCGGGCGTCGACCCCCTGCCTGATCTCGGGCCAGATGCCACTGATCCGGCGTTCACCGCGGTGTCCTTGGCCGATGCGCTATCCAAGCGCCGCATCGCGATCAAGCCCGCGCTATTGGATCAGCGGGTCGTCGCGGGCCTCGGCAACATCTACGCGACCGAAGCCCTCTGGCTCGCCCGCATCGACCCGCGCCGCCCGGCTTCGTCTCTCGATCGCGACCCACTGTCGCGGCTCGTGAAGGCCATCAGACGTGTGTTGGACAAGGGCGAGCCCTGGTCGGTCTACTATCGCGAGGGCGAGCGTTGCCCTCGCTGCGGGACGACTGTCGAGCGAATCACCCAGGCGGGGCGCTCGACGTATTGGTGTCCGGGCTGTCAGCGCTAGCGCGCCACAGCCGTTCCATCCGACCACTTATCCACCGAGATGATGAACGTGGTGACCGGATCCGGACCATCCGAAGCATCCTCGTGCACGTCGACCGGCGAGCCGGAGGCCTCCGCCCCCCACGTCATGTGGTCGGATTGCGGATACCAGAACATGAGATGCGGATCGCCGGCGTTTCCATGCCCGGCCCCGAACTCCTGATGCTTCGACAGCATGTAGCACATCGAACCGTTCTCTGGCAGCGGCAGCGCCTTCGTGGCGAATGCGACCTTGAGGCTGTCGAACATCGCCTGCTTCGGCAGCCGGGCTAACACGAGCGCTGTTGTTTTGAACGTGAACGGGAGGTGGGTCCGCACCGCCGGCGGATTGAGGCAGAGCGGCAACCGGACGGTGGGGTCCAAGAAGACCGGGGCTTTGAACGGCTGCATCCACGATCGTTCCACGATGCACACGAAGCCATTCTTGCTCGTTGCGACCGTCTCGTAGCCGTGCGGTCCGAGGACCACGACGCCAGCATCGCGCGACAGCGAGGCCGGCGCCGCGCTGCGGGCGAGCGCGATCTCGGCCGACTTGTCCATGAGGTACTGCTCGATCGGAGCGGGGCGGTCCATGGCCTGCGCCTGCACCCGCCACGCCGCTCCGAGAACGGCCATTCCCGCGATGATCCGGCGCATCGACTGCTCCTATTTTGCAACCAGTTGCATTCTAGGCAATCCGGCGCGATCCTGCAAGCGATGCGTGACGCACACCGGTCGCTGTGCCCGATCAATCTTTCGTTAGAGATTTTTGGCGATTCCTGGACGCTGCTGATCCTGCGGGACATGATCTTCGGCGGGCGGCGGCACTTCCGCGAGCTCCTGCAGAACCAGGAGGGCATCGCGTCGAACATGCTCGCGGATCGGCTGCACAGGCTCGTCGAGTGCGGCGTGCTCACGAGGGCGGGCGATCCGACGCACAAGCAGAAGGCGATCTACAGCCTGACCGAGTCGGGGATCGCGCTCGTTCCGGTCTTCGCGGCCATCGGCGCGTGGGGCAGCACGTATCTCCCGGTGAGCGAGGAGTTCGGCACCCGGGCCCGCGTGCTGGCCAAAGGCGGGTCGCGCCTCTGGAAGGCGTTGATGAAGGAGCTACGGGAGACTCACTTGGGTGCCGTCACTCCGGCACAAACCGCAGGGTCGCCCCGCTCCGGCGGGAAACGTGCTCGTGGCGCACGATCCGCCGCGTCTGCTCGTCGATCTCGTACGTCGCCACGATAGCCGGATCGGCAAATCGTAACGTCCACCGTCCCGTGGGATCGCGACTCACGACGCGCACCGTGTCCATCTCCAGCGAATCATCTCCCTCGGAGAAGAGCGGCAAGATGCGCTCGTAACCCTCGCGGAGCGGCAGGCTCCGCAGGAGATCGTCCAGCTCCTGGAAGTTGAACACGTCGCCCTTGTAGGTCCATCGTTTGACCTTACCATCGAACTGGGAAACCTCCCAGACGGGCGCGAGGCCATGGCGTTTCACGAGCGACGAATCGACGAACGGCTTCGCCCGAACCTGGCCCGTCGTCACGAGCAGCAGGCCGTCATTCGGCACGAGGTGCCACTCATAGCGAAACCGGCCGATTTCGCTGTCGGCCTTCATGAAGCGCACCGTCTCGACCGCTGCGCCAAGGTGGTCGGAGGCAATCTCCGATGCGCCAGGCCGCAAGACGGCTGGCGTGATGATCACCGCAAGGAGTATCGCGATTGCACGCATGCCTCGAAGAAGCCGGTGCTGGGCATTCCAGACAACGTATTTGCAGCCAACTAGTCCAGGGCCTCGGCGATCGCGCCTTTTAGATAGCCGGTTTCCGGTATCGTGAGGACTTCCGGGTGATCGATGGGTTGCCCGAGGAACTCGCGAAGCGCGAGGCGTCGCCCGCTATCCGCCGCGGCGGACTCCAAGATGTCGAGAAACTGAGCCTTGCTCAGATGAAAGCTGCAACTCGCCGTATACAGTAGCCCACCAGGCTTGAGCAACCGCATTCCACGCAGATTGATCTCCTTGTACCCGTGCGCCGCGGCGCCCAATGCGCGCTTGGTCTTCGCAAACGCTGGCGGATCCAGGACAACCGTATCGAACCGTTCGCGGGCGCGCTCGGCGGCTTTGAGATACTCAAACGCATCGGCCTCGACAAACGAGATGTTGGTCACGCCATTTCGCTCGGCGTTCTCCCTTGCCCGAGCGAGCGCGGCGGCCGAGGTATCGAGCGCGAGCACTTCCCCGGAGCGCCGGGCGAGGTGGAGCGCGAACGACCCGTGATAGCTGAAGCAATCGAGCGCGCGACCGCCGGCCCGGGCCAGGGCACCGATCCGCGCGCGGTTCTCGCGTTGGTCGAGAAACGCGCCCGTCTTCTGCCCGTCCCACGGTGCCGCGTAGTAGTGCACGCCGTACTCCTGCACGTCGATCATGCGCGGGACATCGCCGCTCAGCAGCTCGACCGTGCGCGGCAACCCTTCCTTTTGCCTGACCGCCAGATCGTTTCGCGCCAGTATGCCCTCGGCGCCAGTCATCTCGCAGAGCGCGTGCACGATCTCGTCGCGATAGCGTTCGACCCCGGCGCTCGCCAGCTGCACGACGAGCCAGCGATCATACTTGTCGACGACCAGCGACGGGCACCCGTCTGCTTCGCCATGCACGAGCCGGTAGGCCGTCGCGACGTCGGCGAGCGAGGCGCGGCGTGTCGCGGCAGCCGCGAGGCGGCGGCGCCACCAGTCCCGATCGATGCGCGCGTCCGGGTCGCGATCAATGAGACGGAGCGCGATCTCCGAGCGCGGGCTATAGAGCGCCCATCCGATCGGCCGACCACGTTCCGTCTTGACCGGCACCGCGCCCGGCTCGGCGTCGGTCGGGACGTCGACGACGTCGCTGGCGAATATCCATGGGTGGCCCGCGGTCCATCGGGCGGCGCCCTTACCTGAGACGGTCAGCGCGTCCACGCTTCCCGGATCCGTCTGGCTGAGGCCTCGGGATCGGCCGTCCCAAATATGGCTGCGATGACCGCGACACCGGCGGCGCCAGCAGCTCTCAGCTCGGCCACGTGCTCCGCGGTCACTCCACCGATGGCGACGGCGGGCGCGCTCGTTGTGCCGCAAAGCGCCTTGAACCCATCGACGCCTATTGCCGCGGGAGCGTTGGCCTTGGATGCAGTCATGAATATCGGCCCGATGCCGACGTAGTCGGCGCCGGCGGCGTCAGCGCGAACCGAGGCGCCGATGACAAACGTCGGTGGGAGAACGTGCCGGAGCGCAGCGATGGGCACGTCTTGAGCCCCGACGTGAACCCCGGCGGCGCCACATGCGAGCGCGACGTCGGCGCGGTCGTTGACGATCACGGGAACGGGGAGCGCGGCGACCAGCGCTCGCCCGACGTCGACGAGTGTCCGAGCGTCAGCGTTCTTGAGCCGCAGTTGCACCATGGTCGCGCCCCCTCGAACGGCGGCCCGCGCCCGAGCCACCAGCCCATCGCGCCCGTCACGCAGATCGTCGGTAATCGCGATCAGCGTGAGATCGAGCGTTTCGCCTCCTTATGCTCGGAGAACGTCTCGCTGAACTCGTGATGCCCGTCGGGCCGCGCGACGAAGTAGAGATACGGCACCTGCGCGGGCTCGATGACCGCGAACAGGCTCGCCGCGCCGGGCGACGCGATTGGCCCCGGCGGCAACCCGGGATGCTTGTACGTGTTGTACGGAGAGTCGATGCCGAGATCTTTGTAGTGCACCCGCTCGACGTGGTGGCCAAGCGCGTATTGCACCGTGGGATCGGCCTGGAGCGGCATGCGGCGTCGAAGCCGGTTCAAATAGACGGCGGCGATAATTGGGCGTTCGTCGGGGACGCGCGCCTCTTTCTCGACGATCGACGCCAGCGTGACGACCTGATATCGGGTGAGGCCGACGGAGTCGAGTCGCGCATTCCACTCGGGCTTCCATGCATGCTCGAACTCGTGCACCATCTCGGTGACCGCCTCGTGCGCGGTCGTCCCATCGGGGAACGTGTACGTGTCCGGGAACAGAAACCCCTCGAGCGACTCCGCCTCATCCGGCCCGGCGACTTCGGCCCTAAGCGCACTGTCGTCCAATGCCTCGGTGATCGAGTCGGTCGAGACGCCGAGGTCGTGGTTGAGCGCACGAGCGATCTCGGAGGCTTCCCAGCCTTCGGGGATGGTGATCGTGTGGACGAGCCCACGACCGTGCGTCAGCGCATCGAGCGTCGATCCCCAGGAGCTGCCCTTGGGTAGGACATATGTCCCCGGTTTGATTGCCCGATCCTGATGCGTCAGTTTCGCATAAATGCGAAAGAGATGCGGCGAGGACACGACGTGGGCTGACGCCAGCGACTCCGCCGCCGCGCGGAAGGTCGTTCCCGGCGGGATCATCACGCGCTTCTCTTCCTTGGTGTGCGCATCACACGCCGCGCACAGCAGGGCCAGGCTAAGACAACGCCAGCGCATGTTGTAGAAGGATAGTCGCGGCCAAGGCGTCAACGTCTCCTTTGCGTCCCTTCGTGGATCCACCCATCTCGCGCACCGCCCGCAATGCGGCTGCGCTCGTATATCGTTCGTCAACATAACGCACGGGCAACCCGGTTCGCTCCGCGAGCTTGGCGCCCACATCGCGCACTTCGGCCGAGCGCGGGGTCTCCTCGCCGTCGCCGTCGAGCGGCAATCCCATGACGATTCCAGTGGCGCCCAGGTCAGCCGCCTGCCGGGCCAACTCCGCCACGGGTGGTCGTTTCCCGGGACGTCGAACAATCACACCCGCCGGCGAGGCGATGGTTCCTGACGGATCACTGATCGCCAGACCGATGCGACGCTCGCCATAGTCGATCGCGATCAACCGACCACGGAGCGTCACTGGCCTTGGGCCATACTCACGAAGAACTCGCGGTTGGTCTTCGTGCGCGCCATGCGCGTCAGCAAGAACAGCACGGCCTCATCCTCCGGCATATCCCCGAGGAAGTTGCGGAGGAGATACACGCGATTGATCTCCTCGGGCGTCAACAGCAGCTCTTCTTTTCTCGTGCCGGATCGGCCAATGTCGATCGCGGGAAAAATGCGCTTGTCCGCGACCTTGCGGTCGAGCACGAGCTCCATGTTCCCGGTGCCCTTGAACTCCTCGAAGATGACCTCGTCCATGCGAGAGCCAGTCTCGACGAGAGCCGTGGCGATAATCGTCAGCGATCCACCGCCATCGACGTTCCTGGCTGCGCCGAAAAAGTGCTTCGGCTTCTGCAGGGCCTGGGCGTCCACGCCACCAGACAGAATCTTGCCGGAGTGTGGAATGATCGTGTTGTGGGCGCGCGCGAGTCGCGTGATCGAGTCGAGCAGGATCACGACATCCTTGCCGCTCTCGACCTGTCGCTTGGCCTTCTCGATCACCATGTCGGCGACCTGGACATGTCGATCGGCCGGCTCGTCGAACGTCGACGCGACAACCTCGGCCGACGGCACGTTGGCCAAAAAGTCGGTGACTTCCTCGGGGCGCTCATCGATCAGCAACACGATCAGCACGACCTCGGGATGATTCTCGACGATCGCGTTCGCCATCTTCTGGAGCAAGACGGTCTTGCCGGCCCGAGGCGGTGCGACGATCAGCCCACGCTGCCCCTTGCCAACGGGCGCGAGGATGTCGACGACCCGCATGCTGAGATCACCACTCTTCGTCTCCAGCCGAATGCGGCGGTCTGGATAGCGCGGCCGGAGGTTGTCATACTGCGGCCGCTCTTTTGGACTGGCCTCGGCGTCCATGCCGTTGATCGACTCGACCCGGAGCAGGGCGAGATACCGCTCCCACTCTTTCGGCGGGCGCACCTGGCCGTCGATGGTATCGCCGGTCCGGAGATCGAACCGCCGAATCTGGGATGGCGAGACGTAGACGTCGTCCGGGCTGTAGAGGTAGCTCCATTCCTGGCTCCGCAGAAACCCGTAGCCCTCGGCCATGATCTCCAGCACGCCATGGGCGCGGAGGGGCGCGTCGGACTGGAGGAGCGCCTGCTCGATCTTGAAGATGAGATCTTGCTTGCGCATCCCCGCGACGCTGGGAACGCCCAGCTCCTCGGCTTTGCGCTGCAGCTCGAGAATCGATTGCCGTCTGAGCCCCGCGACGTCGATTGGGGGCAGCACAACGTCCGGGGGGACCGGACTGTCACTCGAAGACATTTCTTGTGGGGGGGAGAACAGCGAAAATAACCTAGAACGGGAGCGAGCGGGAGGCCTCGTGTAGCTGATGGCGGATCGCGGAGTCCGCGCGCAGTCGGCCGGCCGTGCCGACCGGAGTGGCCAGCAGGCGCTGCGTGGAGTCGATCTCGGCGCGTGTTTCGCGGACGGCGCGCACAAATGTACTGTCTCGCTCCAGCCGATCGAGCGAGCCGCCGGCCAGCACGACCAGGCGCCGCAGGGAGTCGCTCGCGGCCAGCGCGTGTTGCACGGCGTTCAGCAGCGCTTCGCGCGACGAGTCGAGCACGCGAGGATGCGTCGCCCGAGTGCGGCGCTTCAAGTCTCGGGTCAACCCGGCGAGGACCGTCACGCGCTCATCCCCGGCTTCGCGCGTGCTCACCGCGCCGATCGTCCCCGAGCGCGAAAACAGTTGCGACGTCAACGATTCGACGTCGGCGCGTAACTCGGGGATCTCGGCGACACCCACGGCGACCGCGGCCCGGGTCTCGTCGAATGCACTCTGGGGTTGCGCCACCAGCGTATCGCCATCGCGAACCATTGGCGCGTCGAGCGTGCCACCCGACAGGTACACCACGGGCGAGCCCAGCATGCTCGTCCCCGGACGAATCTGCGCTCTCGTGTCGCGACGGATGCGCGGCGCGAGATCGCGCGGGATCGTCACGCGCACGAGTACGCGCTGTGAGGTGTCGACGCTTACCGGCCGGAGGCTCGTTCCCTCGACCTCGCCGATGCGTTCTCCACTGTGCCATACCTCGGTGCCACGAATGACGCCCGTGGCATTGTCGGTCGCGACATAGACCCGGATGGTCCGGCTGAAGATGTGGTGGCCGAGGGTCACCATGAGGGGCGTGGCGATCAGGACCCCGAGCGTCAGTAGACCGGGGCCAAGCGATCGCCAGCTGATGGGAGCGCGCACGCCACTGGAACAAGCAACCCTTGGGCCGCCGGCTAGCCTCGCCTTTTCGCCGCTTTATCGAGCTCCGCCCCAAATTCGCCCCAGCCAACGTCGAGCGCGGCTAACACTCGCTCGAGGGCCACGAAAGTCGGCCGGCGTTTGGCCCGCTCGATGCCCCCTAGGTACGTACGGTCGAGCTCGGCAAGGTCAGCGAGACGTTCTTGCGACAACCCCTGCATCTTCCTGAACGAGCGAATAACAGCCGCCAAAGTCTCAGTCGTTGGGCGTGGGCGCGACACGCATCGATGCGTAACCGGGTCGGTGTCCCCTCGGCCACGGTCCATCTGACCACGGCCTAACTTACCCCGGCTCAATCGTCACCGTTGCCACGTCGATCTTTTGAGGATACCTTCGCGCCATGGCCGATGTGTGCGTCGGTGCTGGGCAGTTGGAGTGGACCCCTGAGCCTTGGCCCTTGGATCCGATCCCGACTGACGCATTCTTCCTCTGCTTGGGCCCCGAACAACATCGCTGGGTCGATCCCGCCGACGCGGCGCGTTGCTGCAACGGCTATGAGCGTGCGTTCGTGCGGCGTCGCGATGCCGTGGGCGATATTGTCTTCGACTTCGAGTGGAGACTCGCCCCTGAGCCGGTGGTCGACGAAGCGGCTGAACAGACTGCGTTCCCTTTCCCAGCCGTCGCGTGGCACGCTGGTCTGACGCCGTTCTGGCCAGAGCCATCGCATGACGCATTCGTTGAGATGGTCAAGGAGTTCCGCGCCCAAGGTCTGACAGGTAATGCGCCGCGCGCTGGCCTCGAGGCCATGCGGCTCATCGATCGCTGGGGCCGCCGCAAGTTCATTCGCCGATCGGCATCGTTCGTCGAGCTCGGCGCCGCGCGCAGCCTCGTCGACCTGCTGCCTCCCGGCGTCACCCAGCGGATGCTGTCGGCCCTCGTCGCGGCGCTCACAAACGACTCGCCTACGCGCGTGCCATCGGTCTACGGGCTCCTGGTCGGCTACGCCGGCGTGCTCGATCGAAGCGACCAGTGGGAGCTCGCCGCCGACGTGTACGGAACGGCCATCGAGCACGTCCGGTCGCGCGAGGAGCAGCTGCAGACGCCGGAGTTCTACAATAGGATGGGGATTTGCCTCAGGAAGGCGGGCCGGCTCGCCGCCGCGATCGCCGCGCACCATGCGGGTTGCGATCTCGCGACAGAGCTGGGCGTCCCCATGCAAGCGCTCATTAACCGACTCGGCGAGGCCGCCGCGCTCCTCGTCGGCGACAACATCCCGGGCTCTGATCGCGCCTACGCGGACGTCGCGCGCGACGCCGAGGTGGTCGGACTTCCGGATGTGCGGGCGGTTGCGCTGCACGAGCGCGCGCTTGCCCTGTACGCGCGCCGCAAGCCCGAGGGTCTCGAGACCCAACAGGCGCTCGTGTGGCTTTCAAAGGCGCTCCGTGCCTACTGGGACGACGCGCGCCGGAATCGCGTGCTCGACGACACGGCGACCGCGTTCATCGACCTCGATTACCCGCAAGTCGCCCGCGAGATCTACGACTTCATGTTTCAGACGGCCGACGATCCCGACGTGCACGTCTTGGCGGGACTCAAGGGCATCCGCCTCGCGGCCCAGTGCGGAGAACGGGCCGACTTCGAGCGCTACGCGGCGGAGTTGGCCGAGGAAGGCGAGCAGATGTTGCCCGAGCAACATGCCGACTACAACCTGTCGCTCGGGCTCGGATACTGGCGAAGCGGCCGACTCGCTCTCGCGCGAATGGCCTACTCACGCGCGCTGACGATCGCCGAGGATTGCCAGCTCTATCAGGAGTTGCACGACGCCGAGCAGTCGCGCGCGGGCCTCGACGCCGGGGCGCCACCGCCTCCGCTCCGCCGCCCGACCGATCGGCCTCCGTCGCCCGAGCTCGCGCAGGTTATCGCGTCGATTCGCGCGTTCGTGTCGGCTCGGCGCTGAGATCGCCCGGGTGGTACTCGCGCTCGATGTGACCCTTGAGCTGATTCGGGTAAAAATAGACGTCGCGTAGGCTGCCCGTGCTATAGCGCTGGGCCTGATCATCGAAGTGCGGCGACGTCGGATCGCCGCTCTCGCCGCCAGCCGTCACAGCCTTAGCCCGGACACTGTCGCCGAACTCCACGACCGCGACGAAGCTATTCCCGATCGACCCGTACCGCTTCTTCGTGCCCGGGTACTCGCGCGCGCCAAACGCCGCGAGCGATCCCCACTGCGACGCCGTAAATCCCACCGGGAGGCTCGGCTTGGTGTCGTCGTATTGCTGAACGATCTGCGGCGTGAGGCGTTGGAATCGGTTGATCTGGCCCCACGGCGTCTTCCAGCTGCCGAAGGCTCCGGCGAGGTAATCCGACGCGGCCGCGAGCGCGCGGAGCTTGTCGGCGCCGCTCGTCTGGTCCGCCAAGCGCCGAAAGTAGTCCACGTTCGGTTCGCCCGAGCCTCGCCCCAACTGCTCGGCCCAGAAGATCGCGAGCGCGGTGGGCACCGACGTCTCGGACCACCGGTAGTCCCACGCTCTCAGCAGCGCGATTTGCTCGGCCACTTTCGTTTTCGTCTCGTCGCCAGCGGGTGCGTCATCCCACGCTTTGATCAACGACGGGATCATGATCTGGAACGCGGGCAGGTAGCTGTCGTACGCCTCGGTCATCAGAGAGTCGAGCGTGAAATTTCGCGCGTGCTCGAGCACCCGGGTGGCGTGCAATCCCCGCGCGGTCTCGTCAGTGCCTGTCTCGACGTAACGCGGAAAATCCTCGCGCTTCGGGCTATTCGGACCGGCCGCTGACCATGGCCAGTTGTTGCTGTTGTATAGCCACCCGTTGGCCGGGTTGAGCAGATGCGGCGTCTCATCCACTGACAGCAGCCCTTTCCAGTCAGTCGCCGGGTCACTCCCGTCAACGGGCTTGGTCCAATCGAGCTTATCGTCTCTTCTTGGAATAAAATTGCCGTGGAAATACGCGATATCTCCGTCGGCATCGGCGAAGATCGTGTTGTTCGACGAGTTCGTGTGCAACTCCATCGTCTCGAGAAACGTCTTGTAACTCGTCGCCTTTGTCCGCGTGTACGACTGTGTGAGCGCCTTGACCGGCTCCTGCATGAGTCGCACGCTGATCCATTTGCCATCGACAGACATGACGATGGGACCGTGTATGGTTCTGTACACGGTAAACCGTCGCGCGCTCATCCCGTTTGCTATTTTGTACGGCACGACGATCGTAGTCGTCACGAGTGGACGTACCTGCCCGCCGTACTTGTAACCCAGACGGCCACCAGTTTTCACAATAGTTTCGGCGTAGTCACTGATGTCATTCACGCCACTCGACGTGTGCATCCACCCCACGCGAGAGTTGAAGCCTTGGTAGACGAAGAACTGGCCCCACGTCACCGCGCCGTATGCATTCAACCCTTCGTCGCTCGTGGCTTGGACCTCGGCGCGAAAGTAGAACGACGTATGCGGGTTGATGAGCAGCATCGCGTGGTGCGAGGCCGTGAGCGAGGGCCCGATCGCGATGCCGTTTGAGCCCGTGGGCTCCAACGACACCGATGGGAGGCGGGGAACAGAATCGCTCCCGTAGAACGCGGCCAGTTGCCGGAGGGAGACATGCTCGATGTCCCCGCCGATGCTGCCCTCGCTGAACGTCAGCGCCATCCACGGCTCGAAGTGCTTGATGAGCCGCGGGACCGTCCTCGGGTGTGTGTAGAGATAGTAGTTGAGCCCGTCGGCATACGCGTCCATGAGCTGCTTGAGCCATGCCGGGCTCGCCGCGTACTTCGCCTTCATGGAGTCGGGATCGATGAACAGCTTCATGCGCAGGTCCCGCATGACCGCGCCCTCCCCCTCGACCTCGGCCAGCCGGCCCATCGCGTTGATGTAGTTCATCTCGACGCGATTGAAGTCGTCTTCCGCTTGGGCATAGAGGAGCCCGAACACGGCATCCGCGTCGGTCTTCCCGTGGATATGCGGGATTCCCCAGTCGTCTCGGGTGATGGTCACATCGCGCGCTTCTTGTTTCCACCGCGTGACCTGCCCGAACGCCGTGCTGGCGCAGAATGTGGCGAAAGCGAGTGTAAGCGTGCTGACAGGCGGGATGCGCATATTCTTGAGTATGACCAAATACGCCCTTATTGGCACATTCGTGCTAGCGAGTGTCGCCCAAGCCCAGACGTTCAAAGTAGCGAAATACAGCATTGGCGGCGATGGTGGAACGGATTATCTGACGGCCGAATCCGGCACAGGCCGGGTGTTCGTGTCGCGGGCCACGCACGTGATGGTGATCGACGGCACGACCGGCAAGGTGATCGGCGACATCCCTGACACTCCGCGCACGCACGGCATCGCGCTCGCGCCAAAGGCGGGTCACGGGTTCATCACCAACGGCGGCGACTCGACGGTGACGATGTTCGACCTCAAGAGCCTCGCCGTCATCAAGAAGATCCCGGTCAAGACCGGCGGCATGGACGGCATCATGTTCGATGATGCCTCGGACCGCGTCATTCTCACCAACCACAGTCACCCCGGCACGCTCGTCGCCCTCGATCCCAAGACGGGCGACATTGCCGCCACGGTGGAGCTCGAGGATACCGGACCGGAAGGCGCGGCGAGCGATGGAAAGGGCAAGATCTTCGTCAACATGGAAGGCAAGAGCACGATCCAGGTAATCGACTCGAAGGCGTGGAAGGCGATCGCGTCCTGGCCGCTCGCGCCGTGCGACGGCCCGACGGGCATCGCGTATGACCGGAAGTCGAATCGGGTCTTCGCCGCCTGCGGCAAGAGCTCGGTGGTCCTCGATCCGGCCTCCGGCAAGATCGTGGCGACGATCACGAACGGCGATGGCGTCGACGCGCTCGGGTTCGATCCGTCGGAGAAGCTGTTCTACGTGCCCGCCGGCCGCGATTCCAACGTGACGGTCGTGCGCGAGGATGGGCCGGACAAGTACACGGTCGTCGCGACCGTCCCGACGATGCGCGGCGCGAAGACCATAGCGGTGGACCCGGTCAAGCACGTCGCGTATCTGTTCCAACCCGAGTACGGGCCGCCGCCGGCCGATGCCAAGCCGGACGAGCGTGGCCGCATGCCCCGTGGTCCGATCGTCGGCGCCTATTTCTTCGCCATCACCCACTGACGCGGGGACATACCGACCAGTCGCGCGAACGTGGTCGTGAAGTGGCTCTGATCGTAGAATCCGCAGGCGAGCGCAATCTCGGCAACACTCAATCCGCCCCGGTTGAGAAGGGATTGCGCTCGTCCGACGCGGACGCGCCGGACGTACTCGGAGATCGTGCAGCCGAAATGCCGCCGGAACTGACGGCTCACCTGAACGGGATGCCGCTCGACTGCACGCGCTAGGTCCCTCAGGGTCGGACGCTCCTCACGCAGCATCTCTCTGACTCTCAAGAGCCACGCAGGAAGCCTCTCCTCATGCCGCCGGCTCAGGAGAATCTCCAGGATCGTGGCTTCAATGCCGAGCGCGCTCAGGTCGTCACGCTGACGGAATTCGTGATACAGGCGGCCACCGAGCGAGGTTTTCACCTCACCAGGCGCGCGAGCGATCGGGGTCGGCTGACGCAGTTCGACCGTGAGGCAGCGCGAACGCTCCGGAAAGTAGTTCTCGTGTGGTTCGCCAGCCGGAATAAAGCGGACTGTTCCTGGAAGGCAGACATCGCCGCCGCGGCTGTAACTGGACCAGTGCGGCCCCGAGACGATGTAGATGAGATTGTCGGTCTCGTGCGCGTGTCGCTCGACGCACAACCCCGGCGGATACACCATCTCCTCGACAACCATGGCAGCCATGACGCTAATCTCGTACAAGATTTTGCTCTGGCAAGCGCCGAGCTTATGGCATGCCCGTGAACGTCCTCGCGCTGGCCGTTGTGGCCACGCTTCAGCTGCCGACCGTCCAGCAAGTCCTCGACCGGTACGTCGCGGCGACAGGTGGCCGCGACGCGCTCCTGCGGCACAAGTCGATGACCATGCACATGAAGGAGGGCGATGTCGAGCTCGTTCTCTACATGAAGGACACAAGGGCCGCCCAAAAGATCCTGTTCCCGGATGGGAAGACGATGCGCGGTGGCTATGATGGAAAAGTTGCCTGGTCCATCGATACGACCGGCAAGGTGCACGTGCCGCAGGGCGACGTGATCAAAACGATCGCGCGCGATGCGGACATGTACTATCACCTGCACGTCATGAACTATTTCCGCTCGATGGCCGTGGTCGATGTCAAGCCGTTCAACGGCCGCCCCTGTTACCATCTCAAAGGCGTGAACAACTGGGGGAAGGTCAACGAGCAGTTTTACGACACGGCGTCGGGCCTGCTCCTCGGCTACGCTTTCAACACCGCCTGGCGGGGTGGCAATGGCGATGCCACGGCGACATTCGAGGACTACACGAACTATGGCGGCGTCCTGATGGCGGCCACGACCACCTCGCGCGATGGGAATGACGTATCAGTCGACCGGATCGCGTCAGTGACGTATGACGATGTCGACGACGCCGTGTTCGCCCTGCCCGAGGCCGTGCGCAAGGCGGTTGCCGGTATCCCATGACGCCGGCTCGTCGTCAACGGACATATGGACGTGGGCGAGCGCTGGTGGAAAATCCTGCTGGAGCGCGCAAGCGAGATGCTCTGCGCGACCGGCGCCAGTGGTGAGCTGGTATACGTAAACGCGGCGTGGCGGCGCACCCTCGGGTACACGTTGGCCGAAGCGTCCGCGATGCGCTCCATCGATTTTGTCGTACCCGAAGATCGTGATCGCTACCTGCGTGTCGCCCGCGCGGTGATGAGCGGCGACCCGGTCGAGGATTTCGAGGCGACGCTCCTAGCCAAGGATGGGCACCGCGTCCTGTGTCGGGGCTGGGCGATCGCCGACATCGTCGACGGCGTGTACCGCGGTTCGGTCGCGGGGTATCGGGACTGCACGGCCGAGCGGGCGGTGCAAGGCGTGATGGTGGAGTTGGCGCAGAGCGAGGCGCGGTTTCGGCGGCTGTCCGACGCGTCGACTGACGGCGTCGTGATTTCCCGCGAAGGGGTCATTCTCGAGGTCAATGCCGCTTGGGTGCGCCTGTTCGGCATGACCGAGCAGGAAGCGGTCGGGATGCGGGCCGAGGAGTTCATCGCGCTGCCCGAGCGCGATGCAGTGCGACGGATCATGGTCGAGAACCGGCCGTTGACGTATTTGATCACCTTGCTCAGGCCGGATGGGACAACGTTCGAGGCCGAGGTGTCCGGCCGGCCGATCGATTACGGCGGACTGGCCGCGCGGATCTCCGTCGTACGCGACGTGACCGCGTGGATGCGGGTCAACCGGCTCAAGAGCGAGTTCGTGTCGACCGTGTCGCACGAGCTGCGGACACCGCTCACGGCGATCCATGGGTCGCTGCGATTGCTGGAGAGCGGCGTGGTGCCGGCCGGCTCACCGCAGGCGACGCAACTCGTGACGATGGCGCGCGCCAACTCCGAGCGCCTCGTGCGGTTGATCAACGACATGCTCGATCTCGACAAGATCGAAGCGGGCCGGGTCGAGCTGCGTCGGCAGCCGCTCCTCGCCAGCGAGATCGTGCGGGCGACGCTCGATGGGCTCGCCGCGACCGCGGCCGAGCATCGCGTGACCCTCGTGTCGCGGGTGATGGACGACACGACGTTCAGCGCCGATCGCGATCGGATCGTCCAGGTGCTCACGAATCTCGTCTCGAACGCGATCAAGTTCGCGATGCCAGGGTCCGAGGTGCGCGTGGGCATCGGCCGCGACGTCGGCGTCGTGCGCATCGCCGTGACCAACATCGGCGACGGGATTGCCGGATCGGATCTCCCGCGATTGTTCGGGCGCTTTCAGCAGCTCGACGGCTCCGACGCGCGCCGACACGGCGGGACCGGCCTGGGGCTCGCGATCGCGAAGGCGATCGTCGAGCAGCATGGCGGGCGCATCGGGGTCGAGTCCGAGCGGAGAGCGGGTGGCGAGACGACGTTCTGGATCGAGGTGCCGATTTCGCGGTCGTCAGTCGGCGCCCGCGTCCTGGCCTGAGGATTCACACCGGTTCGTCGGCCCGTTCAGTAGCGGCATCACGGCGTAATCGAATTCGAACCGCGCGTTATCGGTGCGGAGCCCGACCGGTCTGTCGATCCCGGTAACGTCGTTCCCGATCGATCCCTCCCAGACCGTCTTGCCGTCCGCCGTGAGCGTCAGGTTCTCACCGGCCAGCGCGGCGCGGAGCGTGTGAGATTCGCCTGGGAGGACGCGGGGTAAGGTTGTGCTGGCGCGCGGACGGATGGTCGTGTAGCCATGCGCATCGCATTGCTCGTGCGTAGACTGGCCTGGGTTCCGCTTGATCGACACGGCGATCTTGGTATCGGGCTCGATGTGCCACATGACATACAGCAGATTGCACTGATTCAGCGCCCGCAGCTTGAGCCCGATCTGTCGCCGCATTTCACCGCTGGCCAGCGGCTTCGAGCCTTCACTCGGACCCAGATACGTGAACCGAATCTCGGCCACGCCAGTGGCGGTCGGAATCTGGACAATCGCTCGCGAGCTCGGCGTGTTGATCGCCAGTCGCCCCTGTGGCGTCGTCGTGATCTCACCATTCGTGACGCACAACTGATCGCGCGTCACCCGTTGCAGTGGCGCGCCTTGCATCGCCAGGACGATCAACGCCGAGAGCGCACGAGCGTTCATGGGGTCACGATCCCCCGCGAGTCGTTGGCGTGACCATTGAGCCATATCCGATTGTGCCCCCCATCGCGTTGCGTGGGCATGTTCGGCCAGTCCTTGCGCGACATCTCGCATCGATCGATGTAGTCAACGGCCGTCCGCCCAAACGTCAACACGCACGCCGTGACGTCGGTCAACCCTCCATCGATGATGTTGTGGTCCGACCGCTTCCAGGTGACTGTGCCGTCGGTCACGTGCTCGCCGGCGGTCGCCCAGTCGGGCTCCGTCGTCCCCGTGGTGCCGTCTTTCTCGGCGATATAGATGCACCCAACGCCCTTGGCGTGCGTCCCCATGATCACCGAGAGGGTGCGCTGGGCGACTCCGGCGCGCCAGCGGTTCAAGCCGGGCAGCACATTGCACGCGGTCACGACCGCCTTATGGTCGTTGGCCGCGCGCAGGAACCGCGCCGACTCGCTCCGGCAGTACGTGAAGTACGAGACGTCGCCGGCGCTGTTCTGGAGCTCGATATCGACCGGCGTATCGGCGCCCGTGAGTTGCGTACCCAGGTCGCCACACTGGAACCCGACGGAGATGCAGGCGACAGAGCCGGCGCGAATGAGGATCGCGCGCTTGCGGCAGTTCGCGAAGTTGCCGCCCTGGAAGCAATTCTGCAGCGAATTGAACGACCGGTCGCCGTAATACCCGTAGTCGAACCAGATGAACGAGCACGCCTGCCACAGGTTCTCGCTGCCCATGCGATAGTGGCCGTACGCGTATACGCCGGACGACCGGTTGCCATACCCCTCGCCCGACAGATACAGGCGCTGGAACACATTGCCCTGCATCTCCGCGTGCCATCCGCTCGGCGGCGAGGTTCCGTCGTAGTCGAGCGTGAGGAGCGCCCCGCCCGGCGCGCCCGTGCCCGGCGCTTGTCGCAACTGCATGGCCGAGATGCCGCTGTAGCTCATGCCGTTGACGTACAGGACCGACGCACCGCCCTCGCCGCCGCTCTTGTTCGTGCCGGTGAGCGTCGTCGCGAACTCTCCGTCGCCTTCGATCGTGCCGCCCTGCACGTAGCGCAGCTCGAGCGGGCGATTCAGGACATATTCGCCGCCCGGGAATTTGAGGCGCTTGTTGCGGCGGTAACTCGCGCCATTCTCGTTGCCCGGGGGGCCGAACGCGCGATAGATCCCTTCCTGGCAGCCAACGAGGTCTATCGTATCAACGCCCGGCTGGTAGTGCTGCCCGATCGGATGCAGCGCCGAGAGCTCAGCGGCGGTGATCTTCCGGCCGCTGCCATCGCCCAGCGCGCCGCAGTCGGTGACGACGATATCCGGCATCCACTGATGTTACTGCTAGCCTAGCCCCAACGCTTGCTTGATATGTTCGACGCCCTCCGGCGGTCCCACCGTCCAGACCATGACCAGGAAGTACCCGATCGCGATCGCACCGCCCGCGACGAACTCACGCCATTGGCGTCCGGCGGGGCGCGTTCGCCAGAACCCGACGAGACACGCGACGATGATCAGGAAGTGGCCGAGGGCCGCGAACAGCTGGAGCGCCTCGTCGGGGCGCTGGACAGCCCCGTGAAACAAGGCCACTCCAATCGGTGAGCGGAACAGGACCAGAAAGTTCCAGAAGGAGGCTGTGAAGACGCCCGCGCCATATCCCCAGGCGCTTCTCCGGCCCGTGAGAATGATCACGGCGATATAGGGTAGCGCTTGCATCACGTGCAGCGCCCGCCATTGCGGGGCGAAGATCGCCGCTACGGCGAGCGCGAAGATGAACATCACGGAGCCGGCGATGATGGATGCTCTGATCCAGGTGGCATTCGGATTCATAGCGCATCCATACGGCCCAGCCCGAGGGATGGTTTCGAGCGGCGGCGACTGTCCGGTTGCGGGATTACCGGACGGAGAGCACCACTAGCTCGCCAACCATCGACGGCAGATGGGAGGGAATCGCGCACCGAAACGGGTACAATCCCGGTTCCTTCGCGACGTAGGTCGCGTGGGTAACCGACTGGCCCGGCAAGGTCACGGCAAAGTCGGGCAGGACGAACGAGTGCGCGTCGTCCTCGGGATTAATGAACGTCAGTGCCAGCGTGTCGCCCGCGTAGACAGTGAGGGTACTGGGCTCGAACCCGTACACTTCCTTGCCTTCGAGGATGCCACCCTTCGCGAAGTCCTTGGCCAGAAACGGGTAGGTCGGCGCGAGCTCTTTGACGAGCAACGGCACGGTCGTGATCGTGAACTGGCGCGTCCTGGGCGCAGGGGGACGGGCGCAGCCGACCACCACTGCGGCGAGCGAGAGCGCGGCGCCAATTCGGTGCATCCATGGCATCGAGGTCAGCGCGCCGTCGAACGAGGCGGCGTGCACTCCCGGCCGGTGATCTCGGCTGCGTGAATGCGAAAGACGACGGTTCGGAACGGAACGGGGTCGTTCTCGGTCAGGCTCCCCGGCAGGAGTGTGCGCAGCGCTTCGACTCCTCGCTCCCAGCGTGCCAGCTCGGCCGGCGGAGCCGATTCCATTCGATACCAACCGCCGTGCACCACGACGCTGCGCCAATCGAACGGCCCGGCGACTTCGTCGACTTCGAACGCGACGTGATGTTGGTGGGCCACGGCCTCGATCTTTCGGCCTGGCGATGTCCGGCCATAGATCCATCCGTCGATGTACACGTAGTGCAACGGCTCGATGTCGACGCGATTGTGCGTGGTGAAGGCGAGGCGCCCCACGGAGTGTCGCGCGAGAATCGTTTCACACGCGGCGCGATCCAGCTCGTGAATCTGCGGCTGTGGCATGGAACAACAATACGCTCTATCTGCTGGCGTGGATAGCGTTCTGAACGGCGATGTACTCGCCGGCGAGGGCAACGGCATCCGCTTGAGTGCCCGCAACGTTTTCTTCGCCGATATCATCCATGACGGGCGACCGCTCGAGGGCCACTCGTGGCTGTGGGTGAAGCTCGGACAGAATCACGAGTGTGCCCTCGCGTCGGAAACGGTGCACGATATCGGCCAACGTCCGGAGCCCCGTCGCATCGATGGCGGGGACCCGGCCCATACGAAGGATGATGACGCGAGGCCGCTGGGCGATGTCGCTCAGTGCCTCTTTGAACGCGGCCGCGGCGCCGAAAAACAATGGGCCGTTGATCTCGTAGATCTGGATGTCGCGTCCCGTGGCGACGTTCATGGTGTCGCCCCCCGGCGTCTCATCCGACGACGAGACGCTCACGCCCGCGACTTCGGCCATGCGCCGCATGAACAGAAATGCGGCCAACACCATGCCGACTTCGATCGCGACGACCAGCGACACGATGACGGTGAGGCCGAACGTCACGAGGAGGACGGCGACATCGCTCCTCGGCGACCGTAGCTCGGCTCGAAATGTGCGCCACTCGCTCATGTGATAGCACACGATCGTGAGGATCCCGGCGAGACAGGCCATCGGGATGAGCGCTGCCCACTTGCCGATAAAAATCGTGATGGCCAGCAGTGTCACGGCGTGCGTCATGCCGGCAACGGGTGTCCGTCCGCCATTCTTGGCATTCGTCGCCGTGCGCGCGATCGCACCGGTCGCCGGAATCCCGCCGAAGAGGGGCGTGACGATGTTCGCGATCCCTTGGGCGATGAGCTCCGTGTCCGGGCGGTGCTGGCCACCGATCATCCCGTCGGCGACGACGGCGGAGAGTAGCGACTCGATGCCGCCCAGGAGGGCGATCGCGATTGCCGGTTGCGCGAGATCGGCGAAGCCGCGAATGCTCACCGTGGGCAAGTGGAACGGCGGGAACGTCGCGTTGATGGCCCCGAATCGGCTGCCGATTGTCTCGACCGGAAGATGAAAGATCTGCACGACCGCGGTCGCGGCCAGCAACGCGATCAACGGCCCGGGAATGCGCCGGCTCACCACCGGCCAAAGGACCAGGATCGCGATCGTGCCGGCCGATATGGCGATCGCGTACGAATTGATCGATGTCACGTGCTGGCTATAGGCCAGCCATTTCTCGAGAAAGTGGGCGGGGACATCGCCCATATGGAGGCCGAGCAGGTCCTTGATCTCGCCCGAGAAGATGATGACAGCGATGCCGCTCGTGAATCCGGTAATGATCGGGAAGGGGATGAACCGCATCGTCGACCCGAGCTTGAGGAGCCCGAGCGCGATGAGAATCACGCCGGCCATGATCGTCGCCACGGTGAGCCCATCGAGGCCATATCGCTGCACGATTCCGTACACGATGACCACGAACGCACCGGTCGGGCCGCCGATCTGGACGCGCGATCCGCCGAGGGCCGAGATGAGGAAGCCGGCGATGATCGCTGTATACAGTCCGCGGTCGGGCGTGACGCCGCTGGCGATGGCGAAGGCGATCGCCAGCGGGAGCGCGACGATCCCGACTATGACGCCCGCGCCGAGGTCGGCGATGAGCTGTGCTCGGGTGTAGCCCCGGAGCGTGGTCAGCAGTTTCGGTGCGAAGATCAAGCCGGAACGATCGCTCATGAGGTCGCCACTTATCGTAAGGTACTCCCCGACATGTGGCCAGCGGTTCTATCTCGGCGCTCGTCCCGAGGGCATATTACACGCCCCTTCTCATTCAGCTCTCGGAGAGCGTCTATGGCCACCACGCTCGAACGCCCAGCAGCGGCGACCAATCTCAAGATTCCCATTCGCGCACGCTACGACAACTGGATCGGAGGCGAGTACGTCCCGCCTGCCCGTGGCCAGTACTTCACGAATCCGAGCCCGATCACGGGGCAGCCGCTATGCGAAGTCGCGCGCTCGACGGCCGAGGATGTCGATCGCGCGCTCGATGCGGCGCACGCGGCGGCGGTGAGCTTCAATCATACGTCGCCCGCGTACCGCGCGAATCTCTTGAACAAGATCGCCGACCGGCTCGAGGAGAATATCGAGAACATGGCGATCATCGAGACGATCGACAACGGGAAGCCGATCCGCGAGACGATGAATGCCGACATGCCGCTCGCCATCGATCACTTCCGGTATTTCGCGGGGGCGATCCGGGCACAGGAGGGCAGCATTGGCGCGCTCGACGACGACACGGTCGCCTATCACTTCCACGAGCCACTCGGCGTCGTTGGCCAGATCATCCCGTGGAACTTCCCGCTGCTCATGGCGACATGGAAGCTGGCGCCCGCGCTGGCGGCAGGGAATACGGTCGTGCTCAAGCCGGCCGAGCAGACGCCGGTGTCGATCATGGCATTCATGGAGCTCATTGCCGACATCTTGCCGAGCGGTGTGGTGAACGTGGTCGAGGGCTTTGGCGTCGAGGCCGGCAAGCCGCTCGCCCAGAGCCCGCGCGTGGCCAAGATCGCCTTCACGGGCGAGACCACGACTGGCCGTCTCATCATGCAGTACGCGTCGGAGAACTTGATTCCGGTCACGTTGGAGCTCGGCGGCAAGTCGCCGAACATTTTCTTTGCCGATGTGATGCGCGCCGACGACGACTTCTTCGACAAGGCGCTCGAAGGGTTCGTCATGTTCGCGCTCAATCAAGGCGAAGTCTGTACGTGTCCGTCCCGGGCGCTCGTGCAGGACTCGATCTATGATCGCTTTATGGAGCGTGCGGTGGCTCGTACGCGCGCCATTGTCGAAGGCGATCCACTGGACCCGCGAACCATGATCGGTGCGCAGGCGTCGAATGACCAGTTGGAAAAGATCCTGAGCTATATCGATATCGGGAAACAGGAAGGCGCGAAGGTTCTGATTGGGGGTGAACGCCGCATTCACGAGGGCGACCGGCGCGAGGGGTACTACGTGGCGCCGACGATCTTCGAGGGCACCAATCGCATGCGGATCTTCCAGGAGGAGATCTTCGGCCCGGTCGTCTCGGTCACGCGCTTCAAGGACATGGACGACGCGCTCGCCATCGCGAACGATACGCTCTATGGTCTCGGCGCCGGCGTTTGGACGCGCGACATGAACACCGCGTACCGCATGGGTCGGGGGATCAAGGCCGGCCGCGTGTGGGTGAACTGCTATCACGCGTATCCCGCGCACGCCGCGTTCGGCGGGTATAAGCAGTCGGGCATCGGTCGCGAGAACCACAAGATGATGCTCGACCACTATCAGCAGACCAAGAACATGCTCGTGAGCTACAGCCCGAAAAAGCTGGGGTTCTTCTGATGCTTCCGGCTCGTGTGTCCGTCACTCCCGCGGCCGCCGCGCTTCTGCGGCGGCTCCGGGAGGAGCATGGGCCGCTCGTCTTCCATCAGAGCGGCGGGTGCTGCGACGGGAGCTCGCCGATGTGCTACCCGCGCTCCGACTTCCGCATCGGCGATCGCGATGTCTACCTCGGCGAGATCGCGGACGTGCCGTTCTACATCGGCGCCCAGCAGTTCGAGTACTGGCGGCACACGCACCTGACGATCGACGTTGTTCCCGGCCGCGGCGGTGGATTCTCACTGGAAGCGCCGACCGGCTACCGGTTCCTCACGCGGTCGCGCCTCTACGAGGACCAGGAGTGGCGCGACCTCGAAGCCGCCGGGCCGCCGCCGCATGGGCCGCGCTAACGAGGTCCGCACGAAACTCTGACGGGATCCGCGCTGGCGTTCCGCTGGTGATCGGCGCAATGTGTCGACACATGCACTCCATCTCCCGTCGCCGGTTCATCGCTGAGAGCTCGCTTGCCCTCGGTGCCGTGACCCTCTGGCCATCCGGCAGCACCGGCGACGGGCGGCTTGCCGCACGACCGGTATCGCACCCGGCCGATCCATTGCCGCCGGGAGCCCACGTGCTCTGGATGGTCGATGGGCGCGAGACCGTCGTCGTTGTGCCGTCGACGATCCAACCAGATCAACCTGCGCCGCTGATGCTGGCGTTGCACGGTGCGACGCAGAGTAGCGAGTTCACGTTGCGTGCGATGCAGGGTGCGGCGGACGCCGCCAGTGTGATCATGCTCGCGCCGAGCTCGACGGACCGGACGTGGGACGCGATCCTCGGGCGGTCGTTCGCCGGCGACTGTGCGCAGATTGATCGCGCGCTCGCGCAGGTGTTCCAGCACTGCGCCGTCGATCCGCATCGCGTGGCGATCGCCGGCTTCTCGGACGGTGCGACGTATTCGCTCTCACTCGGCGTCGTGAACGGCGATTTGTTCACGCACATCATTGCGTACTCGCCCGGGTTCATGGTTCCGGGGACGCGGCACGGCCGGCCACCTATCTTCATCTCGCACGGCCGGAACGATCCGGTCCTGCCATTCGCGCGATGCGGCCAGCGTCTAGCGACCGAGCTCAAACACGACGGCTACTCCGTCGAGTTCGTCCCGTTCGACGATGGCCACGCCGTGCCGCCGGAGATTGCAACGCAGGCGACGCACTGGTTCGCTGGCTAGCCGACGGGGCTCCAGCTCAACTCGGCGAGGTAGAGAGGATTGCCGTCCGGATCCTCGAAGTACGCGAACCGGCCGGCCTTTCCATCGCGTACCACGTCATGGAACTTCACGCCCTTGGCCTCGAGCGTCCGCATCGCATCCTCGAGCGAGCCCTCGAGCTCCAAGCCGATCTCCATCCCGCCTTTGTGGCCAGCCCGCGGCGGGTTCGAGTCCGGATGCAGGCCAATCGTGAGCCCGCGTCCCGCTTCGATCGACGCCCAGTGATCCCCGAACCGATAGGCGAGCTTGAGGCCCAGTGTCTCACTATAGAACCGAACCGCCGCGTCCATGTTCGAAACGAAAATCGTCACGTTGCCGCTGGCGAACATAGTCTCACCTCCTGCGTTACAATACGGCAGGATGCGCCCGCCGGCAAGAACACCTGCACGGAGGGGAGCCACTTTGAAGCGCGGACCCGAGACGCTCCGTAGCCAACTCCACCGCACACTGCGGCGCGCGATCCTCTCCGGCACGTTGCGCCCACACGCGCCTTTACCTTCGACCCGCGCACTCGCCCACCGCCTCGGCGTGTCCCGCAACACCGTGCTCGCGGCCTACGAGGCATTGGCTTCCGAAGGCCTGGTCGTCGGCCGCGCGGGATCCGGAACGCGCGTCGCCGACGGTGCGCTCGTTGGTGAGCCTGCGCTGCCCGTGCTCAGTGCCCGGCGACTGCTACGCGCCGCGCATTATCCGCGGACCGCCGTGCGATTGCGCGATCCGGACGGACACGTGATTCGACTCACCGTGTAAGACTGCGCGCTTGCCATGGCGCTGACACCTATCTAAGCTCGGCTCGACCCGAGAGCTATCGGTCACCATTGCCCGCGAATCCACGGCGGGCGGATTGCAAAAACCCAACAGATAGGTTATTGATACGGTGCCTACCATAAAGGTCGGCGCCTGGCGACTGGTCGTCATTCCCGGCGACCATGAACCCAGGCATGTACATGCGTGTTACGGGACCCGCAATGCCCTGCAAGCTGTAATCATTCTCGAAGCCAATGGCTCAGTCACTCTGCGAAAGGTCGATCATGGTCTTTCGCGTTCTCAAGTGCGTGTCGCACGTGCGCTCGTTGCAGAACACTTCGAGGCGCTGGCGGCACTTTGGGAGAATTTCCGCTGATGGTACGTCCAACACAACGCAAGAGCGTCGCTGATCCAGATCTCTCCGACGCCGAGATCGACGCAGCATATCGTCGGCGCGAGGAGGAGTTAGCGACGCAGCCGCTAGCTGTGAGCGTTCGGTACGATCATGTGCGTGACACAGTCGTGGTGGAAATGAACAACCGGGCCGAGTTGGTGATACCGAGACAGCTGATGCAGGGTCTCCGAGACGCGACGCCTGAGGCGCTGCGGGGCGGAGAGATCGCGGGTCAAGGCACAGAGTTGACGTGGCCCGAGCTGGACGCGGATTTCACCGTGATGTCGCTTCTGCGGGGCGTGTATGGTGGTCGCAAATGGATGTCGGAGCTGGCTCGTCACGCGGGAGCGACCACGTCAGCGGCGAAGGCCGCGGCGGCGCGCGTCAATGGACGAAAGGGTGGCCGGCCACGGAAAAAATCCTCGACGCCGAGTCGATCGTCAGCGCGAAGGCGATAGCCCCGAGTCGGCGAGGAGGGTTACTGGCGGGCAGAGCCCGAAGGTGGCAAATATGGGACATGAGAAAAACAATCTGTATCGCCCTGGCGCTCCCGGCCATGCTAGCGGCGCAAAGCGCTCCGGACAGCGTGCGCTACACGGTGTTGTTCTCGGATCGACCGCAGGGTCACTTGACGCTTCGGGGAACATCCGCGGAGTGGTGGGCCGACTACGAGTTCAATGACCGCGGCCGCGGACCGCATGTCGTCGAGCACGGACTCGCGGCGGCCGACGGCACGCCGCGACTGCTGACCATCGTCGGCCACAACTATCTCAAGGACACGGTCGACGAACATTTCTCGACCGACGGCCACGCGATGCGGTGGGTCAATAGCGTCGAGGGCGACGTGAACGGTGCGGCACGTCCGGGCTTCTATGTCGATGTCGATGGCCCTCCGACAGCCGCACTGCCACAGGCGCTCATTGCCGCACACGACCACCGGATGCCGTTGCTCCCGTCGGGCGAGGCGTCGATCGAGAAAGTGCGCACGCTGACGCTGCACGCCAACGGACGCGCGCGGACCGTCACCGAGTGGAATCTCTCGGGCCTCGGATTCAGCCCCAGTCCAGTGTGGCTCGACGCGGACGGCCGACTCTTCGGGTTCGTGTCGAGTTGGAGCAGCACGATTCGTTCGGGCTGGGAGTCGGCCGTGCCGGCGATGATCGCCGCGCAGGACTCGACCGAGACCGTCCGCATGGCCCGCGTGTCGCAGCGACTCGCGCACCATTCGGCCGTGCTCGTGTTCCAACACGCGGCGATGTTCGACGCGACCACGGCGACGGTGCGGCCGCACATGACGGTTGTCATTCGTGGCGACAAGATCGAGCGTGTAGCGGACGATGCCCAGGTGACGCCGCCCGCTGGCGCGACGATCATCGACGCGACCGGAAAGACTTTGCTGCCGGGGCTCTGGGATATGCACGTACATATCTCGCCCGGCACCGACGGCCTACTGCACATCGCCGCCGGCGTCACGACCGGGCGCGACATGGGGAACGACACGTCGGTGGTCCTGCGGCTGAGAAAGCAATTCGACGACGGGACGCTCATCGGACCTCGGCTCGTCCTGGCGGGCATGATCGATTCGCCCGGGCCGTACCAGGTGCCGATCGGGCTGCTCGCGTCCAACGAGGCCGAGGTGCGCGCGGATGTCGATCGGTATGCGGCACTCGGCTTCGAGCAGATCAAGGTGTACAGCTCGATGAAACCCGAGCTGGTGCCGGCGATCATCGACGAGGCCCACAAGCACGGGCTCAGAGTCAGCGGTCACGTCCCGGCGTTCATGACGGCCGCGCAGGTCGTGACGCTCGGGTTCAACGAAGTGCAGCACGTCAACTTCATGATGCTGAACTTCATGGACACGGTCCGCGACACGCGGGCCATGTCGCGGTTCACCGCCGTTGCCCAGGATGGCGCATCGCTGGATTTCCAGTCGCAGCGTGTGCGCGACTTCTTTCAGTTGCTCAAGGACCATCACGCGGACATCGATCCGACTGCCGGCGCATTCGAAGACATGTTCGTCGGCCGCCCGCGAACGATATCGACGAGCTACGGGATGATCGCCGACCGATTGCCGGCCCAAGTGCGGCGCGGCCTGTATGGCGGCGGCCTCCCGGTGCCGCCGGGCATGGATCAGCGGTACCGCGACTCGTATGCGGCCATGATTCGAATGGTGGGCGAGCTCTATCGCGCGGGCGTGCCGATCGTCGCGGGGACCGATGGGTTCGCGGGGTTTCTGCTGCATCGCGAGCTCGAGCTCTATGTGCAGGCCGGGATCCCGGCGCCGGCGGTGCTCCAGATCGCGACGATCGGGGCCGCGCGCATCATGAAGCACGACGGGGAGCGGGGGTCGATCGACGAAGGCAAGCAGGCGGATGTGATTCTCGTCGATGGCGATCCGACGGCGAACATCAGCGACATCCGCAAGGTCGAGTTGACGGTGCGTGGGGGCGTGCTCTATCGGAGCGCCGAGCTCTATCGCGAGCTCGGGATCTCTCCGTGAATCTCGGGCTCGAGCGCCCCATTCACCGTGATGTGCCGCGCCCGGGCCCACCGATATCCCCACATCGGACCGTCCGGCGTAATCACGGTATCGGGAATCTGATACGCAGGATCAGACTGCGCGGCATCGAGTGAGACGAACCGATACTGCTGCCGCTCGAACAGCGTGAGGACGCTGTCGAGCATGGCGGCATTGAGATCGTTCGCGTGGAGCAGCATGACCTGTGGCTGCTCATAGCCCAGCACCTGCTGGCTCAGGCGCGCGAAGTACGCAATCTTCGACGCCGTGTATGCCAGGTACTGCGCTCGTATGCGCGCGGGGGATGTCGTATCGTCGCGAGCCAGCGCCCGAACGTACGCGGCGTTGAATACCCAGTCATCGTTTTCGATCGTGCAGGTGGCTACCCGATAGCCGCGTCGCGACAGAAACGCCGCGACGCTGTCGTGCTTCTCTTTGGTGTCCCCGGTGTGATTGAACGGGAAGCGAAAGAATCGGACCGGCCGAATCGCCGTTTCTCCTCGAACGATCTCGTTCTCGAATTGGTCGACGGAGAGCCGATTGAAGTCGGGGTGCGAGTATGTATGGTTGCCGAGGCCGAGACCGGCGTCGTTCCATCGCTTCAAGATCTTGATGCCGGACGTGTCGCCGAGGCCTTCCGCGCGGGCTTGGTTGACGAAGCCGGTGGCGGGAACGTGCCGTCGGACGAGCGTCGCGACGATGGCGCGGTCGACGGAGTCGGCGCGTCGGAAGTCCGACGCATCCGTTGGGCGATCGCCGACGGTCGCGTAGGGCAGATCGTCGATCGTGATGGCCACTTGTCGCTCGTGTGGCGGAATGCGCACGCCGAGCGCGCACCACACGACGAGGCCCCACACGCGCGTCGTCACGGATTCAAAGTAACCGGGCACGCGATGGGTGCGCACAGACGTCGGCGACCCGGCGCAGCGCGTCGGCATACTGGCCGATCGACAGTAGCGCGCCGGCGGACAGCCGGACTCCCTGCGGCGGGCGGAGGGCGCCGGCCGTGAACTGCGCGCACGGCGCGACGGAGACGCCGGCAGCGAGGAGCGCGGCGTGCAACGTGTCGGCGCGCCACCCAGGTGGGACCTCGAGCCACACGTATGGTACGCCCCGCATCATGACGTATCGTCGCCGGCCGAGGGCGCGCGTGACGACTGCGAGCCGTCGCGCGATGGCCGCGCGGCGCAGTCGAATGACACGCTCGATCGTGCCATCGGTGAGCCAGCGCGCGGCCAACAACGCGCCGGGTGTCGCCGCGGTCCACGCGAACGCGCGCAACGCTTCTTGCATCGGCGTCGCGAGTGCCGGCGGCGTTCCGACGAACGCCAGGCGAAACCCGAACCCCAGCGATTGGGAGACGCTGCCGAGCCACAGCGTCTGCCGCGGAAGCAGCGTGGCGAGCGCCGGGGCGTCGCGCTTGACGATGACTCCTGCCTCGTCATCCTCGATGATCCACAGCTTGTGTTGGGCCGCGATGCGCACGAGCGCCGCGCGGCGATCCGCGGACATCGCGGATGGCATCGGATTGCCGGAGGCGGGCGCGCAGTAGATGGCGCATGGGTGCGCCGACCGACAGGTGCGCTCGAGATGCCGCGCGTCGAACCCGTGTGCATCGGCGCGCACCGGCACCAGCGGGATGCCCAGTCGGTGCGCCGCGATGAGCGCGCCCGAGTTGGCGAGCGCTGGAACGACGACCGGCGCACGCGTGGGGCTGACCGCGGAGAGGGCGGCCGCTACCGCGTGCTGGCCGCCGGCGGCGATCAGCACATGCTCCGGCGTCAGTTGCACGCCGCACCGCTCGGCCCATTTTACGCCGGCTTCGCGCAGCGTCCACGGGTCGGTGCCGTCGGTGAGCGTGTACGCGACGCTGAGCAGCGCTGCTTGGTGCCGCGGCGCCGGGAGCAGCTCGCGAAAGCCCTCTGGCGTCGCCCACTCCGGGGGTCCGGGCACGACCCGCGATCGGAGGTCGTAGACGCCGGGCGCGACGAACCCGCGCCTCGAAAACGGCGCGCGCCAGGCCGCTTGGATCTCTTCGGCCGGGCGCACGAAGCTCCCGCGTCCCACGGTTCCGGTCGTGAGCCCGCGCTGTTCCGCCTCGGCATATCCTCGCAGAGCCGTCGCGGTCGCGATGCCGAGATGTGTCGCGAGCTCGCGCACGGTGGGCAAGCGTTCGCCACCCCCGAGCGTTCCCGCGGCGATGGCATCGCCGATCGCGTCAGCGATCCCGAGGTAGGCCGGCCGGTCGGTCGGCAGCGGAGGCGGCAACCAGGCGCTCATAGATTGTACTAGTACAACGGCCTGCTTGATTAGCGCAATTCACGCGACTTGGTTGCGGCATGCGCTATTCTCTCATCCTCTGTTTTCCGCTGGCCGCTCTCGCGCAGACCGCGCCGGTCGCGGACGCATTCCGCGCCAATACCCAGCGGGTCGCCAAACGCCTCGTGTTGTCCGCCGAGGAGATGCCGGCAGCCAAATACGGCTATAAGCCGACCAAAGCGCAGATGACGTTCGCCGAGGTCGTGGCGCATCTCGCCGACGAGAACGACGTCATCTGCAGCCTGGTCGGTGGGATGCCGGCGCCAACGCGAACGACGATGGCAGCCACGGACAGCAAAGCGCATCTCGTCGGTCGCCTCAGGGAGACGTTCGCATTCTGTGACGAGGCGCTCGTCGCGCTGGACGACACGCGACTCGGCGAGGCGCTCTCGTCCGGCGGCGAGACCGCGACGCGCGCGCTCATCATGATGAACGCTGTCGCGCATTGGTCCGATCATTACAGCCAAGCGGCGATCTATCTGCGACTCAACGGCTTGCTGCCGCCAACCGCGCAGGGAAACCCGAACGGAGCATAGTCGTCTGTATCGGCGATGACGACACGCTCCGTCTGCGTAGCTGCCGCGATGCTGAGTCTCGCCGCCTGCAGCAATGGCACACCCACCACCACTGAGACATCTACGCAGCAATCTGGCACTGTCTCCGGTGTGGTCACGAACAGTCTGGGTGGTGTGCTCAGTGGTGTTACCGTCGTCGTTACGCCGACTGGCGCGAGCGCCTTGCCGGCCGTGACGACGAGTGCGAGCGGCGACTATTCGGTTTCGGGAGTGCCGCCTGGAGCGGGGGCTGTCGTAGTGTCTGCCGTACCGGCAGGATGCTTCGTGCCGGCCGTGTCATACTCTGGGCTCAGCGATGGTCAGACTATGACGATCAACGTTCCAGTGACCTGCCCGCCGCCCACCGGCACAGTCGCGGGGGTTATCACGAGCAGCATCGGTAACGCGATCATCCCCAACGTGACGGTGGTGGTCACACCGAACGGTGGCACGGCGCTCGCTTCGGCCAAGACGAATTCGAACGGATACTATTCCGTCCCGAACGTGCCGGTCGCGAACGGCACGGGCACAGTCGCGTTGTCGACGTTGCCGAGCACTTGCACGGCGCCAAGTCCGACATCGTACTCGGGTCTGACCAGTGGTCGTGCGATTGCGGTCAACGTGATCGTGACGTGTGCCGCGACGACGGGTAGTCTGACGGTTACCGTCGTCGCGCAGCCCGGCGTGCCGGCGTCGGTGCACGTCGCTGGTCCGAGCGGGTACAGTCAAACGGTCACGGCGACGCAGACACTGAGCGGGCTCGCGCCCGGCAGCTATACCCTGTCGGCGAGCGGCGGAACGCTGACGGATGCGATCGTCTCGACGACGTACACGGTGGCGGTAAGCGGCAGTCCCGCGACCGTCGTCGCTGGTCAGACCGCGACGGCTACGGTCACATACAATAGTGGCGGTACTGGTGGGTTGTGGATCGCCAACTCGGTGGGATTCACGATCTCCGAGCTCACTGCGGGACAACTACATGCGAGCGGCAGTCCGACGCCGGCGGTCACGGTTATCCCTCACCAGTTGCCCACCGGGGCGCCGCAGGGTCTCGCCGTCGACGGGAACGGCAACCTGTGGGTCGCGAGCGGCAACGCCACTGTCGTCGAGTTCACTCGCGCTCAGATAACAGCGGGTGATACGCTTGCTCCGGCAACCTCGGTTCTGATCGAACCCTCGGACCCGTTCGGCCTGGCGTTCGATGCATCCGGGAATCTGTGGGTCGCCGATCACGGCAGCACGTTCATCTACGAGCTGACCCCGTCCCAACTCGTGACGACGGGCATTCCGGTCACGCCGGCGGTGACGATCCTGTACCCAGGTGCCGCGCAGTTCTCGAAGCTCGCCTTCGATCCAACTGGCAACCTCTGGGCTGTGACCCACGACAGCCTGCTCGTCGCGTTCACGCCCGCGCAACTCGCGAGCGGTGGGACGATCACGCCCAGCGTCGTCATCCACTCCAACGCAGGATCGCTCGATCACCCATACGACGTGGCGTTCGACGCCAGCGGCGACGCATGGGTCGTGAACATCGCGGACAGTACGATTGTCGAGTACACGCCGTCGCAGCTCGCCGCATCCGGGTCGCCAGCGCCGGCAACGACGATTGCCATTCGCGACGTGGGGACAATCTCGAGTGCGCCGAGTGCGTTGGCGTTCGACAACAGCGGCGATCTGTGGGTGGCGGATCTCAATCGCAATGAAGTCATGGAATTTACGCCGAGCCAGCTCGCGGCCGGCGGTGCGCAAGTGCCCGCGGCGCGGTTGACCGGGAGCGCGTTCAATGGCGCGACTGGTCTGACGTTCGACCCGCACTCGCCGTCGTTGCCGCTGCATTAGGTACAATCGACCTCGACCGTCGGCGCAGCTCGGGCTGAGATTCTCGATGGCGGGGTGGCCAACGAATGGCGGAAGCCGTTCGTTCATTACTCGCGCGCGGTACCCGACATCTCATGCCCTATTGCACTGGAATCCGACGATGAGCGGCACATCCGAAACAGAATTCAACTATACGGTAGACGACAAGCGCTATCGCGGCCTCATCCTGAGACCGACGAATGTGGAACCGAAGGCGGCTGTCGTACTGCTGCCCGATTGGCGCGGGCAGAGCCCACTGGCCCGCGATCACGCCAAGCACCTCGTCGCCTTGGGCTGCGTGACGGTGATCGCTGACTTGTACGGAGATGGCTTCAGCCCGGATAGCCCGGATCAGGTCGGACCGATGGTGAAGAATCTTATGGATCATCGCGAGCAAGGGGTCGCGGCGCTGGCCGCTTGCGTGGCACGACTGCGGCAAGAGGTCTCGGTCGACACACCCATGCTATGCTTGGGCTACAGCGCGGGGGGGATGGTGGCGCTTGACTATGGGCGTAGCGGCGCGGATGTCGCCGGAATTATCCTCTGCTCAGCCCTGCTCAAGACCGCCGCGACGGGAATGGATATCCGCATTCGGCCGCCGGTTTTGATCCTGCAAGGAACCCAGGATCAAGTATCACCGATGGAAACGATCGCGGCGGTCGTTGCGGAGATGGATCGCGCGGGCAATGACGCGCGCGTTGAGCTCTACACCCAGACCCATCACGCATTCGATAATCCGGACGCCGGCAGCGATCCACATGCTCGCCTCGTGTATTCACCAACGTCTGCGCGACGGGCAACGGTCGCGATTGCATCGTTCGTGACCGAAGTGATCGAGAGCGAGCGGCGGGAGCCGCGCCGTCCGGCTACACCCTGAAGCGAGGGGCCGAGAGCACCGCCGCAAGCTGTCTCACCGCCAAGCGAATGCGACCGGGTTCGTACGAGCTGTATCCGAGCACCAGTCCTTTGCGTCGCAACGGTCTGGCGCAGAACGTTGACAGCGGAATCGCATCGATACCGCGAATCGCCGCGGCTCGAGCAACGCTGTGGTCGCTGACTCCAGGATTGAGCCAGGCGACCAGATACATGCCTGTTCCGTCGGGTGACGTTTCCAGCATCCCGGCGGCATGTGTCTCAATGGCGTCCACGAGGGCTTCTCGGCGCTCGTGGTACGTGCGAAGTGTCGTTCTGACGAACCGCTCCAGGTGACCCTCACGAATGAACTCGGCCAGGATGGCTTGCTCCACACCGGGCGGCTGTCGGCTCATCATAGCACGAGCGCGTTGGAAACTCGCGACGAGTGCCGGCGGGAGAATGAGGTATCCGATTCGCAGTGAGGGAGCTACGCTCTTACTGAAGTTCCCGATGTAAATCACCCGGTCATCCTGATCGATACTGCGTAGGCTCGCGACCGGGTCCCCTCCATACCGGTATTCGCAGAAGTAATCGTCCTCGAGAATCCAGGCATCGCTCGCCCGGGCCAACTCCAGTAGCTCAAAGCGGCGCGCCAAACTCATCATGGACCCGAGCGGACATTGAAATGACGGGGTAACAAAGATGAGCTTCGGTGACGGTTCCAATTTCCTTCCGGCCGAGACGACCAGTCCCTCGGCGTCAACCGGCACGGGGATCACGCTGAGTTGTGCACCGAGGAACGCCGCGCGCGCCCGAGGATATCCCGGGTCTTCCATCCACACCGGTTCGCCAGGGTCGAGCAGGGTGTGAGCGCAGAGGTATAACGCTTGCTGGGCGCCGCAGACGATGAGGACCTGGTCGGGGTCGCAACGGACCGAGCGCAGTCTGAGCACGTAGTCGCAGATGGCCTGTCTGAGTGGCCGATACCCCAGGGAGTCGCTGTGTTCGGGATCTCGATTCGCCCGACGCCAGTGCTTGGCCGCGAGCCGAGACCAGAGGTCGAGAGGAAAGAGACTCGCGTCTGGCTGTCCGGGCCGAAGAGGCCGGGGAGACGTTCGGAAGAACGACAGATCCACGGTTGGAGGAAGACGTGACCGCTGTGAGACCGTGGCTTTGGCGCGCGATGTCCGGCCGGGGGTTCGCCGTGCCTGCTGTGCCAAATCGCCAGGCACGTATGCGGACACTCGCGTGGCTGAACCCATTTTGCCTTCCAGATACCCCTCCGCGGTCAGCTGATCGAACGCGCTCAGGACGGTCGTGCGAGAAACGCGAAGATCCCTGGCCAAGAGACGGGTCGACGGCAGACGAGCTCCGGGTCGAAGGCGTCCGCCTAAAATGGCGTGTTTCACGACGGTATAGAGCTGTCGGTGAAGCGGCTCCTCACCAGAGAAGTTGATGTGGAGGTCGAGCATCGTCGCGGCGGCTTTCTTTGCCATGGCCCTCTCCAAAAAGTGGTATCTGAGATAGCTGGATAAACGGCTCTGGCGATAATACCACCTTAGTCTATCGTACGGGATGGCTTCCGACCGAACCGAAAAGAAATTGTCGGACATTGTCCGAGCGCGTAGGGCCACGCCTGCTTTTTCAACGATGCCCGTGCGCGACGACGATCTGCACACCATTCTGGCCGCTGGGCTCGAGGCGCCGAGCAGCTACAACCTGCAACCGTGGCGTTTTGTCGTGGTCCGCGATCTCGAGCAGCGACAGCGGCTGCGGGTTGCGGCTATGAACCAGCCCGCCGTCGAGCAGGCGCCCGTGGTCATCGTGGCGTGCGGGGATACGCAGGGTTGGAAAGACGATCTGGAAGAGGTCCTTCGCATTGGCAGAGCGCATGGCTTCGACGATGCGTCGCAGATCGATCGCAAGCGCCGGCGCGTCACCGACGACCTCGGATCGCAGCCGAACATTGGGATGTGGGTGGCGAAGCAAACGATGATTGCCGCGACCACCATGATGTGGACGGCCGAGGCACTGGGGTACGACACAGGCCCAATGGAAGGATTCGATGAAGATCGGGTCCGCGAGACCCTCGGCATTCCAGGGCACGTGCGCGTGATCTTCTTGTTAGCGGTCGGGCATCTCCACGGCGAGGACAGCCGCCGTCCCGGTCGCCTCCCCGCGTCCCGCACCGTCTTTGGCGAACGATATGGAGAGCCCCTGGCCTTTGACGCTAGTCGTGCGTCTCGTGACTCGTAAGGGCGTCCTGGATACCCGATCATACGGAGCCTTCCGTTGATGCTCATGGTCCATCGTTTCCAAGCCACGCTGTTTCCGGTCAACGCCTATCTCGTCGAGACCGATCGCGGCGTGGTCATCATCGACAGCACGCTCGGCGTCTCCGACGGACGGGCCCTCCGCGCCCGGGCCGAGTCGCTCGGCAAGCCGCTGCTCGCTGTCGTGATCACGCACGCCCATCCGGACCACTATGGCGCGGTGACGTCGGTGCTGGAGGGTCTGGACGTCCCGGTCATCGCGACGGAAGGCGTCGATCGCGTCATTCGTCGCGACGACGAGGCCAAGGAGCGTATTCTCCGCCCGATGTTCGGGACCGAGTGGACGGCGCAGCGGACCTTTCCGAACCGGACCGTACGCGCCGGCCAGCGGATGGTGTTCGATGGCGTCACCTTCACGGTCATCGACTTGGGTCCTGGCGAGTCGCCGCACGACAGTGTCTGGCTCGTGGATCGTGGAGGAGAGAGCGCCCCGCTGGCGTTCGTCGGCGATCTCGTCTATGGCCACATGCACGCCTACCTCGCCGACGGCTATTTCGAGCAATGGCTCGGGAACCTCGAGCGCGCCCGACGTGAGATACCCGCGGATACCATTCTCTACATGGGCCACGGCGAGCCCGGGCCCGCGGCTTCGCTATTCGATTGGCAGGCCGCGTACATCCGCACTTTCATCGACGCCGTCCGCGCGACCGAACATTCGACGGGGCAGGGAGCCGCCGATGATGCGGCGACGACCGCAGTACTGGCGCGCATGAAACAGTATCTGCCGAGCGACGACCTTTTCTTCCTCATGCAGCTCAGCGTGGCGCCAGTGCGAGCCCGAATTGCCTCAACGCGTTGTTAGATCTATTGGACGACGATCTTCCCTCGCATGCCCCGCGCGACGTGCGGCATGCAATAAAACTTGTACACGCCGCGCGCGGCGTGGGCGAACGACACGATCGTCGCGTCGCCTGCCTTCACGAGCATTGGGCCGGTCAGCGGTGCTGACGTATTCATCATGTTGTGCTGCAGTTGCGACTCCGCACCACCGGGGATGCTGTCCGGCCAAAACGTGACGTTGTGCGGGCCGCCCGTGTCGCTGACAAACCTGACGGCATCACCGGCATGGATGATGATGCTATCCGGCTCGAACCGGTACCCGGCCGCGCTGCCGATCATCTGCACCGGAATGGTGATGGCGGTGGCGCGCATCGGCCCTGTGACGCCGGTCGAAGCGGCCTGAGTCAGCGAGTCCGCGCCGAGCCGAATGGTCGACTGCTTCCAGGGCCCCAGGCTCTCGACGTAATGCACGATGTCCCACGCCTGATCGCTCGTTATCCCCCCTACCCATCCGGGCATCGGGGTGCCGTCGAGCCCCGTCATGATCCGCAGATAGATGTCTTTGCCCTCGACGGCCGACTTGGTTCGGCCCCGCGTCAGATCGGCGGGCCGAATGCGATACCCCCAGGAGTCGACCAGCGCGTTTGCCATCGTGCCATTGCCTGACCCATTCCCGTGGCACAGCGCGCACTTCGCGAACAGCGTCTCGCCGCGAGCCACGGACTCACGCGTTGGCGTTGGTTCCGGAGTTGGCGCGATCGGAGTGGCGGGCGCATCCGTCTGCCAGCGTCGAGAGAACGTCTGGATGTAGGTGATCACGTCCAGCCGCGCGCTCGGACTGAGCGCGGCGAATGGCGGCATGGAGGTGGCGTACAGTCCATTGCGGATCGTCTGATCGAGATCCGACACCAGCGGGAGCGCGCCCGGTGGCGTCGACCGAAACTTGAATAGCCCTTGCCGAAAATCGCGGGGCCGCGGCGTGGTGAAGGACGCGGCCTCTCCGTTGCCATCGCCGCGCGCTCCATGACACTGCGTGCAGTAGCGAGCGTACACCACCTTTCCACGTTGTGGATCGCCCGCCTGCCGGTCGGGCGTGCGCGGCGTACTCACCTGGGCAGCGGCGGCGTACGTGAATCCCACGACGGCGATCCGCTTTACCGCGGCGACGAGTTCTGCTGTCATTCTCACGCGAATCACGACATAGTCGACTCGCAAGAGGGCAAGCCATATGCCGCAAACGACAACGCCCCACAACGGCATGACCCATTTCGGGGCAGGGCTGTTCCAGGGATGCGGACGGTGGGATTCGAACCTGCGACCTCGGCTCTGCCGTATCCCTCGGCCGTACGGAGAAATTTGCACCCTTGGGGTGCAAAGCGGTATATTGTAGACGACATACGTTGTTCCGTTTAATCGATCTGACCTCCGTGCTGGTGTGATCCAGTCCTTTAGCGATGATGCGACCGCTGACTTATTCAATGGCAAGGCATCGGCAGCTGCGCGCCGGACGTGCCCAGTCGACCTGTGGTCAGTGGCACGACGGAAGCTCGACCAGCTCAATGCTGCGGTCACGCTCGGCAGTCTGCGCTTTCCGCCAGGGAATCGGCTTGAAGCGCTGCGTGGAGATCGTGACGGGCAACATTCGATTCGCATCAATCAGCAGTACCGCATCTGCTTCGTCTGGACCGATAGTGGGCCAGAAGACGTCGAGATCACTGACTACCATTGATTGACTCAATCTTTGTCGATCGAGCCTCAAGGAGATCCTAGTATGAGCGTTCGCATGCCGACGCACCGGCCGCCCTCGACGCCAGGCCAAATGTTGCTCGAGGAGTTTCTGCGACCGCTCGGGTTGACGCAGACCGAAGTGGCCGAGCGGATGCAGGTACCCCTCAAGCGGCTCAACGCGATCATTCGCGGGCGGAAGGCGGTCACGCCCGACACGGCTCTACGTCTGGAGCGACTATTCGGGATGGAGGCGCAGTTTTGGCTCAATCTACAACTCGGCGTCGACCTCTATCGAGCGATGCACTCGCCTGCGGCGGCTGACATTCGCAAACTCCGGCGTGTTCCCGGCGTTGAGGGGCATGCGGGCCGAGTGGCGTAGAACGAGGGCCTGAAGACCATGCCGTTGTACGAGCGTCGGCTGCATTTCACGTGACGGCGTGAAGAAAGATGCTCGCAGGCGAGGCTGGATCTGCTCTCTTCGCCTAGCCCCTGGATGCGTCGTCCGGAGCCATGCCGCCCTTGCCTTCCCACGCCGACCGTCGTAATTCGTAGACGAGGGCCGCTGTGGGCTGCGTGCTGTTCATCGAGCATGCGGCGAAGTGTATGGGGAATGCGCGCGGCGGGATTCGAACCCACGACCTTCGGCTCTGGAGTCGGAGGAGATCACCAACAGATGCAGGCCGCGCCGATCGCAACTCTTGGGGAGTCTCAGTCCGTCGATCAGCAACGCGTCAGCCGATTACTGCTGACACTGTTCGTGTCACTACCCTGAGTCGCCGTCAACGCTCCTGAACGGCTCGCGCCAGCTGAATCGGGATGATTGGATTCGAGGCGGCCACGCCGATGCCCCTGATCCAGGCAAGGAGTTGCGCGGTATGTCAGGAGGCCCCGTCTTGATCGCGAGCGGTCGAGTGGATCTGCCGATCGTCGGTCTAGTTACGGAATACTCGCCGGCGTACGATCTCGTCTATGTTCGCACTCTTAGCGTGCTGTCGAACAATGGCCGCTAACAGGGAGCACCACATGCCCGGGCCGCAAGGTCGAGGCCCTGATCAACGAAAGGTCCGACAAGACTCTCGACCCCAAGTCGTACTTGCTATGTTCGTTCTCTCCAAGAAGCCGCCAGAAACGGTTTACCAATCACTGGAGCGATTACGCGGGGGGCGAGCTGTCCCCGAACATCACATCATCCCAGTGGACTCCGCCGCGCTGAATAACCGTGCGCAACGCTTGAGCGACAACTCGGAACCCCTCTTCCAGAATCGGAAACACGTCTTGTTCCGAGATCCGACCCTTTCTCTTGGTTCGTGGAAATCTTCCTTCGTGTACCGCCGTCGACCTGAGTCCATAGAGGGTCTTAAATAGCTTAGCTACTGCCTTGCGTTCCGCGATGGTCGCGCCAAGTAGGAATGCCGCACGACTACTGATTCTGAACGTCAATTCCGATGTGGGGTCGCCTTCCTCGCTAAAAAGGGATTCGAACGCGATCCCGAGATCGATTGCCCGATCTACCGGCGAGCGTCGTCGCATGGCACTATTGAGACGCTGAACAGAGACTTCAAGAACGTCAGGCCATCGTAGAGGAAGCTTGCTCCACTCCTCATGCAACGTTCGCGCATCTTCCCATTGCGCATCGCTTAAAGTGACCTCTGCTCGACGCGTCTCTGTCGTGCCACCATGGCCAAATCCGGCTGTTAGGAGACGCAGGTCGAAGCTCAACCACTGCGCAACGACATAAGGGGCTGACGGTCCAGCAATCGTTACACAGTTCATTGCGGTTAACAACGGTGAGAAGTCGGCCTTTGGAATATCGGCGGCCAAAGGAGTTTCACTATCACCGGTCCTCCAGATTGCTGGAATACGTAGCGCCTTCCGGAAGACAGCGGTCGGTGAGTCGAAGCCGAAGTCTGGGATTCGATATCCTTTGAGTGATACAAGGGTTGAATCGATCTCAGAGAGCGCACTGAAGGGTAACACCTCTATTCCGCCGCCCAGCGCGCGCGCCGTTTCGATCTCGACGCCGGCAACGCCGAGATTGAGATAGGCGGTCAATTCGGATGCCTCTAGCAAGGTCGCCAGGTCCGCCATTGCATCTGGGACGCTAGCACGACGTGCAAGCCTAATCAGGCGGAACATGAGATCTATACCGGAGATCCGCCCAGCTCCGCCTGGGTACACCAGCGTGCGGTTGCCCAATGCAATCAGGTCCGGGTCGCCATTAATCACATCGGCCACTGATTTAAGCGCTTCAACAAAACTTTCCGAGCCTGGAGGCAACGCGGTCGCTGTTTCTGTCGCTATGTGTGCCCGCAGGATGTTGGACTCACTGATCGTTGAGGGTAGAGCATCGATCAGCCGTTGAAGGCTTTGGGCGAGTTCCTGAGCGTTCATGGGTTACGGATCCGGCGGAGCCATAGTATCAGGCTGAGATCAGAGCAGCGGACGCCACATTGCTGTCACTGTCTTTGTCACTGCGAAAACTGCCGGGCAGAAATGCAAAACGTCCCGCACGGTCCGAAAACCGCGCGGGGACGTATTTTCGGGCATGCGCGCGGCGGGATTCGAACCCACGACCTTCGGCTCCGGAGGCCGACGCTCTATCCAGCTGAGCTACGCGCGCAGAAAACGTAAGATACGAGTCGGCCGCGGCTTTTGCTACGTAACCGGGCAATCGCTGGCTCGTCCCAACCCTGAGATGGAGGGTGCTGACACTTCAACTGACCCAGAAAACAAACATGAGCAAATTCCACGCACTTGGCATGACCGTGCTGGCCGGAGGGCTGATCGCCGTCGCCACCGCCTGTGGTTCGAGCGGCGCCACCGGGGCGACGGGTCCTCAGGGATCCACGGGGGCACAGGGGCCTCAAGGATCGCAGGGGCCACAGGGCCCACAGGGACCGCAGGGGCCGACGGGGAACGCCAACGTGATGGTCGACACGTTCACGGTGACGAATGCGCAGTGGCTCTACAACTCCCAGTACTCGTTGGAGACGTCGCCCGGCTCGTACACGGAGTACTTCACCCGCTACTACGATGCGACGGACAGCGCCATCACGGCCGATATCCTGGCCACGGGTATGGTGCTCGTCTACTTCAACCCGAACCCGCTTGTCAGCACGGCACACTGGACGCTGCTGCCCTATCAGTTCCTCGATGGCTCGGAGAGCTTCACGTACAACTACGCGTTCGAGACGTCGCTCGACCAAGTGGAGTTGGAGTTCTTCTTCGGCACGCTGAACAACGGTACTCCCACACCGGTGCTGTCGACATACGACATTCCCACCTTCCAGTTCAAGATCGTGACCGTGAGCGGCACCGTTGCTCAGAGCCTCAAGGTCGCGCACATCGACCTCGGGAACGCCGACGCCGTGTTGCGATTCGTGAGCCGCTTCAGCCGCGGCTCTTGCTGCGGCCCATCGCGAACCGCTCGAACAGGTCCACGGTCCTGAGACGCGCGAGCGATGTGGGGCGCATGCCGACGACGCGCTGCGCGGTGCTCGACAAGTGTGAGGGCGAGGCGAACCGGAGGACGAGCGCGACGTCGCGGATGTCGTAGCCCGGGTTCTTCGCCAATTCGGCCGCCGCGATCAGGCGCACGAGATCGATCACGCGCTTCAAGTTCGGCGCGAGATCGGCCGCGAATGCGCGGCTCAAGTGTTCGCGCGTGACGCCGACGACCGCGGCGACGGTGTCCGTGCGAACCGGAAGGCCCGCGTGGCCGACGATGCAGCGCCACGTTTTCTGTTGTAGGGGAGAAGTCAGGCCGAGCGCGGCGGGCGGTTCGCGGAGTGCGGTGGCGAAGCGCACGCGAAAGCAGTGCGGCATCACGAGCTCGCGCGTCACGCCGTCGTCGACACCGTCGATCAGAACGTCGGCGAATTCGAGCTCGGCGCAGCGCGCCAGCGTGCGACCGTCGGCGGCGCGCAGGGGCATCGCCGCGAAGAACGCCGCGGTCGGATAATCGCGCGCCAGCTCGGCGGCCTTCCAGGTGTCGTCCGCGGCCGCGCCGCCGAGATCGATCAAGACGGCATCGATGAGATCGGCGCGAAACGCCTGGGCGAGTTCAGCCGCCGTGCGCGTGACGATGACGCGCGCGCGCCGGCGCGTGAACGCGGCGCGTACGAGCGCGCGCGCCCGCTCGCGAGGGGGCGGTGCGTAGACCGCGACGCAGGGCAGCTCGTCGGCTGACGTGCTCACCGCGGGTCACGCCGAAATGGATCGAGGAGAGGCGATCATCGCGTACGCTTGCTCGAGCACGCGCCGAGCATTGGCGTACGAGACCAACCGCGCGGCGTCCGCAAAGGCCAGCCACCGGCACGCCGTGATGCCTTCGGCGCGCTGCGGGCAGGTCTCGCCGCTCGGGCTCTCGATGAGATAGAACGCGCACGTCTTGTGCACGAGCCGCCCGTTCGCCTTGAAGTACCAGTCGATCGTCTCGAGCTCCGATCGCACGTCGAGCGCCGTGAGCCCCGTCTCCTCGGCCACCTCACGAACGGCCGCGGCGGCCGGCGCCTCGTCCTTTTCGACGTGCCCCTTGGGGAACCCCCAATTTTTGTACGAATCGCGGATGAGGAGAAACACGGGTTCGCCCGAGGCTACACGATACACCACGCCGCCGGCCGACTGCTCTTGCTTCGCCCGCGCGCGGGAGGCCATGGGCTTATGCGTGAACGCCGGCGGTGGCGAGCTCGGCGCGGCCCTCGATGAACTGGCGGACGACGGGGTCGGTCGTGTTCTTGATCTCATCGACGGTGCCGAATTGCCGCACTTTTCCCTCGTACAGCATGGCAATGCGGTTGGCCACGGTATACGCGCTCCGCATGTCGTGGGTGATCACCACGCCGGTGACGCCGAGCTGGCGCTCCATGCGCACCATGAGATCGTCGATGACGGCGCTCGTCACCGGATCCAGCCCGGTCGTCGGCTCATCGTACAGAATGTACTTCGGTCTGAGCGCGATCGCCCGCGCGATCCCGACGCGCTTCCGCATGCCTCCCGAAAGCTCGGCCGGCGATCGCTGGGCCACATCCGGCAGATCGACGAGCTCCAGCGCCTCGTGCACGCGCTCGGCGATCTCGTTCTCGGTGAGGCCTTCCTGCTTGCGGAGTCCCATCGCGACGTTGTCGCCAATGCTCAACGAGTCGAACAGCGCCGCGAACTGAAACACATAGCCGATCCGGGCGCGCAACTGATACAGTTCGGGGCGCGACAGCGACGGCACGTTCAGGCCGTCGACAATGACCTCGCCCTTGTCGGGCATGAGGAGTCCGACGATGTGCTTGATCGCCACGGACTTGCCGGCGCCCGAGAACCCGATGATCGCCACGGTCTCGCCCTCTTCGACATCGAGCGAGAATCCCGAGAGGACGCGTTTGGAGCCGAACGCCTTGTAGACATTACGGAGCGAGATCATCTACGCGGCGAAGCTGCCGAGTGCCCTGCCGACTTCCCCTTCGCGGAGCCGCTTGAGCGCGCGATCGCGCAACTGGCGCACGCGCTCGCGGGTGACGCCGAGCATCGAGCCGATCTCTTCGAGCGTGTGCTCGCGGCCGCCCTCGAGTCCGAAGTACAGCCGCAGGACTTTGGCGTCGCGGGGCGGCAACGTGGAGAGCGCTTGCTCGATCTCGTCGTTCAAGAAGCGGTTCATCGCTTCTTCTTCGGCGTCGGGCATCTCGTCAGCAACAAATCGTTCGATGAGCGATCGATCGCCTTCGGGATCCATCGGCGCATCGAGCCGCACATCGCCGGTGTTGAGCGCGGCGAGCGACTGGACGACATCGACCGAGAGTCCGGTGAGCTGCGAGAGCTCCTCGGGGTTCGGCTCACGGCGCAGTTTTTGGCGCAGGATCTCTGACGCTTTAATGATGCGCGACAGGTCGGCCGTACGATTCAGCGGAACGCGAACGGTGCGGCCTTGGCGTGCCAGGGACGAGAGAATGGCTTGGCGGATCCACCACACGGCGTACGAAATAAACTTCACGCCTTGATCGGGGTCGAACTTGCGGGCGGCGGTGAGTAAACCGACGTTGCCTTCGCCGATCAAGTCGATCAATGGTAGACCGCGATTTTGATACTTTTTGGCGACGGAAATGACGAAGCGCAGGTTGCGCTTCACCAACTCTTGGAGCGCTTCGCCGTCGCCGGCTCGGATTTTTCGGGCGAGGTCCAACTCCTCGGTGCCTTTGAGGAGCGGGTACGTGCTGACCTCGTACAGGTACTGATCGAGGATGTCCCGTTCCGGTTCGCTGGGTGCGATACCAGCCGGAGCATTCCGCCGGCGACGCGGCCGGGATTCGGCCGAGGTCTCGTCCTTGATGGGGACCTGCATCATACCTGGTGGCCAGGAGGTGGGCGAACGTGCGGTATATACGCCGCTGGCGCGTCTTTCGATGAGCGTCAGGTGCCGCGGATTCTGGCCGCGGCCCCGTCGGAGCACCGCAAGATATCGGCCGAGAAGATTTTCGCTAGACCCTTTGAATTGACACCGCACATACCCACCGCTAGGTTCAGAGGTTCCTTTCGGGACTGGGGCGGGGGGGCGTAGCTCAGTTGGGAGAGCGCTTGAATGGCATTCAAGAGGTCAGGGGTTCGATTCCCCTCGCCTCCACTGTCGGGCCCGCCAGGGCCAGGGGCGGTTAGCTCAGTTGGTTAGAGCGCCACGTTGACATCGTGGAGGTCACAAGTTCGAGTCTTGTACCGCCCATAGTTTCGCAAATGCGCCCGTAGCTCAATTGGATAGAGCATTTGACTACGGATCAAAAGGTTGGGAGTTCGAGTCTCTCCGGGCGCGTTTTCTAATTACAACTTCTGCAGCTACTTAGCGCGGCCGCGAACGGTGGACTTCTCACCTTCGCGGCTGTTTTGTGTGAGTTAGTCGCATAGTGTGTGAGTTGGTGTGTGAGTTACACTCCTTTTTCTCCTCAGTCATCGTAGTCGGCGACCTGACGGAGTGTGTCCGGGTCGGCCAGTTGGTAGCACGTGAGCAGCGTTTTCACATCGTCCCAGCCGCCTGCTTGGGCCACGTCGGAGAGCGGCAGCTTCTTGCGAAGCGTCGCCCACCGTCGCCGGAACGGGTGCCACAGTCCACCTCTCGCGCGTGTGATCTGCGCGACCTCATATGTGCGTTGGAGCAGCCCGTCCGCGCGGTCCTTATCAAGTGGCCGCGCTGGGTCGAGAGGGTGCGGGAAGAAGTACGGTGAGTCGTCGTCCGTGAACCGGTCGCAATAATCCTTAAGAATGGATGCGAGCGGGGTTGGCAGCGGCGCGACCCATGTCTTGCGCTTCTTATCGACCTCCGCCCGCCACCGGATCTGACCCAGCTCGAGATCGACGTCGCCCTTGCCGAGTGCGAGGCAGCTGCTGAGGCGGCGACCGGTGTACTTCACCACCGATAACAACACGGGTAGACGATCGGGATCCACGAGCTCCGCGGCTGCCATCAGCTTGTCGACCGTCTTGTCATGGAGCATTGGCCGACGAGGATCGCGCTCTGTGGGGAGCGTGATGGCGGCGAGTGGGTTGCAGGTGACGAGCGGCTTCAGTCCGCCCACGGGCGTCGCCGCCCAACGCATGGAGGCCGTGAGGAGTAGCAAATCTCCTCTGATGCTTCGCGTTCCTACCCGGCGACCGTTTATCTCTCCCGCCCGCCGCTTCCGCGCGTACTCCTTCCACAGTTCCGGTGTGATCGCCTCAACGAGACGGGCAGAACCGAAGTGCTTCTGGAGATAACCCGCGCGTCGATCCAGGTCGCTCAGGTGTCGTTCGGTTTTCAAACAGCCATCCTCGTACGTCGCCGCAAATTCTCGGTATCGCCGTAAGAGCTGGGAGAGAGTGAGCGACCCCGTGATCGATGAGGCAGAGTTGACGGGTGGTGCCTGGGCCGGCGGTGCTACCTCACTCGTCGTGTCGCTCGCTACGGGTAGTGCCGGCGCAGCTGGCTCGGTCGCCTCGGACTGTCGCGCATACCTGATCAGCAGCAGCGCCGCAGCTTCTTCGCGCGCCCGATTCTTATCGCGGTGATCGAGCGTCCTTCGCGATTCGCCCTCTCCCGGGCGCCAGACGGACACGTGCAACACACCGCCTGGCGTTCGTTCATAAACGCGCACGCGCGCTCCGCGCCGTGCGCCAACGGTCTCGGACCAGCATGTCGGTTTGGCCATAGCGGCCCTCCCTTAGCCTCCGAAGAGGCGGCTGGCGAGATCGCGTACATCCGCGCCTGAAATATGTGCTCGGCGCGCCTTGATTGGAATGTCGCCGCGACGCACGCGCGCGCTCGTGTCACGAGGGCCGCGTCGGTCGACGATTTTGCCCGTTCGTACGAGACGCGCGAGGTGGTCCACGCTGTAACCCGATATCGCCGCGGCGTCCGCGAGAGATAGCAACTGCTCCGCATCATCTCTCATAGCCGACTCGATCTCGCCGGCGGCCCACTCCAGAGCACGTGCGCGCGCCTCGTCGCCGAATAAGTCACGGAGCTCGGTCGCCTTGGCTCGCAACGCGGCGACTCGTTGCTCGATCGCTTGCATCGCGTGGGCCTTCTCGCTGGGTGATGAGAAGATGACACGCGCCGAGAGCGCGTTATGGACAAAGGCTCTCGAAACGAGGTTGCACCGTTACGAATTGATCCTCGACCGCGTGGTCGGCGTCATCTCTAGTAACGACGCGGTTCGCGATCGCAATGCGGGCAGCGTCGACAACGAGAGCCGCGCGCCGATTGCGCCGGTCGATGTGGCAACCACGGAGGACTGTAGATGCGCGATGACCCTTCGACGGCGTCGACGGGGGAGCTCGCCCACGTCCCTCGCAGCGGCGCTGATGCCCCGGGCGACTTGCTCGCTCAGCTATACCGTGATCATCGCGAGTCGCTGACGCGATACGCCCAGAGCTTGAATCGGTCGGAAGACGAGGCGTCAGAGGTTGTCCAAGATGTGTTCGCACGCGCTGCGGAAGACCGGGTGGCGCTGGAGCGGCAGCGCAATCCCGTGGCATTTCTCTTTCGTGCCGTCCGGAATCGCGCGCTCAATCGCATGCGGAGCGAGCGGGTGGTGAATCGCGAGATTCAGCGCTATGCGGCCGATGTTCGCGCCTCGTGTCGAGTCGCCCGGAACGAGGGTGAGACATCGCTGTTCGTCGAAGATATTGAGTCGTGGTCAGCCACCATTGTCGAGCAACTGCCCGAGAAGCAGCGAGACGTGTTCCGGCTCGTGCGGTTCTGTGGGATGTCGTATGCGGCGGTGGCTCGGCTACTTGAAGTGAGTTTTTCGACCGTCAATACGCACTTCTGCCGCGCGACAGAGACCATTGCGTCGGAGCTCTCGAAGCTGGGACTGATCGACGGATCTGTCCGGCCGCCGGCGACGCGGCTCGCCGCCCAGGCGCGGACGAAGATGAAGACGCGTGTCCATAATCGCCGATCGGGGCGTGTCATCTAGATGACCAGTTCAGCGTGACACGTGAAATCGGAGGTGTGCAGTGTCGGAAGACGAAAAAGCGCTCGCCGTGGTATCGGACGACTCAGCGATCGACGGCGCGGTCGAGATGATGCGGCGGTTCTTAGGGCCAGTCATTTGCGGCGCACTGCAGGAGGAGGACGTCACTGAGGTCTACGTGAATCCCACGGACTGCGAGATCCGCGTCGATCGGCGGTCGAGGGGACGTACGAGTTTCCCATGCACGCTGGACGCAACGCGGGCGGAAATGTTCCTGAACGCAGCGGCGGCGTTGGCGGGTGAGACGATCGGGCGCGACGCGCCGTTCCTCCAGACGACTCTGCCAGATGCAGTGTTCGGGCGCAGTCGGCTTCAAGGGTTCTTGCCGCCGGTGACACGCGGACCGGCCTTCACGATACGGAAGCGGCCATCGGCTGTGTTCCCGCTCGAGGACTATGTCGTCGATGGGACGGTCTCGGATCGCATGCTAGACGTGCTGCGCGATGCGGTCGCCCACCGGTCGAACATCTTGGTGTGCGGTGGCACCAATACCGGCAAGACGACCTTCGCGAACGCGATCCTGTTGGAGATCGCGCGGCGGTTCCCAACAGATAGGGTGGTGATCCTCGAAGACACGGTGGAACTCCAATGCGTCTCGCTTGATCACCTGGCACTCATGACGCCGGTCGGTGGCAAGCTGTCGCAGCTGGTGAAAGCGACCCTCCGTGCGAGTCCCGACCGCATCGTCGTCGGCGAGGTGCGGGACGAGGCTGCGCTCGATCTTCTCGACGCTTGGGCTACGGGCCACCCCGGCGGTGTAGCGACCGTCCACGCATCGACGGCCGAGGGGGCGTTACATCGGCTCAACAGGCTGGCGCAGCGCGCGAACGTGCCGTCGCAGCATGAGCTCATCATGGAGGCTGTAGACCTAGTCGTCCAGATGGAAGGTGGAGGGGCGAGCGGGCTGCCGAGGCGCGTGAGAGAGATCGCGCGAGTCGAGGGCTGGGACGAAGACGACGGGTTCATGGTCGAACCGGTCGGCGACAGCGAGGACGACCCGCCATGCGCGTGAAGCGATGGAGAAAGAGGCATCTCCTGTGGTGGCTCGCCGTGAGCCCCGCCTCACCTGCGGTAGCGCGGGCGGGAACCGGCGGGACCAACATGCCGTGGAACACGCCATTCCAGGCGCTGCTAGACAACTTGTCGGGGCCGACCGCGCGCGTGCTGGCGGGGATCATGCTGGTGATCGGCGGTGCCGTGTGGGGGTTCACGCGCCATGAAGAGGGGGCGAAGAAGATCGGACAGGCGATCTTTGGCATCGCCATCATGTTCGGCGCGGTTCAGATCGTGGCGGCGCTCGCATTCGCGGGAGCAGTGGTCGCATGAACGCGCATGTGGTGCACGCGTCGCTCTGGCGGCCGATCCTGTTTGGCGGCGCGGAGCCGGGGTTTGTGATCGCAGAGGTGGCGACCGTGCTGGCGCTGCTGTTCGTAGTGGGGCTGCATCTGGCGACGGTCGCGCTGGCGATCGCGTACGCGACTGTCGTCCACACGGCGGCTGTGTGGGTGACGGCGAAAGACGCGACCATGTCGCAGATCTACCTACGGTCTTTGACGATTCGCGACTACTACTCGCCCATCGCGCGCGCGTCTGCCCCACCGGCGATAGTACGCCCGCTCGTACCGCGAACGCGGTAACGTTGCCCGTGGACGTGACGAGCGGCGTCCTGGGCGCCGTCATCGGCGTGAGTGCTGGCCTCGGTGTACAGCGGCTCCGCGAGCATCGCACCGAGGCGCGCGGTCTCGCCGATCTCTTGCAGTGGGGGTTCTCGGTCGACGACGGTGTGGTGCTGCAGAAGGATGGTTCGCTTCTCTCGGCGTGGTCGTACCATGGGCCAGACTTGAGTGGCGCGACCGACGCGGAGCTAGCGGCGCTCGGGCAGCACGTGCACGACGCGCTGCTCGCGTACGGGTCGGACTGGGTGTTTCACGTTGACGCGATTCGGCGACCCGCAGCGCCGTACCTAGTCAGTGAGTTTCCGAACGAGGCCGCGGCGCGAATCGACGCCGAGCGGCGAGCGGTGTATCTGCGCGGCGGAGAACGATTCGAGACGACCTATGTGCTTGCCGCGACGTATCAGCTTCCGACTGAGATCCACCGGCGCGTCGAGGCGGTATTCTTGAGTGGGCGGAGGCAGCGCGCCATCGATTGGGACTTGATGCTGGCGCGCTATCGGTCGGCCACAGTGGACCTCGCCGGTCGACTAGCGGGCTCACTCAGGCTCGAGCGACTCGACTCGGCGGCTTTGCTCTCGCATTTGGCCGAATGCGTTACCGGTATCCGCCGGCGAGTCAATCCGCCGGCCATGGGCGCGTTTCTCGACTACGCACTGGTCGACCAGCCGCTGGTGGGTGGCTTTGCTCCAAAGATTGGCGAGCGGCATCTCCGCGTGGTGGCGATCCAGGGATATCCGTCGACGACAACGCCCGGGTCGATGGACTTCCTCGGAAGTCTGCCGTACGCGTATCGGTGGTCGACGCGGATTCAGCCGCTCAGTGGTGTCGAGGGAGCAGCGCACATTCGGCGGATTCAGTTGCGGTGGTTCCAGAAGCGGCGCGGCCTGGGGGCGTGGGTCAAGGACATCGCGGCCAAGCAGGCGAGCAGCAGCCCGTCGCCAGCGGCGCAGGCGAATGAGGAGCTGTTTCAAGACGGCGATGCGACGCGCATGGTTCGCGACGCGGCAGAGGCGGCCGCGGACAATGCCAGCGGTACACTCCGGTACTGCTACGTCACGCAGACGATGATCGTGACTGAGGCTGACGAGGCGCGTACCGACCTGACAGCGCGCGCGATCCTCAATCGGTGCATTGACGAGGGGTACGGTGGCCGGATCGAGTCCATCAACGCCGTCGAGGCGTACATTGGGTCTCTGCCCGGGCATGGGTATCAGAACGTGCGGCGGAATCTGGTAAGCACGCGAAACGCAGTCGACATGCTGCCGATCACCGGTGTATGGCCTGGGCTCGGCCACAATCCGTCACCGCTCTTTCCTCCAAACTCGCCTCCACTTCTGTGGGCGGCGACCACCGGGTCGACACCATTTCGACTAAACCTCCATGTCGGGGACGTCGGCCACACTCTGATCGTGGGGAAGACCGGCGCGGGCAAGTCAACGCTGGTCGCAATGCTTTGTGCGCAGTGGCAGCGCTACCGCGACGCGCAGGTATGTCTGTTCGATGTGGGATACTCTGGATTGCCGCTTTGCAAGGCAGTCGGGGGCCGCCACTATGATATTGTGGCTGGGCGTGCCGACGCGCTCAGCTTCCAGCCGTTGGCGCGGATCGATGAGCCCCGGGAGCGGGCTTGGGCAACGGAGTGGGTGGAAACGGCGGTAACGCTGCAAGGTGTTAGGGTGACTCCGGCCATGCGTGAGCGGATCGACACGGCGCTGGCCCTCGTCGCCAGGAACGAGCCGGAGCATCGCACATTGAGCGAGTTGCTCGTGCAGCTCCAGCAGCCAGATCTCATGGCTGGCCTCAAGCCGTACACGATTGGCGGGCCGTATGGTGCCGTGTTGGACGGAAAGTCTGATCCAGAGGATAGGTCAAACTACCTAGTGTTCGAGCTTCGGTCGTTGCTCGACCTCGACGATCGCATTCTCGTTCCGACCTTGCTTCACCTCTTTCGTCGGGTGGAACGTCTATTAGATGGCAGGCCCACGCTCATCGTCATTGAAGAGCTGTGGGGGGCGTTGCTCCGGTCGCAGTTCGCGACGCGTATCCGGCAATGGCTGCTGACGCTCCGGAAGCAGAACGCGGCGGTCGTGCTCGTCGCCCACAGCATCGAGCAGATTCAGAGCGCGTCCAACGCAGCCGTCATCTGGGAGTCGTGTCCTACGCGCATCTTCCTGCCGAACGCTGATGCATCGGCGCCGGCGACTTCCGCGCTGTATGCGCATGTAGGACTCGGAGAACGGGAGATCGCGATGATCGCGAGGGCGAGGCCGAAGGCGGAGTTCTATTATCGATCGCCTCTTGGGGCTAGGGTATTTGACCTAGGTATAAAGCAATGGCCCCTGCTCGGTTCGTGAGACAACGGTCCCGCGCGTTTGCACACCGGCGGCTCGCTTCTCACGATTCTAGATTGGCCGTCTAGCGAGAAAGGAGATAAGGGCGCACGTTAAACCAACCTGCGTCCTGGAGCGGCATTGTGATTGATGGCGTTTCGGCAACATGCTGAAGTCACTGTCGTTGGAAAATTTCAAGCGATTCCAGAAGGTGGCGGTCGATCTAGCACCTTTTACGGTCTTAATGGGAGAGAATGGTTCGGGGAAAACCTCCCTGCTCCAAGCAATTGCGCTCGGTTTAAGAATATTCTCCTCGACCGATATGGTGCGGTACGACGCTGCTGCGAAGAAGGTCCGAATACGCGATCGCGGTGTGCCGTATACCCAGCTGCCCGGATTGTCGGTCGAGGATACGTCTGATGTGTACTACGCCAAGACACCGCGCGGCGGCGGCGGCGGCGGCGTCAATCCTCTCAAGATCGGTCTTACTGACAACGCAGGCAGCGTCTTCAAGGTCGAGATCCAGAGTTTGTTTGGCGCGTACAACGCAAAATGCACTTCGACAGCCAATGATTTCAAAGGCCCACCTGACTTGATCTCGCAACAGCCGGTTTTCATTTCCGGCTTTGTCGGTATTCCGACATCGGAGGAGCGGTTTTTTCCGCTTGCGCTCGCAGATCGTCTCATTCGCGGACGGGCGAGCGATATCCTCAGGAATCTGTTGTTGGATACCTTCGAGGCTGACCAGAAGCGTTTCGAAAGATTGCGGACAATGATCAAGACGAACTTCGATTTCGAGTTGGGAACTGTAAGCTTTGCCCCGGCGAAGGACTTAACTGTGCATGCTGCTTACCAAGAAGTCGTCGGGAAGCGCACTCTAAGGTTGGATCTTTCGACTGCGGGAAGTGGTTTTCTCCAGATCCTGCAGATGCTAACGCCCATCTATCGCTACGCTGATTCAGCCCGGGTGGTTCTGTTGGATGAACCTGACGCGCATTTGCACCCGAATTTGCAACGGACGATCGCGCGCGTGCTGCAAGAGATAGCAGCGGAGGAGAAACTGCAGATCATACTGTCAACGCACTCCACCGCAATCATTCGAGAAGTTGATCCTTCGGCAGTCGTGCCTGTCACCAACACAAAGGCGCGATTGAAGCCGCTAACATCGCCCGAGCAGCTTGAATCTGAGATTGCGCTTCGCCTCGACAACTTTACGGTCGGCAAGATAAGTATCTCGGGGCGCGTGCTTTTCGTCGAAGATACCGATAGCCAACTCCTTGAACGCATCGACGGAGTAGTGGGCGTCGGTCTATTTGAGGGTCCTGGGGCAGTGCCAGTGCTTTCTGCATCCGGCAAGGATGACAAGGTGCCGTTTCGAATTAGAGAGGCACTTAAGGAGGTCCTGAATACCGACGTCGAAGTGTTCTTTATCAGGGATGGCGACGGCCTGCCGCCGAATTGGCGGCAAAAGCTGATCGACTATGCTGCCGCGCACAACGTTCATCTAATGTTATTAGCGCGACATGAGGTCGAGAGTTACCTGATCGAGCCAGGTGTGATCAGCCGAGTACTCGCCGACGCTGGCGTTGTTCTCACACCAGACGAGATAGCTACACGGCTCACCAGCATCATGCAGGACGTTATCAGCAAAACGCGATTTCAGTTTGAGCGGACGTTGCGCGACAACCTTTATAAGACTGGCCGTCTCCTCAAAGAAGAATTTGATTGGGGCGATGCAGAAAAAGCCGCTGAGCAAATTCGCGGACAGTATGAGAGCCTGACGAACTTCGCCGATCTACGCGCAATTGCCCCAGGAAAGGAGACCTTGAAGGAGTTCCTGCGCTGGGTCAAGACGACGCACGGCGTCCAGTTGACCGACAGTCAATTGCTAAAGGCTCTCACGCCGGCAGACGTGGACGCGGAGTTGGCCGGTCAGTTGGCCGCCGTGCGATCATAACGGCGCGAACGCTCGTTGATCAGGCCAGTCGGTCCATTCGGATGAGATGTGAGCGGAAAATCATCGCAAGGGTCAACATGGCGAAAGCGACCTCGGAGCGTTTTGGGTGGCGGTCGCCGCGCTGTTAGAAATGGGGACCCGTGTCGGACGTGTCGGCATATTCCTACCTTTGGCACATCCGCCGGCTTGTTGTTTTTGCGCTAGCGTCGGCCAACGAGTCAGTACCGAAGTGCCGAAGTAAAGCGGGTGTCTCGCCACCGCGCGGCATTCGCAAGTTTATCCTCCTCCTTTTGCATGCGATCGACGAACGCGCGGTACAGTGACCAATATGCGCTCTCGCGCCTAACATCGTTCCAAAAACGCGGATTGTTCCAGCAGCGAATGGCGTAGTATCCAAACATGTAGTTGGCGACAGCTGGTCGAATCAGTCCTGAATTCAACAGGAGTGCCACTTCCTCGAAAAGCCCGATGAGATCCCGCTTCTCCTTGAATTCTATGCTAGCGAGTTCGGGGTCGTCCGCATCCACCAAGGCAAGGATCTCTTTAAACGATTTGTTATCCTTTAGACGCGAGCGGATCGCCGTGAAGAGCTCACCACGTTTTTTGAGCGCTTTGTTGATTGAATTTGTATACTCCCCAGCCAAGTGTCGCTGTCGCCGCAATGGCTGTCAGCAGTTCGGTCAGGTCTTTGATATCAACTGCGCCGGTGACAAGCTGTAACATCTGTCGGTTCCCTCGATCGAGGCGATGGCTATGTGATTTCCAGTGAATGCGAGAAATTGCGATCCTAGCCGTTTCAGTGGGGCACGACTTCTCTGAGGCTTTATGCAAACTTCTATCGTCGGTCTAGAGATTAGCGTGTCGGCTCTAGCCGACCTTATCGCCGAGCAAGAGTCGGCAGTTTGGAGTGCTTTCGGTGGCCTTGAACGAACGGTCTATGACCGACCGATTGACGACAAGGATGCTCGGCGCGAGCAACTCGAGGCTGAGGTCAGCTTTAGGGACAGGTTGATTGACTACAGTTACGCGATAGGTGTGTTTGCCGACACTCTGGGTTTGAGCTGGACATGTTCAGAGCTCGCCAGGTTGATGCGACAAATTCGGGAAGCGAAGCTCGACGAACTATGGGACTATTTGCCGGAGTACGACACCGCGTACAGCAACCCTTGGCATCAGTTGAGAAGCCTTTATACGGACCTCGCGCGCGTATCCGGAGTCGATGCCGCTGGTAAGAAGACCGCCGCACTCGTCCTTCTTGAGCAGTTGCTAAAGGGCACAGCGGCCATGCTGCACTCACGAGGCGTCGTGCCCAAAAAAGAAAAAGACGTCCAGAACGAGTTAGACCTCGTGATGACATCGGTATTCGCCGACGACTACTGCACCGGCTTCGACATTGCTGGGTCGCCCAAGAAGTTTCGCCCCGACTTTGGTATCAAGTCACTGAGAACAGCGGTGGAGGTCAAATTCGCTGACTCGCATCGGGAGTTGAAGACCGCACTATCCGGCGTGTTTGAAGACATGAAAGGCTACGAAGGTTCTGCTGACTGGCGCCGGTTTTACAGCTTCGTCTACATGACTGCGCCGTATACGGTTGCTGACACGTTTAATCGGCAGGTAATGAAGAAAGGTGTCGAATGGTCGTCTATTGTTGTCACTGGGACCGGGCATCGAACGAAGCGGACGAAAACACCGCCAAAGACTGTGCGTCGCACACGCCGAAAACGATAACTAAGTGCGCTGCTGCCCAGGGCAAGCCTTCAGACTCGATCGAGACATAGCCCTGCCCGTCAAGCTGCTAGCCCTTTTCGCTCTGGGTTTGTCATCCATCTTGCAACGCCTCTAAGAAATTGCCAGATGTCGGCCTGGCTCGGGCTGACGTAACTGGTACTCGTCGGATCCGATCCGAGTTTGGTTAGTATCTGAGATAGCCACTCGGACTTCCGCACTGGCGGAATCCCGAGATCTGACAGCCAGTGCTCAAGATCGCCTACCGGGACGAGAAACACTCCGTATTCGGCAAGACTGGACACCAGGGACATCGCCGAGTCTCTCGCACCACCGGTGAGCTGAAACACTCCGCCATTCTTGGGATCCAAGCCGAACTGCGTGAACTTTGCGTAGACTTCGCCGCGCAGTTGACCGTACGTATTTATCAGCTCTCGCGGCATCTGTGCTGCGTGCAGCAGATCCGACATGTCGGCGTCCTTGATGATGTCGAGATCCACGATCGCCGCCGCCGGTATTCCTAGATTGCGAAGCGGTTGAATTACTCGTCGCACGTTCTGCTTTGTCCGAGCATTCAAGAACAGAGCGTCATCAACATGTGGCCCGAGCTTGTCAAGTCTTTCATTTATCTCTTGATAAAGGACTTGGTCCGAGTCCCCTTCGGTCACCACTACGTTGGTGTAGAACAGAGCGTTTAACGTTCCGGCGTATCGAAGCGCCGGATCGCGGATCATCTGGGCCAGGACATCGGCGGGTAGCAGCCGCGCCGTGGGAACCCCTTGGCGGTACGTCAGACGCAAGATGTTAGCGGAGACACCCGACTGTAGAACCCCCGCCAAAAAGTCCGCGCTGTGAGTCGCGGCGAGTACGTGTCCCTGCCGCGCGTGTGAGAGTTCAGCGAGCAGCCTGCCTAAGCGGCGAACCAGAGTTGGATGCAAGAACGCCTCGGGCTCATCGACCAGCATTACCCGGTAGTCGAGGCTTTGAACAGCAATCAGAAGTCCAGCGAACGCTCTTATGCCATCACTGAAATGCTCGATCGGTCGAGCAGCTTCCTGGAATCGCAAAGCCCGAGGAACCAGGCCGATTTCCTCTTCCTCGTCCGCCGGCTCTCGTTCCGACAGGCGTACGCCTAGTTGAAGCATCTCCGTTGTGTCGAGCACGAGATACAGCCCGAATGCATCTCTGGTGGCGGCTCGAACCCGCTTTCTGGCTTCGGGGTCGAGAACTAACGCAACTAAGTGGTTCGTCGGATAGCGCTTCAAGTCTCCGGCGGGCCGCCTATCGACGAGCGATAACCGGGTTCGCCCGTCGAGGCGAATCGTATACAGCCTTAGTATCGGTGTGCTCTGTCTGTCGCGAGGCTGCGCCAATACCAACTCAGCCTCCATGGAACCTCGCGACACTTGCATTTGTTGGGAGTTACCGGTGACTGGATCAAAGACGGTCACCAGCACATGGCCAGTGGGCGCTCGCTGGTTGTCGAACTCGTTGATTCGATGTTCGACAAGCGTCGAGGCCTCTATTTCGTCAAATTGGCGGAGCTGGACTCCGTTTAGGATCAAGCCATCGAAAGGTGCCCCCGGCAATGTCCAGGCTTCGAGCTCGCGCAGCAAGAGACTCTTGCCTGCGTTGTTAGGACCCACGACGACCGTGAGCGGTCCCGGCTCAAACGCGAGGGGGGCGGCCGCCTTCGTCGCGCCGGACTTCAGGCGAATTAGGCGTATCAAGTCGGGCTCCTTTGCGATCTATCGCTGGCCATACCTGTGAGTGCTTCCAGAATGCCACTTCTGTAGCTGCGTGTCCATAATCTTGCCGCGAGAAGTGTCATCTCTCTGATGACACAACACACTTGCGGAGGGCGAATGACTCAGATCCGGTGCGGACGCCTTGGTCTCACAATGGCTGGCGTCGCTCTGGTGGTTGGGGCACTTAGTGCATCGACTGCGGGGGCGCAGTTCGCCGTTGTGGACGCGACGAACTACGCCGAGAACGTGCTGCAGTACGGCCGGATGCTGGAGCAGCTGCGGGCGGCTCAGGCGCAGATCGCGAACCAGGTCACGGCGCTCAAGAAGCTCGCGAACCCGCGGTTCCGCGATGTCGGCGGGGCGTGGTCGGCGGTGAATGCGACGATGGGCGGGGGGTCGGGGGTCGTCTACGGGCAAACGTCGGCCGTCGGCAGCCTACAAGCGACCTTTCCCGGTGAGGTGGCGAACCGCCAGTATGTGCCGGAGCGGATGGCTCAGGTGACCCGGACGCTGGCAACGGCGGCCGCTGTGCTCAAGGCGGCGCAGGCCCAGGGCTCGACGTTCGATGCGGGTCGGCAGCAGCTCGACGCGATGAAGTCCCAGGTGGGGACAATCCAAGGACATGAGCAGGCGCTCGAGCTGCAGAACACGGTCGGAGTGTTCGGGGCGAACGAGGCCATGCTCACGCGCCAGGCGATCGAAGGGCAGGCCAACTTGCAAGCCGTCTACTACGCGCAGCAGGTGAGCGCAACGGCGCAAGCGGAGGCGAACGCGCGGCAGCTGTACGCGTCCATGGGGGACCGCGGTAGCACGCGGCGGCCGCTCCTCTCATTCAGGCCGGCGGCGTGAGATGGCAAGCGCGCAATCAGTGGATCGGGGTGGCGTGTGTGGGGGCGCTGCTGTTCGTGGCGGGTGCGGGGACGGTGTGGGCGCAAAGCGCGCCAGTTCAGGATCCGAATGCGCCCGTTCTGGGGACGATCACGGACAGCTACCGCCTGGCGTCGCAAATCTGGCTGGCCCGCCTTGTGCCGGTCGCGCAGCGGACGTTCGTCCTTCTTGCCGGAATCGAGGTTGCCCTCTCAGGGCTCATCTACGGGATCAGGCGACAGAGTTTGGACGAGGCGGCAAGCCGGTTCGTGCTCAAGTTCGGACTGCTAGCGTTCCTGTTCGCGCTCATCACCTCGTTCCCGTTGTGGGTGCCGAAGATCGTCGCGGGGTTCGCGGCGGCTGGCGAGCTGGCGGTCGGCACTCAAGGCACGACGAACCCGTCGGATGTGATCGACCTCGGGATCGCGATCGCGGGCAAGTTGCTGACGGCGTTCGACCTGGCGGGCATTCTGCGCGACCCGGCGATCGTGTTCTTCGGGGCGATGTGCGCGGTGATCGTGTTCTTCGCCTACCTGGCCGTGGCCGTGCAGCTCGTGCTGGTGCTCGTCGAGAGCTACATCGTGCTCTCGGGCGGCGTGCTGTTCCTGGGGTTCGCGTCGTTCCGAAGCACAGCGGAGCTCGCGGACGGGTACCTGAGATATGCGATCTATGTTGGGATCAAGATCTTCTTGCTCTATTTAGTCTGCGGCGTTGGTACCGCGCTGTCGTCAACCTGGGTGACGCAGCTGCAAACCGCCCCGGATCTGTTGACGGGCGGTGCAATGGAGTGGCACGTGATCGGGGGCACGCTGGTGTTCGCGGTCATGACGCTCCGGATCCCGAATACGATCGCGGGACGGATCACATCGCACGCGCACTTCGGGCTGGCGAACGCGCTCAAGAGTCTCTGACGCCGAGCGCCGAGCGGCGTGATGCGTGATCCGATCCTCGAAGGCCGGCGCGAATTCGAGGGCGTGTTCGGCGACCTGGCGAAGGGCAAGCGCAACTGGCAGCTCGTGGCGTTCGCGATCACCGCGGTGCTGGGAGTCGAGACGATCGGATTCGTGCGCCTGGCGCTCACCTCGCGCGTTACGCCGTATGTCGTCGAGGTCGACCAGCTGGGGCGCGTGCGAGCCGCGGCGCCCGTCGAGCGATTGACGCACGTGGAAACCCGACTCGTGATCGCGGAGATCGCGCAGTTCGTCCGCGATGTACGCACGGTGGTGCCGGCCCCGGCGGCGCAGGCCGACGTCCTGGCGCGGGCGTACGCATATCTCGATCAGGGCGGTGCGGCCTTTCTCAACGCGTATTTCAGCGATCCGCACAACGACCCGCGAGTGATCGGGCGAACGGTGACGCGCACGATCGACGTGCGGAGTGTGCTGCCCGTGCCCAAGTCGAATACCTGGCGAGTGGAGTGGACTGAGGTCGAGTACCCGATTGCCGGCGGCGCAGTGACGGCGACTCCGTGGGAAGGCTACCTGGGCGTGCGGCTCGTGCCGCCCGAGACGGCGGACGCCATCGCCCGCAATCCGCTCGGCGTGTACGTGACATCGGTGACGTGGACTAAGACCGGCAATCCGGTGCCAACAACGGGAGAAACGACGCAATGACCAGGCTTGGGGTCGCGCAGCTTTTGATGGTCTTAGCGGGCGCGACGGCGGCGCTTGACGCGCGTGCGCAGTCGGATACTGCGGACGGGGATCCAGTGGCGATCGCGGCGCGCGAGGCGCAGAGCGGGTGGAGTGCTCGGACGGTGCGGACCGGCGACGCCGTTGTCTTCCCGTACGGGCGCGTGCAGCCGGCAGTGACCTGTGCGCCGCTCCGGGCGTGTGTGATCGCGCTCGAGCCGGGTGAGGTCGTGCTCGGGAAGGCGAGCGGCGACGCGGAGCGGTGGCTCATCGATCAGACTGGCACGGGTCTGGGTGGCAAAACGGCTCTCATCGTCATTAAGCCGACGGCGTGCAACATGGCGACGAACCTGGTGGTGTCGACCGACCGGCGTGTGTACGACGTGTCCCTCGTGTCGCCGCCGTGCGGGGCGCGGGCAGGCGGCGCCGACGCGGAGTACACGCGTATGGTGAAGTTCTACTATCCAGATCCCCTGCTAACGGGGAAACGGGATTCTGTCACGGTACCAAGTAGCGAGGGTGCACGGCCAGAGGCGTTGCGATTCGACTACACCATACACGCCGACCGTCGCGTGCGCTGGATACCGACCGCGGTCTACGACGACGGTGTCCACACGTATCTGCGATTCTCGGGGGAGCTCGCGCACGGGCCGCTGCCGGTATTGCGAGCGTTGAGCGAGAGCGGAACGCCGGCGTTGATGAACTATGCCGTCGAGGGTGACGCGTTCGTCGTTGACCGGGTGATCGAGCGGGCAGAGCTCGTCATGGGCGACGACGGCCGCCGGGTCGAGATCGTCAACACTCGCCTCGTCGCGAGTCGGTAGCAGCATGGCCGAGAGCGAGGAGAGCACGGCGAAAGGCAGTGGCACCTCGCCACTCCGCATGCCGCCGCCTGAGGTCACGCGGCTCAACCGCAACGCTCTACTGTTGGTCATGGGCCTCGCGACAGTAACCGTTTTCGTTGCGGTGGCCTCGATGAGCAGCCCGCATGGATCCAGCAGCAGTCGAGCCGACAGTACCGCGACCCGAGTGCCGGTTGTGCCGCAACGGCCGGCATTGCCGCCGCTGCGGGTCGCCGCGCGCCCGGACAGCATCGGCGTCGGACCAGTCAGTACACCGATGCCATCCGTGATCGCGTTCGAGGATCGACCGCGGCGCGTGGCAGCTGGCGGCGGCGGCGGCGGCGAGTACACGCGCGCATCGTCACCGTCACGAACAAGGGCCGATGACCGAGACACGGCCTATGAGCGCGCGCTCGTCCGGAGCCCGGTGCTTGGCGATCGGGCAGCGGCGACAACGCCGGAGAGCGCAAGTATGAACGGCCATGGTGGCGAGCCTTCAGACGCGGATCTTGAGCGCGCGCTGTTGGACCCGCTGCTCAAGACGCCGATCTCTGGTGCTGCACCCAATAATGGGCAGCCGTTTGTGGCGGCCACTGAGAGCGTCGGAGACGTGTCCGCGGTGTCGCAACGTGCGGCCCGGGAGCATCGAGAATTCCTCTCGGAGTCGCGCGGTGCGGCGACGAGGGGAACTTCGTCTGCGGATGCGGCGGCGTCGCCATACGAGCTCACGGCGGGCACCACGATCGAAGCGGCGCTCGTGACGGAACTCAACTCTGATCTGCCCGGCACGGTGGTCGCGCAGGTCGAGCGCGATGTGTACGACTCGCGGGCGGAAACGAACGTGCTCGTTCCACGTGGGTCGCGACTCATCGGACGGTATGACGACCGCATCGTGCCGGGCCAGAGTCGGATGCTCGTCGCCTGGACGCGGCTGCTGTTTCCAGACGGGAGGGGCGTCGAGCTCCCCGGCGTTGCGGCGACGGATGGCCGCGGCGCGACGGGTGTGCCGGGGCATGTGGACTCGCATCTCACGCGCGTCTTCGAGGATGCGGCGGTCTTATCGGTGCTGAGCGCGGGAGCGGAGCTCAGTCAACCGAATGGTGGCGGGAGCGCCCTCGCCGCGCCGTCCGTGGGGCAGACGATCGGGGCGGCTGCTGGTGCGCAGCTCGCGAGTCTTGGGACGGAGATGGTGCGCCAGGGGCTCGCCGTCAAGCCGACGATCGTTGTGCCGGCGGGTTCCTCCGTGACTGTGCTCCTGGCGGATGACATCGAATTTCCCGGCGCGTACCGCGACGCGCGGTGGACCGCGCAATGACGATAGCGGCGCCGCTCGATCCGCGGCGAGGGCGGCTTCTGATGCTGCTTCTGCTGATGGATCTCGTGTACGGTTGCGCCATCGCGACGCAGTACGTGGCCTGGCGGCTGGCGTATCACCCGAATCTGGGGCCAGCGGCGCTGATCGTCGGCGCGGAGCTCGCGCGGTGCTGGCATGCCGTAGGCGTCGTGCTCTTCGCGGCCGCGGGGGTGGCGTTCGGCTGGCCAGCGTCGCGGCGCGCCGCGCCGCTGCTCGCAGTCGCCGGCGCGACCGCGTGTGCGCTCGCAGCGGCGCCGCTCTATGCTCCGCAGCGCCTCGCGGTCTGGTTATTCGCATATCGGCATGAGGTGGCACTCCAGGGGATCTTGCGCCAAGGCGTGGAGTTCGGAGGAGCGGCGATCCTGGCGGGCGTCATCGCTACGCTATCGCTCATGTCGCGCGGTCGCCGGTGGGTGTCGAGTGGATCCCATGGTACCGCGGTGTGGGGCGACCCGCGGACGCTCGTTCGCGACCAGGGCCTTGTCGTCGGGCGAGTCGCTGGCTCGCCTCGGCGAAGCGGGGCGCTCATGCGGTACGACGGCGACGGGCATCTCATGACGGTCGCGCCGACGCGGTCGGGGAAGGGCGTCGGCGTTGTGATGACGAACCTGCTGTCCTATCCGGGCTCCGTGCTCGTCACCGACGTCAAGGGCGAGAACTTCGCGGTGTCCGGGCATTGGCGCGGCCACGGAGGTCTCGGGCAAGCCGTGCACGTTCTGGATCCATTCGATCACGTCGGCGGGAAAGCGCGGTACAATCCGCTCGATCTCATCGACCGCGAGAGTCCGGACGCTCTCGACGATGCGGCAATGCTGGCGGACATGATCGTTGTCTCAGAGGGGCCGAACGAAAGCGTGTTCTGGGCTGAGGAAGCCAAAGCGTGGCTTACCGGACTCATTCTGCATGTGGTGACGGCCGAGCCGCCGGTGAATCGGACCTTGAGCCGTGTGCGGCATCTGCTTGGACTGGAGAAGGGGCAGCAAGAGCCGCTGCTCGCGGAGATGAAGAGGAACAAGGCGTATGGGGGCGTGATCACACGGGCCGCGGCACGCCTCGATCAGAAAGAGGGGCCGGAGCGGAGTGGCGTGCTGTCGAGTGCGCAGAGTCATACGCATTTCCTCGAGAGTATGCGCATCGGTAAGTCACTATCAGAGTCGACGTTCGCGTGGGAATCGCTCGCTGAGGGGAACGCGACGGTCTACCTCGTGATGCCACCGGATCACTTGCGGACATATAGACGATGGGTGCGCCTTATGATCGCCTGCGCGCTGCGGCAGCTCGTGCGTGCCGGCGTCCGCGGATCGCACCGCGTGCTCGTGCTCCTCGACGAGTTTGCGCAGCTGGGACGCATGGCCGTCGTCGAAGACGCCATCACGCTCGTCGCGGGTTATGGCGTCACGCTGTGGCCCCTCGTGCAGGACATCGGACAGCTCAAGAAGACGTATCCCAACGGGTGGGCGACGTTCCTGGCAAATAGCGATGTTCTGCAGGCGTTCGGCGTAAACGATGGGGAGACGGCCGAATGGCTATCGAAGCTGACCGGAGACGCGACGATTCGCGTGCAGAGCGAGAGCCGCACGAGCGGAGCGTCTAGTGGCCGAGGCGGCGGGGGGCATCAGGAGTCCGCGGGCGAAACAGCGTCGGAACGCGGGCGGCGGCTGATTATGCCCGACGAAGTGCGGTGCATGGAAAGCGATGAGCAACTGCTGTTCGTGCGCGGCCGGCGGCCGTTTAGCGCGCGGCGGCCGGACTATCGCGTAGACCCCGAGCTCCAAGCGCGCGCGAGACCCAATCCGATGTATGCGTCGCGGTAGGCGTAGCTCGCGTTGGGCGCGGTCGTTCGCGCTCGGTGCGGTTATCGGGGGCGCGGGCGTCGCGGTGCAGTTGCTCGCCCACGTGTGCGGGTTCTGGATCAACGTGACCGCCAGTCTACCAATTGGCGTGTATCGTGTTGCACCTGGACCGATGCGGCGCGGAACCTTGGTGCTGGCGTGTGCGCCGGTGTGGGCTACTCAACTCGCGCGCGAGCGACGGTATCTATGGAAGGGACCATGTCCAGGCGGAACGGTCTACCTGGGCAAGCAGATCGCGGCTGTCGCGGGAGACACAGTCGACGTCGACAGCGGCGGCATCGCCGTCAACGGCGCGCATCTCGCCAATAGCAGGCCACTCGCGCGTGACACCCGCGGGCGACTGCTACCGGTGCTCCGAGGACGTTGGGTGCTGAGGCCTGGTGAAGTGTGGCTCTGGGCTGGCTGGAACCCACTCAGCTTTGACGGCCGATACTTTGGTCCGTCGTCGACCGGAGCAGTACGCTCGCGCATTTCGCGCATCATGTAGAGCAGGACCCGCCAAACGATTCGCCATGTGATGCGGGGCCGAACCCCCGCTTCACGATTCTCCCGAACCCGTGCTAAGAGGCCGAGCCATCGCTCTTGGGCAAGGGCAACCCTAAAGTCAATGACCCCGTGATCGGCTCTTTGCATGGCGGCCTCTCGAGCCGCATCTCATCTTCCAGATCCCGGACGAGCGCGTTGATTGCGTCCAGCGCCGTCTCGGCGAGATTCTTAATCCTTGCCGGCCGTCGCCCCGAGTGGACTATTTCGCCATGCCTGTTAGCGGCGAGCGCGGCCGCCTCCAGCTCAGCCACGTAGTCTGCGAGGCTGATCGCCTCGGCGCGCAACTGGCCCATGACGGAAATACAGTCGACGATGTGGACGGCGGTCTGCAAGCAGAATATTTGCCCATCATGAAACGCGGCTGTCAGAGCAGGGTGCTCGAGTGAAGTGCTGTCGTAAGGCGGCAGCGGTTGCGCCTTGACGGCCTCGATAACCCGCTGCAAGCGATTCAACTCGGTGTGAACTCCCCACGCGAGAGCGCGGCGCCGGCTGACCGTTGTATTCTCGTCGCGGCGCCGATCATCCAGCCTTGCCTGCCGAGCTTCGTCTCGTTCGCTCTGCGCATCCTCGACCTGCTTTATAGTGGCTCCTAGTGACTCCGCCCCTTGCTGCGCCAGCCGACGAGACTCACCCGCTTGGCGGGACGCCGCCAGGGCGGCCCAACCAGCAAAGATTGCAGCTACTGCCGCAGCCGCGATCTGTACCCACTGACCTACGTGGTTGACCGCCGTAATTCGGACGGCCATTGTCGCATGAGCGACGGAGTCGATTCGCACGGAGTCGCGAACGTGAAGTCGGGCTAGATTGGCGGCCACATGCCGCAGGGAGTCGATCGCCAGGCTATCGCGTTGGTGAAGCTCTCTGGCGCTAGAGGCCTGGATTAGAGCGGCGAATGCACGCCCACCTCTGAGGACGGAAAGGTTACCGAACCGCATTCCGTGCGGTCACTGACGCCGGGAAAGCACAACCATCGTTCGACAATTGGTCATTTCAAGAGGCTCGCCTAGATTCGTTCGATCACTGCTTCGACTGATGCCTCTGGTATGATGGTTAAGACTGCGCCACAGTGCGCACAGTTAACTCCGGTAAAATACGGCCGTTAAGCGAGCTATGGTTGTCGAATGTCTGGTAACCCGCAGACTCATTGCAGAATCCGCATTTCGGCCTGGTCATGAGATCCTCTTATATGCCATCTGTGTCCAAGCGTGAGCGCGCCACCGATCGCCTACCTGCAAACTACGGTCGCCGACGGGTCGAGGATAAGCTGTCTTTCTGACGCGAAGAGGCACAATCCTGACATCCGGATGAAGGCGGCGCCGATTGTCGTGCGATTGCGCTCCTGTTGTACGGCAAACTCCGCCCACCGTGGAAGGCTATCGGGGCGTCGCAACTGCGGTGGTGAAGAGTCGTGGGACTATCGCCCTGGATCGTCGATCGAATATCCAAGTGACTCGTAGAACGCGACGCCAGCGGCAGTGTTCGCGTTGAAACGCGCTTCATACCAGGGGCCGTGTTCGTCTTGGAAGGTCGCTCCTATCACTTGCAGGAAGTGGAAGAAGGGCATTTCGGCGAACCTCGGATTGGATGTCTTGCTATGCAGCAGCTCGAGAACGCTACGACCGGCCGGCGCCGCCAGCTCCCAGGCTTCCAATTCCGCGATGTGGAGAAATTGTATCGGGGCCACCTGTCCACCCTGTACCAATGCCATCAGCGGATGATCAGCTAGATCGTCTCGGATGATTGCGCGATATGTGAATTGCGTGATGACTTGTTCAAAGATGCCGACAGCGGTGTAGATGCGTTTGATGGCTGATGACCTTACACCAAGCTTCGCGAAGTCATCGGACCGTAGGAGCGAGTTTGTAGAGACGAACTGATCGGCAGCTTTTCGGACGGCGTTTCGCAGTTTCTTGCGGTAGCCCGCGTAGTCCGTTGCGTGTCGCGTATTCAGCAGCGGCGTCGAGGTCTTGAACTCAAGAAGGATGACCGCATCTGGATATACGATCATCCCATCGCAGACGCTTTGCTCTTCACCCACACACTCCTGCATCTTCCGCTCCGAGACGAATCGGTCGCCGAAGGCGCGCGCGAGAAGATCGTCACTGTATCGTTCGACCAAGTGTCCCCTGGTATCGAGGAAGGCGCGCGTCTCCCTCGGATTGAAAATGGAGGTATCTAGGAACCTGTGTTGGAGTGAGCTCCCCGGCAATCGACGGAGCAACGGCAGCGACACGCAGTAGAGCGTGTCCCCAAATGCGACGACTGGGTGCTTCTCGAACGAAAGCACATCAAAATAGCGAGGGTCATCAAGAGAGCAGCCCTCCCGGATCTGTAATTGCAGATCGGCGGCATCGATACAGGCAAGCGCTAACCACCGCTCCCGTTCCTCCTCGGTGAGCGAAGCGCGGCGATCGAGCCATAGCGCGCGATGCTGCCAGATGTCGCCGGCGTCAATGTCCTTCCAAGCGAGCGTCAGCCATTTTGAGAGAATGGCCATGAGCGCATGCCAAGTTGTGTCCGCGCTAAGACCCGTCGCGCGTGCAAGCGCTGAGGGGACATCAACCGCGCCCTTAAAAGCGACCTCCGGCCGGGGTTCGATAAATAGATGGTGCGCGCGAACGTAATCGCGAAGCATGTGAGATCCTTCGTTGAATATCACGTTCGCTGCGGCGTAGAGTTCCAACTGGGAAAGGCCGGCATCGGTCGAGAAATCCAGGCCTTCCAAATGAGCATCCATCAAATCGTTGATCATGAGCAATGCTTCGATGAAGGGCACTGTCGACCGCTCGCGATCCACACTCCCCAGTTCAAGATCGATGGCGAGAAACGCCAGCTTTAACGCGTTTAGAGTTTGGCGCTCGTGGAAAATCACCCATCGCTCAGGACCCGAACTGGGCGACAGCCGCATCCCGGCGCGAGCGGCGAGCTGATTAGCGTTGTGCTTACCGAGAAACCGACTGAGAATGCGCATCTGCCGTGTGCGCAACTCATCGCCGTCACTACCAGTTGGATCTTCCAGCGAGAGCGCGAGGGTAGTGCGACTTACCATGCCAACGATCTGGGATAGCGAGTATCGTTTAAGCCGATCCAACACGCCGCGTAGCGTCGCCGTTTGTCCGGTCAGCGCCCTCCAGCCGACTGTGCGGAACATGAACCGCGTAATGTCCGACGCGTCGGAGGGTTCGCCCGCTGCATCTCCTGACATACTCGAAACATACGCGCTGCGAGCAGCTGCGAGCGCGCATGCCGGCCCGACAGCAAGTGGCCCTGAGGCAGTGACGCGCACCGAGAGTTCTCGCTCGTGGAGGGCAGCAGCATCGATCGTCCTCAAGACGCGCCGATTGTCTACAGGAGCGCCGTTCGTCGTCACTCTCGAAAGCCAAACGGGTCGCGGTCATCTGCAACCCACCTGTTAAGCGTCTGTTCGTCGAATAGGTAGCCCCCTTGCGGCATTATGCGGAGCATTGCGAGCAGGCTCTTTCGTGGCCACCTATCGTCTGCTCCGATGTCGCGCACCGCGGATTTCGCTGCTTCATAGGCAACCATATCCGCCACTTGCAGCTGGATGAAATTGCCCTTACTGCCGTAGGCAAAACTCTGAATAAGTAGCGTGCGCTTTCTGTCCTCTGAAAGTGAATCGACGGCTTTTTTGAGCTCGCCGGAACCCATGTCTCCCGACTCGAACACGTACGCGACCTGGTCGAACGTGTTGAGATCACGGGCCAGCATTATCGAGAGTCTGGTAAGCAACAGAGCGCCGCAGAATTTATAGGGGTGGCCAATTCTCTGGCGCTGCTTTGTTGGCAGCCGATGGTAAGCCTCCAGATCAAGCGCCACGGCGCCGCCGATGGGCTCGGCGCGTTCGATGACATTTATCAGTTTTGCGAGGAAGCCGGTATGTTTCTCGTTAGCCCATGACTTATATGGCTCGGCTTTCCGCGCCTCGTAGTCCGTCATGTGAAACCACGGTATACCTTCTCGCGCCAGCGCCTCTTCCCATGCCGGAGCGAACTGCTTATGCCAGCCGTCCACGGGTGCGATCACGCCGGCGACCGCAAAGACGTGTCGACTCCCTGACGGCACTGTGCTACTGTCGACGTAACCGGCGAACATGCAAGCGCGCCCCTAGCCTTTGGGTTGTGAGAGCGGGAAGCGGCTCACTTCTTCCGCGGCCTTCTCGGTAACGCTTGCCTAGCCCGCCTCTGCAGAACGTAGACGCCGTTGAGTGTGTGCTCGACGACGTCGAGCGCGACACCGAGCGCACGGTGTTGGGGCGGCTTTATCTCATGTGCTGCGGCGTTGCCCATCAGACGAATGCGGTGGAGAACCGAAGCGCTGGCCTTTGTGAGAACCCCTTGCGTCACGAGCGCGTCGATTTGCGACTCTAGCGCTCGCCCTGTCGCCTTGCGCTGCATGCAGACTGCCTCAACCAGTGCGCGGATACCGATCGCTGTGAGGACCGGCATCTGCTTATCGAAGGCCCTCAGTGTCTCGTCGTAAACTTGACGCACCCCCTTCGGCAGCAAGTCGACACCATCCATCGGAGCGCGGTCCGGAACCGTAAAGTGTGTCTCGACTCGCTCCTCGAGCACCTGCATACCAGTTTCGGGATCGTGGTCCCAGTCCTCGGTATTGCGAGTGACCTCTCGGAAACTGATCCACTCGCAGCCCTGACACTGAATAATTTGGAAGTCGGTCCACACTGTGACTTCGCCGTCTGTTGTTTCGCGCTGCAACGATTCGACCGGCATGTGGAAAGTTCGCGTCTCACACTGGATGCAGTGCGATTTGAATCTCTCGGTGCTTGCCTGCGTTGTATTGCGTCTCAGCGATTCCGCCACGGTTCGCCTCGGCTCTGACTCGGCATTCGGGTTCCGCGCGTCCTATGTGGCCCGTTGCGGCATTTCCTAGAGGCCCAAGGAACGGGTGCATAACATGCTGCGCGCGCACCCAGGCCGCCAGGATGTTCATAGCCGGCCTACGAGGCCGTTAGACGAAACTCACGAAAGTGCGTCAATCTCGCGTCCCATCGCGATGTCGCGAACGACGCGGTGCCGAAGCACGACCGCGAGGGTCGCGACAGCGGAGCCAACCGCACGGTGGAGATAGGCGAGCTCCCGGGGTCTCAGCTCGCGCGTTCTTTCCCATGCACGCCGGCGGAGCAGGGCGTCGGACGGCAGCTGCTCGCGAATACCGCGAATGCGGGCGAGCTCTCGCTCGATGCGTTCGTTGCGTGCAGCAAACTCCGTCTCGGCTCGAATGCTGTTTTCCTGGTCGGCGCGGGTTATCCCGGGCTCGATCTGCCGAAGCACCTGTCGGAGCTCCGTGATGCCAGCAGCGTAGTCGCGCGAACGGGCGACGGCGCGAGGTAGCAACTCCCGAGCGGCGGTATCGTCCTCTTTGTTCCACAGTCCTAAGAGCGCCGGCCGGGCGTGAGAGCGTAGCTCGACGTACGAGGTTGGATCGTCGCGAAGACGGCGGATCGCTGCACCGGGTCCCTCTGAATGCAGCACGTCGTCGAAACGCTTCATCGCCTCCGGTGCCCTCGCGTACACGTCGTCGAGCGCGTTGTAGAATGCACGAGACGCGACGTCGATGGCTCGATTGGCACGCTCCAGGCGATCGTGAAGTTTCGTTTCGGCCTCTAGGGTGCGAGACCATTGGAACTCCAGGCGGTTCAAGTGACGCGGTAGGTCCGCGTCGTAGATCCCTCGCTTGGCCTCGGTGATCCGTTCGAACTCTTCGGCGCCGAGGCCGACAGGTATGAGTTGCTGCTTGTGGAGTGGCTCGCGTTCGTGCCGTTCGGGTGCGCGCTGGCCTTCGAGCTGGTGGAGGTGGCCGTCCACTTCTCGCAGGCCGAGCCTGCGCTCGAGGATGCGGAGCGCGCGCTCGGCGATCGTATGATCGTGCCAGCGATCCCACGCGCGGCCCGTCTCGGGGTGGACGCGGTTGACGACAATGTGCAGGTGCGGGTGAGCGCGGTCGCGGTGGGCAACGATCAAGATCTGGTGCTCCTTGAGACGGAGCTCGTCGAGGAGTCGATCGATAACCTGGCGGATCACGGCCGGACTGGGACGGTCGCTCGGATCGAAGGCGACAACAAGGTGGTAGACGGGCTGCTCGATCCGGTGGTTCTGCGCGGCCGTCGCCCGCATGAGCACCGCGGCGCGCTCTGGATCATCGAGCGCGAGATTCCGCTGCATCGTCCAGGCGACTCGTGAGTGCTCCATGCCCGATCGGCCGTGCAGGAGATAGCGAATGAGGCCACCGAACGCACGGCCACTGCTCGACTGGGCGATCATGCGGCGAGGCGCGAGAGGAGCGTTCGCAGCGCACCGAGGGCTCGGGCGATCGCGGCCGCGGGCTGCTCGCTAGCCGTATCATCGAGCTGGCGCACGATCGCCGAGAGGGCATGCACGATGTCATCGTGCACCTGGAGACGTAGCGGGCGGGGCGCGCGCCCCAAGCTCGATTCTCGGATATAGCGTGCTAGCGGACGGCCGGCCTTGTAGGCGCGCTGGCGAGCGTCCGCGAGCTCATGGTACGTGAACCGCACGGGCACCCGGTGCGTGCGACGGTTGCGGCCGTGCGCTCCCCTGCCGGTCATAAATCGGCGCCTCTCCACCTGCTGGTACGGACCTTAGGAGTACATCGCATAGCTACAGAGATGACACCGCTCGACGGTCGATTATGGACCCGGTGGATACGAGCCGTGGCCCGCGGTCTGGTCGGTTGGGGACTCAGAACATGCCCGACGACAACCACGGGGAGTCGGGATGAGGATCGGCGTTAGGCGATGGTAGCAGCGCGAGCTGGGCGGCGATGGCCTCGGCGTGGTCCTCAAGCTCGTCGGCCCGGGCGTCGAGCTCCGCGATCGCGGCCTCGAGCCGGTATACGGTCCTCGCGTCAACGGCGGCGATGTGGCGCGCGCGGGGGCGCGGACGCAGGCAATCGCGCAGGTCGTGTGAGGCAGCTCGGCGCCGTGCACGATCTCCGCGAGTGGGGTGGCAAAGGACGGCGGTATAGCAACCAGCGTAGGTGTGTGGCGAACGAACTGCTGCCCGCGGATTTATGGCGCTCGGGCAGGTTCTCGGCGCCGCGCGCACAAAGTCGCGAAGGCGACCGGTGTGCTAATTACGCAGCGCATCTGACCCGGTACGCAAGTGGCCAGCTGTTTCTGACGTCCGGGCAGGTACGTCAGAAGTCATACCGTCTCGAATCACAATCAATCATGGACGTGTGAAGGGTGCGCTGATAACGTCACTGTCCTCGTGGTCGACCTGGGTGCAACCGCGTCCAGGAGCGGTGTCACGTGAGCAGTCGCTTGGCCGCTTGGCCTCGTGGCAGCGGATTGATGAGCTGACGCTTCAGCGCCGTCTGCTACGGCGTGTTCCGATAGCCTTTGCGTCGGACGATCTATGGACGCGTACGGACCTCTGCGCGTTGTGTCACTCGTGCGCGATGTGGAGTGGGAACGCCACATTCGCCTAGCGCTTGGTCCTGCTCCAATCATTCGTTGGATACATCAGAGCGGCGATCTCGACCACACCTCTGGCCTCGCTTCTGCCAATGTCATGCTGTGGCATCTGGAGGCGAATCCGCAGGCCGCTGACACCATGGCTTCCACGCTGCGCCGAATTAGAGCTGCCATGCCATCGTCTCCGGTCGTTCTGTACGTGCGGGTTACCCCGGCCGTGGCGGGGCTCATTCTCACAGCGGGACGCCTCGGAGTGGATGGCATAGCACTGCGCGGCTATGATGATCTCCTTAGGGTTATAGCCGATGCGTTACATGGATTGCGATATGGCAAGGCGTGTGAACAGATCCTCACGCAGATATCGCCCGTCGGCGACCCGGCGACTCTGGTGCTGGCGCAGTGTCTACGCCACGCGTTCGACTCGGTTCTCACCGTCGATCGGCTCGCGCGGCAGTTCGGCGTAGACCGAAAAACACTTCACAATCGGTTGCGTGGAGCGGGGTTACCATCGGCCGCAGTGTTGATCAGTTGGTCGCGTCTCTTGGCGGCGGGCTGGCTCCTCGACGACCCCCACCAAACGGTAGCCGGCGCTGCTCGCACGTTGCAGTTCGCGTCCGCTTCTGAACTGCGTGGCATGCTCTCCCGATACCTCCACACACGCGCGACGGACCTGCGTCAGCGCGGCGCCCTTCGCACGATCGCGGAGTCATTCCGCGCGGTCCACTCTACTGGCGGACATCGTTCGCTCGGGATCCGCTACGCCGCTCCAGTCACGGCGCCGCCCGTTGCGGATCAAGCGTTGGCCGCCTCCCCATGGAAAGACGGGGACTCCCCACTCAGAGACTAGGCGCCTTCATCGTATGACCTAGAATGGGCGGCGCTCGTGCGGGCATCCCGCTCGGGCGGTGCAGATGAGCGCGGAGGAGTCTGTGCGCTGTGAGCTTGCGGGGTGTCCATGACACCGCGTCCGCTGACCCTTGGTGACGGCCTAACGCGCGATTACCTGCTGCACCATCGCGTGTGTCCGATTGATTTCACGGAATCCGGCGCGGTGCGCGTGTCGGCCGCGCCCGATGCGCTGCTCGACGACGCGCTCGATGACCTTCGTTTCGTCTACGGAGCCGAGGTCATCGTCGAGCCGGCGAGCCTGGGCGACGTCGAGCGCGCCATCGAGCGGCTCACCACGCGCGCGGGCCGCGACATCGAGCTGGCGCGCGTCGATCACGACGACGAGCGCACCGCAGACGTCCGCGATCTCGCGACACAGCCGCCGGTCGTCCGGTTCGTCAACCTGCTCGTGCGCGACGCCTACGACGCCGGCGCGAGCGACATCCATCTCGAATCGGCCCGCTCCGGACTCGGCGTCCGGTTCCGGCTGGACGGCGTGCTTGGCCCCGCGCCCGAGCCGCCGGCCGAGTTGGCCCACGCGGTCGTCTCGCGCATCAAGCTCCTGGCCGAGCTCGATATCGCCGAACGGCGGCGCCCACAAGACGGACGCATCCGCGTACGACTCGAAGACCGGGAGCTCGATCTTCGCGTGTCGACCGTGCCGACGCTCTTCGGCGAAAGCGTCGTGCTCCGACTGCTCGATCGCGGTGGCCGGCCCGTGGCGCTCGAGGAGCTCGGCATGCCGGCCGGGATCCTGGCGAGCGTCAGCCGCCTCGCCGCGCGTCCCCACGGCATGATCCTGGTCACCGGCCCAACCGGCAGCGGAAAAACCACGACGCTCTACTCCGCACTCCAACGGCGCGACACGAAGGCCGAGAAAATCATCACCGTCGAAGACCCGGTCGAATACGAACTGCCGGGGATCACCCAGGTGCCGGTACACCGCCAAGCTGGCGTCACGTTCGCCACGGCGCTCCGATCCATCCTCCGCCAAGACCCCGACGTCGTCATGCTCGGCGAAATGCGCGACCCCGAGACGGCCGAAGTCGCGGTGCAAGCCGCCATGACCGGACACGTGGTGTTCTCGACCCTGCACACGAACGACGCCGTGAGCGCGATCCCGCGGCTCGTCGACCTCGGCGTCCCTCCGTATCTCATCGCGGCCACGCTCGATGGGGTGCTCGCCCAGCGCTTAGTGAGAAAGATCTGCGACACGTGTCGTGGCGAACACTGTCCGGCGTGTCGCCACACGGGCTATCGCGGACGACTCGGCCTGTTCGAGTTGTTCCGCGTCGACGACGAAGCCAAGCGCGCGATCGTCGCCGGCGCCTCGCGCGCCGATCTCACGGCCCTCGCGCGGGCGAACGGCATGCGAACGCTAGCTCAAGATGGCGAAGAGAAGGTCGCGGCAGGCGCGACTACCATGGCAGAGGTGATGCGTGCGGCAGACAGCTGATGTGGCGTTGGAGCGGATCGTCCCCACGACCGTGTGGTCAGAGACCTTCCGCACTCGATCGCGGTGGGACGTGCGGCGAAGAAGGATTGGGCTCGCCATCGACCCGGGCGAGATCCGAGCGATATCGGTGTGTGGTGGCGCTCCAGACTGGGCGGGGTGCGTGGAAGTGATCGACGGTCAACTGGCCGTCACTCTTACGCGATTGCTCGTTTGGTTCCGGGTACAGCGGCGAGCGCCGAGGGTACGAATCGCACTCGGACCAGCGTTCGCGAGCGTCGCGCCACACGAGGGCGTTCTGGTGCACGAGACGTGCACGGTCGCGAGCGCCGTGCACGTGCGGGGTAACCGCGTCTGGGCGGCGAGATTCTCGCGCGAAGCACTCGACGCGATCGCATACGCGAGTCGGCAGACGAGAGTGGCAGTGCAGGCCGTCGTCCCGGCGCTCGACGTCCTGGGACGTGGCCTGGCTGCTATCTATGACTCAGTTGTCCTCTGGCCACCGGACGTGCCGAAGGCGGCCGTGCGATGGACTGGCGGCGCGCTCCAGTCCGTGATCCAGATCGACGATCAGTTCGTCGTACTACGGCAACCGGGACTCGCGCCGGTGCCGGCGCTCGCGGTGCTGGGACGCGGTGCCGCTACATTCGCTGACGCGTTCGGTGTCGCGATCAGCGATGTTCCGTTTGGTGAAACGGGCGCCCTCGTGCCAGTGCTGTCGCGTGCAGCACGCGCGTGGGTGTCGGAGCGGTCTCGCGGCGTCGCGTCGCGGCTTCACTCCTCTGCCGTCCGACGGGCGTTCACCCTCATCGAGCTGATCGTCGTGATCGCGATCATCGCGACGTTGGCCGCGGTGGTGGCGCCAGCCGTCTTCAGAAACGTCGGTGATGCCAAAGTCGGCGCGGCCAAGAGCCAGATCGAGGTGTTCGCGCTGGCACTGAACGCGTACCGGCTGGACAACGACAACTTCCCGACCACCGAGCAAGGCCTGGAATCGCTGCGCACGAGTCCCACGATCGGTGATCCGCCGCCGAACTGGCGCGGGCCGTACCTGAGTCGGATCGTGCCGCTCGATCCGTGGGGGCGCCCCTACATCTATATAGCTCCTGGCAAGGCGAACCCGCAGTCGTTTGACCTCTATACGCTGGGCCGAGATGGGAAGCCTGGTGGCGACGGCGAGGATGCGGACCTGACCTCGTGGGGCGGGCCGGTCCAGCCATGACGACTTCGGCGTACTCCTATCGCGCCGCGCGAGGCGACGGCACGGTCGAGTTGGGGACACTCGATGCCGCGAGCCGCGAGGCGGCGTCCAGCGTTCTGTCGAGTCGCGGACTCTGGGTGCTCGACGTACGTCTCGCCGCGACCGTACTTGGCCGACAGCGGCTGTCATCGGGCGAGTTGGCGTTGGGTCTCCGCTTACTCGGATCACTCCTCGAGGCAGGGCTACCCGTGGCCCGAGCGCTCGCGGCGTTCACCGACGTCGCGCCCGACGGATGGCGTCCGGCACTGAGTGGTCTCGCTGCCGGCGTGCGCGAAGGCCAGTCCCTCGGCGCAACGCTCGCGACGTGTCCGATCGACATCCCGCCCGTCGTCATCGGCATGGTGCAAGCCGGCGAGGCGGGCAGCGGCCTCGCGGCCGCGGTCCTCCGCGCGGCGGATCTCATGGAATCGGCCGCGGCGACGCGCGCGGCGATCCGCGGCGCGCTCGTGTACCCAACCGTGCTCACAGTCGCCGGGTCGGCATCGCTCGCGCTGCTCGTCGGCGTCGTGCTACCGCGGTTCGCGAAGGTCCTGGCGGATCTTGGCGCGCCACTGCCGCCCACGACCCGCATCGTCCTCGATCTCGCCGCGCTCGCCCGAGCGGGTGCAGTACCGGGCGCGGTCGCACTCGTCGTTGGACTCGCAGCCTGGCACGCATGGGTCGGCACCGCGAACGGCCGCGTGCGACGGGACACGTGGCTCCTCACGCTGCCGCTCATCGGCACCATCCGCCGTGCCGCGGGCACCGCGCGAGTCGGTGCCGCTGTGGCTTCACTCCTCGACAGCGGTGTTCCCATCGCGCCGGCATTGCTTGCGGGTGCGCGCGCCGCTGGCGATGCAGCGATCGAAGCGCGTCTCATGGGCGCGCGGACGAGCGTCATCACAGGGACGTCTCTGTCACACGCGTTGGCCACGACCGAGGCCGCCACGCCGACCGTTGTGCGGCTCGTGCGCGCTGGCGAAGAGAGCGGACGCCTGTCCGAGATGCTGCATCGTGCGGCGGTGCTCGAGACCGACCGGACTCGGAGGCTCGTTACCGGTGTGGTGCGACTGCTCGAACCGGCGCTCATCCTCGTGTTCGGCGGCATCGTGGCGTTCGTCGCTGCGGCGCTCTTGGAAGCTGTGTACAGCGTACGGCCAACATGAATCGTCCAGGCGTGACGTTAGTCGAGCTTATTGTCGTGCTGGCGATCGTCGCCGTGATCGCTGGCGTAACGACGCCGGCCTTTCGTCGCGTAAGCCTCAGCCCGAACGTCTCGCCATGGGTTAGTACGGTCAACGCCGCGCGGCGCACGGCCATCGATTCGAACCGCGTCGTTAGGATCACCTTGAGCGTCGACGAGACGCCGCATGCGGTGACCGCGCTGCCTGATGGCAGTGTCGTCACGGATCTGCCGGTGGATCGGCTGACCGGCGAGTGCAAACATGGCGAGGTGAAACGTGCGCCGTAAGACGCGGCTCGGTGTCGTGCTGCTCGAGGCGATGGTCGCGCTCACGATCCTGACCATCGCCGCGCTCGCTAGCGCGGCGATGGTGCGCCAAGCCCTCGATAGTGTGCGCCACGCGCAAGCAGTCGAGGAAGACGTACGAAAGGCGAGCGCCTTCATGGACGACATCGCCCTCTGGCCGCGCGCCGATCTCGATCGCCATCTGGGGAATCGCGCCGAAGGCCCATGGCGACTCTCGATCGATCGACCGATCCCGACGCTCTATCTCGTTGCACTCACAGACTCTCATTCGCGTCGCGAGCTCTTGCACACGGCGCTCTATCGTTCGGTACCGCTCGGTGAGCCTTAAGACAGGCCGCGGTTTCACCCTGATCGAGCTCATGGTCGCGATCGCCCTGTCGGGCATCGTGCTCCTCGGAGCCCGTGCCCTCTGGGAATCCCTCGCGAACTCGGTCGATCGCTTGCAAGCCCAGGCGACAGCCAACGCGCGTGCGGAAAACGGCGATCGACTGCTGCGCTCACTCGTCGGACGCCTCGAAGTCGGCACGGATCAGTCGCACGAGTTCGCGGGCGACGAGCAGCACGTGCGGTTCACCACCTGGTGCGACATGCCGGCCGGGTGGCAAGAGCGATGCAACGCGGTCGTGCGCTTCGAGCCCGACTCCGGTGGCGGAGTCCAACTCGTGGCGCGACTGTCGACGGGCGAGTTCGTGCCGCTCAAGCGTGGTTTCACGCGAGGCGTTCTCCGCTATCTCAACAGTCCGGCCGGCGGTGGCGTGTGGTTCCGCATTTGGGGCCACGGCATCACTGCGCCCCTCGCGATCGGCGTGATCACTGACCGTGACACCGCGATCGTGCGGATCGGGGAGCGCGGATGACGACGAATCGCCGAGGGTTCGCGCTGCTTGCGGCTTTGTGGGTCACGACGGCACTGAGCGCGATGGCGCTCGCGGGCCTCCTCGTCGCGCGCGACGTCGTGCGTGGATCGCAGAATCGCGTCGCACTCATGCGCGGCCGCTGGCGTGCCGAAGACTGCTTCGAACGCTCCCGGATCGCGATCGACGACGCGCTGAACGGACGGATCCCCGGCGGCAGCTGGGAGAACCTGGATCAGGTCGTCGCGGTAGCTCCGGCTGTGACCGCTGCGGCGTGCGACGTGACGCTCAGACCGTCCGATATCGCGGTGAACGTGAACGCCGCGGACGCCGACCAACTCCTCATGGTGCTCAAGGCGATAGGTATCGGCGAGCCGACCGCGGATTCGATGGTCGACGCACTCCTCGACTGGCGCGACGCGGACGACATCCCACGCCCCATGGGCGCCGAGCGAGACTGGTATCAGGCGAACGGTCGGTTCGTCCCGCGTAACGGCCCACTCGCCGATGTGCGGGAGCTCAAACGGGTGCGGGGCTTCGAGATGATACCTGACTCGATCCTCGATGCGGTCTTCACGGTCGAGCCGGGGCGGATTATTTGGAATCGCGCACCGCTCATCGTGCTAGCGAGCCTGCCCGGTGTCGGCGAAGAAGCTATGGCCAGGATTATCGAGCGCCGCTCGCGCGATATACCGATCGACCTGTTCTCGCTCGCCGGAGGTCTGTCGCCAACCGCACAGCAGATGCTGGCCGCCCGGTTTGGCGAGCTGCAACAACTTACGACCGATCGCCCCGATGCCTGGATCCTGACAGCGCGCGGTGGTGGGTATGCATTTGAGGTCCGGCTCGCCTCGGCCGGCTCGCGAGCCGCGATTGTACGTCGGCGAACGACGCCGTGAGCCTCGTCATCGGGCTCGCGATCGAACCGGACCGACTGCGGGCGGTCGGGGTGCGAGGCGCACGGGTGCTCTGGGGCATGGACGCCCCCGTCACCGAGGCCACCACGCTCGGTGATGCGCTCAGCGTATTTTGTGCAAAGTTGCCACACCGACGATTCGGGCGGTCGCGCGTCATCGTTGCATTGGGTGCCACGTTCGCGCAGACCAAGCGACTCGCCGGCTTGCCACCAATCGCCGATGAGCGCGTGCTGGCCAAGACCGTGAGCGAGCACGCCGCGCGATTCTTCCTCAGGAACGGCGTGCCACTCGTGACGACATCTGTGCGTCGCGATGCCGCCGGTCAACCGTGGGCCGCCGCCCTACAGAAGAACATCGTCGATACGATCGTGAGCACCTGCAGCGCGAGCCGCTTTGACCTGGGGGGCATCGTGCCGGCGATCGATGTAGTGAAACCAGATGCCTCGGCGCTGGCGCCGCTGGGTCACGAGGCGATGGAGTTTGCCACGGCGTACGGCGCTGCCGTCACACAGGGCGCGCTCGCGTGGCGAGCGCGGGCGACGTCTGAGGAAACTGCGCCACGTTGGCGGATCACGACCATCGCGGGCGCGTGCGCTCTGGCGCTCATCTTGGCACTCCTCGCAACCGGCCTGGGCGCGCGTGTGGCCGAACATCGCGCGATCTCCCATCTCGCGAGTCTAGCGAATTCGACCCGTGCTGCGCAACGCGCTGCCCACGACAACGACCTCGTCACGCGGGCACTCGGCGAAGTCGCAACCTTCGATCACGGTCGGCGTCCGATCACAGTACTCCTATCCGAGCTGGCGAAGACCCTACCGGATAGCTCGGCACTGCTTGCGTTCCATATCGACAGCACGGGTGGATCGGTCGTCGCCCTCACTCCGCGCGCCGGTGCACTCCTCACACGCCTCGAACGGGTACCGGAGCTCGCATCGCCGGAGATTACGGGGCCCGTGACGCGCGAGACCGCACGCGGACACGATGTCGACCGTGTTGCCGTGCGATTTAGGTGGACCCATCCGTGATGCTCTCGTCGCGCGATCGTCGGACCCTCTTCATCGGCGTCGGCGTGATCGGCTCAGTCGTCGCGCTCTCGAAGGGCGTGCCGATCTGGCACGACTGGGTCGCCGACGCCAAAGCCGGCGCCATCGAACAAACCCGTGCGGCGGCCGATGCCGACGCGCTCGTCGCGCACGCCAAGTCATTGCGCGACACACTCAACGCGCGGAACGCCCGCTACGTCTCGCTCGCACCGGAGCTCGTCGCCGGCAACACCGCGGCCGAAGCGTCGGCGACGCTCGCGTCGCTCGTGTCAGGCGCCGCGTCCGCTGCCGGGGTCAAGTTGGGTGCGGTACAGTTGCGAACGTCAGCTGATACCGGCGCTCTTCGAGCATTTGTGCGGGTGAGTGTCCACGCCGATGTGGTTGGCGACATCCATGGAGTGACGACGTTGCTCGCGACCCTGGAGCGCGGGCCGACCCACCTTCGGGTGCGCGAGCTCACAGTCACGCAGCCGGACGCCATCGCGCCGGGCGATCGCGTGGAAGCGTTGAGAGCGGACCTCACAGTCGAGGGGTTGGCCATGGCCAAGCACCAATGACGCGCGTTGAACAGATTCTCATGATCGCGACGGCCCTTCTGGGCTCGGTCGCGGGCGCTGGGTGGTATACGAGTGCCCCGCGCTCGACGCGTCCCTCCCACACGAATACCGGCGACGTGGCCGCCGTAGCTGCGGTGCAGCCCGAATCGATCGACGCATCGTTGCGCACAGTGATCGAGACTGATCCGTTCCGTCTCGACCGCCGGCCATCGGCGATAGCATATCAGGCCGGACTCGAAGGCCTCGCCCCGGCGCCGAGACTACCCAAGCCGCCGATCGTCCTCGTGGGACTGGTCGGCGGCGCGGCGCTCATCGATGGCGCACCGGGTCATGTGACGACGGTCATCCTGCATGCGGGCGACACGATCGGCGGGCTCCGCATCCGTCGTGTCGGGCGGGATACAGTGATCGTGGCCGGCTCAGATACGACCTGGCGATTGACGCTGAGGCAGTCATGGCAGTGATCCGGTACGCATTTTGTGTCGTGCTGGTGACATCAACCCTCAGCGGGCAACGGCCGGGATCACTGCCGTCGCCAATCAATGAGCTCGGCGACAGCCTCGGCATCCATTTAGTGGATGTCGACCTGCGCGTTGCGGTCTCGGCCCTCGCGCCATATCTCAACCGACCCGTGGTGTTCGGCGCGGTGCCAGCCCTTCGAGTGACGCTCGAGACGCCACGACCGGTCCCGCGTTCCGAAGTCGGGCGGCTACTTTCGGGCGTCCTCTCTTCGCTAAACCTGGAGCTCGCGCTCGACACGACTGCAGGGTTGTATCGCGTCCGGGCCCACGAGACGCCGCCGGCGCCATCGCAGCCGATCGCATCCTCACGCACGATCGATGCCACGCAACTATATGTGATCCATTTGAGCCACGCGCGTGCGGCGGATGTCGCCGGCACGGTGAACGCTCTGTACGGTCGGGGGAGCGCGCTCGGCGAGCCGGGCACGAGTGGTGGGACGTTGTCGTCCAACCTGGCACAGAACGCATTTCAGCCGGCGCTGACAGCGGCACCGCTGAATCAGCCGGCGCCTCAGAACCCAAATACCGGCCTTGCGGCCGGGAAATCAGGATCGTTCTCGGGCGAGACGGTGGTCATTCCCGATCCGGGAACCAATAGCTTGTTGATCCGCGCGAACGCAGCCGATTTCGAACTCGTCGCCCAGGCAGTTAAAGAGCTCGATATCCGTCCGCTGCAAGTATTGATCGAAGTGCTGATCGTCGAAGTCAGCAAGAACTCGAACTGGGCCGCAGGTCTCGGTCTCTCATTTCCGAACCAACAGGTGAAAAACACCAGCACATCGATCGGCGGGTCGACGCCCGGCGCGGGACTCGGCGATTTCGCGCTTACCGTGATGCGGGCCGGCAGTCCGGCGTTCACGGCAGGCCTGACCGCGGCAGCCGCCAAGGGTGAGGCGCGCATTCTGTCGCGGCCTATCGTATTGGCGGAGAACAATGAGCAAGCTGAGATCCTAGTCGGAAGCCAGCAGCCGTTCATTCAGGTCCAGCAGACGCAGGTCGGCGCGGTCGCGCAAAATCAGGTCGTGCAGTATCAGGATGTCGGCACGAAGCTCACGGTCACGCCGACGATCTCGACCGACGGCTACGTCCAGCTGCAGCTCACGCAGGAGGTGAATCAAGCGACGGATCAAGTGCAGTTCAACGCGCCCGTGATCTCGACGCGCACCCTGAAGACGCGGCTCCTGGTGCGCGATAGCCAGACGGTGGTCTTGGGCGGCCTGTCGAGCCGAGAGCGCGACAAGAGCTCGAGTGGCGTGCCCGTGCTCTCGTCGATTCCGCTCATCGGGGCGCTCTTCGGGCAGCAGGGCCGCACCGCCACCGGAACCGAGTTCTTTTTGTTTCTAACGCCACGAATCGTGCGCGACGACGTCGACGTGACGAGAGTGACGCAGCCGATCGATTCGGTGATCATGAAGGAGGTGCCGTGACGGCGATTGCGGATGTTCGGAGGCTGCCAATTCGATTGGTGACTAGCCAGAACGACGTCCTTGACCGATTGCTGCTGGGCAGTTCTCTGAAGATGCAGCATTTACGTGAACTCGTACGCCGTTTCGCTCCGACTCAATTGCCGGTGCTGATTCAGGGGCCGACGGGGTCGGGAAAAGGAGTTGTGGCGCGCGCGATTCACGAAGTCAGTGGTCGAGTGGGACCGTTCGTTACGGCCAACGTGGCGGCCTTCGGAGACAGTCTCATCGAGAGCGAACTATTTGGTCACCTGAAGGGAGCATTCACGAACGCGACGGGGCGGCGCGCTGGCCTTTTTTTGCATGCGAATCGCGGCACTGCTTTTCTGGACGAGATACACCAACTATCGCCTGCTGCTCAACCAAAATTGTTGCGGGTCACGGAGTGCGGCCTGATTCGGCCCGTCGGCTCAGACGAAGAGGTGAAGTCCGATTTCCGCTTGTTGTGCGCCGCCAACGTCAATATCGAAAAGCTGGTCGAGTCGGGGCGCTTCCAGGAGGATCTATTAGGCCGTCTATCACGGTTGGTTGTGCGGGTGCCACCGCTGGCGGAGCGCACGGAGGATATTCCGGAGCTCGTGCAACACTTCCTGCACGAGATGCCAGGATTGGGAGCGACCAGTGTGAGTCAGGGCGGCCTGTCTGCATTGCAGGAGTACCATTGGCCACGCAATGTGAGGGAGCTCGCTTCGGTTCTCGAGCGAGCGGCAGTCTTGGGTGATGATCCGATCATCGGCCGTGCGGGGGTACTGGCCGCGCTCTGCTGCGAGGAACCAGCGCGGGGATGCGCGGACCGCCAAGCACGTGCGGTTGATCGGCGTGAGCTGATCGACAAAGAGGAGGAGGATCGCCACGCAAGGATTCGTCGAGCATTCCATGAAAGTGATGGCACGGCGAAAGGAGCCGCCGCAATGCTCGGCGTGAGCCGACCAACTCTGTACCGTTGGTTGCGCGAGTTAAGAATGCCGACGCCGCAGCGCGGCAGGATTCGAGATACAACGATGTAGTCTCGCTCAAGTGAGACTGGCGAGAATATCTCGCCACTAACGCGACTCATAAGAAGGATTCGATTGCCCGCAACCTGTTGACCGGCCATCGGTTGCCATCGAGGCGTTTGCGGGCACGTGATGTGCCTTTGCGCGGTTCGATAGCAGCGGACGATCGGTTCGCGACCGCCGCCGAATGTCCTTGTCCCGGGGTCGGAGGGTTACGATGAATCTCAATTGGCTTGCGGTAAGTTCTTTCGCGCGGTGTGGAATAATGGCCGCCGCGCTCACTGCATCGGTTGCGTCGTTTCGACGAACGCCTGTCGCGCTGGCGCCGCCGATTCGGCCAGCGAAGATCGACCCATGTGTGTTGTCAACATTTGCAGTCCAGCCATGCGTGTTGGGCGATACCATCCAAGTGGGCCAGCGAGGGCGTTCGGTTCTCGTCGCGCGTAACTCAGGGAATGTCGATCTCTCGTTGACGATTAGCTGCGTTGCGGCTGGAGTGGTCATGGATTGCGCGATCGATAATCCATCTCCCACACTGACGGCAGGATCAAGCGCCCCCTTCGTGGCGACGTACACTGCATCCAGCGCCGGGGTCGGCTCAATTGCAATTGCAGTTCGTGATGGCTCGGGTCGTGAGATCGATCCGTCCCTTCAGATCACCGTCGCCGCCACCGCTTCTTCGACGCCGTCAGGTGGAGGGCATTAACAATGATTCGATCGTTGGCGGGACTCGCGATCGCGACAATGTTCACGAGTGTGATGGCAATCCCCCACGTATCGGTGTCTGGTGGCACGGGACGCGCGATAAGAACGGTTGCGTCAGGCAGCTGCGATGTCAGCCACTACGCAGTGTCGCCTTGCAATACGTCTCTTACTGTCGGCGCCGTGTCCACGCAGGATACTCTGTACGCTACGGTGTGGGATACTACCAATAGCCCCGGAGTCTTCAACGTCAGTTGCTCTAGGACCGGCGCTCTCTCATCATGCCAGACCGTTGAGACGCAGATCACGGTCAATGCTAACTCGTTCAAGACGTTTCACATTGTCTACGCGACCAGCGGGACGGGGACCGGTGGGCTGACGGTCAACCTGCAGGGCCCAGTGACGCTGCAGACCACTCTGAGTTTCACTGCGGTGGCCCTGACCATCCGAGTAAAGGGGAGCAATCCGGACACGCTGTACTACCCAGGTCTGTCCACTTCGCAGGCGTTTGAAGTGACCAATACGAGCCAGGTTAACGGGACGTTCGTGGCTTCATCGCAATGTACGTGGTCGGGCTCGCCGATATCATGCAGCACGACATCGCCTGTGAGAGTAAATCATTCGGACAGCATCACGGCGGGGGTCGGGTTTTTCGCCGGCAGCGTAGTCGGTACATCTGGGACCGTGGAATATCTCGCCGGCGGTGCCAACGCGACCGCGACCGAAGTCATTCCCAACTATCCTATAGAGGTACAGATCGACACGACATTTGCAACTAATGCGGCTCACAATGTCGCCCGATGCGCCTACGCATGCTTCGCAAACGTGCAGTCAATGGGAACAGCACCGTACTTCTCGTTGAGCACGGCGCGCCGCGTTGTGTTGGGATACAACGGCGATCGTCTGGCCGTGCGACCGCTTATTCGCCTTGATGTCTACGATTCACCTTATGGGATAGACACGCTTCAGAGTTATCAATTGCAAGCGAGGATCAATGGCACGCTCGTGACATTCGCTAACGGCGACAACGCACTTAAGTTCGCTCCTCCGCCACGGGCTGGTCCGTTAGTGGGCTGGTATGCGCTGTCAGGCGTCTTCGACGCGAGCAGCTACGCGACTGGTGTGTATCCGATCACGTTGTATGTAACAGCGACCGATAACACCCATACCGAACTGGATTCGGTACGAACGAAACTGGTGATCCTGAACGAGACCAAGTCGCCGGTAGCTCGCGGTTGGACTATAGCGGGTGTGCAACACCTGTATTGGCAATCTGCTGACAGCTCGGTGATCATCTCAAGCGGCGTCGGCTCATTCGAGTACTTCACCGGTCCGTGCATAAGCAGCTGCGCCTATACCAGCGAGAAAGGCGATTTCACCACTCTGCGTGTGACGGGCACTGGGTCCGGTCTCACGTGGACGCGCGTGGCACCAGACTCCTCGAGAGCGACGTTCAACTATCTGGGGCAACTCACTCAGATATCGGATCGCTACGGGCGAACCACCAAGTACGCTTATGACGGCAGTGGACGCCTGACTCAAGTCACGGATCCCTTCCGTACATACAGTGGCGCCCCGACCTATACTCTGCTCACATACGGGACGTACGGGTTGCAACAAATCCAAGAGCCCGGCACGAACGGTCAGCCTGGCGCCGGCCGGATCACGACGATATCGGTGGCGAGCGACTCCACCTTACGAACGTGGACTGATCCCGATGGGGTGAGCACGCAATTCACCTACGACGCGAAACGCCGGCTGGGGTCGATCATCGATCGCAATAGTGACACGACCCGTTTCGTGTACGATTCAATCGCCTGGAAACTCGCGCGGACGATATTTCCACGAGCGCCGTTCGACAATGGCTCGGGTGGAACCAACACTGACACATCGTCGACATCGTACAGCCCTTGGCAACTGGTGGGCGTGCCGGTGGGGTCGACCGTCTCTAGCCCCGCAACGCCGGTGTACCGAGACAGCATCAAGGGAAGCGTGACTGATGCCGGTGGTGTGGTGACCTTGGGGATATTCGATCACTGGGGTCAGTTCGTAGCCTCCTGGGACGCCTTTGGGGCCAAGACCGCAATCGCTCGGGATTCGCTGGGGTTCGCCATGACCGTTACGCATCCCTCGACTGCCGTCGATCAGTATAGCTACGTGGGCGGACAGGCAACGTTCGTCGCCCTGGCTGGCATGCAAGCGACGTATCAGCACTACGGTGCGTATGGGGTTCTCGATAGCATGACCACTGGCAGCCAGGTGCAGAAGTGGTTCCTAGGCCCTGCCGGACGCGTCGATTCGACTGAGGTCACGGGGAGTGATACCACCTTGACGCGTTTCTATTACGACGCGTTGTACAGGGACACGTTAACGATCGATGCTGGAGGACACGGGGTCAGCCAGCACTACGATGCCGCCTTCGGGAGCCTGGACACCGTGACGAACCACGCAAACGGCGCGGCAACGGTGACGGTGTTCGACACATACGGACGGGATAGCATCGTCACAAACTGGCCACATCCATGGGTGGCGCCGTTCGCCGCGAAACTCGTGACCTATGACGCGATCAATCGCCCGACGGCGCTAACCGACTCCGCCATATCATCAACGCCAACGACCATAAAGTACGGCGGGATTTTGCCATATCGGGTGCAAGATCCGGTGGGGAACGTGTATCGGAGCGCGTACAGCCCGCTGGGTAGTGTGACGCAACAATTTGACCCCGCCGACACGCTCAATCGGTACTCTAGCTATCGGTACAACAAGACCGGGTTGCTCACTAGCCTCACTAATCGCCGAGGCAATCAAATTCAATTCACGTACGATTCGCGGCGCCGTTTGCGCACAAGAAGCGGCACCAACCTGATGTCGGCCACGTTCTCGTATGACACCATCGGCCTACGAACGGTTCGACAGAACGCGGTCGAAACCGACACGATCTTGACAGACCTCGCTGGGTTTGTCCAGAAGATCACTAGCTACATCGGTACGATTAAATTTGTCGAGTCGTACTTCTACGACTCCGCCGGCCGCATCGACTCTCTTGGGTTCAGCAGCTCAGGTGGCGTGTCGCTCGTGCAACGGCGATTCATCTACGATGCCCGTACGGGAACACTGGACACGATTCGCCTCAACGGTGTTCACGGTTTTACCACGACGCTTCAGTACAATCGCCTGCTTCGGCCCACGGGCACTACTTATCCGGGCGGTTTCCCGCACTCGGATTCGACAACGGCGACTGGCGATCACTATCGCCTTGATTTTCACAACAATAGTGCGATCGATAACGCCCTGAATACTAAGGCGGGTTTCAGTCCTGATCATCAGATCACGGACCTTGTGACTGTGTTTGTGCCGCTCAATGAGTGGGACGATTTCCAGTATGCGTATGACAATGGCGACCGCCTCGCGGCGCTCCGGAGCCAATTGATTACTCCGGCGAATTTCGCCACGACCTGCCCATCCGACACGACCTCCGGGTTTCATTGCACTCAGGCGCCGACCTCGGATACGCTCGAATACGACGCAGCGAACAATATCATCGGTGGTACCATTGGTGGCGTGTCGCTGGGCGGGACGTATACGACCGGGAATCGAGCGACGAGTTTGCGCGGCGTTACGCATGCCTACGATCTCGATGGCAACGATACCCTGAGCGGCGACCGACACTACTATTGGAGTGCAGACGGCCTGCTCGATAGCGTTCACGCTGGGAGCGTGACGCTGATCTACGAGTATGACGCCGCGGGCCATCTCGTGCGCAAGCGACAGCATGGACGGGCCGGACCGGGGGTGCTCGGCATATTCCTCTGGGATGGCGACCAGCTCGTCGCCGAAGTCGACAGCGCTGGAGCGACGAGGATTGGCGAGTACGTCTATACGCCAAACGCCACCCGACCGTTCGCACTCATTGAAGGCAACTCCACGATCTCAGTCGGATACTACTCGTACGACCCGATGGGTAACGTCGATGGCATTGTGCGCGCGGATACGGCACCCGGGAGCCAGGCCCTGCAGGGGGAATACCAATACGACGAATGGGGCACGCTCATGCCAGTCGTCGACTCCGAGGCTCAAAATCGGATTCGCTGGAAGGGTGCGTTCTACGAAGGAGATTCGACTCAAGCGTACTATCTGCAGAACCGTTGGTATGACCCCCAAGCTGGTCGATTTATGTCGGAAGATCCGACTGCGGCGGCGGGCGTGAATCGCTATCTGTTCGCCAATTCAGATTGGCTCAACCGAAGCGATCCAATCGGACTGGACATCTCATGCGTGGAAACCGATTGGGTGGTCTACGATACCGAGACGTACGAAATCGTTCGCGTCGATTTCGGATCCATAGACTGTTATGACGCTCAGGGCAGGGCGCAGCGCATGGCCAGAAACGGCTTGGAGCACGAGGACCACATTCGAATTTCCGTCGGTTGTCGACCGCTCTACGGATTCCCGGCCAACGCCCTCGGGGCGCACTGTGCAATCCGGTATCAAACAACCTCAGGGGTCGACTTCATTATCGAGTTACTGAATAGGAACGGAAAAGACTCGGTCTTTTTCTGGTCGGCCAACGGCACCGAACCAACGCATCCAGATATCACCGTCAGTAGCTATCAATGGGTCCCCACGAACGTGGATCCCGACCGCTTCTGGTTTTCGGTCAGTCAGAATTTGAGCGCGTGGACCGGGGGCTCATACGACCTGTTCGGAGGCGGCAACTCCAACCGGTTCGTGTACGATGTGCTGTCGCAGGCCGGCGCGAACGTTCCCTGGGCGGCCATCAACGCGATGACGAAACGAGGGCTTGTTGTTCCCGGTGCTTGCGGTGGGTATGGGGTTAGCAATGGCACGGATTGCAGTGGCTCCCCAGATACATGGGCGCCTTCTGAACTCTATTGACGCAGACTATTGAGAGGCTGAGAATGCAATACAGTGAACCGTCGGTGGTGACCCTGAGTGGTCTGGTTCGGCGAAGGGCCCGCGATCGCCGCCCCGTCTTGTGTGGTGTGCTGGTCTTAGGTCTGACAGGTGCTGCGTGGGGCCAGGGCGTATCGCCAGCCTCCTGCGTTGCATCAAGCCGTCCGACAGCTGAAATAATGATGTCGTGTCAGCGCGCTGTTGCCGCAGACCCGAACAGTCCAGACATTCGGATGCGGTACGGCGCCGTTTTGAGTACGGCGGGTCAGTTGCCGGAGGCCCTGTCACAATTCACAGAAGCGACCCGGCTCGCCCCGACTTCGGTCGATGCCTGGTACGATGCAGGTATGATGGCTGAGATGCTATCGCGCTTCGACCAGTCGCTAAAGTCCTTCCAAGCCGCGGTGCGCCTGAGGCCTTCCGATGCTGGTGGCCGGTGGCATGTTGGTGTCGCCCTCTACAACCTTGACCGATTTGCGGATGCACTGGCCGCATTCAGAGAGGCGGTTCGACTCGAACCAGGCGACGCCGTTGCCTGGGGCGATATGGCCTTGTGTGCTGTGGAGTTGCGCCAGGACCGCAATGCGCTGTTGTACTGGCGCCAAGCGCTACGGGTCAGGCCTGGTTACTTTACAACAGCAGATCCGGCCGAACGAAGGTTGTACAGTGAGGTTGTTAAGCGTGCCGGTAACCTAGAAGCATCGAAGAGTCAGTGAGGTATGTCGTGAGAGGTTGGGTGCATTAACGCAGGAGGTATCGTGTTGGTACTGCCGCTCGGGGTGCTCGCGTTCGCGTTTGCCGGTATTCTCGTAGCAGTCTGGCAACTCGGGGTTCTCGTTGCGGCACCCCAGCTGATCCTGCGAGCACGCGGCAGGGTGATCGCCGTCTGGTGGCTGGTCACCCTGCTGGCGTGTGGCGCTGCTCAATTCGCTCCAGAATATGTCACACCAGCGGCCGCAATCATGCCGCTGTGGTCTAATGCGACGGTTGGCTTGATCGCTGTGCGGTTGGTGGCACCGCTTGTTACCGCGGCTAGCACGGTACTTTGGCTTGCAGGGTGGCGATGGCGCGCTTCAGGTTCCGAAGGTCCGGAAGTACCTTCGCTCGTGGCGACCGTCAGGCGAGCGGCGTTGATTGGCACAGCAGTTGGCGTAGTCCTCGCCGGTGTTTTGACGATCGCTTACTTCAGGCTTGGTGACGAGGGGCACGAAGGCCTGGGAATTCTCTGGGCGATTGTGGGAATGCCGTTATCGAATGCCGTGCTTACTCTTCATCGGCACATAACGGGCGTGGAGCCACCTGCTTCTTCCTCAGTGCTCTTATTCTGGTCCCTCCCGGTCAACTACGCTCTGTTTGGACTGGTAGCGGGTTATGTGGTGGCTCTTGCTCGTCAGAAGTGGAGTAGGCCAGGCGACAACGGTTAGCTAGGGAGTCGCTCAGGAACCGCGGGTGGGTCCGCGCCGCGGAGCAGACGGGCGTAAAACGATCGATTTCACGAGATCGAGAGCTGTTCACCAGCGGGCAATTTCCGAGCTCATTTCGTACAAAGAGCTGCCCGTCATGCGATCGCCTGGCTGACGCGGGGGCAAGGCACGCGAAGCGTCGTGATTGAGGACGGCCCTGGCTCGTTTGAGCCGGGGCCGTTTGTGTGGGCCTTTCGTCTGAAACCGTAGGGATGAGCGCGTGGTGATGGAGCGCGAGCCGCGCGAGCTTCGATCGGCCGGCGCAGGACGCGCCATCAACTGATCGTCACTCGCCACGCTTATCTCTCGACGTTCCCAACGTAGTGGCTCACTCTGTCACTGAGTCTGGCGCGATTCGCTAGAAGAGTGGCAACGGTAACGTCGCGTTCGGGTCGGGACTTAGGAATACATCGCATAGCTGTAGAGATGACACCGCTCGACCGCCGATTTTGGACCCGGCGGATACGAGCGGTGGCCCACGGCCTGGTCGGTTTGGGGGCTCAGAACACGCCCGACGACAACCACGGGGAGTCGGGATGAGGATCGGCGTGAGGCGATGGTAGCAGCGCGAGCTGGGCGGCGATGGCCTCGGCGTGGTCCTCAAGTTCCTCGGCCCGGGTGTCGAGCTCCGCGATCGCGGCCTCGAGCCGGTACGCGGTCTTCGCGTCAACGGCGGCCATGGTGGCGTGCGCGAGGGCGCGGACGCAGGCGATCGCGCGGGTCGTGTGGGGTAGGCGATCGCGGGGCGACACCCGGCGAAGAATCGGTATGGCCAGCGCGGCCTCGCGCACGTAGCACGAGCGCGATAGGCCGGCTGCGGAGGCCCAGATGGTGATTGTCTCGTAATCCTGGACGGTGAACGGGACGTGCAGGAAGCGGCGCTGGGGCTTGTGGCTCGGACCGCGGCCGCGCCGGCTGTCGCCGGCGGGCTGTTCAGGAAGCATGTGCTGGCATCCCCACGCTTGAGGAGAAAGACAAGGACCGGATGCCGGCATGCTTATGACGGAGCGTCAGTCGACCGTCAGACTTCTAACGGTGCGAAAATGCCGCCGTTGTGAATTAACCGGGTCCGCTGGGCGATTTCGGGGTTGAGGGGTGACTCAGTGGGCAAGGCAGCAGGCTTCATGATGCTACGCAGCTGGGGGCGGGACCCCGGCTGCCGGCCCGGGCTCGCTACCAGGGTCGGGGGACGGTCTCGCCGGTGACGCGGCGGTAGCGGTGCTACGGAAAGTTCGTGACGAAGTTGAACCCGGCGACGAAGCGGCGGATCCGCGCGAAATCACGCTCGTTCGCGGTGACCAGTGTGACGCCGCGCTCGCGGCAGGACGCGGCGAGGACGACGTCGTTCGTGAACGACTTCCGGACGTCGGCTAGGACGAGCCCCTCCGTTTGAACCATCGCCGCGAGGACGAGACCCGCTTGCTGCCAAGCGGCCGGTGTCGGGGCGAACACTCGGCCCGCTCGCTCAAAACGACCGAGCAACTGACGGCGGAGGGCCGCGGCGCCTTGCGGCGTGCGGGTGCCGGCCAGGAGCTCGTGGGCGACGATGGCGCTGAGTTGCTCGAACGGGGCATGGGCCTGGTGGAATCGCTCGAGGCGAGAGGCGACGTCCGGGTCGCGAAAGCCGTAGAGGAAGATATTGGTATCGAGCGTGTACCTCGTGCGGCGCGGCGTGGCCGGCGCCTCCACGCGCGTTCGTGGACGCGGCACGTGGCGCTACTCGCGATACCGGGTGGCGGGAAGCAGCGTCTCGTCGCGATCGAATGGTGACACATCGACTCCGACGAGGGCGCGCGTCCCGGACGCCAGCGCGTGGCCGAAGGCGACGAGGTCGAGCGCCTGCTCGATCGCCTCGGTCTCCGTCGACACGCCCAAAATCCGTTTCGCGCGGTCGATCTTCCGCTGTTCGAGCCGATAGGACTTGGCTCGTTTGCTGGCGCGCCTCGCTTCGCCGGTCGTTGGTTTTGTCATATGCATGCCTCGAAATGACTGTATATACACAACGATAATGCGTATATACACGCTACGCCAGGGGTTTTGCGTACACGACGCGTACCGTGCCCTGATACTGCCCAACTAGCCGAAATGGCCGGTTGGGCAGTATAGCCGATCGTAACCTCGCCTCTGGCTCCAGCTGCGCGCGACGCACCATCACGCATGCTGCAGCGCCACTTCCTCGACGGTGAATGGGACGCCGAATTTCGACGCCAGGCGGCTGTACAAACGCCCCCACCCATTGTCGGGGGACATATGCTCGCGTCGAGCTCTATCGGCCGCCGCGAATGTGAGGTGCCACGAGTACACCACGCGGTAGCCGGCGTATTGAGCCCGGTCCTGTGTCCGGTACAGATCATCTCCCCAGTAGATTTTCGGGCCGACGAGCACATGGGTATAGGGCCGATTCGTCTCGCGTGTGTTTTCACGGCCATCGATCACGACTACCAATTTGTTGCGGGGCATGGGGCCTTCCGATGCATAAGGTTTTCGAGTTGCACGAGTGGGAGGGTCTCAAGGACCGATCACACGCCAGCAAAGGCGTCATCGAGCAAAGGTTGATTTGTGTCGCGCGTGCACGGGCTCTTGCGTGTTGCCTTCGATCGGCCCACACCTCGGACCAATTCGCCCTGACAGCGCACGACGATGGGCCGTTGGTCGAACTGCTGCGCGAGTGAGCGCAGCTCTTCGCGCTCGCATGCGTCGAGCTGCTCGTGGACAAGAAGGTCGACGAACTGCGCGTGCTCGATCATGTATTCGATCCGCGCGTTCGCATGCACGTGGAAGCTGGCCGACGGGTCACACGTTCGCGGCCGCGAGGTCATCGTGATCGTTCGACCGCGCAGTGTACCGCGCCAGCGGATCTCATCGGCCGGCATCGTCTTGGCACCTCCGCCGACCATCCGGCGGCTGACTTCGGCGAACGGCCACTTGGCCTGGCGGCTCTGCGGCCTCGCCGCCGTTTGCGCCGTTTCGATTGAGGGTGCACGGACCAATGCGGTCGCACCATCTGCGGCGGCTATAACCACTGTTCCTCCAAGAAGCTCGTATAGCGGTCACGGCCGATGATGACGTGGTCGTACATGGGGATGTCCAGCAGGCGGCCGGCCGTCGATAGCCGCTGCGTCAGTACTTGGTCTTCGGGCGAAGGCGACGAGTCGCCATCGGGATGGTTGTGGACGAGCACAATCGCGGCGGCGCCTTCGACGATGGCGGCCTGATAGACCGTTCGGGTCGTGATGCCAGTACAGTCCGAGTGCCCATGATCCAGCGGCAGCCGAATCGTCCGCGCCCAGCCGTGCTGGGTGTCGAGCACGACTAGGAGAAACTCGGTGACGGTCAGGTTGCGCATCCGTGGGGCTTCGCGTAGGACGATGTCGATCGGACTTTTGACGCGCGGCCGTTGCTCGCTTTCCTCATCCAGGCAGCGGCGCGATAGTTCGATCGCGGCCCGCAACTTCGCGACTCGAGTGGGACCAACGCCGGCGACCGCCACTAGCGTGGACATGTCGATATTCCGCAGTCGACGGATGGACCCACCGGTCACTGCGAGCACATCGCGACTGACGTCCAGGGAACTCCGGCGTCCAGCGGCGCCCATGATGAGGGAGAGCAGCTCCTGTGTCGTGAGGGCTCCCGCGCCGTGATTGACGAGGCGTGTGCGTGGCCGTTCGCTCTCGGGAAGATCCCGAATCGTCAGCCTAGGCTGCGGTGCTGCAGCTGCGTGCTTGCGGCGGTGCGGACGGCTAGTCGACGGCTTGTCTGGTGAGATGATGCCGGCGAGCGCCGATGGGATGATCGCGCCGATCTGGACCGGCCCGTCGCTGAGCGCGGGCCGGGTGTCGTCTAACGGGTGGGCGGTCATGAGTCGGCTGGCTCCGGTGCGGCGGGGTTGCGCGGCGTGTAGGCGCGTGCGCGGCGATCGGAGCCAGCGCAGATCGGGCAGAGCCGAGGAGTGTTCTTGCAGCGGTGGACGTTGCGCTCGAACGTGCGCGAAGCGCGCTTCCAGGTGAACGCGACATCGAACCCGACGCCGGCGGCCGCGACGGCGGCGAGGAGGCGCGAGCCGTGACCGGCGCGGTGTTCGGCTATGCGCTGCGCGATGTCCTTCGTATAACCGACGTAGTGCCTGGCGTGGTAGTACGGTTGCTCGAAGTGCACGAGGTAGACGAGACCGGACCCACGCCGGCGCCGAGTGCTGCGCCGGCGCCGGGTGGAGTGGATGGCGACCATGGTCAGGCCTCCACGATCTGGAGGGTGGCCTGGGCGCGTGCGATCTCCGCTTCGGCGAGGAACCGGTCGAACTCTTCGCGGCACGCGCGCTCGTGGATATGGCGCGTGGCGACGACGATCGCGGGCGCGCCCGGTTCGAATCGCTTACCGCACCAGGCGCAGCGCTCGAACAGCTTGGGGACGGATCCGAGGGCGGGACGGACCGCGAGGCCGTCGACGAGTGCGCCGCGACCTGTCCAGGCGCGGACGCGCGCGACCGTGTCGGCGGTGCGAATGGCGAGACGGCGGCGCGCGAGATCGGCGTCGCTGAAGAGAGCGTAGTAAATGCCGTGGACGTGGAAGGCGCCTTCGGTGGCGAGGATGTCGGCCTCGACGTCGGCGACGAGGCTATCAGTGGTGTTCATGCGACCTCCGGTGTTGTGCGGACGGTCGCGCCTCGCTAGACTCCCTGGCGCGCGACCGTTCGCGGTTGTGTGGGGCGGGGTAGCCGGCCGACTTTCCTAGGGCCGCCGGCTATCCCGTTTTCTTATCTGGTGCTGTGGAGCGTGGCGCGCTCGGCGGCGTAGCTATCGCACTCGTCGTCGAACGCCTGGGCGCACGAGAGGTCCTCCTCGTCGTGGTAGAGGCGGCCGTTGATCTCGCGCTCGTGCTGGGCTGGCACGATGGCGTAGCCGCACCACCCGCATGTGGGGCAGAGTTTCACGTAGCGGCAGAGCAGCGACGCCTCGGCGACGGCGCGTTCGGCGAGCACATGGCGTGCGAGCTCTGCGTCGATGGCGGACGTGAACGGGACGCCATCGACGACGAGCCTGCCTTCCTTGGCGATGATGGCAAGCTCGACGAACTGAACGGCGCGTGCTGTGGATGACGTCATGCGACCTCCCGATGGTGGTCCCGGAGGTGCGCGCCATTAGGATGCACGCGCCCCTCCGGGGGTGTTGGGCGAGTCAGTCCGCGAACCTTGGTGGGGGAGCGGGCTGGCTCGTTTTGCGAGAGGGAAGATAGGCACAATCATTAGAGAGACCATCACCGCTATTTGGCGGGTATAATCGTTGGCGCCTGTGCCCGGGGCGACCGGTACTACGCCATTGACGTATAGGCGCCAATGGCGCATATTTCCTGATGCGGATCGTCGAGACCTCGGTGTTCACGCGGCAGGTGGTCGCGGCGCTGCCCGATGAGGAGTACCGGGCGCTCCAGGCGACCTTGGCGGAACGACCTGGTCTCGGCGTGCGGATCCCGGGCGGTGGCGGGCTCCGCAAGATTCGCTGGGGTTTACCGGGACGCGGCAAGCGCGGCGGCGTGCGCGTGATCTACTACTGGGCGGTCGGTCTGGACACGATCGTCATGCTGTTCCTGTATCCCAAGAACGTGCAGGGCGATCTATCGGCGTCGCAGCTGCGGGCGCTGCGGCGCATCATCGAAGAGGAGTACCCATGAGCAACCGGAAAGGGATCGCGGCGCGGCGCCGGGCTCGGCGTCCGATGAGTGACGCGCTATTCGCGGAGCTCGAGGAGAGCGTGCGCGAGGGCGGCGCGATCCTGCGGGGAGCGCGCAAGGCGTCGCGGACGCGTGAGGTGGCGGCGCCGGCGCGGCGTGCCACGCGGCGCAGTATGGTCGCGGTGCGCGAGGATGCGCGCGGGACGCCGGATGTCGGGGCACTGCGGGCGCGGTTCCGGCTGTCGCAAGCCAAGTTTGCGGCTCTCCTCGGGATTAGCACGGCGACGCTGAGAAACTGGGAGCAGGGGCGCCGAGTGCCGGACGGGCCGGCGCGGGTCCTGCTGCGTGTGGCGGCGCGACATCCGGACGCGGTGCTCAGTGCGGTCGCGGCCGCGCCGTTGCGTCGTGCGTCGATCCGATCGCACTGAGGGCGAGGCGCGCGGGGGCAGCGGCCGCGAAGCAGGTCAGTCCGTGGACCGAGCCGTCGGCGAAAACCCGCTCCGACCCGCTAGGGGCGGTTATGGTCGCGTAGCGCCCCGGTTCGGCGCGTGAGCGCGGAGCGGGACCCTCGAGCGGCGACAGCAAACAGCTATGCAGTCCAATGCAGTACATCGCCGAAGCGAGCCGAAGGCGTCGCGCGAGGCGATGTCGCGGAGCGTGCCCGCGCGGGAGCGGACGCGTAGCGGACGCGTAGCGTGGGCATGGGTGGCGCTCGCGGTGAGCTCGTGGGGCGCGCGTCACGGGAGGTCGCTGCTCAGGCTGGCACTCAGCTGGCGCGCATGCAGTCGGAGGGCGACACGTTGAGGTCCGATTCAGTAGTGTGTGCGTGCACCCAGCGATGGGCGTGTCCGCGAGCGGTGTCTAGCTGGCATGGGCATGCCGAGGAAGCCGGCGGCCGAGATCACGCCGGACGGTCGCGTGTATCTCATCGACGATCGGAACAACAAGTGGCGCGTGTACGACATCTGCTTCGGGCCCCCGCATGCGGCGCCCCATCACTTCAAGGCGTTTCGGCCGCCACACGCCGAAGCGAACAATCGGTACTTCGTCACGCCGGGAGGGAAGTACCGCTCATATCGGTTCTCGCGTGAATTGGGACGCGACATCGACGCGGAGACGTTGAACGTCCAGCTGCGAGAGTCGGGGTTTCCGGAAACGAAGCGATTCGACGGGGCGAAACATTACACGCCGAACGCACCATGAGTGTGTCTGAGCCCAAAGATGGCGTGTCCCGCTTGAGCAGCGGCGCGAAGCACAGCACCGAGGCGGCCGCGCCACTCGTGTGGTGCGGAACGTGTGGTATGTCCTTCGATCCTGCATCGCTCGACGAGGTGCTGTTTCACGCCAGTGATCATTGGTCCCCGGTGCCCCGAACAGGGATCCGGGGCGTCGAGGTTCGGCGGGACTAGCGAGAACGGGCGCCCGGAGTTGGTGTCAGCGGTGTGCCGGACGCGCCTCTCGATGCATTTGGCACGCCGTCGTTCAGGCGCATCCGGGCGATCTCGTGGCAGACTCCGCGAGTCGAGTCGATGATGTGCCTGATCATGGGTAGAATCGTACGGTCACGCTGACCCCCGGCGGTGGCGATTTCCAGCCACTAGCTTTGCTCCGGAGGTTCTGCATGCCGCAGTTCGCTATTCCAGCGATTACGGGACGGGCTCTTCTTGAGGGAGCATCTCAGGCTGCCGCCGAAACTCGCGTGCTGCGCGACGGGCCGGATGAGTGGTTCAGCTTCGCGGAGGCATATTGGAGTTGCGCCGACGCACGTGTAAACGAGTTGTCGCGCACGGATGGCGGCACGAACGCCGCGGCGCCGGTGCTCTTCCTGCTTCGTCAGTATGTCGAGCTGTCGCTGAAGGGGTTGTTCGCTATCGGGGCCGAGCTGCAGCAGATGCTGTACGCACCGCCGCCGTACCACACGCTCGGGCCGCTATGGGAGCAAGTGCGCGCTCTCATCCTTGAGTTCAGCCCCGATTCGGCAGGGGTGTGGCTCGACCGATCAAGGGAGATCATCTCGCAGTTCGACGCCGTGGATGCTCGCTCGTTTACGTTTCGATATCCCGTGACGACGCGTGGTGATCCATCGGGTGTGCCGACCACGGTGAGCCTTGAGAGCGTTCGCGATGTCATGCTCGAGTTGCGGATCGTTCTCGATGGCGCTGGCGCGCTCCTCGGTGAATTGCGAGATCTGGCTCGCGAGCTCGGAGAGATGTGACAGACCACGCCTAACAGTCGGAGGCTCACACTAGCACCGCGGCCATAGACCATATTTCCTGTATGTCGGATCTGCTGGATCTGCGCCGATACCACGAACTCGCCGATCATGAGAAGGCCGCGGCCATGCAAGCCTTCGGCGTGCTGGCGCGTTTGGCGGTCAGTTATGTGCGGCCGATTCTCTTCGGTCGCACCGCCGAAGGAGCCCCCGCTCATACCGCGTCAGGATTTCTCGTCGTGGTGGAGGAACCGTTCCTGGTAACCGCGCGACACAATATGGAGGCGTACGACGCCTGCGCGGCCGTGGATCCGACGTGTCCATTTCAGTTTGGGCAGTTGAGCTTTTCGCCGATCGGTCGGCGGCGCGATGTCGACAAGGATGTCGATATCGCCGTCATTTCCCTGTCGGGGCTGGACCTCGGGCTTACAACGGCCATGCCGTATATCCCCAAGCCCAGTGATTGGCCACCGCCGCCGCTGGATGCGTCGCGTGACTCGGTGATCGTGAGCGGACTACCACGGCCTTTCCGCTCGTTCCGGGCTGCGGACGTGGCGCTCGGGGCGTATGCGCTCTTCGCAAGGGTAAAGGAAGCGCGCGAGGGATATGTGGTCTGCCTCGTGGACAACGCGTCGGCTGTCGTGGGGGCCGGCGACGATGGGCTCTTGCACGATCCGGGAATGGAGCTCAACGCGATGAGCGGCGGTCCCGTCCTGCGTTTGGGGTCAGGGCCGACCTATCCGATCGTCGGTGTCATGTCGCAATGCGCCAGTGACGTTGTTGAGGCCCTGCGGATCGCGCACTTGGGCGCGGTGTGGCCGGGTGTGTGGTCTCCGCGGCTGCAGGTTTAGCTCACGTCTCTCCGGCTTCCGAGGGATTGTTCCTAATGGACGTCGATCGATTCGGGTGCGGAAGGTCAAGGAGTATGACTCTTGAACGGCACTGAGCTGGTAATGGAACCGGCAGACAGAGCGAAGGAGCTACCTCTTGTTCTGGTGATTTCCCCCGCTGCTCCGCCCGTGGATCACGTCCTTGGCATGCTGTTCAAGTGGGCGTCGGTTGAGCATCGGATTTGGATGCTGAATGTGGTGCCTGGCAATGCGGCGCCAGAGGTGGTCAGCCGCCTTCTGGCTGTGGCGATCCTAGACGACGAGCAGCAACTCATGGTGCCGGGCTTCATGCCACAACGGCCGGCGACAGCCATGCTGCTGCGCAACTATGCATTCCGTATTAGTCGCTCGAGGAGCCTTGCACCATGGGCTGTGTTGGAAATGGATCGCCTCGCTCGATTGCTCCGCGAACAGCATGAGACATACCTAGAAGCGATCTGCGCTGAGCTGCGTGGCGAGGCGCGGACCGGGTTCCGCCCGCTACCGGTCGGGTTCATCTTCACGAATTCAGAAGGGTTGGCACGACGTGCGCCGAACCCGCCGTCGCTAGTGGTGGATCTGTCACGCTCGGAGGCCGAGTCAGAGGGCTTGGAGTGGTGGCAGATTGCGACGCGGAACTACATTCGCGACCGATACATGGCCCACGCGACTGCTGAGAACATCGCTCAGCGTACGCAGGATGTCGTCGGTAACATTCACTCGATCAACGACAAGGGCTTGATCTCGTTCGATGCCAGCGCGGCTAGCCGCTATTGGCTGACGTTACTCGGTGAGTGTGATGTTGAAATGGGATTGCGCCATGGCGCGGGCTGGCGCGACACATTCATGAAGGACAGGGCGTGGGTCGGCAGTTTGACGTCCGCGATTCTGGAGAAGAATCAGCGACTGCAACTGCCGCCCGCGTGCTGCTTGCCGTTTCTCGTGAAGTACGGGAAACGCCAGCATATGGAGAATGCATTGCGGGAGGGACGACTACGCATCTCTCCCGCATCGAGGTATAGCGATGCGTCGCTGAATTCGGCGATCCGGGACAGCGAGCTTCATGCTCGGGTCGAGCTCGATCCGCTCTTCTGGCCAGCGGCTACCGGGTTCGGTCCCGGCGAACGCCTCGGAGTGACGCTCTCAGCTCGGTCGGACTACTACGTGTACTGCGTGTCCACGAGCTTCTCTACTAGGCTGTTGCTCGATTTCGAAGCTGAATGTTGCCTCCTCATTCGAGATCCGTCGGCGTTCGTTGCTCGTGTTCGATCTGCCATGGCCACGCGACTTCTCGGTTGGCACTTTCGAAATGCTGATATTCAATACTACGACCCACTCGGTGTGAGCCCCGCCGAAGTCAGCATTTGCGATTGGAAGCATTTCCGGTACGCATACCAGCGCGAGCATCGTCTTTGGTGGATCCCGCCATCGCCTCGCCCGCAATTGCCATACGTCGATATCGCGATTGGCAGCCTCGCTGACATCGCTGAAATAGTAGAGCCCACCATCTTCGTGCAGGGAGGCGACGGGTGACTTGACGTCGCCGAACGCCAGCACGCCGGTAAGGAGAGGTGCGCGCACTGCTGCGCAGCGCTCACGGGCGACTCCGCTCAGCCTCGCGGATGAGTCGTGAGAGCGGCATCCCCAGACCTCGCGCGACGCGCGCGATAATGTCGAGTCGACTGCTCCCGGTGCTGCGCTCCACGTTGCGTATAGTGTTCGCGCTGACACGGCACCGGGTGCCGAGCTCGCGCCACGTCAGCCCCATCGCGCGCCGGCGACGGGCCACAGCCGCTCCGAATGCGACGGTTAACGAGTCCACTATCGTCGGCTTGGGTCGTCGTCGAGAGGATTCATGACATGAGATGCGAAAAACGACACCGTAGGGCGTCACCGGAGGCGTCCGCCCGAGCTCTTCTTCGTCTGAGTAATAAGACGCGGGATGAGCGCGATCTACGTACGGAGCAAATTCGCCTCAATGGACCCGCGCGAGCCGCAGGAGGCTCATTGTCAGCGGGTCATGGCGAGGCAGGAACATCGACAGACTCGCCAGGGCTCACCGTACGCGGTGATTGCGTCGCTGCCCCGGGCCAGACTCTGACCGTGCCTTCCTCGACAGCAATGTGAACCGTGGACTCCCATGGGTCCGCGCGAACAGTGAACACCGTGCCGATCGCGCGCACGAGAACGCCGTTGGCGTGCACCTCGAACGGGCGATCGGAGTCCGGACGTGCCTGGAAGCGCGCTTCGCCCTCGAGCGTCAAGGTGCGTGGCCTGGGGAAGAACGACGCACGATAGGTGAGACGCGCGCCCGGCTCAAGCGTGGCGCGCGATCCATCGGGGAGGCGCACGATGCGACGCGATTCCATGGGCGCTTCATAGTGCTCATACACATGACCAGCGATCACGGGTGCGACGCTCTTGTAAGTGGCCCATCCGAACACCAGGACTACTATGGCGCCGACGAGGATCTCGATGCGTCTCAGCCCGCGGCGCACTCGTGCTCGTGGGCGCTCCGGGTCGTCGATCCGACTCGTGAGATCGGCCCAGCCCTCGTCGGTGTCGGACAGTGTTGGATCTGCGGTCGCGGGGAGTGCAAGGCCCAGCAGTTGTGCGGCGTACTGGAGGCGGGGATCGATCGCGAGTTCGCTCTCGATCCGCGCGGCATCGGCGGCCGAGCATTCGCCGCGAAGGTACTCGGCGATGCGGAGATAGTCGGTATCGCGGTCGGGCAGCTCAGGGCTCGTCATGATCACGCTCCGGGGCGCCGTACGGCGTGCCATCGGTTATGCGGCGCACGACGTCGGCCCATTCGGTGGCGGCGAGACCGCGCGCGAGAAGGTGGAGCGCGCGGGCGTGGTGGCGTTTGACGGTCACCTCCGAGAGGTTGAGCGACCGGGCGATCGCGCGAGTGTCGAGGCCATCGGAATAGCGGAGATGGTAGACCTCACGGCAACGCGCCGGCATCGCGTCGACGATGGCGGCGATCGTGGCGGTGAGCTCGCTGACAATCGGGCGGTGTTCTCCCGAGTTGTCGACGCTGGTCCGCGTTGTCGCGCGGAGCATGCGAGGGAGACGAAGGCGGCGCGCTCGTCGCACGCGGTTGCGGACGGCGCCGAATAGGTACGCCTCGAGCCCGTTCTGGACGTCCCATGTGGTTCGATTCCGCCAGACGCCGAGGAAGATCTCTTGGGCGATCTCTTTTGCGTCGTGCTTGGAACGAGCGCCGTATCGCTGTGCGAATGCGACGAGCTGCGGCCAGTATGTACGATAGACGACCTCGAACGCTGGCCAATCGCCAGCACGGATGCCGGCGATCAGTTGGGCTTCGGTCTGCCGTCGGTTGTCGCCCGCGGGCCGCATATCGTACACTGCGTCGCTCCCGCCATACGTCACGACGTCTCAAGTCGGATGCCACGCTACCTATGGCGAAGCTGGTCAGAAACGATGACGGTCGCAAGGCCGAGATGACGCGTTGATCCTCGGAGGGGTCATCGGTGTCATCCGCATTTGCGGGCGAGTCTAGTGCGGGTATACGAGCCCAGGGTCCGTGGTTGCGTTCGAGTCGGGTGACCTGTCCAATCAATATGTCGGATCACGTGAGCAAATCGCGGCCGGACGGACACAGGGCGACGGTGTTCGACGTGTGGAAGGAGTATGAAAAGGTTGCGATGCACTTCAACGACCTGATCATGCAGTTGAGGACGCGATCGCTCGGTGGCGTCGCGACGCTGGCGACGATTGCTGGTGTCGTCGCGCACGGAGATGTCGGTATTGATATGCGGCGAGAAATGCTGGTCGTCGCGTTCGCACTCCTATGCGCGTTTTGGGTCGCGATCTGGCTCCTCGATTTCTTGTATTACAATCCTTTGCTGCTCGGCGCCGTCGATGCGCTGGTGGAACTCGAGCATCAGAGCCAGAAAAGCGAGGGTGGTGATCCCATCATGGCTGGGTTGGTGTTGAGCACACGCATCGAGGCGTTCGCGAGGAGCCGAGGACGGGGTGCCATCGGCAGATGGATGTTTTACATCATCGTGTTTGGTTGCGCTGGCTTGCGGTCTCGTGCTAGCCGCGGGCATGTGATCGGCATCTTCGATCTCAGAGAGAACAATGTCGAAGCGGTGGGTGACCACGACTCAGGTTTTCTCGTCCGTGATCGGCTCGCTGGGGTCGATCGCGGCGATCGCGGCATTGTTCGTTGGTCCGTCGGATCTGAGGCCGCTGGTGGCGCGGGCGCTGAGCTGGTCGCGCTCGGAAATGGGCGAGTTCGTGGGAGGCATGCTGGCGTTGATCGTACTCGGCGCGATTCTCGGGGCGATTCGGCCGCGCATAGAGCGTGTGTGGTTCGACGACAATGAACGACCGGAGACGAGCGGCGCGTCGATCGGGCAGGAGCTGCTTGCGGAACGGTCGATCGGGGCGCTCCTGGGCGGCATGCTTATTAGGACAACCGTTGGCTGGGGCTGAGGCTAGGGTTCCATGGGGCGTAGAGGATAACCGAACGTTGAAACGCGTGAGGCCTTCGGAATCGTCTCACCTCTTGGCGAACCTGTTACGGGGGCGCCGTTGGCTCCCAGGTCGGCGACGCCAATCCGGACGTGTAGGGCAGTGCCACGGCTTGGCCCGATGCGGCGTTAATGACATCGATTTTGTTCGTCGCCTGGTTGGTCGCGACAATCCAGGATCCGTCCGGCGACCAATCAAAGGGCGCGACGTAGGTAGTCGGCGACAGCGTTCGATCGCCTGCCCCGTCGGCGTTGATAATGTGGATTGGTCCCACGCAGGAGCTGGACGCGATATACGCGATCTGATTCGAGACGGGTGACCATTGCGGTTAGAACGCCGTCACGCCCAAGCTCGTCACTGTGCCAGTCTGAAGTGAGAGAGTGCGCAGGTCGGTAGGCTCGGATTGCAGCTGCGCGAAGTACGCGAGCTGCGACCCATCGGGTGATGGGGACGGTCCCTAATCATTGCTCGTCGAAAAGCTCAGCTGGCTGGCGCTGGTGAGGGTAGGGTTGGCGACCCAAAGCTGCCCCCCGCCGCTATACGAACTCAGGGAATAGTAAATATGCGCCCCGTCGCGCGAGTAGACCGGGTCGCCGCAGGCATTAAGCCAGCCCTCGCGCATGCTCGCGGAGAAGACGATCACCGCGCGCGTCGGCCTCGTGGCTCAGCTGGAGGACGCCGGCCAGGGTGCTCGACACACTTCGGCATGGCGGCATCAAGGGCAAAGCCATCATTCGGATCTGAGAAGGGGCTGGCTTGTCGCCACGCCGTCTGTGAAAGTCGTGAGGTCGGGAACATTACGAGCGTCGAGCCGCGCGACCACGATTCGTAAGGCAAGAGCGACAAGTAGGAGCGCAGCTGGGCCCAATGCGTGCTCAGTGCGCTATACTATCATGGTTGCAGGGTGCCTGCGTCTGATTGGGCGTCCGAGGTGCAGGTTACGGCCAATCTCCATTGCCTTCAGCCAGGAAAGACGATAACTCGTGCCTCCTTCCGTGTTTTATTCCTTTCATTGGGACTATGACAAGTACCGTGTCGCGCAAGTGCGCAACATGGGGGTTGTAACCGACAGACCGATCGCGTCAGACAACGACTGGGAGCAGATTAAGCGCGGCGGCGATCGCGCGATTCAGCAATGGATAGACGGTCAGATGAAAGGTACGACGTGCTGTGTCGTGCTGGTGGGTATGGGTACGGCGAATAGGCAGTGGGTCAACTACGAAATCGCCGAGGCTTGGAAGCAGAGAAAGGGCGTCGTCGCGGTCCGCATTCATCGATTGAAAGATCTCAGTAGCCAGCAGTCATTGCCTGGCGCGAACCCGCTCGATTTTGTTACAGGCCCAAGGTGGCTCCCGCTGTCGCTGGTCGCTCGCATCTACGACCCGCCGTATTGGGACAGCAAGGCAGTTTACGGTTATATCTACGATCACCTGCGGGAATGGATCGACGAAGCGATTCAGATCCGGGCTGGACAGCTTTGACTGAGGTGCTGCCGGTGCGCCGAAGCTGTGGGTTCGCCGGTTAAGACCTCGCAGAAGGAGCATGGCAATCTCGTCCAAGAGCTCCGTCATCCGGGTAGAAAGGTCATGCCACGGATGCCCGGTTCTTAGGAGCGCCGTCAAGCTGACGGACTTTCACATGCGGAAAAGGTTGGCTTCGAGGCGACGGCCGGCGATTCGAGTCGGGGCATACATGAGCGGATGTGGCGAGTAGCACTCGTACGTAGCGATGCTTTGCCAGGCGCGCGGCTGGCGGAAGCGACTGTAGCGATGTTAGTGGGGTAATTGTCGCGCGGCCAAACTATAGGTTCTCTGATTCGGCGTGCAGCTTGTCGGGTGTTTGGCGTCTGAGACCGCGCAAGAGGAACAGCGCGATCTCGTCTGCGTGCACAGTCGTGGCGAGTCGTTCGTTCTCGGCACCTGTGAGCCTGTTGCTAAGGTCCACGCCGCGGAACGCCCGGAAAGGCTTCAGAAAATCGTACTCCAGCGCTGGCGAGGTTTGTCTAAGCTCGCCGGTGATGATGCCGATCGTCACTGCGAGCTCGTGCGCGCAACCGCCGTATCCGCCAGCGAGGAATACTGGCTTGTTCGCGCGTATCGTCAGCAGCGCCTCCTCCGCTATGCCGGGCATCACGCCACTATAGTCGCGGAGGCGACCTCCGAGTAGGAAGCGCGCGTGGCTCATCTCGGTTGCGGTGCGGCGCATGGCAGTAAGACCCTTGTGCCAATCCTCCGGACCGATGTCTTTCTTATCAACCGGTGACATGGTGGCGCTGAGGTCCGCGGACATGATGCGGCCGTCGATCGTGAGACACAGCACGGCGCCGGCTTCGCCGAGTTCCGCTTGCTGGCGTTGGATCTGCTCGCGTGTCAGTGTCGCATGGACTGGCCACGCGAGCAGGTTGATGACCGTTGGGAGCGCACCGAGCTTATCGATGTGAGCCGCGTTTTGCCGATAGCGTGCCACGAGCTCGAACAGGAGCGAGGTGAAGCCGTCGCGGCGGAGGTCGCCACCATAGACCAGGTGGGCTCCGCTCGCGAGCAGGTGGCGGGCTATTTCAACCATTGCGTCGCGTTGATGCTGCCGGCTGAGGCCTCGGGCGCCGAGGCCGGGGCTCTCGGATATTGAGACCGCGATCCGTTGTCCAGCGAGGAAAGGGACCATAGCGCCTTCACCAGGTCAGCGTTGTGCGGCCAGCCATTGGGTCATACTGAGCAGCGTCACCTGCGGTGCGATCGCGGCGAAGAGAGCGGATTCGGTGGCACCGAGGGGCGGGTCCGGATAGATGATGGCTCGGCAGGTTGCCGGTGAGACGAGCGTCGCGAGAGTCAGCAGCTCGGGTGGCCGGGGGACGAACACGTCCTCGGCGTGCGGCGTGACGCTGGCGACGCGACATCGCCAGAGAAAATCCTTGAGGACCTCGTCGAGCAGCCGATTCACGACGTGGGTGATGCGCCTATCGTTGGCGGGATCCATACGCACGGTCGGGACGTTGCCCAGGTAGGGGAATGCGCGGTCTTCGACGTCGGCGAGGCAGTTAGCGACTACGATAGGGACGTTGGCGCGCTTAGCGGTGAGAACTTCGCGACGGCACCACTCGCGAGACGCGAAGCTGTCGGTTTGGATCGCGACAAGCGCGCTGACGCGGACATAGGCGTCGATTGCCTTCTCGAACTCGAGGCCGGCGGGGATACTGACAACATCGAAGAATGTGGCGAAGTCATCCTCGTTAGTGAGTCGGTTTCGCATGGCCCTGGCAATCGGCGCACCGTCGTCGTCGTGTTTCGAGTGGCTCAGGAATACACTGACAGGTTTAAGATATTGGAGGAGCGCGTCGTCCGGAGTCGCATGCTCGTGCTCGAGGCGAGCGAGGTAATGGCGCAGCATCCGGCAGAACTGATAGGTGAGCTGGGTGATCAACTGCAGGGACTGATCGGGCGTCGAGGGGTCCCAGGGGCCAAGGCCCACACGTTGCAGGTCGGCGAGAGAACCGCGCAACTCTGGTTCGCCTCTGTCGACCGTGACGGGGATGACACGCGCAGATAGCCCTGCAGCTGACGCGTCGTTGGCGAGATCGCTGACGTAGTCGAGCCACTCGGGCGTGCTCAACAGGTTCCGTTCGACGAGCACAACGATCGCTGACGAATCAGCATCGTTCAGGTCGATCGGGATGGGGACTCCGTCTGGTGATGTAGCCTCGGTTCGGAACAGGACACTGAGGCCGACACCGCCGGCGACGTTTGTGTAGTGGTCGCGGCGGTAGTGCGAGAATAGGGCGTCGGCGATGGCTTGTCCGTGTTCGAAGTCCGGGTGCCAGACGACATAGACAACCATGAACGGTCTTGTCTGCCGGACCAGTGCTGACGGGGGCATCACGATGTAGTGTTGTATGCCGGTGTGAATGGGGCGGCTGAGGAGCCGTTCAAGAATCGTTCTGCGACCATAGTGACATTCGCCTGCTTCCGCGCCTCGGACGCTCCGAGAGCGACCAAGTCGGAGACGCCGCGCGCGTCGTCCATAGCGAAGCGGCCGCGGTCGACGACCGCGTTGATACGGTGGACGCGACCACCGGTGAGCAAGGACGCTTCGGCGAGGGCGGCTTCTGCTTGGCCACGGAACAGCACATCAATAAGGGCGGTGTTCCACTGAGCGATGCCGCCGAATCGCCGCGCCTTCGAGACGCTGAATGGTTCACCGACGGTTCCAATGCTCAGGATATCGACCCGGTCCAGCGGGACACGCAGGAAGTGCACGGCTTCGGTTAGCCCAACCATGACGGGACAGTTTGCCCATACCCCGCCGTCGATGTAGCTGACCCCTTGGTGTTCGGGGAAAGGCGATGCGCGATAGTATGTGGGCGCGGCTGAAGTAGCGAGCGCGCAGTCGACAGCGCGGGCGCGGTACTCGTCGGTGAACTGGGGAAGGTGAGCCGTTTTGAGTATGTAAATGCGTCCGCTGACGGCGTCGTACGTGGGGATCACGAGGCGGCATCGTGCCTCGCCGAATTTCCGGTCGCCGAACACGGAGCCTAGTGCGTCTTCGAGTCGGGCGCGGGACCGCTTCGGGAAGACAAGTTGCTGGAGGGTGAGCCCGAGCCGATGGATCACGCCCGTGCTGGGGAAGATCGTGTTTCCGTACTCGACGTAAAAGTCGCGGATCTCCTCTGCCGAACGGCCTAGTGCAAGGCCGATCGCGAGGATGCCGCCAGTTGAAGTGCCCGCGATCAAGTCGAAATGATCGATCACGCGGCGTCCGGTGCGCTTCTCAAGTGTGGCAAGGGCAGAGGCTGTGAACGCGCCTCGGATACCGCCGCCGTCGAGGCTGAGGATGCGGAAGCGGTCGTTGAACACGAGGTCAGGTGCCGGAGGCGCGTGGCAGGATGCGGAGCGTGGCGGGAATGATCGTGCCAATGCCGGGGCCGCAGCGGCAGGCCGCAGGATCGGCGGATGCACGGCACGTGGTTGCGCGCTCGCTGGGGGTTTCGAGGAGGGACTGGCTCATCTCGCCGACCCCGCGGAGGCACATCGGGCGATTCGTGGTGCCGGTGACGGGAGCGCAGAGCGCGAGACCGTCTTGGAGCGACGGGCGGTGGAAGACAACGTCTTTGGCCGCGCCGAAATAGCACCAGGGGGCGCCGGTGTCGGAACTGAGGTTAAGCTGCTTCTCCCTCTGTGGCTCGTTCTCAACATAGGGTATGCAGCCGATTTCATCATTCAAGGTCCGCTGATCGCGCTGCTCGGGATATTCGTTGTCAATCTGCCGCCGAATTGTTCCTTCCGAATTATTCCTTCCGTCGTGTGAACATGGTGCATTCGAAGCGGACCTCAATTTGAGGCTCGGTAGTAGATTTCGTTGTTCACAGCCTCCTCGACAAGCCAATCGTATGATCGAATCGATACGTCAGTCAGTTTAGCAGTATATCGCCGCAGGCTGATCATTGCGGCTCGATTCATGGCGTTCCTGCGACCTGCAATAATCGTAGCCATGGCAAGCTTATCTTCACCAAACTCAGGACCCAAACTCTTAAGTCTGCCGTGCGCTCGTCGCCAGCGCGGGTGTGCTTTTCGCCATTTGCGTTGCAGCAGCTGGAATTTTGCTACGCAACTGGCAACGGAAGGGGTGGGCTCGGCGCCGATCATCGCCTGATCGCAGACCTTCGCAAGCATGAAGGGGAAGTAAGTCGTTTGCTGGATGCTGTATTCTTCTTCCGTCACCATGAAATCGACCCCCGGATACTCCTTGGAAAACTCCGGAAAGCGGCCTCGGTCGAGGACACGATTGTTTCCACCCACAACCCAGCTGTGAACCTCAAGGAACTCGCGCACCTTGGTGCGTGAGCAACTCGAATTCAACAATTCAAGCAACCGGCGTCCCACTGTGTCTGCTTTGGGGCTTGACTTGAATACGGCAGTAGAGAGTAAGTTGGCGGCCTCCCTGATACCATCGTTCGTGTTGGCTGCCAGACGGTCAGCCAGGATCGGTGAGTACTGAGAGAGAGTCGCCCGGTCTATGCCGTGCCAAACGGGAAGGATGACATTTGTCCCGTCACTCTCGAGCGCGAACAGACCCGCGAGCTCCCTCTTCGGCCAATGCTTAGATAGAAACGCCTCGCTCAGCACCACGATGCCGAAGCGACTCGCAGCAAGGCCCTCGTCGATCTTCTCGAGCAAGCTGTCGCCGACGGACAGTTGGTGAGCATCGAGCCACACACGTAACCCGGCACGACGCAATGCGGCAGCGAGCGGGATAGCGACCGATTCCTTGTCTTCTTCGGCGTGACTTAGAAAGACGTCCCACTGTTTATCTGGAGGCGCGACGGCCATGAGGACGGCCCTGCCGGGATCGATTCAGTTGGTCTGGCGTGTTCCACGGGACGGACCACATTTTACGGCGACGGCTACCTGCGCGCTATGGATCGCTGATGTGGCTTGGTCGGGATTAGGTCGAATGACCTATGTCTCCTCAATCAGCGCCCGTTGTCGTTGGGCATTCGTAGGGCGGCGCCGTGATCGCAACCGTGGGGTCAAACAACCCGAATGTCGAGGCGCCGGTCCACGTCGCGACCCCTGAACCCCATTCGGGTCACTGCTTCGTCCGATCTCGGAAGACTTGAATGGTTGAGCTGCTGCTGTGCGTGTTACTCCCGGCAAACGCCGACATTTCGGCGAGCCAAAACCTGCAGCGGACGACGCGATCTCGCGGTAATGTCGATACTTACGGGTGATTGTAGAGTGAAACGCGATGTCGGTAAATTCTGCCTACGGATCAAAAGGTTGGGAGTTCGAGTCTCTCCGGGCGCGTTTGTGTTTGCCTATATCACATGAGTGGTTACGGAAAGCCGCGGAGGTGGATTTTCTCACCGTCGCGGCCGTTTTGTGCGCGTTACTCGCACAGTGAGTGAGTTACACTCAACCATGTCCTTCTCAGTCATCCTAGTCGGCGACATGGCGTAAGCAGCGTCTTCACATCGTCCCAGCCGCCTGCCTGGGCCGCGTCAGAGCGCGGCAGCTTCTTGCGAAGCGCTGCCCACCGTCGCCGAAACAGGTGCCAGAGTCCACCTCTCGCGCGTGTGATCTGCGCGACCTCCTATATGAGCTTTTCTGAGTTGCGGCCCAGGGTCGCCGAAACCAAAACAGGCCGGACGGCTATGACGCACCATTCCGCCGCACATGCTGACCCGCTATCGGGTCGCGTGGCCGAGGGAGGCGAGGGCGACTGCGTCCAAGGCGGCATGAGCGATGATCGCGGGCCACAGTCGGTGTGTGCGTACGTAGTACAGCGTAAGAATGATCCCGGTCGGCGCTATATACAGGAGCGCGGCCCAGCCTTGGTATAGGTGGACGGCAACGCGCAAGGTGGCACTGATGACGACGGCGAGGGTCACGCCGTATCGGCGTAGTGCTGTGACTCCGTAACCCAGGTAGAGAAACTCCTCGAATATCGGATTCAGCAGCGAGCCGAGGACAATCATGGACCACGGCAGCGTTCCTGTGAAGTGCCGCGTGGTCACGCCCGCTGCGAACTGAGGGCTGATGGCGTGCACGAGCCACGCAATCAGGTAGTACACGACATATAGGAGCAGGAAGAGTCCCGCGCCCCTGACGAGATCACGGAACTGCCAGGGGCGGGTCACTTGGGCGAGGGTCCAACCGCGTGTCCGCAGGAACGGGACGAATGCCAACGCCAATATCGCTTCGAATCCGAGTGTGCCGGCAAAGCGTCCCGCGGTGATTGGGATGGGTTGCGTGCCCGTGCGGAAGAGGTATGAGAGGGACAGACTGAAGAAGATCCCTACGCAGATACACAGGACGAGCCAAATTTCGGCGATGTCCTCGGCCGGTGAGCGCTCGTTCCGGCGGGATGTCGTAGTTGCAGCTGGCTCGGTTAGCACAGGGTTAGTTCGCGCCGCGTGTGGGAGGTGCATGCGCCGCTTGGTTCACATCACCGTGGAAGGGCGCGGGCCTCGTGCAAGGTGCGAATATAGGTGGCGGCGGCCATTCGGTAAGAGTGGCCGAAATGGCAGGACCTCAGAGAAAATCACTACATGCAACCTCGCAAGTAGGCCGTCACTGACCCCGAGCGATTTCAACCTGTTCCGATCGACGGTCATACCCTACGTTAGGGCACCCAAGACAAAGCCACGAGGATCGGTGCGGATGCGTGCTGATCTTGCTGCTGACCCGTCAACTCTGCCAGCCGGCGTACCGTACTGCCCGGCGACAATCGCGCGCATCCTGGCCATTGCCGCGGCGCTCGTGGCCCTTCCGAACGGCGTTCTTCAGGGGCAAACCCCGCCTGCGCCCGACTACATCTTCGTGGGCGTCGTGCTCCCAGTTGGCCAACGAGTCGGTGCGCGCAAGGAGGGCGTCCTTAAGGTCGCGCGGAGCCCGTACATCATCACCTCGAGCGACGTTGAGGCGTGGACGAGCAACAGTCGAGACCTGGCGCTTCCGATCTTTCAATTTCGCGCCATGAAGGTGGAGACACCATCTGCCGTGTTTGCTCCCGTGCAGAACTCCGTCGCGCGCTACGCGATTGGTGGCCGGGTCAGCGCGATGGAGTTCAATACGTATGGCAATCTGGCGGGAAACCGCAGTAACGCAACGCTGACCATTCAATGGGACATTCTCGACCGAACGTCAAATCAGGTTGTGTTGCGCGGCGAGTCGGAGGGATCAGACCAAGAGTCCGGCGTTACGTCCGCTGCGATAGGCGGTGCCATTGCGCAGGCATTGGGGGTATGGCTCGATTCTGATTCCTGCAAGGCATTTCGGGAGAACGCGGCGAAATCGAGTTTGACCTCGGCCAGCGCGACAAGCGCGGGTGCACCATCGGCGCCGCTCGAAAGTCCGTCGCCTCACTATGCGGAATATGGTGCGCACGACAGCTCGGAAGTTCTTCGACTTCCCGTGACTCCGGCGGGAGCTCACGCAGTCATCGGTGACGTCATGCCGGCGGTATTCAGTATTCGGATCCCCGGCGGCCATGGGAGTGGTTTCATCATCGCGCGCACCGGACTGGCACTTACCAATCTGCATGTCGTACGTGGGTTGACCGAGTTCGATGCCGTTCTCGGTGATCGACGTATCGTTCGTGGACGGGTGCTACGACTCAGCGATCGCGATGACGTAGCGCTCGTGCAGGTCGCCTGCGACTCTGTCTGCCCAATCGTCGCGCTTGGATCCGCCGCAGACGTGCAGCCTGGCATGGACGTGTTTGCGATCGGCACGCCAATTAGTATGGAGTTACAACAGACGCTGACGAAGGGCGTCGTCTCGGGCACCAGGCGCCTTGGAGGCGTCGTGTACGTGCAAACCGATGCGGCGATCAACCCGGGAAACAGCGGTGGGCCACTCGTCAGCGCGGTAAGCGGACGAGCTGTCGGCATCAGCACGTGGAAGGTGGTCGGAGCCGGCGTGGAAGGGATCAACTTCGCTGTGCTTATAGACGACGCGCTCACAAACTTGGGCGTGACGCGTTGATTCGCGTGAACGGGACGGCAATCGTGGCGGTTGAACCTTACTGATGGTCGGGCGCTGAGTGTGACAGATAAGACAGCCTCGTCGGCTCAACCTTCGTGGGAGCCCGTTGGGCGTGTGCAGTGGACACTCGTCGGATTGGCGATCCTCTCTTTCTTCGCGGCCGTGCTGCGGATGCCATTGCTGGGGCTTGTCGAAGCTGCTTGTGGTGCCATCGCGCTAGGCACCGCCTACGCCGTGGCGCAGCGGCGCGGTCCGACCGCGGGTCCGACGCAGGAACCGATTGCAGTCTTCCTGGTGGGGTTCCTGCTTCTTGCTATGCCCGTAGCGGCAGGAGACCCGCCGCGAGGCGCTGGGTTCGTCGCTGCTGGCATAGGTCTCATCGCTACCGAGATGCTGTGGGCTGTGCTTCGCTATCCGGCGGTGAAGAGCGTGAACCCGCAGCCCAAAAGGACGCTGTTGGAGAATCTGCGCTGGGGCGTCAAGTGGGGTCTAGGGATGGCGATTGGATTCTCCGTGTACGTTGCGATCCTGTTCGGTGCGATCTCGATCGGCTCGTGGCACAACATGTTCGCGGGTGCGACACTGCCCGTAGTGGTCGCGGCATATTTTGCAGGCGGCATCATTGGCGGACTGATCGCGGGGGCATTGCGCCCGCTGGGTCACTGGCCGCTCGGCAGGATGGCGATGGGGTTCCTGGTTGCGATACCCGTCTACGAGGCTATTGCGTTCGCGCAGCCGATGCTCGACACGTCCTCACGAAGCACGCCGCTGCGTGAACAACTGAGCTTCGGACTGATCGGCGCCCTGTTGGTCGGCCCGATGGCCGCGCTCTCTGTCCGCCCCCGCTCACCGCTGTCGCAATCACAGCGTTCCTAAGGGAGATGACGCGGCCCGTCGACGGCGGGCCCCGATGGGTCGGAGGTACGAACTGCGCCCTGGTAGACGTAGTACGGCCCCGGCAAGGCGTAGTTGGCCGCCGGTCCGGTATATCCGACGGCGTGAAAGACGAGTTGATAGAGCAGTGCAACGACGCAATCCACAAGGCGAACGGTGGCTCTAGGCTCGTCAACAATGCGCCCACCGTGCGCTACGCGATTGCGCAAGTCATCCCACGCGTCGCGACCAAGTCCTTCGCAACGGCACGCTGCTTGGCGAGCCTATGGAGGCTGTCGCCGCCCACGACAATCCCAGCGACCCCCGCGACCGATCCGGTGAGCCACCGCCGCGGCGCTCGACGTGGCGTGCGATGCGTCGCGCCGGCGTCGAGCGCCAGCGCGGATCCAAAATCCGCCGCCGTGGGATATCGATCGGCCGGCAATGGCTTCAGGGCGCGGTGAATGGCGCCCGCGACGCCCTCGGGTACCGTATGGCGCCGCTCGCGCAGCGACCGGGCATCTTTGGTCATGACCGCGGCCATCACCGCGCGCGCCGTCGGTCCCGCGAACGGCGGCTCACCCGCGAGCATCTCGTACGCGACGCATCCCAGCGCATAGATGTCGCTTCGGCCATCGATCGACGCGTCGCCCGATACCTGCTCGGGGCTCATGTAGCTCGGCGTACCAATCACCAGACCACTGTGCGTCAATCGATCGCCGCCGGCCGTCGCCACGGCCAGCGCGATCCCGAAATCGCCGAGCACCGGTTGCCCATCGTGCAGCAGGATGTTCTCGGGCTTGATGTCGCGATGGAGCACCCCTTGCCGGTGCGCGTAATCGAGAGCCCCGGCGATCACGGTGGCGATATGAATCGCCTCGCGCACCGGAAGCTGTCGCTCGCGCGTCAGGCGGTCCCGGAGCGACTCGCCGCGCACGAGCGGCATGACATAGTACAAGAGATCCCCGGCGACGCCGGAGTCGTACAGTGGCAAGATGTGCGGATGTTGAAGGCGCGCGGTGACTCGAATCTCGCGCAGAAATCGGTCGGCGCCAACAACGGCGGAGAGCTCGGGACGCAGCACCTTGACCGCGACGTCCCGTTCGTGCTTGAGATCCGTCGCGCGGAAGACGATCGCCATCCCACCCTCGCCGAGCTCGCCCGCGAGTGCGTAGCGCTGGCCGAGGCTCGGCTGCAGTCGCTCGAGAAGGCTGGCCACGATACGCTCAATACTATCTGATTATCGGCGCCGCGCCCGACCACGTGCCAGCCGACCTTCAGCGCCGCCGGTATCTACGAATTCGCGCGACGGGTTCGCGAAGGCAGACGATGACGCGACACCGCCACGAGCACCCGCTCGGCGAGCGGCACACCGATGTGCTCGCGGACGCGTCCCACATCGATGACCACTGGTCCCGCAAACGGCGCGCGCTCACGCACCGTCACCAACGCGCCTGGCACGAGGCCCAGTCCCGCCAAATGACGGAGCAGTACCGGGTCTTCATCGCTGACGCGCAGTACGCTGACCGTCGTGCCTACCTCGACCGAAGCGAGTGACGGCGCCGGCGCGTCGTCTACTGCGCCGTCACGGGTGGGAATCGGTGCCCCATGTGGATCGGTCGTGGGCTCACCGATGGCCGCGGCCATTCGGTCGACCAGGGTGTCGGACGCGGAATGCTCGAGGCGCTCCGCCTCCGGATGGACTTCGTCCCACGGGTAGCCCAGCGCACGGACGAGGTACGTCTCGATGACGCGATGCCGTCGGAGGGTGCGGAGGGCGGCGCGCCGACCGGCTGATGTGAGGCGGACGCCGTGGTAAGGCTCATGCGTCACCAAACCCGCGTCCGCGAGACGGCGCGCCATGCCGGTCACCGATGCGGCCGCTAATCCGAGATGGTGCGCCAACTCCGTGGTCGCAACGGCATTGCCAGCGCGCCCGATCTCGTAGACCGCCTTCAAGAAGTCCTCCGCCGGCGGTGTAATCTCGTCCGTCGCGACCGGCTCCTTGCTCTCACGCGGAGAACTGGTACCCCGCTTCTTGCGCGCAACCATTCGCTGCAAGCTGTGGCCTCCCAGCGTCAATGTCAAAACGCGGTATGGACCCGTATGGCGTATATCGGTACCGGCCCGCGGGCCGCGTTGTATCCCGGATTGACGACGAATTGATAGTCGAGACTGAGCGTCACCCACTTCCAGAGCGCGGACGAGTAATAGGCCTCGAGCGCTTTCTCCGAGCGGTAGTCGAGTCGACCATCGCCGATCAAGATGCCCAACCCGCCGGCGGCGAAGTAAGCGCGGGCGACAGGGGACAAGCCGCCCACCACGCCGCCCAGGCCGACGTGGTCCTGTGGCCGGCCCCACACCTTTCCCCGCAGGATCCCTCCCAGCGACCAGCTCTCGCTGCAATCCGTCCCGCCGAGGATCTCATCCTGCCCGGGACTCCAACTCGCGCGTGAGAAGAGACCGAGCTCAGTGCTGATGGCCTGCTCGGCGCTCATCACGACACCCGGATTGGTGCGCACCTGGCGAGTGAGCGTGATGTCGGGATAGTTGGGCGTCGTCACGGGGAGAGCGAGGGCGTCGGCGTAGCTGCCCATGATGCCATGGTTCACCCATCCGAACACGCGCAATTTGCCCGGTTGCGAGACCAGTGCATATCGCCACTCGAATTCGGCCGCGTACTCCCCGCGGTCGGGGATGTGCGTGTCAAACGTGTTGACACTGGATACGGTCGGAAGCAGGAAGTAGCCGGCACGGAAGGCCCAATGTTTCTGGTTCAGCTCCGCCAGCGCGCCCCACGTCCAACTGAGTTGGTCCATCGTCCAGTCGTAGGCGCCGGCCCCGTAGACATTCCAGTTGAGAAAGTTCGTTCGCGGGTCATTCGCGTAGGCGTTGCCATCGAAGTAATCCGTGACCGCGAGCCTCCCAGCGACGAGCGTGATCCGTGAGATGTCCGGCTGCCCGGCGAGCTGATTGGGGCCGTCCGCGATCGTCTCCCGTTCACCACCGAGACCGAACGTTTGACGCACGATGATCCGGTCCACGACGAAGCGCGCCATGGGAAAGCTGGCCTTTTGCGCCTCTCCGTTGGGGAAGGCGGATACGCCATGGGTGTCATTGAGGCCAAAGCCCTGATCGATCTCCGGATTGAAATACAATTCACCGCCCTTCCACAACCGCACGCCAAGAAATGCGGTCGCGCTCTCCGTGTTCTTCGCCTGACTGGCACCGGTCAAACTGTTCGCTCCCTCGTAGGGTGATGAGAAATGGAAATATCCCTGTTCGACGAACGTGTCTTGAGCATGGATATTCCATCGGTCGTGCTCAGCCGGCGCCGGAGTATTGGACACTCCCGACTGCCTGTGTGAGCCTGGCCACGCCAGCGTCCGACTGAGTCCCAACCGGAAGCCGTGTGCATCCAGCTTCGATTCGACGCCGGTGCCGGACGGGAAGGTGACGCCGGCTCGACCGAGCCGGTCGTAGCGATATTCGACTCGCGCGGCCCAGCCCGGTGCGAGCGCCAATTCAGCTCCTGCACCGAGCGACCAACCCGATCGGAAGCGTAGGATGTGATCCTGGTCGTTGGTCGAGGCAGCACTCTCGATAAAGCGCGCTTGCGACGCAGCGAACCCTCCGGTGCCGTAGACGACCCAGCGATCCGATGCGTAGCCTAGGCGGCCACGGAGGGTTGATACGAAGTCGACGTTCTCGGTGACCCGGCTCCCCTGCGTCGTTCTCCGCGATGAGACGGCGCCGTCCTCAAAAAAATCGGGGAATACGATATCGGCTTCGGCGCCCAAGAGAAGCCGCGAGGAAAGCACATCATTGTATCCGAGGTGCGGACCCCCATCGAGACGGCCGAACGTGTTGTTCGAACTGTTACCATAGCTGTAGCCCGCCTCGGCGCCGACGTTCCATCCACTCCAGGAGAAAGGCAAGGCAGCTTGCGCGTCGAGCGCCGGCGCCGCGAGCGATCCGTGTGCGGCAGCGAAGGCGGCAATGAGGACTCGCAGCCCGGGCGAAAGCTGGCGCGTAGTGTGAGCTAATGACAAATTTCGCACACACGAAATTATAAGGCCGAGCCGTCGCCGGGGCTAGATTGCGGGATGAGCTCGAGCGGCCAGCGCCTCCGGGCGACGACACCGATTGTTCTGACTACGCTGGACCGCGCCGGATTGGTGCGCCGCGGTCGGCGCTTGAGCTATGCGACGCTCGCGGTGGTGAGCACGGAAGCCAGTGTGGCGCTGGCGGCGGGCGTGGCTGCCGGGAGCGTGGCGCTGCTGGGCTACGGCGCAGACAGCGTCATTGAGCTCGTATCGGGCGCCGCGGCGCTCTGGCGTCTCACCGCCGACCGCGACCACGCGCGCCGCGCTCGTGTCGAGCGGCAAAGCACGCGCATCATCGGTGCGAGCTTCATCGCCCTCGCCGCATACGTCCTGGCCGACGCCGCGCACGCCCTGATGCGACGCGAAGCTCCCCACGCCAGTCTGGCCGGCATCGCGGTGGCGCTGTTCTCACTGGTCACCATGCCCGCGCTCGCGGGAGCCAAACGACGCGTAGCGATGCCGCTCCGGAGCGGTGCGCTGGTGAGTGATGCGGCCCAGGCGTCGCTCTGCGCGTATCTGTCCGCTATTCTCCTCGCTGGACTCCTATTGAATGCTGCCGCGGGTTGGTGGTGGGCCGATCCGGTGGCGGCGTTGGTGATGGTGCCCATCATCGCACAGGAAGGCGTCCGCGCACTGCGCGGCGCTGCCTGGGGGGACGCGTGCTGTGAATGACGCGCCGCGCCAATCCGACACTCAGCCCGGAGACCCAATGACCACAACCGAGGAGCACCACGTGAGCGGCGACCAGCTCCTGTCGCGAGTGAAGTCGTTCATTCATGAGGGGAACGTCCGACGCGTGATCATCAAGAGCGAGGCGGGGCACACCATCATGGAGATCCCGCTGACCGTCGGTGTAGTCGGCGCCGTGCTGTTGCCGTTAGGCGTCGCGATCGGCGCGCTGGCCGCATTGGCGGCGCACTACTCGATCGTCGTCGAACGTCAGGAAGCACCGTAAAATGTGATTTTGCAAGCCGAAGTGAGGGTTCCATCCCAGCTCGGGTGCGATTGGGAGGCCCGTCGTAATCGAGCAACATTCCGGCGACGGCTGAAAAACCCTATTATGGTCGCATGTCAATCCGGTTGCGGGTGCCATGCGTCCTGGTGCTCTTGGCGTTCGCCAGCGGATGCGGCTCGTCGAAATCCACCGGCCCGACCACACCAGCCGGGTCAGGGCTGAGCATCTCGTTCGACGAGACGCAGATCTCCCAGGGTGGTACGGCGACATTCGTGATCAACCTGCCAAGCGCCGCCCTCGGCGGTGGCATGCCGATCGTTCTCAAACTCGGCGGCATCGCCAGCGGCGCCGACACGACGACCGTTCCACCGGATTCGGGTGATCTGCCGTTGCAAGGCACGCTTGCCGTTCCGAATGCCGCTCCGGACGGTACCGTCATCCTGACCGTCCTGCTGCCGACCCTCGGCGATAGCGCGTCCGCATCGCTCGTCATTCGGGACACGCAACCGCCGACACTGATCGTCGACACGTTCTCCAGCAGCTTCAAGGCGGATTTTCAATGGTATAGCGAGCCGCTCGGCATGCTGATCGGTGGCACGACCGATACGCTCGTGGTCACGGCCATGGACAATCACGCATTGGGCTGGGTCGGTTGGACGATTGCCGGGGCGAGTCCCCTCGGAGACTCCGTCCAGGTCACGGGCGACAGCACGACCGTCACGTTCCCCATCCCGGTCCCGATGTCCCTCGATGGCGCGACGGTCGACCTCCATGTCTTCGCCAGGGACGCGGATAACAATCCCGCGGCCACCGATATGCCGCAGGTCTACGTCACATCCATAACCACGCATCCGGTCCAGAGCGTTCCGCGCGGTGGCCGGATCACCGACGTGGCGTTCGATTCGACGCGAGGGCTGCTGTATCTGGCGAAACCGGACAGCCAGACCGTTTCGATTTTGTCGCTCAGCACCCTGACCTATCAGACGCCAATTGCCGTGGGCGGCGCGCCGGTCGCCGTGGATCTCTCGCCCGGCGGCGACTCGTTGATCGTCGGTCTCTCGTCACCCGCCCAAGCGGCAGTCGTCAGTCTGTCGTCCACCGCCCATCCCGTGCTCGGCGTCCTGTCGTTCGACACGGTCACGGCCGACTCGCTTCGCGCCATGCGCGTGATGTCGGACAACAACGCGATAGCGCTCGTCACGCGCTCCCCCACGTTGTACGCGCCACTGTACGAGTTGGTGATGTCGCTCGCTACCGGCGTGAGCCAGGCGTCGGACTCCGGAGAATTCGGCGATTGCCCGCTGCGTATGGCACGCAGCGGCGATCGCGCGCACGCCGTTGCACCCAACTGCGGCGGCGGTGGAGGCTCGGTGGTGTACTCGTCGGCGACGCATGCGTTTACGGGTGGCCTGTACGACGAGATCATCTGGGGCAATAACATCTTGACGAGTGCGTCGCGCTCCGGCGATGCGCTGTTTCAGATCGGCCATTCGTTGGTCGACACAGCCTCGACGCCGCTTACGTCCGCCGGTGATCAATGGTACGGCGCCGTCATCGCGCCGAATGCCAACGATTACTTCATCGGCGAAGCCATCTGTCCGCAGATCGCATCGGCCAATCCATGTCCCGACTCGGTGCCAGGATTGTACTTCCATTACCAACTCTCCCGGCTGCCACAGCTCACCCCGATCGAGATCGCGATAATTCCGCATCCGGCCTACGAGCTCGCGATCACCCCATCGGCCACGACACTGATCGGGATCACGGCCGATTCGATCTCCGTGATCGACCTCACGCACTCCACGCCAGCCTCCGGCGCGCAGGTCGCCCGCCTCCGGCGACTGACTCCCCGCGCACCCGCCAAAGCGAACACGTCGAAACCGGCGCACCGCGTCAGTCGTTGGTCGCTATCGTGGCATCATGCCCGTTGACTTCACTTAAGGCAGACCGACCACCGCCTCCTGCGATGGGAGCTCGTGCGAGCGGGGGACCGTGGGATGCTTGTCCTCCTCGAAGTCGTTCGCCGAGCCGAGGAAGTTGAACGACTCCAGTACGTACGGGATGCCCTCAGAGCCCAGCACCGATGGGCCATCGGTCACCTGAAAATGTAGGTGGGGGCCGGTGGCTTGCCCGGAATTGCCGAGCAGACCGATCACCTCGCCGCGGGTCACGTGTTGATGCACGTGCACGCGCACGCTCCCGTGCTGCAAGTGCGCGTACGTCGCATACCGACGTGGCCCGATCTGGATGATGACGAAGTTGCCCGCGAGCGTCCGCGTCGTGAACCGTGGAAGCGGAGAGTGCGGCGTGTTATCCGGAATGCTGTCGAGGATCGCGACCACGTCGCCGGGCGCGACCGAGTGAACCGGTTGGCCGAAACTCCAGAAGTTCTCGTTCCGGTGCTCATCATCGTGATACACGTTCCCGTTCTTGCCGATCAATTGCCAATCGATGGCGAAGCGTTGCGCAATGTACGCGTGCCCATCGATGGCCGTCAGCGAACGACGATGATCCGACGTGTTGGATGGAGAGCTTCCGGCCAGCCATTCACCCGACCCGAGCGGGGCGCGCAGGACGGGTACCAACTCGCTCGAAACAGGCACGAACACACTATCGATCGCCTGCTGCGTACCCGCCTCGCGCCGGACGTCGGCCGTATCGGGCACATCGAACAGCAGCCGATGCCGGAGCCGCGTCGGGACTGGAGGATCGAGCGGCAACTCGACCCACAAGAACACGATTGTTCGGGATCCTGGATTGAGCCGTGTCGGGTTCACAGTGTCCGTCACGCCACCGGGTTCGAGCGTGTGCGCCAGCGCCGTATCGCGGTATGCCGCGAGGGACACGGCCTTGCCGCCGCCATCCCAGACGTCGATCTCCCGAAACGCGAGCGGACTACGGCCCAGGTTCGTGACGTGCAGTTCATAGACGAGGACGCGCTTGCCGGCGGCGACGACTGGCCGTGGCGCCACTGGTGCGACGATTTCCACGCGCGCTTGTCGCGGCGATAACTGCGCCGGCACGATGCGGGGTACCTGGGCGATGGCCAGGACAAGGAGCACGGTGCGCAACATGTGCCCACGATGGCCGACGCGCGTCCAGATGTCCAATACGATGTTATGCAGTGGGCCAGACGATTTTCGTATGGCTCGGCTCCAGGCCTCAGGCTCATTTCTTACCAGGCGCCATGCTCGCGATCGCGATGAACGCCTCCAGCGCGCGCGACAGACGGGCCGGGCGGTACATGAGGGCGAGCTCCGCCATCACCTTCGGTCCGGCGAGGGGCCGGAACTCGACGCCAATGCGCCCCAAGTTCCTCACGGAGGCCGGCACGATCGTGACGCCGAGGCCGGCCGCGACGAGGCTCAACATCGTTTGGTAGTCCGCGCTCTCGTGGCGCACCTCGGGCGAGAAGCCGGCGCGCCGGCACATCGCGGTGACGACGTCGTGAAAGGCCGGCGCGAGGTGGCGGGGAAAGAGCACGAACGGCTGCCCGCGCAGCGCGGCCAGTGGGACGATGCGGCGCTTCGCCAACGGATGGTCGGCGGGGACCGCAGCCTCGAACGGCTCCCGTCGCACGATGATCGTCCGCGCGGTGACCGACGCGACCGGGCCACGCACGAGCGCCACATCGACGGTATCCCGCTCCAACGCATCGAGCTGGGCCTGACTCGTGCCCTCGATGAGATCGAGGTGCACGTCCGGATACGCCACGCGGTAGGTGCGCAGGATCTCGACGAGTCCGCCCAGGGCCGCCGAGTCGGTGAAGCCAACGCGCAGCATGTCCCGCTCCCCATGCGCCGCGTGCTGCGCCGCGGCCAACGTGCGCGCGACCTCGGCCAGCGACCGCCGGGTGCCGTCCAGAAACGCCAGCCCGGCTGACGTGAGTTGCACGCGCCGGCTCGTGCGGACGAAGAGCGCGGAGCCGACGATGTCCTCGAGCTGCCGGATCTGCTGACTCAGGGGCGGTTGCGAGACGTTCAGCCGGCGCGCGGCCCGGCTGAAGTGGAGCTCCTCCGCCACCGCCACGAAATAGCGCAGGTGACGGAGGGTGATGTGCATCCAGATGTCATGCGTATCGGTAGTCGGCATGCAATAATATTGGCGAATAGGCGGTTCCGCACCCATTCTAGGGGTCGATGGACCTCGACGCGCTGTTCGATCCGGCCGTGATCGCCGACCCCTATCCGTTGTTCGCACGCCTGCGAGACGAGGACCCGGTGCACTGGAACGCGCCGTTCCAGCTCTGGGTCGTCACGCGGTATGACGACGTCGTGTGGATGGTGCGCAACCACGAACGATTCTCCTCCGCCGTCATCCGGACCGACCAGCGTCAGCCGTATCCACCGGTCGACGCGGCGGACCTGCCGTTGCTCTCCGGCGTGCAGTCGTTCCGCGGCGATCAGCTGGTCGAGCAAGACCGTCCCCTGCACGCCGCCATGCGGCAGGTGGTGCACGAGTACTTCACTCCAGGGGCGATGGAGTCGTGGCGGCCATTCGTGCGCGCGGCGGTCACGGAGCTGCTCGATGCGGTCGAAGCCGAGGGGCGGATGGACGTACACCGGGACCTCGCGGCGCCGCTGCCGGTCCGGGTGATCGTCCAGATGATGGGAGTTCCGGAGCACGACCGCGACCATCTGCGCGCGCTGGCGGACAAGCTCCTCTACATCAATCGGGGCGAGCCGTATCGGTTGCGACCGCTCACGGAAGGCATTCGCGGCATGATCGACTACGTGTCGCCAATGGTCGACCAGCGGATGACCGAACCGACCACGGATTTCCTGTCGGTGCTCGCTGGTGGCGAGCAGGCCGGCGTGTTCAACCGTCACCAGGTGCTGGTCAACGCCGCGCTGCTCTTGTTCGCCGGGCATGAGACGACCATGAATCTCATCTGCAATGGCGTCCTCGCCTTTCTCAAACACCCGGATCAGTGGGCGCGGCTGGTCAGCGATCCACCGCGGCACGCCCGCCTCGCGACCGAGGAGTGCCTGCGCTATGATCCGCCGGTCAAATCCACCCAGCGGATTGCCGCGGACGACGTCGAGTTGGGTGGCCGGCTCATCCACCGGGGCGACCGGATTCGCTGGATGATCGCGTCGGCGAATCGCGATCCGGCAGCATTCACGAACGCGGACGCCTTCGACATCAGCCGGCAGCCGAATCCGCATGTCGCGTTCGGGGCCGGTATACATTATTGCTTGGGCGCATCCCTGGCGCGCATCGAAGGCCAGGAAGTCTTCCAAGTCCTCGCGGAGCGCCTGCCCGGGATGAGGCTCGACACCCAGAGCCTCGAGTACGAACCGAGCATTCAGTTCCGATCTCTGCGGTCGCTGCCTGTGCGATGGAGATGAGCGATGCGAGCGTTTCGCGTTGTGGTAGACCATGACCTCTGCGTCGGCAACGGGACGTGTCTCATCGTCGCGCCATTGGTCTTCGCGCATAACGCCAATCGCCAGTCGGAGGTGATCGATCCCACGGGTGCCAGCGAGGCCGTCATCCGCCGGGCGGCCGAAAGCTGTCCGGTGGGCGCGATCCGCATCACCGTGACGGAGGGCTGATGGCTCGCGTGACGGCGGCCGATCTCGCGGGGATGAAGCGAGAGGGAAAGAAGATCGTCATGATCACCGCGTACGACGCGTTGTTCGCATCGCTCGTCGACCAGGCGGGCGTCGACGTGATCCTCGTCGGTGACTCCGTGGGCCCGGTCCTGGCGGGGGAGCCGTCGACGGTGCCGGTCACCGTGAACCAGATGATCTATCACGGACGGAACGTCCAACGCGGCACGGCGCACGCGCTCGTCGTCGTCGATCTCCCATTCATGAGCTATCACGTGTCGCCACGCCAGGCGACCCGGCAAGGCGGACGCGTCATCAAGCGCACCGGAGCCGGCGCCGTCAAGCTCGAAGGCGGGCGAGCGTTTGCGCCCGCGGTGCAGGCGCTCGTCACCGCGGGCGTGCCGGTGATGGGGCACATTGGGCTCACGCCCCAGTCGCTCAACGTGCAGGGCATCCGCTTACAGGGCAAGGGCGACGACGCGATCGAGCGACTCGTCGACGACGCGCGCGCGCTCGAAGAGGCCGGGGCGTTCGCCCTCGTGCTGGAGTTCGTGACCACCAGCGCCGCGCAGCGTGTGACCGAGAGCGTCACGATTCCGACGATCGGCATCGGCTCCGGTCCGAGCTGCGACGGACAGGTGCTCGTGCTCCACGACATGCTCGGACTCAACGAGCGCTTCCAGGCCAAGTTCGTCAAGCGTTACGCGGACCTCGGGGCTTCCGTTCGCCACGCAGTCGCGACGTTCGCCGAGGAGGTCCGCACCTCGGCATTCCCCGACGCAGAACACAGCCACCGAGGCTGAGTAGCTTAACGACGGCGGTTTGCGAGCGTCACATGGACGAACGCAACCGAGGAATCTATGAAAGGCGCGCTGTGGGTGATCGTGATAGGCATGCTGACCGGCTGTGCCTCCGCGCGGCCAGTCGTCGTACGGTCGGAACCAGCTCCGACACCAGAGCAGGTGGCGCAGGTTCGCGCCATTCAAACCCGCGTGATCGCGACGCCGATCGAGTCCGTATTCCCCAACGTCATCGATGTCCTGATGGACAATGATTACGTCGTTCGCTCGGCCGACGCGAAATTGGGATTGTTCGTGTTTTACCAGCAGTGGACGGACACCACGCAGAACTACGCCAACATTACGCAGGAAGGCACAGCCCCGTTCAAGCCGGTTGGCGCGAGCTCAACGCAGGTCAGGGTCATGCTGACCGGTGGATGGCAGCAGCTCGAGAACACCGGCGGAGGACTCCGTTCCCCAGTTTCGAGTATGGTTGCCGCGGTGCAAGGCGGAGCAACCGACGAATACAAGAAAGTGTTGGATGTGCTCCAGAATGGTTTGGCAGCGGCGGCGAAGTGAAGCCCACCGTCTCTAGTGCCGATGTTTGAATGCGGCATACGGACCAGCGGTTGGATCGGCCTCGTCCCCGAGGTTCATCGCCGAGATAAGACCGCTGTTCATGGTGAATACGTGCAGCACTTCGCTGTCCGATAGAACATCCCCTTGAAGGCTCTTGACGAGTTGGTGCACCCTGACCCGCGTCTTGCCTCCGTCTTCCTCGGCCATGGCAAGCGGTTCGACATGGGGATCGAACTCGCCCCATTGTCGAGTCCAGTAGGCACGGACCTCTTCTTTTCCGACAACCGTGCCGCCCTCCGACGCCTTGGGCCAGCTCACGTCGTCCGTCATCAGTGCCAGTGCACCGTCGATGTCACGCTTGTTGAATGCGGAATACGCCTGCTCAATAGTGGTCTTGGTGTTTTTCATAAGTGGGAAAGGGTTGCAAACCAGGGGAGCATCGATGGAGGCGAGCAGAGAGTTTGTCGCAGCGCCGATCCGGCGGACGGAACGAGTCCCGCTATCCCATTGGATGATCACCGGCCGTTCGATGCGGCGGCGTTCGGCCTTCCGACGACCGTTCGCGATCTGCGATGGGTCCGCCCGGCCGAACAGTTCGCTGACCGTCTGAGTGGACCGACACGCGAAAGCTCGCTATCGCCTCAGCGATTGCAATTCCCACAATCAACAGCACCAACATGCGAACGGGCCCTTTCGCCGGGCCCGTCAGCATCTGCCGCTCCTCTAGTGTTTTCCGCCCGGGTCGGACTTGCCCTCACCGGTCTTTCCTTGCTGGCGACCCTTACCACCTTGCTCCATCTCGTCCTCTTCGCTCCACGTGCCCTTCTCCCCGCTCTGCCCAGGCTTGCCGCTTTGACCACCCATACCGCCTTTGTCGCCCTGATTTCCTGACGTGTTCTTTGGATCCGCCATACATCCCTCCGCTGCTGGTGATACGTGCCTCTCTCCAGCATTGGCAGCAAACGTGCCGAGCCGGATGGCGCGAGCTTTGCCTCTACACTGACGGCATGCTGATCATCATCTTGATCCTTCTCTTATTGCTCGTCGGGGGCGGCGGCTACTACATGGGCCCCGGCGTCGGCTATTACGGCGGCGGCGTCATCGATCTGATTCTGTTGATCGTGATCCTCTACCTGCTGTTCGGCAGAGGCCGCACGCGGTGGTAGCATCAGCGGCTACACGTTGAAACGCAGCACCTTGCGCCGCTCTTTTTCCGCTCGTTCGCCGAGGAACGCGCCAATGCCCGCGAGCGATTCGACGTGATCGCAGAGGATGCGAAACGTCGCGAGGATCGGCACGGCCAGGAGCACGCCCGGCACGCCCCAGATGAACCCCCACAGTGCCAGTGAGACGAAGATCACGACGGGATTGAGCGTGAGCCGGCGACTCATGAGGAGCGGTGTGGCCACATTGGCTTGGATCACGTTGATGACGACGTACACTCCCGGCACGAGCAGCGCATGCGACGTACTGTCGAACGACGACAAGCCCGCGACGGTCAGGAGTGCCACCATGCTCAACATCCCGACATACGGCACGAACTCGGCGAGCGCCACCAACGCCCCCCACAACACGGGATTCGACATGCCCACCACCGCGAGGCCCGCGGCGACGGCCGCGCCTTCGGTGACGTTGATCGCCGTCAGCACGAACAGGTAGCCGGAGATGGATGATTCCATCTCGCGCGAGATCGCAATCGCCTTCTCGCGATCCGCGAATCGTGGGAAGACCTCGATGATCTTCTGCAGAAAGAGGTCACCAACGGCGAGCAGCGCGTAGAGCAAGATCAGCGTTTCGCCAAGACCCAAGGCGATCGCACCGGTCGTTCCGTACAGCGCGGTGGATGCTGGTGATGGCTGTACGACCACTGCGCCCTTGGTCGGCGCATTCCGCGCGCTCGTGATTTGATCAACGACGCGCGTGACTTGATCGACCGGCTTGGTGATGGCCTGCAGTCGGCGCGCCGCTACCTGCGCTCGCGCGGGGGCCTCGGTGAGCCAGACGTGGGCGGCCGGGGCCACGCGGGAGAGGGCGAACGCCAAACAGGCGGCCGAGACGCCGAGGATCAGGAATGCCCCGGCCGGCGGTGGGATGTGCCATCGCGCCAGGAATCGAATGGGAGGGCTCAGGGCCAAACTGAGCAGCACCGCGCAGGTGAGCGGAATGAACAGCACCCGCGCCACGTGGAGCGCGCCGAAGACGATGATGGTCGCGATGACGATCAGTGCGACGGATCGCGTCAGCGGGGCTTGGGCAGCCTCCAACGTCTCGCGAACGTCGGGCGCTCGCGGCGATGCGCTCATGCTTCCCTAAAGGCACGACCCGTGCCGACTCACTTCCGTACGCGGCGCGGCCGGCCGGGTTTCTTCCGAGCGCTCTTGCGCCCGGTCACTTTCTTCGCGACGCGCTTCTTGGTGCGTTTGGCCGTCGCCGGCTTCGGTCGGCCGTGTTTGGTCACGGCTTCCAGCAGGCGGTCAAATCCCTTCCGTATGGCGAGCCGAGCTTGATCGAGCTCCTTGACCACGGTCTTGTAGCGTCGGTCGTGCTCAACATGCTCCTTATACTCGGCGATCTTCTTCTCGACTTCCCTCAAGTCAATGACGCGAGCCTTTTTCTTGGGTGGCACGACTTCTCCTCCTGGACAAGGGGATGCAGCCTGCCGGCGCAAAGGCATTTCGCGTGCCGTCTCAGGCCGCCGTACCCCGTCCGTGGTCCGCCGCCGATTGCGCCCGCTGTTTCGCGCGGACCAGGTGCCACGCCTCGCTGCGTGCCCCGCGCATCACGTCCTGCTTCAATAAATAGAACGATGCGGCCAACAGCACGAGATCCTTCATCACGAATGCGCCGACGATGGTCATGGCGGGAAACCCGCCGACGGCAGCGTCCCAGGCATTGGGGATGCGCGCGAGCATCGTGAGCGTCGCCAGGGAGCCGATGCAGGCGCCGAGTGCGCCACGGGCGCCGAGTGACTTGTTCCAGAATCCGAGGAACATCAGCGTCCCGAACAACCATTCGGCGCCGCCGAGGATCCACGCGGCGCCCCGGATCCCGAACGCCGGGTACAACCAGAAGATGAGCGGGCCATTGCTGATGTAGGGGATCAAGGTCTCCGCCTCGTACGAGAACCATTTCTGGTATCCGAAAAAGAAGAATGTGATGACCAGGGCGGCGCGAATGAGATGGTAATCCCAGTCGCCTCTGAACAGGCGGAGCTGCGCCAATGGCCGTCTGATCGCGTTCATCGTATCCCTCCTGCGGCAGTGAACGAGAAACCCGCATCACGCGCGTACACTTCGAGTACCGGCTGGAGCTGGCGACGCGCACGGAACAAGCGCGAGCGCACCGTACCGGTGGGAATACCCAGAATTTCGGCCGCGGCCTGATAGCGCTGCTGATGCACATCGATCAAGATGAGGACGGATCGGTAGGGCTCCGCGAGGCGATCGATGGCATCCCACAGGACCTCGCCGAGGTCTATCCGGGTGAGCAGATACTCATCGATCGCCCTGCCGCGGGGCGCGGCAGCGACGTTCCCGATGGACTCGAGGGGCGTCGCATCCTCCTCGACGACCCGGCGTTTGCGTTGACGGGTCCGCAGAAAGCAGTGATGACAGATCGTGAACAGCCACCGTTTCGCATCAGTGCCGGGTTGGAAAGTGTGCCAAAAGCGGTAGGCGCGAAGAAACGTCTCCTGCACGAGATCCTGCGCGTCATCGCGATTATGCGTCAGCGACATCGAAAACCGAAACACATCATCGAGGCAGCGGAGGGCCTGCTGCTCGAACGTCGCGTCGTCGGACATGGGGAATACTCTCATCATGGGAGTTAGAGGCTTTCTTCCGGCACGAGCTCGCGACCGAGCCGCGCCTGCAGCGCAGCGAGCGCCAGCCGGGCACTCTTGCGCGCGTTCACGAGATCCGATTCCGCCTGCGTCAACGAGACCTGCGCGGTGAGCAGATTGAGCACGTTCTCCACGCCAGTCGTATAACGGAGCGTCGCCACGCGCAGGTTTTCTCGCGCCACCAGCACGGCGGTCCCCTGGAGCTCGACCGTGGCGCGCGCCGTGTTGTACGCGTCGTAGGCATTCGTCACGTCTTCCCGCGCACCGCGATCGAGATCGGCGCGAACGGCGCGCGCACTGTCGAGCGAGGCACTGGCGACGGCGACCGAGTACTCGCGTTGCCCTTGATCGAGGATCGGGAATGACAGCGATACCGCGAACTGGTCCCGATACAGCTGGTTCGGGAAGACTTGGCTGCCGTACGCAAAGCGCGAAGCGGACAGCGTCACGTCCGGGAGAAAGCTCCCCGCCTCGACGGCCAACGAGGCGCCGGCCGCACGCTCGCCGGCGCGTGCTCTCGCGTAGAGCGGACCCGTTTTGAGCGCCTGTGCGACGGCCTCATCGAGGGTAAACGGCAACTCCGGCGGCGGCGCGCTGTCGAGCGGCTCCGCGCCGATAGCGTGGCTGACGCCGATCTGGCGGCCGAGGGCGAGGCGATCCACCCGCGTCGCCGCTGCCTGTTGACGCAGGCTGACCTCGGCGGTCGTCAACTCGAGCATCAGCTGCAGCGAGTCGGTCTCGACGGCGACGCCCGACGTGACGCGAACCCGCGCCAACCCCAACTCCTGGGTCAGCGTCCGCACACGCTCCTCGGCGACGCGCATGAGCTCCTCGTCCGCGGTCACCGTGTAGTACGCGGTCTCGATCGCCACACGCGTATCCGCCCGCACGGCGTCCCGGTTCGCCTCGGCGCTCGTCTCGGCGAAGTGCGCCGCGCGCAGTCGCGAGATCGTCTGCCCGCCCGTCGAAAACGTGTAGGACGCCGTGATGTTCGCATCGGCGGTCTGCGACGTGATCGGCAGCGCGTTACTGAGCGCCTCCGACGTCGGCGGCAGCACATTGAAATTGAAAACCTTCGGAGTCACCGAATAGAGATCGCCACCCACGCTCAACGCCGGAGTCGCGAGCGCGAGCAGCGCGGCGCGCGTCTGCCAGGTCGTCGTGCCGACCAAGCCCGCGGCCGCGACCACCTGAGGTGCCACACGGTACGCCTTGTGTACGGCATCGGCCAAGCTCACCGTGGGCAGCGAGTCCTGCTGAGCCGACAGCGCGGTCGCGGTGCCCAGCATGATGATGAGCGATCGCATCAGTCGTCTCCTGCGGGCGCGGGCAACAAAACCGTGGCCGCCTTCCGCTCGGCTCGACGCGCGGCGACGGTACGGATCGCGACGAAGAAGACAGGGGTCAGGAAAATGCCGAACGCGCTGACGCCGAGCATGCCCGAGAACACCGCCACACCCATGGCGTGCCGCATCTCGGCCCCGGCCCCCGTGGCCAGGACGAGCGGAATGACGCCCATGATGAACGCGAACGACGTCATCAGGATCGGCCGGAGGCGGAGCCGCGCCGCCTCGAGGGCCGCGGGGACAATCGCCATCCCGTTCTGCGTCTCCTGGTCGTGCGCGAACTCGACCATCAGAATCGCGTTCTTGCAGGCGAGCGCGATGAGCACCACGAACCCGACCTGTGTGAAGATGTTGCTATCGCCATGCGTGAGCAGCACACCGGTGAGCGCGAACAGGAGTGTCATGGGGACGATGAGCACCACCGCCAGCGGGAGCGACCAACTCTCGTATTGGGCGGCGAGTACCAGGAACGCCAGCAGGATGCAGAGGGGGAACACGTACATGGACGTATTGCCGGCCAGGATCTGCTGATAGGCCAGCTCGGTCCAATCGAAGCTCACGCCGCGTGGCAGCACCTCGCCGGCGATCTGCGCGATCGCGGCCTGCGCCTGACCCGAGCTCACGCCCGGCGCCGGCTGCCCGCTGACCTCGGCGGCTGGGAATCCGTTGTAGTGCGTGACCAGAACGGGACCGTGCGACAGACGAACCCTGGCCACGGCGCCCACGGGCACCATCCCGCCCGCCGCATTCCGCACCTTGAGCTGCACGATGTCCTCGCCCGATGCGCGATACGGTGCGTCGGCCTGTTCGAGCACCTGAAAGGTTCGGCCGAAGCGATTGAAGTCGTTGACGTACTCGGACCCCACGGTCTGCAACGTCTCGAACAGGTCGCCCAGATTGACCCCTTCTCGCTTGGCCTTCTCGCGATCCACGTCGACGTAGAGTTGCGGGACGTTGATCTGGAAGGTCGTGAAGGCGCCCGCGAGCGCTGGCGACTGAGACGCCTTCGCGATCAGCGCGTGCGTGGCCAGATTCAGCGTGGAATCGCCCAGTCCCGCTTTGTCTTCGACCTCCAGCTTGAACCCGCCGATCTGACCGAGGCCGCTCACGGAGGGAGGCGGAAAGACCGCGACGAACGCGTCCCGAAGGCTCGCGTAGCGCTGACTCATCTGCTTCGCGACGTTGAGCCCGTACAGGTCCCGCCGCGTCCGTTGGTCAAACGGCTTGAGCACCATGAACGCGATCCCCGAGCTCGCGCTGCTCGAAAATCCGTTGACCGACAAGCCCGCGAAGCCGAAGACATGGTCGACCGCCGGATTCTCGAGCGCCATGCGCACCATGCGATGCACGACGGAATCCGTCCGATCGAGCGACGCACCGTTCGGCAGCTCGACGACCGCCACGAGATACTGCTTGTCCGCCGTGGGAATGAAGCCGGCCGGAACGTGCTCGAACGCGAGTGCGGTGAGGGCGAGCAATCCGACGTAGACGACGAGCACACCACCCTTGCGGCCGATGAGCCACCCCACTCCACGTCCATAGCGCTCCGCACCAGTGGTGAAGGCGCGGTTGAACCGGCGGAAGAACCAACCCGCGAGGCCGTCGATCAGCCGCGTGAGACGATCCGGCCGGGCGCCGCGCGCCGTGAGCAGCAATGCGGCGAGCGCGGGCGAGAGCGTGAGGGAGTTGAACGTCGAGAGGATCGTGGCGAACGCAATCGTGAGCGCGAACTGCCGGTAGAACTGCCCCGTGAGCCCGCTGATGAACGCGATCGGTACGAACACGGCGCACAGCACGAGACAGATGGCGACAATCGCGCCGCTCACCTCGGCCATCGCCTTGTGGCTTGCGTCTCGTGGACTCATCCCCTCTTCTATATGGCGCTCGACGTTCTCGACCACCACGATCGCGTCGTCGACGACGATGCCGACGGCCAGCACGAGTCCGAACAGGGAGAGCGTGTTGATGGAGAACCCGGCCGCGAGCATGACGGCGAACGTACCTACGATCGAAACGGGAACCGCGGCGAGGGGGATGATCGACGCACGCCACGTCTGAAGAAAGACGATCACGACCAGCGCAACGAGCCCGATCGCGATCAACAGCGTGCGGACCACGTCGGCGATCGACTCGAGAACGAACGGCGTGGTATCGTAGGCAATGCGGTACTCGAGCCCCGGCGGGAAATTCTGCTTGAGCTCGTCCATCGTCTTCAGGATGGTGCGCTGGAGCTGCACCTGGTTGGTGCCCGGACTCTGGAAAACGCCCAGGGCCACCGTCGGCTCATTGTTGACCGTGTTGCGGATCGTGTAATCGCCGGCCCCCAGCTCGACGCGGGCGACGTCGCGCAGGTGCGTGACCGCGCCGGTGGAATCGCTCTTCACGATGACGTTCGCGAACTCCTCCTCGGTCGTGAGCCGGCCATGCGCGTCCACGATGAGCTGAAACGCGTTGGGACGGTCGACGGGCGGAGCACCGATGGTTCCCGCCGTCACCTGCACGTTTTGCTCGCGGATGGCGCGCACCACATCCCCGGGCATGAGTCCCCGATCGGCGAGCCGGACCGGGTCCACCCAGATCCGCATCGCGTAATCCCCGGAGCCGAAGAGCGTGATCTGCCCGACGCCGGGAATGCGACTCAAGACGTCTTTGATCTGAATCGTCGCATAGTTGCGGAGATACAGATCGTTGTACCGGTGATCCGGCGAGACCAGCGCCACGGCCAGCGTGAGATCCGGCGATGTCTTCTGGGTGGTCACACCCAACGTTTTCACGACATCCGGCAGTCGGGGCAGCGCCTGCGCGACGCGATTTTGGACGTCGACTTGCGCCACGTCCGGGTTGGTGCCGATCGCGAATGTCACCGTGATCGTCAGATTGCCGTTGGCCTGCGAGACCGACTCCAGGTACAGCATGTGCTCGGCGCCGTTGATCTGCTCTTCCAGTGGAGTGGCGACGGTCGCGGCGAGCACGGTCGGATTCGCGCCGGGATACGTGGCCGTGACCTGCACGGTGGGCGGTACCACCTCCGGGTACTCGGCGATCGGCAGCGCAAAGATGGCGAGCGCACCGGCGAGCACCATGAGGATCGCGATCACGCCGGCGAAGATCGGCCGGTCGATGAAGAAACGAGACATGAGTCGAGTCCTGTCGTGAGTGCGTTAGCGCGGCACGCGGGTGTCGGCGGCCGCGGGCTCCGGTTGCGCGACAACTTTCAACCCGGGCCGCACGCGCTGGAGTCCGTCGACGACCACGCGATCGCCCGGAGCGATACCGTTGGTCGCGACGCGCAGCCCGTTGTCGAGCGGCCCGATCTCGATCACTCGATAGTCGATCGTGGAATCCGCCTTGACCACGTACACGTATCGCTTGTCCTGGTCCGTGCCGATCGCGCGGTCCTCGATCAACGTGGCTCGGTAGGACTGACCCGTGACGAGCTGCACGCGGGCGAACAGTCCCGGCGTCAGCCGGCGATCGTGGTTGTCCACCACGGCGCGCACGCGAATCGTGCCAGTCGTGCCGTCGAGTTGATTGTCCACGAAGTCGATCCGCGCCGTGTGCGGGAATGCCGTCTCGTCGGCGAGCCCGATCGCCACCGTTCCCCGTTCGCCTGGGCCCATGGCGAGATAGGATTGCTCGTCGGCATTGAAGTACACGTAGATCGGGTCTTGCGAGACGATCGACGTGAGCGCCGGAGCAGAGACGCCCGTCTGCACGTAGTTTCCCGCCGTGACCGCGGCGCGGCTGACACGGCCGCTGATCGGCGCGCGAACGACGGTCCACTCGAGATCGAGCGTCGCCGTGTCCATGGCGGCTTGCGCCGATCGGACATCCGCCATCGCCTGGGCGTATGCGCTCGCTCGCGTATCGAGCTCTTCGAGCGCCATCGCGTGGACGGCGTAGAGCGTCTCGGCTCGTACGGTCTCGACCTGCGTGAGGTGCACCGCGCTCTGAGCGCGCAGCATCTGCGCACGGGCGCCGGCGAGGGCCGCCTCGTACGGTCGGGGGTCGATCACGAACAGCGCATCGCCGGCCTTCACCTCCGTCCCTTCGTGAAACTCGACGCGGGCGATGTATCCGGAGACGTGGGGACGTACCTCGACCGCCTGCACGGCGGCGAACTGCCCCGTAAACTCACGCCGGGGTGTTATCATTGCGCTCATGGCCGGTGCCACCGTCACGGTTGGACGCGCCGGTGCAGTCGGCGAGGGATTGCCGTGGCACGCGGCCACGAGCGCGACTAGGAAAACCAGTATGATCGGGCGCATGGGAGGAGGCTACTGACTCCCGCCTCCGTTGCCTATCATTGATTTCTATGATTCGTACGGATCACATCGTGTTCGTGGTCGATGACGATGCGAGTGTGCGCGACGCCGTGGCGGAGCTCTTGTCGTCCGCGCATCACGAGGTCGAGACGTTCGGATCAGCGGCCGAGTACCTGGCCTTTGCGCGACCCGATCTGCCGGCGTGTCTGGTGCTGGATGTGGAGCTGCCGGACATGAGCGGCTTGGAGCTGCAACGCCGACTCGATTCGGATGAGCATCCCCCGATCGTGTTCCTCACAGGGCATGGTGACGTGCCGCGCACCGTGCGCGCTCTCAAGGCCGGTGCCGTCGACTTCTTGACGAAGCCCTTCAGCGACGCGGAGCTCTTGGGTGCGATCGATGCGGCGATCGCGCGGGATCGAGAACGCCGCCACGCTCGCGCGGAGCTGTCCGCACTGCGTCAGCGCTGGGACACGCTCACGCCTCGGGAGCGCGACGTCTTACCGCTCGTGGTCAGAGGATTACTCAACAAAGAGGCCGCGGCGACGCTCGGCATCAGCGAGGTGACGCTGCAGATTCATCGAAGCCGAATCTTGCACAAGATGGGCGCGGCGTCGCTAGCCGATCTGGTACGCATGGCTGGACGGCTGGGCATCCCGTAGCGCGTCCGCGGTGGTCGTGAGCAATGTGAAGTGGAACGTGGCCCCGGGGCCGTCGTTGGCGGTGGCCCACAGGCGGCCGCCGTGTGACTCGACGATGGATTTGCAGATGGCCAGTCCCATGCCACTGCCCGTGGGCTTGGTCGTCACGAACGCATCGAAGATCCGATCGCCGTGCTCGGCCGGCAGTCCCACGCCGGTGTCGCTCACCGAGCACCTGAGATGGCCCGGATCGTCCAGCGCCGAGGAGACGGTGAGCTCGCCGCCCGAGTCTTTCATCGCCTCGATCGCATTCAGCGTCAGGTTCAAGAGCACCTGCCGCACCTGCACCCGGTCAGCGGTCATCGGCGGGAGGTCGGGCGTGAGAACCGCGCGGATCGACACGCTCTTTCGTTCCGCCTCATATTGGATGAGCGAGAGCACGTCACGAATGCCGTCGTTCATGTCGGATGGCTCGTGGCGCACGGGCACCTTCTTGTACAGGGATCTGACCCGTTCGATGAGCTCATTCGCGCGCGCGCCGTCCTCGACAATGCGCTTCACGGACCGGGATACTCCCGTCAGATCCGGTTGATCGCGTCCGAGCCATCGCAACGCCGCGCTGGCGTTCGTCACCATGGCCGTGATCGGTTGGGCAATCTCATGCGCCAAGGTGGCGGTGAGCTCGCCCATCGTACTCACGCGATTGATATGCGCCAGCTCGGCTTCCAGCCCGCGGAGTCGCTCGCGCTCGTGCTCGGCTTGCTTACGATCCTCGATGTCGGTCGCGATACCGCACCACTTCGTGATCTGTCCGTGCTGGTCCTTGATCGGTACGGCTCGTGTGAAGAACCAGCGATAGGTCCCGTCCGGGCTACGGAGTCGGGACTCCAACTGGAGGGGCTCGCCAGTCGCGTAAGCTCGCTCCCAGGTGGCGTTCATGCGCTCGAGGTCATCGGGATGCACCAACCGTTGTCGGGCAGCGCGCGACGGTACGTCCTGGCTCAGCCCGGTAAAGTTCCGCGTCACATGATTGGCCCAGCTCCGGGTGCCGTCCGGCAGCATGATGAACGCCATCGCCGGAAGCGTGTCCAGGACTTCCCGAAACCGTTGCTCCCGGAGCATCAACGTCCTGACCCGGAGCAGGTGGAGCGCCCACAGGAGGGCGAGTACCGCGACGACGATCACTACTCGGAGTGCGATCATCCCTTTGACAATACCGCGATTCGGATCACGGCGGCAGTCTCTTCATGATGGCTGATGCGACGGACGCCAGCAGCTGCTGGGCGTCGAACGGTTTATGGAAGCAGCCGTGAATACCCGGGCGGTTGGCGATGGTCTCGCTCGGCAGGTCGCGGGCGGTGATCAGAATCACCGGCAGCTCGGGAAATAGTTGATTCACGACCTGCGCGAGCGCGAGGCCATCCATGATCGGCATGCGAATGTCGCTAATGAGACAGTCGGTGTGCGCGAGGTCGCATGCAACCAGCAGCGCCCCTGGAGAGGGGAACAAGCGGACGCGGTAGCCCGCCGATTCGAGAAGGTTCTCCAGGGACTCCAGCACCCGCGGGTCGTCGTCGACGACGGCTACGACGCCGGTCATGTGATCCCGAGTCGTCCGGCCATCCGCACCAGCTCGGCGAGCGATCCGGCCTGCATCTTGTGCAACACGTTTCGGCGGTGAATCTGCAAAGTCACCTCGCTGATCCCGAGCGCCGCCGCCGCTTGCTTGTTGAGCAGCCCTCGAACCATAAAGGGCAGGACCTCCCGCTCCCGTCGCGTGAGCTCTGTCCATCCGCGCCGCAACGCCGCCAATGCCGTACGCTCGCGGCGCGCGTCGCGGTCACGGGCGATCGCCGTGTCGATCGCGCCCAGGAGCTCCACATCGCTGAACGGCTTGGTCAGGAAGTCGACGGCTCCCGCCTTGAGCGCCCGCACGGAGCGTGGCACGTCGGCATACCCGGTGAGGAAGACGATCGGCGGATGTGACTCCGTGGCGAGGCGACGCTGCAGATCGAGGCCGTTCGCGTCGGGCAGCTCGAGGTCCAAGACAAGACACGCCGGCCCATCCGGCCGCGGAAACGCGAGGTATTCGGTAGCCGAACCGAAGGTCATGACCGTGAACTGCGCGGACGACAGCAATTCCTCGAGCGCCTCGCGCACACGCACGTCGTCATCGACCACATACACGCATGTCAACATGATGCATGCTCGCCCGCGGGGACGGACGGCGCTATCACGTCTTTCCATTACGTCCACGCCTAACAGAAACCTGTAATGGGTCGAGGTGCTGGTTCGCGCTAGTCTGATCATCGGAGGAACCACCAATGACCCAAGACGACTGTCCCGACGCGACGTTCGAGCGGGAAGCGCTGTGCTGGTTCGATGACCTCTTCCGGTTTGCGATGGCCCTGATGCGCGATCGCGAAGACGCGGAGGATCTGGTCCAGGAAACGTATCTCCGCGCCTTCCGGTCCTGGCACACATTCCAGCCGGGCCGGAGCGCTCGGCGGTGGCTGTTCGCCATCTGCTATCACCGGTTCGTGCGGATGAAACAGCGCGCGCGCCGTCCGTTCGACCGCGACGCGGCGTCGCTCGACTCGATGCAGGATCTGGTCAGCGTGGTCGACAGCGGGCCGCGCGATGAGCAGCTGCTGACCCGGGTGGATGTCAAGGCCGTGCTCTGGGACGCGATCGATCGGCTCTCGGAGCCCTATCGGTCCGCGCTCATCCTGGTCGACGTCGATCAACAGAGCTACGAGGCCGCGTCGATGATCCTCGACATCCCGATCGGCACGGTACGATCGCGTTTGTTCCGCGCGCGACGATTCTTACGGCCGGTCCTCGCGCCGTACGCGCGCGACTTGGGCTTTTCTTCTGTCAAGACTGAGTAACCTATGCGTACGTGGATCTTAGTTCTAATGATCGCCCAACAACCGGCCACGGCCGATTCGCAGGCCGTGCCGCAGGCCGCACAACAAACTCCAGAACAACTCCAACAGCTCGTGGCGCCGATCGCACTCTACCCAGATGCGCTCGTGGCGCAGATCCTCACCGCGTCCACGTATCCGGCCGAGGTCGTCGAAGCCGACCGCTGGATGCAGCAGCACTCGGACCTCAAGGGCGATGACTTGGGCAATGCCGTGGACGGCCAGTCCTGGGATCCGAGCGTGAAGGCCCTTACGCAGTTCCCATCGGTGCTCACGAACATGGACAAGAACATCGCCTGGACCTCATCGCTCGGCGACGCCTACGTCAATCAACAGTCCGACGTGATGACCGCCGTGCAAGTGATGCGTCAGCGTGCCCAACAGGCGGGCAACCTCGAAAGCGATCAGCAAGAGCAAGTCACGACGCAAGACAGCACGATCGTCATTGAGCCCACGAACCCCGACGTCGTCTATGTCCCGGCCTATGACCCGTGGACCATCTACGGCGACCCGTTTCTCGTCTATCCGGGTTGGATTGGAGTACCTGGCATCTTTTACGACGGCTCCGGGTTCGCATGGGGTTTGAGTGTAGGCATCGGCCTAGGCGTGTACGGTGGCTTCGGCTGGGGCTGGCATCACTGGGACGCCGACTGGCACCACCACGGTGTGGCCTTCGATCATCGGGCCTACGTCTCGCACAGCGCGACGTTCATCAACCGGCGCGGCGCGGTCAATCGAGCCCCGCCGGTATTCGATCATCAAGCGGCGCGCGGTTTCGCGCAGCCGCGCGACATGCCCCGTGGAGGCACGCGGTCCGGCGCCTTCAGTGGCTTTGGACATGGCGGAACGACCCGGGGCTTTTCAGCGCAGGGACACGCCAGCTCCGGCGGCGGCTTCCACGGCGGCGGCGGACACCATTAAACCCGATCGGGAGACATCGATCATGACTCGCATATACGCGAACGCCGGTTGCGCCGCGCTCGTCATACTCACCGCGTCGATTGCCGCGGCGCAAACCACGTTCCCCTCAGCCCAAGACGCCGTTCAGGCGCTCGTAACCGCTGTCCAGAACGATGACCGGCGGGCCCTGGCGGACGTGCTCGGCGACCCCGATCTCACTACCACCGGCGACGACAGTCAAGACGCGACCGACCGGCGCAAGTTCGTCGAGAAATATCAGCAGATGCATCGCCTGACGCGGGAGCCGGACGGCACGACGGTGCTCTATGTCGGCGCGGAAAACTGGCCATTCCCCGTGCCGCTCCTGTACAAAGACGGCCACTGGTCATTCGATGCGGCCATCGGGCGACAGGAGATACAAATGCGCAGAATCGGCGAGAACGAGACGAAAGCCGCGCAAGTGTGCCAGGAGTTGGTCGAGGCGGAGAAGGAATACTTGGCGACCATGGGGCATTATGCTCGCCAGTTCGTCAGCGACAGCGGCCAGCACAATGGCCTGTACTGGGAAGACCAAGAGAGCCTCCGCAGCCCAATCGGTCCACTCCTCGCGCAGGCCGGCGCGGCGCATAACCCGACGCCATTCCACGGCTACTACTATCGTATAGTGAGCGCCCAGGGTGGTGCGGTCTCCTTCGTCGCGTATCCAGCCGAATACCGGTCCTCAGGCGTGATGACGTTCTTCGTCGGCCTGGATGGAGTCACGCATCAACGGGACCTTGGGCCCCGCACCGCCACGACGACTGCTCAGTAGGAAAATGGCGCATCGCCCTCCAGCATTCGCATGGCCAACGTCGGCTTCGCGCCGTGCTCCCACCACTTCTCCGCGCGAAACGCGACGCGATACCTCAGGGGGCCGCCATCCAGTGCCTCAATGCGCTCGATGGGGCGCGGGATGCACACGAACTCCGTCTCGATGAAGTCGCTCGTCGCGCGAACGACCGAGTACCCGTGACCGCCCATGTCGACGAACGATGCGTGTGGCGCGTTGTCGGGGTTCGAGAGCGCACGCGCTTTGGCGATGTCACCGCTCTTGGCGTACTCGAGGCACGCGCGCACGCCGTGCCGCAGCAGCACGTTGAAGGTCGGCTGTAGCCGGTCGTCGTGCGGACCCTGGCAGACATACAAGTCGTGCAAAGGATGGTCTTTGGGGATGACGTGTTCGTATGCTTCGATAACGCCTACCGCTGAAATCGAGCCGGTGACGAAGCTGATGCCGACGGGCGTGAAAGGCTTGGGTGGCAGCGATGTGGCGGCGAGTCCCGCCCAGAAGCTGTGGCGGTCACCGGCGCAGGTGACGAAGCCGGTGATCCCGTGCGTTCGGACGAGATCGTAGATCTCGCCCTTCTCCAAGTAGGCCGTACTCCAATCCTGAAAAGGCGACTGCGCATAGCCCGCCCCCGGCCACGGTTTCGTGAGACCCGCCGGGAGGTTCTGCAAATCAGCGCGCGCCTCGAGCGGCGCGGTCGTGTTGCACCACACTTTCCACGTCGCTTTCGACTGGCGCAGCCGCTCGACAAACCACGCCTTCTGCTCGGCGCCGAGCACCGTTTGCGCCGGGTGATCCTTCCAGAAGTTGTCGATCTCGACGTCGCCCACGCGGATGGTCGCCGGCGGCTGGCCGTTGTTGTACGTCTTCCCCGCATCCAAGATCTCCAGCACTTCGAGCGGCAGAAACTCGGGGAAATCGTCGCTCGACAGCTTCCGGGCCTCGGGCCGTACGGTCGGTTCCTCCGACCGGTAACTCCGCTGATCGGTGACGATCAGCTCGACGTTCTTGCCCCAGGTGAACGCGCGATACCCGCGCAAGCTGCCAACCGCCGCGACATTGTTCGGATCGATACCAAAACCATGCTCGTCGAAGCGATCGACCGGAGCATCGACGACCGTCGGCGGGTCGAATCGCTCGAGTGATGGTCCACTCGACTTCACGAAGCGGCCGGGCTGGAACTCGAAGAACGCTTGGTTGGCCGCCAGCTTGCGCGTCTGCCTCGGCAGATTCTTGCCCCCGAAGACTTGGACGGACTGCCAGCCCAGCCAACTGAACTCGTGGTTGTCCCACATGTTCACGAACGGCCATCGGGCACGCGCATCCTGAATGTCGGGATCACGCAAATATCCGCGATACGCGGCGCGATAGTCGCCGACAGACGTCGGGACATGGAAGTCCTGGATCTTCTCTCCGGTCGGATAGCGTACGACCTCCCGCACGCGGCGGTCGTAGCGGGTGGACCGATCCTCCGGGTACCAGACGATCTCGTAGATGAAGTCGCCCAAATGGATGATGAAGTCGATGCGGTCGGCGTCCGGAGCCCGCTCGTCCTCATAGATCATCCGCCGGTAGGCGTTCTGCGCGCCGTCGTTCACACTCTGGCAGGACACGAACACGAATCGAACCGGCCGTGAATCGTCGACGGCCGGCGCGGTGATCGTCCGGCCGACTCGACTGCCGTTGCCATCGATATCTGTGAACCGGTACCAGTAGACGGTGGCAGGCGCCAGACCGCCGACGAGCGCGCGACCCGTCCAGTCCGAGGCCGCCGATACCACCGCGGGACCGGTCGCCACGATGTGCGTGAACTGCTCGTCCAGCGCGACCTCGACTCGCAGCCGGGCGCTCGCGCGACTGTCGCTATAGGGGCGACGAGTCCAGAGAATGACGCTGTGGTGGTCCGGATCGCCGGAGGCCACACCTTCAGGGAAGAGATCGCGGCGTTCGTGCCACGCGACCGGTCCGTCGAATACGGACGTCCGGCCCAGAACCGCGGTCGCACCGAGGGCGGTGGCGAGGCGGAAGAACTCACGCCGTGTGATCTCGTCGATGCTTTTCATAGGGATAGTCGCCACGTGAACCTAACGAACGGTGATCCGTCTTGCATTCTCAACGTCGCGTCTTCAGCGTTAGCCCATGTGGCACGATCTGCGTCTCGCCTTTCGAACCCTGCGCCGCTCGCCCGGGTTCGCCATCGCCGCCGTGTCGACGCTGATGCTCGGCATTGGCGCGAACGCCGCCATGTTCAGCGCCGTCGAGGCGCTTCTGCTCCGGCCGCTGCCCGTCCGAGGACTGAGTCACCTCGTATTCATTGAAACACACTTCCCCAAGAGCGACGTTCAGCTCAACGCTCTGACCCCGGGCGAGCTCCATGACGTAGCCGACCGGCGGGATCTGTTCGATGCCGTCGGGGGGTACGTCGAGACGGATGTGAACGTCACCGGCTCGGAAGCGCCGCAACGCGTCAGCGCGATCTCGACTGCTGGCGCGCTCTTCGACGTGTTTGGCGTGCGCCCATATGTGGGCCGGCTGTACGACTCATCCGCGAACACCGGCAATTCGGATGTCGCTGTCTTGAGTTATGGCCTCTGGCACGATTTGACAGGCGCCGATCCCAAGGCCATCGGAACGACGCTGCGTCTTGATGACCGGTCGTACGAGATCATTGGCGTGCTCCCGCCGGGGTTCCGCTTCCCGCGCGGCGTCCAGATCTGGACACCGAAGCAACTCAACGCGAACAGGTGCTACTCACTCGACTGGCGCGACTCGTCGAGTCGGGCCTGCAAAGTCGCGACGACGGTCGCTCGCGTGAGGCAGGGAGTCCAGATGCCGCGGCTCCGAGCGGCGCTTGCGGCCGCCATGACCGGCTGGCGGCAAAGCTTGCCCCGATACTACCCCCGCGATGTGGACCAGACCCTGCTCGTCACGCCAGTCGTGGACGAAATGGCCGGTGAGCTGCGGCCCATCCTCCTCCTGTTGATTGGCGCCGTCGGATTCGTCCTGCTCCTCGTCTGCGCGAACGTCGCGTGCCTTCAACTCATCCGGGTGACGCAACACGCCAGAGGAATCGCCGTACGCGTCGCACTCGGGGCGGACACATGGGTGATCGCCCGACAGCCCATCACGGAGAGCCTCATCTTGGCTGTTGCGGGTGGCGTACTGGGGATCGCCGTCGCACGAGTGCTCGTCACCGTTCTTCCCTCGGTGGACCCGCGGTTGTTCGCGGCGATTGGCAACCTGCAACTCGATCCACTCGTCCTCGCATTCTCCGCCGGAGTCTCGCTGCTGTCCGTCCTGCTCTTTGGTGTGGCTCCCGCGATTCGCGCGGCCCGCATCGGCGCCGGTGACGCGCTCCGGGCGAGCGCATCCCGGGGCGCCTCGGCTGCCGTGGGCCGAAGCCGGTTCCTCAGTTCGGCCGTCGTGGTGCAGGTCGCGATCACGGTGGTTCTGCTCTCGGGCTGCGGCGTCTCGTTGAGGAGCCTGATGAGACTCCTCGAGGTCGACCCGGGATTTCGGCCGGCGGGACTCATCACGATGCGTGTCACCCTGCCGGCCGCGCGCTACAAGGACATTCCCAGTCGTTTCGCGTTCAATCAAGCGCTTGTGGATCGACTGCGTGGAATCCCCGGCCTGACGGACATCACGACGGCGAGCGCCGCGCCGTTCGACCGGGAAAACAAAGGGGACCGTTCGGCGACGGCAGGGGACAAGCCCGCTCAAGAGAATGCCACGCTCCGCCCACTGTGGACGTGGGTCGATAGCAACTACTTCCAGACGGCTGGCATCCCGCTGCGCGCGGGGCGGACGTTCTCCGCGGCCGATGTTGCGAGCCTCCGCACCGGGGCGCCCAACAGCGCGCCAGTCGCAATCATCGATCAAACGCTGGCGGAAAAACTCTTCCCAGGGGAAGATCCGATTGGGAGGAAGATCGGACCGTGGGTGCCAATGCTGACCGTGATCGGTGTCGTCGGCTCGACAAAAGAGGCCGACATGGCGGCGGCAGGTGTTGGATTGATCTACTCTCCCGGCGGCGCGGCCGAGAGTGACCAGACGATCCTCGTGCGTTCTCAAATGCCACTCACCGCCCTAACGCCACAATTACGCGCCGCGGTGCACGACGTGGATCCCGCGCTTCCGGTAGCCGGCATCGCGCGTCTGACGGAGATCTTGAGCTCGTCCCTCGCGCCACGTCGCCTCGCGTCCATCGTGCTCGGCGGCATTGGGGGTCTCGCACTGTTGCTCGCCATGCTCGGGATCTACGGCGTACTGAGTTACAGCATGAGTCAACGGACGAAGGAGATCGGCATCCGCTTGGCGCTCGGCGCGCGCCCAGACGCCGTCGTCCATATGGTTCTTCAAAGTGGAGCGACACTCGCGGGACTGGGCATCGTGGCCGGCCTAGTGGCATTCACGGCCCTGGGCAGCGCGATGTCCGCGCTCGTCTTCGGCATCAGCGCGCGCGATCCAGTGACATTGGCCGCGAGCGTGGCGCTGTCAGCGATCGTAGCACTGCTGGCAAGTTGGATCCCCGCCCAACGCGCAGCGCGCGTGGATCCCGTGAGCGCGCTGCGCGCGGAGCAGTAAAAGATGAAAGGCCGCTGCTAGCCCGCCAGAACCTGCTCGGGGATGGCGTCGAAGATCCGCTTATGGGCCGCCATGCAGCAGTAGTACGTCTCGCCCTTATAGACTGACTTCGGGGCTGTCGACACGTTGACGGTCATGCCGCACACCGGGCACATAGGCTGGCCCTTGATATAGAAGTGCGCAAACTCCGAGCTCGCCTCGGGGTGTAACCAGCCTTTGCTTTGATACTCCTCATTGAAAGCCGTGTCAGTAGCGGTCTGACGGCCGAAATAGCGTTCGACCACGTGGAGCGCCAGATCGATACCGCAGGACAGTCCACCCGATGAGGCGATCTTCCCGTCCTCCACGTAGCGCACGCCGCGCAACACGTGGATGTCCGGGTACTGCTGAGAGAGTTCGAAGCACGAGCCATGATGCGTCGTGACTTTCTTGCCGGAGAGCAGTCCGGTCTTGGCCAAAACGAACGCGCCGGTGCACACGGACATGGTGAGATCGGCGGTCTGCGAGGCATGCCGGATCCACTCGATCATGGCGCCGGTCGAGTCGTTCTGCGCCGGAATGACGATGATCTTCGGCGCCGGCGCATTGCTGAACGTGTAGTCCGGAACGATCTGCAGTCCGCCACCCGCCTTCACCGGCGCGGAGGTCTCGGCGACCATGTAGGGCTGAAACGGCATTGTCATCTTACCGTCCACGGTCGGCATGGCCGCGCCGAACATCTCCCACGGGCCGGCGAAGTCGATGACGACCGCGCCTTCGGAGATGACGAATGCGACCGGGATGTCTTTGTCGTCGAACGACCGTACGGACCGCGCCGCCGCGGGTGATGCGCCGAAGAATCGCGTTGGCAGTGCCGACATCAGGCCGAGCGCCGCCGTTTGCTTGAGTAGCTCACGTCGTTGCATGTGAATCTCCCCTTCCATTTGATGTGGATGTGTTGAAAAGCCCGTTGCGCGAACTCCGCTGTCAGACGAGGAGAGCGGGCGGGCCTAGAGGAGGGGGGAGTACAACGCTGTCGGGCTGTGTCGGACGCATCGTCGCCGATACGATCGGGCGTGTCATCGCGACCACCGCAATCGGGACGATCGGAAGCGCGACCAGACGGTCTTCGGCGATGGTCACCGCCACAGCACAGGAACAGGAGTCGAGACACGCGCACGGCTGCGACTGGTGTCGCGAGTGATCATGCGGCATAGCCGGCATGCCTGGCATGGGCGGCATTGCCCCACGCGCGCTGTCCTGCGCCATGCATGGATGGCCCGACATGGGGTTGTTCGTCGCAAGGACGAACACGATTCCCATGAGCGCCGACAGGAGCCGATGCCTCATGCCACAATCTATTCGAGCGCTCCCCACAGTATTCCGTCGAGACTGTGAGGATTGTGTGTACGCGGATCCGCTAGCGACCGTTCACCGAGTACGCGAGCAGCACGTTCCCCGGCATCCCACCCCACTGCGCATACCCGGACTTGATGAACACCATGCCGCCGGCGATCACCGCGCCGCCGGCGTCGAGCGATCCGCCGCGGGCTGTCGTGCCGTCGACCGTGTGCTGCACGGTCGCGGTGTTCGCATCCCAGATGACCGCGCCGTCGCGCGCCGAGTACGCGCGCAGGTGGCCGTCGACCGACCCGGAGAAGATCACGCCGGGAATCATCGAGAGGGCCGCGGACTGCGCGGGACTGCAGGGCGTGACGGCGCCGCACGGCACGGGCGCGGCCTGCCACACGACCGAGCCGTCGCGCAAACGCAGCGCGGTCAGGCCGCCACCCTTCGTCGGGTCGAGCGCGAGCCTGAACCCGGCCGGCGAGGTCGAATCCCGCACGCCGGTGACCGCAAGCCCGGACAGCGCGACGTACATCGTGCTGTCGTCGGCCGCCGAGCCCCACTGGCTGCCGCCGAAACTTCCACCGGGTCCGGCCCGTGTCTGCCAGAGGATCGTGCCGTCGTGATCGGGATCGACGGCGTGCACCATGCCGGATTTCTGGCCGATCACGAGGGCCCGTTTCCCATTGCCGAGGGAGACGAGTATCGGCGGTTGGCCGAAGTCGTAATCCGGTCCATTTCCCGTGGGACAATTAACATTCCCCGGCCTGTGGCAACTCGCGTTCGTCGCGTCATTCGTAGTGAATTGACGCGACCAGCGGATGCGTCCGGTCTTCATGTCGAGCGACACGATCGCGTCGCTCGTCTCGCTCGCGGGATCCGAGTAGTTGTCGCCGGTCGCGACGTAGAGCGCGTGCTGACGGTCATCGAGCGTCGGCGATGACCAGATGCCGGCGCCGGACGGACCGTTGCGCAGCATGCCGGCGCTGCTCACCCCTGTGGGAGCCGGCGGCGCCGTGATGGTGAACGTCTTCCACATGCGCGTCCCGTCCACCGCCTCGAGCGCGACGACGCTTCCGCGAAACGTGCAACACGCATAGGTCGGCTGGGCGGCCAACAGCTCCTCGTACGACGACACGGTGACGTACACAACGCCATCCGCCAGCGCGGGCGTAGCGGTAATGATCGCCGCGCGGTGATCGTCCACCCGCACGTTCCAGCGCAGGGCACCCGTGATCGCGTCGAGTGCGTACACCTGTCCGGTCAGATCACCGAAGTAGGCCATCGGCCGGCCGTCCGCGGATCCAACCGCGATCCCTGAGCGCACGATCGACGGCGCCCGGTATGACCAGTGCGTGCATCCAGTCCTTGCGTCCAGTGTCCAGACGTCGCCGGTCTCGCTGGCGACGAAGACCCAGCCTCCGGCAACCGTCGGATGCGCACGCGTGCTGGCGACGCCACCGAGGGAAAACGCCCACTTGACGGCGAGCTTGGGGACATCGGTAGCGGAGAGGCCGGCGCCCACGCTCTGGAGTCGGCGATTCGAGCCATCCGGGCTCCAAGCGGGCCACGCGCCCTTGGTGTTGTCGAGGGCGAACGCGGGAGCGGTGCTGTCGCACATCATCAGCGCGGCGCTCGTCGTACGCGCGGCGGCGATCTGCAGCATGCCGGCGGCGAACACCGGCCAGCGGGGAGGCATGATCGGAGGTCGGTAAGAGTGTCGAACGCTGTGTGGCGTCCTCCTCTACGATGTCCCGCGTGAGGATGTTTCGTGCTAGATTCGAGCGAGTGCAGCCGTACGACTTCGGCGCGCTCGCGCTCCGGCTCATCATTTCGACGGATTTCCTCACCAGTGGATGGAGCACGGTGAAGGACCCCGTCGGGCGCGGCAAGCTCAACGGCTTGCCGCCGGCATTCATGATGTTCATCGGGGTCGCCGAACTAGCCGGCAGCGCCGGACTGATCTTCGGCGTGCTCGCGCGCTGGGCGGCGCTCGGACTGATGCTCATCATGGCCGGCGCCATCCAAAAGAAAATCTTCGTCTGGCACACGGGCTTCTGGGGCAAAGACGGCTACGGCTGGCACTACGATCTGACGCTCGTGACGATGAACCTCATGATCGCGTTGGCCGGCCCTGGCCAACTCTCGCTCTTGCCGTAGCGGTCTCCGGGCTCAGGGCGCGATCGTGAATGCGCTGACCATGTGGTGGTCGGCGTGCGTCGTGCCGTCCGGAGCGTCCGCAAAGCAAATCAACGCGTAGCGACCCGCTGAGAGCTGCATCGGCATGAGTACCGCGGCACCCGCATCCATCTCAGCCACGCCGCCGATCGGCCGCGCGGGCGGTGGGCCTGTCCGGTGGTGGTCCCACGCGACGACTTCGGCGGCGGACTTGCCTGGGGCCAAGCGGAGGAGAATGAGCATATGACGCTCGGTGCCGACATTCCGGACGAGTGCCATGTGCGCTCCAGCCGTGAGCGGATGCGACAACGCGAATCCATACTCGCGCATGTCGACCGTGACGTCGGGGTGCGGCATGGTGGCGGTCGACGGACCCGTCGACGGGCCCGTCACGACCAGTGCGCGTATCATGCCCTTCATCGCGTGCGGTGTCCCGTGCGCATCGGGGACGCCACAGATCACGACGTACGATCCTGCCGGGACGTCGAGGGTGACTGCCGCATCGTCACCCGGAGCGACCGCCGCAACGCCGCCCAACTCGGCCGCCCACGGCACGTGTTGGCGGGCATCCATCGCATGAGCGACGTCGGCCAGCGTGTGTCCGTCCGCCAATCGGACGAGATCCACCTCGTGATAGTCCTGTCCCGCATTCCGGAGTCGAATCGTGATCGGCCCCGCGGCGATGGTGTCGGACGCCTCGAACGAGTAGTCGCGCGCGGTAATCGCCAGAACCGTCGGCTCGCTGGGCACACGGTGCCAGACGAGCAAGCCGCTGGCGAGACGAGGCCGGCAGGGATCGCCGAGCGGCTGGAGCGTCAACACCGTGTCGGTCGCCGACCAGAGATACTGACCCGCGCCAGCGTCGGCGCAGGCAGGGGATTGGTCTGAGACCCAGACCGTGTCGGCATGCGTCCGGACGGATCCCTTCCATTCGGCCGTGGGCATGACCATGTCCGTGGATCCGTCAGCAGCCACGGTGATCGTGGCGGGACCGGAGCGAAACACTCCGGTTGGCAATGACATCGGTGATTGGCTGTGCGCTGGGACGGCCGCCGTGGTTGCGACGAGAAGCGCCAGCAGGCGTTGTGGGGTCGACATGGACGCACCCTAACGCCCGGGCATCTCCTCACCGTCTGTTCGCCGACAGACGGACAAGAGACGCGATGTACATGGCCACGCGACCTATCGAGTGGCAGCGGGCCGCTGTCCGCACGGCCGAACAGTTCGCTGACCGTCTGAGAGAAATCCCGATGTCTGCCCGGAACGCAGCGCGTGCGCGATGCCGTCCGCTAGCGTCGCTGGCGGAACGAGGCGACTTGATCGAAGTGATTCGACACATCGCTCGACGGAGCTCCCGGCGTCTCGTACTGCTTCAGAATTCCGCCGAATCATTTATCCTGTACGCGCCGCGGCCGGCCGAGGTTCTTCCGAGCGCCCTTGCGCCCGGTCACTTTCTTCGCTGCGCGCTTCTTGGTGCGTTTGGCCGTCGCCGGCTTCGGTCGGCCGTGTTTGCTCACGGCTTCGAGCAGCCGGTCAAATCCCTTCCGAATCGCGAGCCGAGCTTGATCGAGCTCCTTGACCACGGTCCGGTAGCGTCGGTCGTGCTCAACGTGCTCCTTGTATTCGGCCTGCCGGCAAGGGCATAACGCATGCCGAGCGCGAGCGCATCAACTGCCCATCCACCCTCCGGCCGACGTTTTCCCAGTCACCGCGAGCCCGATGATGAAGTACAGCGCGAACCCGATCGCGAGACCGATGGAGTAGTACCCGAACATATCGTCGGTCTTGAACAGCGCCGTCACGACGCCGCCTCCGACCGCGCCGAGGACGGACGCGATGTCCGAGAGCGCGGCCTTGCCTTCCTGCCGGCGGAGCGTCCGATACGTGACCCACCCGATGACCAGCCCAAAGCAAAGTGCCCCTATCTGCGCGATCGTCACCGTGCCTCCTGTGCGTTCAGTTGGCCACTGCCAGCTTCAGGCTGGCAGAGCAGTACGGAGTGTACGCGAGACCCATGAGATTGCCCTTCTTGAGAAACTGCGCGCGCATGATGCGCAGCGCTTCGCCGACCGGTTTCCCAGCCAGAAACGATGCGAGGAAATGCTCCGCCGCCTCGTTGGCGATCTGTTGGTGCAGCGTCACCTCGGTCCCGATGACGCCCGCGGCGCGTAGCCCGGAGAAAATGTCAACGAAGCTCACCAGCGCATCGGGCGTCAGCTCGGCCGTGTGACATCCGTTGATGAACACGAGAGGCGGCACCGTACTCCAGTGCGTCGACGGCCACGTGCTGCCCCAGGCGCCGAGGTCGCCGGCGGTGATGCGCTCGTCGTGTCCTACGCCGAGCGATGGCCTCGTGACGCCTCCGTCGGCCGCGTCGCGCCATCCGTGACAGTAGATGTAGACGAGCTGGCGATCCGGCATGGCGAGGCCGGCCTGGATTTTGTCGCGCGAGTCGCAGATCTGGCAGTCGAACCCCGCGGGGAGTTCCTGCAACTCTTTGAGGTGCCGCTCCCAGAGGTCCTGCTCGAGATCGAGTGAGTAGCCGAGCAGTGTCTTGATCGGGGGGAGCACCCTCGGGATCTCCATCAGGAGCTTGCTCTTGAGGCTGAGGGAAGGCGGCTGCTCGATCTGATACCGGAACCCCCAGAACCCGAATGGACACAGCACGTTCATGCCGTGGGTGCTCGCGTACGGGCATTCCGGCGGAAGAGATTCGCTGGCGATAAACTCCGCCCACGCCGTGTCGCTGAGCAGCCGACACAACTGGGCCGCCTTGGGCTTCCCATCCTCGAGCGGTATGTCGTAGACGAGACTCCAGGGGAATATGTACTTGCTGCCGCCCTTGCGTGAGATCTGGATCGTCCGGGACGGAGCCATGAGCGCATCACGCCGCTGCGTCCATTCGCCAATGCGATCCCCCCACACCGCCATCCAGAGCTGCCAGCCGAGTTTCGCCAGATCGAGCAGGTCGGTCTGGAAATCCGGCTTGGACTTGGCGTTGTTGGCGTCGTAGCGATTCTTCCGCTGCACCTCAGCGCCGAAGTGTCCGCCATACTCCTCGACGTGAAGCGCGTACAGTTTGGCGCGCGCGGCGCCGATCGCGGCGCCCATCTGACCTTCGGTAATGAACAGCACAACCGGATCACTGTCCTTCCCATTGAAGACCAGCGTGTGCGTGCCCTCGTCCGACTCGTTTAAGAAGACGTTGAGATCACGCGCCGGCATGTCACTGAGGGAGCTGAAGCGACCCGCCAGGCTGTAGTCGATGTGTGCGCTGTACCCTTTCGCATCGCCCGCAACGGACCCGACCGTGGCGTTCAACACGAGCGACTGGACTACGTTCCGGTCGAAGTAGACGCAAATGCGGAGCGCGACGCGCGTGCTCCGGTCTGGCGTCCGCATGGGTACGACGAGCCATTGCTGTCGATCCTCGGGCTGACATGTATGCGGGCCGCCCGGTGTACAGGCGCAGACCCAACTACCGCCGGTCTCCGGCAGGAACAACGGGAAGCGCTGTTCCTTCAACGTGACGGACTGGCTGGCGACGACAACCTCCAACCAATGCCCCTCGTCTTTCGGTGGCAGCTGATCGACCGGAAATGGCTCATGTTCGCTGTTGTCAACCACGCTCGCATCGGATCGTTCACCGATGTCGAGCCGAAGCACGTAGTCGGTGCTCTGCTCCAGCGTTGCGGTTCGCGGGGTCGCGACCCCGTTCGCTGTGCGCGCCACGTGCACGTTGAGATACCGCGGCGCGGGTTGGTTGATGTCGAGCTCCACATCCGCGAACGCGTGACGCGCCGCAAGGCGCGTATGCTGGGTGGGGGCAGCAATATTCGCGATCCGTTGGCCCGCGGCTCCCCCTGCGCCCAGCACGTGGTCGAAGATGTCGGCGACACTGAAGGCGATGCCAATCAGGACGATCGTTTGGAGCACGCTCGGTACATCGCTCTCCGCACTCACGGCGAGTGCATTGAGCAACGGGTCGAGTCGTTGTCGGAATTCCGGCCACGCAGGACCCAGCCGCGCTTCGAACATCGGATACGCGGCGTAGAGGCTGCTCACGACGACATCGGGCGAGAGGGGATCGGTCATGGAAGGCGGCGAGAATATACAGCATCATGTTCTCTCCGTCAGCAGATTCGATGATCGAAGCCACGCCGACGAACGTGATTCGCGTCCCGCCTCTATCGATCTCGCCACCAATGGGTCACGGACGCTTTGAAATCCTTGGGGCTCGGCGCGAAGGCGCGAGCGCCAAGGCGTCCGGCTCTTGGCATCGCCAAAGCGATCGTCCCCGTCCACAATGAGTGAACGCAGCGTCGCCAGATCGTGATCCTTGCCGAGCCACACTTCCAATCGCCGGAGCGTGTCGGTGCGAGACCGCGGGCGGCGCGAAACCCTCCCGCTCGCTCAATGTGCACTGGCACCGACTGACAGGAGACGAGCAGCGCTGCCTTGGCACGCCGCACGAGTGGTGGGACCTCGGCCTTGGCCTGGCGCTCCCGAGTGCGCAATCCGTGACCGACCACGCGAACGACGCGAGCGGACATCGCGAGCGGCTGTCGAAGAAGACGCAATATGGCGCGTATCTTTTTTCACGCTCTTTCGTGCCTCGTACACTCCAGCGTCGGCCGGCGCGTCTTCGGCCAGCTCGTCGCGGCGTTGGGTGTTGGTATGCCTCTCGGGCAAGATCAAGGCCCGGGTGGAATAGAATATGCGGCCGCTCGTAGCCATAGCCTCCGCACAAAGGAGCGAGCCATGGATCGCATCATTAACCTGTGGTCCGACGTCATTTGACCCTTTTGCTACCTCGGCTCGGTCTGGGCCGAAGAAGCGGCGCGAGAGCTCCAGGCTACGCTGCGAGTGCTTCCGTTCGAGGTCCATCCGGAGACGCCGCCGGGTGGGGCTCCGAAGCCATTTTCGCCGCGGATCCAGCAACTGGCGCGTGAAGTCGGGCTCCCCATCGATCCACCGACCCGGAACGTGAACTCACGCTTCGCGCTCGAGACCGCCGAGCTGGTGCGCGCCCAGCACGGCGACGACGCCTCGGGCGCCTTTCATCGCGATGTCTCGCGCGCCTTCTTCACACAACGCGCCGACATCTCGAAACCCGAAATCTTCAATCCTATCGCCGAGGGCTATGGCGTTTCCCCGTCGGACGTGGACGCCGCGTGGCAGGAGCGACGGTACCGCCGCGCCGTCGACACGTTCATTGACCAGGCCCGCATGGCCGGCGCGACCGGCGTGCCGGCGGTCGCCTGGCCAAATCAACGCGCCATTGTCGGGATGATGCGGCCCGGGGACCTCGTGGCGCGTCTCTAGCGCGTGACGTATGTAGTGTTGTCCCGGTCATTTGACAACACCATGCTTCACCCGCAATGACGCCGCGGCCGCCCGTTCGCTGGCGCTCCATAGAGCGCGAGCTGCCGCTCCTCATATCCGCCCTCGTACTGGCGACCGTCGCGGCGTTCGCGTGGACCGCCTATGTCCGCACGGAGCGGATCATATTGAGCGATGCCAGCGCGCGGATCACGGCGTCAGCAAAGACCGTCGCGAACCTGCTCGTGCAATCCGCCGCTCAGGACTTCGAGCGGGCGCGAAAGGTCGCCGCGGACACCGCGATCCAGCGCTACTTGACCACCGGCGGCAATCCGTCCTCGGCGCGGCGCGCAATCACCGCCCTGCAATCAACGGCCGGCACGGTGGGCACTCGCGTGGAGATCCGCCGGCTCGACGGTGAGATCGCCGTGGATACCATAACGGGGCGCCCACCGCCGGATGGATGGCTCCGGCATGCGCTGGATGCGCGTCCGACCCGAGCGGCCATCTCTCCGATTCTGGCGGCCGGGGACTCGTTGTATCTGGCGTCCTTCGCTCCGGTGACACGCGGCGGTCAACCGATTGGGTATCTCACCTGGTCGTCCTACATCGTCACGGCCGGCGCGAAACCACTCCAGAATCTCATCGGGCAGCACTCGGTGCTGTTGGTCGGCACGTCCGAGCCGGGCGGCGTCTGGTCGGACCTGGAGCGGCCACAGCCGGCTCCTCCGCCATTTAAGGTCGGGACGACGACGGTATACAACTCGCCGGCGTGGGGCGACGGATTGGGTGTGGCACTGCCGATTCAGGGCACATCCTGGATCCTCTGGGTGGCGCAACCTCGAGCCGCGCTCTTCGCGCCCATGCAGCGGTTGTTGATCGACATGGGAGTCCTGGCGGTGCTCTTCACGTTGATCGGTATCGCCGGCGGCATCGTGGTGAGCCGCCGCATCACGCGGCCAATCGTGGCATTGACCGGCGCCGCGGAGCGCATGGCGTCGAGCGAAGAACTGACCGTGACTCCCATCGCTGTCGAGTCTGCGCCCGGCAACGAGGTCGGGCGCCTCGTCGACGCATTCACGCGAATGTCGTCGCGCGTGGTCGAGTCCAGGCATGCCTTGGAAGAGCAGGTGGACGAAGCGCAGGCGTTGGCCGAGGAGCTCGAGGCCACGAATGACGAATTGGAAGGGAGCAACAAGGCGCTCCGCGAATCAGAGCGAAGCCTGTCGACAACCCTCGACAGCATCGGGGATGCCGTCATCGCGACCGATCTGGCCGGCTGCGTGGTGCGCATGAATCCGGTCGCCGAGCGGCTGACGGGTTGGTCCGAAGCCGATGCGGTCGGCTGCCCGCTGCCGACGGTCTTTCACATCGTTAACGAGACGACACGCGAACGGGTGGAGAATCCAGTGGAGCTGGTGCTCCGTCGCGGAACCGTCGTAGGGTTGGCGAATCACACGCTCCTGGTCGCGCGTGACGGTACAGAAATCCCGATCGCCGACAGCGGCGCGCCGATCCGCGATGATTCGCGGCAGCCGAGCGGCGTCGTCCTCGTCTTCCGCGATCAGACCGACGAGCGCCGGGCGGCCGACTTGCAGATGCATGCCGTGCGGGCCGACCTCGAATCGCGGCGCGCCCAGGAGGCGAGCCGTCTCAAGAGCGAGTTCCTCGCCAACATGTCGCACGAGTTGCGGACACCGCTCAACGCGATCATCGGCTTCAGCGAAATTCTTCACGACAAGAAGGTCGCGCCGACCAGTCCGGAGCACGACGAATACCTGGGTGACGTGCTCACGAGCGCCCGGCACTTGTTGCAGTTGATCAACGACATCCTCGATCTCTCGAAGATCGAGGCTGGCAAGCTGCAATTCTTCCCCGAGCAGGTCGATCTGCCGCGGCTCGTGGCCGAGATTCTCGGCGTGCTCCGCTCGAGCACCGCGGAGAAGAAGATCGATGTCGAGTCGCATGTCGACGGCGAGCTGACTGACGTGGTCGTGGATGCCGCCCGGTTCAAGCAAGTGCTCTACAACTACATATCCAATGCTATCAAGTTCACGCCCGCCGGCGGGCGCGTGACGGTCCGCTTGCTCGCGACCGGCGCGACCTTCCGACTGGAAGTAACGGACACGGGCATCGGGATCGCGCCGCAGGACATCCCGCGTCTCTTCACGGCGTTCGAGCAGTTGGACGCCGGAACCCGAAAGCGCCACGCGGGCACCGGGCTCGGCCTCGCGCTGGTCAAGCGATTGGTCGAGGCCCAAGGCGGCGCCGTCGGTGTCACGAGCGCCCTCGGCGCCGGCGCGACGTTTTTCGCTACGCTACCTCGCCGGACCGACTCATCGGTGTTGGATCACCTTCGATGAGCTGTTCACCGACGTGTCCTGCTGCTGCTCGAGCAGCTCGCCGATTTTCCGCAATCGCTCGGACTCGCGAAGCCCAACGAGCGGGTTGATCTCGCGCCACAACTCCTGGATCCCGGTGTAATCCGCCTTGATCTGGTCGAAGTCCCGAAAGGGGTTGTAGTCCGTCTTCATCGGCGTCATCGCGGACACCAAATTGTCGTCCGATAGCGAGTCGAGCGCCGTGACGTATTGACGCCGCGACGACAAAAAGAGATAGGCCTCGCGCTTCTCGACGAGGAGTTTGTACACGTAGTCCCGGTGGAACGTGGTCGCTTTATTGTTCGAGCGATACATGTTGGTGCACAGGACGGCCAGGAACTCCTCGTAGTCCCCCATGAGATCGAGGGGTGTGTTGTCGTACGCCGGATCGTTCATGTTCCGAGACGCGTGGACCATCTCGTGGAACAGCACCTCATCATACCGCTGTCCGGGATACCAACCGCAATCATCTACGGCCCAGCGATCCGGGGAATACTGGATCCGGGCGCCTTCGTAGGTCCACTTCTTCCCAGTCTCGGGATCGGCCGAGTAAAATGGTCCCGTGCGCGAGTTGCAGTAGTCGTTCTCGTCCGTGTACGGCACGATCCAGATGGACTGGTCTTTCGAGAGTCCGCTGCGAAACGTCTGCAAGAGCGCGCGGCCGGTGTCCGTTCTCATGATCGCGTTGACCGCGAGCCGGACCCGTTCCTCGTACACTTTGGCGGCCTGACTCCGCGCCGTTTCCGTGAACGAGTACGCGATGGTGATATTCCATTGTGGGATACGTATCATTTTGGCCTCCTCCTCAAGCAAACGCAAAAGGCCAACGAGACCCGACATGCCACCCGCCGACCCGAACTACGAGGCCCGCGTCCGGGCGAGTTTTGCCAAGCAACAGTTCATGGCGACGTTGGGCGCCAGCCTGACGACCGTTCAGCCAGGCGAGGTCTCGATCGAGCTCCCGTTTCGCGCCGATTTGACCCAGCAGCACGGGTTCCTGCACGCCGGCGTCGTCACGTCGGTCATCGACAGCGCCTGTGGATACGCCGCGCTGACGCTCATGCCACCGGACCGGGAGGTTCTGAGCGTCGAGTTCAAGGTCAACCTCATGGCTCCCGCGCAGGGCGCGACGTTTCAGGCGCGCGGGCGAGTCGTGCGAGCTGGTCGTACGTTGACCGTGTGCACCGGCGACCTGCGCGTCGCGGGCTCGGAGTCGGTCGTCGCGATGATGCAAGCGACCATGATGGCGGTAGAAGGACGAAGCGATCGGCGGGATTAGTGGCGCCGGCCGGACGCAGTGTCATGAATCCGCTGCATCGATCGCTCAATACGGGTGATGCGGTGTGCGCTCATGCATTGGAGGCCGGTCGTGGTATTGATCGGGCTTGCCAGCAGCGCCTTTCTCTGGTGGACGTGGATCGATGACCAAATCTGGACGGTCCGTCATACGATCGGTGTAATCATTATGGTGCCGACCTTCGCGCTGTGGGTCATCGCTCGGCATCAGCTCGGCGCGTCGTTCACGGTGCGACCCCAGGCCAGAGCGCTCGTGACACACGGTCTCTATTCCAAGATCCGGAATCCGATCTACTTATTCGGCGAACTGCTCAACGTTGGCCTGTTCGTGTTCTTCGGGAATCCGTGGCTCTTCCTGGCTTTTCCCGTCACGATCGCCATACAAGCGCTCCGCGCGCGCGCGGAAGCGCGCGTACTGGACGCGGCGTTCGGCGACGCCTATCGCGCGTATCGCGCCCAAACCTGGTTCTAATGCGCGTGTCATAAATCCGCCGCGTCAATCGCTCCATAGCGATGGCCATGCGAGGTGGGGCGCTAGGCGATATCCAACGCCGGCGGATGGCGATCCTGATGGCGTTGCGCGCCGGCCGTTCGCCGAAGGCCATCGCCAAACGTTTCGGTCTCGACGTCCACACCGTGTACAATGTCCGCGCCTACGGTCTGCTCCCGCGGCCCTGGACGTTCTGGCGTGTCGGTGCCACCGTGTACTGCAACGACGGCAGCGGCGAGCTCGTGAGGTGGAAGACAGCCGATGCCCGGGCGGCGCGCGTGGGCCGTCGCCGGCTTCGCTCAGCGGCTCGATGAATCCTCGGGTGACATCGAGATACGGTACGATCCATCGGGCTCCAGTGCTCCACTGGTGCGTACGATCGCACCACGACGGACGAACACCGCGCGGCCGGCGATGCGAATCAATACGTCAGGAAGATCCGCCGCCGTTGGCAACTCGATGTCGTACGTCACGCCGGTCGTGCGCGCATCGACCACAATCGTCTCGTGCCCGACCGTGTAGTTCGAGCCGTCGGCGTTTGCCGTGACCGCTACGCGCGTGCCGGCGCCAGAGCGAATGCGCAGCAGGCCGCCCGGCTGAGCGGTGTGGAAGTTGAGATCGACACGTCCGTCAGGGACGATCGCGACGCCTCGCGGAGCGACCGGCGCACTGGGGACTGACGGCGCCGTCGACTGCACGACGCGCGCCGGTACGGGCTGAGCGGCTTGGCGCGCGCTGACGACGTGGGCGACGAATTGCCGCACGGGCGGCAGTGCCGCCGCAGCCGCGGCCGCGCCAAGGCCCAGGATGATCGCGCCCCACCGAACCGCCAATCCGCGCGCGCGATCGCGATCGCCGGCCGGGCGCTGGATCGACGCGAAGTCCAGCGGTGGTGTCGCGTGGTCGAGGAGGCGAAGGAGATCGGCAACCTCGCGCTCGGCGAGATCCGCGTCAGTCAGACGCATGGCACAACTCCTGTCGGTGACTCGGCGCCGACGGCCTGACGGAAGACTCGCGTTGCACGGACGAGCAGTGTGCCCACACTTCCCTCGGCGACATGGATCACGCGGGCCAGCTCGCGGTAGCTATACCCCTCGTGCCGGAGGAGGAGCAGCATGCGATCGCGCTCAGGCAACGCGTCGAGCGCGGCCCGGACCCGAGCGCGTGCCTCGTGCACCATCACGCTGGCGTCGGCGGCCGGTGGCTCATTCACCTGTGCCGCGTCGGCCGCGTACTGCACGACCAGCTCCGCGCGACGGCGCGCCTGCCGCTGGTGATCGCGAACGAGATTGGTGGACACGGTCGCCAGCCAGGCCCGGGGATCATCAGGCAAGGCCCCGCGCCGGTAGAGCCGCGCGAACGTATCCTGCGCCAGGTCCTTGGCCAACTCCACATCGCCGGTCAACCGGTCCAGGTAGCGGAACAGCGACGCGAACTGCGCGTGATAGAGCGCCGTTACGGCGTCGGAAAACGGGTCTGCGTCGGGCATCTCTAAAGAAAGGAACGGCTGAGCGGTCGATGCTGTGACAGGCGCTGAGGCACGGTCAGTACGCCCAGCTCAGTCCCAGGAGCACGGTCCGGGGCATGAGCGTCACGCTACGGAGCGAACCGCCGGGACTCGCGGGGACTTCACCGGACAGGTTCGCATGATTGAAGATGTTGGCGAGGGTGACGAACGTGGACAGTCGGCCGCGGGCCGGCCCCGTCCGCCACTGGTGAGTGAGTTGGAGATCAGCACGGAGATACGGTGGCAGCCGCGCCGCTACGGCCCACGAGGTCGCGAGATCGTGGTCGACCGCCCCCGGTCCGGTGACTGCATCATCATCGTCGTGTCCGAGCGTCGTTCCGTCCAGTCCCGGCGCGCGCTGCCCAAATCCTGCCCAGCCCGCGAGACGGACTTGCGTCAGGCGATCCACCGCAATGCCCAGGGCGGCCGATCCCGTCTGACCGAGCTCGGAGGTCGCGTGATAGCTCACGCCGCCGGCCGATTCGATCGTGCGCCCCACGCCGTAACTCGCTTGCCACGTCAAGCGGCCGTGCGCGCCGTTGAGTTGCGCGGCAAGTCCGTCGATGTGCGCTGACGCCCGCGCAAAGCCCGTGGCGGCGAATATCGAGCGTTGCATGGGGTCGGCGACGGCCAGCCCAGAGAGCGCCCGGGCGTAGCCATCGAATGAAAGGCGGGTTGTGGTGCCGAGCTGGGCGACGATGCCCGCGGTCCCCACATCGCTCTGCGCGAGCGGCACACCACCAGCGCCGGCGACCACGGGTAAGTCGACGCCGATCTCGGCCCCGAGCGGTGACTCCGGGTTGCGCAACGATTGCACGGCTTGGTGCGTGCGCGCGTATCCGACCGTCGCCGTGAGGCCCGGGAGCACGCGCAGCGCACCGTCGACTCTCGGCTCGAGGCGAGCGGTGAGTCCGACGAGTGCCATGCCGCGCACGCCGGTCGTGATCCGCCATGCGCCGTCGGTCGGGCCCCAATGGCGCTCAGCAAACGCCGAGAGAATCGTCGGAGCACCCGCGAGACCCAGCGGCGGCCGGGCCAGGTCGGGGATCGCCGCATCCATCACCCGATAACCGACGCTGAGTACATCGAGCGACGCGCCCAGACGTACCGACGCCCAGGTCAACTGCGTGGCGAGCTCCGCTTGACTCACGCCGTCAGCGAGACTGTGTCGTGTGCTGTCGGCCGCCGCGGGAACGGTCGCGCTGAACCGGGCAGCCGACACGTGGGACTCCATCTGCACCGCGGACCCGAGACGCTGGTTCCATACGAGACCAAGCGTGCCGGTGCCCCACGATATGTCGTTTGACGACGGTGTATCTGACGAGGGACTGTCTGCGTAAGGCGAGGCGCGATCATCGCTCGCCAGCACGATGAGTCGCACGCGCGTGACGCTGGTCGCCAATTCGGCCGTTGCCACCCCGTCGTTCCAATGGTCGTGCAACGGTCCCGCATCATTCGCCAGCAGATCGTCGTAGCTGCGGCGAGCGGCGATGCGGAACCCTCCGCTGAAATCGCCGAGCGAAAGCGGGTGGGCCCATGTTGCCCGCGTGGCGCCTGGGCCGAGAGACGCCGCGCCTGTCGAGGCGAGCACGGGCGGTGCGCGTGTCTCGACATCGACCACGCCACCCAATCGGTCACCGAGATCGGCGGAGATGGCGCCGTCGTGGACGGTGACGCTGCCAATGGCATCAGGGGTGATCGCGCTCAGGGTTCCACTGCCGTGCACGGGACTCCACACCGGGAGCCCATCGAGTCGCACCAGGAGTTGGTCTGCCGCGCCTCCGCGGTCCATCAACGCCCCTGGCCAGTCCGGCCGTAGAGCGAGATGCGGATCCGCACTCAGCGTGCGCATCATATCGGGCTCTCCTGTCGACACCGGCGACAGTCCAGGGTCACCGCGCCACGACCACATATCGCCATCCTGCACCGGCATCGGCGATCCACGCACATGGATCGAGTCGAGCACCACCAGCTGCGGCGACAACGCAATATCGACATGGACGAGACCGCGCGCGGCGACCGTCACCAGGACCGACATCGAGTCGTAACCGGGGCGTGCGATGCGTATCATGACTGTGCCGGGCGGCACGCCGGTGAGTCGATAAGCGCCGGAACTGTCGGACCACACGCCTGCTCCTGCTTCGGTCAGCTCCAGACGCGCGCCGGGGACCGCCGTTCCAGAGGCGCTGTTCCGCACGACGCCGGTAATCGTCGCGGCCTGTGTCGTCGTGTCCGGAGTGATCGTATCCCGAGGAGCCGGCTCGAACCATCGCTGGCGGCCGGATAGGGAGAGAGGGGCGACGGTGAAGGAGGCCCCGGACGCTGTTGTCAGCACGACGAGACGCACGCAGGCGCGCACACCGGCGGCTGTCACAAACCGGCCGCTTGACCGTTCCTTCCGGGAATGATTCACGCTGCGCTGATCGTCTCAGTCATGGCCGGTAGCCTTCGAGTGGCACAGCGCCCCCTGGATGCTGCCATGCTCGCGGTGCCCGCCGCAACTGTCATTGTCGCGGATCCGGATACCGAGCCCGACGGAACCAGCGATTCGTCCGGGGGTATCGTCGCCGGTCCTCGTCCCTCGGCGTCCGGATTCCAGCGCGACGCATTTCCCGCTGACACGGTCCCGCCCCGATCAAAGCGACCGCGAGCCATTGAGTATAGCGATTGGTACTACCGGCGTCTGACCATGCACCGCATTGCCAGTTATGCCGAGCTCCCGCTATTCGCCGGCGAATACGTCCTGGGCGAGCGCTTGCTGCACTACACGCAGTACGAGCGTGCGCCGTCCGGTCTCAAGACCGCGCACGTGCTGGTCGCTGGTGGCCTGGGGACGCTGTTCGCGTTCAACACCGTGACGGGTGGATGGAATCTGTGGGAGTCGCGCAAAGACCCCGCCGGTCGCACCCGACGCATACTCCATACGGTGCTGATGCTGGCGGCTGACGGGGGGTTTTTCGCGACGGCGGCGGCAGCCAATGGTGGCGGCGATCACCATGATCAGCTGAGCAACCAGCCGTACAGGCCGCCGAACAACCAGCTTCACCAGAGGCTGGCCGAGGTGTCGATGGGAATCGGGTTGGCGGGCACGGTCATGATGTGGGCGTGGAGAAACTGAGTGCATAATGTCATTCACGCCGTCGCCCATTTGCTCGCGCCGTGGCAGTCGTTGTACAGCAACTCCAAGGTCGTCTCGGATGCCGTCACCTACACACACCTCGCGGGATTGTTGTTCGCCGGCGGGTTCGCTGTCGCCGCCGATCGCGCCACGCTCCGGCTGAGTCGCGGAGCGCCGGAGAACCGGCGTCAATTGTTGGACGACCTCGCGGCGGTCCACCGTCCGGTGCTGGTCGGCCTCGCGATCATGGCGCTGAGCGGCGTGCTGTTGTTCACGGCGGACGTTGAGACGTTCGCGCTGTCGCCCGTGTTCTGGTGTAAGGCCAGCCTCGTGGCGTTGCTCATGGGCAATGGCTATCGGCTGATGCGAACCGAGCAAGCGCTCCGGACCGGCGACCCTGCCGACCATGGCGAGCGTCTGTGGCGCCGACTGCGGGGTACCGCCATCACCAGCATGGCGCTGTGGGCGTCGGTGGTACTCGCGGGCACCGTGCTGAACAGTATCAGTTGAGGAGATGAGATGGAGCAGAGGTCCGAATGCGCGCAGTGCATCTTGCGCGATCGGCGCGGTTTCCTACGTGAAGCAGTAGGCGCGATGATCGCGGCTGTCGCTCTTCCGGTGAGCGTGCTCTCGGCGCGCGAGCGCGGGCGCGACGGCCCGCGCTATCCGGTGCCCGCGACCGATGGCGTACAAATCGACCGCGACAACCAGGTCATACTCGTTCGGTGGCAGAACGCGGTGTATGCGTTCAACCTGTCGTGCCCTCACCAGAACACCGCGCTGCGTTGGGATGGGGCGGACGGGCGATTTCAGTGCCCGAAGCATCACTCCAAGTACCAGCCGGACGGGACATTCATCGAAGGGCGGGCGACGCGTAACATGGACCGCTTCACCGTGCAGCGAGACGGTGATATGATCGCCGTCGATGTCGACGCCATGCACAAGAGTGACGAAGATGGGGCGACCTGGGCGTCCGCCGTCGTGCATCTGTAGCTGGCGAGCTACTTCCCGACTTTATTCTTGCCATTGCCACGATTGGCGCTCCGGCCAAGGGCGTGTTTGAGTCGCCCGAAGAGTGAGTTTGGTCCGACCGGATTGATACCGGAGAACGCCGTGCCGATCCCCACCGATACCACCCAGCGCGGCGCGCCGCTCGTGATGCCGCGCGCGCCGTTCACGGTCAGGGCGAGCGGCTTGGCGAAGGCTACGACGAATCCGGCCGCGATCGACTGCGGTAACACGGCGCCCGAGTCGGCCGGGCCGACGTCCGTCGAGTAACCGACGCTCGTCGTGAGTCGATCGGTCCAGTCGTAGCCCGCTTCCAGGTCGATCGACGTCGCACGCGGTGCATCGAGCGTTCCATTGATGCCGTCGCCGGCGAACGGATGCCAGAGATTGAGGTCGAGCGAGAGGTTGTCGGTCGGCGATATGCCCGCGCCGAGCTCACCGGCCACACCCACTTGTCCACTCCCGAGTCCAACCGACGAATTGCCCGTCGGAAGACTGAGCTCGACCCCCGCGCCGAGCGTTGGCGATAACGGCACGTGAGGGATCTCATGCTCCGCGGCTATACCGAGCGGCAGGTCGGTGGGACCGATGCTCGAGACGGAGCCTTTGCCGGTGGTCGACGGCACGGTGACGCGATCCGCCGATGGAGTGGCGGACAGCGTCAGCCACGTGACGGGCTTGTATTCGAACAGCGCGCTGGCGGCTTGTTGCGATGCATCGGAGCGCAGTCCGGCGGCGCCACCGATGAGACCCCAGGTGAAGCGCGGATCGCGAGTCGCCGGGGCACTCTGGCCGCGCAGCGTGCACGCCGTGGCCGCCGTGAGCGTAGCGGTGAGCAGGAGTCGTAGCGTCATGCCCGGTACTACAAGCAGGTGCCGGGCCCGCGCTACCAGTTGTTAACACGCCCGTAACCTACGGTCCCGCAAGCAGGTAAGTGGCCGAGGTCAAAGTGACCCTCGCCGGGACGTAGCCCGATTCGACTCACCTACGCATCGAATCGGTGCACCTGTCAAATTGCACGCATGGCAACCAACGCGGGCAAGCTGCTGGTGGTCGAATCCGACGAGCAGCTCAGGGGGAGCATCGTCTCCGCCCTGAACGAGGCGGGCTACGAGGTTTCGACGGATGTGAGCGCCGGCATGAAGTCAGTTCTGGCGTTCGAGCCGGACCTCGTCGTGCTCGGCGCCGACCCGCCGGATCTCGACTGCTGCGACCTCCTCTCCGAGATCAAAGGCACGGAGCGCACGCGCGAGATTCGCGTGGTGATGCTCTCGCACGGCGGAGCTGCCGAGCGGGCCCGCGGTCTCGACCTCGGCGCCGACGACGCGCTGTCGCTGCCTTTCGAGCCCCATGAGCTCCTGTCGCGGATCCGGGCGCAGTTGCGCGAACGGGAGCAGCTGCGGCGCGCCGAAGAAGATCGCAAGGCGACGGAGCAGGTCGTGACGGCGGTGAACGAAGAGCGCCGCACGGTTCGCGTTGGCGCCTTGGTGACTGTTCTGGTCCTCCTCGCGGCCGGCCTGGTTTCAGTCTATTTCTACCGGCGCACGCAAGCCCAGAATGCCCGCGTCTATGCCGCGATCACGAGACTGCAGTCGGGCATGCTCACGCAATCCCAGCTCATACAGATGTCGCGGAAGGCCAGCGACAGCGTGGTGCAGAGCCGTCTCTCGAAGCTCGAGTCCGAGGGCAGCGTCGCGCAGACGATCATCCAGACGTACGAGCCGAGCGTGTGCCTGATTCACATCACGCTCGCGTTCCGCGATCACACGAGCGGGCAAAAGCTCCACTACGCTGGTATGACCGACAGCGGCGGGCCGACTCTCGACGAGCACAACAATCCCCTGGTGAGCTTGACCGGCTATGGCCCGGAAGTGCACATCGATGCATTCGGCACCGGGTTTCTCGCCTCGGCCAACGGCGAGATTCTCACGAATCATCACGTGGCGGAGCCGTGGTGGCAGAATGACGAGATCAAAGAGCTCTTGAGCCAGGGGCTCGATCCGGTCGTGACCGAGATGCGCGCCTACTTCCCCGATGTCCCGCACGGAATCACCATCGATACCGAGAGGATTTCCACGACCGCGGACGTCGCGATCGTGAGAGGCGACGTATCCGGACTCGGCATCAAGACCGTGGCCCTCGCTGACGGGCAGGGCGCGGCGATCAGTGGCGCGCCCGTCGTCCTCCTCGGGTATCCGACCGCGATCGACGCGATTCTCGCGCGGGCGGGGTCACAGACGATTCAGTCGATCGCGCACGCCTCGAAAGGCGATCCATCGCAGGTCATGGAGGAGCTCGCCAGGCGCCATCTTATTCGGCCGACCACGACCCAGGGTCACATCGGCGATGTGCTCGCGGACAAGATCGTCTACGACGCCCAGACGACATCCGGCGGGTCCGGCGGCCCGTTGTTCAACGACCAAGGCAAAGTGATCGGCATCAACTTCGCCATCCTGCGTCAGTTCGGCGGATCGAACTTCGCCATCCCGATCGATTTCGGCCAGGCATTGCTCACGGGATCCAGCGATCGCGCAGGCGCAGGAACGGCCGCTCGATGAGGCGAGTCATGAGGACGCCGACGCCGAGCGCGCCGCCAACGTAGATAGCGAACGCGGGGATCGGACCCGGCGTCCAGTGGAACAGCCGGTCCAACACGTGCGGCGCCCACCACAGAATCGCCAGGTGCCACAAGTAGATCGCGTACGAGTACGTCCCGATCCAGGCCAGCGGCCGCCACGCCGCATGCATCGGCGTCATGAGCGCCACGAGCAGCGCTCCGCCGAACCCCAGGTAGAGCAGCGTGAGGCCGACGGTCAACGTGAACGAGCTCGTCACGTCCATCGCCATGACCAGCACGACGGCCGCCGCACTGGCCGCGGCGATGATCCACCGGTGCGACGTGACGATCCGTCGCAGTCGCTCGCCGTCGAAGTGATACCAATAGGCGAGCAGCACACCGAAGAGCAGTGAGTCGAGGCGGAGATGTGTGGGGTAGAGGTCGGCCAGGAGATCGCCAGGGTGACGACTCACCGTCACGATTCGCGCGGCAAGCTCCGCGAGTGCAACGATAGCCGTTACCGGTACGACGAGAGCGAACGGATTGTCTGCTCCTCGACCGCGCCGAACGATCAGTGCGAGGCCCAAGGCCAAGAGCAGATAGAAGTGCTCTTCGACCGCGAGCGACCAGGTATGCCACCAGATGTGCGGCAGGTATCCTTGGAGGAACAAGCATTCCGCGAGATACGCGCCCGGCGGCGTGGGCGTGTGCCGCATGTAGATCGCGGTGACGAGCATGAAGGCGTAGAACGCCGGGTAGATCTTGAATCCGCGCCGGGCGAGAAACCGGCCCACGCGCACCCTGCCCATCCGCTGGTACTCGCGGAACAACAGTCCGGAGACCAGAAAGCCGCTGAGCACAAAGAACAGGTCCACCCCGACCCAACCGGGATCGAAGTGGTAATGTCGGCCGAGGACGAGCAGGATGGCCGCGCCCCGCAGGGCGTCGAGTGCCGCGAGGCGTTCCGAGTCGCGCAAACGCAGCAAGCTACTGCTGCGTCTGCGCTTACGGTACCGCTACTTCATGAGCTCTTTCCAGGACTTCTCGGAGAGATTGACGCCGTAATGCGATGCGGCTTTCTCGATATTCTTGAACGCCAGCTCACGCTCGGAGTCCGTCACGCCCTCGACCTGGTCGAACCGCGCCACGGCGTTCCGCACGTGCTGCGCGTCGGTCAACGGCTCTTTTCGCTCCTTCGGGAACGCGTACACAGTATCGGGTAAGTCGCTCTGCGTCGTCAGTTGTCCGTGCTTCTCATGAGGTCGCCATGTCGGGTCCATAGTTGTCCTCCGGGGGAAGTGGGTGCATGATATCCGGACGCATGGAGAATACCACATGACCCGACCACACGAAGACCTGCAGCGCCACACCCCCGCAGATCACCGACCCGGCGGCGTGCCGGTCACGTTCGCGCCGGGCGCGTGGTGCGCCATCGACGTCGTGCATACGAAGGCCGAGCGCGTCGACGCCGGCATCTCGGCGTACGAGACGCTCATCGAGAAGGCACGCTCGTCGCCTCTCGGGGTGCGCGTCGCCGCCGTGCTTCGGTCCGTCAACGATCGGCGCGTGATCGCGATGGTGGACATCGAAGGACACGACGCGTTCCACCATCTGCGGTCGTCGTGGGACGATCACCATCTCGTGGCCCACCGCGACGATGTCGCCGAGTCGAGTACCCTCGGCCTCTATCGGGTGGCCGCGAGCACCGGTGATGCGGCGATCGATCCGGAATCGAAGGACGCGTACGCGTTCGAGCACGTCGCTGTCGCGCCCGAGCGGGTGAGCGCGCTCGCGGCCGCCGCGCCGAAGGCGCACGGGTTTCGGGGGGTTGTCGTGTTCGGGGCCGACGACGACAAGGGGTCGATCATCGTCTACCACTTCGGTCACGCGGTCGACCTCGACACGTTCCGCGCGAGCGCCGAGGCCCAGCGCATCCTCGGCCCGGTACGGGCCGACGGCGAGACGATCTCAGCCGTCCATCCAGTAAGGACGTTCGGCTGAGCGCCTCGCCGCCGTAAACAGAATTACGCCGCGGGCTTCTTCTGCGCACTCGGCGGCAGCATGCCGTTGAGCCGCAGATAGATCGCGAACTGACTGTAGTGGTCGGCCCAGTCGCCAGTCGTGAGCGTCATGACCGAGGCCCGTGAGCGGGTCTTGCCGCCGAAGAACGGCAGCTGCTCGGAGAGCTTCGAATCATCGAGCGACGCGAGCGCCTGATCGCAGAACGCGAACGTTTCCTTGAGCGCCGCGATCAATTGATCCTTGTTATCGGTCCCCGAGAGCTTCGCGCGCTGGGGAGCCTTGGTGCCACCGATCGCCCCACACAAGTAATCGTTTCCTTGCGCGAGGTGCACGACAATGTCGCCGACAGACATCTGAGCCGGCGTCGGCTTGTACGAGTACTTGTCAGCCGGGAACTCCGCAGCCGCCGCCATCAGGTTGTCGCCAACCTTCTTCGCATTGTCACGAAATGCTTCGGCGACCGGGGCGTTCTGAGCAATGGCGACCGCGGGGAGACAGACCAACGCTAGGGCTATAACGCGCACGATTCTCTCTCGTTTGGGGGTTGCCTTCACATTGCACGCGCGCACGCCATGTGTCCAGTCCGGTTCTAGCACGTGTATCGCTGCCAGATGCCGTTGACTGAGCGGACCCGACGGTGTGACCAGGAGTAACGACACGCCATATCTGGGTTGCCAGCACGACCGGCGTTTCGCATATTGACCGCGCACGACTCAAGGGCCCCAGAGGCCCGCGATAAGGGCAAACCCGCCGAAAGGCGGCGACGCAAAGCTCCGAGGCTACCGCGCGCTCACGCGTGCCAGGCCGGTCGAGCCGCCGAACGGGATCCTCGCACGGGGGCCCTTTGTATTTCCGCCGTTCGTGCAAGAGTCCACAACTGTAGGAGCAGTCGCTATGCGAGTACTACGTCACGCCTCATGGCTCGTAGTTCCGCTCGTCGTCATCGCGTGCGATCGGACGCCAACCGCGACGACACCACCCGCCGATGTGAGTCAGCAGCTCGCCGCCGCGTTTGTACCGGGGCAAGCCCTCTACGGCCTCACATCCGCACAGTACGCGAACTTTCATCTCGGCAGACAGGTCTTTGACAGCGTCTTCACACCGCAAACAGGACTCGGGCCGGTCTTCAACGCCAACGGCTGCGCGACCTGTCACCTGAACGGCGGCGCTGGCACCCAAGTGGAGGTACAAGGTTCCGTCTACGCCAACGGGATGTGCAACACGCTCGACTCAGTCGGCGGATTCGTCTTCGAGCTCTTCTCCACGCCACAACTCATCGCGGCGCTCGGCATCAATGGCGAGCCGATTCCGAGCTACGCGCAGACCGGACACCGCACGACCCCGCAGCTCTTCGGCCGCGGGCTCCTCGGCGCCATCACCGATTCGGCGCTCGAGGCGCAAGCGGCTCTCGAGCAGCGCCAAGACCCTCGAGCCGCCGGGCGCATTGCCCTCATGTCCGACGGAACCATTGGTCGCTTCGGGCGCAAAGACCAAGGATCGTCAGTGTCGGACTTCAACACCGACGCATTCTTGTACGAGATCGGCATCACGACGCCGGGGTCGGACGACAGCGTCGAGAAACCAGTTGGCGACAAGGTCGTCCCGCCTGGCGTCGCTCTGGGCCCGGAGCCCAACCTCTCACTCGCCAAGCTGCAGCAGACGACGGACTTCGTGAGCTTCCTCGCGCCGCCACCGCCTGCGCCGGACAATGACTACCAAGAGGCCGTGTTCCAGCGGACCGGCTGTGCGACGTGCCACGTCCCATCGATGCAGACCGGCGCGAACGCCGTTGCGGCGCTCAGTCGCAAGACCGTGCACGCGTACACGGATCTTCTGCTGCACGACATGGGCCCCGCACTCGCCGACATCTGCTTGGGTGCGGCAAAGCCATCGGAGTTCCGCACGGAGCCGTTGATGGGACTCAGCCTGCGGACCGAGTTCCTCCACGACGGCCGGGCAAAAACGGTCAGCGCCGCGATCCTGGCGCACGGCGGTCAGGCGACCACCGCGCGTATGCGATTCACCCAACTGCCGGAGCGAGAGCAGCAGGCGCTCGTCCGATATCTGCAGACTTTCTGATTCGGACCGTTCGCCTCAGCTCGTCCTCGGACTGTAGGATCTTCTGACGGAGGTCGATCGGTAACGTGGGATGCGTCGACAAGAACCGATCGACCTCGCGTAGTGCCTCGGCGCTCGTTTGCCCATCGAGGAACGCGCCGAGCCACTGACCGAGGAAGAAGATCCGACGATGAGTCTGGATCCACGGCAACGTGTCGAGTGCCGGCCCGAGGTATCGCTGCGTGAGGGCGCTCCGCTCCGGATCGTTGAACGCGCGCAGGCTCGCCGTCACCCACTCTTCGTTGAGCGTCGTGTCGCTGAGATACCGCGTGAAGTACGCGTGCTTGGTGGCCGAATCCGGCGATGCCGCCTGCGCGATGAACGCGCGGCGCTTCCCTTCGGTCCCCGGGTCGCGCTTCTGCTCGTCACGGTATCGGTCCCAGGCGGTCGGCGCGCCCTGCGCGACGAGAGCGGTGACGATCCCCCAGCGGGTCGGTTCCCTGAGTGGCGTGCCGGCAACGGAATCACGGTCCAGCCATCGATCGAGCCGGCTCATGGCCTCTTGGCTCGCGGCAATGCCGAGAAATGCCTCGAGGCTCGCCTTGCGAATGCCGAACGCGCGCGTCGTGTCGTCCACCATCGCTGGAAGCAACGCGTCCAAACTCGCCGGACTGGCTCGATACGCGGTCACCGCCCGCACGGTGCGGTTGAGGACAAACGTCGCGATCTGTTCGTCGAGCTCATGGGGGATGGCGCGCGCGGCCATCGCGACGAACCGATCGGGTTGGAGTCGTGCGTCGCGCACGAGATCCCACATGGCGCCCCAGAGCTGCGCCCGCAACAAGGGGTCGTGGACGTCGCCAATATGATGTTCAACCCATCGCGCGCTCGCCGTGTCGAGTACGATCACGGCGTATCCGTAGTCGCCGGCATTGGCGAAAACGAACGAATGCGCGTTCCCAGGGATCGTCGTCCGATCGGCCCGGAGCTCCACCGGTCGCGCGTGTGAGTCGACGTCCACATCGAGCTTGATCGGCCACGGTCCAAGTCCGGACAACGGTCGCGCGGGATGTTGCACGAGCGTGATGGTTGCTCCGCTCACGTGCTGCTCGACGATGGGCACACCAGGGCGCAGGATATAGGCGCGACCCCACGCGTCCAACGGGCGGTGCGACGCGGTGCTGATCGATGACAAGAGATCTTGCCATGTCGCGTTCCCATACGCGTGGTCACGCAAGTACAAACGCAATCCATCACGGAACGCCGTATCGCCGACAAGAAATGCGAGTTGCTTGAGGATCGCCGGCGCTTTGTTGTAGACGATCGGGCCATACGCGCTCTTGGCCTGGTCGAGATTCCCGAGCGTCTGCCAGATCGGCGTCGTGCCGTCCGTCACATCGACCGCGTACGCCGCGGGTCGCGTGCGCACGTAGAACGTCTTCCACGCGCCCGACGCCGGGTCGAGCGCGTCCTGCATGACCGCCGCCATGTAGCTGGCGAATCCTTCCTTGAGCCACAGATCGTCGAACCATCGCATCGTGACGAGATCGCCGAACCACTGGTGGGCGACCTCGTGGAAGATCGTGGCCTCGCGCCCGAGTCGTTGCACGAGAGTCGGGCGCTCGCGATAGATGAAGCTCTCTTCGTTGTAGAAGATGGCGCCCGGGTGCTCCATGCCGCCGAACGGGAACGATGGCGCGAGGACGACGTCGAACTTCTGGAACGGAAACGGTCGATCGAAATAGTGCTCCAGCCAATCCAGCGCGCGGCCGTTTTGGTAGAGAATCGAATCCCCTTCGACTTCGGCCTTCCGAGAAGCCCGCACATACAGGGTGATGGGTCGCGAGGTCGTCGTACTGGTGATACGCGCCCACGGTCCGGCGGCAAACGCGATGAGATACGTGCTGATGCGCTCTGTCGAGGCGAAATGCGTTGTGACTGCCGAATCGGTCGAATCCGTCTGCGTCGCCGCGCCATTCGCGACCGCATTCCATCCTGGCGGCATCGTCAACGTCAGCGTGACTCGCGCTTTGAGATCCGGCTGGTCGAAGCACGGGAACAGCGCGTTGGCGTCGGCGGGGACCAGAAGCGTGTAGAGGTACTCGGCGCCATCTGTCGCGTCATGGAACTGGATAATGCTCGCGCCTGACGGCGCGATGTTCGCCGAGAAATCGAAGTCCAGCGTGTTTTGTCCGGGTGCCAAATACGAGGCGGGAACCCGAATATGCGCGCCGTCTGTCGTAATGCCGGGCGGGGCATGCAGCTCTGGCCCGCGAAAATCGAGCAGGACATCGCCCGAGTCCGAGCGATTGAACCGGATCGTGACGTGTCCGGTCGCCTTGCCCCGCTTATCGCGTTGTCGGATGTCGAGCCGCAGGTCGTACTGGACGTCCTGAATCCCACGCGCGCGATGCATCGCGAGCGCCTGCGATATCCCGGGTCGATCGAGGCTGTCAGCGCCGCCCCAGAGATGCAGGGCGGCTAAGAGAATCAGCACCCGCCAATTATACCGAGGATCTCGAAACCTGTCAGCTCGGGTTCTTTCTCGCTTTTGTTCGGCTCATTCGGCATACCCATCTATCGCAGATGGGCCTCCGAGTCCGACAACAGCACGTGCTGCAGGAGCAGGCGGGCCTTCCGCCAGTCGCGGTGGACGGTTCGTGTCGAGATGCCCCGCGCATCGGCGATCTCGGCAAACGTGAACCCGCAGAAGAAATGCAGATCCACGAGCTCGGCGAGCCCGGGCTCCAGCGTCGCCAACCGGTCCAACGCATCGCCGAGCTCCTCGAGCTCCACGGCGGTTCGCTCGGCGGCCGCCGTCGGCGGCTCCTCGCCGCTCAGCGTGATCTCCAGATGCCGCCCGCGCTTCGTCGCTTGACGTCGACGCGCGTAATCGATGACGAGTGTGCGCATCGCGCGCGACGCATACGCCAAAAAATGCGCGCGGTCGGCGAACCCGCTGTCGTGGCGCGAGACGTTGAGATACGCCTCGTGTACGAGCGTCGTCGCGCCGAGCGTCAACGCGCCGCCGCTCCTCCGCAGGTTGTACTCGGCGAGCCGATGGAGCTCGCTGTACAGCGCGGTGAACAGTTCATTGGGACGATCAGTCCCTGGTGGCGACACATTCGCGTCGGACATTTCGTATAACATAGTGTGTTGAGTCTCGACGCCAACCGGTGGGCCGCACTCGAGCCATTGCTGAACCGCGCGCTCGATCTTCCAGACGACGAGCGTGCCGCGTGGCTTGCGGAGCTCACGTCGACATCGCCGACGATGGCGGCGGAACTGATCGCGCTTCTCGACTCGGAGACCGTCGCCGACGAGCGCGGGTTCTTGGACGCACCCATCGACACGAAGCTTCCCGGTCTCGAGCTCGGCGCCTATTCACTGGAGCGTCCGATCGGCCAGGGTGGCATGGGGACGGTCTGGCTCGCCCATCGCACGGACGGACGCTTCGAGGGCCGCGCCGCCGTCAAGCTCTTGAATCGCGCGCTCCACAGCGCCGCCGGAGAGGAACGCTTCCGCCGCGAAGGCTCGGTGCTCGCGCGACTCGCGCATCCCGGCATCGCGCGACTCCTCGACGCGGGTCTGAGCCCCAGCGGGCAGCCGTTCCTGGTGCTCGAGTACATCGACGGCGAGCCGATCGATGTCTTCGCCGAGCAGTGGGCGCTCACGCACGAGGAGCGCGTCCGTCTCGTCCTGCAGGTCCTCGCGGCGGTCGGCCATGCCCACGCGAATCTCATCGTCCATCGCGATCTCAAGCCGAGCAACATCCTCGTGACGCGCGACGGGTCGGTGAAGTTGCTCGACTTCGGTATCGCCAAGATGCTCGAACCCGACGCGAGCGGAACCGCCAAACTCACCGTCGAGGGGACACGGGTCCTGACGCCGGAGTTCGCCGCGCCGGAGCAACTCTGGGGCGAAGTCGTCACGACCGCCACCGACGTCTATGCGCTCGGTGTCTTGTTGTACATCCTGCTGTCGGGTCGCCACCCGACCGGCGAGACCCCGCGCGCGCTGTTGACCGTCGAACCCGCGCGACTGGGACTCGGCGATCTCGACGCGGTCCTCTCCAAGGCGCTGAGCAAACCGCCCGAGAAGCGCTACCAAACCGTCGCGGCCTTTGGCGACGATCTCGAGCGATACTTGCGCTGCGAGCCCGTCAGCGCGCGGCGCGCGTCGCTCGCGTATCGCGCCTGGAAATTCGTGCGGCGCAATCGCGTCACGACGGCGACGGGCGCAGTCGTCGCGGCCACCCTCATCGGCGCGACGGGTTTCTCGATCGCACAAATGCGCGAAGCGAGACAGCAACGCGACGTTGCAGTCCAGAGCTCGAGGCGATCGGCGGCGCTCTCCGATCTGCAACTCGTGCTCGCCGGAGACTCGCGTGGCCCGGATGGACGGCCGCTCTCCAGTGTCCAGCGCATCGCGTTAGCCGAGCGCGTGCTCACCTCGCAATTCCGCAGCGAACCGGGGCTCGTCGCTGAGGTCATGGCCGACTTGGCCGGACGGTTCTACGAAGTTGGCGATCGCGTCGCGCAGCGCGGTATGCTGGCCCGGGCGCGTGCGATCGCGCGCGGCGCGAACTTACCGGAACAGATTGCCCTGACCGACTGTCTGATGGTGTACAGTTTCGCGTTCGACGACATGTTGGACTCCGCGAGCATCGACCTGTCGGAAGCCCACGCCCAACGGATCGTCGATCCGAAAGTCAAAGCCAGTTGCCTCGATGCCGAAGGGCAGTACCTGGTCGCCGCGGGCAAGCCCGACTCGGGCATTGCATTGCTCCGGCGCGCGGTGGCGATCGTCGACGTCGATCGGAGCAGCACGGATCGGCTGTCGACGATCAATGATCTCGCGGGCGCGCTCCGGTTGTCCGGACGAACCCGAGCGGGACTCCCGTACCATCGGCAAGTCATCGCCGAGCTGGACTCGGCCGGTTACGGCACGGCGGAGCAAGTCCCGAATGTCCTGACGTTCCTTTATGGTTCGCTCTCGGAACTGGGCGAGTTCGCCGCGGTGGATTCCGAGCTCACGCCGTTCGTGCACGAGCAGGAGCTGGCCCACGGTGCGGGACACGTCTCCACGCTCCTTGCGTTGCTCTATGGCCAGGCCAAGCTCCGCCTCGGGCAGATCGACACCGCCGACCTCTGGCTCAGTCGAGCCGCGCTCGACACCACGCAAGGCGCCGGCATGATACCGTTGTGGTTACCCGCCGCCATGACGGAGTTGCGGCTCGAGCAGGGCCGGGTCGCCGAGGCGCAGCGAGCAAGCGCTCACCTGCCGGCCGAGACGCGCGGCGAGCGCGCGAGCGCCGCGCTGCTGCGCGCGCGCATCCGACGAGCGACGGGCGATCACGCCGGTGCCTCGAAGGCCTTGGAGCACGAGCTCGCTCTGCTCGCCGCCGATGGCCGGCCGCCGCTCACGCACTTCGCGATGCCATACGTGTTCGCGGGCGAGTGGCGGCTCGCGGCCGGCGACGTCCGCAGCGCGGATTCGCTCGCGCGCCTCGGGCTCCGCGCGGCGATGGTCGACTCCCTGGCCGCCAGCCGCAGCGCGTTGGCCGGGGAGGCCTATCTGCTCATCTCGCGCACACAGTTCGCGTTGGGCGACCGGGAAGCGGCACTCGACGCCGAGCGCCGCGCCGATGTGGCGCTGGCGAATGGCTATGGCCGTGGCTGGCGCTCGCGAAGGGTCCCATCCCGGGCCTCGTAGATCGTGCCGCCACTCATCCAGACGTAGCCCACGCCGTCCCGCGCCAGGATGCCCTCGATGTTATCGGGATGCGCGATCTTGTCGCGGGACTGCCAGATCACTTTGAGCTGGGCGTCGAGCATCTCGGGTTGATGGCTTTTGCTCAGCGCGAACAGTTGATCGCGCTCGCGATCCGCGGCGATGTCCTCGAGATCCCGCAATCGGCGCCAGCGTATGCTGTCGGAGCGGGTGACGAAGACCGCGCCATACTCACGCACGACGAGCCACTCCCCGACGGTTGCAATACGCTCGATGCGTGTTCCGAAGTCCGGGACATCGTTGACCTTCTGATCGCGTGGAGTCTGAATCGACCGCCACGTAGTCCCAGCATCGCCCGTCCACCAAAACGCGGGGCGTGCGCTATCGCCCAGCGTCGCGAGGTACGCGACCGTCGACGTGAGACGATAGATGTGCGTGACATCTCGCAGATCGACTGGGAGTGGTGCGCGGGTCCAGGTCACACCTGCATCGGCACTGCGCAGGAATGCCGTGTGGCGGGCCTCGTGATCGAAATACATGGCGAACGCCCAGACCGAGCCCCCGACGGCCTCCATCGCATCCACGCCATCGATCCCGCCCGTTGGTACTGTAGACCACGACTTGCCGGCATCCGTCGACCGGTACAGGCGTGGGTGCGGTCCGTTGTCAAGGACCTGCCTCAGGCCCATGAAGAGCGTGTCTTCGTCGACGAACGCCATGTTCGACCCGAGACTCACGGAAAAGCCGTCGATCCCCACACGCCTCGGGTCGAAGCTGGGACGCCAGCTGCCGCGCAAAGAATCGGTGGTAAAGAGCGCGCCGCGCGCGATCCACAGGCGTCCCAAAGGTGACAGGAACAACTGGGGGCGCCAGTGCGAAGGCGGCAGCTCGCCAGACGCTGAAGGTCCCGATGTCTTGGAGTCGTCTTCGATCGCGGCGTCCTTGGTCACGATCAGCATGGCTTGCAACTGGGACACCATGTCTTTCGCGTCGAGCGGCTTGATCGTGACGCTCGCGGAGTCGCGGACCGCATCGATGCGAATCTCCACTTTGGTCTTGTAGCCGGGCGGCTCCACGACCATCCACCGGTTCGGGGCGTCGACGGCGTCCTCGTGATACTTGAGGTGCTCGAGCCGGGAACGGATCTGCGCGAACACCGTGTCGGCGTCGCCATGGGCCGCGTACTGCATGGCCTGAGCCCGGGCCACCGCCGGCGAAAGGCAGACCGCCAGGATAAGAGCGAGCACCCGGGTGTCGCGCATCGTGCATCAAAATAGCAGTTTTCCTTTCCGATGATCTCTGCACTCGAGGCCCTTGGCCGTCTTCGCGAAGGCAACCGCCGGTTTGTGGCCGATGTGGGCCGGCGGCCGCGCTCGAGCGGCGGCCGCCGGATCGAGCTCTCGCTCGACCAGAATCCGTTCGCCATCATCCTCGGCTGCTCCGACGCCCGCGTGCCGGCCGAGCTGGTGTTCGACCAGGGGCTCGGCGACCTGTTCGTGATCCGGGTCGCGGGCAACATCGTGGCGCCGTCGCAGGTTGGCAGCGTCGAGTTCGCGGCCTCGCGGTTCGGCACGCGGCTCGTGGTCGTGCTCGGGCACACCCGGTGTGGGGCGATCCAGGCGACGATCGAAGAGCTCAAGCAGCCGGCCGATCACCAATCGCTCAACTTGCGCTCGATCGTCGATCGCGTGCGGCCGTCCGTGGAAGGGCTTTTGCGCACTGAGCTCCGCAATGACCCCGAGGCGCTCGCTCGGGAAGCCGTACGCTCCAATGTCCGGGCGTCGGTCGACCATCTGCGGCACGGGTCGGCCATCCTCGAGCAATTCGGGCAGACCGACGGGCTCATGGTCGTCGGCGCCGAATATTCGCTGGAGACCGGAGTCGTCGAGTTCCTGGACTACTCGACCGCGCCGATGTAGACCGCATACGGCGGCAGCGCGCGTCCGGTAGCGGCGGAGTCGGAGCGGAGGATCGGCCGCAGCGCGCCTCGGAGCACAATGGTCTTTGGCTGCGCGCTCAGATTGCACGCAACGACCACGGTTCGCCCCGGGGTCTTCCGAAGCCAAACCAGGACATTCAGGCTGTCGTTATCCAGCATGGTATTGTCGCCACGAGCCATGGCCGGATCCGTCCGACGCAGCGCGATGAGCCGCTTGTACCACGACAACAACGAGCCGGGATTCGCTTGCTCGCGGGCGACATTCACCGAGTCGCTCGACGATGGCACCGGTAACCACGGGCTTCCGCTCGTCGAAAAGCCGGCATTGGCGGTTGCATCCCATTGCATCGGCGTGCGCTCCCCATCGCGACCTTTCTCGCGCGGCCACCCGATGACGCCAATCGGATCGCGCACGTCCTCTTTGCGCGTTGGGGTTGTGGTTGTCATGCCGATCTCTTCGCCATAGTACATCTGAGCGGTCGCTCTGGTGGCCAAGAGAATCGTGGCGACAATGCGCGCGGCGGCCGGGTGATAGCGATCCCAGCTTCTGTGGATATCGTGATTATTGAACACGAAGAGCGGCATGTTGCCGCGCACCATGGTCTCGGCCTCCGTGATGCGGCGCCTGAAGGCAGCCGCATCGAGCGTGTCGATGAGGCCGACCTGCATGTCCATGGGGAGCTGAAGCTCATCGTTGCTCTTGCCGTACATCCTGTTGAGATCCTCGGGGCCATGAAGATAGGTCTCCCCGATGAGCACGCGGTCGCCCGGATACGTATTGATCACGACGCGCAAGGAGCGGAGGACGTCGTGGACCTCCGGCAGATTATCCGTCCGGGCGTCGTCTTCGTTGGGATCACCATAGGCGTTCGTGCCGCCCAGTACCCGCTCGTCGCGGAGTTGTGGATCCTCGAAGAGATTGGTGATGGCGTCCAGCCGAAATCCGGCCACCCCGCGATCGAGCCAGAATCGCACGGCGCGGAACATCGCTCTCTCGACGGCCGGGTTCCGCCAGTTCAGATCCGGCTGCTGCGGATAGAACTTGTGATAGTAGTACTGGCTGGTCCCGCTATCGTATTGCCACGCCGAGTGGCCGAAGAGCGCGAGCCAGTTGTTCGGTGGTTGCCCCGGCCCCTTGCCGTCACGCCACACGTACCAGTCGCGCTTCGGGTTCGTGCGCGATGATCGGGATTCGATGAACCACGGGTGTTGGTCCGACGTGTGGTTCATCACCATGTCCATCAGTATCCGAATCCCCCGCTTCCGCGCTTCACGGACCAGCGTATCGAAATCGGCGAGTGTGCCGTATTGCGGGTCGATGGCTTCGTAGTTCGAGATGTCGTAGCCGAAGTCGACCTGGGGCGACGGATAGATTGGCGTCAGCCAGATCGCATCGATGCCGAGGTCATGGAGATAGTCGAGGCGGGATGTGATTCCCTTGAGGTCGCCGATGCCATCCCCGTTCGAGTCTTGGAAGCTGCGAGGATAGATCTCATAGACCACTGCATGCTGCCACCATTGCGCTGACGCAACGCGTGCGAACAGCGACAGGGCCAACGCGATTCGAATCATCTATAGGCCGCGGCTTGGATTCCGTAGAGCTCGGCATACTGCCCGCCTTTGGCCATCAGCGCATCATGCGTGCCGGTCTCGACGACATGAGCGCCATCCAAGACCACTATGTAATCGGCCATGCGCACGGTACTGAACCGGTGCGAGACCAAGACGGTGATCCGCCCCGACGCCGTGCCGTTGCGCGCGGCAGCCGAGTAGCGCTCGAACAACGCGTGCTCGGTCTCGGCGTCGAGGGCAGCCGTCGGCTCATCCAGCACGAGGAGTAGTGGCGTATCGCGCATGAACCCACGTGCGAGGGCCAACTTCTGCCATTGGCCGAAGCTGACCTCGGCGCCCTCAGGCCACGTCACGCCGAGCTGCGTTTCTAGTCCCGTTGGGAGGCGGTCCACGACATCGCCCGCGCCCGCCCGCTCGAGTGCCGTAGCAACAGCGCTTTGGTCATCCAGCCTCGGCATATCGCCAAGGCCGACCGTGTGGCGCGCGCGAAACTCGAACCGAAAGAAATCTTGGAATGCGCCAGCGAGCCGCGCGCGCCATTCGTCGGGCCGAATGCGAGCGAGATCGATCCCGTCGACGAGAATGTGTCCTGCATCCGGCGGGTATAAGCGGCAGAGGAGCTTGACCAATGTCGTTTTTCCCGCACCGTTCTCACCAACCAGGGCGACGACTGATCCGGCGGGGAGATCGAGCGTGACGTCGTCGAGCACGCGGCGGGTCGTGCCGGGGTACGAGAAGGAGACGTGGTCGAAGTGGATCCCGTTGACGAGCCGTTCGGGCGGCGAGGTGTCGGCGCCGTCGGTCGCAGCAGCGGCATAGTCTTCGAGCCACGCCAACCGGCGGGATCCCTCGAGCCAGAAGCCGCGCAGGAATCCGATCTCACCGACGGTGGCCGAGATATACGCCGAGAGACGCGAGCCGGCGGCGAGAACGAGGAGCACGGCGCCGGCGCTCGCCGCGGGGCGCGAGGCGACGAGGACGATGGCCGCGACGTACGCTCCGCCGAAGATCGCCCAGCCGAGCATGTGCCAGAGCGCGCTGCTCCACCGGCTGGCGGCGACGGGTGCATACCATCGCTCCCACACCGCGCGGCGCTCGCGCACGAGGCGATCGCCGACGCGCGTCACGCGCACTTCTTTGCCTGGCGCCGCCGTCGTCGCGATGTCGAACAGGTGGCGGGCGAGCCGGTTCGACGGCGCGGCGCTCTCTTGCACGGCGCGCTCGACGCCCGGGCGCCAGGTCGAGGTCAGGACGGTCGGGAGCGCGAACACCGCGAGCAGCGCCAGCGCGGGGTGCACGGACATGAGCAGCGCGATCGTCACGCCGAGGCGGAGCAGCCAACCGCACGTCGTGAAGAGCGACATGTACATGTGGTCGAGCACGAAGACCTGGTCGCGCAACATCGCCAGCCGGTCGAGGTACTCGGGGCGCTCGTGGTGCGCGATGGTCGCGACCGACGCCTGGAGCTTCGCGACGTGGGCTTCGAGGGCGACGGCGACGCGGTCGCGGAAGCGTCGTTGCGTGCGGTCGTAGATGACCCGCAAGAACCACGTCGCGGGGACGGATGCGCTGAGCCCAATGGCCGCGACGGTTAATAGCGTGCGGTCGGGCTTCGTGATGCCGTCGGCGAGGAGCTTGATCCAGAGCGCGAGCAGCGCGTCGGGCAACGACGAGGCCAGCGCGAGCGCGAACGACACGCCCAAGAGCGCGGGCTCGGCCTCGTACGCGCGGCGGAGCGCGCGCCACATCGACGGCAGCGCTGGGGGAAGGCCGCTCCGCGGCTCGTCTCGCAGCGCTTTCGCCCTGCTCGACTGGTCGGTTCGCCTCCGGGGGGCAAACCCCAAGAACGCCCCCCGGACCCCCCATTTACGCGATGGCATCGAGTGTCTCGGTGTCGGGCTCCTCGTCGAATCGCGATGCTTGGAGGTCGAACATCGTGCGATACCGGCCGCCGGCGGCCATGAGCTCGTCGTGGCTCCCGAGCTCGATCACGCGACCGTGCTCCAGCACACAGATGCGGTCGACGTGGCGGACCGTGGAGAAGCGGTGCGAGATCAAGATCGTCGTCACGTTGCGGGTGGCCGCGAGTAATGACGTGAAGATCTCGGCCTCACCTCGCACATCGAGTTGGGCCGTCGGTTCGTCGAGCAGGACCAACCCCGCGCCGAGTTTGACAGCACACAACGCCCGTGCCAAGGCGATGCGCTGCCACTGGCCACCCGACAGATCTGTGCCGCCGGCGTATGACTTCGACAACACAGTATCCAGGCTGGCGAGATCACTGGCCCCCGCGGCCCTCAATGCCTCTCGTATCGTCTCGTCTGGCGCGCCATGTGGAGCGACGTTGTCGCGAAGGGGCAACTCATAGCGAATAAAATCTTGAAATACCGCGGCGAGTCGAGCGCGCCATGAGTCGATGTCCAGCTCGCGAAGGTCGACGCCATCGATCTCGATCGAACCGGACTGGGGGTCATAGAGACGGCAGAGCAGCTTCGCGAGCGTCGTCTTGCCCGCGCCATTCTGCCCAACGATCGCCAGCGATGATCCGACGGGGATGGTGAGATCGAACTGATCGAGCACCGAACGCTCAGCCCCCGGGTACGCGAACCCGAGTCCACGAAACCGGATCTCCCGGGCGAGAGTGGGGGAGCGACTGCCGATGCGCGAGAGCGCGCCGGCCCGTGCCATAGGCTCACGCAGCCGTGCGACGGCAGCAACCGGAGCGGCGGCGCCGTCGAGCGCCCACGACAAGCCGCCAAACGCGATCATACTCGCCCCGGCGGCCGCGCTCACGAACGTCACGGTACGCGCCAGATCGAGCCGCCCGGCCGCGGCGTCGGCGGCGATCATTAAGAACACAAGAGTGTTCGCCGCGAGCACGATGATGAGACTCAACAGGACCGACCGCTCGCGAAGCCGCGTTGCCTGCCACTGCAGATCCAGCACGAGGCGGCGCTGACTCGCGAACCGGTCGACGACCCACTGCGCGAGACCGAACAACCGGAGCTCTTTCGCCGACGGCGCATCGACCGCGAGCCGATAGGCGTAGTCGGCGTGTCGCTGCGCCGAGCGCACCTCTGGCGTGTCGCGATCCTTCCAGATCGCGCTCTCGCGCAGCAGCCAGTGCGTGGCGAGCCACGCGACGACGAGCACGATCGGCGCCCACCAGTGGTACGCGACGAGCACGGCCGCGGACGCGAACCCGCCGACCATCTCGGTCAGCCCCGACGCGATGAACCCCATCGAGATGGCGAGCGGCGGCCCGGTAATGCCGAGATCGAAATCCCGCGCCATCGTGAGGTCGCTCGTGAGACTCGGCGTCTCGAGATGACCGATCCCCGGCGGCGTCACGCACGTGGTCGCCAGCTGATCGTAGAGCCAGGCCGCGGTGCGCGAGCCCAAGTTCGAGCCGATCGTCTGGTGCAAGGGCGACAGGACGTGGAGCAGCACGAACACGACGCCGACGATCGTCAGCGGCGCGGCCAGTGCGGTGCCGTGCTGCACCGCGCTCACCAGCACGCCCATGGCGATCGCGAACAGGGCAGGGAGTAGTCCTCGCAGCACTAACACCGCCCACCAGGCGATCGCCAGGGCACTATCAGCGCGCGGGAGCGCCGAGAAGAATGTCCAGTGTGGTCGGGTCTTCACGCGTACTGACGTCGGTAGGCTCGAGGGCTCGCACCAAACTCGGCGCGGAATGTTCGATTGAAATTGGACACGTCGCCGAACCCACTCCCCAACGCAACGTCACTCACTCGGTCCGACGTGGTCGCCAGTCGCACGGCGGCCAGTCTGAGACGGGTTCTAAGGACATACTGATGCGGTGTGACCCCTGTGACGCCCTGAAACACGCGCAGGAAGTGAAATGGGCTCAGGTTCGCCTCCTCGGCAAGGCGCCCCAGCGATGTCTCGGCCGCGGGTTCAGCGTCGAGCAAACGAACCACACGCGTCACCCGAGATTCGGCGTCGAACGGCGCTGTCGCGCCGGAGGTCTGTGGTGAGACTGCCTGACCGGCCAGGGAAACCGCCAGCTCTTCCCAGGAGACGCGTGAAGATCCGGCGAGCGCGGCTTGCACCTGCGATGTCAGCGCAGCGATAGCGCGCACAGGCGGGACGCGGGTCGACGCAGGAAATGGTGTATCGTCGCCGAAGTACGCCGGATCGTACTGAAACGAGATGCAGCGGTCGCCAACCGCATGCTCGTGTCCGCACTCGAAGTAGTGCCCAGGGTTGCCGAGGAGCAGCGACCCGGGAGTCATGACGGCGCGACCGGCCGCGGTACGGTACTGAAAGCTGCCGGCGACGACGATGGCAATCGTGGCGCACGTGTGCTGCTCCTCGAACCGCGGATCCCGCGGCCCGGCGGTGCACACGATGTCCGTCACACGCCAACCCTGTCCTTCAGCGACCGCAATTTTCTCCAAGATTTGCCTCCGGAGGGTCGCTAAATCTAGTGCATGACGACAGCAGAGCTTTTACTGGCCCGGTGGACCGACATCAGTGATCGGCTCCACGCTGTGGCGCGCGAGTTTCCCGCGGACAAATACGAATTCCAGCCGACACCAGACGTGCGATCCTTCGCCGATCAGTTGCGGCACGTCGCATTCTGGAACGCATACCTCGCGGCGACGGTGCGAAAGGAGAACCCGGACGGCGCGGCGAACACGCTGCCGGCCAAGAAATATCCGTCCAAGGATGCAATCGTTCGCGCGCTGAAAGAAACAGACGACGAAGTGCGCGCGGCGCTGTCGAAAGACGGTGCGGCGTCGGCGGACGCGGTCGTGTCATTCATCGAACACACCGGCGAGCACTATGGTCAGCTCATCATGTACTACCGGCTCAACGGGCTCGTCCCTCCAGCCTCACGGTGATTGGGAACAATTCAGTTCATGCATGTATTAGTATGACATGCAGCTAGGTCTATACACGTTCGCCGACGTCGCGCGCGAATCGCGGCTTCGGGAAGTTGTCGAGGAAGCTGAGCTCGCCGAGCAGGTTGGGCTCGAGGTGTTTGGAGTGGGCGAGCACCATCGCCCGGATTTCGCGGCGTCCGCGCCAGCCGTCGTGTTGTCGGCGATCGCGGCGCGCACGTCGCGGTTGCGCCTCACGAGCGCCGTCACTGTTTTGAGCTCGGACGATCCCGTCCGCGTCTTCCAAGAGTTCGCTACGCTCGATCTCCTCTCGGGTGGGCGCGCCGAGATCATGGCCGGCCGCGGCTCGTTTACCGAGTCGTTTCCGCTGTTCGGGTACGACCTCGATGACTACGACGCGCTCTTCGCCGAGAAGCTGGATCTCCTGCTCCAGCTCCGCGCGAGCGAACGCATCACGTGGTCAGGGACGTATCGCGCGCCGATCTCGAATCTCGGCGTCTATCCGCGTCCGATTCAGAACCCGTTGCCGGTCTGGATCGCCGTCGGCGGTACCCCGCAATCTGTCGTGCGCGCGGGCTCCCTCGGCCTCCCCATGGCGCTCGCGATTATCGGCGGTCCGTGGGAACGCTTCGTGCCACTCGCCGCGTACTATCGTCGGGCAGGCGGCACGACGCTCGGCCTCAACTCGCACGGACACATCGCCGAGACGACGCAACAGGCGATGGACGAATACTACCCAACGTATGCCGCGATGATGACGCGCATCGGCCGCGAGCGCGGGTGGCCGCCGATGACACGGCAGCAGTACGAGGCGATGTGCGCTCCTGAGGGTGCGCTATTCGTTGGCGATCCCGAGACCGTTGCCGACAAGATCATCCGCCAGCACGAGGCATTCGGCCATCAACGCCTCCTGCTCTCCTTGGCGTTCGGTTCGATGCCGCGCGCGCAAGGGCTCCGCTCGATCGAATTGTTCGGAACGCAGGTTGCACCGATGGTGCACAGAGAAGTAGCGATGACACCAGTTGCGGCGAGTGCGCTATCGTCGGAGCATGAATGAAATTCGATTCGTGCTCGCGATTGCCGGGTGGTTGATTAGGGTCGTGCTCCGGCTCGCGATCGGCGTGCTGGAAATCGTCGCGTGGAGCGTGGGAGTGAGCGAACGACCTAGCTTCGAGCCGGTGCGCAGCGCGCGACCGCGAAGAGAAGAACGACGCCGACCGCGAGCGTATTGAGGAGCCGATCCCAGTCATCGGCGTACCCGAAAATCCACGGCGAGATCGTGATCCAGGCGCCGAGCGCGCCGATGATCCATCGCGTTGGTGCGAAGCATCGTCCCCAGGCGAGGCCCGCGATGCCGGCGACGATCACGAGGCCGCCGGCCACGGCGTTATTCCAGAGACTGGTATCCCACGCGATCATCCCGAACGCGGCTGGGGACATGATATACCACGCACCCGCGGCAACGGCGATCACATCGATCGCTCGAGCGTCAAAGATCGACTGATCTTGGCTCGTCTGACCTTGGCTCGTTATCGCTCCAGCGCCTGACGGTCCCACTTCGCGAGATCCGCCGCGGCCGCGTACGTGCTCTGGGCGAACGCAAGAATCGCATCGTCCGGCGACGCGGCCGTGCGTACGGCTGTATAGGGCAGGATAAACTCGCGCAGGCCGGTATGATAGTAGGCCTGAGCAGGCTCGACTTTGCGTTCGCCGTACCCCTTGGGCTCCGGGTACGCGTAGGCGTAATACGCCGGTTCCGGCAACGCGTCGCTTCCCGCCCAGAACCCGCAACTCGCGCACTCGTGGGAGTAGCCCTCGACCATCACGGAGATGGGGCAGTTCATGACGGCCCCGGAGTATCGCGGCGCCGTGCGGCCGGAGAATCGGGTCGCGGCGAGATCCATCGCGCCCCAGAACAGGTGCACGGGGCTCGCCTTGCCGATGAACTGACCCCGATAGCGCTTCAACACCCGATCACTCTCGGCTAGCACGCGCCAGAACCGGTTCGCGTACTCGGCGTCATACGACTTGTGCTCGCGATCCTGGGCGAACGGGATCGCCCGCTCGACCTCGACCGGCACGGGATAGAGCTTCACCGGAAGGTCGAGCGCGCGCAGCGTCTCGCGATACTCGGTGTAGAAATCGGCCACGGTTCGCGGCGCGAGCGCCATGGTGCGCACGGCGCCGTCGCTCGTTCGAACGATCAGCTGGTGGTCGAGAAAATCGAAGTCGACCGCGAACGTTCTGGTCCCCTCCGGCATTGGCGAGGTCGTGAGACCACGGGGCGTCAGATACAGGACCACTTGCCACCAGTGATTCTCCATCGGCGCGAGGGCGAGACGGGTCTTGCCGACGATCTGCAACCACATGTGCAGCGTGTCGGACGTGTCCCGCCACGCGGCGAACGGGAGTTCCGGCCAGGTATCAGTCATACTTGATAATTCTACACGCCTAGTATTGTATACAGCACGTATACAACGGAGAACGGTGTGAAGCTGCTGGCGATGATGCTGCTGCAAGCCGCGTTCGACTCCTCGACGGTCAGCGTTCCCATGCGGGACGGCGTGCACCTGCACACGCGCATCTTCGTCCCGGCCGGACAGCACGCCCCACTGCCGATCATCATGTTCCGCACGCCGTACGGCATTGACGGGGCCGACGGGATGTTCAAGAACTATCTCAAGGAGCTGGCCGACGAGGGTTACATCTTCGTCTTCCAGGACATCCGCGGGCGGTTCGCCTCCGAAGGCCAGTTCGTCATGCTCCGTCCTCCGCGCGACAAGAACGACCCGAAGGCCGTCGATGAGGGCAGCGACACGTACGACACCATCGACTGGCTGCTCAAGCATGTGCCGAATAACAGCGGCCGCGTGGGCATGCTCGGTATCTCGTATCCCGGGTGGCTCACCGTGATGGCGATGCTGGACCCGCATCCCGCACTCAAAGCCGTGTCACCGCAGGCGTCGCCCGCGGACATGTTCATCGGCGACGACTTTCACCATGGCGGCGCGTTTCGCTTGAGCTACGGGTTCGAGTATGCCGAGGCGATGGAAACGGATAAGACCGTCCGGCCGTTCGCGTTCGACCGGTACGACACGTACGACTGGTACCTGAAGCTCGGCGCACTCAGCAATATTCACGCGACGTTACCCTCGTGGCGCGATTTTTCCTCGCACCCGAACTACGACGCGTTCTGGCAACGTCAGGCGGCCGTGCCGTACATGAACAAGGTCACGATTCCAACGCTGAATGTGGCCGGGTGGTGGGATCAAGAAGACTTCTACGGCCCGATCACGATCTACGAGGCGCTCGAGCCGCACGACACAAAGCATCTCAACTATCTCGTCGTGGGCCCCTGGAACCATGGCGGCTGGGGATTTGGTGATGGCCAGAAGTTGGGGCCGATAGACTTTGGCGGGCCGACCGCGCTGTATTTTCGCGAGCACGTACAGGCTCCCTTCTTCGCGCATTTCCTGAAGGACAAGGGCGCGTTCAACGAGCCCAAGGTCCTCGTGTTCGAAGCGGGCGCGAATGCCTGGAAATCGTACGATCGCTGGCCCGCGGCGAATACGGTTGGCCGGAAACTGTATTTTGGCGGTGGTGGGCGGCTGGGGTTTGAGCAGGCACAGGGGGGAGACAGTGCGTTCGACGCGTACGTATCCGATCCGGCCCACCCGGTCCCCTATCGTCACCGGCCAATCCCGTCGACGTTCACGGAGCACTCCGGATGGCCGACGTGGTTGTCCGAAGATCAGCGCATAGCGGATGGCCGCGCCGACGTCCTGACGTACGAGACCGAGCCGCTGGCAGCAGACGTCACCGTGTCCGGCGCGATCGCCGCGCACCTCTTCGCGTCGACCTCAGGGACCGACAGCGACTGGATCGTGAAGTTGATCGACGTCTATCCGGAGAAGTACGACGCCGACCCCAAGATGGGCGGCTACGAATTCATGGTCGCGAATGACGTGCTGCGGGGACGCTTCCGAAAGGGATATCGCGATCCGATCGCTGCCGTGCCGGATCATGTCGACGAGTACACGGTCGACATGCACACGCAGTGCTATCGATTCTTGAAGGGCCACCGGATCATGGTGCAGATCCAGAGCACGTGGTTCCCGCTGATCGACCGGAACCCGCAGAAGTTCGTGCCGAACATCTTCACCGCGACGGACGCCGATTTCCAGGTCGCCCGCCAGCGCGTATTCCGCTCGTCCTACGTGGACTTCCCGGTCGATACGTCCCGCGTAGTCCAGTAGCGCGCCACGGCGAGGCCGATCGCGAGGCTGATCACCGCGACGAGGATGCCCGACTCGCCGACCCAGGTCGTCGCGCCAGGTCCAGTGGACGCGGGGTCGAAGCCGACTTGGATAATGCCGTTCCACGCGCCGTGGAGCAGCGCCGCGGGCCAGACGCTGCCCGACCGAAGTCGTAGGACCCCGATCACGTACGCGATACCAATGACGTCGACGAGAAAGATCCCGGCCGAGATCCCCGGGTGGGGACCGGCCGCGTATTGGCCGCTCAGGATGAGGGGAAAGTGCCACAGCGCCCAGATGATGCCGCTGACGAGAAGCGGCTGTGGCACGCCGCCATCCACGAGCCGCGTCAGCATGTAACCGCGCCACCCGATCTCCTCGCCGGCGCCCGAGACGACGCCGATGGTGCAGCCGAGTGCGATCGCCCGTCCCATGTTCAGCAAGAATCCGCCGTGCCCCGGCGATTGGTACCCGACAAGTCCCGTCGCCCAGCCCGTGCCGTACGCGATCGTGCCAACGACGAGCGGAAAGACGACGGCGGCCACCATCGTGCGAAGCGCCTCGGGGCCGCCGAGGCGGAACGATACGTCGCCAAAGCCCTCTCTCAGGGACAACCGGGCCACGATCGATGAGATCGCGGGCGTCCACATGAGCAGGAAGATCAGCCACCCGTAGTGGCCGATGTTGCCGCCCAAGCGCAGCACCGCCGTCTCGATGATCCCGGAAACAGGGATCAGCACCGCGAAGTAGATCGCGAGGCCGCGCCGCGCCTGTCCCACGGCTAGCGGAGGCGTGAGGGATCGAACATCGCGTCAGGCAACGCGACATTCGCCTTGATGTTGGAGTAGACCTCGTGCAACGTCATGACCCCATTGTCGGTGATGCCAACCTCGGCCGCGATCCACCCGCCGGCGAGCGGGCGATAGTCATCGAAATACGCATCACGCTTGGAGTCGATCAGCCGCACGAACACCTGCCGCTCGGTGTCGATCCAGAATTCTTTTTCACCAGCACCGACCACGGTGACCGGTCGCCCGTGCCACACATCGCTCCGCACTTTCGTGAGATCGAATCCTTCTGACGTCAGCTCGGCGACGGTCCGGTCCACTGGCTGCCGGTAGATATCGAATCCCAGCACGAGCAGGAGATTGAGGCGGCCGGCGCGGCGCAGGGCTTGGCCGGGTGCCTTCACGTACGCGCTGTCGTTCGCGAACACGACAATGCGTCGCTGCTTCACGGTGTCCGTTGGCGTCGTGCCAACGTCGATGCGCAATTTCCCTGGGATCTTCCCCTCTTCCCACCACGTCTCGGACGTCTTTTTTCCGTCAGCGGACTGTTGCTCGGCCAGCTCCGTGAACATCAGGCTCGAGTACCAGGTCGACGCATAGCGGTCGTGCATCTTCTGAATGACCGCCAACCCTTCGGGTGTCGGGACTCGCGTGAATCTCTCGTTCAAGAACTTGACCGACGCGACACTGCCCGAGCCGTCGGGCTGGAACGTGACCGTCTGGCCGTTGAGATATGATCTCGACCCGTGGTTGGCTTTGAACGCGTCGTAGCGATCGTGTTCGAGCGTGGCGTTGCTCGAGAACCACTGCAGCCGTAGGCCGCCCGGTTGCGTCGAGATGACGACATCGCCAAACACCGAGTCGCGGTACGTGCCGGCATAGTGCTCGAGCGACAGCGACGCGGGCGCAGCGGTCGAATCTTTCGCTGCCGGGGCCTTGGGTTTACGCGGAGCGAAGAGGGGATGCAGCTCGGCGCTCCAGTCGCGATGACCGGTACCGAGCCATTCGTCGATCGCCTTGTACATCAAGGCATGGCGGAGCTCGGCGTGGTCCACGTTCTCGAGGATGTAGTAGCCGAGGTGTTTCTCCGGCACGATCGCGATGAGCGCGCACATGCCGTCGATGCTGCCCGTGTGCATCGCGACTTCGTAGCCCGCATAATCTTGCAGGAAGAACCCGAAGCCGTACGCGAAGAAGTGCGGGTTGGAGACCGACAGTGCCGGATAGAGATTGCGGTCCGCGATGATCTCCGGCTTGAAGATCTCGCGGAACACCGAGTCGCTCACCAGCCGACGCCCGTTGACCTTCCCGCTGTCGAGCAGGAACTGCACCCACCGGGTCATGTCCGAGATGCTGGAGAACACCGAGCCCGCGGCCTTGACCTGATCCGTGCTCTGGAACGGGATCACGTGCAGCGTGTCGTTCTTATAGTCGTGTGCCGACGTGACATTCGGTTGCGCCACCGTCCCGGCCACTAGAGGGATGGTCTCAGTCATGCCGAGCGGTTGAAAGATCCGCGTGGTCAAGAATTGCTCCCACGACATCCCCGAGGCGGCCGCCACAACGTCACCGGCCACTTGGTACATAATGTTGTTGTAGCTGAATTTCGTGCGGACCGGCGACTCGAACGGCATGTAGCGCATGCGTCGCACGATCTCCTGCTCGGAGAGGTCGGGATTGACCCACAGCAGGTCGCCCGATCCCCCGAGGCCGCTGCGGTGTGTCAGCAGATCCCGTATGCGAAGATCCCGAGTGACATAGGGGTCGGACAGCCGAAAGTCCGGGAGGTGATCGATCACCCGGTCATCCCAACTGAGTTTCTTTTCGTCGACCAGCATGCCGAGCGCGAAGACCGTCATGGCCTTGGTCGTCGAGCCGATGGCCGAGCGGGTGTGAATGTCGAATGGCTCACCCGTCTTGACGTCGCGAACGCCGTAGGCTTTCTGGAATACCACGGAGTCGCCCTGGACCACGGCAACGCCGAGGCCGGGAACGTGCCAGTCGCGGACGCCTTGCGCGACATACTTGTCGAAATCGGCCGCCGGCTGCGCCGCGGCCGAGGCCCACGCCGTCACGACGGCCAGGAGGGTCAACGCTTTTGTACACATAGTGTATACAACAATACTAAGAACCCAGCTTGCTCACCAGCCAATCGGCGACTATGCCGATGACATCCGATTCCACGAGCAGCGGCGTCGGCAACTTGGCGTATCCACCGGGAAACCCGTCGCTATCCGGCACGAACAGGTGATTCACCCCGGGGATGATCCGCGCCGTCACGTCGGTGTTTCCCGCGGACCGCACATTCGCGGCGATCTCAGGGTTTTGGTCCGGGGTGGCCTGTTGATCATTGGCGCCGGTCAGGATCAGCACCGCGGGTTTCGCGAGCTGCTTCTGCTCGACCGTGAAATCGTGGCTCAAGATGAACGCCCACCAGGGGTCGCTGGCCGCGATCGAGTCGATCTTGGCCGGGAGTTTCGCCAGCGCCGAGTCTTGTTGCGTCGCGCTGAGCTTGGCGTTGTGCTTGATCCCATTCGACAACTGATACTCGAGGATGACGCGCAGGGAGCGCGATCCGCCGGCCAGGAGCACGACCGCTCGAATCGCCGGCTCTTGCAGCGCGACCATTGGCGCGATCAACGCGCCCTCACTGTGGCCGACGAGCCCCAGGCGCGTCGTGTCGATCTCGGGGCGCGTTCTCAGAAACGCGAGGCCGGAGCGCACGTCGTCGCGGAATCCCTCATCGGTCGTTCCCTTGAACTTCCCGCCCGAGGCGCCCACACCGCGATCATCCATGCGCAGGACCGCTATGCCACGCCGTCCCAGCGAGTCCGCGAGTTGGCGGAACGGCCGGTAGCTCGGCAGGCTCGTGCTCATCTCGTCGCGATCCTGTGGGCCGGATCCGGTGATCGTGACGATCGCGGGCACCGGGTGCGCGCGGCTCGCGCCCTTGGGGAGCGTCAATGTGCCCGAGAGTGTGTATCCCCGGTCGGTGGGCACGGTGACGTTCACCGCGATGTACGGGGCGCCGGCCGGGGGCGAGTAGTCCGGCTTCTTCGGCTGGGAATCGGCGGCGGTCGTGACAGCCAGCAACAGGCACAGTAGATTCATATACCGAACAGTATATGACATACCCATCGGTACGGCAACAACCCCTCTCGCGCGCCGCCCGGAAGACCGAGACCCGCGACGCCATCATCGACGCCGCGGCCTGGCTCTTCGCCCGCCGGGGGATCGAAGCCACGTCGCTCGACGCGATCGCCGCGCGGGTCGGCCTCACCAAAGGCGCCGTCTACGGCAGCTTCGCGAGCAAGCGCGAGCTCATCGAAGCGGTCGCCAAGGCGCACAGCGCTCCGGCGAGCATACGGCCCTTGCTCCGGGCGGATCTTCCGTTAAACGAGCGGCTCCGGCTGTTCGGGCGAGAGGTCGGTACGCTCCTCCGCGGGGTGACGCGACAGGCCATCTTGCTCGACTTCGAGTATCAGGTCTACGCGAAGCGCAATAAGGCGTGGGGCGATGCCATGCGTCTCAGCCAGCGGCGAGAGGTCGCCGGTCTCGTGGTCGAGTTCGAAGCGGTGAACAAGGAGCGCGGCGAGACGCCACCGCTGCCGGCCACGGAATTTTTCGATGCGTTACTCACCGTGAGCCGCGGGATCACGCACCAGCTGGCGCTCGATCCCGACGCGATCTCGGCCGAGACCGTCGCGACGCTGTTCGCGCAGCTCGGCCTAGTCTGTCCGTAGCGCGGTAATCGGATCGACGCGCGTCGCTCGCCGGGCCGGCAGGAGACTCGCGGCCACCGCGGTGAGCGCCAGGATGCCGGTGACGGCGCCGAAGACGAGCGGGTCAGTCGCGTGCTCTCGAAAGAGCAGCGGCTCCACCCATCGTCCAGCGACGAGCGCGATCGCGCCGCCCAGCAGAAGCCCGAGGGCCGTGAATCGAATCGTGTCGTGGAGCACGAGCCACAACACGTCCGGTCCTCGGGCGCCGAGCGCGACGCGGACTCCGAGCTCGCGGGTGCGCTGGGTGACGCCGTACGCGATCACGCTGTAGAGTCCGACGGCCGCCAGGATGAGCGCCAGCACACCGAGCGCGACGAACATGGTCGCGCCGAGTTGCCACGAGCGGGTCTGCTGCCCGAGGATGTCGCGCATGGGCGTGACCGTGACGTACCATTGGCCCGGCATCAGTCGCTGGAGGCGTCGCCGCACGGTCTCGGCCGAGCGACTCGCATCGCCTTCGATCCGGATGAACAACGACGCATCCTGCCGATAGTACTGGCCAATGGGCACATAGTACTGGAGGCCGGGGTCATCGCTCAGACTCGATTGCTTGATCGTCTCGGTGATACCCACGACGGTCCGACACGGCATCGTGTCCGCGAACATCCGCAGGCATTGGCCGATCGCGTCCTGACCGGGCCACAGCGCCTTGGCCGCCGCCTCGCTCACGAGCACGACGAGCGGCGCGCCGGCGCGGTCGGCGTCGGTGAACGATCGCCCGCGGAGAATGTGCGTGCCGACGGTCCGAAAGTATTCCGGCGCCGCCGCCTGGAGGAGGAAGTCCCCGGGCGCCGTATCGCGGCCCACCCTGAACAGGTACTCTTCCAGCGTAATCCAGAATGGCACCGTCAGACCGAGCCCCGCGCTCGACACGCCGGGTATCGTCTGCGCTTCGTCGCGTAGGCGGCGGGAGAGAGCGACCAGTTGCGAATCCGGGAGCGGATCGCCCCGCGCCGCGGCTCTGACGAGCAGCACGGGCTCGACATCGTAGCCCAGCCGCGTCGCGCGGACGTTGGACAGGCTGCGCACGAACAACCCGGCGCCGACGAGCAGCACGACCGAGAGCGCGCCTTGCAGGAACAGCAACACGATGCGAACGCGCGAGCCACCCCGGCTGGACTCCCGGGCGCCGTCTTTGATGAGGGCCCCGAGTGGCGCGCGTCCGGCCTGGAGCGCCGGCGCCACGGCGGTGAGTCCCACGGCGAGGAGCGCGACGATGCCCGCGAAGACGAGCGTGCGCGGATCGGCGGCGATCGTCGTCGAGAGTGCCCCGGGCATGAACAGCGCGCGCAGGACACGGTCACCAGCGACCGCGATGCCGATGGCGAGGAGGGCGGCCGGCGCGGTGAACATCGCGATCTCGGTCACGACATGTCCGAGGAGTCGCGCGCGGCTGACGCCGAGGGCGAGGCGCAACGCGTGCTCGCGTCGCCGTTCGAGAGAGCGCAGCAGAAACAGGTTCGCGACGTTCGCGCAGGCGACCAGCAGGACAATGAGGGCGACACCGCTCGTCCACTGTGCGACCCGTGATACGCTGCTGGCCGTCGGGCCCCGCTCGCTCTGAATCGGCGCGATGACCGCACGGGGTCGCGCCTGGGCAATGGTCGGCGCTCCCGTGCTGATGGCGCGCTCGGCCTCGGTGCTGCGCTCGAACGCGTGCGTGAGATCCGCGGTTGCCGCGGCAATGCTCACCGTCGGCCGGCGTCGCGCCAGTATCTCTATCCACGTCGACCAGTCGTACTTCATGTAGTAGTCGGACGGGTGCCGGAAGAACCCCGGGATCTGATCTTGCGCTGGGCCGTAGGCGTTGGTCGGTATGAAGGCGACGACGGGATGGTCGCTATCGACTCCGGTGTACCCTCGCGGTGCTACCCCGATGATCGTGTAGGGGAGCGATCCGATCACCACGACGTCGCCGAGCGCGGACCGGCCGCCGTATCGCATTTGCCAGAACGCCCAGGAGAGCACGGCGACCGGCACGGCGGCGCCGACCGAGTCTTCGCGTGCCGTGAAGAACCGTCCGGCGACCGGGCGGGCGTCGAAGAGATCGAAGTAGTTGGCGCTGACGGCGGCGACCTCCATGAGGCGCGTCTCGTCGCCACGTCCGACCGCGAGTTGGTTGACGCTGAATGCGGCGACGGTCGAGAACGACGAGGACCAGCGCGCGAGGTCGCGGTAGCGTGTGTACGTCGTGTTGGGGCTGGTCCCATCGGTGTTACCGGTGCGCTGCGTGAGATACACCCGATGCACGCGGCCGGGATCCTCGAGAAACGCCGGCGGCCGGAAGAGCAACCGGTCGACGATCGTGAACATCGCGACATTGGCGCCCAGCCCGAGCCCAAGGGTCAGGGCCACAGCCAACACGAACCCCGGTCTTTTCCGCGCGCTTCTCACGCTCTGACGCACATCATGCGCGAACGCCTCGATCCACCGGATCCCACGCGCATCGCGGGCGTCGTCCTTGATCCGTTCGACTCCGCCGAACGCACGGTGCGCGCGTAACTCGGCCTCCTCAGGACTCATTCCCTGGCGCATCAGCTTCTCCGTCTCGCGGGCGATGTGAAAGCGAAACTCGTCGTCCAGCTCCTGCTCGACTTCGGACCGTCGAAACAGCGCACGCAGGTTCACCGTCAGTCTGCCCGGAGCGCGATATTCGGATCCACTCGGGCCGCCCGGCGTGCCGGCAGGAGACTCGCGGCTGCCGCGGTGAGCGCCAGGATGCCGGTCACGGCGCCGAAGACGAGTGGGTCGGTCGCGCGCTCCCCAAAGAGCAGCGGCTCCACCCATCGTCCCGCGGCGAGCGCGATCGCGCTGCCCAGCAGCAGCCCGAGGATCGTGAAGCGAATCGTGTCGCGCAGCACGAGCCACAACACGTCGGGTACTTGGGCGCCGAGCGCGACGCGGACGCCGAGCTCGCGCGTGCGCTGGGTGACGCCGTAGGCGATGACGCTATAGAGTCCGACGGCAGCCAACACGAGTGCGAGTACCCCGAACGCGACGAACATCGTCGCGCCGAGTTGCCACGAGCGCACCTCCGGATCGATGATGTCGCGCATGGGCGTGACGGTGACGTAGGACGCACCCGGCATGAGGCGCTGCAGCCGCCGGCGCACGGTCTCGGCCGAGGCGCTCGCATCGCCTGTCATCCGCACGAACAGCGCGGCTTGATCCGGATTGTACTGGCCAATCGGCATGTAGTACTGTGTGCCCGGGTCGTCACTGATACTGGACTGCTTGATGCCCTCGGTGATGCCCACGACGGTCCGGCAGGGTGCCGTGTCCGCGCCCACCCGCACGCATTGGCCGATCGCGTCCTGACCGGGCCAGAGCGTGTTGGCCATCGCTTCGCTGACCAGCATGATCGGCTGTGAGCCGGCACGATCGGCCTCGGTCAGCGATCGTCCCCGGGTGATGCGCGTGCCGACGGTGTGGAAATACTCGGGCGACGCGGCTTGAAGGGTAAAGCGGTCTGGCTTCGCCACCGAATCGCGGTGTACCGTGTACAGCTCTTCACTCCACGAGTTATAGAATGGCACCGTGAGCGCGAGGGCGACGCTCGACACGCCGGGTATCGTCCGCGCTTCGTCGGACAATCGGTGCGACAGCGCGACACGTTGCGTGTCCGACAGCGTGACGCCCCTCCACGCGAGGTTCGCGTACAGGACCGGCTCGACGTCGTAGCCCAACCGCATCGTGCGCACGTTGTACAGACTGCGAACAAACAGGCCGGCGCCGACGAGCAGGACGACCGACAGCGCGCCTTGCAGAAACAGCAACGCGATGCGCACCCGCGAGCCGCCGCGGGCCGATTCGCGAGCGCCGTCTTTGATCAGCCCGGAGAGATTGACGCGCCCGGCCTCGAGGGATGGCGCGACGGCCGTGAGGCACACGGCGACCACCGCGACAATGCCGGCGAAGAGCAACGTGCGCGGATCGCCGGTGATGGTCGTCGAGAGCGCCCCTGGCAGGAACAACACCCGGAGGATCCGGTCGCCGGCGACCGCCATGCCGACCGCGAGCATCGCGGCCGGGGCGGCCAGCATGGCGATCTCGGTCACCACGTGCGCCAGGAGTCGTGCGCGGCTGACCCCAAGCGCGACGCGGAGCGCGTATTCGCGCCGACGCTCGAGCGAGCGCAGCAGAAACAGGTTCGCGACATTCGCGCACGCGACGAGCAGGACGATGAGCGCGACACCGCTCGTCCACAGCGCGACGCGGGACACATTGCTGGCTTTGGGGCCGCGCCCACTCTGGATGGGCGCAACCACCGCGCGTGGTTGAGAGACGTCGACGGTCGGGGTGCCCGCGCGAACGGCCCGCTCGGCCTCGACGCTCATGCGGAACGCGTGGGTCAGATCCGCGTCCGCGGCGGAGAGACTCACGCGTGGCCGACGCCGCGCGAGCAGCTCGATCCACTGCCAGTTGTACTTGAGATAATAGTCGGTCGGGTGTTGGAAAAACCCGGCGTGCACACCGAAGGCGTTGACCGGTATGAACACGGCGACGGGCCGGTCGCTGTCCACGCCGGTGAATCCGGGCGGGGCGACACCGATGATCGTGCAGCGGAGCTCTCCGATCTCGAGCACGTCCCCAATCGCCGGCCGTCCGCCGTACCGCGTCTGCCAGAACGTCCACGAGAGGACGGCCACTGGCGCGCCCGCGCCGACCGAGTCCTCTCGCGACGAGAAGAATCGTCCCGCAACCGCGTGCGCATCGAAGAGGTCGAAGTAACTCGCGCTGACGACGCCGACGTCCATGACTCTGGTCTCTTCGCCACGCCCGACCGCCAGCTCGCGGTCTTGGAATGCGGCAATCGTCGAGAACGCCGAAGACCAACGCGCCAGGTCGCGGTAGCGCGTGTACGCCATGTGGCCGTCCGTCACGTCGGAGCCGTCGTGGCGCTCCACGAGGTACACGCGATGGACACGGCCCGGGTCATTGAGAAACGCCGGCGGCCGGAAGAGCAGTCGGTCGACGATCGTGAATATCGCGGTGTTCGCGCCAAGTCCCAGCCCGAGGGTCAGCACGACGGCCAGCACGAATCCGGGCCGTTTGCGTGAGCCTCGTATGGTGTGCCGCATGTCCTGCGCGAGCGCTTCGAGCCACCCGATCCCGCGGGTGTCGCGCGTGTCATCCTTGATCCGTTCGACTCCGCCGAAGGCACGACGCGCGCGCAACTCGGCCTCGGCCGGCATCATCCCTTGGCGAACGTACTTCTCGGTCTCGCGCTCCAGGTGAAAGCGAACCTCGTCGTCGAGGTCCCGCTCGACTTCAGCACGGCGAAATAGGGCACGCAGCCACATCAGGTCATATCCAACACGAGCCCGACCGCGGCGGTGAGCTTGGCCCACGCGTCAACTTCTTCGCCGAGCTGCTTTCGGCCGGCCCGCGTCAGCTCGTAGTACTTCGCGCGCCGATTATTGTCGGACGCGCCCCACGTGGCCGCGATCCACTTGCGACGTTCGAGACGGTGCAGAGCGGGGTACAGCGACCCCTGCGGGATCTCGAGCGTCGCGCGCGAGACGTCGTGAATGCGCTCGGAGATCGCCCAGCCATGGAGCGGGCCGAGCGACAGCGCCTTGAGGATCAGCAGGTCGAGCGTGCCCTGCGGCAGGTTCACCCGGGCAGAATGCGTTCTCTCCTGTAGAAGCGCAAGGGGTCAGTAATTCCAGGGCGTTGGGTCGGCTCCTGTCGCCTTGATGCTCGCCGCCATCTTCTGGACCATCTCGGCCCACGTAAATGAATGCCACCCATGGCCCTTCTCCGGCCGGCCGTAGGTGAAATCGACCTCAGCACCCTTCCGCTGCAGAAGGTCTTCAAAATCGTACACGGCGAGATTGAGATAATAATTGTCCATGTCGCCCGCGAAAAAGTGGAGCTTCCCCGCGAGCTTGGGCGCGAGCGTCGACCAGTTCCGCTCGGCGTAGTCGCGCAGATCGAATCCATGGTCGCGCATGTACGCCGCCACCGTGCGGTCGATCGTACCCGTGCGCTTGTTCCAGAGCGGCACGGGATACCCGTCGGGGCCGACGGGTCCGTACACCGCCTCCCAGGCTTCGAGTTGATAGCTCGAACGGCCGTGGCTCCCGAGGACATCCTCGAATCGGCTCAGATCTCGCGCCGTCCACAGGACCTGGCCGGCCACCGTGCGCTGAAACGGCCGCTCGGCGATCGTGAATTGGCCGGTCTGGACGACGAAGGCGTTCGTGTCGTCGTAGATGTTCGTTTGCTGATAGTGCCGGAAGTCGATCGGGTCCGGCTGGAGCACCCACGCGCCGCCGATGGCATCCGGGTGTTGCAACGCGAGCGCGAGCGTCTGCCACCCGCTGGTCGACGCTCCCTCGATCTGTCGTCCATACGGTTGCCGAACAATGCGAAAATGCTCTTCGAGGTACGGCATGACCTCGTTGATGATCGCATCGCCGTACGGCCCGTTGTTGGCCGAGTTCACCGAGTAGGAATCAGGGAAGTACGGTGTCTGCTGCTCGAGCGTGATCGCGATCACCCTCGGGAACGCATCGGCGGTCCACGCCTTGTAGAAGTCGTAGCCGCTCTCCAGGCCCGACGTCTTCCCAATCGTTGCTCCCCGTCTGACCTCGGTCGGGCCCCGTTCTTTGTCCGTCGAGTCCGTCGTGAACCCAAAAGGCTCGGTCCCGTGGCCGAGGGCGTACACGCTCGGATAGTGGGCATCCGGGTGCTCGGCATAGCCTTTCGGCAGCAGAACGGTGGCGTTGATATACACGGGGCGGCCCCAGAACTTCGTGAGCATCGCGCTCTGCATGCGGACGTGTTTGAGCCACTCGGTATCAGCCGGGCGGGGCGTTCCCGGCATGACGTGCGTGACGGTGAGATGGATCGGCCCTCGTCCGATGTGCACGCGCTGGACATCGCCGTACAGGTTGCCAGCGGCCGTGTTGAAAAACTCCACCGTGCCGTCGTTCATGTGCACCCAGATCGTGTGCCCATCCGAACGGTGCACCTGTTCGTAGACGTTCACGACCGCCTGGGCGTAGTAGTCGCCAGGCGGTAACGCCGAGAGCGACTTGGGATAGCTGGCGCTCGTATCGGTAATGACGCCCGTGGGCCCGCTCATGTCCGCGCCGAACACCGCCGGACCGCGGAGTGAGAGCGCCAAGCGCGGTTCCGGTGTCGAGTCCTTCGCAATGAACACGACGAGGCGCCCCGTCAGCGGTCCCGTGTGCGCTGACGCGGCGACGGTCACTTCTATATGAGAGGGCGGTGGGACGGCGATCACGGCGTCACGCTCTTCGTCACATGGCCCTCGCCATCGAGAAACTGGATGCTCGCGGCGCCGGTCGAGTCGACCGCGAGACGCAGGCGTGGGCGCCCCTGCGGATCAGCCAAGCTCACGACGGCACTCTTGCTCGCATCGCGGTCGACCGCCACGCGCGTCGCGGCGAGTGGGTGGCCGTTGTTGTACGCCCACGCTTTGATCGCCGAATCACGCGCGGGGCCGGCCGGCAGGGCGCGCAGTGAGTCCTGCTTGGCGATCATATCCGTGATGGGGATGTTGGCCCGGTCGGTGAGGAAGAGGCCCTCGCGCTTCTGCCCGTTCTCATCCTGGTAGGTCAGCTTCACCGTCTCGTCCTGATTGTACTGATCGAACGACAGGCTGCCGTACGCTCCGAACTTGCCATCCCGGGTGCTGCCACCGAAGCCCATCCCGCCGTCTTCTTCGCCCTCGTCGTTGAAGAAGATCATCCCGGCACCTTTCGGTCGTCCGGGATAGAGTTTGCCATGAAAGACCCAACCGGGTGATCGCGCCGCGTCGGAGATGGTCAGGCGCAACTTGCCATCGGGCTCGACGAGGTTGATGCGCTCGACGGAGATCTCTTGAAAACGAGTCGGTTCATTCGCCTTGTGCCAGGCGGCGAACGCCAGACCGGCCGTCAGTGCCATCGCGATCTTAGTAATCATGGGTGTTCTCCAATCGCTCCAAGGGTCGGACCGTGCGCACGCCGGCGCGCGCGGTGGAATCGGCTACTCCTGCTTTGATCGCCGCCAAGGCTGCGTCATCCGATGGCGGCGTGCCGTCGACTCGCCACAGGTAGACGTAGCGGCCTTCGGGTAGCGCGCGCGTCACCGTCCAGCGGTCGCCGACGCGGGTCGCGGGGATTGGGGCCTGTGACATCGTGAGCTCGACCGTCTTCGCTTGTGGCGCGACGAGTGCGAACGTGACGGTCTCGCCCCAATGCGGTCTCAGGAGAAATTTGTGGTCCGGGTCCACGTGCACGCGCGAGATCGCTCCCAGCTCCGCCACGTCAGTCGTATCCGCCCGTGTCGTGAGATGCACCGCGCGTCGCTCGACAGCGCCGGATGTCGCGAGCTCGATGTCGAGCGGCAGGTCGAAGACGACGTCGGGCTGGGTCTGCGTGACGATGAGTCGCCCGTTCTCGACCTTCGCGTCGACGTCAGGCACGTACTGACCGGTCAGCCAGGGCATGATGAACGGGGCCATATCGCGCCCGGCGGCGTGAGACATGGCAGCGATGAGCTCGGGGTAGCCGTCCGGCCCGAGGCCGCATCGGCCGATGTACTCGCGCATACCGCGATCGAAAACCGAGTCGCCGAGCACTGCGTTCAACGAGTGGAGGATCCACGAGCCTTTCGTATAATGCACGCGCCCGTTGTCGGGATTCCCGAGGATGCTCTGCTTCCCTTCGAATCGCTTTCCGGCGAAGTACCCGGTGGCGGTTCGTTCCCAGAACGCGCGCTCGAGATCCGGCCCGTAGGTTTGGCCGAGCATCGAGGCTTCGGCGTACGTGGCCCAGCCCTCGCGCAAGAAGTTCGAAGCCGGGCCTGATGCGTTCATCGTCCACATGTGCGAGATCTCGTGGGCGTACGCGTACGAAGGCCCGAGGTTGGGGTCGTCCAGCAGGATCGCGTGGTCGCCGGAGACCACCGCATCGTTCATGCGCACGGCGAACCCGCTCCCGTGCAGCTCGCGGTCCTCGACGGCGGCCTGGTAGTGCGGCGGGTTGGGCGGCTCGCCGAACCGGCTCCGCAGGTAGGCGTACTCTCGGCCGGCAATGTCGGCGAGTGTGTCGATCGAGTACGTGAAGCCCGGCGTGAGGAACGTTTCAAATGTGAGATCGCCGATGGTTTTCGTGGCCGGGCGCCAGTCGCGGTCGTAGATCAGCGCGAGCAAGAACTCCGGCCGCACACTCTCGCCATGGACGACCCGCATGCCATTCAGGACCCGCTCCGTCTGACGGACCGTCGTCGACAGGTGGTACTCGGCAGGGATCGTCGCGGTGACCGTCAGTGTGGCGAGATCGTTCCCGCTGTCGTAATTGAAGAACGGGTGCCACGCGTCCGTATTGTGCATGGCGCCATACGCATGGGTCGTATCGCCGCTGTCCGCCGGAATGGTGTAGGTCAAGACAAGCCGCGAGTGGGTGGCACGCGGAGCGTGCACCCATAACACTCCTCCGCCGAACAGATATTGCGGCGACTGGTTGTCGAGCTTCAGGGACGAGATGCGGGCCGCATTGTTGAGCCGCACGGCCAGCCCATACGGACTCCCGACCGCCAGCCCCAGCGTGTCGAGCATCCGACTCTCTTTGCCGGGCACGATAGCCACCTGTAAGGCCTGTGTCCGGATCTGGTTCAGCGTATCGAACGGGATCTGGCGCACGAGCCGCCAGTCGTCGCCCGAGCGCCGGGCTTCGTACAACCCCGAGAATCGCCGCACGGCATTCGTCTCGTCCCCGCCGGTCGAGAGCCCATGCCCTTTGCCTTCGTGTACGGTACCCGTGATGAGCACCACGGCCCGATTCCCGTCGACGGCCAGCACCCGACCGAGTCCCGGCTCGCGCGTGCTGTGGCCATCCACGGCGCGGTGGACAATCATCCGTCCCACCGGGTCCGGGTAGACGCTGTCAAATGCCTCGGCGCTCCCCGTCGCGAAACGGGTCAACACGAGCCGTGTGAGGGAATCAGGTGTCGGCGCGCCTACGGTCGCGCTATCGGCGCTTCGCGCTCGATCGCGCCCAGTGGCGCCACGACCAACGGCGCCCGCACGCGTGAGATCGGCGTGAAAGGGGCAACCAATCGAGAAGGCGAGGATCCAGAGCATCAGAGTCCCGTCTGGCGGAATAATTCCTTCATTATTATCATTTGTCCGGACGAATGCAATTTGTACGTACCAATCGGGCAGCGAGGAAACGAACCATGGGACTCCGTGTCGCGTTCGCGCTGGTGTTGCTCGTGCCCGGGTTACTCGCCGGCCAACCTGGCACTGTCACTGGCCGTGTGACCGACTCGCGGTCGGGTGAGCCAATCAACTCGGCGGCGGTACGCATTGAAGGCACCGCGCTCATCGTCGCCACAGACCGGGACGGCCGCTATCGGATCACGCGCGTGCCGGCCGGCCGTCAAAACGTGACGGCACGCGGCATCGGGTATCGACTGGGGAGCCAGACGGTGACCGTACCCGCGGGTGCGGAAGTGACGGCTGACTTCTCGCTCCAGTACGCCCCGGCCAACCTCACCGAGATCGTCGTCACCGGCACTGCCGGCGACCAGTCGCGCGCCGCGCAAGGCGCAGTCGTCGCCACGATCGGCGCGGACTCCCTGACGCAGAAAGCGCCGGTGCAGTCGCTGACCGAAGTGCTCGAAGGCCGGGTCTCGAGCGTCAACGTCACCGATGGCTCGGGGACGGCCGGCACGTCGTCGCGCATCACCATTCGCGGCCCCGCGTCGATCTCGCTCTCCGACGAACCGATCATCTTCATCGACGGCGTGCGGATGGAAAGCCAGGAGCGCAACGATATCGGCCAGCACTCGACGAGCCTCGAAGGGTTGGGCGGCCAGGCCATGAGCGCGCTCAACGATCTCTCGCCCGACGACATCGAAAGCATTGAGATCGTCAAAGGCCCTGCCGCCGCTACGCTCTATGGCGCGGACGCCTCCGCGGGCGTGATCCAGATCATTACGAAGAAAGGCAGGCTCGGCTCACACGCCTTCCGGCAGTCGTTCACGGGAGAGTGGGATCAGGTCCAACCGGCCTTCACGCCATATGCGGTCTATGGAACCTGCATTTCGGCGCTTGCCGGAACGCCAGGTTGCAAGGGCAAGGCGGTGGGGTCCGTGATCTCGGCCAATCCCCTGGTCGAGGACGGTGTCTACAAGGATGGCAACCTCGGATCACTGGCCTGGACCGGCCAGGGAGGATCGGACAACTTCGGGTACTTCTTGTCCGCGAGCGCGAACAACGAGCAGGGCACGACCCCCAACAACTATGTTCGGCGGCGCACGGCGCGCGCCAACATGCACTGGGTGGTCATCCCGGCGCTCTCCATCGACGCCACGGCGACCATTACCGAGAACGATGCCCGCGTCCCCATGGGCGACGACTCCGAGTACGGCTACCTCATCGATGCCGGGTATCTGACCAATCCATTCACGGACAGCCCCGCCCTCCCGATCGCGAGCCTCGAACAGATCAATAACGACTCTCGATCGATTCGCACCACGCCGACCTTTCAGGTGCAGTACGTGCCGTTCCCGTGGTTCACGAACCGCCTCACGCTCGGCGCCGATCTCATATCGACCAACGCGACGACGTTCTTTCCGACCGGCGTCCCGGGGTACATCGGCGACCAGATCAACGGGTATGTCGAAAACGCCCAGCACCCGATCAACGTCTATACGGTCGACTACCTCGGCAACATCCGCCTGACCTTCGGCAAGAGTAACTGGATCGCCTCGAACACCTCGTTCGGCACGCAGTACATCGATCGCGTCGAGAACTATCTGGCCGGCGCCGGCATTGGACTGCCCGCGAACCAGACTCCGCTCGTGTCCTCGGCCGCGTCGACGGCCTCCTATCAGCAATTCGACGAGACGAAGTCGCTGGGCTTCCTGGCTCAGGAAGAGCTCGGATTCGATCAGATCCTGTTCGTCCAAGGCGGGTTCCGCGTCGATCAGAACTCCTCGTTCGGGACGGCCTATGGCGCGTTCTTCCTGCCCAAGGTGAGCGGATCGTTCGTCCTCTCCCAGACGCCCTTCTGGCAATCGTTCGCGCCGGCCGTCTCGACGCTGCGGTTCCGGTCTGCGTATGGCACCACCGGACGATCACCGCTCCCCGGCGCCTCGCTGGCGACCTATTCGCCGATCTCCTACATCACGCCGACGGGGGGCTTCGCGCCCGGCGTGGTGCAGTTCAGCCCTGGCAACCAGAACCTCAAACCGGAACGCGGCACCGAGTTCGAAGGTGGGCTCGACGCCGGGTTCTTCCACGATCGCGTCGGTCTCGAGCTCACGTACTTCAACAAGAAGACGAACGATCTCCTCCTCCTCAATCCAATCCCGCCGTCACTCGGCTACACGTCCGAACCGTACGTCAACGCGGGCTCGGTCGACAACAGCGGCTTCGAATTCACGGTGCGCGCCACGCCGGTGGCCGCGCGCAATTTCCAGTGGGACGCGGCGTTCACCGGCAACACACTCAAGAACCGTCTGACGAGCCTGGGTGGCTTGTCGATCTCGGAAGTCGAGCTTCTGTCGGCCGACCTCACGCAGCAGTACGACATCGGCCAGCCGCTGGGGTCGTTCTTCTCCAGCAAGATTCTCGGCACGACAGCCACCTCCGCGACCGTGTCGAACACGCCGGTCTTTGCGGGGCCGCAATTCCCGACTTATCAGGGGAACGTCAATACGACACTCACCCTGTTCAAAGTCCTGCGCCTCTATGGGAACGTCACGATGCAGCGCGGCGGCAAGCTTCTGGACGTCACGCAATGGATCCAGGATCTCACGGGGATGAGCCGGCAGACGAACGAGCCGGTGAGCCGAGGCGGCTATACGCACGCGGATTCGCTGCGGCGGTTCGGGCCCTTCCTGACCGCGTCCGGCCAGGCAGTCGGTGGCGTCTACGCCGCGTATGTGCAACCCAGCAACTTCACGCGGTTGCAGGAGCTCTCGGCCACGCTGCTGTTGCCGCCGAGCGTCGCTCGCCTGCTGCACGGGGCCAGTGCGTCGCTCACGATCGGCGGGCGGAACCTCTGGCTCTCGAAGTCCGACGAGTATCAGGGGTACGATCCCGAGATCATCTCGGGTGAGGGGAGCCAGAATCCGGCGAATCAAAACACCACGTGGGATGAATTCGGCGTGCCCCAACCGCGGCGGCTGTTTGCCCGCCTCAACCTCCAGTTCTAGGGGACCTGAGCCATGCGAAAAATATTGGCGATCTCGTTCGCGTCCCTAGTACTCGCCGGGTGCGATCTCAACGTCGCGAATCCAAACGTGATCGATGCGTCGAAATTCAACCCCAATACCGATGGCTTCACGCTCTCCATGTCGGCGCAGACGTATTCGTACCGCGCCTTTCAGGCGATCGCGCTGAGCGGGGGCTGGATTTCCGACGAGCTGTGGACGGGCGCCATCCGGCCCGAAACGAACCACCTCAATAGTCGCAACTTCGTCGGCACCGATGATATCAACGCCGATATCTTTGCGTTGTTGAGCCTGGCGGTGGCCAACAACGTCAACGCGGTGCGCGTTCTGGCAGCCGCCACAGGCTCCGCGAGCGACTCGAATTATGCGCGTGTGTCCATGAACGCCGGCTACGCCTTCCTCCTCATGGCCGAGACCATGTGCGTCAGCGACGTGCAGGACGGGCCGCAGCTCACGGACGCGCAGCTCCTGGACTCGGCCATCACGCATTTCACGAAGGCGATCGCGGTGGGCAATGCGGCCAGCAATCCGCCGATCGTGCAAGAGTCGCAAGTCGGGCTGGCACGCGCGTACCTGCAACTCGGCAGCTGGGCCAACGCGACGTCGACCGCCGGATCCGTGCCGACCTCGTTCGTGGCGTACGAGATCAACAGCGCCAATCCCGCGACCGCCGATTCGCTGGGCAACGTCATGATCGTCCAGCAGAACAGTGAGCAGCTCGTCGTACCGCAGATGTACCGCGATCTCAACGACCCGCGGGTCCCGACCGACAGCAGCGGGTGCACCATCACCAACGGCCTGCCCTGCGTCCTCCAAGCGAAATTTTCGACGTACGGCGACCCCATCCGGCTGGCGTCGGGTCTCGAAGCGCAGTTCATCGCGGCCGAAGCGCAGCTGCACGGCAGCGGCTCGACCGGCCCCGCGCTGACCGTGATCGCGAGCGAGCGCGCCGCGGGGAACGAAGGAGCGTATACCGGGGGCACAGACACGCTGTCGGTGTTGACCGAGCTGCTCAATCAGCGCGCGCGCGAATTCTGGATGGAAGCGAAGAAACTGGGTGACATCCGACGGAACCCATCGGTATCGCTCGCCAGCATTCTGACCGACCCGGTCGGCGCACCATATCTAGGCCCCACGGGTGGGACATTCGGTAAGACGTTTTGCGCGCCCATTCCGCCCGAGGAGATCAATGCGAACCCCAACCTGCATTGAGCCGCCGCTCTAGCCACCGTCCGTACCGCACAATGGCTCCACTGCCGACGAAATAGAGCAAGCCGACAAAGAGATAGGCCTCGGTTGAGAATCCGAGCCACTGAGGGTCCTGCGTGGCGAGGCGTGCCGTGTTGAGCAGATCGAAGAGTCCGATGATCACGATCAGACTCGTGTCCTGAAAGAAGCCGGCGGCGATCGAGACAAACGACGGCACGACGATCCGGAGCGCCTCGGGGAGGATCACGAGGCGCATCGCCTGACCCCATGGGAGACCCAAGGCGAGCGCGGCCTCGAGTCGCGGCTTGGGCACCATCTGCAGCCCCGAGCGCACCGCCTCAGCCAGATATGCTGCCGCGAACAGCGCGATGGCCGCCTGCGCGAGCAACAGCTTGTCGACCTGAATGCCCGTCGGCAGCGCCAAGGGCAAAATGAGCACGGCGAGATACAACACGGCGACGAGTGGGATCCCGCGTACGACTTCGACGATGCCAGTCGCGACGCCGCGCACGACTGGTCGTCTCGACCTGCGTCCGAGCGCGAGGAGAATCGCGACCGGGAATCCCAGCGCCAGGCCGATTGTCGTCAGCATGATCGTGATCGGCAACCCGCCCCATTCTTGTGTGGACGCGGCCGACATCAGCCAGTAGGCCAAGCCGAGCCCTATAGCCCACGCGAGCATCAACGTCCGCCGCCAGAATCGCGGCGTGAGGGTCACGACCACGACCGCGAGCAGCACGATCATGGCGGCGGCTGCTCTCCATCGCTCGTTCGCCGGATACAGGCCAAAAACGATGAACCACAGCTTGTGCCCAATGAACGCCCAACACGCGCCGTGTCCCGCGCGGCAATCGACGGACGTTCCCGTCCAGGTCGCGTCAATCAGCGCCCAGCGCACAAATGGGATCGCCAGCGCGAGCAGCGCCGTGACGCTCGCCAGCGTCAAGGCGCCATTGAGTGGCGTCGCGAAGCTACGCCGTAATGCGCGCATTGTACCGGCCGAGCACGTAGGCGACCGACAGGCTGGCGCCCAAGTAGACGGCGACCATGATGAGCATCGTCTCGACGTTGTGCCCGGTCTGATTCCCAATGGTGTTCAGCACGCTGACGACGTCGGGGAATCCGATCGCCACCGCGAGGCTCGAGTTCTTGATCAGGCTCACGCAGTTCTGGGCCAGCAGCGGGACCATCGCCCGGAGCGCCTGCGGAATGATCACCAATCGTAGTGCCTGAAACCTCGACAGACCCAGTGCGTGGGCAGCCTCAGTCTGCCCCCGCGAGACGGCGAGAATCGCTCCGCGCACGACTTCCGAGATATGCGCGGATTGGTGCAACACGAGTGCGATGAGCAACGCCGCCAACTCGGGCGAGAGTGCGATGCCGCCTGTGAAGTCGAATCGCGTGTGCCGTGGTAGCTCCAGTCCATGGAGGGTCAGACTCGGAAGAAACAGCCCACGATCGGAGAGGAAGACACCAGGGAGTGGCGTCAACGCGTGATCAGCCGACGGCAGCCCGTGGAGGAGCGCCGAGAGCCACAACAAGAGGAGGAGGAGCGGCGTGCTCCGGAGGATCTCGACGTATCCTCGCGTGAGTCCAGTCAGCGTCGGGTTGGTCGATAGGCGCGAGATGCCGACGACGAAGCCCACGGCGATCGCCAGGAGACAGCCGAGGAATGCTACCCGCGCGGTATTCGTGAGGCCGACGAGGATGGCGCGCCCCATCGTGTCTTCCGGGGTGAAGCGCAGCCACGCGGTGTCGCCGATGGCGAAGTTCGCGGGTTGCGTGAGAAACTCGAACCCCAGGGTGAGTCCCCGAGCTTCGAGGTTCATCGCGGCATTGTGAATGAACCATGCGATCAGGGCGGCCGCGACAACAAACCCGATCCACCGTCTCATCGAAACGGCGGCGAGTAGAGAAGTCCTCCTGCGGTCCAGAGTTTGTTCGCGCCCCGATCCATGCCGAGCGATGTCTTCGGCCCGAGATCACGGTCGAAGATGTCAGCATAGTTCCCGATCTTCGCGATGACGTTGTATGTCCACTTCGGATCGAGTCCGTCGCCCGTCGTCGCGCCGAGGTCGACACCGAGAAACCGTCTCACCTCGGGATCAGCGCTGGTGAGGCCCTGCGCGACGTTCGCCTGCGTGAGGCCCAGCTCCTCGGCCTCGACGGGCGCGCGGAATACCCAGTTCACGATCTCGAACCACTGGTCATCGCCAGCCCGGACGACAGGCGCGATCGGTTCTTTGGAGATGAAGTCGGGAAGAACGACATAATCCCCGGGATGCTGCAACATCGATCGCGTCGTCGCGAGTCCTGCGAAGTCTTGGGTGAGTGCGTCACATCGCCCAGCGGCCAATGCGGCGACAGCCCCGCGCATGTCCTCGATGACGACCGGCCGGAACGTGATCCCGTTCTTGCGCGCGAAATCCGCGAGGTTGAGCTCCGTCGTCGTCCCTTGTTGCACGCAGACCGTCGCGCCATCGAGTCCGGTGGCTTTGGTGACCTTCGACGCCCGAGGGACCAAGAATCCCTGGCCGTCGTACAGATAGATCGGGCCAAAATGAAACGGGCGCTGCAACGCCCGACTCGACGTGATAGTCGTGCCGTTGGCGAGGATGTCGACCTCGCCCGACAGTATGCCCGAGAATCGCTGTTGCTGCGTGTACGGCAGAAACACGGCCTTTGACGGATCGTTGAACAGCGCGACCGCCACCGCGCGGCAGAAGTCCACGTCGAACCCATGCCATTGTCCAGCATCGTCCGGTGTCGCGAAGCCGGTGCCCGGCGTGATCCCGCACTTCACGGTCCCCCGTGCTCGGACAGTCTTCAGTGTCGACCCACCGCCCGGCGCAGGGCTCCCATTCGCGCATCCGATGAGGAACGCGAGCAGCCAGAGTCTCCTCACGCGAGGGCCTGCTCGAGATCGGCGATCAGATCATCGGGGTCTTCGAGCCCGACGTGAAGCCGCAAATATGGCCCCTCCGTGTTCCATGTCGTCGCCGTGCGGTACGGCCCCGGATCAACGGGAATCGCAAGACTCTCAAAGCCACCAAAGCTGACGCCCATGCGGAAAAGTCGCAGCCTGTTCATCACCGTATCAATCGCCCGGGGCTTCAGGTGCAGGCCGAACAACCCACTCCCCCCACGGAAGTCCCGTTTCCATATGGCGTGCCCTGGGTCGTCAGCCAATGCAGGATATCGCACGCGAATCACATCCGCGCGTGAGCGCAACCACTCGGCGACGCGCACCGTGCTGTGAAAATGGCGGTCGAGCCGAACGCCGAGCGTACGCAGCCCGCGCAGCGCGAGGTAGGCGTCGTCCGAGCTCACGCAGAAGCCGAGCTCCGCGACGGCCGAGCGAATGCGATGGTACAGGGATTCGGTCGTGGTGATGCTCCCCATCATGACGTCGGCATGACCGCCGATGTACTTCGTGACCGCCTGAATGGAGACGTCGACGCCATGGGCGAGGGCGGAGAAGAAGTACGGGCTGGCCCAGGTGTTGTCCATCAACACGGTCACCCCGCGCTCATGGGCGACCCGGGCGATCGCTGGGACGTCCTGTACCTCGAACGTCATCGACCCTGGCGATTCGAGAAACACGACGCGAGTATTGGCTTGAATCAGCCCACGAATGCCTTCACCGATCAGGGGATCGTAGTAGGTCGTGTGCACGCCATAGCGCGCGAGCGTGCGATCGCAGAACCGGCGCGTCGATGGATACGCGGTGTCGACCATTAACAGATGGTCACCGCTCGCGAGCAGCGCCTGGAGCGCAGCCGTCACGGCGGCGAGTCCCGAGGGCAGCAGCATGGCGCGATAGCCGCCTTCTACGGCCGCGATGGCTTGTTCGAGCGCAAACGTGGTCGGCGTGCCCAGCTGACCATACAGCACGTCGTCGAACCGCCGCGCCGGATTTCGCGATGCCTCGAAGTCGGCCAGAGTAGGGAACAGGATGGTCGAGAATCGATAGACCGGCGGATTGACGGCGCCATGCCGGTCCTCCGGATCGCCGCCCGCGTGCGCCAACAACGTGTCGATGCGCGTCATCGGTCTCTCAGCGCATCGAGCGCGCCCCGCGCGAACGCGGCACCCGACGCCCCGCGCGCGTCGAGGACCGCCGCGTAATGCTTCCACGCCCAGATATTCCGCGGCCGTCGCGTCGTCCGCTCGGCCAAGAGCTCGGTCGCCGTGTCGAGCCGGCGCCCGCGCCACGCCGCGTCGATCAGCAACTGGTCGAAGAGATCGCGCTGCGCATGACTGCCGCCGATACGCCGAAACTCTCGTCGCACGGGTGCCAGCAGGTCGACCACCTCCTCGTACGCGCCGCGCCGGTGCGCCAGCACTGCCCGGGCGAGCGGGAGCCCAACGTCGGCCATCACCGTCGCCTCCGTCCCGCTCTCGGCCGCGAACTGCTCGCACGACGTCAGAAACGGGCCATGGTCACCCACCGCCGCGAGCGCCATCATATAGTGGAGGTCGGCGAAGACGAGCGAGTGATCCTGGTGATGGCCTCGTGCGCAGTCGGCCAATTCCCGCCACCGCGTCCCGACATCGACCCCCGCTTGCTCCAGTCGCCACAACAGCGACACGGCGTTGGTGACGTCGAGATACTCGTCAGTCGACTGCCGCCGAATCTCCCGATCATAGAGCTCGAGCACGCGGGCATGCTGTTCGAGATCCAGGCGAAACAACGCCTCGTGCCATCTGAGGTGAAAGGCGAAGTTGCCGCATCCCTCCCATTGGTCCGAGAGTCCCGCGATCCAGCCGAGGCCATCGTGCAATCGTCCTTGCATCTCCGCGACGTGCGTGACGGCGTGCGCGGCCCAAATATCGTGGCGATTGAGATCGATCGCTTTTCGGCCGATCTCCTCGGCCTGCGCATAGTCGCCGGCTTCCTCGAGACCGTATGCGTAGCAGCCGAGCACGAACCCGTAGCCGGGCGCGTTCGGGTCCCACGCTGGCAACGCGCGCGCGACGGTGTAGCGCATCCGTTGACTCTCGCCGAGGTACGAGAGGACGAACTGGGACACGCGAAGAGCCAGGATGTCGCGCGGGAACTCTATGAGCAATCTGTCCCAATGCTCCGCCGCCTCACGCATTTCGCCTCGGGTCCACGCGTCGAGCGCGGCGACGTGTAATTGATCACGGCGCGCTTCGCGCGACCGCGCGACGACCCGCTCCGCGCGCCGGAGCGAAGCCACGGCGAGCGGTTGCAGATCCCGTTTGCTGGCCATCATGTGCAAATACCCGTCGAGGCAATGCGCCAGCGCGCAATCGGGATCCGTCCGCAGGTACTCGGCGAGACGCTCGCGGGTATCGGCGCGTGCACCGAGGAACGCCTCGATGACGCGCTCGATCATGTGATCCAGTAGCGGACGATGGGGTCGCCGGTGTTGACGACTTTGTGCGTCCAGATCAGGCCGGCCAACCCGGCGCCCGGCGATGATACGTGCTCGACCACGTCGCCAAACACGTTCACGATCTGGGCGAGCTCCTGGCCAAGGGAGATGGTGTCGCCGATCGCGACTTTGAGACGCACGAGACCCGCGCGCCGCGCGCGAACCACCGTCCGACTCTTCGCGGCGATCCTCGGACCGTTCTGCACGCGGCCATCGATCATGCCGAGATGGCGCATCACGTTCTCCGCACCTCCCAGGTGCGTCTGGACGTCCCGCTCGTCCAGCGTGCCATTGCCCCCGGCCTCGGCCAGAATGGACACCACGCCCAGCCGTGTCGCCGCATGGTTGAGCGACCCGGGAAACGGCGGCAGTGTGCTGTCTTCGGTCGACAAGGAGATAAGCCGTGGGGTGAACGCCCGCGCCAGCGCTTCGCCCTGGACGTCGAGCTCGCGAACTCCGGTGAGCGAGTACCCGGCGAACGGCAGGAGCTGTTCGCCAAGGTCGCCGGCATGAAAGTCAATGTGATACTGCGCGGTGGCGATGACCTCCCGCAAGAGGATGTCCGCCAGCATCTCCGAGATCGAGCCTTCCTGGCGTCCCGGCGCGATCCGGTTGAGGTTGAGGCCATCGAGCGGCGACGTGAATCCGGTGCGGTGCTCGAACATGCGCATGTTCGTCACCGGCACCCCGATCACGGCGCCGCGGAGCCGGTCCGGCTCGATCATCCGTAAGAGTCGCATGACGGCATCGATCGGCGCGTACTCCGTGGCGTGCACGCCGGCGGTCACGCACAACACCGGTCCATCCTCGCGTCCGTTGATGAGCACGACCGGCATCCGCAGGGGACCGCTCGCGGTCTCCCCGATCGTCAGCCATCCCTGTGTCTTCGCCCCGCGCTCGGCGGATATATCCCGAATGTGGATCCGCGCGCTCATTGCCGCGTGGCGCGAAACGCCTCGGCCACACGGCGGACGCCCTCGTCGATCTCCTCGTGCGTGGCGTGGCTGAATGCCAGGCGCACATGGTGTTTTGGGCCGGGGTTCGCGAAGAACTTGCTGCCGGCAATGATCGCGACCCCGTTCGCCGCCGCACATGCCGCGACCGCATCCCCATCGGTCCCCTCCGGCAGCGTCGCCCACACGTAGTATCCGCCGTGTGGCCGCACGAACGACGCCTCCCGAAGATCCCGCTCGATCGCCGCAACCATACGATCGCGATTCGACCGGTACGTCTCCTGGACCCGCTTGATGTGCTCGGGCAGCCGTCCGCCCTGCAAGAACTCCAAGATCACCCGTTGCGTGAGCGGACACGATCCGGCGTCGGTTTTGAGCTGCGCCATCCGCGCGATCATCGACGGTGGCGCGGCAGCCCAGCCGATCCGCAAACCCGGAGCCATCAACTTGGAGAAGGTGCCGAGTTGGATGACGCTATCCCCACCCAGCGCCTTGAGTGACGGTGGCAGGGTTCCCTCAAATCGGACCTCTCGATAGGGGCTGTCTTCGACGATCACGATGCCGTGGCGATCGGCGAAATCAATGAGCGCCTGACGGCGCTCGATCGACATGGTAATGCCCGTGGGATTGTGAAAATCGGGCACGTTGTAGATGAATTTTGGAACGTGCTCGAGGGCGGTGATATCGAGACCGGCCTCATCTTGCGGGAGGTCGACAAACGTCGCGCCGAAGCTCTTGATGATGGGAATGGCGCTGAAATACGTCGGCGCCGTTACCGCGACCGTGTCGCCCTCATCGAGCAGCAGTCGACACACGAGCTCCAAGGCGTGCTTGGCCCCGTTCGTGACAAGAACATGCTCGGGCGAGAGCCCGGGGTCCGTATAGCCGGCCATCCACGCCCGCAAATCCGGCAACCCCGTGCGCGGCGCATACTGCAAGGTCTCGGCGCGGTACCGCGTGAGGGCGATGTCCGCCTCGCGCGTGAGATCGGGGAGCACCCCCGGAAAGGCATGTCCGGAGTCGAATCCGATGGCGCCGGCGGGGACCGATGCCGGTAGAGTCGGCGCCAGGCGCTCGGCGCGACGGGCGTACATCCTGGAAGCCTCCCTATTTGTCCGTACAAAATCGGATGCTAATATGTACGGACCAAAGCACCGCGGTCAAGTCCGAACGAGGCTCGTCACATACGTAAACCGATCGCCTGGATGGATCGCGCTCGACAGCTCGATCAGGGGGCCCGCTTCCTGGTAATAGCGGCGAATGGCGCGCAGGGCCGGACTCCCTGGCTCGGCGCGCAGCAGCGCCGCTTGCCGCCGGCCCAGCCGGATCGCCTGGATGCTCTGCTCGACGCGGGCGATCCGAATGCCGTAGACCTGCTCGAGCATGGCGGAAATCGGGCCGGTGACGTGGCCCAAGCGTTGGCCGATGTCTGGGAGCCCGGCGTCGACGTACGCCGTCGTCATGCAGATCGGCCGCGGGTCGTCCGGCACGGTTCTGAGGCTCGTGACCTTGAGCCACGCGTGGCCCTCGCGGCACTCGAGCAACCCGGCCAGGGGCGCATCGCAGATGACCCGGCGTTCCGACAGGGTCTCGATCCGCGTGTTCTCACCGTACTGCAGGAGATCGCTGATGGCGTTCGTCGGCTGCCGGTAGCTCACCGGCGGCACCTGCGCGACGACCGCCGTCCCGGTCTTTCGCCGGCGCGAGATCAAGCCCGCATCCCTGACCAGGCGCAGCGCCTCCCGCACCGTCGACCGGCTCGCGGCATAGTGCGCGCACAATTCCATCTCGGTGGGCAGCAGTCCGCCCACCGGATAGACGCTGGCACCGATCTGCGCGACGAGCTCGTCGGCGATCTGCTGATAGCGCGGAAGGTCCGCGCGCCACGGCTTTCGGGTCGCTTTCACGCGAGCATCTTCGACAAAAATTCCTGCGCTCGCAACGTACCAGGCGCCGTGAAAAACGCGGTCGTATCCCGATCCTCGACGATCCGGCCATGATCCATGAACAACACCCGGTCCGCCACCTGGCGCGCAAACCCCATTTCGTGCGTGACCACGATCATCGTCATGCCATCCCGTGCCAGCACCGCCATGACATCGAGCACCTCGCTGATCATCTCCGGGTCGAGCGCCGAGGTCGGCTCGTCGAACAGCATAGCCACGGGATCCATGGCGAGCGCGCGGGCGATGGCGATCCGCTGCTGCTGTCCACCGGAGAGGGCGCCCGGATACTTGTGCGCATGCGCGGTCAAGCCAACCCGGTCCAGCAAGGCCATCGTTCGCGCCGTCGCCGTCGCGGCGTCGCGCTTCAACACGTGCATCTGCGCGAGATTGATATTGTCGAGCACCGTCCGGTGCGGAAACAGCTCGAAGCTCTGAAACACCATGCCGACCCGCGACCGGAGCGTCGACAGGTTGGCGCCGGGGGCCCCGACCGACAGGCCCTCGACGAGGATCTCGCCTCCATCGAACGTCTCGAGGCGGTTGATGCAGCGGATCAGCGTGCTCTTGCCGGCCCCCGATGGGCCGCAGAGCACCACCACGGAACCCGTCTCGATCGAGGCGGTGCACCCATCGAGAACGCGAACATCGCCGTACGACTTCGTGACGTTGCGTATCTCGATCATGAGGAAAAATGACGCATGGCGACAGTAAGGGCTAGAGCGCTCGCCGCGGCGATGGTCCTCGCCCCGTGCCTGGTTGGAGCGCAGGTCGTACTGGTACCGAGTCGCGTGTTCGACGCACCCAGTGGAACGACGCACGAAGGCTGGCTTGTCGTGATGCAAGGCGACCGCATCGTGGCGGTGGGCCCAAAGGCGAGCGTAGCGACGCCCGCGGGGGCCCGCCGGGTCGACTTGCCGGGTACGACCCTGTTGCCGGGTCTCATCGACGCGCACTCGCACCTGTTTCTGCATCCGTACGCCGAGACGCCATACGCGGACCAGGTCCTCAAGGAGCCACTCGCGCTCCGCGTGGCCCGGGCAACCGTGGCGGCCCGGCGAACCCTGATGGCGGGCTTCACCACGCTGCGAGACCTGGGCACCGAAGGGGCAGGCGACGCTGACGTCGGCCTCAAACAGGCGATCGAGCAAGGCATCATTCCCGGCCCGCGTCTTCTGATCGCCACGCGGGCCATCGGTGCAACCGGGTCGTACGGACCTCACGGATACGCATTCGACGTTCCGCAGGGCGTAGAGGAGGCCGACGGCGTGGATGGCGTAACGCACGTCGCGCGCGAGCAGATCGGTCGGGGGGCGGACTGGGTCAAGATCTACGCCGACGGGTCCGACGGCCCGACGTTCTCGCTCGACGAGCTTCGGGCCGCTGTGGAGGTCGGCCGACCGGTCGCGGCCCATGCGCGGACCACCGAAGGCGTGCGTCGCGCCATCATGGCCGGCGTCACGACGATCGAGCACGCCGACATGGCGACGCCGGAAGAGTTCAAGCTCATGGCGCAGCGCGGGATCCCGCTCTGTCCGACCCTGGGCGGGCGCGAGGCCGGCTTTCTGCGCAATGGCTGGAAGAAAGGCGTCGACACGATGCCGGCGGCGATCGCGCTCTATCACAAGACGTTCGCTGCCGCGCGCGCGGCGGGCGTGACGATCTGCAATGGCAGCGACGTCGGTGCGTTCCCGCACGGCGACAACGCGCGCGAGCTCGAGCTCCTCGTCGAGTACGGGATGACGCCGACCGAGGCGCTCCAGGCGGCCACGGTCGTCGATGCCAAGGTATTGCACCTGACCGACCGCGGTGCCATCGCGCCCGGTCTGCTCGCCGACCTCGTCGCCGTCGACGGCGATCCGACGCAGGACATTCACGCCCTGCGACATGTCCATCTCGTCGTCAAAGGCGGCGAGATACTCACTCTCTCGTCCCCATGATTCTCCCGCTTCTCGTCCTGTTGCAACAACAGCCGATGACGTCCGAGGACGTCATGTCCTTGCGCTCACTCGGCGGCATGAGCCTCTCACCCGACGGCCGCTCGATCGCCTACGCAGTGAGCGCCTGGGATCGCAGTGGCGAAAAACCGGCGCGCCGCAGCCATGTGTGGCTCGTGTCGAGTGACGGCGGCACGCCCAAGCAACTCACGTTCGGCGAGCACGGCGAGTCGAGCCCGCGATGGTCGCCGGACGGGAAGACCATCTCGTTTGTCGCCGCACGGAGCGAAAAGCCGCAGATCTGGTTGCTCCCGACCGACGGCGGGGAAGCACACGCATTAACGCACGCCAAAGAGGGTGTAGAGACCTACAGCTGGTCACCGGATGGCACGCACATCGCTTATCTCAGCCCCGACCCGGTAGTGGCTGCCGACGAGCAAGTCTACGAGCAGCCGACGACGCGTACGCACCTATGGGTGGCCGCCGTTCCATCCGGCGAGTCGCGCGAGGTCGCTCACGGTGACTTCACACTGAGCATGCTGGCCATCGAAGGCGAGCCGCAATGGTCGCCAGACGGCACGCGCATCGCGTTCGTTGCCTCACCCACCGGACTGCTGCGCGACCTGCGCGGCACGGCGTACGTCGCGACTGTGGCCACGAATACCTTCGACGCGATTGGGCCGGAGTATCGCTCCGCGCCGGTGGGATTGACGCAACCCGTATGGTCGCCGGATGGCCGTACGCTCGCGTTCACCACGTTCCCGCAGGGGAAACTCCAGGGAGATAGCATTCCGGAGCCGGTGCTCAATGACGGCGACATCGTCCTCTATGATGTCGCCTCGAAACAGTCGCGGACGATCCACGATCCCGCGCAGCCCGCCACGCTCACGCAGCTCCGCTGGACTCCGGACGGGAAATCGTTGCTATTCGTTGCGGCCGACCACGTCTACCAGAACGTCTTCGCGTTCGACATCGCGTCGAGTCACTATCGGCGTCTCACGACCGATCGGGTCATCGGCGCCATCTCGCCGAGTCGCGACGGCTCCCGCGTCGCCTTCTCTCTGACGACGCCGACGTCGCCCACCGACGTCTACGTGAGCGACCTCACGTTCGCATCGCCCAAGCGCGTCACGACGCTCAACCCGCAGGTGGCGTCCCTGGCGCTTGGCGAGACGGAAGTCGTGACCTACAAGAACGACGGGCTCGAGATCGAGGGCATCTTGATCAAGCCCGTCGGATATCAGGCTGGCCAGCGCTATCCGCTCCTCGTCGAGGCACACGGCGGTCCGACCGGGGCGACACTCGACGATTTCAAGACCAACCAAGTATGGGCCGGGCGTGGATGGGCGGTGTTCATGCCCAACCCCCGCGGGTCCGAGGGCTTCGGCGAGTCGTTCATGCGCGCGAACATCAACGATCTCGGCGGCGGGGACTATCGCGATATCATGGCCGGCGTCGATGTGTGTATCCGGCGCGGCATTGCCGACTCCACGCGCATGGCGTTCGAGGGGTGGAGTTACGGCGGCTACATGACCGCATGGGTCGTCGGTCACACGAGTCGGTTCAAGGCCGCGCGTATGGGTGCGGGCATGTCCGATCTGCTCAGCATGTATGGGACGTCGGAGATCGCCGGGTACATCGGACTCTTCGAAGGCGGGCGGCCGAGTGCCTCGACTCAGGAGAAGTACCGCCAGCAGTCGCCGCTGACGTACGCCGATCGCGTCACCACCCCACTGCTCATTCTTCACGGCGCCAGCGACCCTCGCGTGCCTCCGGGTCAAGCACTCGAGATGTACCGGGCACTCAAGGACCAGGGTAAACCCGTCGAGCTCGTGCTCTACCCGCGCGAGCAGCACGCGCTCGGAGAGTATGCGCACCAGGTCGATCGCATGCAGCGCGACTCGGCGTGGATCAGCCGGTACACGCTCGGGCGGCAAATACAATGAACCTGCTCGTCGCCGCCGCGATGCAGTTTGCGGTTGGGTTCGGGCCGAGCGTGCGCACCGAACCCGTCACGGGTCGCGTGTTCGTGCTCCTGAGTCGCGACAGCACTCCAGAACCTCGGTTTCAGGGCGGTACGCTCGGAGCGAATGCGCCGTTCTTCGGACGAGATGTCGCCCAACTCGCGCCGGGCCACGTGGCGCTCATCGATGCGGGGACACCGGGATTCCCATTCGCAAGGTTGAGCACTATCCCGCCGGGCGAGTATTACGCGCAGGCTGTGCTCAGCGTGTACACGGAGTTCCATCGCGCCGATGGCCACACACTGTGGGCGCACATGGACCAGTGGGAAGGCCAGCACCCAATGAGCTCACCCGGCAACCTGGTGAGCCGGATCAAGCGGGTGCACATAGGACCGGGTGCCGGCACCATTCGGCTGCAGCTGACCGAGGTGATCCCACCGATTGCCGTCCCGGCGGACACGAAATGGATCAAGCACATCAAGCTGCAGAGCACCATTCTTTCCAAATTCTGGAACCATCCGATGTATCTCGGCGCCGTCATCTTGCTGCCGAGGGGGTATGACGAGCATCCAGAGCTCTCGTACCCGGTCGACTACGAGCAGGATCACTTCAGCCTGGCGCCACCCTACCACTTTCAATCAGACGACCCGGGTACCGTCGACTCGACGAAGCAGGGCCACCACGCCTGGGTCGTCAACCTGCGCCAGCGCGAAGGCTATCGCCTCTACCAAGACTGGACGTCCGACGATTTCCCCCGGATGCTGATGGTCACATTCCTCCACCCGACGCCGTACTTCGACGACTCGTACGCGGTCAACTCGGCGAACAACGGTCCGTATGGCGACGCCATCATGCAGGAGTTGATCCCATATATCGAATCGCATTTTCGCATCATCCCGCAGCCATACGCTCGCGTGTTGAGCGGCGGATCAACGGGTGGCTGGGAGTCCTTGGCGCTCCAGGTCGAGCACCCGGATTTCTTCGGCGGCGCGTGGGTCTACTATCCGGACCCGGTCGATTTTCGCCAATGGGGGTTGGTGGATATCTATAGCGACACCAACGCATTCATGGCGCCGGGGGCGCACTGGGTCATCCCCGAGCGGCCGATGATGCGCAGCGCAGACGGCCAGGTGCTCATCACCGAGCGCCAGGAAAGCCAACTCGAGGCCGTCCTCGGTTCTCACGACCGCTCGGCCGAACAAGAGGATGCGTGGGAGGCCGTCTACGGTCCCGTGGGCCCGGATGGCTATCCGGCGCCGCTCTGGGACAAGCGCACGGGAGTCATCGATCATGCGGTCGCGCGATACATGCGTGACCACGGCTACGATCTCACGGCATATCTCCGCGAGAACTGGAGTCGACTCGCTCCCCAACTCGAAGGGAAGCTACATTTTTATGTGGGGGACATGGATAACTTCTACCTGAACATGGCCGTATACCGCCTGGACTCGCTCCTGCACAACAGCGCGTCGTTCGCGTACGGACGGCCGGCAAAGGGCCATGGCTTTCGTCCGACGTCGACTGGCGAGATGCTTCGCGTCATGGCCGACGCCATCGCCAGGAACGCTCCGCATTGAGTGATGTCGCGGTACGAGCGGCGTGCCGCGACGATCTCCCGCGGCTGACGGAGATCTACAACCATTATGTCCTGACGACGCCGGTCACATTCGACGTCGAGCCCTATACGGTCGAACGGCGCGTACCGTGGTTCGAGCAATTCGCCCCGACCGGCCGCTATCGCCTCTTCGTCGCCACCGCCGACGCCCGCATCGTCGGCTACGCCGGCACGACGCGATTTCGTCCGAAGCCGGCGTATGAGACGACCGTCGAATCGACGATCTACTGCAGCCCGGAGTGCTTGGGGCAGGGGGTGGGCAGACTGCTCTATGGCACCCTCTTCGACGCGATCGCCCGCGAGGATGTCCATCGAGTCGTTGCTGGATACGCACTGCCGAATCCCGCCTCGGCACGGCTCCATGAACAGTTCGGTTTCCGGCCGGTGGGCGTGTTCAGGGAGAACGGCCGCAAGTTTGGCCGTTACTGGGATGTGGCCTGGGTCGAGAAGTCGACACCATAGCTACTCCTGCAAACCGTCTGCGCGATGCCGGTGTCTGAGCGTTTACCTATGCGCCCACTCATCGCGGTCCTCACCTGTGTCCAGCAGGCCATCACGCCAGGCGATCACTCCCTGCGCGTGGACCGAATCCATCTGGGAGTCGACACGATCGTTGTGCTCGCCAAGAAACCGCATGCGGACGAGCAGCTGCTCACCACACTGGTTCGCCGAGTCGAGCGCGACGGCGACCTCGTGCGCATCGTGCAACGGTACGAGTCGCCCGATGGCGAGTGGGAGTACGATACCGTCGAGGTGTCAGCCCGAACGCTCGCGTTGCGCCGCAGCGTCGAAGTTGCCGCGACGACCACGCGCACGCTCCAGTTCGATGGTGCGCGCCTCACGGGGACGTTCTCGTCGGAGGGCGCCAAGCCCACGGCAATCGACGAAAGGCCAGGGGCGTTCTTTCCCGAAGCCGCGACCGAGGCTCTCCTTGCCGCCTATCCAATCGACGCGGGTGCGGTGGTATTTCCCGAGATGAGCGCGACGAACCTCGCGGTGCATCCGGCCAACCTGGTTGTCGATAGTACCGCGTCGATCGTCACGGCCGACGGCTGGGTCGACTGCTTTGTCGCGCATGGCCTGGGCCAAGAGACGCTGTGGGTCGCGCGCGGCGATGGCCGGCTCGTGCGCGAGCAGTGGATCGAGCGCGACGGGACAGTGATGTGGAAACTGCCCCGTCGCGACGTGCCGTTCCGCCACGAAGGCTACGTGTCCGTCAGGTAACCGAACACAGCGCCTCGGCCAACGTCCGCATACCGGCAATGATGCGTGGCGGGTCCACGGCGGCGAATCCCAGCACCAGCCCGGCTTTGGCCGTCGGACCGTAGTAATAGTGAGAGAGCGGCGCGACCTCGATGCCGCGCTCGAGTGCCGCGCGCGCCGCACCGGTGTCGTTCCGAACCGTGTTCAACTCGGCCGCGACGTGCAGCCCGGTATCGCTGTCGCCAAACGTCAAACTATCGCCACAGAACCGAGCCGCAGCGCGGCGCAGCGCGTCATGCCGCTCGGAGTACAGGTGCCGCATCCGACGAACGTGTCTCGCGTAGTGACCCTCCGTGATGAAATCGGTGAGAACGACCTGATCGAGCGTCTGCGGATGGCAGTCGAACCGGGCGCGCGCGCCGATGAACGGATCCACGAGCGACTCCGGCACGATCATGAATCCGAGGCGCAGCGCCGGGAAGATCGTCTTGCTGAACGATCCGACGTAGACGACCGTGCCATCGTTGTCGAGTCCGAAGAGCGCCGGCATCGGCCGGCCCTGATAGCGGAACTCTCCGTCGTAATCGTCTTCGATGACCCACGCGCCCGCTCTCGCGGCCCATCGAAGCAGGGCAAGCCGCCGCGAGAGCGTGAGACAGACGCCGAGGGGGTGCTGGTGCGACGGCGCGACGAACGCGAGTCGCGCAGAGGGCGCCATCCGCTCACCGGCCGCGACATTCAGCCCTTGCGCATCGACGGGTACCGGAACGATCGATGCGCCGGCGGACGTCAGCGCGCTGCGCGCGCCGAAGTAGCCGGGCTCCTCGAGCCACGCCTGATCGCCGTGGTCGAGCAGCATGCGTGTCGAATACGTGAGCGCGTGCTGCGCGCCCGCCATGACGAGCACTTGGTCCGGCGAACATCGGATCCCCCGCGTCACCGCGACGTGGGCGGCGATGGCTTCGCGTAACGGCCGATACCCGCCGGGCGTGCCGTAGTCGAGCAGCGTGATCGACGTGTTTCGTCGTCGTCGCGCCGCGAGGCGGGCCCACACCGTCACCGGAAAGTGATCGAGCGCCGGTGTGCCGATGCGGAACGGCCGCGGTGCGCCGGCGACGCGTTCGACGACCCGCGGCGCATCGAGCAGCGCCGTCCCGATGCGGGAGAGCTTCGGCCGCGTTCGTCGTCGGGTCGGGCGATGAGGATCATCCGGCAGCGTGCGCGCCACGAACGTGCCGGACGCACCCGCGGATACGACGCAGCCCTCGGCCTGGAGCTGCCACAACGCGAACACAACGGTGGTTCGCGACACGCCGAGCTCGTCGGCCAGCGCCCGCGAAGAGGGGAGACGTGCGCCGGGGCTCAACGAGCCCGCGAGAATCGCATCGCGGATGCCCGTGTAGATCTGCTGCTGCAGCGGTGTGTCACCCTCTTGGTCGACGCGGAAATACACTGTAGCTGACGAACGAGGATTTCTTCCCATGTGTTACCACCTCGGGGTCAGACGGGTTGTTGGGGGGTCTGGGGGGCGTAGTTGCGGTTTGCCCCCCAGAGGAGAACCGACCAGTCGAGCGGCGCGCAGCGACGCATCGACGCGCCGCGGAGCGGCGCTGACGAACGAGGATTTCTTCCCATCAGACTAGCTCCAGTTTGAGGGGGGTCTGGGGGGCGTGGTTGCGGTTCGCCCCCCAGAGGAGAACCGACCAGTCGAGCGGCGGAGCGGCTTTGCATGATACCCCGCGAGTTCCGTAATTGGTACGACCGGTATCGAACAATTTGGCTCTCCCGGTAAGACCGCCCCGATCTAGCTTGCGGGCAGTATGACGCGGTTGCTGTTAATCGAAGACCGGCCAGGAATTGTCGACGCATTCCGGGCCGAGGGGCTGACGCTTGTCCGTACGTCGGACGACCGCGCAGGCCTGGCCTGCGTGCGTCTCACCGGCGCCGGTCTCCTGACCGTCGACCTCGCCTTGCCCGGTCACGCCGGCTACCGATGCGTGAGCGCCCTGAGCGGCGGTACCGCGGACATCCCGATTCTCACCGTCACCGGATGCGATCCATCCCTACACGAAGACGCACTCTCGGCGCGCCTCCGAGCCCTCGTTCGTCGCGATCGCGCGATTCGATTGGATCACGTCGCCGGCTGGCCGTCGACGCTGGGACTGTCCCCGCGTGAGTTCGATCGGCTCATGACCATCGTGAGACGCTGCGGGCGTGTCACGATGGATCCAGACCGGCGATACCTGCTGACCGTGCGCGCGGCTGGGTTTCTCGTAGCGACTGGCACCACGCACGACTCCACAACGTACTCGGACGCGTGGCATGCGACGCAGGTCGCGATTGCCCGCGACGCCACGCTGGAACACAAGGCTATCGCATGACGCGACAGCAATTCGGACAGTGGGCGTTTGCAATAGGCATGATTGGGTTCGGCATCCTCACGGTGAGCACAGGCGACTTCGTCGCACCATGGGAAGCAGTGCCCGCGTGGGTACCGGCCCGTACCGTCCTCGTCTACGTGTGTGGCGCCCTCATGGTCGGCACGGGGGTCGGGCTGCTGATTTCACGGACCGCGCCGATTGCCGCGCGGATCCTGCTCGGATACATGGTCCTCTGGTTACTGCTCCTCAAGACGCCATACCTGTTCTTGGCACCACAGGCCGAGGTGAATTGGCTCGGCTGGGGCGAGATCGCCATCATGGTCGCCGGCGCGATGGCGGTCGATGCGAGGTATAACGGCGGCCCGGGCAGACGCATCGCCCGCTATCTCTTCGGCATAGCGCTGCCGCCGATCGGCCTTTCCCACTTCGTCTACATGAAGGAATCGAGCGGGATGGTCCCAGGCTGGCTGCCGTATCACTCGGGCTGGGTCGGTCTCACGGGCGCGGGCCACATCGCCGCCGGACTCGGCGTGCTGTTCGGAGTCTACGCTCGCCTCGCCGCGATCCTCGAGGCCAGCATGATCACGATCTTCACGCTCCTCGTGTGGGTCCCTGGCCTCCCGCACACCTGGACGCCCGTGCTCATCTCCCTCGCGATCGGCAACGGCGCGTGGGCCGTCGTCGGCGACGCCGATCTCAGTGATCGATCTCGCCCGGAACCGGAGCGGGTCCGCGTTGTGCCGCCGCGACGTGACGATCAAAAATCACCTGCTGCTCCGGTGTGAGCACCCCGCGTAAGTCGACGATCTCGCGCAGGACCAGGTTGTCCATATCGTCCTGATTCAAGCGCGTCGGACGCCCCAGACTTCGGATCTGCGCTCGGTACATCGTGCGGATCGAATCGATCTCCACGTGCTGCTGGTACGTCTGCGAGATCCCCAGCAAGGGGTTCGGCGCCCGCAATAGCGCGGGCAGCGGCACCGTCTCGATGACCTCCTTCGGGGGGCCGGCAAATGGATTGCAGGCCAGGAGCCCCAGGACGGAGGCGCCGGACACAACGCTGACAAGTATCTTCATGCTCATCTATACACCCTGACATCCTGTGACGTTTCAGCGCAAGCTGTTGCTCGGGTTCTCACTGATGGCGGTGCCGGCGCTGCTTATCGCGGCCGAGGCGATCCGCACCAATGGGCTCGAACGCAAGGCGCTGAACGCGCTCGGCGAGAATATGGCGCGGAACCGCTCCTATGGTGAGCTGGAAGCCGCTATGTCCGACCAGGCCGAGGTCGTATGGCGCTATCTCACGGGTATGGATTCCACCGGGAAGCGGGAGTTTGCGCTCACGGACAGCGTGATCGACTACTGGCACGCGCGATGGATCGCCGACCTCCCGGCCGATGAGCTTGGCCTGGCCGATACCGTCCATCTGATCCGCGTCCAGATCGGTGCCATATCCCGGCGCGTGTTCGCCGAGTACGACGCTGGCCATCACCTCGCCGCGTATCAGATGGCGCAGCGCGACCTGCGCGATGTCGTGATGCCCGCGCTGTCGGATATCAATCGCGAGGTCTACCGACGGACCCGCGAGTCGAGCGTCCGGGGTGCGTATGCCCAGCTCGCCGGTATTATCGGCAGCGAGCGCTGGGCCCTCCTCGGCATCCTCATTCTTTCCCTGGGCACCGGGCTCCTCGCATCGTGGCTCATCGCGGGAAGTCTGTCGCGTCCCATCCGCGAGTTGAGCCAGGCGATGGCCGTAGTCGGTACCGGGAATCTCGATCATCCCATCGCGGTCACATCGAGCGACGAGATCGGCGACCTCGCGAAGGCGTTCGCGGCCATGACCTCGACGCTCCGTCAGACGCAGTCCCGATTGGTCCACTCCGAGCGCTTGGCATCCATCGGCGAGATGTCCGCCGCCGTCGCGCACGGGTTGCGTAATCCGCTGGCCAGCCTCCGCGCGGCGGCTCAACTGGGCTCGCGTCACGCCGAGGGCGCCTCGCGCGAGCACTTCGAAGTGATCATAGAAGAAGTCGATCGGCTGGACCGCCGTGTGAGCCATTTGCTGAGCTTCTCCCGGCCTGCCCCCTTCCATCCGTCGCAAGAGAGCGTCGCGACGCTGATCGATGACCTCCAACCGACGTTTGCTGAATTACTAAAGGACCATAGCATCACGCTCGAAGTCGATGCTCCTGCTACTTTGCGTCCCGTGCGTGTGGACCCGATGCAGTTGGAACAGGCCCTATTGGAAATCATCTCAAACGCACTGGACGCGATGCCGAACGGGGGTCGACTCCGTGTCGCCGCGCAAGCGGCGCACGAAGGCGTCGAGATAGAGATTACCGACACGGGCGGCGGCATTCCCCAAAGCATCATCGCGTCGGTCTGCGAGCCGTTCTTCACGACCCGTCCAGAGGGTACGGGTCTCGGCCTCGCCATTGCCAAACGCTACGTCGAACAAAATGGCGGCCGCTTGGGCGTCACGAGCGAGAACGGCGGAACGACGGTCCGCGTCTGGCTGCCATGAACGGCTCGACGGTCTTGATCGTCGACGACGAGCGCACGCTCGCCCGATCGATCAAAGCGTTCTTGACGGAGTCCGGCTATAACGCCGAAGTCGCCGGAACGGCCGAGCAAGCGCTGGAGTTGCTCGAGCGCCTTCGGCCGGATGTCATCTTCCTCGACGTCCGCCTGCCGGGGATGAGCGGCATCGAGCTCCTGCAGAAGATCCGTGAATTCGACCCCGCGGTGCCCGTCGTGATCATGACGGCATTCGGCACGATCGAGGGCGCCGTCGATGCCGTCAAGCGCGGCGCGTTCGACTATCTCAAGAAGCCCGTCGACCTCGAAGAGCTCAAGCTCTTGGCCGACCGCGCGCGCGCGCACTCGTTGATGCGGCAGGAGCTGTCGTACTATCGCGCGCGGACGGCCCGTGAGGCGCCATTCGCGGGGATCGTCGGCGATTCGCCCGCGATGCGCGCGGTGCTCGACCGGGCGCGCCAGGTCGCGGCACTCGACGACGTGCCGCCGATTCTCATCACCGGCGAGACCGGCACTGGCAAAGGCCTCGTGGCCCGAAGCATTCACTCCTCCGGTCCCCGCGCGGCCAAGCCATTCATCGAGGTGAACTGTACCGCGTTGCCGGGCGCCCTCATGGAGGCCGAGCTGTTCGGCCATGAGCGCGGCGCGTTTACGGATGCGAAGGAATCCAAGATCGGCTTGTTCGAAGCGGCGGAAGGCGGCTTCCTCTTTCTCGACGAGATCGGCGACGTCGAGCTTTCATTGCAAGGGAAGCTGCTCCGCGCCATCGAAGAGCGCGTGGTGCGCCGCGTCGGCGGCGTGCGCGACCGCAAAGTCGATCTTCGCATTTTGACGGCGACGAACCGCGATCTCGAGAAGGAGTCGCAGCAAGGGCGATTTCGCAAAGATCTCTACTTTCGGCTCGCCGTCATTGTGTTGCATCTCCCCGCGTTGCGTGAGCGCAGCGATGACGTGCTGCTGCTGGCCGAAGAGTTTTTGCGGCGCTTCAGCTTGAAATACGGCCGCGAGGTACGGCGTATCGATCCGCCCGCGAGAGACGCGCTCCTGGCGTATTCCTGGCCGGGGAACGTGCGGGAGCTCAGTCACGTGATCGAGCGCGCCGTATTGTGGAGTCAGGGCCCGGCGCTCGACGCTGGCTCTTTGTCCTTGATTGAACCGGAGCCGGCGAGAGCATCGGGATCCGATCTCATTCAGTGGGAGCGCTCGATGATCGAGCAGGCGTTGCGAGAAGCGGGTGGCAACCAGACCAAGGCCGCGCAGCGCCTGGGGATCAGTCGAGACACACTCCGCTATCGGATCAAGAAGTTCGGCATCGTTGGGTGAAATCACCCAATTTGGGGGAAATGCCCCACCCAGTTGCCTCGTAAGTCGTTATATGACAATGACTAGCGCGCGGCACGCTCAGTGCTTAGTATAAGGATGTCTACAACGCACCTGGAGGGCATATGACCTGGACGAAGCCTGAGTTCGAAGTGGTCGAAGTGACCATGGAAGTCACCGCGTACGTGGCTCGGCGCTAACCGCCAGCCGTTCGAGCAAAGGGACCCGCCGCGAGCGACGGGTCCCTTGCTTTTTTTTGCATGAAGAAGCGTCGGCCTCCGCCGAAAAAGCCGCCGAAGCTGCAGCCGGTGCGCCGGGTCGTGACCAAGCCACGCGCGACTTCGGCGAAGGGCGGCCGCCGCGGTAACTAAGCCGCGTAGTACGCCTCGATCCCCCAGCGCACGACGTCGTCTGTCAGCGACCGCGCCGCACCGACGTCGAGCTTCTCGGCGTCCGCGTCGAGGACGAGTCCCTTGAGTAGCATCAGCACCTTTTCGGGTGGCATGCCCTTGGCGCGCTCGAGCCCTGCGATGGCGGCAACGGTATCTCGCAACTTGTCGCGCAGGAGCTGTTCGTCGCCAATCAAGGCGTCCGTCCAGACGACTCGCTCACGCCGCACTTTGTGCTCTTTGGCCTCGCCAATGGCCTGCACCGCGCGATGAAGCAGAACGGACGCTTCGCGCACCAGCGGTGAGCTGACTTCCTCTTGCACTGCGTCACCTCCGCCGGAGGGACGGCCAATATTCCATCCGGCGGTGGTGAGGTCAAGGGAAAGGTTGGGGTCGCGGCCACGGCCATGGCCACGGATCGACACGGTCACCGGCAAGCGCGCGCACGACCGAACGGCGGACCTCGGGGTCGCTCGAGTGGAGGAACTCGCCGAGCGTTTGCTCCGCATGCCCGCCCGAGTGGACGATCGCGCGAATCAAGGCTTTCCTGACTTCGGTCGATTGCTCTTGGCGTAGCGCGGCCTCGATGGCTGGCGCGGCTTCGGGGTCACCGATCTGTGAAAGCGCCCACGCGGTCTTGAGGCGCACGTCGCCGTCGGCATCCTTGAGCGCGCTCACGAGGCCCGCGGGTGCGGGGTGCGGCTCGATCTGTCCGAGTGCCCACGCGGCGGTCCCGCGCACGCGCGCCGTGTGATCGCTGCTCACCGCCTGGGCGAGCGCGGCGCTGGCCGATGCGTCTCCGATCTGGCCAAGCGCCCACGCCGCGGTTTCTCTCGTTTCGTCATCCGCATCGTCACGCAGGACCTTGCTGAGCGCGTTCACCGCGCTGTGCGACTCGTGCTGGCCGAGCGCCCACACGATCTGCGCTCTCACATCGGCCGCGCGCTCTTGCGCCAGCGCGTCCGTCAAGTCGCCGTCGCCATTCTGTGTGTCGAGTTGACCGAGCGCCCATGCCGCCGCTCTCCGAACACTCGCGACCGGATCATGCCGCAGCAACCCAACCAGCGCCGGAACGACCGACACGGAGTCCATGTGCCCCACGGCGACCGTGGCCGCCTCTCGGACCCGCGCATCATCATCGTGCAGCGTGCCAACGAGCGACGCGAGCGCGCGGCCTTCACCGATGCGCCCGAGCGCCCATGCCGCATTGGTGCGAACACCCGCATCGCGATCTTTGAGCGCGTGAGCGAGCGGATCGATCGCGTGCTCGGATTCCACCAATCCCAATCCGTACGCGGCGACTTGCCGCATGGATGGGACGGTCGATCCCAGTCGGTCGATGAGTGCGGTCGCCGCCGCCGGTTCGTCGCTCTTATCCGTGCGGCCGATCAACCGGACGGACATCTCACGCACACATGGGTCGTCGCTCGCCAAGCTGTCGACGAGCATGTGCACGGCATCGGCGCCGACGCGCTCGATCGCCCATTGGTTTGGTTGTGCGCCGAGTGGTGTGACCGGACCGCCGGTGCCGGAGCGCCAGCCCCAGTGATCGCCGATGGCGTCGGCGGCGTAGGCGCAGATGGCGGGCGGTGCTCCATGGGCGGCGCCCAAGATCGACGCCACGACGGCTAGCTGGTGAAAAATCAGCATTGGTGGGGTTTTTAAAAAAGGGTCAGGGAGTTGGGCGGGGACGCGGCCACGGCATCGGCCAGACGAAGAGGTGGTCACCGGCCAGCGCGTGGACCGCGAGCTCGCGAGTCGAGGCATCCTTCGAGTCCAGCAACCTCTCGACGGCCTCCGGCGAGCGCTCGCCCATCGCGGCGATGGCGCGGACCATGTCGCGGCGCAGATCCCCATCGGTCTCGCTCTGCAACGCCTTCTCGATCGCCGGCTCGGTGCTCGGGTCCTTGATGTTGAACAGGGCCCACGTGGCCATTTTCCGCACGCGTGGTTCTGGGTCCGAGAGCAGCGCGCCGAGCTCTGACGGCGCGTGCTCCAGGTCGCACTGCCCGATCGCCCAGGCCGCGCTCGCGCGCACCTTCGAGTCGGCATCGTGCAGTGCGGTGACGAACAAGGGGACGCTGATCGACTTGCAGTTGCTCGCCAGCGACCAGGCGGCGGTCGCGCGGACCGACGGGTCGTGGTCCTCGCGCACGGCGTCCGACAAGGCGGTCGCGACATTGTCGCCTTCCACGCCCTCGAGCGCCCAGGCGGCCATCTCGCGGACCTCGACGTCCGAGTCGTGCCGGAGCGTCGTGGCGAGTGCGCCTCGCACGGGGTCCTCGTCGTGGAACTGCTCCAGTCCCCACGCGGCGACTTTGCGGAGCGACGCGCTCGAATCGGAGCGCATGATCGAGATCAAGAGCGTCCAACGACGCGCACTCGAATCGCCGTCTTGCGCCAACATCGCACGATCCGGAACCGCTGTCGCCGGTGCCGGCATTGGAATCGGTGTGGGCCTTGGTCTCGGCGTCGTGGCGACTACCGGTGGCACGGTGATCGTCGCGACTTGCGCTGCCCGCGTCAGCGGCCGCGCACTGGCGACCGCGGCGCGCGGCGCGAGGACCGCGATACCGATGACGGCATACAGCGCGCCGAGCGTCCCGACTAACACCATCGCCCGCACCCGACTCGGCGTCCCACGGCGACGTTCGGGATCGAGAATCGCCAGCATGCGCCCTTCGAAGTCGCGCTTCCGCGCCATCGTGCACGCCACCGCCGGCGCGACCGGTCCGCGAATGCTCGTCACGATGTCGAGTAGATGCTGGGCATAGTCGCTCGCCCGCGCGCCCGACCGGATCGCGAGATCATCGCACGCACGCTCGCTCTCGGCGCGCAGGTGCCGCGCGGCCATCCAGACGAGGGGGTGGAACCAGTACATGATGCACGCCAAGCGGCTCAGCAGATGTCCGAACATGTCGCGCCGTTGGATGTGCGCGAGCTCGTGCAGCAGTACCACGCGCCGGCGCTCGTCCGTCCACGACATCGCCTCGGCCGGCAGCACGATCGTCGGGTGACGGAATCCGCACGCGAACGGTACGCGGACGGCGTTGGATACCACCAAGCGCGGCAGCTCTTCCATGTCGAGCCTGTCCGCGACTTCATGCAGCGCGGCGCGCCAAGCTGCGCCATCGACTTCGGGCGCTCTGTGCGCGATGCGACGAACGGTCAGCAGCCCGTGCACAAGGCGGGCGATCAGTGCCAGCACTCCTAGCGCCCATAGGCCGATCAGCAACGCAGAATAGCGCGTCGCTGACGCGAACATTGAGCCGGCCGTCAATGGCAGTGCCGACGCGGGTTCTGACTGCGTGGCTTCTGTCGTCGTGGCCGCCACTGCAGGGATGGGCGACTTCGCCGCTGCGGGCGCTGCGGTTTGCTCGGCCGCGATCGGCGAGTGTGCCGCAGTCCGCTCGGTTGCGGTCGCCGCAGGCGCCGCGTAATTCGCGCTCGGCGGCAGCACCGGCACACGAATCGGTCGCCATTCGAGCGCAGCCGGAAGCATCACGAGCCCGATAAGCGTGGCGAGCCAGACGAGATGCCGGGCCCCGGCCGACGCTCGACGGAGCGAGATCGCGACGAGATATGCGACAATGACAAGCAGGGTGATCTTGATCAAGACGATGGTCAACACGTATTACCTCCCGCCGTCACGCGCGCGCCGAATGCGCTCGCGTATTGCCTTGACTTCCCGATCGGTCAGATCCGCATCCGTCAACCTGAGCAGCGCGGTCACGGCTTGCTCGGCCGACCCGGCAAAGTACGTATCCACGACATGCTCGAGCGCCGCGTCCCTGGCCCGCTCGGTCGGCTGAGCGGGGAGATAGACGTATCGCGGCCCATCCTCCTTATGGAGAACGAGCTCTTTCTGCGCCAAGATTCGCAGAATGGACCGTACGGCCGAGTAGGTCGGCGGATCGGGCAGCTCCGCCATAATGTCCGCCACGGTAGCCTCCCCGCGGCGGTGGACGATATCCATGACCTGACGTTCCCGTCGACTGAGTGCCTGCATAGTGATGCTGAATTTTCAACAGACACCAGCGTTTGTCAAGTCCGCGCGCGTCGCACCTCGTATGCCCGTAGATGCAGGTACGCGAGGCTCAACAGGGTCGAATCGCCTGTTCCTCGCCGTATGAGGTCGCCAAGGATGTGATCCGCCTCGGTCCTCGACCCGCGCTCAACGTCGCGCAGCATCGAGGCGGTCAATGTTGATCCTTCAGCGCTGATCGTCCCGCGCACGCGCTCCCGTACCGGGTCCCTCGGTGGATACCCACTCGCCGTCGCGATCGCGACCGACTCGGCCAGCATCGCGGTCGCAAACGGCGCCCCGCCCGCGGCAACAATGTCGCCGACCGACGCCCGCATGAGACACGTCTCGGCCGCGAGCGTCGCCAAGAGAACCCACTTCTCCCACATCTCGAGCACAATCTGCTCGCTCAACTTCGCCTCGAACGTCGCCCCACCGAGCGCGCTCTCGATGGCGAGCACCCGCGCCGACCGGCTCCCATCGCGCTCGCCGAACGTTATCGTCTGATTCTGATTGAGGTGCAGGATGCGCCCGGCATCGTCGAGCGTGAGCGCCGCAATGGCGAGGCCGCCGAGCACGCGCTCCTTCCCGAAGCGCTGATCCAGCGCATCCAGGTGGCGCATGCCATTGAGGAGCGGCAGAATCGTCGTCCGCGGCCCGACCGCCGGCGCGATTCCCTCCATCGCGCTCTCGAGATCGTACGCTTTGCAGGAGAGGAGCACGAGGTCGTACGCGCCGGTCACAGTGGTTGGCGGATGCGGCAGCGTCACATCGCCGAACGGGCTCTTGATGACGAGCCCCGTCTCCGCGAGCTGCGCCGCGCGCGCAGGGCGCACGAGAAACGTGACGTCGCGCTTGGCTTGCAGGAGCCGGCCGCCGAAGTACCCGCCGATCGCGCCGGCGCCGAGGATGAGAATGCGCATGGGAAATGGAGTATAATTGAACGAGATGATTCACGGCTTCTGGCTGGTCGTCCTCGCGGCCTGTGCCGCATCGACCGCGGTGCTTCTCTTGTGGACCGCGAAAGGACTCGCTCCAAAGGGAAAGGGCGCGAGTCCCTGGCCACTGATTGGAAAGAGCTTCCTGTGGGGTCCGGTCGCTGGCGTGGTCTTCGCTGGCGCATGCATCGCCGTGGATCACGAAGCGCCAGCCGGATTCCTAGCCACGGGCGCGATCCTCGGATTCGTCTTGGGCCCATGGGTCAGCGCCTTCGCGTGGGCCGATACGCTAAGGGTGTTCCCGCGCCGGCGTAAAGTGAAGGGCGCCGTCGACTCCTCGCTTCACGACGCCGGCGTAGACCCCGAGTAGCTCGCGGTTCCACCACTGGTGCGTTCGACGCCGCGTGGCGAAATCCGTGAACCAGTAGCGCCAGATCACACTGCGCACCGCGGTCGGCGGCGCCGACGCGAACGGATTTCGCGCGAACAGCCCGAGCACACTCGGCTCGGCCATGACTAACCGCGCCTGCGTGGTCACGACCCACGGCGACTCGTTCCACGGGCCGAGCGAGGCGAACCAGAGGTTCCAGTCGAAGCGCGGCTGGTACGGCGCGTAGAGTCCCGGCGGCGCCTGGGGATCCTGAGGCTTGTAACGAAATGGGTAGGCCACCCACGTCGTGTCATCCCGCGATCCTTGGAACTCGATCTCATACTCCGCCGTCGTCATGACGGCGAACAGGCCATAGGCGTTCGCCACGCGAAACGGTGCCAAGAGCCGCGCCGGCAGCGCGAACGGCTCCGGCACTGATCGCGCGAAGAAATCGACGGTCGAGGCGTACAGGGTGACCAAGAGTGCGCCGACGCTCACCCACCCAATGCGTCTCGTCGTCGCCGGTGACTCACTCGGGACGTCGACGAGAAAGACGCCGAGGGCGAGCACGAGGTAGTTGAGAAAGCAATAGTTGGCGGTGGTGATGATCCCAATTTGAAACAGGGTCAGACAAACCGCCGCGTGGCGCCGAACCAGTCGTGGCGCGAATACAACCCATGGTGCGAGCAGCTCGACGGCGAGGGTCATCAGCGTGACGCCCGCTTGGATCACGTGCGGGAGCTGTTGCTCGTACCACCCGAGCCAGGTAGGCAGAGGATTGTTCTCATAGTAGTGATCCATTGCGGTCAGTGTCCGCCACTGTACGTCACCGCTCAGGATCTTCACGACGCCGGACTCGAAATAGATCGAGAACCACTCCCAGCGAAGCAACCAGACCGCGGCCCGTGGCGGCGGAGCATCGACGGCGAGTCCGGGCCGGATGCCAGGCGGAGCGAGCAACACGGCGGCCACGCCGGCTTGCATCAGCATCCCATCCGACTGGTACGCCGAGAAATCCTGCAACGCCGCGAGGCACGACAGAAACGCGATGGTGCAGGCCGCGGCAGTCACCCGCGGCCAAATGTTGGCGGTCAGCAGCATCGAGGCGATGAGCCCCGACCAGACGAGGACGTTCAGCGCGAGATCACTGGTGCCGAACCACAGCAGCGTGGGCGCGGCCCACAGGTGCACGATGCCGGGCGCGGCCTCGCGCATAGAATCGAGATACAACGTCGCGGGCAAGATCCCATTCGGCCCGATCAGCCCATGAATCTGAAATACCAGCGAGTAAAAGGCCGAACCGAATATGAGACCGAGCGCCCGCAGGAATATCCACCGCGGCCAGACCATCTCCGGCGCGGGCGCGGCCAGCGATCTCAGGATGGAATGCCTCCATTCAAGATGGTCGCCAACTTCGGCAGGTCGATGTTGCCGCCGGAGATCACGCACGCGACGCGCTCGCCGCGCTTCGCCGACCGCGCCGCGGCAACCGACGCCGCGCCGGCGCCCTCGGGCACGACGTGCGCCCGCTCGACCATCCAGCGCACCGCTGTCGCGATCTCGGCGACCGTGCTGACGACGGTGCCCGCGAGCAGCGATTTGGCGAGCGGCCACATGTCATCGAGCAGCGCCTGCCCGCCGATGCCATCGACAAAACTCGGCCGCCGATCGACGCGGGCGGCGCGGTCCTCGCGCAGCGACGCGGCGTAGGGCGCGGCTGTTTCGACTTCGCACGCGAGCACGCGCGCCGAGGACCCGGCGGCGCGTAGGCCAAGCGCAATGCCGCACGCGAGGCCGCCGCCGCCAAACGGCACGAGCACGGTGTCAACGTCCGGCATGTCCTCGAGAATCTCGAGCGCGATCGTCGCGTTGCCCGTCATCACGTCGACATCGGCGAACGGGTGAACGAAGCGACCGTCGAGTCCCGGATACGATCGCTCGACGAACACCTGCCACCAGCGCTCGGGCGACACCTTGATAACGGTGCCGCCGAGTCGCTCGACGGCGCTGGTCTTCGCGGCCGGCGCGCTCTCGGGCACGATGGCCGTGGCTGGAATGCCTTGTGCACGAGCGACCCAGGCCACGCCTTGCGCCATGTTGCCGGCGCTCGCGGTATATGCCGATCGCCACGAGCCCGAGGCGAGCGCGGCCGCCGCTCCGCGGATCTTGAATGATCCGATCGGTTGCAGCGTCTCCAATTTGAGCGCGAGGCCCTCGACGGTGATCAACGGCGTGCGAACGGCGATCCCGCGAATGCGTTCGCGGGTCGTCTCGATCGCATCGAGGGACAGCGAGGTGGGAAGTGTGACTGTAGAGGGCACGTTTCGTCGACCTGGTATATGCGGCGTTCCCCCATTCTATATGTGGTAGCATCGGCCACGTTAGTGGCTTGCGGATCGGGGCACTCGGCGACCGGACCGTCGGGGACCACCCTGTCGGTCGTGAGCGGCGACAGCCAGACCGGGACGTTCGGCGCCGCCCTCGGCTCACCGATCGTCGTGCATGTCGCGCCCGGGACAACCGTTACATGGCAGCCTTCGTCAGGCTCCGGCACGATCAGCGCGCCGGCGACCAGCGATGCGAATGGGCACGCCAGCGCGACGTGGACGCTCGGGCCCGAGTTCTTCGGCCAGTCGGCCGTCGTCACAGCGAATGGTCAATCCGTGACTATCTATGCATGGGGCAACGGCAGCGGAGATCTGGGCGGACGCCAGATTTTTCCAGCCGACAACGCGTGGAATACTGATATTTCGACCGCCCCGGTTGATGCCAATTCGGCGACGCTGATCGCGAGCTGCGGTGCTTCGAGCTCGCTGCACCCGGATTTCGGCACGGTCTACAACGGTGCCCCGAACGGGATTCCCTATGTCATCGTGCATGGGAATCAACCGCGAGTTCCGGTGAGTTTTCAGTATGCGAGCGAGAGCGACCCCGGACCGTATCCCGTGCCGCCGAACGCCTCCGTCGAAGGCGGCCCCAACGGCACCGGTGATCGCCATGTGCTCGTGCTGGATGCGGACGCCTGGAAGCTGTACGAGATGTGGGATGCCACTCCGGCGGGTGGCGGGAACTCCTGGACTGCCGGCTCCGGCGCGATCTTCGACCTCTCGTCCGACGCGCTGCGTCCGGCCGGCTGGACATCGGCCGATGCGGCTGGGCTCCCGATCCTGCCGGGTCTCGTCCGCTACGACGAAGTCGCCATCCATGGAGCGATCACGCACGCGCTCCGGTTCACCTGTCCGGTGACACGCAAAGGCTACATCGCTCCCGCGCGGCACGAAGCGTCGAGCGACACCAGCTCGGCGCTCCCGCCGATGGGCATGCGCGTGCGACTCAAGGCCAGCGTGTCGCTCGCGTCGTTTCCTCCGCATGTCCAAGTGATTCTGCGCGCGCTGCAGCAGTACGGGATGTTCGTGGCCGACAACGGCTCGGCCTTCTATGTGAGTGGCGCGCCCGATCCTCGATGGAGCGACGACGAATTGCATACGATGACGTCGCTCCACGGCAGCGACTTCGAGGTCGTGCGGATGGGGCCCGTCACCCCGTAGGTTTCGGTCATGAAGCTCAGCGCCAGAAATCAGATCCCGGGCCGCATCATTTCGATCGACTTCGACGGATTGATGGCCGAGGTGACCGTCGACATCGGCAGCGATCGCACGCTCACGTCCGTTATCACCCGACGCTCGGCCGACGCGATGGGGTTGCGCGCCGGTGACGACGTGACCGTCGTCGTGAAATCGACCGAGGTTATGATCGCGAAGTAAACGACGGGCGGGACGCGACGGAAGTGCCGGCGATGGCGGCGATGCCGGCGAGCGAGAACGTCGTGATGTGCTCGACCATCTCGTCGATCTGCGCTTCCGTATGGGGCAACGTATCGCCGAAGGCGATCGTGCGGAACTTGTCGGGCCGGCAAAATAAGAACTGCGAGTGGACGCTGATCGCGCACCGGAGTACGCGCGGATCGTCGTCCGCGGTCCCCAGCAATTCCGCCATGAGCCCACGCAGGTAGCGCAGCCGCGGCTGGAACCCGTGCTCGACGATCCACTCCGTGGCCGGCGTCGGCTCGGCCATCTCGTGAATCATGAGGCGGAAGATCCACGAGCCCGGGTCGATGCTGATCAAGAGGCGCACGTGCATGGCGATGTAGTGCCGCAAGCGCTCCTCGGCCGTCGAGCCGGGACGCGCTTGCATCGTGACGTCGCTGTGCTTCCGCATTTCCTGCACGGCGAGCTCCAGCACCGCCATGTAGAGGCCGAACTTGTCGCCGAAGTGGTAGTTCACCGCGGCGAGGTTCGCGCCCGCCGCGCGCGCAATGTCGCGCACGGTCACCTTCGCGAACCCGTGCTCGGCGAACATACGGATCGCCGTGTCGAGGAGCCGCTGGCGCGTCTCCTGGCCGCGCGGGCTGGAGTCGCTCACAGTGTCCGCCGAAAGAGCCGCGTGGCGATGGCCAGCGTGATCACGGTGAAGATCGCGAGGTACACGAGGTCCCCCCAGATCGCCTCGAACCCGGTGTTCTTGAGCAACAGACACTTGAACGCGTGCACCCCATAGGTGAATGGGTCGATGATGGCGATGCCTTTCATCCACGTCGGGAATGCTTGCTGTGGATACACCGCGCCACTGGGAAACCAGAGGAGCGTGTTGAGCAGGCCGAACATGGCCCGTGGAATGAGCGGGTCGCTCATGCGGGCCATCAGCATGAACATCATGCTGACGAGCGCCATGGACGTCATCACGACCACGACGGCGAGTCTCACCAAACGGAAGGGATCAAACGGGTGTGGAATGCCGGCGATGAGCGACCCGACGGTGATGAGCACGAACCCCGCGATCACCGCCTTGATCGTGCCGGAAATGTTGAAGCCGAGGATCAGCTCCAGCTTGCTGATCGGGGTGACGAGGTATCCCTCGTGCAGGCCGCGCGATTTGTCGTCGATGTAGATGATCCCGCCGCCGATCATGACCATGACGAAGATGGCCATGACGGTGGTGCCGGAGAGGAGATACTGGATGTACGGGACGTACGGATACACCTCCACGACATCCATCGAGGTCTGGGGCGGCACGCGACTCGCTGGCAGATCGGTTGCGGTGGAATCGTACGCCTGCACCATACCAGATACGCTTCCCTCGAGTGCACCGCTGGCGAACTGATCGGTGTTGTCTTCGATCAACGCGATCCGCGGATCATCCTTGGCGAGCACCCGGCGGGAGTACCCGGGCGGAATCGTCAGGACACCGCTCAGATGGCCGTTGCGCAGCGCCGTGAGGGCCGAGCCCTGGTCGTCGTAGGGCACCGCGTCGAAGGTGCGCGCGTTGGCCGCGACGGCGCCGGAGAGCTCGTGGAGCTTGACCGCCGGCACGCCGCGGTCTTGATCGACGACGCCCAGCTTGAGGCCTTTGACCTTGCCGCCGAAGGCGTAGCCCAGAACGACGAGCTGCACGATCGGCATAATGCAGGACATGACAATGAGCGCGGGGCTCTTACTGAACCGCCGCAAGTCGCGCTCGACGAGTGCCCAGATGCGTTGCATGCTATCGTCTCAGCGTAAACGGACTGTCCGCGGCCGACGGGGATTGGAGCTCATCGCGGAGTTGGCGGCCCGTGAAGTGGAGGAAGACGTCGTCGAGTGTGACGCTCGCGACGCCCAGCGTTTGCACCGTGACGCCGTTGGCGTCGGCTGCTTCCAAGACGCCGCGCGTGGTCTCTGGCGCGTGATGCGTCGTAATGCGGAAGACGTGACCCTCGGTGACCACGTGATCCACTCCCGGGATCCGGCTCAGTCGTGACTCCCAGTCGGCGGGCGCCTTGGCGAACGTCATCTCCAGCGTGTCGGCGCCCGCGACGCTCTCTTTGAGATTGGTTGGGGTGTCCAGCGCGACCAGCTTTCCATGATCCACAATGGCGATGCGGTCGCACAGTTTGTCCGCCTCGTCCATATAGTGTGTCGTCAACAGGACGGTCAGATCGCGATCGGCTTTGATCTTACGCAGCATCTCCCACACACCCGTGCGCGATACCGGATCCAGTCCGGTCGTCGGCTCGTCGAGAAAAAATATTTTCGGCTCATGCACGAGCCCCCGGGCAATCTCGACGCGGCGGCGCATGCCGCCTGACAACTTCTTCACCGGTTGGTCGGCCCACTGCGTGAGCTCGACGGCCTCGAGCAGCTCGCTGATCAGGCGCTTGCGCTTCTCGCGTGCCACGCCGTAGAGCTTCGCGAAGATGGTGAGATTCTCGCGCGGTGTGAGTTCGAGGTCGCTGGTCAGGGCCTGCGGAATGACGCCGATCGCGCGGCGCACATCGTCTGGTGACGTGGTGACATCCGCCCCCGCGATAATGGCCGTGCCTGATGTCGGAGGGATCAGCGTGACCATCATGCGAATCAACGTCGACTTGCCGGCGCCGTTCGGACCGAGCAGACCGAAGATCTCGCCCGGCTCGACGCTGAACGAGATGTGATCAACGGCCGTGAATGTGCCGAATGTCTTCGTGATCGAGCGGACGTCGACGGCGGCGCTCACGTGTGGGTGACCCGCGGAGGCAAAAGCACATATGCGGTCATGCCGACGGCGAGGCGGCGATCCTTGTTGTCGACGCGTACCCGAATCTCGAACGTCTTGATGTCACGCTTGGACCGGCTGACGTCCCGTTGCGTCGCGAACCCCGCGTCGACGCCGCGATAAATCACGACGCCCCGGCGCTCTTCTCCTGACGGAAGCCGGACCACGAGCGAGTCGCCGAGGCGCACGCGATCGATGTACGTCTCTTCGACGTCCCCGCGGATCCAGAGTCCGTCGGGATTGATCAAGGTGACGATCGGCTGCCCGGCCGTGACGACCTCGCCGCTGCGAACGGCCCGAACGTCGACAATACCGGCGATGGGCGAGCGGACCTCGGTGTACGCGAGCCGCACGTCGGCTTTCGCCTGCTGCGCGACCGCGGCGTCGCGCTCTTGCCGCGCCGCGCCGAGCTCACTGCGCTTCATCGCGACCTGCTCCGATGCCGCTCGCGCCATGGCGAGGGCGGCGCGCTGGGCCGCGACCTGCTTATCCGCCGCGTCGGCCCGCGCTTGAGCGACGTCGTAGGCGTTCTGCTGGGAGTCGAGCTCTTGCTTGGCGACGCCGCCCGTTTTGGCGAGCGCGACATACCGATCGAGCTGGACCTTGGCGTTGGCCAGGTTCGCGGATGCTTCGGCTTGCTGCGCGACCGCGGCGGCCAGGAGCGCCTCGGCCTGGGTGATCTGATCGTCCGTCTGCATCTGGTTCAGCCGAAGCGACGCTTCGCTCTCCTGGACTTTCACCGAGTCCTGGGCGGCGCTGTGTGTGTAGTACGCCTGATCAGCGGCGAGCTCCGACGGGACGAGCTTGGCGACCAGCTGATTGGGTGTGACCGAGTCGCCTTGGTTGACGAGCAGTTGGGAGATTTGACCGCCGACCTGAGGGCTCACGATGACGTCGTCAGTCGTCACGACGCCCGTGAGCACGAGGTCGGTGGATCGCGAGTTGATGACCCAGGCAACGATGGCGACGAGGAGGAGCGAGGCAGCCCCGAGCGCGAGACGCTTACGTTTCATGGCTCCAATATAACAAACGACTGTATGAAACGCGAGTTTTACTGTGGCGCTCGCGGTTTCCGTTTGCTATACATCTCATTCGTATGCGGGCACTTGTCCGTTTTCAGCTGCTTGCCGCAATAGTGGCTATCGCGACCGCTCAGGCGCAGCAATTTGCCTCCGCGGTGGGCGTTGTCGTGGACAGCGTGCACGGTGGGCCACTCCGCGGGGCGCTCGTTGTCGTCGAGGGCACTGACGCCGAAGCAACGGTCGATGATCACGGACGGTTCCGCATCGATAGCATTCCACCCGGCCCGCACCAACTCGGCGTGTTCCATCCACTGTTGGACTCTCTCGGCGTCGCCGTGGGGACGGGCAAGCTCACGTTCGATAGTGGCTCCGCGACCTCCGTCGTGTTGGCGACGCCGTCGGTCCCCAGCATTATCGCTCTCTATTGCAACGAGGACGAGCGCGCCCACGGCGCCGGCGCGATCATTGGACGTGTCATGATCGCGGACAGCGATGAGCCCGCGACGAATGCGACGGTTCGCTATACCTGGCGGTCGGTCATCCGCGACAAACCGGTGCTCGAGGCGCACGTGTCTGCCGATGGCGAGTACCGTATCTGCGGCGTGCCCCTCGGCGCCCGCGGCGTTATACGCGCCGAGCAGGGTGGTCTCGTCACCGGCGACATGCCGGCCGATGTGGCGACGCGGCCGCTGGCGTTAGTGGCGCTGCATCTTCCCCATGCGCGCCAAGGCAACAGCGCGGGCGCGGTCGTCTCGGGTCGCGTGGTCGACGTGCACGGCATACCCGTCATGGGTGTCGATGTGATCTTCGATTCGTTGACGAGAACACTGACGACGGACAGCGGCGCGTTCACGTTGCGTGGATTGGCGTCGGGTTCGCGCGCGCTGCAGTTCCGGAAAGTCGGGTTCCAGGCCATCGATCTACCCGTCGATCTGTCCACCGCGAAGCCCGCATCGATGAGCGTGACCCTCACTCCCGCACCGCCGGTGCTGGCGACGGTCGACGTGAGGGCGTCGCGTCAGAAGGCCCTGGATCGCGTCGGATTCACGGGGCGTGAACGATCGGGAGCGGGCGTATACTTGACGGAGAGCGACATCGAGAAGCGCAGCCCGGTGACCTTTTCAGATCTGGCCCGGACCGTTTCCGGACTCAAGGTGACCTTGCGCAACGGACAGAACGTCGTGACCCAGCCGCTCGGCGAGTCGTACCGGGCCACCGGGTGCGTCCTCTACGAGCTGGATGGCACCGCGTTCAGTGACGAGCCACCGGGCTCGATCGACGCCCATATCCAACCAGCGTCGATTATCGCGATGGAGGTGTATCATCCGGGCGCCGCGCCGCTCCAAATCCTACAGGATGCGACGCCCGGCGATTTCGGCATGCAACAACCGCCCAACAAGACGCAGCAAGCGCAAACGCGTCTGGACACGCCGGGAACGGTGCAGGGCGTGGGGAGCGTCACGACCACGTCGTGCACGGTGGTCGTCATCTGGACCAAGGCGACATCGGGCGGGAATTAAGCTCCGAGACGGAGATTAAGCGCGCTCTCATATTACAAACACGCGCACTCGATATGTCGCATTACGGCCGTTGTCTCACAATGTGATAACAACCGGCTTGCATCGTGACCCCAACATAGCAAACATTGTGGCCCATGCAGAGCCCGCCGGGTCCCATCAGTCGTGGCGAACACCTCGCGTTTCTCGAGGTGCTCGGGTCCATGCGCGCGAACGATGCGCGGTGGACGCCGACGATGGCGGGCTTTGTCACGGTTCGCCTCGTCGATAAGTGGGCCGAGGCGTTGCGCGGATGGCTCGCCCCGCGGCCGAGTGAAGTCGCGGCGGTGCGCGATGCGATCGACAAGGTCGCGGCCGGACCGACGCGCAACGCGCTGACCGCGATCGTCGATGCGATTACACAGTCCTGGGGGCGCCGACGATGCCAGGTGTCGGCGCGCTTGCTCTCGTACGCGGCCCTCTTATCGGACGGCCGCGAGTGGGCGTTGTCGGCGGACATCTATCGGACATTCCTCTCGCTCGCGTATGAGACCGAGCGCGATCTCGTGTGCCACGCCTGGCATCGCATCGGCTGGTGCGAAGCGTGGCTCGGCCACTACCCCGAGGCCGAGACCGCGTTCTCGCTGGCGCGCGAGCAAGCCCAGGAGTTGAGTGACCGCTACGTGGAGCTCGCCTCTGCCCAAGGACTTGCGGTGATCGCGTCCCGGCGAGGCAACCTCCCCAAGGCCGACGCTGAATTCGCCGCCGTGGTGACCGCCTGCGAGCAGTACCTCGCCGAGGTTCCCGCGTTGGGCGAACTGCTCGCTTCAGCGCTTCACGAGCGAGGCAACACCGCCGTGCGGCGCGGCGACCTGGATCGCGCATTCGCGCTGCTCGGGCGCGCGCTGAGCGAAGCGCGCGACCAGAATCAGCGCGACCGGATTCTGCTCGATCTCGCGTTCGCGTTTATGGAAGTTGGATTGCTCGACACCGCGCGGCGTGCGTACCTCGTGGTTGAAATCGCCGGTGACGATCCCAAGCTTCGCTGGATTGCTGGGGTGAACTTGATGCACCTGGCGACTCTCGAGGGTGCCGAGACCGTGTTCGAGCGGCATCGGAAGGCCCTGGTGAGTGAGCCGCTCCCGCCGCGACTCGCGGTCAGTTTTCAGATCACCGTCGGCGAGGGATATAAGCGATTCGGCCGGACTCCACAGGCCCGCGCGGCGTTCGATCGGGCTATCGTGCTGGCCGAGCGCCATCAGTTGAACAGGGAGTTGATCGAGGCAGAGACGGCGCGTGACGCCTTGGTATCAGAGGCGACCGCGCCGAAGGTCGACCGCGTTATCGAGCCCGTGGACCTGGGAGAGGCGACGGTCCATGCACGAGAGGTGGTCGAGCTCATGAGCGCCGAGCTGGCCGGCGCCGGAGTATGAGTCCGGCGCGCGACCATTCGGAAACTGGATCAGCAGCCGCCTTGGCCTGCCTGCACGCCGCCGCAGGCGGGATGGACCGCGGAAGTGGTCGTGTGAGTGGCCACGTGAGAGGCTGTGGCATCGGCTGGGGCAGTAGCTGAAGTACACGCAGCAAGGGAAAGAGCAGCAATCGTAGCAAGCGCGAGTGAAAGACGACGGATCATACGAGGCTCCAGACAAGTGGGTGAAGGATCTCGACCTTCACTGTGCGACATCGACCCGCCGAGGTCGATGTCGTGCTGGGGCGTAGCGACCGCGTGCGCGGGCGCATTATAAATGGCACATGAGACGCGTTTAAGAATCGTCTCGTTTCTGAGAGAATTCTTATCCGCGTCGCTGCGTGTAGCGCTCGGTCCCCGACACGAGTTGCACGCCACGCACTCGGTTGACGAGCTCGACGACACGCTGCGCGTCATTGCCGCCGACATTGCGATCGTCGACCCGGAGTTCGCGAGTCAGGCGCTCCTCGAACTGTTAGCGGTTCTCGATAAGCACGTATCGGTGCACGTCGTTAGTTACACAACGGTGTCGCCGGCGGCCATGCGCGCGCAGATGCAGTTCGCGCTGCGCGGGCATCGGCACCTGGTGCTCAAAGGATTCGATGACGGGCCGGTGCAGTTTCGCACCTACCTGGAAGATTTGCGCGGCGATGCGCTCGGCGAGATCCTCTTGGCCCAGTTGCGCCCCGCGCTCGAGCGCTTGCCGACGCCCGTCTCGCGCGCGATCGAGGAGCTGTTCCGATCGCCCGCCACGATCGAGAGCGTTCCGGCGCTCGCACGATTGGCCGGTGCGCGGCATCGTCGGCCGCTGCACGAAGCGTTAGCCCGTGCTGGCTGGCAGTCCGCTGGGACGCTCATTCGCGCCGCACGCGTCGTGCGTGCCTACGCCTACCTGACGCAGGGCGACAACCGGGTGCGGGACGTGGCCGCCAAGCTCGGATATGCGACGTCGCGCGGGTTGGCCAACGAGGTCCGTGCGGTGTCCGGACTACTCCCCTCGTCCCTGGGCGCCCTCACGCCGCAGGCCTTTTTGGCCCGGGTCGCCGCGGGTCTGGTGCGGCCACCTGTCTGGGCGCAACGGGCACCCGCCGCCGATCTGGCCCTGGAGCGCGTCGCGCCCGAGGAGCGGTTCGCCGACTGAGCCCGGTCCACGTATTTTTCCAGTATGACACTTTACGCCAGCCGCATTGCGGCTTTGGGAACCGAAAATGCTTTTCGCGTTGGCGATGATATCGCCCGCGTGACGCCGCAGCTTGCCGCGCGCGGCATAGATGTGATCCGACTGAACATCGGCGAGCCGGATTTCGATAGCGCACCGCACATCAATGACGCGGGTTGCGCGGCAATCCACGCCGGTAAAACGCACTACACCGATCCGCAAGGCATCCTGCCACTCCGCGCCGCGATCGCCGCTCACGTCAAGCGGACCCGCGGCATCGCGGTCGATCCCGCCCAGGTCATTGTCACGACCGGCGGCAAGCCATCGATTGGCTTCACGATGCAGGCGTACGTCAATCCGGGCGACGAAGTGATTTATCCGAGCCCGGGATTTCCCATTTACGAGTCGTGGGTCACGTATGTCGGTGCCAAGGCCGTGCCACTGCCGTTGCGCGAAGATCGAAATTTCATCTTTACCACCGAGGATCTCGCCGAGCGGATCAGCACGAAGACCAAGGTCATCATTCTCTGCTCGCCGTCGAACCCGACCGGTGGTGTATTTGACAAGGGGGAGCTCGAGCAGCTCGCGAAGTTGATCAGGCGACGCTGCGGCCCCGAGGTGCGTATCTACTCCGATGAGATTTACGAAGACATCATCTTCGACGGGCACGCGCACCACAGCATCGCGTCCGAAGAGGGAATGGCCGAGCGGACGATCATCGCATCGGGCCACTCGAAGGGCTTCGCGATGACGGGTTGGCGACTCGGTTGGGCTGTCTTGCCGACCGTCGACGAGGCGCAGGTCTTCAAGCAGCTGACGATCAACACGGTGTCGTGCGTTGCGCCCTTCATCCAAGAGGCAGGGCGCGTGGCGCTCGAGAGTCCGCTCTCTCCGCCGGTGGTGAAGAACATGGTGACGGCGTTTCAGCATCGGCGCGACAAGGTGGTCGCGGCGTTCAACCGTATCCCGGGGATCCAGTGTCAGTCGCCGAAGGGTGCGTTTTATCTCTTCCCGAACGTCGGGGGTCTCTGCCGTCGCTTCGGGCTCATTGACGACGAGGGCCGCGCCACGCCGACCGCCGAGCGTTTCGGTACACCGGCGCGGGCTCTCCAGGCGTTCCTCCTGGAGCGCTACGGCGTCGCCACCATGGACCGTCACTCATTCGGGCGCATCGGCGCGGACGGACAGCACTTCCTCCGCGTCTCGATCGCGGCGAGCCTCGAGCGTCTCATGGAAGCGACCGATCGCATCGCCCGCGCGGCGAAGGACAACGAGGGGTTCGCCGAGTTCGTTCAGGCGTACGCGGCTAGCGCACGGGTCTGACGGCGAGATCTTTCGGCCGCAGACGTTCACCTGTCGCGCGGTCAACGATGTCGTAGTCGATCGGCCGGCCAGTGGGTCGGTCGATGAGCTCCACCGTCGGGCCATCAGGGAGCACCCACTTCGTACCCCACCGGATGAGCACGACGAACAGCGGCCAGAGATCGCGCGCCTTTGCGGTCGGTACGTATTCGTATCGCGGGGGCCGCTGCTGGTACCGCTGACGTTCGAGCAACCCGTCATCAACCAGCGCGCTCAATCGCTGGGCAAGAATGTTTGTCGCAATGCCCAGGTTTGCCTGGAATTCATCGAACCGGCGCAGGCCGTTCAGCGCATCGCGAAGAATCAAAATGCGCCAACTGTCACCCACCTCAGCCATACTACGCGCGATCGGACATTCCATGCATTAGATTACGCCGTATGACTTTCAAATTGCAAGCGACTATCGTCGATGCCGTGCGAACCCCGCGGGGGAAGGGCAAGCGGGGTAAGGGAGCCCTGACCGAGATCCACCCTCAGGAGCTGTTCGCGCAGACCCTGAACCACTTGGCTGAAAAGAGTGGCGTCGCCCCTGGCGATGTCGGCGATGTGGTCGTCGGCTGCGTCTCGCAAATCGGCGAGCAGGGTGCGAACATCGCGCGCAACGCCGTGCTGGCCGCAGGCTGGCCCGACGAGGTGTCCGCCACGACGATCAACCGCTTCTGCGGTTCAGGCCTGCAGGCGGTGAACTTTGCCGCGATGGCCGTGGCGAGCGGCACGATGCCGGTCGCCGTCGGTGGCGGCGTCGAAAGCATGTCGCACTACTCGCTCGGCGCCGACGGCGGCGGGCAAGATGGCGGCAACCTGCGCCTCCGCGAGCGGGTCCATCAAGTCCCACAAGGGATCAGCGCGGACCTCATCGCCAGTCTGTATCACGTGTCGCGGGCCGAGGTCGATGCATTCGCGCTCGAGTCGCAGCGGAGAGCAGCGGTGGCGCAGCGCGAGTGCCGGTTCTCGAAGAGTCTCTTCCCCGTGACCGATCCAGCGACCGGCGCTGTTGCGCTCGCGGTCGACGAGTACACCCGTCCCTCGTCAACGATCGAGGGACTGACCGCGCTCGCGCCCGCATTCGCCGACCACCCCGAGCTCGATGCGATCGCGCTGGCGAAGTACCCGTCGGCCGGGACGATCCGACACGTGCACACGGCCGGCAACTCCAGCGGTATCGTCGACGGCGCCGCTGCCGTGTTGGTCGCGTCGCCGGACTATGTCGCCGCGAACGGTCTCCGGGCTCGTGCGCGCATCCGGGCCATGGCGACGATCGGAAGCGAGCCGCTCATCATGCTCACGGCGCCGACGGCGGCGTCACGCAAGGCGCTGGCATTGGCTGGGATGTCCGTGGGCGACATCGATTTGTGGGAGATCAACGAGGCCTTCGCGGTTGTGCCCATTCACACGATGCGGGAGTTGGCGCTCGATCCCGCTCGCGTCAACGTCAACGGCGGCGCCATCGCCTTAGGCCACCCACTCGGCGCCACCGGTGCGATGTTGCTCGGTACGGTGCTCGATGAGCTGGAGCGGCGCGATCTCGCCACGGGACTCGTCACCCTATGCATCGGCGGCGGCCAGGGCGTCGCGACTATTGTCGAGCGGGTGTGAACAGCACGGCGAACACAACGAGAATGAGCGCCGCCAAGCCGGCGGGAATGAGCCAGATCGTTGGCCAGGCATGTCCCGTTGGCGTGGCGAACGCGTCCACAATGCGGCCCGACAGGCTATTGCCGATCAGCAGCCCGGCGCCCTGAGTGACGAAGGCCAGAAATCCCTGCGCGGCTGCTCGAACCTGAAAATCAGCGCGCTGGTCGACGTAAATCTGCCCGGTCACGAAAAAGAAGTCATAGCAGACGCCGTGCAGCAGGATGCCGAGGTAGAGCATCCATGCGAGCGACCCGGTGTTGCCATATGCGAAGCACACGTATCGCAACGCCCACGCGGCCATACCGATGAGCAGGATGCGCTTGACGCCGAGCCGGGCCAGGAGGAGCGGCAGCAGCAGCATGAACCCGAGCTCGGACATCTGACCAAAGGTCATTTTGCTCGCGGGCTCCGGCAGTCCGATTTCGTTGAGAAAGAGGTTGGTGAAGGCGTAATAGAACGCGAGCGGGATGCAGAGCAGAAACGAGCCGACGATGAACGTGGCGAACGACCGATCACCCAGCAGCTTCAGCGCGTCGAACCCGAGGACGTCCCGGATGCGGACCGCCTTTCCAGCCGCGTGCGGCGGCGTGTGCGGCAGCAGGAACGAGTAGAGTCCGAGGACGATCGACGCGCCAGCCGCGATCTCGAGCGGCACGACCGTCGGCTCCACGTGCAGCCGGCCCACGAGAAGCCCGGCGACGATCCAGCCGATCGTTCCAAGCGCCCGGACCGCGGGGAACTCTCGCGCCGGATCCTTCATGTGGTCGAACGACAGGGAGTTGGTGAGCGCCAGCGTCGGCATGTAGCACAGCGCGTAGGCGACGAGTACCGGGTAGAACGCGCCGAACGTGACGGCGCGCGAGGCGGCGTACATCAAGAGGCCGCCGGCGAGATGGAGCAGTGCCAGCGCTCGCTCCGTCGCGAGAAAGCGGTCGGCGATCATCCCGACGAAGAACGGCGAGATCATCGCGGCGAGTGCAGTCGCGCCGTATGCGGTACCGATCTGGGTGCCCGAGAACTTGAGGGTTTGCCCCAGATACGTGCCCATGGTCACGAACCAGGCGCCCCAGACGAAATACTGGAGAAACATCATGGCCGAGAGCTTCACGCGGACGGTGCTCATGGGGCCATAAGATGCGCCTATTTAGACCAGTCTGGAATCTCTCCGATCAGCCACCGCGCGGGTGGGCACGATAGAGGCCGGGGTGGTCCGGCTGACGAGGTGTGGCGCTTGGCGCATGAACGTCTGGTCGACGAGCTGCGACGTGATGAACGCCGCGGCGTCGATGCGTGAGATCGGGCTCGCGCGTACGGGGGCTTCGAGGACCGCGGTGTATGAGCCGGTGTGCGGTCCGGCGGTGAGGCGTGCCGGACGCACGATCGTCCAGTCGAGCGGGCTCTCTCGCACGGCGGCCTCGCGCTCGCGTGCGTCGCGCCGGGCGCCGTGGCCGAGCACGGACCGGAAAAATCCGCCGGCCCCTTGGGCGTCGTGCACATGGAGCGCCGTGTCGCTCACGTAGATGAGCCGCGCGGCGCCCGCATGTGTCATGGCGCGGATCACGACGCGGGTCCCGTAGAGCAGCGGCACGGGCGAGCGATCCGCGGTAGGCCGGTTGGCGACGGCCCAGATGACCGCGTCCTGATCGTGCATCGCACGGTCGACGGCGCGCGCATCGTGCACGCTGCCGCCGAAGATCCGAATCTCGGGATCGCCGGTGAGCAGTGGAGCCGGATGCCTGGTGTATGCGGTAACCGTGCAGTTGGCCGCGAGCGCTCTGGTCAGGAGCGCGCGGCCGAGGCGCCCGGAGGCGCCAAGGACGAGCACTTTCATTGGCTAAAGAGTGGCACGCAGGACAAGGTGCCACCCGGTCAGCCGAGTATCAACTCTGTTTCAGCTCATCCTTTTCAACTGCGAGATCGAGCGCCCGCTCAAGCGCTCCTTCCAAGTAAACGCGCGTGAGCCCACCGGCCCAATACGACACATCTGTTCGGTTGGGCTGGACCGTCTCGCGCGCCGAGCTGAGGACGGGACCACCGCTGTTGGGCTCGAACTCCAGCCACGCCTCCCAGCGGCCGATGTCGTCTTCCTTGCCGCAAACACGCGGGTAATACGCCACGCCGTCACGCGAGACGATCGACTCGTTGAATCGAACAAACTCCTCGGCCATCGGCAGAGAAGACTCGCAACCCGCGCGCCATCCCTAGAAAGAAACCTGAAGATCCGATGTAAAGAGGCGATCTGTAGTGCGAAATCCCGGCGGCGGCAGGTTCGCGTAGTGGATGGCGTAGCCGATCTTGATCGCGAAGTGCTTCGAGAGGGGAGCAACCAGATCCGTTTCGGAGTTGATGCGGAAATCCTCCTCGCGCTTGAGATCTGGCAGTCCTTCCACGAACTGTTGAAAGTAGGCGTCCTTGGCGAAAGCGAACTTGTATGTGATCGCTCCACGCGCGTCGGCGTGCTGATCCATCGAGTCCGGCAGGAGCTTCTGCTCGGTGTACGCAAAGCCGGCATCGAGCTCGAGCGAATGCCGTTTGGGAAGGATCGGCGTGAACGCGAAGCCGCCGCCCTCCTGGAAGTCGTAGTCGATGCCGGCGAACGTGTTGCGCGCGAAGCCCGCCAGCGCGTACAGTCCAACGATCTTCGTGAGCGAATACTGGTCGCGGATGCCGGCCGTCCAGATGTTGGTCTGCACGACGTTCTTGTTCTGCCCGTACACGACGGTAAAGGCCTGATCGATCCGATTGACGGGACTCGTTCGGAGCGTCAACTGATCCGCGAAGTTGATGGTCGACACCTGCGTATTGCCAGATGTGGCCACGTAGCCCAGGTCGCCGTGAAACACGACGAAATGGGTCGTATCCTGCGCCGCGATGGCGGCGGGGATCAGGACGAGAATGGCGAGCGCTTGCTTCACAGCGTTTTGACCATGAGAATGTCGGTTTGGAGCTCGTTTCCGAGTCGAAAGGGGTAATTGCCGGCGTCGGCAAAGCCGACCTTGCGATAAAATGCGATGGCCCGGGGATTCTTATCCCACACCGCGAGCCAAATCGTGGCTGCGCCGCGCTCGGCGGCGGCCGTGCAGGTCTCAGTCATGAGCCGTTGCGCGACGCCAAGACCGTGCCAGGCGCGATCAACATAGAATCGTTTGATCTCGAGTGCCCGCGCATCGCCGACCGCGGGCGGAGCAATCTCCCGTGTCACCTGTGCGTAGGCGATGAGCTCTGGGGCTTGCGCCACGAGGATGAACCCGCTCGGGTCTTCGATCTCCACGCGCTGTTGCTCCGGTGAAAACGCACTGGCCAGGTGCATGGCCATGTTCTCCGGGGTATTGAACGCCGCGTACGTGTCCCGAAAGGTCTTGGCGCCGAGCGCCGCCAGCGCCCCCGCGTCGGCCGCGACGGCGTACCGGATAGTCTCCAAAGGCATGGCTCGAAACTACGTCCGGTAGCGGTTCGTCTGCATGGTATGCAAGTTCTCGAGCAGAGCCCGACGCTCGTCGTCTGTCACCAGAGCGCGACCTCTATGCGCGGGTTCGGGCTCCTCTTCGCGGGACTCGGCGCCGGCGCGCTCGTGCTCGTGACGCACGTCGACGCCTCGCACACGAGCGGATCGCCCTGGGTCGCCTACGTCGTCGGCATCGGGTTCGTCATCGCCGGCCTCCTGATGTTCTGCAAGGCCGAGGATGACCGGATCGTGCTCGATGGCGCGGCGCATGTCGCGCGGATCATTCGCCGGGGGCTCTGGCGGCGGTCGATGACCGAGGTGCCATTCGCGAAGATCCAGGACGTCGCGCTCGAAGTCACGACGATGAGCAACGTGTCGAACAACACCGGGAACCGTCTGACGTGGCGTCCGGTGTTCGTTTGCGAGAACAACAGGCGGGTGCCGTGGACCCCGATGTCGACGAGCGATCGCACCTCGCAAGCGCGTGCGGTCGCCGCGGCGCGGGCCATCGGCGGGTGGAACGCGTTGCCCGTGGAGGGCTCTCCCGCGTTGGCGCAGGCCGCGCGGGCGGTCAACATGGGGTGCCTCTACGTGTTCTGCGCCGTGTTCTTCGGGATTCTACTGCTGATCATGGGCGTTCAGGTCGCGCCGCTCGCCACGTGGGTGCCGACGCCGGCGACCGTGGTGGCGTCCGGTGTCGGCGTCGTGCAGAGGAGCAAAGGCGCGACGTACCAGCCGACGGTGTCGTATCGGTACACCGTCGGCGGCACGCCGTACATCTCGAACCGCGTCTCGGTCATCACAGAGTCAGCGAGCGAAAAGTGGGCGCAGTCTGTCGTCGACCGCTATCCGCAAGGCGCCTCGGTCACGGCGTGGTATGATCCGAAGCATCCGGGGAACGCGATTATCGACCACCACATGGCGAGGATTCCCTTCATCATGATGGGGATCGCGCTCGCCGTCGTGCTGTTGGTCGTGTACGCCGCCAAGCGCACCCAGGCCCAGATGCAATCCGCCCTCGCGGGTGGCGATGTCCCGGTGGTCCCCGCGCGCTAGCTCGGCTGACAAATCAGCCCGTTGTGGGCCTTGATGTACCCGGCGCGACGGACGCGCAGCCCATGCTCGTGCGCGTAGAGTCCCAGCTGCTCCACCCGCATCAGCTCCCGATAGCCGTAGTTCATGTAGTCGGCCATGATCGTGTAGAACGCGCGGCCGCGGATCTGGTCGCGCGGCGTCGTGATGATCGCCACGCCGCCGGGCTTGAGGAAGCGCCGGTGGAGCTCGAACGCCTCGTGCTTGTACTCGTCGGGGAAGTGCTCGACGAGGCCCACGCTCAGCACGATGTCGAACTCGCGCCCGTACGTGAGTGAGCGGATATCGGCGACCTCGAAGTCGATCGCCATGTGTTCCCGATGCCATATGCGCCCGCTGCCCCAAAACGGGTATGCCTCCGGAAATTTCCCGAATCGATCCGTGCGACAGAAATCGTCGTAGTCCACGAGCACGGCATGCCCACCGGGATACATCGCGAGCAGCTGCATCGCCTCGTACCCGTCGGCGGCGCCGAGGTACAGGATCTCGGGCCGCTTGACGTCGAGCCCATCGAACAGCGCCCGCTTGCCACGCGGATCCCACACGGCATCCTCGACGCGATGCACGTGGTTCCAGATGGCGAGCTGGAGTAACTCGCGTGTCGTCTCTTTCACGCCGTGGAGATCGAGATGCGTCGCGGCCCGCACCAGCTCCGCGCGAGTGGTACTCATCGCGGCCACGGTGTCCGTCGTGAACAGCTCATGGAAGTGCCGATTGAACCGGATCCACGACTCTTTCACGGGCATGGTCGCGCCATGTTCGGCCTCCCACTCGCGCTTCTCGGCCGCCCACCGTTCCACCCGGTACGGCCGGCCGACATCCCGCCACGTCACCCGGCTCCAGTCCGTCGATCCAAGGTCGACGAACACGTCCGGAGGCGACTGCCGCGTGTCCACGCGATATGTCGGAAGTGCGTAGTTCTCACCCGTCATTCCCCTTTACCATAGCACGCCCGCGAGCATCCTTGCGAGGGCGGTTGCTAGCCGTATGTTCCCTGTATGACCCGCACCGGCGCCAACCTGCTGGTGGTCGATGACGAGCCGGCGATCGCCCGGTCGCTGTCGTTGCTGTTTACCCGCCGCGGGCACCGGGTGATTGTCGCCCCGGGGGGTAACGCTGCCCTCGAGGTGATGTCGCAGACGCACGTCGACTGCGTCGTACTGGACTACCGGCTGCCGGACATTCGAGGGGACGCCCTCTACGCTTACATGGCGGCCCGCCAACCGGACCTCTCCGGGAAGGCCGTGTTCCTCACGGGTGATATTGTGCCGGATGTCCGAGACGCTTTAGAGCGCACGGGTTGCCACGTGGTCGCTAAGCCATTCGAGCTGGCCGACTTAGTCGCTATCGTGGACCAGGTCCTCGCCGCAGGGGAGACCCGCGCGGGTTGACTGTGGGATCTTGCCCGGTTAGGCTCAGAATGAATGGACGTTCAGTCAGCGGTCGACAAACGTGAAGCTATAGAGGACGCCGCTCTCGCGTTGTTCGTCGAACAGGGCTTCCATGGGACCACGGTACCTGAGATCGCGCGCCGTGCCGGGGTAGGCACTGGTACGCTCTATCTCTACCACGCGAGCAAAGACGAGCTGCTGAATGCGCTCCTGCTCAAGTGGTGCCGGGCAGTGGCCGACAGTATTCAGGCCGCGACTCGCCGAGCGACGACGCCTCGTGCGGTATTCGCGGCGCATTGGGAGGCGGCGGTCGCGTTCGGCGAGCAGTACCCCGCAGCATGGGATTTCCTGATGGCCTTTCACGACTCGCCCTACATCGCCGAGGAGACCCGCCGGGATATTGCCGCGATCAAGGCTCCGCTCGTCAGCATCTTCTACACCGGCGTCGAGCAGGGTGTTTTCAAGCCATTGCCGCCCGAGCTGCTCCACACGGTCTGCGTCGGCATCATGTCCCAGGTCCGCGTGCTCGCGGTGCGGGGCGACACGCCCGTGACCCCGGAGCTGTGGCGGGCGGCAGAGGCGATGGCGTGGGAAGCGATCAGTTGTCGAAAATCGAAGGTGTGAAACGTCAGGCATACAGAGACCGTTAAGTCCTTTACACTATCGACCGTCGATGAGCGCTATGTCAGAGCATGAAGCTGCCCTCAAGGCCGCGATTCAGAGTGCGGCGGCCGGTCCATGGGGCAACCTGTCCCGCGTTGAGCGCGCCGTGAGGCGCTTCGCGCGCGCGGGACGGCAGCAGGGACTCCCGCCGGAGCGCATGCTGATCCGGCTCAAGGAGCTGAGTCGGCCCGCCGTCCAGCCGCTGCTCGCGACCGAGCGTCGCGCGTGGGCGCTGCACGTGCTCTCGGCCGCGGTAAACGCGGCGGTATCCAGCGTGTTCGTCGAGACAGAGCGGGTGGCGACCCCGCCTGTCGCGGCGCCGTCATGAACTGATTACGCAAACGCTGCCGCGCTCTAGCGCGGCGCGTGACGCACGAGGGGCTCCCGCTCGGCTTCTGGCTCCTCCGCCAGCGAGAGGCGCTCGCTGATGTGGCATTCCGCCTGCTGCTCGTCTACGCGGCGTGCGCGGTGTGCTATCTGATCTTCCCGGTCGTTGGCCCGGCGCCGCTTCCACCGGTGGCCGATGCCGTCCGACACGGTGCGTTCTTCGAGATCTCAGCGGCGGTTGTCGCGGGTCTTCTCCTCGCGGGCCTCCTGCACACCGTGACGGCGATTCCCTGAGCACGCCATTAGTTTGGGGCGCATGCGCTCACGGGCCTGGGTGGGCTTGCTGCTCGTCGCTGCGTGCTCCGATGCAACGGCACCGGGAGCCACTCTGCTCCGCAACGGTCCGGTCGTGTACATGCATCGGAACCCGACGGCCGGCAACGTCGATATTTGGCGCATCGATCCCGACGGGAGCAACGCACTCCAACTGACGCCGAGTGGCCAGGACCACGTATGGCCCGCCCTGTCGTCTGATGGCGAGCGGGTCGCCTATGTGTCGCTCGACGCCCCAGCGGGTCTCTACGCGATGCGAATCGATGGCACGGACCGACGTTTCCTCACGAGTCAAGTCGGCGACGGCAGCCGCCTCGCCTGGTCGCCCGACAGCACGCGCATCGCCATGGCGGGCTACCTGGCCGAGGGGAACGGCATCGCGATCGTGAACGCGGATGGCACCGGATACACGCAGATCGGCGCCGACAGTCTCGGTGCGACATCCGTGGCGTGGTCGCCCGATGGCCGCACGCTCGCCTTTTCAACGGCCCTCGGCGTGTCCTACGGGTATCAAGCGTCGATCTATCGCATGAACACGGACGGGTCGAATATCACGCCGATCTACGTGCCGACTGGTGATAGCGGCGTGCTCTACCCCGCCTGGTCGCCCGACGGATCTCACCTGGCGTTCGCTATCGGACCCATGGGGTCCGAGATGCACATCGTCGTCACGAACGCGGATGGATCGGGCGAGCGCGCGATCACATCGGCCCCCATGTGCGGCGACTCGACCGTCTACGTCAACGATATCAACCCGTCGTGGTCACGGGATGGCGGATACCTCGTGTTCCAGCGCGAGCGGGGGCCGCAGCCCTGTTCCGGGTCGGCGGCGACAGGGACCGACGTCTACCTCGTGCACGCGAGCGGATTCGGGCTCACGCAGTTGACGCACGATGGAACGAGCTTCGGCCCTTCGTGGTGATCGTCAGTCGCCGGCCGCTGGCGCCGGCGCCGGTACCAACCCCGCGCCGCCGCGCGCTTCCCGCCGGCGCTTAGCGCGAGCGTCGAACCACTGCTGGATCTCGTCCAGGTACGTATAGAAGACGGGCGTCACGTACAACGTCACGAGCTGCGAGAACGCGAGACCGCCGACGACCGCGACACCGAGCGGGCGCCGGACCGTCGCGCCGGCGCCGGTGCCGAGCGCGATCGGCAGCGCGCCCATGAGCGCCGCCATCGTCGTCATCATGATCGGCCGGAACCGCACGCTGCAGGCCTCGATGATCGCCTGCTCGGCGGTCTTGTGGCCGCCGCCGGCGTGTTCGGCCTCGATCGCGAAGTCGATCATCATGATCGCGTTCTTCTTGACGATGCCGATGAGCATGATCACGCCGACGATGCCGTAGACGTCGAGGTCCAGGCCGCAGATCAAAAGCGTGAGGAGCGCGCCGAACGCGGCGAACGGCAGCCCGGAGAGAATCGTGATCGGGTGGATGAAGCTCTCATAGAGCACGCCCAGGATCAGATAGATCACGAAGACGGCGAGTGCCACGAGCAGCAACAGGCCGGATTGCGTCGACTCGAACGCCGCCGCCGTGCCGGTGAACTGTGCCGCGATGTTCGACGGCAGGATCTTCTTCGCTTCTGTTTGAATTTCGCTAATAGCCGTCCCCAGGGACACGCCAGGCGCGAGATCGTACGAGATGGTGACCGATGGGAGCTGGCCGGAGTGGTTCACGGTCACCGGCCCGACGTCGTTCCGGAACCGCGCGACGGCGGACAGCGGCACCAGCGGCGCGCCCGAGCTGGGCGCGATGGCCGCGGCGCCGTACCCGCCGTTCGACGTTCCACCGACGCTCGTTCCCGATCGAACGTACAACGTCCCGAGCGACGCGATATCCTGCTGATACTGCGGCAGGAGCTCGAGCACGACCCAGTACTCGTTCGTCGGCGTGTAGATCGTCGACACCTGCCGTTGGCCGAACGAATCGTAGAGCGTATTCTCGATCTCGGCCGCCGTCACGCCGAGCTGTCCCGAGTGGTCGCGATCGATGTCGATCGTGACCTGGGGATTCTGGATCAGGAGATCGCTCGTGACCGCGGCGAGATCGGGCAACTGGCGCAGGCGCGCTTCGAGCGCCCGGGCTGCGTTGTCGAGACCGGTGATGTCGCCGCTCTGGAGCGTGTACTGATACAGGCTCTTCGACTGGAGACCGCCGATGGAGATCGCTGGCGGGTTCTGCACGTACGCTTGAATCCCCGCCACGCCTTGGACCGCCGCGGCCAGGTCGCGCGCGATCTGATCGGCGCTTCGGCCGTGCCGCTGCGAGATCGACACGAGGTCGACCGTCATCTGACCTTGGTTCGCGGCCGGGGTCGTGCCGACGGACGAGGTGACGGCCCGCACCGCGGGATCTTTCATCACGATCGCCGCGACTTCTTGTTGGTGTTGAATCAGCCCGTCATACGAGACGCCTTGGGCCGCTTCTGTCGTCACCAGGAGCTGTCCGGTGTCGTCACTCGGGAAAAGCCCCTTGGGGATATAGTAAAAGAGGATCACGGTCGCCACGAGAATGACCGCCGAGAACACCAGCGTGTGCGGCCGGTGGGCCATGACCCAATTCAAGGTTCGCTCGTATCCGCCGAGCACCCGATTGTAGATGCGCTCGGATGCCTCGTACACCTTCCCGTGCTTCTGTCCGTGGTCGCTGCGCAAGAACCGGCTCGAGAGCATAGGCGTCAGCGTCAACGACACGAATCCCGAGACCAGGATCGACACGCCAATGGTGACCGCGAACTCGTGGAACAGTTTCCCGATGATGCCGCCCATGAACAGGATCGGGATGAACACCGCGCTCAGGCTCAGCGTCATGGACAGAATCGTGAACCCGACCTCGGACGCGCCGTCGATGGCGGCCTGCATCCGCGGTTTTCCCATCTCGAGATGTCGCACGATGTTCTCGAGCATGACGATGGCATCGTCGACCACGAACCCGACCGCGAGCGTCAACGCCATCAGCGACAGGTTGTCGAGGCTGTAATTCAGCAGGTACATCACCGAGAACGTGCCGATGATGGACATCGGCAGCGCCAAGCTCGGGATGATCGTCGCCGAGACGTTGCGTAAGAAAACGAAGATGACGAGGACGACGAGAACGAGCGTGAGCTCCAGCGTGAACTTGACGTCGTCGACCGACTCCTGAATCGTCACCGACCGGTCGAACAACACCTGGACGTGGATCGACGCCGGGATTTCAGCCTGAAGCTTCGTCAGGGTCTGCTTGATGCGACTCGCAACGGCAACGGTATTCGTGCCGGGCTGCCGTTGGATCTCGAGGACGATCGACCGTTGGCCGCCGAGCCAGCTCGCGGTTTTGTTGTTCTGGACGTCGTCCGTGACGCGGCCGAGGTCGCCGAGCACGATCGGCGCGCCGTTCTTGTACGCGACGACCATGTTGCGGAAGTCATCGGCGCTGTTGAGCTGACCTGTCGCTTGAATCGTGAGCGCGGTCTTCGAGCCCCAGAGAACGCCGGTGGCGATATTGACGTTCTGGCTGGTGATCGCGCCGTTGATGTCCTCGAGGCCGAGGTTGCGGCTCGCCAGCTGGTGCGGGTCCATCTGGATGCGCACCGCGTACTTCTGTGTCCCCTCGACCAGTACCTGCGCGACTCCGCCAACCATCGAGAGCCGCTGTGCCAGGGTCACCTCGCCATATTCGTCGAGTGTCGACAGTGGCACGACATCGGACGTGAGGGCCAGTGTGATAATCGGGGCATCGGCCGGGTTGGTTTTCTGGTACGACGGCGGGATGATGCCTTGGGGCAGGGTGCGCAGCGTCTGCGTGATCGCCGCCTGAATGTCTTGGGCCGCGGCGTCGATGTTCCGATCGAGCGCGAACTGCACGACGATCTGGGTCGCCCCGATGCTCGACGTCGACGTCATGTTGTCGATGCCGGCGATCGTCGAGAACTGCTTCTCGAGCGGCGTGGCGACCGTCGACGCCATGGTCTCGGGGCTCGCCCCGGGAAGCGTCGCGCTGACGGTAATGGTCGGGAAGTCGACGTTCGGGAGATCGCTGACGGGCAGCGACCGATACGCGACGATGCCAAAGAACAGGATGCCGATCATGACCAGGGTCGTCATGACCGGTCGCTTAATGAACAGTGTCGTCATTCGTTAATCACCGGCAACCGGTAGAGGTGTCGGCGTCTCGGCCCATGGGAGTCGCGCGAACATGCGCCCGAGCCACGTCTGGGCGTCGTCGAGGTACGTATAGAACACCGGCGTCACATACAGCGTGACGATCTGTGAGAAAGCTAAGCCGCCGACCACCACGATCCCCAGGGGCCGCCGCGACGAGGCGCTCGATCCGATGCCGATGGCGATCGGCAGCGTCCCCATGATCGCGGCCACCGTCGTCATCATGATCGGCCGGAACCGCACGCTGCACGCCCGAATAATCGACTGCTCCGGCGTCAGGTGTTCGTTGCGTTCGGCCTCGATGGCGAAGTCGATCATCATGATCGCGTTCTTCTTCACGATCCCGATCAGCATGATCAGGCCGACATACCCATAGACGTCGAGCTCGACGCCGGTGATCCACAGGGCCAGCAGCGCGCCGAACGTCGCGAACGGTAGTCCCGTGAGGATCGTGATCGGGTGAACGAAACTCTCGTACAGGATGCCGAGGATGATGTAAATCACGAACACGGTGACCAGGAGCAGGACGCCGAGTCCGGAGGTCGAGCTCTGGAAGGCTTGCGCCTGTCCCGAGAATTGTCCCGTGACGTTGGCGGGCAGCGTTTGGAATGCCACGCGCTGCACTGCCGCGGTGACGGCGGCGAGGTCGGCGTTCGGCGGCGCGTTGAACGAGATCGTCACCGACGGCAACTGGCCCGAGTGATTGATGGCCGCGGGGCCGAACGAGGGCTCGAGCTCGGCCACCTGCCCCAACGGGACGACCTCGCCGTGTGACCCGCTGATGTACAGCTTGTCGAGGTCGAGCGGCGACGCCTGGAATCGCGGCGCAATCTCCAGGACGACCCAGTACTCGTTCACTGCCGTATAGATCGTCGACACCTGTTGCGCGTTGTAGCCCTCGGCGAGCGCGTTCTCGATCGACGCGGGGGTGAGGCCGAGCGGCGCCGCTTTTGCGCGGTCGATGCGAACCGTGACCTGGGGATTCCGGTTCAGGAGATCGCTGGTCACGTCGGTGATGAGCGGAACCTTCTGGAGCTCGGTCAGCAATTTGAGCGCGCTCGAGTACAGCACATTGATGTCGGGACCCTGGAGCGTGTACTGATAGAGCGCCTTGGAGGAGCGGCCGCCGATCTGGATCGACGGCGGATTCTGCAGATAGAGCCGGAACCCCGGGATGTTCGACACGCGACGCGTGATCTCTCCGACGCACACGTCGGCCGTCGGACGGATCTTCGGGTCTTTGAGCGTGATGAAAATATTCCCCTGGTTCGTGGCGCCGGCTTGGCCACCGCCGCCCAACGCCGACGTGAACCGGTCGACGCACGTGTCTTTCGTCAGGATCTTGGTGGCCCGCTGTTGCAGACGCGACATCTCGTCGAACGCGGTCCCTTGCGCTGCCTCGGTCGTTGCCTGGAGCTGCCCACTGTCGCTCGGGGGGAAGAGCCCCTTCGAGACATTTCTGAACAGCACCCCAGTGAGGAACAGGATCAGGAGCGAGAAGAGGAGCGTGATCGGGCGGTGGCGCATGACCCACTCGAGGCTCCGCTCATACGCGTTGAGCGCTATCGTGAAGCCGCGTTCGCTTAAAGCGAACCAGCGACCGTGCTGGACTTCGTGATGCGGCTTTAAGAAGCGGCTGCACAGCATGGGGGTCAACGTCAGCGAGACGAACCCCGAGACCAGGATCGAGATGCTGATCGTGAGCGCGAACTCGTTGAACAGCTTGCCGACGACGCCGCCCATGAAGATGAGGGGGATGAACACCGCCGCGAGCGACAGCGTCATGGACAGGATCGTAAAGCCCACTTCCGCCGAGCCTTGAAACGCGGCCTCCATTGGCGCCTGGCCGGCTTCGATGTGCCGGACGATGTTCTCCAGCATGACGATCGCATCGTCGACGACGAACCCGACCGCGAGGGTCAGCGCCATCAGCGACAGGTTGTCGAGGCTGAAGTTGAGGAGGTACATCATCGAGAACGTGCCGACGATCGCCATCGGCAGCGTCAAGCTCGGGATGATCGTCGCGACGACGCTGCGAAGAAACAAGAAGATCACGAGCACGACGAGGATCAGCGCGAGCAGCAGCGAGAATTTCACATCGTGCACAGCGCCGACGATCGACACCGAGCGGTCGAAGCCCATGTTGACGGTGACGGTCGACGGGAGCTCTTTCTGGATCTCCGCCATCTTGGCTTTGACGGCGTTCACCACTTCGACCGTATTCGTCCCGGGCTGTCGGGTGACGGCCAGGAAGACCGTGCGCGCCATCTGCTGGCCGTTCCAGTACCAGGCGGCGGCCTTGTTGTTCTGGACGTCATCGATGACGTTGGCGACGTCGCCCAAGCGCACCGGCGCGCCGTTCTTGTACGTCACCATGAGGTGCCGGAACTGCTCGGCGCTGTACATCTGGCCGGTGGCGTAGACGGACGTCGTCTGGTTCGCCCCGTACAGAATGCCCGTCGGGATGTAGACGTTCTCGTTTGAGATCGCCTTGGCGACCGTATTGACGCTGAGATTGCGCGTGGCGAGCTGGCCCGGGTCGAGCTGCACGCGCACGGCATATTTTTGCGAGCCGAAGACGCTGACCTGGGCGACGCCGTTCACCATTGAGATCTGCTGCGCGATCGTCGTCTCGCCGTACTCGTCCACGGTGGTCATCGGCAGCACGGCGGACGTCAGGGCATAGAACAGGATCGGCGCCGCGGCGGGATTTTGCTTCCGGTACGACGGCGGGATGATGTTCGTGGGCAGATTCGGGAGCGCGGCCGAGATGGCGGCGTTCACGTCCTGGGCGGCCGCGTCGATTTTGCGATCGAGTGAGAACTGGATCGTGACCGACGTGCTCCCGAGGGCGCTCGTCGAGGTGATGTTATCGATGCCGGCGATCGTCGAGAACTGTTTCTCGAGCGGCGTGGCGACGGTGGCCGCCATGGTCTCCGGGCTCGCGCCGGGGAGGGACGCGTTGACGGAGATTGTGGGGAAGTCGACGGTCGGGAGGTCGCTGACCGGAAGTTGACGGTACGCGATCACGCCGAACAACAAAATGCCGGTCATGATCAGGGTGGTCATGACCGGCCGCTTGATGAAGAGCGCGGTCATCCCGCCCGCGCGCGACCCGTGCGAGAGGTCGATCCCGGTGCTTATCTCGTGCTGGCCGGTGGTAAATACCGCGTGCTCGTCAGTCGCCACACTTGGAAAATACGCGCGAGCTACTTCGTCCGTTGGTACAGTCCGGTGTATGTCGCCGTGCCGATCGAGTGGCCTTTTGTCGCATTGAGGAGGCCATCCCGATCCAGGCCGGCCTGAAGCGCGGATGGCGCGAGATCGAGTGCGTAGAGTGTGAAGACGTAGTGATGCGGTGGATCACCGACTGGCGGGCATGGTCCGCCGTATCCGGGCGACGGGAATCCGGTCTTCCCTTGAACCATTCCACTCGCTGATCCCGATCCTGCGCCCTCAGCCAGGGATCCCCGTGCGGGATCGATGCCGTACGCGACCCAGTGTGTCCACCCCTGTCCTTTGCGCGCATCGGGATCGAACAGGATGATCGCGAGGCTCTTGGTGCCGGACGGCACGCCTGACCATGCGAGCGCGGGCGAGACGTTTTGCCCGCCGCATCCGCCTTGGTCGTACGCTTGTGCGGCGGGGATTTTCCCGTTGTTCGGGAAGGTGGTGGACGAGAGGGTGAGCGCGGTATGCGTGGCCATGGCGATCACGCTGGCGACGAGGGCAAGGAGGGTCTTCATAGTTCGTGAACTTAGCCAGCGGCTTGACAGGTGACCAAATAGTCACATAGTTGGTTTGCCGTGGATGATGATGTCTTCAAAGCCATAGCGGACCCTGTCCGTCGGGCGCTCCTGGACCGGCTCTTTCGCCATAACGCACTGACACTCAGCGACTTATGCGACGGCTTGAATATGACCCGGTTTGGCGTCATGAAGCATCTGCGGATTCTCGAGGCTGCCGGCCTCATCACCACGCGAAAGGTGGGTCGCGAGAAACGCCACTATATGAATCCGGTGCCGATTCGGCTCATGCACGACCGGTGGGTGAGCAAGTACACGGCGCCGATGGCCGCGGCGCTGGTCGAGCTCAAGACGGCGCTCGAGGCGGATGCGATGTCCGCTGACAACGTCCAGGTCTACCAGATCGCGATCCGCACGACGCCCGAGCGTCTGTGGCAAGCGCTGACCGACTCGTCGTTCAGTCGCCGCTACCCGTTCTACATGTCGATCGAGTCGACGTTCGAGCTCGGCGCTCCGATTCGCTTCGTCGACGACGCCGGCCGCGCCGCGGTCGAGGGCGTGGTCCTCGAATCCGACCCTCCGCGTCGTCTCGTGTACACGTGGGTGATCCGTTACGACGCGGCATTCGCTCACGAGACGTCTCGCGTGACATGGCTGATCGAGCCGCGCGGTTCCTCCGTGTGCCAACTCACGCTCACGCACGACGTGACGCACGCGCCGCTCACCGCGCCGCACGTCACCGGTGGCTGGCCATTCATTCTCTCCGGCATCAAGACGCTACTCGAGACCGGCGAACCGCTGGTTATCACTCCCTGAGGATTACCATGTCGACCATTCTCCTGCGCATCGCCTCCGTAGTATTCGCTCTCTACACCGCGGGTCACAGCTTCGGCGCCATGATCAAGGATCCGGGCACGGGCGGTCCCGCAAAGCAGGCGGTCCTCGGGGCCATGCGTGCATACCACGAGGACGTCATGGGCTCGAGTCGCTCGTACTGGGACTTCTATAAGGGCTTTGGCTGGCTCGTAAGCTGCGCGCTCTTACTGTTCGCCGTCCTATGCTGGCAGCTCTCGACACTTGCCCGTACCCAGCCATCGATCGCACGCCCGCTGACCCTCACGCTCTTCGTGATCTCGATCCCGATGACGATCTTGGCCTACACCAACTTCTTCGCCGCCCCGGCGATCTTCTCCACGGTGGCGACCCTCTTACTCGGCGCCGCGGCTTTCTCCCTCCCTTGACCGTCCATGCCGCGCTATCTTTCCTTGCTCTACGGGAAACGGGGCGTAGCGTAGCCCGGTAGCGCGCCTGCTTCGGGAGCAGGAGGTCGCTGGTTCAAATCCAGTCGCCCCGACTCTATATAACGCAACGTCCGACATGCACTTCGCGTGTCGGGCGTTTGTGTATCTATGGGGCGCGTTACCCGTTCGGTTACCCGTTTCTCGCGCCGCTGATCTCGTGGACCTTCGTCGGCTCGTTCATGACGTCGAGGATCACGTCATTGGTCGGCCGCTGATAGCAGCGCATGAACGTGTAGGTGTCTTCCATACTACGAGCTCGCGATATCAGAAAACGATTCGGTCCAGCCTACGACCTTAATGTCTGAACAAGGTGGCGCGCGCGCTGCGGTGCGGACCTGATTTCGTGCTCGTTCGCTGCTTCTGATCGATCAGCCACCGCTATATGGAGAAATGTCAACATGCGACTACGAACGAACCGCACAGACGTCTCGTGCGTCATGCGTCTTCGCGCAGCTAAGGTCCACCCGCACGAGCGGGGTTGTGAGCCTAGGATACCTAAGTCCCGCGTCCCCAGGCTAGGGGCGTGCTGGATGGCCACTTACGCGCGGTTTAACAGCACGGCGGAGATGAAGCTCGGCTAGGTCGCGATCTACACTCTTGCCGGCTCCACGAAGTGCTTCAAGTGCCCTCGATGCAAGTGATTCGGCATCAACCTCGGCGAGGCGCGGATTTGGTGCCGCATCGACTGGGCCAACTGGCGTGGACACCTCCATGGACCGTTGCCTAAATTCCTCTGCCGCCCAATACGCTAGGGCGCAACCTTCCACTTTGCGATCCGTTTGTCGGCGAGCAAGCGTCACAGCCGCGTCATATTCATCGCGGGCCCGCATCACGTCGCCGGAACGAAATGCTAACAAGCCGCTGTTGGCGAAGTAGACAACATGATCCTCATCGGTCAAGCGTGACTCATGAATCTCGCGATGGCGCAACTGTGCTCGGTCCAATTGACCATCCAGGGCAAGAGCGAACACCTCATTATTGAGCAGATCGGCACTAGTGCGGTTGGCAACGAGGGCCAGTTCAACGAACCTAAGTGCCTGAGCAGGGTCATTGAGCGCGACGGCCGCAACTACCGATCCCAGAGCAGCAGGGCGACCAGCGAAAGGTTCGTCACTGAGCCACTCCCACGTTGCCGACAGTACATCTTCCCAGCGCCGATCGGCGCTCGCCACCCACGCATTGGCCTCGAAAGACCGCGGGACTGCGAGTAGCGACGTCTCAAACTCCAACAATCCGAGCTTCCTAGCGACCCACTGCACTTGGGCCACGCTATTCTCGGTTGGCTCTCGCATAGCCATGCGAAAGAGCTGTTTAGCGATCTTCACCTTCCCAGCGTCGGCATCGACCGTCGCAATCGCACTCGCAAGCTCGGTTGTTTGGAATGGAGAGAACCTCCCAGATTCGATCATCCGCCGGCCCAGCTTGATGTGGCGAGACAACCGACCGGCGACTGTGGCGAGCGCGATTTCCGCGGCGAGAAGCCAAGGGTCTTCCGTAGTTGCTCGGCTGTGCTGGAGCAGAGCGTGTGCCTCGTCAGGTTCATGGCGGTGCAGGAACAACCGTCCTGCAGATCGCAGAATGAATCGATGGTCAGGCGCCAGCGAAACCGCGGCCCGCATAGCTCGCGTGGCACGGCTTACCAATCCCAACCGGGCGTAGAGTCGGCTCAGGTCGAGCCAGGCGAGGACATTTCGGGGGTCCTCACGTAACCGCCGACGAAGGACAGCTACTGAGACACGCGCACTCTCACGAATGGCGGTAACGGCGGTTTCTTGCGAGAGGGGCCGCACCGCATGCTCGTGCATCTCGCTCGGCACGCCGGGCTCTGAGGGTCCGATTATCCGAGTTGCGAGCGCATATGCGATCTCGCCGGCCAAGTTTCTATGCCGCGTCAAGTATTGCGCAGCGTCGAATGCTGGTTCGGTCCTATTCAACGCAATAGCTGCCGAGACCAGATCAGCAGCGTATCCGACAGTTCCGTGTGCCTCCCAATCAGCAATATGTGTTTCGAGTTCGTCGCTGACATAGATCGCGAGCCGCCCTGGTTCACGAACAGGGAGCGCGCCGAGTTCTCCGGTCTGCACGGCAACGGATGCGTCCCGCCATCTAGGGACGACACGTCGTGGCTCTCCATCACGTGTGAAAGCGCTCATTGTCAGACGGAAGGCTGGGGCGGCAATCTTGCGCCGGTCGGCTGCGGTCTTCTGGCCGCATTCTTCAGACCTCGCTCGGAACGGCGAGCAAGTAGATCCAGCGCGGCGACGTAGCGCTCCAGCGATTGAGGGTTACCGTGGCGCCTCGCCCGTTCTTGCGGATGGCCGCGGATCGCAGGGTCAGGATCGCAGAGCTGTTTGACTGTCCGATCTAGATCGTCGTGGACGGCGGCCGGGAATTGCGTGGCGCACTCTAACAGAACTTGATCGAAGGCGTTTCGCACAAACGGGAGAACGGACGCATACGAACCTTTCCACACCAGCCAATGGTGCTCTGGGCGCAACTTGCTGAAGATGAGCCCGGTCATGCTCGCCCCGGTGAAAAGCGACACCGCGAGACTTCCGAGGAGATAGAGATCCCCACCCAAACGGCGCGCGCGCCAGTCTGGGTCGACGGCATCGTACAGAAGCTCTGGAGGCGCGTAGCTCAGATCTCCAGCGATTGTGAGACCATCGTGTGGTGGGTTGTGTCCATGTCTGCTCGCACGACCCAGGTCGCCGATCTTCGCATCCAATCCACCGTCGAATAGCAGCACATTGGAGGGCTTGAGGTCTTGGTGCGCAATACCGTTTTTGTGTAACTGCATCAGACCAGTCGCCGTGTGATGCAGGGCACGAACGGCCCACGCGGTGTCGAATGCCTCCGAGAACGAAAGCACCGATCGAATATCGCCGTCTCCGAGTTCGAATATCAAAAAGGGTACGATGCTCGCGTACAACATCGGATCGACGGCTATCTGTCCGTGATCGAGAGCCAGCACCACACGATCGAGTCTCTGATCGCGACAGTGATGTAGCAGATCGCGTTCAAAATTGAATACTGTAGTCAGTGTCTGTAGCTCTCGAGTCGGATCCGCACTCAACCAAGCGCTGGCCAGATCTAGCGCCTTGAGATATGCACGCGTGCCATCGATCCCCTGGACGATGTAACCAGCGGAGGCCATTCCGCCCGTCTTACCTGGCTGCGCGCGCGGCAACCGTTCAATCACCTGCCACTTATCTTGCGACGCCCCAACGACCGTACGACCAAGAAGTTCATTCGCATACACCAGCGGCGCGTGTGATCGGCCCGTACCTACCATGGGCTCACAGCTGTCGGAGGCAGTCGCCAGATGCGGTTTCGAGTAGCGTCTTGAGTTTGTAGGAACTGGCCGCTCTCAGGCGTTAGTCGATCTGTGAAGACGACGATGTTGCGACCTGTCCGCCGGCGCGCCGAGGGATAGAGAATCGCTGCGATGCGCGGATCGCGGTACGCCGCGCGCCCAATTTGCTGTGTCAATGTCTCCGCAGCGGGGTTGTGAGTTTGGTCAAGGACGTCGAGTAGGCTTGTCAGGCTGACGAGGTCCTCTTCTGTCACCGCGAGCGCGTCTTGAACAGCCGCGTCGCACAAGTTGAGTACGGCCGTAAGACGCCAGTCGACACGCAGAAGCGCCAAGTCTGCGCGCGGCACACCGAATACTGGATCAACGATTGATTCTGGCAGTCGCTCAGCCTCCGCGAGCGCAGTGCTAATACTCTCCGAGATGTGGTACGCGTCGCACATCGCTTTCGGAATGAAACGAGCCTCAGTCAAGTGCGTGCCGCCGGGCCACAGTGGGTTGGGCAGCGCATCCTCCGGTGATCCAGGGGGCGGGGCGCTCAGGTACTGTAGCGGAATGGCTCGGACCCAAGTGCCACCGCTCTCCTCAAGGGCGAGCGAGGTGATGATCGCCTGAAATTCGGCGACGCGGGAGCTAGTCAATCGGGAATGCCCAGCCAGGCCTGTGAGACGAGAGCATCGACGGCACGAATACGATTCGGCTGTAGCATCACAGCTAGAGGCGTCTGATTCCGCAGCTCAGCGCGTGGCGTACGCAACCACTGGCGCACCTTGGCGTCGTCGCCCTCGAAGACGCTTCGAAGAATGGCCACGATGTTGTATACGGGTCCCAAGATCTCCTGCACCGCGTCGCTAGTCGGTGTCTTGTGGACCGCCGTATAACTGCCGCCCAACCCGTCAACCAACGATTTGAGTGGCACATCGAGATACGCCGCCACTCGTTGTGCGTCCAAGCGTCCGTGCCGATCCCGCAGGGCCGGGGCTGCGAGGGAAAAGGTGCCGGCCACCGAAGCGCCGCCTGCGCGACTCGAACTCGAGACGAGGGGCATCTCAACGAAACACGGCGCCAAGTCAACCACATAGTGCCGGAGCAGCTCGGACTCAGCAACGACACCTTCATCGAGAATGAGCGTCGCACCGGCACCGATTGCGGCCTTATGTTCCTCAGCCGTCGGGGGATGGCGCGTCAACACAAAAACAGGGACACCGCGCTGAGGTCGTGACGGCCACTCCTGGAAGAGCTTGAACTCAATCACGATGAGCCGCGGTACGGTTTCACGTAGTGCGTCCTCGGCCTCTGCGACGCTCCCTGACACGACGACGGCTAGGTCCAAGTCCTCGAACGCATGTCGCAGCCGTTCGCGCGATTGTGCTGTTGGTTCGACCACTAGCACGTCATCAGTGAAGTGGCGCAACGCTGTTTTCATATATCCCCCCTAGATACACCATTAATCTACTGCCAATCCACCGCAAGTGCAAACATCCGCTCGACCGAGATTGCGGCCGCCTGCCCCAACTAAGTCGACCCGGAAGAACTAGTTGAGCACGGCTCACTTTGGTGGAACACATGGCCCTCCCCTCTAAAGCGCTTGGTTGGATCGCCCGCATGGCGTAGAGAAGATCGGAACTCGCAGGCCGGTCCGGTCGGCGAGTACGCGACCATCTTCGTAGAGGATGCGAGCATCCGAGCCATCCCACGCACCGACGAGCAGGTAATCGTCCTGTAGCTCATCGACCTGAAAGTTGCCGAGGTGTGCAGGCCCTTCCCCCTCGATGATCAAGCGTTGGTTCGGCGCGATCGGATACTCATCCGCCCCAGGGCTCGAGCACGAGCGTGAGCGGGCGTGCGGTCGTGCTCTCGACGGCAATTCGCCGTGTCACGTGCCCGACATCCGGTCTACCCAACACGCCGGGGCCTGCAGGAAGATGCGAAAGTTCGGGTGCGTTTTCGATTTCCCGAATGCTGGCGCTGATACAATGTACAAGTCCCCGCATTTCCGCCCGCCGATTGGGTGTTAACTCTGATAAGCACCCAACAGACGTTTGGCCCGTCCTTCAGAATAACGACTGTTGCCGCTCGCTTAGTTAGGTATATCCAGTAGCCCTAACTAAGAACACGGAGGGCGGCGTGCCGGGACGTCTCATCAATCTTACTTGGCAGCACGATCCGACAATCCGTGCGCCGGCGAAATACAACCGCCACCCGTGCGACGCGCACTCGTGACAGCGCCCCGATTACGATGTGCACGCGTGCCCCGCGCGCTCACGGAGCGGGGGACCAGCCCCCTGTAGCTGCGGCGGCGAAGGAGCCGCTCGAAGCCATCGATATACCAAGCGATGGATCAACTGGAGCAAGTCGGCGTGCTCGTGCCTCTCTCGAAATCACGGCGTGATCAATCGTGAAAGGCGTCGGGCTTGTTCGACTTGCTCGCGGGGCTGGAGGCTGCACAAATTCACACCACCAGGGTCGCCAGCGCGATTGACGTCGGCCCGTCGTGGACTCTGCGGGATTGTTTTGCTGCAGGGTCCTAAGGTATGCGTCGCACCTCTAGGTCGCCCGTTGATCGCTTGCACTGAATGAGCGGGCCGCCATTGCCGATCGACTGGCGTACCCGAACGTATTTGCGAGGCGTGCCCTGCGCGTCGTCCCAGTGATCCGTCTTCGTTGTCGAGAGCGGCCAGTCGCTGTCGATGCGCGTGCGACGACCGAAGTTCTCCGTGTACGCTGTCTCGAGATTGAGTTGCGCGCCGGCAGTGGCGGGAAGAAGCAAGACGACGCGTCCTGCGGCGACGTCAGACCACGCCTCGCTAAAGCCGACCGCGAAACAGGCGATCCGCGTTGCCCAAGCGCTTGACGACCTCCCTTGAGGCCACCGTCCTGTGCTCAGGGAGTTGGCGAGGGTCCGCTCGGCGGCTGTGGCCCGGCGGCGGGGGCACTGCCCGTTCCGCTGCGAGCGCTGATCACGTCGGCGCACACCTCCATGACGCGATCGATCGGTATGACAGTGGCAAGTCCGGTGTTCTCTTCAAAAATGATTCGTGGTCGACGGGTCTGCTGGCTGACGGCCACGTCTTGGTATGGCAAATATCCGGAGACCATGCCAATCACGGCAGCGCGTTGGATCCTCTTCGTTCCAGTGATACCCATTGCCTCCGGGCGAGTGATCACTGGTCCGCCGCTGTTGCCTGGGAATACTCCTGCATCGATATAGAAGGTCTTAACAGCTCCGGCCAACGAGTCGCGTATCCGCGCGATGCACCCTTGACGGATGACGACGTAGTTGCGTTCGGCTCCAGTGTTCCCGAGTGGAAAGCCTAGCACGAATATTCCGTCACCCTCTGACAGGCCCTGTTGCGCGGCATCGAGGTGCGTCAGCAAGTGCTGATCACTCACGAAAACCGCATATTGAATGCCCTCCTGCGTTAAGACATTGGGATTGACCGGCATGACGGCGACGTCGATGTCCGGATCTCGGTGCGGCTCCCAGACTCGTTTGCCTTGCCCGTCGTTGAGGCCCACGTCGTACTCTTTCGCAGGTGACGGCGCGGTGGGGTTAAATCTAAGCACAGCAGTCGACTCTCCTTCGAGAACGTGGCGATTTGTTGCTAGAAATGTCACGTAGCGTTTTTCCGGCTGGGTAGCGTCAATCAGTTGCGCATGGAGAAACCCCGTTCCCGCATAGCCGACCTTACCACCCTTGTCTCGAAACCCGATTGCCACGACGCAATCCATCATGAACGGCGGAATTAGAGCCATATGCTCCTCGAACGAGTCAGTTGGCTGGCCTTTGGATGCGGCGCGGCTTTGCATGTAGGTCGGACGCACAGGCCACAATAGGCGAGCGCAGCAGCTGCAAATGTTATCGGGGATCTGGTGTCAGAAGACGGCTGATGCCAGCGGACCGCTGAAACGCCCGCGCTGGCATCGGGGATCGACTCTCGCGCCATCTTGTCGGCGTCCGCGACCATACAATCGTCAGCGCTCCCAGTCGATATCGTCGCGCTTGAGCGCCCGAATCGACCCGAGTCGACGAATGGTCGCCTCGGCCAGCACAACGGCCCGCTCGATGCGCTGCCTAAATCTCCGATCCCCGGGTTTGAAGTTGCAATTTTGAGAGCTGGATCAACAGGCCGCGTGAGACAAAACGTGATCGATAAGGGGATACTGATTCTTGTCGAAATAGAAATCGTTCCCCCAGTAATACCAGTACGATGGAGGCACTGCGTTTGGCGAATCCATTGGTGGGCTGGTCATTTCTTGCGTGGCGAACAGAAAGGTGTTCCCTGTACTAAATGCTTGCACTACCTCATGCCAGTAATCCTTGCTGTGGGTGAAAGTGGTCTTCGTCTTCGCATCCCAATGTCCGCTACCGTCACTACGAAATACGATGGAGGAGCCCGCTTGGAGCCAGCAGTCTCCCGCCTGGACATCCTGCGTAAACGCAAATCGCTTCTCCATTACTCCGGGTCGACCCGCAGTGGGTGATTCCTGTCCCTGCCGTTGGAGGTTCCCCTGTGCGAGTAAACGCGAGGTTCCCAGCAGTGCGACGGTGGTAATGAATGCCCGAATCGTTGTCATGGCTGGCACACTCCTGTAGAGGGATCTCCGCCGCGTGCATGTCGGTAGCGTTGGCCTTGTCGCATGGCACGCCCCGAACGGTGCCCTTCGCGAAGAACAATCTCGCAACCGTTCGCCAAAGCGCACAGGGCAAATTTCTGACGCTTTACGGCACTTCTCTGACATGCAGGGCATCGAGGTCCATTCGCTCAAGTCCTCGGGGAAGGCTTGGGCTTTGTGGCGATCAGCATCGCAATTGGCACCGTGCTGGCGCTGTTCGCCGGACGCGCGATTGCAGCGCTGCTCTACGAAACTCACCTACGATCCGCGTGCCCTCGTCGGCGTAGCGCTTCTGTTGAGTGCGTGTGCGGCCGCGGCGAGCTTCACACCGGGCTGGCGCGCCAGCCGGATCGGAGCAAGCGCGACTCGCTGAACGTCCGCCCGACGGCGTTGACGCGTTCGCGGACGCCGTATCTGTTGCCGAGGGGCTAAACCCCCGACTGGCCAACAAGCGCTTGTGGAAGCAGGTCCGCGACCGCATCGTCGCCCATTTCGGCCACGTCGCGCGCACGGCTCATCAGCATTCATCGAAGCACCGCGAGGAAATTGAAGCGAGCGAGCGGTGTGGCTGCTTCTACTGCGTGACTGTATTCGCGCCCGGTGAGATTGGAGAGTGGGTCGACGAGGGAAAAACGGCGCTTTGCCCCTACTGCGGCATCGATTCCGTGATAGGTACCCGCTCCGGCGTCCCGATGACCCTCGGATTCCTACGATGCATGCGGAATGAGTGGTTCCATAAATAGCGCGTCAGGGTATGCGTCGTACTTCGATGTCGCCGTTGACCGCCCGCACCTGAATGAGCGGGCCGCCATTGCCGAGCGACTGGCGTACCCGAACGTATTTGCGAGGCGTGCCCTGCGCGTCATCCCAATGATCCGTCTCCGTCGTCGAGAGCGGCCAGTCGCTGTCGATGCGCGTGCGGCGACCGTAGTTCTCTGTGTACGCTGTCTCGAGGTCGATTTGCGCGGAGACAGTCGCGGGGAGCAGCAGGACGACGCGGCCTGATCCAGTTGTGACCGTGGTCGGTTCAGCCCCCGACGGCCGCAGCGTCAGGGTGACGTTGCCGGAGCCCGTGGTCGCGTCTACGGCGCCGTCGACCGGGCCGATTTGAATGTCGCCGCCGCCCGTCGATGCATACACGAGCCCATTGGCGGGGCCGACATGGATCTCGCCGCCGCCGGTGGTGAGGCGGGCGCCGTGCGGGGCGGTGGGAACGTCGATGTTTCCTCCGGCTTGGTCGATCCGAATGAGGGAAGTAACCCCCATGCGTTCTGGAACGAAGTCATCGCTGCCACCGCCCGCATGCCCAACCAGAGGGCCGGTCACGCGATCCATCTCCACTGACCCACCGCCAGTACCGACGAACCCCGTGAGATGGGAATCGGACACGTGCACCCGTCCGCCCCCGGTCGTGAGATCGGCATGTCCGTCAGCATGCTTGATGTCGATCGTCCCACCGCCCGTATGTCCGGTCAACGTACCGCTCAAGCCCTCGATTGAGAGATCGCCTCCCGCCGATGCCACTCGCACGTTGAACTGCCGGGGCACTTGGATGTCGAACGTATGCGAGAACGACGTCACGCCCCCGTGCTGTCGGCTCTCGCTGATCAGTCGCGCGCCGCCGCCGGCGGCAGGCTCCAGACGCACCTCCGTCGCGGCTCCGCTGAGTGCCCCATGCACGTGAACAGTCGGCTTATCCCAGGCGGTGATGCGTACGCCGCCCCCCGTCTCCAAGTCCAGCGCCAATGTCCCGCCTTGCGATGCTGGTACCTCCATGTCCACGACCGAGTCGGCGCGAGTTGAGGCGACGGGTCGATCGGCGATCCGCCGCAGCGGACGAAACGCTGAGAGGGCGAGTAGCATCGCGATGCCGCAACCGGCACCGACGACTCGCGCAGGCCGCGACACGGTGACGCGGTGGCCCGTTCGGTTCAGGACGCCGAGGAGTCGCCCTTCGAGCTCCGATGGACGGGCCATCGCGGTCGACAACCAGCCGGTGGCGCCAAGGCGACTCGCCGAGCGGGCGATGTCGAGCAAGTGAGCGGCGTAGTCCGGTGCTGGGGTACCTAGGGATAGCACACGATCATCGCAGGCGCGCTCACTCTCCGCGCGCAGCCGGCGAGTGGCGACCCACGCCAAGGGGTGGAACCAGTAGCACACGCACGCCCACCGGGCGATGAGCTGTGCCAGTGAGTCGCGCCGCGCGACGTGAGATAGCTCGTGGCGCAGCACCACGCGCCAGCGATCGTCGGACCACGTCGAGGCCGTCTCGGGCATGAGGATGATCGGGACGCTCGTGCCCCACGTCAGGGGTGTGCTCACTGAGGCGCTGGACCGCAGCGATACGGGCGCACGGATGCCCGCGCGCGCGCATTCCTCGGTGAGCATTGCACGCCAATGCGGCGATTGCACTGGCTGTGACCGACGCGCGAGGCGTCGTAAGCCAACATGGCCGACCACCAACCAGCACAAACCCATCAACACGCCGACGAGCCACAGCGCAATGGTCATGCTCTCCGCCGTCGGGCGGAGGTCGAGGCGTGCCGGCGCCAGCGATGGCCGCCCGGGGGCGTGGATGGCGACGGCGACCGTAGGAGGAAGAACGCGCGTCGCGGTCACCGGTGTCGGTGCGGCATCGTGCGCAGGAAGGATGCGCACCGACCACGCCGGGGTGGCGAGCATCGCGAGCGGGAGCACCAGTATGCTCACCAGCGTCGCGTATCGGACCGCGTGGCGTTGTGCCGGCAAGGCGCGTCGCAAGGCGAGCGCGGCGAGTTCTCCAGCGAGCAGTACCAACGTCGCCTTCACGATCACCAGTCCAAGAAACTGCACGGCGGCATTCATGATGAGCCTCCACTCGTGCGGGCCCGTTGGATCAACGCCTCCAAGCGGTCGAGATCGGCGTGGTTCAGTTGCTTCTCGTACATGCCCAGCATGGCGGCGACGGCCGAGGTCGCCGAGTTGTCGAAGAACACGCGGACGAGATGTTGGGCGGCTGACTTGCGGACCCGCTCGCGGTTGACCGTGGCCATGTACACGTAGCGCGGTCCGTCCTGCTCGTGGCGGACATGCCCCTTGTCCTCCAATAGACGCAGCATCCCCCTCACCGCCGAGTAACTCGGCGGGTCAGGGAGATCGCCTCGCACATCGGCGACCGTCGCGCGGCCGCGGTGGTAGAGGATGTCCATGATCTGCCGCTCGCGGTGTCCGAATTTTTCTGGTGTGGGCATACGAACAGTATGCTAATGCACTGGCAGTATGTCAATACACTAGCACACAGGGCTTGATTTCCGTGCCGAGGACGGCGATTCTTCCACTCACCTGGTGACTGGAGAGAGTCCACATGGCGCGAACGCCTGCTGAGCTACTGCAGGGCACGGTAGACATCCTGATTCTCCGCGCCCTGGCCTGGGAGCCGATGCACGGCTACGCGATCTCGCGTTGGTTGGATGAGCGAAGTGGCGGCGTGCTCGGGGTCGAAGGCGCAGCCCTGTATCAGGCGCTCCATCGGATCGAGCATCGCGGGTGGGTCACCGCGTCGTGGGGCCTGTCCGAGAACAACCGCAAAGCCAAGTTCTATGCGCTGACCAGCGCCGGTCGCGCGCAGCTGCGGGCCGAATCTGTGGTGTGGAAGCGCTACGCCGATGCGGTGTTCAAAGTGCTGAGCCCCGCCTGATGGCTCTCTTCCGGTTGCCGCGCCGCTCGCGCGCCGCTATCGCCCGCGAGGTGGACGCCGAGCTCGAGTTTCATTTGGCGATGCGGGTCGGCGCATTGACCGCGGGCGGTCTGAGTGCAGACGAAGCACGCCGACAGGCAGTCGAGGAGTTCGGTGACCTCGAGCGCACGCGAGCGTACTGTCGTGCCGTCGACGCGCGCACCGAGCGGGCGGTCCGCATGGTCGATCGCTGGGCGGAATGGCGGCAGGATGTGCGTTACGCGCTTCGCACGCCCCGGCGAAGCCCGACCTTCACCGTCGTCTCGCTGCTCACGCTGGCGGTCGCGATCGGCGCGAACACCGCGATTTTCAGCGTCCTCCGCGCAGTCGTACTGGCGCCGTTGCCGTACGGTGCACCGGGTGCCCTGGTCCAAGTGTCCGAGAGCCGGACGCAGAACCCGAACGAGCCGCAGCCGATGTCGCCGCCGAACTACGTCGATGTTCGGACGCGGCAGCATACGCTGGCGGATCTCGGTGCGTTCGCCACAAGCGCGTTCGTAACCTGGACGCCCGAGCACGCGGACCCGGTGGCGTTGTCCGAGCTGGTGGTCACACCGAGCCTGTTCCACGTGCTGCAGGTGCCGCCGTTGCATGGTCGGACGTTCGCGACCGGCGAAGACACGCCGGGCCATGATGGCGAGATCGTCGTGTCCTACGGATTCTGGCAGCGGTGGCTCGGCGGCGATACGACGATCATCGGTCGGCCGATCACGCTCGATGGTCGGGCGTACACGATCGTCGGCATCATGCCGCGTGGCTTCACGATTGTCGGCTCCGAAGAGATGTGGCGACCACTCGACATGAGCGATGACCTGGCACATGCCGAGCGCACGCGCAAGCAGCATTATCTGCACGCGATCGGACGCTTGAAAGCCGGCGTGACGCCGGACGCGGCCCGCGCGGATCTGATCGCGGTCGCGCGACGACTGGAGGCGGAATATCCAGACGCGAACACGGCCCTCTCCGCTATGGTCGCGCCCCTGCACGATGCCATGATCGGCAGCCTGCGTCCGGCCCTGTTGTTGCTCCAGGGCGCCGCCGCACTCGTGCTCCTCATCGCGTGTGCGAACCAGGCGAATCTGACACTGTCGCGTGCGTTGGACCGGCGCCGCGAGCTGGCGGTCCGCTCGGCACTCGGCGCGGGACGTGGGCGTCTCGTCCGTCAACTCGTCACCGAGTCGGTCGTCCTTGCAGCGGCCGGCGGCACGCTCGGGATTGGCCTCGCTGCGCTCGGCGCTCGAGTCCTCCTCGCGCTGAACCCCGACTCGATCCCCGCCATGTTCTCCGGCGGTCTGGACGCCGGGGTGCTCCTCTTCAGCGTCACGCTTTCGATCGCCACAGGCGTGGGACTCGGTGTCGTGCCCGGACTCGTGGCCGCCGGCGGAAGGCTCAGCGAGGCGCTCAAGAGCGGCGCGCGAGGGACCAGCGGCAGGAGCGCCGGACACATGGGACGTGCTTTGGTCGTGACGCAGGTCGCGCTCGCCGTCATCCTCCTCGTCGGCGCCGGGCTGTTGATTCGGAGCTTCGATGCGCTGATGCGTGTCCGCGTCGGATTCGCGCCGGATCACGTACTGACGGCCCGGCTGCGCGCCAGTGGCCAGCGGTACGATTCCGCCGCGATGGTCAATCGCTACTACGACGGTGTACTCGATGCGGTGGCGCGCACGCCGGGGGTCGTCGCCGTCGGCGCGATCCAACTGCTGCCGATGGAGGACCACTGGACCACCGCCGTACGGCTCGAGGGCCAGCCGGTCGATGAAGGACGGCTACCGGACGCGGGGTTCATGACCATTCGCGGCGAGTACTTCGCGGCGATGCGCATCCCGCTGCTCGCCGGACGGACGTTCGACCCATCCAATCGACCGGCCGACTCGAACACCGTGATCATCAACGACGCGGCGGCCAAGCGATTCTTCCCGAAAGGCGACGCGCTTGGGGCGCGGATCCGCATCGGTCCCGACCCCCATGGTTCATGGTTGACGATCATTGGCGTCGTCGGCGACGTGCGCGACGAGGCGCTCGATGTCCCGGCGAAGCCCGCGCTGTTCCTGAATCACCGCCAGAACACGTGGCTGTCATCGCTTGCCATAGTCATCCGGACATCCGGCGATCCAGCGTTCGTCGTGCCGGCGCTGCGTCGCGCGGTGAACGCGATGGACCCGACGTTGGCGGTGCGCGATGTGAGACCGCTGGACGAAGTCGTGGCATCGAGTCTCGCGCCACGCCGTCTGGCACTCGGCCTCGCCTCGAGCTTCGCCGCGGTGGCGCTCTTGCTCGCGGCGCTGGGGATCTATGGCGTCCTGGCGTACACCGTCGCCGCACGCACGCGCGAGCTTGGCGTTCGGCTGGCGCTCGGCGCCTCGCCGGTCGGCGTCCTGCTGCTCGTCGTGCGGCAAGGCACGGTCTGGGCTGCCCTCGGCCTCGCCATCGGCGTCGGCGGCGCGATCGCGTTCGGGCGATTGCTGGCGGGCATGCTCTATGGGGTCGGTCCCATGGACGCCATGACGTACGGGTTGGTCGTGCTGACCGTGCTCGCGGTCGTGGGCATCGCATGCCTGGTACCGGCCCGGCGCGCGACCCGCGTCGACCCGCTCACGTGCATTCGAGCGGAGTAGGGATGCCATTATACTGTAGCCATGGACGAGCCAAACTCATACGCGGCGTTGCTGTCGCAGGCGTCGTGTCTTGCGCAGTCATATCTCGATGGGATCAGCGAGCGCTTTGTCGGCGTCAGCGATGACGCCCGGATCGGCATGCGCCGGTTGGGCGGAGAACTGACGGAGGCGGGCGAGGACCCGCACGAGGTGCTGCGTCTCCTCCACGAAGCAGGATCCCCGGCGACGACGGCGAGTATGGGCGGACGCTACTTCGGCGGCGTCGTCGGAGGGTCTCTGCCCGTCGCCGTCGCCGCGCACTGGCTCGCCGGTGCATGGGATCAGAATGCCTGCCTCTTCGAGATCTCGCCGGTCTCGGCGTACCTCGAGGACATCGTACTCCCGTGGATCGCGAAACTCTTCGGGTTGTCCGCAGGCTGCGGCGGGGCGCTTACCACAGGGACGCAGATGGCCGACGTCACCGCCTTGGCCGCGGCGCGACACGTGCTGTTGGCCGGTTGCGGCTGGGATGTCGAGCGGAATGGACTCTTCGGGGCCCCGCCGATCTCGGTCGTGGTCGGCGAGGAAGTCCACGCGACCATGTACAAGGCGCTGTCATTGCTCGGCTTCGGGCGGGATCGCGTGATCACCGTTCCCGCGGACGCACAAGGCCGCATGCAAGCGTCGGCCATTCCCACGCTGCGCGGTCCGGCGATCATCTGCGCGCAGGCCGGTAATGTGAACACCGGTGCGTGCGACCGTCTCACGGAGATCTGCGATGCCGCACAAGAGAACGGCGCGTGGGTGCACGTGGACGGCGCGTTCGGGCTGTGGGCTGCCGTATCGCCCCGACACCGGCATCTCGTCGAAGGACTGGATCGCGCGCACTCCTGGGCGACCGACGCGCACAAGTGGCTCAACACTCCGCACGACTGCGGGATCGCGTTCGTTCGAGATCGCGCAGCGCTCGCTCGCGCCATGGCGATTTCAGGGACCTACTATCCCGATACCGCCGAGCGCGATCCCATGCGATGGGGGCCGGAGTCATCGCGGCGTGCCCGGGGCGTCGAGCTCTGGGCAGCGCTGCGCACCCTGGGGACCGCGGGACTCGCGGAGCAGATCGATCGGACGTGTCGTCATGCGACTCGCTTCGCGCAAGGACTCCGCGCGGCTGGCTACGCGGTCTTGAGCGACGTGCCGTTGAACCAGGTCCTGGTGTCCTTCGGATCGGATGCCGTGACCGACCAGGTCATCGCGAAGGTTCAGTCGCTTGGTGTGTGCTGGTGCGGAGGAACGGTCTGGAAGGGACGAAAGGCCATGCGCATCAGTGTCTCGTCCTGGGCTACCACGGAAGAGGATGTGGATCGCAGTCTGACATCAATCATATCGGCCGCCCCCATTTCATGATCATCCCACTCGCCCTAGCGTTCGCCGCCATCGCGGCCGTGTCACCCGACACCGAGCCCGCCGTCTTCACCACGCCGCTCGAGCCGTTCAAGATCTCGGGCAATCTCTACTACGTCGGATCGCGGGACCTGGCCGCGTATCTGGTCGTCACCCCCGACGGCAACATCCTGATCAACGCCAATCTCGTCTCGTCCCCCGCACAGATTCGCCATAGCATCGAGCAGCTCGGCTTTCGCTGGGCCGATACGAAGATCCTCCTCAACAGCCAGGCACACTACGATCACACCGCGGGCGCGGCTGAGGTGCTGGGCGAGACCCATGCCCGGTACATGGTCATGGACGGCGATGTCGAAGTCATCACGACCGGCGGCGCGACCGACTTCAATGCGAGGCTCCCGCACTTTCCACCGGCGCATGTGGACCGCACGCTGCACGATAACGACACGGTAACGCTCGGCGGCACCACACTCACCGCCCACAAGACCGCCGGACATACGCGCGGTTGCACCACGTGGACCATGCAGACGCATGACGGCGGCCGCACGCTCAACGTCGTCATCGTCGGCGGCTGGTCATCGAATCCCGGTGTGGCGCTCGTCTCCACCCATGGCAAACCTGTGGCCTACCCTGGCATCACGACGGACTTCGACCGAGCCTTCGCGACCTTCAAGGCGCTGCCCTGCGACATCTTCCTCGGCGCGCATGGCGTGTACTTCGACCTGCTCGCCAAGCACGATCGCTTGGCCACCGTCGGACCCTCCGTCTGGATCGATCCGGATGGATACGCCAAGGCCGTGGCCGAGCACGAAGCCGACTATCGGCAAGAGCTCGCGCGCCAGCAAAACCCAACGCTGGGCAACTAGCGGCCTGCCCGCCACAGCCGCACGGCTTCCTGCCCGAGAATGTCCGGAAATTCCTCGGGCCAAAAGAGCTTGGCGCCGCTCACGCGGTGCACACCGCGCGATCCCGGAAAAGTTCTATCGAGGTAGTCCGCGTCCGCCGGAGAGAAAATGGTGTCGGCCATGCCCCACACGATCCTGAGCGGCACGTCGCTGCGCGGCAACCCGATCAACGGATTGGGCGCCAAGCCCAGAGCGTATGCGTGCACCTGTGCTTTTCGCTCGGGCGAGCGGACAAGTGGCCACAGGTAGCAGTCGATGGCCTCGTCGGTCGGGTGCGAGGCGTCGGCGTAGCACTGGCCGCCGAGGCCCTGCGCCGAGCGGGCGAGCTGCTTGTTGACGAGCCACGGCACGAGCCAACGATCCGCGAAGGTGCCCTCGCGGGCCATTGCGATGACAGGCAGCACCGCGGCAGGCGGGCTGTCGGGCTCCACGTCGCAGTTGGTGAGGAGCAGTGTGCGAACCCGGTCCGGGTAACGGGTCACGAAGAGCTGCGCGATGGCGCCGCCGCTGTCATTCGCCACGAGGTCGACCCGCCGAATGGACAGGGCATCGAGGAAAGCGGCCAGCATCGAGACCTGAGCAGGAGGCGTGACGCTCTGGCCCGGTGCCACGACCGTGTAGCCGAGGCCCATGAAGTCGGGCGCCACGCATCGGCGATAGGCCGAGAGCCGGTCGAGCGCGCCGCGCCACTGAAAGCCGTTGAGTGGGAAACCGTGCAAGAAAAGCGCGACGTCACCGGCTCCGCGCTCGACGTAGGCAATGCGTCCAAACGAGGTCTCAGCGAAACGTCGCGATGCGTGGAAAGTCGCGGCGGTCATGGGTCGCGGGAGGCGTGACAGGCAGGCCGTCACGACCGTCGTCGCCGCGGTCTCCAGAAATATTCGTCGATTCATGGGTGATGTCAGTGGCGAGTGGCGGAGCCGTGCCAAAGTAGATCGCCCGCGTGATCGCCCGGATGACGGCGAGAATGGCGATCAGCCCGAGTACGAGCAGGGCCGACGCCCAGATGATCACGCGTTGCATGACCTTGATACGTATCCCGGGCGCGCGCAGATACGTCTCAGCGCACGACGTTGAGCGCGACCACCGGTGTCACGGTGCGAGTGGTGTTGCGCCCGATCTCGATCGCGCGCGCGCCGACAATGATGCCGATGCCCGCGTTCCAGTTGTATTCGACCGCGGGCGTGAAGCCGACTGCTGCACTGGATCCCGTATGCCGAGTAGTCCCACCGCCGACCACGCGCGTGTCGCCGTTCCATCCATAGTTCGCGTCGAGCGCCAGCACCCAGTTGCGCGTCAGGCTGTATTCGCCGGCGAGATCGACGAACGTGGATGCGCCAGGAACGGCATCTCCGCGGAATCCCGTCGTCGTGCCATATACACTCGCGTCGGCGATCGGCACGCGCGTCGACCACACCGTCTGCTGGACGTCGAGCCGCGCGCGTACGATGCGGCCGTTCGGCATCCAGAAGTACGTTTGTGAGTAGAGCGCCAGCGTCGTCGTGTATGCACCGGCGCCGAACCCGTCGCTCGTCCGGTCGCCCAGGCGGTCGTATTTGCCGGTCGGAAACGTCTCCTGGATGAGAACCGACGTCGTCGGCACCCAGCTTCCGACGTGAAATTGCGTGAGCCGATACTGGGCTTGTGCGGTGAGGTCCTCGAACCCCACGCTGGAGCTGTAGGCGACGATCGGAATCACGCCGACCGATACCCGGTCGATCAGACCGTAGATGAGATATGTGCGCGAGGTGAGCGTCTGCGAGTGAGCGGCGATAACGTCGTAGACGTAGGGCTCGAACAGTAGGTGCCCCGCCGGGAGCGTCGCCGCGCCGGCGGCCTGCACGGAACCGGTCCACCACGCATCGCCGAGCGACTCCTGGCCGCCGCATGGTGACGTGGCCAGAACGCCGAGTGCGAGCACGGATGAGCACAGGCGCCGCATCACGCCGTCAGCGCGCGCGCCGCGGCTTCGAGCGCCTGCATCGCGAGTACGTACGGTCGCGGCCCGTGGCTCACCCGCGCGACGCCGAGGGCGGCCAATTCACGCAAGGTCGGAGTCTGATCGCCGACCATGATGTTGACGGGGAGCGGAGAAGCCTCCACGAGCTCGAGGATGAGCGCTTTGTCCTCGAGGCCGGGCACGAAGATGCCATCCGCGCCGGCGGCCGCGTATGCGCGCGCTCGCGCGATCGCGGCGCCAATCTGGTCTTCCCCCGGTTGCAGAAATACGTCGGTGCGCGCGTTGATGAAAAACGCGGCATTGGCAGACTGCCGTGCCTCGCGGATGCGCGCACATTGCTCCGCGATCTGCCGCAGGCTTCCGTCCGCGGGACGGCTATCCTCCAAATTGCACCCGACCGCTCCCGCCTGGATCGCGAGCGCGATCGTCTCGCCAACATCCGCGTATCCGCTCTCGAGATCGACGGTGACCGGCAGCTCGGTCGCGCAGACGATCCGGCGCAGATTGTCGATCGCCAACTCCACGGGAATGCGCTCGCCATCTACGAACCCGTGGGCGGCGGCGACTGACCAACTACTCGTTGCGATCGCCTTCGCGCCACTCATTGCTACGGCCTTGGCGCTACCGGCGTCCCAGATATTGAACAACACGAGCGGTGCGCCAGGCTTGTGCAGCGCGCGGAACGCTTCGGCCGTCATCGCTTCGCCGATCGGTGTGCTTCCTTCAACTTCACGGCGCACGCGTCACAGCAGACCTCGACGGACTGACCGCCGATGGTGACCTGGACCGTGCTCGCATCGAGCGTGCAATCGCACGCGGCACATGTTCTCTCTGGCATGGCCAGAGTATGCCGCGCCGGAGGAACCGCCTGCTATCGAATTATTTAGCGATCGAGCGCCGTGCGCCGAAACCGTGCCGGCGATCGCCCGTACATCTCGCGGAACGCCGCGGTGAAATGACTATGGCTCGAGAAGCCGAGCTCGAGGCCGAGCGCGGTGAGGTCGTCGTACTGCTCGATGAGATCGAGCGCTCTGGCGAGTCGGAGTCGCAACTGGTAGCGGTAGAGTGGCACGCCTTCCACTTGCTGGAAAACCTGGGTCAGATAGACGGGCGACCCTCCACCGACCTCCGACGCAATCTCGGACAGCGTCCAACGCCGCCCCGGCTGACTGGCCAGCACGAGCTTGGCCCGGTCCACGAGTCTCTGGCGATGGACGCTGGATCCCGGCGCGCGGGTCGTCCGCGGGCCAACGGCTCGCCGCATGAGCGTCAGCGCCAGACTCTCGGCCTCCAACGGCTCGGCGACGCCTTGGCGAAGGCTGTGCCGCAGCAACATGATCAACGCCTGCGCCCGCGGATCGATGCGCAACCGGTGCGCCCGGAACGCCAGCGCAGCGCCGTCGGCGAGGAACGCCCGCGGAACCAGCTCTCGCAGCTCCGCCTCATCGATGATCAGCGTCAAGCTGGCATCGCCGCCCTCTACCGGGTGGCTGACGCGATATCCCTCGCCGGCGTTGAAAAACAATACCTGGTTGGCGTCGGCCACCGCCTGATCGCCACCGAGATGGCGAACGTAGACGCCCCGATAGGGGAACACCAACTGTGTCGCCGTCGCACACTCTTCAGGCGACACATCCCGGTGACTCCCGCGGCAGTACACATCGCGGATCGTCACCGTGGGCGTGGCCAGAAGGGGTTGGACGGTGAACTCCGACATGCCTGAAATATGCGATGCGTCGGCAAGCGGTCTCAACAGGGTGACCAGACGGTCAGGAGACACCGGCGAGACGCGGGGCGCTTAGGAATGTGCGTGCCATAACCCCCGACCGAGGTGTCACCATGCTCGACCATCGATACGTTGCCGGACTTGTTGCGTTGGTGCTCGCGCCGCTCGCCGTTCACGCGCAGAAGGATGTCGCGTCGTGCAAACCGTTACTCGATGCGGCCGCGAAGCAGGCCGGTACACCGTTTCACGGCTATATCACGACCTCGGCCGTCGTGCCGGGCGGCAAGCCCCGGCAAGACGAGATGGTCTCTGTTGGTGGAATGCACTATTTCCAGATCCAAGGCAAATGGATGCGGAGCAAGGTCGATGCGGCCGCTCTGGCGAAACAGGGCGAGGAGAACATGCGCACGGCAACCGTGGTCTCGTGCCGCCGTGTCCGCGATGAGTCGGTTGGAGGCGTCAGCGCGGTCGTGTATAGCACGCACATGGTGAACGAAGGCATCACGTCGGACGGAATGACGTGGATCGCGCAAGGCACCGGGCTCACGCTTCGTTCCGACTCGGACATAGACACCGGCGACGGCGAGAAGAGTCACGTCTCCTCGCGCTATGAGTACACGAACGTCCACGCGCCCGCGGTCACGGAGTAATGGGGCGGACCAATCACAGGTCGCGTGCGCCGACGTCGTCAGCAGCGCCGAGGTGGCCCCTCGTCGTCGGCAGGGCACGGTGCTGATCGCCACCGTAATAGTCCTTGATCAGCAAGGAGATCACGAGCTCGCGTGCGCGCGTTCGCTCGCGACCGGAAGAAGTGGCCGGCGTGGCGCTCAGGAGGCGGTCGCAGAGCGCCTTGAACAAGACGATGAGTTGCTCGATTGGTACGTCCGAGGCGCGCGCGTATTTGGCGATCTGGCGTACGGCCGTGGACAGGTCATCCGCTGAGTCTGGCCGATTGACATGCGCGTGCAATGCACGCACGAGATCGGCGGCGAATCGTTCGAGAACCATTTGCCCAGCCGGCGCCTTCGCCTCTCGAGACCGCCCGCCTCGTGGCTCAAACTCGCCCTCGGACGCGGGCTTGGCGTAGTAGGATTCGATGCCCCACCGCACGAGCCGAGCGACGAGCAACTCGCGCCATCGATCAAAGTGGCCTTCGAGCCCTTCCTCGACCGCCGCGCGTTTGAGCACGACTAGAAGTGTTTCCGGCGGCACGCCCAGCTGCCTCGCGGCTCTCGCGAAGTCCGAGGTCGGACGGTGAAGGGATGCGGGCCGATAGTCGCGCGTGGATCTCGCGTGACCCAGGGCGCACTGCAGGACATCCCACTCCGGACGCAACCCGGAGGGCATTTCAGGCGGGAGTGGAGTGGCAGGCATTCCTGTTCAGTGGTCTACACGACGCGGCCGCCACTTAAAGTACACAGCGCAAAAAGAGTCTCGGAGTGTGACCCAGATCACTTAATCTCCGGGTCAGCCTCGGCCAATAGCCATGGCAGCGCGACCGCGAGAAAATACGGCGGGTCGTCTCGATGTCGACCACACATTGGATCGGGCCAATCTCCAAGCGAACCTGACGAGCCCTACCGTGGTATCACCGGAAGCACCACGTGCGACGGATGCGCCGGGTCGTGCACCAGCTGCTGGTGCGCCACCACGAACGTGCTGTCACGCTCGTTGTTCGCACCGGTCCCCAAGTTGCGATCGTACTTGGGGAACAACGCCGACGAGACGCTGACCCTGAGCTTGTGGCCGGGCTCGAAGACGCGCGAGGTGAACCACAAATCAATGTCGTACCGCTCGACACTCCCGGCCGTGAGCGGCACTTCCTTGTCGAATCCCCGGCGGAATCGCGCGCGCGCGAGACCGTCCTGCACTCGCTCGGCGTGTCCATCGGGAAATACATCCAGGAGCATCACGTTCCAGTCGGCATCCTTGGCGTCGCTCGCCGCCCAGATCGTGGCCGACATCGGGCCCGTCACCTCGATGGGTTTCGTGAGAGGCTTCGACGTGAAGACCAGCTCGTCGTGCCGCGAGGCGTTGAGCGCCGCGTAATCCTCGTTGAGCGATGTCTCCAGCTCTCGCGAGTCGATGAGGAAAGGCGTGGGATTCGCGGGATCGTAGGTGAACGTATCGACCGCGACCCCACTCGGCGGCAGGGTGTCGAGTACGCCGCCGGACGCCATGTACCAGTTGGTAGGAACCGCGCGGGCGAGCGGCCACGCCGCTTCCTTTCGCCAGGTGTTGTCACCGAACACGAACACGTCCACCGGCGGCTCCCGATCGACACCGTTGTCTTTCCCAAGCAGGTAGTGATCGAACCAACGGAGCTGTAGCCGCCGCGTGTCGACCCGCGACTGTGGCCCGAAATCTCCGGCGACGTAGTCGACGCCCTTGTGTGCTCCCGGTCCCATGACCAGCCGGACGAACGGATGCCCCGCCACCTTGTCGAGCGCGTCGGTGTAGTCAATCGGCCCGCGGGAGTCGTCGTACCACCCGGAGATCTGCAGTACCGGTGCGCGCACATGCGCGATGTTCGTCGTCACGGCATGGGCACGCCAGTAGGCATCGAGCGTCGGGTGCGCGATCCATCGATCCCAGATCGCCACGTCGCCGCAGCCGAGCTGCTGCGGCAAGTCGCTGAGCGGGAGGTGCATGAGCGCCGGGCCGATGTCCAGGTCGTTGATATCCTGCAACGTGCGGGCGCGCATGAGACAGACCCACGCTACGTTGATCGGCGAGAACACCATGTCCTCGTACGGCACGATGCGCCACGGGTCACCGGTGGCTGCCGATGGCGCGATCGCCGCCAGATGCGGCGGGGCGCTCACCGCGGCGTACCATGCGAGCCGGCCTTCGTCGGAGTGTCCGATCAGTCCCACTCGTCCGTTGGCGCCCGGCAGCTTCGCGGCCCACTCGACGGCGTCGTACCCGTCGTGCACGTCGGTGTCGTAGTCGCCAAAATTGCTTCCGTCCGAGACATCCCGGCCGCGCACGTGCTGCGCGACGAAGATGTATCCGCGCGAAGCCCAGTAGCGCCCGGCGCGGTGGAGAATGCGGGTGTACGGCGTACGCTGGAGCACAACGCCGAACGGCCCCGAGCCCACGGGACGCGCGATGTAGCTGGCGAGCCGCGCGCCATCCCGGGTCTTCATGAACACCAAGGTGTCTTCGGTAATGGCGTACTGGGAATCGGATACGGCGCCCGGCCACAGCGCGTAGGACTGCTCCACGACGAACGGAGTGCTCCGACGCACGAGACGAATCCGCCGGCCAACCGGTTTGCCGCCCGTGAGCATCACGCCGGTTAGCGTATCTCCGTGCCAGGCGGCGTCGATCGATTGATCGCCGCCGCTCAAGACAACCGAATCGGATCGTGTGGCGACCCGAGTGACCGCGAGGATCGTGTCTCCGGCGCGACGGCGGATCGAGCCCGAGTCACTCGTGTCGAAGTGGGCGAACCCCATGCGGCGCCACCCCTCGAATCCCGGGTGCGCGGCCGAGCCGTCCGCCAGGTACGCGTCCCAGTCGCCCGCGAGACGCGGTGCGTCGACACGAGGCGCGCAGGCCACGGCGAGAGTGCCGAGGACGAGGATAGAGTATTTTGGTGCCATGCGCATTGGCGACATGAATTGGATGCAGGTAGAAGAATACCTGCGACACGACGATCGCGCCGTACTGCCGCTCGGAAGCACCGAGCAGCACAGCTATTTGCGGCTCACGGTCGACTGCCTCCTCCCGGAGCGCGTAGCCGTGGACGCCGCCGAGCCACTCGGGATCCCCGTGTTTCCCGTCGTGCCCTACGGCGTGACGCCGTACTTCCGCGAGTTCCCGGGGACCATCTCGCTCCGCGTCGAGACGCATCTCCGCGTCATCCGCGACATCCTCGATAGTCTGGCGCACAGCGGCTTTCGCCGCATCCTGATCGTCAACGGTCACGGCGGCAACAGCGCGGCGCAACCATTCGCGCAGGAATGGGCCGCCGATCATCCCCAGTGCCGCGTCGTGTTCCACAACTGGTGGAACGCGCCGCTCACGTGGGCCAAAGTACAGGCGATCGACCCGGTGGCGTCACACGGATCATGGATGGAGAATTTCCCGTGGACGCGTCTTCCAGGGATCCAGATGCCCGCGACGCAGCGGCCGATGGTCGATCTCGCGCGAGTACGCGTCCTCGCCCCGAAAGCGCTGCGAGAGTATATCGGTGACGGCAACTACGGTGGCATGTATCAACGGTCGGACGACGATATGGCCGCTCTCTGGCGGGTCGCCGTCGAAGAAACACGCGCGCTGCTCGAAGGCCTCTAATGACGCGGTGTCTCGTCTGGGGCGCGGGCGCAATCGGAGGGACGCTGGGGGCACACCTGGCGCGAGGCGGCCACGATGTGACGCTGGTGGACACGGCGGACGAGCACGTGGCCGCGGTCAATCGCGTCGGGCTCGCCATCGAAGGACCCATCGCGACGTTTACCGTGCGAGTGCGGGCATTCACGCCCGACACCTTGGTGGGCGAATGGGATACGATCGTCCTCGCGACCAAGGCGCACCACACTGAGGCCGCCACGCAGGCGCTGCTTCCGCATTTGACGCCAGGCGGTTGCGTCATCTCGGCTCAGAATGGGCTCAACGAGCTCGCGATCGCCAGTATCGTCGGCCCGGCACGAACCGTGGGAGCGTTCGTGAATTTCGGGGCGGACTACATGCAGCCCGGGGTCATTCACTACGGCGGCCGTGGGGCCGTCGTCATCGGCGAGATCGATGGCACCATCACGCCGCGGGCCAACGCGATCCGTGATGCGTGGCTCGATTTCGACACCCAGGCGATCGTCTCGCCGAATATCTGGGGCTATTTGTGGGGCAAGGAGGCGTACGGCGCCATGCTGTTCGCCACGGCACTCACCAACGAGTCGATCGCCGACGCGCTGGCGCTGCCGAAGTATCGCGAGCGATACGTGGCGCTCGCGCGGGAAATCCTCGCGGTCGCTCGAGCGCGCGGCGTCACGCCCGAAGCGTTCGATGGGTTCGAGCCGGCTGCGTACGGATCTCGTGCCACAAGCGGGGCCGCGTCGCGTTCGCTCGATGCCCTCGTGGCGCACAACCGCCGCTCGGCCAAATCCCACAGCGGCATCTGGCGCGATCTCGCCGTGCGCAAACGACGCACGGAGGTGGACGCGCAGCTCGGCATCGTCGTGTCACTCGGCCGCGAGGCGGGCGTCGCGACGCCGCTCACCGCCCGCCTCGTCGAGCTGATACACGACATCGAAAACGGCGTCCGTCCTTTGTCGCTCGCCAACTTGGATGCACTGACATGAAGACCGTCGTCGTCACTGGAGCCGCCCACGGGTTCGGGCGCGCGATCAGCCTCGCGTTCGCCCAGCGCGGCGCGAACGTGTGGGCGTGTGACGTGATCGAGGACGAGTTGCGCGAAACTGGCAAGGTGTGCACCACGCGCGTCGTGGACGTGCGCGACCGTCGAGCCGTGGACGCGTTCGTGGCGGAGGCCGGTCGCGTCGACATTCTGGTCAACAACGCCGGCGGCGTCTTGAATCAGGTCGGCCGTCCGCTCGAAGAAGTGACGCCGGAGCAGTGGCAGAGCATCTTCGACGTGAACGTGACAGGCGCATTCTACTGCGCTCAAGCCGTAGCCCCTGGTATGAAGGCCGCCCGCACCGGGCGCATCATAAACATTTCAAGCGGCGCCGGCTTAGGCATAAGCCTCACCGGCATCCAGGCGTACGCTTCCGCGAAAGCCGCGCAGATCGGCCTGACACGGCAACTCGCGCACGAGCTGGGCCCGTGGGGCATCACGGTGAATTGCATCGCGCCGGGATTCGTGCGCTCGAACGCCGCGACCGAGCGCCAGTGGGAATCGTATGGGGCAGCGGGGCAGCGCGCACTCATCGACGGCATCGCGCTCAAGCGCCTGGGGACGAGCGAGGACATCGCGCACGGCGTTCTCTTCTTCGCGTCCGAGCAGGCCAACTGGATCACCGGCCAGGTGCTCGCCATCGACGGCGGAAAGTGACGACGACCGAACGGGTTCTCGCATACCTCCAGGCGAACCATGATCGCATCCTCGGTGAGCTGATCGAGTTCGCCGCGATCCCGAGCGTGAGCACCGATCCGGCGCACGCCACTGACGTGAGGGCGGCGGCGCTATGGGTCGCCGACGCCCTCGCCCGTGCCGGACCGTTCACGGTGCGCACGATTCCGACAGCCGGCAACCCCGTGGTCTACGCCGAGTGGCTCGGCGCGCCCGGCAAGTTGACAGTGCTCGTGTACGGACACTATGACGTCCAGCCGGCGGACCCGTTGGAGCATTGGCAGAGTCCACCGTGGACGCCGGTCGTGCGCGACGGGCGACTCTACGGGCGCGGCGTGTCCGACGACAAGGCGCCGATGTTGATCCCGATCAGGGTCGCCGAGGCGTTCTTCGCGGTGACCGGTGGCCTGCCGGTCAACGTCAAATGCGTGTTCGAGGGTGAGGAGGAGATCGGCAGTCCGAGCCTCGACGCGTTCATTCGGGACAACACCGATCTCTTGGCCGCCGACGTCGTGCTGTCGGCGGACGGCGCGATGTGGCGCATCGATGAGCCATCGCTCACGGTCGCCAGTCGAGGACTCGTGGGACTCGAGTTGATCGTGACCGGCGCGTCGAAGGACCTGCACTCGGGCCGCCACGGGGGCGGCATCGCCAACCCGTTGCACGCGATGGCGCGGCTGATCGCCTCGCTACACGACGCGGATGGCCGGGTCGCCGTTGCCGGCTTCTATGATAGGGCGCGCGAGCTCACGTCGCTCGATCGCGCGGCGATCGCGGCGCTCCCATTCGACGAAGGAGCGTACCTGGCGCAGGTCGGTGCGCCAGCGACGTTCGGCGAGCCCGGATACACGACGCTCGAGCGCCAATGGACGCGCCCCACGATCGAGATCAACGGGATGTGGGGAGGGTATACGGGGCCGGGCCAGAAGACGGTGATCCCGAGCCGGGCCCACGCCAAGATCACCTGCCGTTTGGTGCCGGACCAGGATCCGGATGACGTGATAGCGCTCGTCACGCGCCATCTCGAAGCGCACGTGCCCCGCGGTACTCGGGTTTCGATCTCGCCCGGCGACCACGGCGCGCGTCCGGCCCACATTCGCGCCGACCATTTCGCGTTGCGGACGGCGGACGCGGCGCTGCGCGCGGTGTATGGCGTGCGGCCGTTGATCGTCCGCATGGGAGGCACCGTTCCGATCGCCGAGCTCTTCGCGCGTCACATGGGGTTGGAGACCGTCTTCTTCTCCTTTTCCACGGCCGACGAAGATTTTCACGCACCGAACGAGTTTTTTCGCATACACCGACTGCACGAAGGGCTCGAAGCATGGGCCCGGTACTGGGAGATGCTCGGCCAGACGTTATAGCGCCTCGATGTACGCGACCTCGCCGTGCAGCGTCATGTCGAGCCCCTCGGTCTCGGCCGCCTCGCCGACTTTGACTGGTGTGACGCGGTCGATCAGCCAGAGCATGCCGTAGGTGAAGACGAACGCCCAGACCGACGAGATGAGCACGGCGCCCAGCTCCACGAGAAAGAAATGGCTGTTGCCGTGGCGCAGCCCGTCCGAACCGGCGGGGTTGAACGCCAGGCTGGCGAACGCGCCGCAGCTCAAGATGCCGAGGAAGCCGCCGACGCCGTGCACGCCCCATACATCGAGCGCATCGTCCCATTGGAGTCGGTTCTTGAGCGCCACGGCGTAGAAGCAGACGATCCCGGCGAGGATGCCGATGATGACGGCGGCTTTGGGCGACACATAACCAGCGGCCGGCGTGATCGTCGCCAGTCCTGCGACCGACCCGGTGAGTAGCCCTAAGAACTTCGGCTTCTTGGTGGTCATCCAGTCTATCGCCAACCAGGTCATGGCCGCGAAGCTCGCGGCAAGATCGGTGTTAATGAAGGCGACGGCGG